>Ga0209273_10000029_pt1 | contig 427667 bp, 415 predicted proteins | sample tdAd471_FD_187126 | JGI IMG/M metagenome (GOLD analysis project Ga0209273, IMG submission 187126) | Marine sediment microbial communities from the Atlantic coast under amendment with organic carbon and nitrate - tdAd47.1 (SPAdes)... | ecosystem: Environmental > Aquatic > Marine > Coastal >... | reverse complement strand
CGCTGGTGACCAAGCGCGACGTGCACCCCGATACCGTCTACGACGTCACTGCCGCCATGTTCGACGCCTTCGAGAAATTCCAGGACAAGCACCCCTCGCTGAAGCTGTCATCGCCCAAACCCATGGTGCAGAACGGTATCTTCATCCCGTTCCATCCGGGCGCCGAACGTTACCTGCGCGAAAAGGGCTATCTGACGCCCGACCCGCCCGCCGCCAAGCCGGAAAAGGTGGCGATGGACAAGAAAGACGACAAAGCCGAGACGAAAGGCGACGTGAAGAAGTGAGCGAAGCCCCCAAAGTGTCGCTGTTTTCGCGCGTCCGCCGCCAGGCAAGGCTAGGCGCTTCGGTGCTGGCGCTGGGCCTGTTGGCCGCCGGCTGCCAGACCGACGACATGTTCGGCGCGCCGCCCGAAACCGCCAGTCAGATCCGGGACATCCCGGCGGACAAGATCAACACCGATTCCAGGCGGTACGCGGCGCTGGCCATCGCCGCGCTGAAAAAGGAAGACCTGGACAACGCCTCGAAGTTCATCAACAACGCGCTCAGGCTGGAAATCAACAATTCCTACCTGCAGTTCCTCAACGGCTACGTCTATCACCAACAGGTCTCCAACGGCGATGTGACCAAGGCCGAAATGGCCAAACAGGGTTACGAGTTGGCGATCCAGTTCGACGCCACCAATTGGCTGGCGCGCTATCACCTCGGCCTAATTTACCTGGATCAGCGCGAATACGCCGAGGCACAGAAGCACTTCGCCGAGGCCATGCATTACAACGCCGACGATCCAGGCCTGCTCTACAACCTGGCGATCTCGTCCTATTACGCCCAGGACCCGGTTACCGCCGACGGCGCGCTCCGCCGCCTGCGCGCGCTGCCCGGCTACGGCCAGGACCGCCGCGTGCTGCGGGCCTCCTCGATGGTCTTGGCGGCGCTCAACAAACCGAAGGAAGCCAAGCGTTTCTTCGATCTCTACAAGGATGCGCCGGGCGCCAAGACAGCATTCGTCGGCCGCCGGCTGCGCGACTGGCATCAATTCCACGAAGGTTTCGGCAAGCGCACGCCGGCGCAGATGGTGCAGGTCGAGCCGCTTCCCGACCCCAACCAACCGGCCGGCGCGATGATGGGCCAGCCGGCCGATGCCGCGGGCGCCCCAGGCTTCGGCGAACAACAGGCCCAGGACCAACAGCCCGGTTTCGGGCAGGATGCCGCCGAACAGCCACAGGAGGAGCCGGCACCAATCGACGAGAACGGCATGGTCATCGTCGACGTGGTCATCATCCGCACGGAGGAAAGCTACACGACATCAAAGGGCGTCAACCTGTTGAACGGCCTGCAATTGCAATTCGGCGGTTCCAACGCGGACACGGCGGGGCTGTCTTATTCGAAGACGGTGCAGCCCTCGGGCGCGAGTGTGGATCCGGGCACCGGTTCGATCCTGATCCGCCGCCTGACGATTCCGGCGATCACCTATTCGCTCAACATCGCCAACACCAACACCACACGGAACGAAATCCTGGCGCGCCCGACCCTGGTGGCGCTCAATGGCCAGCCATCCGAGTTCTTCTCGGGCGTGGAAATCAACGCCGCCGCCGTCGGCGGCAACAACGGGGACGGATCGACCGTGCAGATCGAGAAGGAGATCGGCGTCAAACTGACGGTGACGCCGGAATTCCTCGAAGACGGCCGGGTCAAGCTGGCAGTCACGGCGGAGCGCACCTTCCTGACCACGCCGAACACGTCATCGGTGACTTTCACGCTACGGATCGACACCTCCAAGACCAACGTCAACGCCAACGTCGCCATGAACTACGGCGAGACGCTGATCCTGAGCGGCCTTTCCGAAAAGGAAACCGAGCGCAAGCGTGACGGCGTACCCGGCCTGCAGGATGTCCCCGGCGTGCAGTACCTGTTCTCCAACCGCACCACCACGGACTTCCAGAAATCGGTACTGATCCTGCTCACGCCGCGCCCGACGCAATACATCTTCCAATCGGAACGAAACCGCAAAAAGGGCACGCAGCGCCTATCGCGCGACGAACGGGTGTTGAGCGAGTTGCAGGCGCGCTATTCCGACTGGTTCCGGCCCTATCCCAACTGGGCATCGGTGTTCCATCACATGCAGGCGAACAAGCTCTACCGCGAGTTCCGCACCGGCGACGTGGCGCTGGAGAAATGGGAAAATCTGGAAACCCGGCGCAACCGCCTGAACCAGGCGCTCGACTTCCTGTTCTTCTGATCGGCACGGCAACCTAACGACGCCGAAACCGTCCGAAAATTGGCGCACCCGACAGGATTCGAACCTGTGACCTCTGCCTTCGGAGGGCAGCGCTCTATCCAGCTGAGCTACGGGTGCCTTGGCCGGTAAGTTTATGGCGGTTCTCTTACACCGGATCGCAGCGGCGGACAAGCCGGCAGGGTGTTCGGCGCAATCGCCGGTTTCCAAATTTCGGCCGAGCGCCTACCTTCGAGACCTGGACCCCCACCCCGGTGGCTGGCGATGGAGACACCTGTATGAAATTCGGCACCGTTCCCCTGATCGATGCCGCCGGCGCGATCCTGGCCCATTCCCTACGCACGCCAAAAGGCGCGGTGAAGAAGGGAACGTGCCTCGGCTCGGACGAACTGCAACGCCTTGCCGACGCCGGCATCGCCGACGTGATGGTGGCGCGGCTCGAAGACGGTGACGTCGGCGAGAACGCCGTCGCGGCGCGCATCGGCGCCGTGCTTGCGGGCGCGGGCGTACGCGCCGCCGACGCCTTCACCGGACGCGCCAACCTGTTCGCCGCCGGGGCCGGCGTGCTTGAGTTCTCAGCCGAAGCCATCGGGGAGTTGGCCGCCATCGACGAAGCCATCACTCTCGCCACCTTGGCACCTTTCCAACGCGTCGCCGCCGGCCAAATGGTGGCGACGGTCAAGGTCATTCCCTTCGCGGTTCCGAAGGACGTGGTCGAACGGGCCGAACGCTGCGCCGCGCAACCCGACGCCGGGCTGCGCGTACACCCATTCCGGCCCTTGCGCGCGCACCTGATCCTGACCCGCTTCGCCCACGACAAGCCAAGCCTCCTGGAGAAACGAAAGGCCGCTGTCGCCGATCGGGTGCGATCGCTCGGCGGCACGATGGGGGAAATCGACACCTGCGGCCATGTCACCGACGAGCTGGCGGCGCGCTTGAAAAGGCTCGCGCCCGATGCCGGGGATATCGTCATGATATTCGGCACCTCGGCCATCCTGGACCGGCGCGACGTGGTGCCGGCGGCGCTCGAAGCGGCGGGCGGCAGCGTCGAACGGCTCGGCATGCCGGTCGATCCGGGGAACCTTCTGATGTTGGGCCGGCTCGGTCCGGCGCTCGCCATCGGCGTGCCGAGCTGCGCCTCGTCGCCCAAGATCAACGGGTTCGATTGGGTGCTGGAGCGTGCCTTCGCCGGGCTGCCTCTCGATGCGGGCGCGGTTTCCGCCATGGGGGTGGGCGGCCTGCTGGGCGAGATCGCGTCCAGGCCCCAGCCGCGCCGCGGCAAGGGCAAATGAATTCGGGCGCCCGGCTATTCCCGGTGATAGGGATGGCCGGCGAGGATCGATTGAGCCCGGAACAACTGCTCCGCCAGCATGGCCCGCACCAAGAGATGCGGCCAGGTCTGCGGCCCCAAGGATAGACGCAGCTCGGCGCGCTCGATCACCGCACCGCCGTGCCCGTCGGCGCCGCCGATCAGCCAGGCCGTCTGGCGCACGCCCTCGTCGCGCCAGCGCCCGACGGTCTCTGCCAGTTGCAAGCTGGAAAGCGCCTTGCCCGAACCATCGAGCGCAACGACCCGCGCGCCGTCCGGAACGGCGGCCAGCAACAGCTCGGCTTCCTTGATTTTGAGTTCGTCGGCGGAGAGGTTGCGGCGCTCCTCGACCTCGCGCAGGTCGGGCGGCGGGCGCATGCGCGCCGCGTAGTGTTCGAACAGATCGCGCTCCGGCCCGCGTTTCCAACGCCCGACGGCAATGATGATGGAATTCATCCTCGCCTACACCGTCGGGCGCCTCAGACCGGTGACCGCCGGCTCAGACGCCGGCACCGATGGCCGTTTCCGCGTCGGAGACGATGCCCGGCGTGGCCCAGATTTTCTCCAGGTTGTAGAATTCGCGGACTTCGGGGCGGAAAAGGTGGACGATGATGTCGCCCGCGTCGATCAATACCCAATCACACTGCTGGTCGCCTTCGACGGCGACGCTCTTGACGCCCAGGCCCTTGATGCGGCGGTGCAAGTGATCGGTCATGGCGCCGACGTGGCGCTGCGATGTCCCAGAGGCAATAACCAGGTAGTCGGCGATTTCGGTCTTGCCGGCGAGTTCGATGACGACAACCTGATCGGCCTTGTCGTCCTCGAGGGTCGTTTCCACCAGGTCGAGCACTTTGGCAACCGGTGGCGGATTCACGGCGTGTGGTATTTTCGCACTCCTTCTCTATGGCCCTCGCTCCCGGTTTCCCGAATGCAACCTATGGGCCGTTGGTCGTTGCGGTTCAGTGGCTCCGCTCTTGTCGGCGGATTTGCGTTGCCGAAAGCGGGTTCAGCGGACGCTTGAACAAGACCCAAGCCGGCGGCTTCTTGTCCACCAGCCGGGCCGCCTTGTAGGGAGGGATCCGGTATCTGGCGAACCGCTTCGCCGCTTTCGCCTGCTCGGCCCTCAAAGAATAAGTTGGGCGCGCGAAAACCGCAACGGGAACGGTATGAAAGATTCGTGACCACTCGCGCCACTTGTGAATCTGCAAAAGGTTGTCGGCGCCCATAAGCCAGACGAACCGCGCCTTCGGGAAGGTTTCCACCAACGCCGCCAGGGTATCGGCGGTATAGCGGGTGCCGAGCTCGGTCTCGATGCCGGTGACGCTGATCCGGGCATCGGCGGCGATCTTTTCGGCATCGGCGATTCGCTTTTGCAGCGGCGCCATGCCCTGTTCCGACTTAAGCGGGTTTTGCGGCGACACCAGCCACCAGACCTGATCGAGCGCGAGCTTGCGAATCGCCAGGCGGCTCAGTTCCAGGTGTCCGGCGTGGGCGGGATTGAACGAACCGCCGAGCAGTCCGATACGCTTGCCGTCCGGATCGTCGGCCTTGGCCGTCAAGGACGGCACTGCCCCGTGCCGCGCACCACGTACTTCATCGATGTCAGTTGCTCGACGCCGACCGGGCCACGGGCATGCAGCTTGCCCGTCGAGATGCCGATCTCGGCGCCCATACCGAACTCGCCGCCGTCGGCGAACTGGGTCGAGGCATTGACCATGACGATGGCGCTGTCGACCTCGTTCAGGAACTTCTCGGCCATGCCGGCGTCGGCGGTGACGATGGCATCGGTGTGCTGCGAGCCGTGCTCTGCGATGTGGCGGATGGCGTCATCGACGCCGTCGACGGTCTTCACGGCGATGATCGAATCCAGGTATTCCGTGTCCCAGTCCTCGGGGCTCGCGGCGGCCATGCGCGCATCCGTGGCGCGCGCCGCTTCGTCGCCGCGCACCTCGCAGCCCGCCTCCATCAGGCCGTCGACGATGCGGGTGAGCATCGGCAGGGCGGCGCGGTCGATGAGCAGGGTTTCCGTGGCACCGCAGATTCCGGTGCGGCGCATCTTGGCGTTGACCACGATATCGTGCGCCATGGCCGCATCGGCGCCGGCGGTGACGTAGGTGTGGCAGATGCCTTCCAGGTGCTTGAACAGCGGCACCCGGCTTTCGGCCGAAACACGCTCGATCAGCGACTTGCCGCCGCGCGGCACGATGACGTCGATATGATCGGTCATGGCCAGCATCTCGCCGACGGCGGCGCGGTCGCGGGTGGGGACGCGCTGGATCGCGGTTTCCGGCAGGCCGGCATCGCGGAGCCCGGTCTGTAGGGCGTCGAGGATCGCGGCCGACGAATGGAAACTTTCCGAGCCGCCCCGGAGGATCGCGGCGTTGCCGGCCTTGAGGCAGAGCGCGCCGGCGTCGGCGGTGACGTTGGGGCGCGATTCATAGATCACGCCGATGACGCCCAGCGGCACGCGCCACCGTTCGATGTGGAGCCCGTTGGGCCGGTCCCACTCGTCGGTGACGGCGCCGACCGGGTCGGGCAGTTTCGCCACCTCGTCCAGGCCCTTGGCCATGCCCTCGATGCGCGCCTCGTCGAGCGCCAGGCGGTCGAGCATGGCCGACGTGAGCCCCTTTTGCCCGCCGAAGGCCATGTCCTTGGCGTTTTCGGAGATGATCTGGTTCTGGTTGCGCCTGAGCGCCTCGGCGGCGCCGGTGAGGGCCTTGTTCTTGGCGCCGGTCGGCGCCGTGGCGAGCACGCGGGCAGCCGAACGGGCGGCGTCGCCGATCTCCATCATCATTTCATGGATGTCTTGCGTGTCGCTCATGGTGACGATCTCCTTCGAATCCCCCGGTCCGTCAATCCAGGGCCAAATCGTCGCGATGGACCATCTCATCGCGGCCACGGTAGCCGAGCAGGGCCTCGATTTCACTGGTTTTGTTGCCCATGATGCGCCTCGCGTCGTCGGATGAATAAGCGCTCAGGCCGCGCCCGATCTCGCGTCCGTCGCGGGTGCGGATGACCACCGCGTCGCCGCGCTCGAAGCTGCCGGTGACGCCGGTGACGCCGGCGGGCAGCAGGCTTTTGCCGGTCTTCAGCGCCCGAAGCGCGCCATCGTCGACGATCATTTCCCCGGCCGGTTTCAGCGCGCCCGCGATCCAGCGCTTGCGCGCGGTCTTCGGATTGGCATCGGGCAGGAACCAGGTACAGGGCCCGCCAGCGTCGATGCGCCGCAGCGGATTGGGCTCGGTGCCGTCGGTGATGACCATGCGCATGCCCGCACCCAACGCGATTCGCGCCGCTTCCAGCTTGGTGACCATGCCGCCGGACCCGTCATAGCTCTTCGACGTGCCGGCCATGTTCTGGATCTCGCCGGTGATATCGCCGGTCACCTCGGGCACCAGTTTGGCGTCGTCGTGTTGGCGCGGATCGCGGTCGTAGAGGCCATCGATGTTGGACAGCAACACCAGCGTGTCGGCGCTGATCATGGCCCCGACACGCGCCGCCAAGCGGTCGTTGTCGCCGAAACGGATCTCGTCGGTGGCGACGGTGTCGTTCTCGTTGATCAGCGGCACCGCGCCCAGCCGCACCAACGTCTCCAGCGTATTCCTTGCATTGAGATACCGCCGCCGGCTTTCGCTGTCATCGAGGGTCACCAGCACCTGCGCGACGGTCATCTCGTGGTGCGCCAGCACTTCCTGGTAGGCGTGCGCCAGGCGGATCATGCCGGTGGCGGCGGCGGCCTGGCTTTCCTCCAGCTTCAGCCGCCCATCCGAAAGGCCCAGATGCCGGCGCCCCACCGCGATGGCGCCGGACGAAACGATCACCACCTCCTGGCCGCGTGCCCGGCATTCGGCCAGGTCCTCGGCCAGCGCCTCCAGCCAACGCCGGTGCACGGTGCCGCGTTCGGGATCGACCAGCAGGGTCGAGCCGATCTTGATCACCAGCCGCCCGGCGGTCTCGATTCGATGCAGCACGCTCATGGCAGGTACACCCGGGGTTCGGCCTCGGCCTCTTCCTCCCGGCGTTGCGCGTCGCGGACGCTTTCGAACAATTGACCCCGGATTTCGTCCATGCCGAGGCCGGCGACGGCGGAAATGGCCAGCACCGGTCGGCCGATGGCCGCTTCCAGTGCCTGGCGTTTTTCCTCGGCTTCGTCAGCGGCCATGGCGTCGCACTTGTTGAGCGCTACCAGTTCCGGTTTGACCTCGAGGCCATGGCCGTAGGCTTCGACCTCGTGGCGGACGATGCGGTAGCTCTCCAGCGGGTCGGCCTCGACGCCGTCGATCAGGTGCAGGAGCATGCGGCAGCGTTCCACGTGACCCAGGAACCGGGTGCCGAGTCCAGCGCCCTCGCTCGCCCCTTCGATCAGGCCGGGGATGTCTGCGAGCACGATTTCTTCCGTATCCAGGCGCATCACACCCAGGTTCGGATGCAACGTGGTGAAGGGATAGTCGCCGATCTTCGGATGCGCGCGGGTGACGGCGGCAAGGAAGGTCGACTTGCCGGCGTTGGGAAGTCCGATCAGGCCGACGTCGGCGATCAGCTTGAGCCTCAACCAGATCCACTTTTCCTCGCCGGGCCAGCCGGGGTCGGCGCGCTCGGGCGCCTGGTTGGTGGAGGTCTTGAAGCGCGTGTTGCCGCGCCCGCCGTCGCCACCGCGCGCGATCACCACTTCCTGGCCGGCCTCGGTCAGGTCGGCGAGCAGCGTTTCGCCGTCCTCGTCGAGGATCTGGGTGCCGACGGGAACCTTGAGGACGGACGGCTTGCCGCCCGGCCCGGTACGGTTCTTGCCCATGCCGTCCTTGCCACGCTCGGCCTTGTAATGCTGGCGGTAGCGGAAATCGATCAGGGTGTTGAGGTTGGCGACGCACACGACCCGTACGTCGCCGCCGCGCCCGCCGTCGCCGCCGTCGGGGCCGCCGAACTCGACATACTTCTCGCGCCGGAACCCGACGCAGCCGTTACCGCCGTCGCCGCTCTTGATATAGACCTTGGCTTGATCGAGAAATTTCATTCGCCGGGTTCCGGAAAGGGGCCAGTTGAAAAAGGGCCAAACAAAAAGGGGAACGGCAGGCCATTCCCCTCATGTTCAATCGGCGAATGACCTGCGATCAATTCACGCCGACGGCTCCACGCCCACATAGGTGCGGCCACCGGTGCGCTTGCGGAAGCTGACGGTGCCGGACACGGTCGCGAAAATGGTGTGGTCCCGGCCCATGCCGACGTTTTCGCCGGGATGGTACTTGGTGCCGCGCTGGCGCAGGATGATGTTGCCCGGTTCGACCACCTGGCCGCCGAACTTCTTGACGCCAAGGCGCCGGCCTTCGGTGTCGCGGCCGTTGCGGGAGCTACCGCCTGATTTCTTATGAGCCATTGGGTGTTACTCCTTGTTCTCGGTCGCCTCGGGGGCCGCTTCTTCAGCGGCCTTCTTAGCCGGAGCCTTTTTCTTCGCCGGTTTTTCCGCGGCCGCGTCCTTCGTCGGCGCCGCTTTCTTGGCGGCGGCCTTCGGCTTCACGCCGTTGGCGCTCACTTCCAGGATACGCAGCACGGTCTGGCTCTGGCGATGGCCGTTCTTGCGGCGATGGTTCTGGCGGCGCTGCTTCTTGAAAACGATGATCTTGTCGGCGCGGGTCTGCTCGACCACTTCCACCAACACGGCGGCCTTGTCGACGACCGGCGTGCCGACGGTCGGGGCCTTGCCCTCCTCGCCCAGCATCAGCACGGTGTCCAGGGCCAACTGGTCGCCAGGCTCGCCGAGAAGTTTCTCGACGGTGATGATATCGTCCTTGGCAACCCGGTACTGCTTGCCGCCGCTTTTGATGACTGCGAACATGTTCGCCTCGAATTCCTACAAACCAAAAAAACCGCACCCTCAGGTAGCCGCCCTGCCGTCAGCCGGGGCCCCGTCGTTGCGAGGGCGGCAATATAGCGCTTTGCGGACACTTGTCAACGCCGCCAGAAGGCGATTTTTTAAGAAAAGCGCGAGCCAATTCAAGGGCCTTGAAACCCCGCCCAGGGCGGCGTTCGGATGTCTTGGAACGCACCCCTATGCCGCTTGCAGCCCCGGGGGCTTTCGGTTACCCTCCGCGCGCTCTGAACGGACCACGTTTAGAAAGACCTGCGGAGAGGTGCCGGAGTGGTCGAACGGGGCGGTCTCGAAAACCGTTGTGCGCTTGCGTACCCAGGGTTCGAATCCCTGTCTCTCCGCCATTTTCTCCAGAAAAGCCCGGATTTCTGCGATTTTTCTCCGCCTAAAAATGGCGTGTTTCCGCTGTTGGTACATCAGACTGGTACAACGCAGAGGCGCAAATGCGGGGTTCTTCACAGCAACATATGACCACCAGAAACGGGGTTTTCTACTTCAGAATGGCCGTCCCGAGGCCATTGAGACAACGCATAGGACGGCGTGAATTCAAGGTCTCATTGCAGACAAGAGATGCGGCTATCGCTAGAATGCGATGTCGTGTTTTGAGCACTCGATTCGAGAACCTTGTACGCATGGTGCGGATGATGCCCATCCTCAAACAGGAAGAGATCGACCGGTTGGTTCGTGGGTACTTCGAAGAGCGAATGCTGGATGCCAACGAATTGCTTTTTTGTTTCTCACATGATCCGGACATCGATCATGCTGAAGAGGCCATCGGTTTCCAGGATGCTCTAGAGAGGTTAAAGCGGGAAGCCATTGTTCGGTCCTTCAGCGGCTTTGTCGCCCACGACGCCCGCAAACTTGCTGAGAAAGCTGGCGTTCCCAATCTACCACGGCATACCGAGGAGTTTGAGAATCTCTGTCATGGTGTTCAGCGCGCCCTGATAGAAGAAAACCGAATATTGCTTGCCAATCTCACAGGAGATTTCCCGAACTCGGCACCCAAGGACCCGTTATTCGAAGGTCTCAATTATCAGAGTCTTCCGCCGTTACCAGATGAAGAACCTGTATCCAAAGACCTCAGCGTCGATGCGCTGGCAAGAAAGTTTTGTGACTACAAAGGAAAGCACGAGTGGGCACCGAAGACCTTGGGCGATTATCAGCGCGTGTTAGGCTGGTTCAAGGAGTTGGTCGGCGCGGAGAAGATCGTAACAAACATCACAGTCGATGATGTGCGGGCGTTCCGCGATGTCATATTGAGGCTGCCCAGTAACCTTTCCAAATCAAAGAAGTATCAAGGGCTTCCGTTGCTTGAAGTAGCCAAGCTGGAAACAGAGGAGAAGTGCATCGGCCCCAAAACTGCACGAAAGTACCTCCACAATCTCAAGACATTCCTCAATTGGTGCGTAGATGAGCAATACATTGCCAAAAACCCGGCAGGAACCCTGAGCATTAAACTTCCTACCAAGAGTGAGGACGCCCGTGATCCGTACTCGAACCAACAATTGGAACGGCTCTTCAAATCTCCTCAATACACAGGGCACAAATCACCAAGCCGCCGATCGATACCCGGGGAGGTGATTACAAAAGATGGCAAATATTGGGTGCCGTTGGTGGCTCTTTTCACGGGCATGCGAATGAGTGAAATAATCCAAATGCAAGTAAAAGACATTCAAGCCATTGACGGAATCCATTGCTTCACGGCGACGGTCCGTGGTGCAGATGATAAGAGCCTAAAGTCACCGTCGAGCAAGCGGATTGTCCCGATCCACCCGAAACTCAAAGAACTTGGGTTCTTGGGTTTTGTCGCCAAACGCCAATCTGAGGACCCGGCTGGACGCATATTTGGGGATATCAAAAAGGGCCACGGCGGCTCTTTCTCCCATAACTTCAGCAAGTACTACGGCCGATACGCTAGGCAGGTTGGTGTCCACCAAACAGGAACGGCATTTCATTCATTTAGGCACAACTTCACGGACGCCTTGATAGCTGCTGAAGCGGAGGATTCACAAATCCGTGCGTTGCTGGGCCACTCCGACCAAACCATGATGGCTGTATATAAATCTAAAATCCCAGCGAACGTGCTCTACGGCGTAATCGAACGTGTGAAATACGATATCGACCTAGATCACCTGCTTTGCCAGGACGAGAAGAACCCGTCATGATCTTGATCACGTCACCAACTCACGGAGGAGACCGGTGGTTGTCGTTTTCAAGTCTGGGGGCAAGAGCAAGGGTCCCTCTAACAAGCCCCATAAAGGCCCATCCAGTGCAGAAGACCACGTAGAGCCAAAGCGCCCGATACTGCATAAACCGAAGATTGATAAGCTCAGTGTCGTCCTGCCCATAGAGAACCTGCAAGAGCGTGATCACGTAATCCATGCCCTGAACGGGATGATCATGCTTGGCGGACCAACAGGGTTTTACGCGCCCGGCACTAAGAAGGGGGGGTACAAGCAGTCTGTCCGCATCCACTCCTATACAAAAGCGGGACACCCATCAAAGGAGTTCATGCTCGTCCAGGCCAATCCATCCAATGAAAAAAAGGCGTTTATGCGCTGTGAGTGGAACCCGGCAAGACTTGGACCTGTAGGGTTTGCACAGATGAAACACGAGATGGAAACAGAAGTCCTGCCAAATTGGCTAGTGAAATTGATTTCACTCGGGCGGGTCACACGTCTGGATATTGCGGTAGACCTGCGGGGCACACACATGGACGACTTGATCATCCGGAACAAGCAATCCAGGGCCATGACGTTAATCACGGGAACGGACGGGCGTACAGAAACCATCTACTTCGGCAAACCAAAGTCCAACCAGCTATCTGCCTACGACCTCGTCAAGAAGGCAAAGGCGAAGGGCCTTCCCATCCCGAAGGTTCCCATGACGCGAATAGAGAAGCGCTGGAAGAACCCCGGCATGGTCAAAGAGCTTCCCAACCTAAAAAACCCACTCTCGGGCATCACGATCTATCACCCCGACCCGATTTCCTACCATGGCCCGAAAGTGGGGTATGAGTCATTCCGAAACCTCTGCCAAGTGAGGGGCGTAAAGCGTGCGCTGGAGCAGCAGCCCTATACCATGAAGAAGCTGACGAAGCCTTGGCTGGAGGCACAGAGGGCAAAATGGTGGGCTCCAAATGCGCTGTGGTCTCACTGGCCTACAGTCCTGGAGAATGCCGGGCTTGCGTCAAAGGAATAAGGCCTTGCTACTTCCTGCATGCAAAATACCCCCCGCTATTTCTGACCAGTGAAATCAATTTCGCCGGCCAAAAATCAGGATTCGTTACAGGAAGTTAGATTCTTGTTTGCTGGGTTGGCCGAATTCCTAAGGAGAGGGGGTTTTGTCAGTCATCCTCTAGGTCCCGGAAGACGAATACGGAGGATCATTATAAGCAGGTTCCGAGCCCGCGAAAGAACCGCTCCGTGATGCTCTCACTGGAAAACCGGATGAGGTCGTGGGCGACATAAGTATCAACTAGCACCAAGCCATCCGATGCTTGACGCAACTCGACCAAGGTCTGAAAACCTCCTACCGATGACTTGCGGAGGCCTTGGATTTGATAGAGGCGCTCGTCCGGGAAATCGCGGGGCACCCGACCACCAGCCGCGTTTTCATCCAGCCATCGGGAAAGGCAGGTGCCGAGCACGGCGTAGTCTCCCGCCACGGACTTGCTGGTGTGGATCGAGTTGGCCCTGAGGTCCTGGAGGGTGAAGGTAAAGCACCCCACCAATGAAAACAGCGCGATTGCTCCGATTACTCGTATCGCCATCATGCCAGCAGAATTCCTCATTCCTCGCCTCATCACCAGCCAAGCAAAACCGAGCATGTAGCGGCTGTCTCACGGACGCTCACAGAACGCGCGGATGGTGACGCCGCACGACTGATACACGCTTCCATGGCCACGGCTTTCGGCCGAAGGGCTCGCATGGAGCTGAGCCTACCCATCCAAAACACAGCGGCGGCGTCGGCGGCAGTGGCCAAGCGGTTCCTGTAACTCGCCCGCGACCACTGCGCTAGTGATGCGGTTGAAAGCGTGCCGCCCTGGTACCATTCGGCAACAAGATGGATATTCCCGGATTGCCCTTGTGGCGACCCAGTCGATATGGCCAGCGACAATGTGGCCGCGATCAAACTTGATGAAATCATTTCTGAGGTCTCCCGATACCTTGAGGCCAGAGCCTCCAGCGCGCCCGCTGGAAGATGGCATCAATCCGACTGGTGATCGGGGTGTTGGAAAAACCGCCTAGAGACGGCCCCTGGGTTTTTAGCCGGAGGCCTGGACATAGCCCAGGCACCCCGACCATAAGTCAGGGCTACTGTTGACGGTCAGTAACGACCGCTCTAGGTGGGGTTTTCCAAGCCCCAGAACCGTGCGTAGCGGTTCCGGGAACGAGTCTAGCGGATGGCCGTAGACAGGGAAATAGGTGGATTCACAAGGAACAGCAGTACGAGTGAAATCAATTTCACTGACAGGCTATGTAGAAACGATGGCACTTCAAAGGCTACAAAGACGAGCGAGAAGCACCTGCTCTCTGGTAGCCGTAGGTAGCGATATTTTGCCCTTTGATTTGTGCATCTCCGCTTTTTCTCAGGGCGTAACATCATCTTAAACCACCGTTTAAGGTGACGTGAAACGTCTGCTTAGCTCCCCAAACCGGCCATTTCCGCTGTCGGCTCAGGATGTCCGAGAAGTGCCATTTGCGGACATCGATAATATTTTCCAGAGTGGTTGTGATAGCTTCGGAAATGGCCGGCAATCAGTTCATCACAGGGGCGGGTTCACGGAGAAGACACAATGAATCTATCATCACTCTTGGCCAAACGTGCCGAGGAAAGCAAACCGGTGCGCGTCGGCATGATAGGAGCCGGCAAGTTCGGCACCATGTTTCTGGCCCAAGCCGAGCGGCAAACAGGCATCCACGTGGTCGGCATCTGCGACCTAAACCCTGACGGCACGCGTTCCAACCTCGCTTTGGTCAATTGGGCGCCTGAGCGCTATGGGGCCGCGTCTCTGGATGCCGCCGCTGATGCGGGTACAACGCATGTCGGTGATGATTGGGAAGCGCTGGTCACGCATCCGGCGATTGAGATCGTCATCGAATGCACGGGCAATCCCATGGCCGCCGTCACGCATATCCTTCGGGCGTTTCGCGAGGGAAAGCACGTCATCAACGTGACGGTCGAAGCCGACGCGTTCTGCGGGCCCGGTTTCGGCGTTAAGGCTCGGGAGGCCGGTGTAATCTACTCCATGGCCTACGGGGACCAGCCCGCCTTGGCCGCCGACCTGGTGGACTGGGCACGTGCCTGCGGCTTCTCCGTCGTCGCAGCTGGGCGGGGGCACAAATGGTTGCCGCATTACCGGCAATCGACGCCAGACACGGTCTGGGACCACTGGGGACTGACGGCGGAACAGGCCGAGCGCGGGCGGTTGAACCCGAAGATGTTCAACGCCTTCCTCGACGGTTCGAAACCGGCTATCGAGAGCGCGGCCATCGCCAACTGTTGTGGGCTCGATGCGCCGGAAGACGGATTAGTGTTTCCCCCGGGTTCCATCGACGATGTGCCGACATTGGCGCGCCCACGTTCCGAAGGCGGCGTCCTTGATCATAAGGGAATGGTAGAAGTGATCTCATGTCTTAGGGAAGACGGGACACAGATCGATCACGATATTCGAAAAGGCGTCTGGGTCTGCTTCGAGGCGGACACCGACTACCTGAAAAATTGTTTCGAGGAATACAAAGTGGTGACCGACCCCACCGGTCGCTACATGGTCAATTACAAGCGCTGGCACCTGATTGGACTGGAACTGCCGATTTCAGTCGCATCGGTCGGTATCCGGGGCGAACCCACCGGCGTAGCGACCGAATTCCGCGGCGACGTGGTGGCGGTTTCCAAACGCGCCCTGAAGGCTGGCGAAATCCTGGATGGCGAAGGCGGCTATACCGTCTCGGGGGGATTGCGTCCGGCTCCGACCTCCGTTGCAAACGGTTATCTGCCGCTTGGCCTCGCGTATAATGTGACCCTACGCAGGGACGTGGCGGAAAATGTGCAGGTGACCTGGGGCGATGTCGAAATCGACACAACGACGGACGCTTATCGGCTACGCAAGCAGGTGGAAGCGATGATCGATTAGGTGTCTGTGCGTAAGACGAGCCTGTATTCGGCTCTGGGTCATCAGCACGCATTCTTGGGCCCCGCCAACGACGTCCGCTACCGAGGGCTAAGCAGTCATTGAGTTCGGGAAATTCGATCGGCCTCGAAGCTAGGTCCGCTCGCCCCTCGGGACCGGACGGAAATCGCCCGCTCTGATTTCTTCAGCCCCTAGCCAAAAGGAGCCTTCTGGGGGTGACGAGATTTTTCTACCGGTGCTGAAAAGAAAGCAGACCTAATATGCGCGCTGGCGGAAATTCTCGAAAACTATAGCAGCTTGCGCATCGGCTGCGGCCAAATAGACACCTGAGCCTGAACGGGTGCTGATGACCCAAGTCGACCGCACGCCGTCGCCCAGGGCTAACGTCGGCTATTGGATGAAATACGTATGAACCTTGGAGTCGCTAGCTGTGAGGCAAGTAGGGATCATAGATCGCATAATCAACTTCGCGCCCGATTCCGTAACGTAAAGGTTCGATCTCGGCAACTTGGTTATATTTGAGATTGCCGATGTTAACGGTCGTCCCCATTTCGCGCATGAACCATCCGATCTGTTTGGGCTTGTTGGTTTCGACCATTAACTTTTCCGGCCCCACCAGCTCGAACAACTGTTTGAGCCGTTCCGGAAAATCGCCTTTGCCATCGTCCCCGATCAACAAGTCGACCTCGCCTTCTTCGATAATCACGACGGAGACGCCGGCATTCACGTAACGTTGGATTTCCTCGGCTGCTTTCTCCGGGACCAACGGATCCGTGGGCTTTTTCAAACCCCATTCGTAAAACACCTCGAGCCCGTCGTCGGCGCAACGCTTGATCAGATCGAGCTTAAGGTCGTCCGGAAAGGTGATGTAGGTTTCCGAAATCTCGGTGGCTTCCCAGCCATGGCGCTTTGTGTAGTCCAAATGCTCTTCCAGGGTGCCTTGCGCATAGGCAAGTTCCGCGACGTTGCCACCCATAAACGGCTTGATGTCGTGTTGCTTCGCCATCTCGATTTTTCGGAAGGTGAAAGCCTCTGGATAGATCGCATGGTACATGGAACTGGGCTTGTAGTAGTCGATATAGGCGCCGACGGTCTCGAAGATGCCGGCGATCTCGGCAAGGGTCGCACCTTTGTCCTGGACCAGCGTCCGCCCCACGGTGCGCGGCTTCGCCTGCCGTGTGGGAAAAGTCAGATAGGGGTATGTGTTCAGGCTCATCTCTTTTCCAACCTTTTCTTTTGTCCGTAAGCAGAAAAACCAGGCTGCGCCAGTTAATCGAAATCCAAATTTTCGACGAAAGATTTTGCTTGCGCGCGAACGATCTCAGCGAAACGCGTCGTTTCTTTGGTGTGTTCCGCACCACGTAGGAACAACAAACCGAAATCCAAATTTACGCTTGGTTCAATAGGACGCATCTTGATCTCTTTGCCAAAAACCTGCGGGGTCATCGGATCGGTGATGGCCACACCCAATCCCTGAGCCACCAAATTACAACATACGGATGCCTGGGATACGTGAATGGGTGATTTCGGGATGACCTTGGCTGCGTCAAGGATTTCTGCGACCTGTTGTCCCAGCAAGGTATCGAGCGGCATCGTAATCAGGCGCTCACGTGAAAGCTCGCTGACCGGCACTGACAAACGCGAGGCGAACATATGGCTAGGAGGGAAAATGGCAACCGCAGGAACACTACAAATTTTCTCTGTTTGAAGATCGGAATGGCGTGCAGGCAACGCACCTATCCCGAGATCAAATTCTCGACTAACGACCCATCTCTCGACGAACCCCGGCGGTTGTACATCAATCGTCATGCCGACTTCGGTAAACTCGTTGAGAAACGCGGAAACTGCTGGCGCCGCGATGCTGCTCGCAATTCGCGGTGTCACGATAATCCGCATCTGGCGCCTCGCGCCTTTCTTGATCTCATTCACGATCTCAGGGAAATGCCGAAGATGATCAAGCATGCGTTCCGCTTCGCGGAATAGGGATTCCCCTTCTTCTGTCGGAATGAGGCGTCTTTTGACCCGAGAAAACAGTATGAGTCCGAGTTCCTCTTCCAAGAGGGCAAGCTGTCGGCTCAGGGCCGACACGCTCACATTCATATCCTCAGCAGCGGCGCTCAAAGTGCCGGTTGCCATGATGCGGGTGAATGCTTCGAGCCCCTTTAAATTCACAACTATAGTTTCCTATATTCGAACAAGTGTTCCAATAATTGCGATATACAAAAAAACTTACAGGACCTAATTTGATTCCGCAATGTTCGTATTCAGCCCAATCGAAACCTTTTGGTCATGGTGTCACGCTCGTCGCCGAACTGTATGGCCAGCCAGAAGCCCCGTTCGCAAGGAGGGATCAAATGCTAAAGTTCTTTAACCGCTCAACAGTGCATCGTGCTTTCGTCCTAGGAGTACTATTGGCAACAATTGCGCTCGCGCCCGTCGCAAACGCCGAATACCCAGAAAAGCCCATCCGGTTTCTTGTCGGCTTTTCAGCCGGTGGCGGCACGGACTCCATTGCCCGCTCGGTTGCCAGCTATATCCACGAAGAGCTCGGCATGCCGGGAGTCGTCATCAACAAGACTGGTGCTGGTAGCATGGTCGCCGTGAAGTTCTTCCAAAGCCAAAAGCCTGACGGTTACACTTTGTTTGTTCAGTCTGGAGCATCTGGATTAATCGGCTATCTGCGCGGGAAGTCGGCGATGAATCCTTTTTCGGACATGAAGCTTGTGGGAGTCCTTGGCACACTGAAACCGGCTTTATGTGTTCCCATGAATAGCCCATTCAAATCAGCCAACGACGTTATTGCCGCAGCAACGAAATCGCCTGGCAAACTCCTGTGGGGGCATTCGGGGCGGGGCAGTACGATGAATGCCGCAGGCCTGCTTTTCATTCAGGCCAACAATCTTGATGTCAAAGATGTTCCGACAAAAGGCGGTTCAAAGGCGCGCGGCTTGGTTGTTAGCGAGCAAGTCGATTTTGGTTTTCTTGGCGCCCACTTGTTAACCGGGTTTGACTCTAAGATTCGCTGCCTCGGTCTATCCACAGACGTGCGCGACGGCGTCATGGCTGACATTCCGACTTTCAAGGAACTCGGCATCCCTTACGGTGAGGTGACCACGCCCATAATGGTCCTAGCCCACAAAGACTTGAATGACGCCGTATACGACAAATTGGTAGCGGCGACCGCAGGTCTCGCAAAGAACAAGGGATTTATTAAATTTGCGAAAAACGCGGGGCTCGGCGTTCGCTACATGCCGCCCAAGGAAGGCATGGATTACTACCGGCAACTTTGTCACAACATTAAACCCATCATTGATGCGTCGTTCAAATCCGACAATCTCCAGAGCTGTCCTTGACTCAATGCAACCGGCGCCCCAACGAGGGGCGCCGGTTGGTAGCTTGGAGCCGAAATCCATGAACGACGCACAAGCAACCAATCCACGATCCGAACTAGCCGTCGGAATCGTGATTGTTTTCATCGGAATTTTTTTTCTAATTTCAGCCGCCGATATTCCATCGAATAGCGGTGACGCCTTTGGCGCCCGATCGTTGCCACGCGCGATTTCGGTTCTGCTCATCACCTTGGGAACGCTGTGGGCTGCCCTGTCGTTGCGGAAAATCCGACGGTCCGGGAGTGGATCGAAGCCGAATTCGCGCAACCGCTTTTTGTTGACCCGGATCGTTCCGCTGTTGTTGCTGAGCTTTTTATACGGCTTTTTGTTCGATTGGTTCGGCTACTTGGTTGCGACATTCGCAATCATGGGGCCAGTCCTGTTCATCTACGGAACCCGGTCCGCCCCGAAGCTCTTGGCGGTGGCCGCATCGGCCACCGCCGTTTATTACCTTCTCTTCATCAAGGTGATGGGGGTGTTCGACGCCGGTGGTTCAGTGATCAACTTCAACGAACTGCTTGGTCTCTAGAGGTGCCGGAATGGATATAATCGTCGGGTTCCAAACTTTGTTTGCCAATCCATCGGCGCTTATCTTTGTGTTTCTGGGCGCTTTCGTTGGTATCGTGGTCGGCGCCCTGCCGGGCCTCACTGCGTCGGCGGCGATCGCCATGCTGGTGCCAGTCACGTTTTATCTGGACCCTCTTTCCGCACTCGCCTTCCTTTACGTGATTGGCAAGGCCGGACGTTTCGGTGGATCCATCGCCGCCATCCTTTTTAACACGCCAGGCACGGCATCTTCTGCGGCGACTATGCAGGATGGCTACCCCATGACCCAACAGGGCAAGTCTGGGAAGGCGCTCAAGGCCGCAACCATAGCTTCCGTGTTCGGGGATTTTTCAGGCGAGTTGGTGCTGATCTTCGGCGCCTCCATCATTGCGGTTTACACCGAGCATATGGGGCCGCCGGAATATTTTGCCGTCTATGTCATGGCCTTCGTGGTGATTGGTAGCGTAATCGGCAAGTCGATCATCAAGGGGCTGATTAGCACACTGCTCGGCATCCTGTGTGGGACCGTCGGCCAGGATCCGATCACTGGTGATACTCGTTTTGGCTTTGGTACACTGGAACTGGAAAGCGGCCTGTCGCTCGTGCCCTTGTTGATCGGCGTGTTCGTGCTTTCCGAGGTTTTGGTCCAGGCAGAGCAGGACACGCGCTGGTCGCATGCCGACCGGCAGGAACCGGCCAGTGCCGATCCAACGAACGATTATATGACATTGCAGGAAATCAAGACCTGCCTTCCGGTCATGTTCCGTTCCACGTTGGTCGGCACATTCGTCGGGTTGATGCCTGGGCTGGGCTCGGCGGTTGCTTGCTTCATTGCCTATAGCGAGGAAAAACGCCGGTCAAAAAATCCGGAACGCTGGGGTACCGGTATCGTCGAAGGTGTCGTCGCGCCCGAATCGTCCAATAATGCCGTTTCCGGTCCATCGATGATCCCGCTTCTTACTCTTGGTATTCCCGGAAGCACTATTGCCGCTATTCTGACGGGTGTTTTTCTGATTCATGGCATCATTGTCGGACCGACAATTTTCACAAGCTCACGCGATCTCGTGTTCGGGCTGTTCGCCGCTGGGTTGATCGGCATCGCGATGTACGGATTGATGGGCTATTTCGGCAGCCCGATCATCGGCCGCGTCATCAGCCGCGTGCCCGCAAGGCTTATCTACCCCTTTGTCTTTCTGACGGCGTTCATCGCTGCCTATTCATCTTCATCGAGTACGTTCGACATTCTGTTGATGAGCTTTTTCGGACTTTTCGGCTACGCCATGCGGCGTTTCGATTTCAGTGCGGCGGCCTTCATAATCGCATTCGTTCTGACCAAGGGTGCCGAGGAAGCCCTGCGCCAGTCCCTGATCATGTCGGAAAGTGGTGGTGACATATTCCTTGAGCGCCCGGTTGCCCTCACGTTCATTGCCATTGGCTTGCTGGTGATGATCGGGCGCGCCGTTTCCATGGCGCGCCAGAGAAATAGCGCTGACATCGTAACCACCGATGATGAGTAATTTCGCCGTCCGCAAGGAAACGCCCACCGGATACCGCCGTTGGTCTTGTGTGTTCAACACCTCACGACCTTTTGCCAATGAACTCGTCATGCAACACGAAATGATGCGTAAGGAGCCTTTATCATGCCGGACACTGGATTGAATACAGAATTGGAGGAAGGGGCCTCGATCATTGACTCAGACCTCGTAGGCGAAGGCTGGGCACCCGTTCAACCAGGCTCCGATCCCGTCCTTTACGGACATGTGGACATTTCGCCGAAAGGCGCGTTCGAGGCCCGTAGCCTACAGACCTTCACCCTTGTTTATACCGTTGGCCGGTTCGGCCTCGATGATAGCGGTGCCATTCGTATTGTGTTTCGTGCCATGGGCGATGCCGGCAGGTTGCAGACCAATGACCCAACGGCCGAGAATTATGTCACCGCAAAAGCCAGCAATGGGGCGACGCTAAGCGTCGAGTATGTGCGGCGCGGCGTATCAGCGCGACCGCGCTGGAAGTCTCTGACCATTGGCGTTTCCGGTGGGTATCTCAGCGAGGGAGACACGATTACCGTCGTGTTCGGCGACACCAGCCATGGGTCTCCCGGCATGCGCATGCAAACTTTTGTTGAGGAAGGCTTCGAATTCAAAGTCCTCGCCGATGTTTGCGCCGTCGGCCATTTTACGCCAATCCCCAATACACCGGCGATCTCCATCGTCCCCGGCGAACCCGTGGTTTGGCGCGCGGTGCTGAGCAGCCTGCGCCGTCCTGGCGAGAGCTTTATCTTTGGGCTGAAGGCCGAAGACAAATGGGGGAACCCGACCGAACGGGCGCACGGAGCATTTATTTTCGAAACAACGGTTCCCGTTAACAATCTGCCGGATCGGTTCGATTATCCGCGTGGCGAGCGCGCCGTCACTTTTGAATGTCTAAGTGTCGACGCTCCCGGAGAATTGCGGATCACCGTGCGCGACGAAGTCTCCGGCGAGGTCGTCGCCCGCTCCCATCCAATGATCATTCGCGAAGGCCAATACGGCGGCTATTGGGGTGATTTGCATGGTCAAAGTGGCGAATCGATCGGTATCGGGACATCGCGATCCTATTTCGAGTTCGCTCGCAACCGCGCCTTTCTTGACGTAACCAGTCATCAGGCCAACGACTTGCAGATCAACAATGCTTTTTGGGCCTTTCTGAACAAGTTGACCGCCTATCACCATCAGGACGGTCGCTTTGTCACCTTTCCCGGTTATGAGTGGTCCGGAAATACCGCCGTCGGCGGAGACCGAAATGTTTTCTTCCGTACCGAAGGTCGGCCTATTCGGCGCTCGTCGCATGCGTTGTTGCCCGAACGCCACGACCTGGACAGCGACGCGCCGAATGCCAACCTCCTTTTCGAAGCCATGGCAGACGAAGACTGCGTGATCTATGCGCATGTGGGCGGACGGTACGCGGACATATCCTATGCCCATGACCCCAAACTGGAAACGGCCATGGAGATTCACTCCGCGTGGGGAACCTTTGAATGGTTATTGACCGATGGATTCAAGCTCGGTCATCGCAGCGGGGTGGTTTGCAACAGCGACGGCCACAAGGGGCGCCCGGGAGCCAGTTACCCCGGCGCATCCATGTTTGGCGCCTATGGCGGGCTCACATGCTTCTATGCGGAAGAACTGACCCGCGACGGCATTTTCGCATGCCTCCGCAAACGGCACCATTACGGCACCACGGGAACCCGAATGCATCTTGATGTTCGGGGAACATTCCCGACTGCCGGCCAATTGTTCGATCGTGACCCAAAGGCCTTTTCCGATGCAACCGCGCAGGAGGTCCGCGACGTGATGATGGGCGACATCGTGCAGACCGATGACGCATCCATGATGTTGCGGGTCGAGGTGGCAACCCACTCACCTATCGAACGGGTCGAGATACGGAATGGTTTCGATACCCTGCACACCGAACGCGGATACAATGAAACCGATCTTGGTAACCGTATTCGCGTCATCTGGAGCGGTGCCGAATACCGGGGCCGTGGCCGTGAGACCAATTGGAAAGGAAAAGCGCAATTCAACGGTGCGACGATCAATCGAATCGCCAAGATCAATGCATTCAATCACGAACGCCTGCTCGAACAACAGGGCTCCGATACGGTTGTTTTTGACGCGATCACGACCGGAAACTTCGGAGGCTTCGATGCCTGGATCACGCCGAGGAAAGAACCGGGTGATTTGATCGTCACCACCAACCTGGGGACATTGGCGTCCCCCATGAAGGAAATCGGCCTGGAAGACGAGATCCTTGAAGCGGGCGGCCTGGAGCGGAAGCTGCGCGTATTCAGATTGCCCGACGAAAATACGACCTACAACCTGACCATTGAGCACGAAGTTTCACTAAAGCCAACTGGCGACAACCCGATTTGGGTGTGCGTCACCACGGAGGATGGGTTCCAGGCGTGGAGTAGCCCGATTTATGCTTTTGCTTAGGAAAACTGAGATTCGAGCAAATACGGTTGCTCTGTTTATGCTGAAGATGAAATTGCGATGATACACAGGTCACCACTGGTGACTGTTTGGCGGACAAGCTAGGTAGAGTGGCCAGTCTCACTTGCGAACGAAAATATCTTCAGTTGAACATCGGACAACAGGATGCGGCCACTGAACGGCAAGTAGCATCGTGATTATTTCGATAATTCTAAAAATTACGAAATTGATGCCTAATTCGCCAAACCGCCTGCTATAAAAATTCGCTTTCCACCTAGATATCCACCCATTTCTCAAGGCAATTCGGAATGCCCAATCAACGAAATGTTTTCGACGGTCCAAACGCGATCCGGGATTTTCTCGATCCCGGCAAGCTGCCGCCGCTGCCGCTGGTGGAACTGCCCGCCAGCCTCAACCCTTATGCCGGCGATCGCGTGCGGGTGTTCGCAAAGCTAATGAACCTGCTGCCGCTCGCCAACGTCAAGGCGGTGCCGGCCTACAACATGATCCGAGAGAAGTTCAGGCGGGGGGAACTCGCGGGCGTTAAGCGGCTGATCGAGAATTCGTCCGGCAACACCGTATCGTCGCTGGCTATCGTCGCCCGGCACTTCGGGGTGGAGAATACGAGCTCATACGTGCCGGCGGAGATTTCCTGGAACAAGGTGCAGATGCTGCGGTTTTACGGCATCACCCCGATCGTCAACCAGGAACCGGAGACCCCCACCGAAAACGACCCCGCCAGCGGTGTTTCCAAGGCGCGCAAGGACGGTGAGCGGTCCGACACCTTGAACCCCGGCCAGTACGAGAACCCCGACAATCCCGGCGCGCACGAAAAATGGACCGGCCCGCAGATTTGGGCCCAGACCGACGGCAAGATCAGCCTGTTCTGTGCCGCGCTCGGCACCACCGGCACCCTGATCGGCACCTCGACCTTTCTGAAAAGCCAGAACCCGGAGATCCCGGTGGTCGGGGTCATGCGCGCGCCGGACAACTATGTGCCCGGCGCGCGCACGGAGAAACTGCTCAACCTCGTGGGCTACGATTGGCAAAGCCATCTGGATCATGTCGAACGGGTCGAAACCGAAGTCTCCTACCGCCTCAGCATGATGATGAGCCGCCTCGGCCTTCTGGTCGGGCCGACATCGGGGATGGCGCTGGCCGGCGCCCTGCAGCATCTGGACAAGCTGCAGGCGGCGGGCGGGTTCGATGCGGTCCGCAACGCCGACGGCGAGGTGCTTTGCGTCTTTCCCTGCCCGGACGGGCCGTTCCCCTATCTGGACGAATATCCAAAGTATGTCGATGCGTCGGAATTTCCGGATATCGAGAACGAAGACCTGCTCTTGAACAAACCTTGAGAGATCTCATGTCCCGTAAACTCGCCGCCGAATTTCTCGGAACCCTGTTTCTGCTCGCCGTCGTCGTCGGCTCCGGCATCATGGCCGAACGCCTGGCGGACGGGAACGACGCCGTGGCGCTGTTGGGCAATACCATCGCCACCGGCGCCATCCTGGCGGTGCTGATCACGATCTTCGGGCCGATCTCGGGCGCGCATTTCAATCCGGCCGTAACCCTGGCCTTCGCCATCCGCCGCGACATCACGCTCGGTCATTCCGCGCTTTACGTCGCGGTGCAGGTGGCGGGCGGCCTGTGCGGGACGCTGATCGCGCACCTGATGTTCGATAACCCCTTGTATGACCCTTCCATGCATGCGCGCACCGGGCTCGGGCAATGGACGGGCGAATTCGTCGCCACTTTCGGTCTCGTCGCCACCATCCTCGGCTGCCTGAAAGCGCGGCCGGACGCGGTGCCTTACGCCGTCGGCCTGTTCATCACCGCCGGCTACTGGTTCACCTCCTCGACCTCGTTCGCCAACCCGGCCGTCACCATCGCGCGCGGAATGACCGATACCTTCTCCGGCATCGATCCGGCCAACGTGCCGGCCTTCATCGCCATGCAGCTCATCGCCGCCGTCGCCGCGACGCTGAGCTTCGGCTGGCTGCTGCGCGAGCGGCCGTTTCGCGATCCGGCGGCCGATGCGCCATGAACGGCAATCCTTTCGATGAGGAGATCGACCGCCGACAGGTTCCGGCGCTGAAGGTCCACCCCATGGTCTTGGGTGACGGCGGCGATGAGCTGTTCGCCGCCGGGGTCGCGGACATGGATTTCAAGGCGCCGGCGCCGGTGCTGGCGGCAATGCAACGCAGGCTCGATCACGGCGTCTTCGGTTACGAAGCGGTGCCGGATGGCTTGATCCCGGCGCTCGCGGCCTGGTTCGAACAGCGCCACGGATGGCCGATCGATACGGTCCAGGTTCTGCGCGCGCCGAACGTCCTCAATGCACTGGCCATCGCCGCATCGCTGTTCACCGACGAGGGCGACGGCGTCATCGTGCAGCCGCCGGTGTTCTTCGATTTTTTCGTCGTCCTGGAAGAAAACCATCGCCGCGTCGTCCGCAATCCGCTGATCCTGGAGGCCGGGCGCTACCGCATGGACTTCGGCGACCTGGAGGAAAAGGCCGCCGATCCGCGCAACCGGATGATCTATCTATGCAATCCGCACAATCCGGTCGGCCGGGTATGGAGCGCCGACGACCTCCGCCGGCTGGGGGAGATTTGCGCGCGGCACGGCGTGCTGGTGGTCTCCGACGAAATCCATGCCGATCTGGCCTTCGCCGGCCATGCCTATACACCGTTCGCCTCGCTCGGGCCGGACCATGCGGCGAACAGCATCATCTGCCTGTCGCCGGCGAAGAGCTTCAACCTGGCGTCCTGCGCGTCGGCCTTCACGGTCATCGCCGACGACGCGCGGCGCGCCGCTTTTCAGGTCGAGAACAGCCGGCTCACGGTCAACAAGAACAACGCCTTCGCCAGCGCCGCCATGCAGGCCGCCTTCGAAGCCGGCGGTCCCTGGCTGGATGAGGCGCTCGCCTACATCGCGGGCAACCTGGATCTGCTGCGCGGGCGGCTGCAAAAGACGACCAAGGTGGACCTCATCGAGCCAGAGGGAACCTTCTTGGCCTGGCTGGATTTCCGGGCCTTGGGCCTGGAGCCCGCCGAGCTGACGGCGTTCCTCAGGAACAAAGCTGGCTGGGCGACAACCCGCGGCGAAGCCTTCGGCGAGGAGGGGCGTGGCTTCACCCGGCTCAACATCGCCTGCCCGCGCGCCCGGGTCGATGCCGCGCTGGAGCGGCTGCTTGCGGCCCTGGAGGCCTAAACGTTAAAGCATGAAGCGGTTCCCGCTCGCTTCCCCCCAAGCTTCCATGAAGGCGGCAAGGCGCGGGCCATTAATCATTTCCGGTGAGCCCCAGACAACCGAAAAATGACGGCATAGTTTCTTCTCCCAGACAAAGGAGGAGAACCATGCAACTTTTTATGAAATCCCATCCAACCCCGCATGTGCCCTGGAACAAGGGCAAACTGATTGGCCAGAAACCGCCATTGCGGCCCAAACATGTTTGAGCCATCCGAACGCAACTGCAGTTGGCAAAACGTCAGCGCGATTTGGCTCAGTTCAACCTGGCGATCGATAGCAAATTGAGGGGTTGCGACGTTGTCACCCTGAAAGTCGAGGACATCGCCCCGCACGGATATGCCATCGAACGGGCAACCGTTCGCCAAAGAAAAACCGGTCGACCGGTTAAATTCGAAATCACCGAACACACACGGCAATCTGTCGACGACTATTTGAGAACCCAGGACAAGAAACCCGGCGATTTCCTGTTCACCGGACGTCGCGGGCCGGACAAGAGCCTGACGACCCGGCAATATGCCCGGCTGGTTTCTCAGTGGGTGGCCAGCATCGGATTGGATTCGTCACTCTTTGGCACCCATTCCCTGCGGCGTACGAAAGCGACCCTGATTTACCGACGGACCGGTAACCTGCGCGCCGTACAATTGCTCCTTGGGCATACGAAGATCGAGAGTGCGGTCAGATATCTTGGCGTCGACGTCGATGACGCATTGGACATTGCTGAACAGGTTGACGTCTGAAGCCGGAGGCGGAGCAGAAGAGCTCCGCCTTCTTCCCGCATTTCTGCAACGGGTCATCAGCACGCATTCCAGCCGGTAAATCATTAGGTCCGGTGTTGAGGTTTGAGCGGTCGTCGGATCGCGAGGTTTCGACGGCAGACAAAAACACTACCGCTTCGCCATCAGGACCGGTCAAAATTAGATGACGCTGAGAAGGACCGCCCATAGCCAAAAGGGGTCATTCATTGTGCTGGCGGAAAATGTCAGCGAACTGAACAGGAACTGGGCATCAAGGTTTTAGCATACGATAGACCGGAGGTGACCCGATGGAGACAGGAAAATAGACAATTGGTCTCGATGGCATGAAGCCATCAAAACCCCTTGCCAAACCTCAATGAAAGATAGCGCCAATCTCCATGGTGTCAGGAGACATTGACACCCAGGTCGTAGACGAGCTGGCCTCCATAATATGCCGTGACGACGACGATCGCGACAGCGCAGATTTCCATCACCGGGACCAAGGTTCGGATAAAACCTCGCGTCTCAATATCGCGCGCCCACAGGAAGGCACGAATCGCGCCCCATATAACGAGAATTATGGCCACGGCTTCACCGAGACCTTCATGGATTTCCGCGACCGGACTGTGGAACCCTTTCGCCTCTGCGAATTCCAGGGCCATGTCGCCGAACGTAAACGCTAGAACAGCCGACACCGCGGCGGCGACAGCCAGGATCGTGGAAGCATTTCCAAAACAGGAGCGATTCGTCAATGCGGCGCCGCGGAACAAGCCAAACGTGTCCGCTGCCGCCAGCAAGGTCACCAGGACGATAGGAAAATGTACGACGAGGGGGTGGATATGTTGAACGGGAATCATTGTATGTCCTTCTCGGATTGAATTAGGAGCCTTTGGGCTCGTCCTTTCCATGATCAATTGGCTCCGCAACCTGACGCGAAGCTGAATGGCCGGTTGACGGCATGACGTCCGACAATTCTCAGGGATCAGACGAGGTTCAGTTCCGCGCAAGGTTGGCATGGCTGTTTCCCGATGCAGTCTGGAACTCATAAGCGAGCGGAATCTGAACATGCACAAACGAACCCTCCTGCCCCTGGCCCTGTTGTTCACCGTCATGGGAACGTCGTTGCCGGCGGACGCCATGACCGCACCGGCCGAACAGACCCTCGATTTCACCGTCATGCGTGACGGCGAGGAAATCGGTTCGCATACGATGACGCTTCGACGTGCCGGAGATACCGTCAATGTGGCCATCGACACCGATGTCGCCGTCTACCTTGCTTTCCTCCGGGTGTACCATTTCACGCATCATGGTATCGAGACTTGGCGCGGCGACCGTCTCGTGAGCCTGAAGTCAAAGACCGATGATGACGGCACGGACCATGTCCTGGATGTGCGCATGGCCGACCAAAAGCTCGTCGGTGAAGCGGATGGAAAGGCGATCGCCAAGCCGGCCGATATACTGCCGGCTAGCCTCTGGAACGCAGCCATCGTCTCGAAGCCGGCAACGACGGTGCTGAATACACTCGATGGCTCAAGCATGGCGATCCGGGTTACCGATGCAGGTCCGCAAACCGTCGCCGGACCGAACGGTCCCGTCACGGCTCATCATTTCATCTTGAAGGGTGATCTCGAACGCGAGCTCTGGTTTGACGCCGAAGGGTCGCTCGTCAAAGTCCAGTTCAACGGCAAGGACGGGACGCCGGTCGAGTACATGCGGCGCTAAAAAGGATGCATGAAAAAGCCGTCCTCAAGTGCAACAGCAGCCCATTAAAATCAAACGCAAGGGACTTTGACCAACATATGAACGTCCAGATCATCGATGCCGGGCACCCGCTGCGCGGCCAAGCGGAAAATCACGTCCGCCAGGTGTTCCGCGAGCATTACGGCGCTACCGTCCGCAATTTTCCGCCCCTCCTGGTGGCGCTTCTCGACGATCAGGAGCGCCCAACCTGCGTCGCTGGTGTCCGGTTCGAGCCCGGCGATTGGTTCTCGGGCTGCTATTTCGACGCGCCGCTGCATGAGGTTCTGTCGGCATCACTCGGCCGAGATGTCGCCGAGGATTCCCTGTTGGAAGTCACCGGGCTGGCAAGCACGCGCTTCGGCGCCTCGTTTCACCTCCTGCAGCATATCGTCAACATGGGCCGAGATCAGGGAAAGCAATGGGGGGTGTTCACCGCGACCGCCGGACTTCGCCGGATCATCAAGGCGTCGTGCCTGCCGATGCTCGATCTGGGTCCCGCGGAATCCAGGTGGGTGGCCAATCCCAAGGACTGGGGCAGCTACTACGATGCTCGACCGCGGATATGTGCCATGCCCGACAGCATTGCGGAACCCTTGACTTTTTTCGCTGAAGCCCTGGCGATCCGGGGCCGCAAGCGCCAGCCCCGGGTGGTGGCCGGGTATGCCTGATATCCTGGAAGACTTGGCGCGCGCAACCGCCGAAGCGCCCGATGCCCCAGCCTTTGCCGACGATTATGGAATGGTGAGCTATGCAACGCTCGCCAGGCGCGCGTCCGGTTTTGCGGCTGGGCTTGAAGGCGGCCCGGTCGGCATCCTGGCACCAAACGGCATAGATTGGGTCGTCGCCGATCTGGCGGTCAAGCTTGCCGGCGGCACGAGTGTGCCCATTCCAGGCTTCTTCAGCCCCGAACAGATTGCTCATATCGTCGCCGATGCCGGCGTCACGCGCATTCTGGCGAGCCCCGCTGCAATGCCGCTTGTCGCCGGTCGCGGTATTGCCGTGGGCCCCATTGGCGGTATCGAGGAGGCGCCCTATCACGCCCCAACGTCTGCGGATTGGAAACAGATCATCTATACTTCCGGCACCACCGGTCGCCCAAAGGGGGTCAGGCTTGCCGCCGGCCAACTTAGCGCCAGCACCGATGCGCTTATCGACGCCGCGGCGGTGCGCTCCTCCGATCACTACCTCTCCGTATTGCCTTTCGCGCTTCTACTGGAACAGGTCTGCGGCATTCACGTTCCGCTGCGCACGCGTTCACTGGTTCGGATTGCGGCTGCTGTCGCACCGGCGGCCCAGCAAGGCAACTTCGAGATGCTCGCCGCGGCAGCCGCAAAGCACAGGCCGACGGTGATGGTTCTGGTTCCAGAGTGGCTCAAAGGCTGGATCCGGGCACTTGAGCGGAGTGGCGACCCCGCGCCCGAATCGCTTCGGTTCGTCGCCGTGGGGGGCGCCCGCGTGGCGCCGGCACTGGCGGACGCCGGCTGGTCGCGCGGCATTCCAGTGCACGAGGGTTACGGGCTCTCCGAATGCTGTTCGGTGGTTGCCGTCAACCGTCCGGGCGAACGCCGAGCCGGCACGGTTGGGCGGCCGCTTATTGGACTCGACATCAGTATCGACGAAGGCGAAATCGTCGTGCGCGGCTCGACGGTTACGGACGGCTACCTGCATGGTAAAGACGTTGCGGACACTTGGCGCACGGGCGACAACGGATCTCTCGACGAAGACGGTTATCTCTGCGTCTACGGACGGCGCGACGATATCCTGGTAACCGGGCAAGGCCGCAACATCGATCCGGCCTGGATCGAAAGCATGATCCTCGCCGACCCGCTAATTGCGCAATGCGCGCTCATCGATGCCGGTGACGAGGTGCTGACGGCGGTCATCAATCCCGGGGACCAGGGGCACGCATGGTTCGACGCCGCCGGGCCCGAAGCCGTCAGTGAACGCATCGCCGGGTTATGTAGCGAGGCGCCGGCCTATGCGCGGCCTGGGCAGATACTGCTTATCAGCGACGCCGAGATCATCGCCAACGGCCTCGCCCGGCAGCCCGCAGGGCTCGACCGGCGCAGGCTCACCGACTATTTCGCCGAATTTGTTGATCCAGACTGCAAACAGGAGAAAACCGCGTGAGCTTTTTCGAACGACTGCAATCCGAAACGCTTGATGAACGGCACACATTTACCGAAATCCCGGTGATCCGGCGCGCGGTGTGTGAAGGTGTGTCGCGTGATCTGTACCTGGCGTTTCTTGCCCAAGCCTATCATCACGTCAAACATACGTGCAGCCTGTTGGCGCTCGCGGCTTCGCGTTGCGGTGATGTCGACCGCGCGTACCAGATGGCGTTGTTCGAATATATCGATGAGGAAAAGGGGCACGAACAGTGGATCCTCGATGACATCGCTGCCATGGGCGGCCAACGTGACGCCGTGGCTGCCAGCGAACCGGACATCCCCTGCCGGGTGATGGTCGGGTATGCCTATTACGCGATCGAGCGGATCAGCCCCTATTGTCTACTCGGCATGGTGTACGTGCTCGAAGGCATGTCGATATTGCTGGCGCGGGACGCGGCAGCGTCCATCGCCCGGTCTCTTGAAGCGGGTCCAGGCACGGGCGGTTTCAGCTATCTCAACTCCCATGGCGCCCTGGATGAAAAGCATATGGAGTTCTTCGCCCGTCTTGTCGACGGCATCAATGATCCGGTCGCTCAGGATGCCATCCTATCGACCGCGATCGTCATGTATCGGCTCTACGGCGATATTTTCCGCGGCCTCTCCCACATCTGAGCACAGGAGACAGCAATGGAACTGAATGGAAAAGTCGCGCTGATCACCGGCGCCGGGTCCGGAATCGGCCGGGCCCTGGCGCAGGAAGCGGCAAGTCGCGGCCTACGTCTCATGATTGCCGGGCGCCGGCAGGAAACGCTCGACGAAACGCTGGCGCTGCTGCCAGCCGGCACCGACGCCGTCGCGGTCCCAGCCGACATCAACGACGATTGCGCCCGTGCCGAATTGAAAACGGTCGTCGCGGCGCGATTTGGGAGGCTCAATCTGTTGGTCAACAATGCCGGCGTGCAGACGTTCGGGGCATTCGCAGATATGGACCCCGGCCAGATCCGGGCCATGGTCGAAACCAACCTGTTGGCACCGATGTGCCTGACGCAGTCGATGCTTAGCCTGTTGCGCGCCGGCACGCCGGCTCGAATCGTCAATATCGGCTCCATGTTCGGAGACATCGCATTTCCTTGGTTCGCTGGCTATTCAGCGACGAAATTCGGCATGCGGGGCTTTTCCGACGCGCTCCGACGCGAACTTCTCGAAGAAGGCATTGGGGTCACCTATGCGGCGCCGCGCGCAACGCGGACACCGGCGCAATCCCGTTCCGAGCATCTCGAGAAACCTATGAAAATGGTCGTCGACGAACCCGGAGCGGTGGCCCGGCGGATCCTCGACGCCGTCGCTCATGATGCTGCGCGCGTGTATCCGCGGGGTATGGAAAGGCTGTTCGTGCTGCTGCAACAAGTCGCACCGGGGCTGATTGACAAATCCCTGGCCAAGCAGGTTCAGGCGGTTCGTGCCATTTCCCAAAAGCCGGCCGATGCGGCACACCAGCCGCCCACCCACGGTGAGAAAACCGGCCCTTAGGCGGGCCCCAATTCGACGCGGACCTCGAAGCCGTCTTCACGCCCGGTCGCCGGCGAGCGGAGCTCCAGCCCGACCCCGGCGCTTTCCGAGATCGCGGAGGCAATGGCGAGCCCCAGGCCGCTTCCCGCTGAGGTCGTACTGCCGCGCTGAAACCGTTTTGTGAGTTCGCTGATGTCTTTAGCGTTCATCCGGGCGGCCTGATTGACGACCCTAATCTCGCCGTCAGTGGGCACCAATATGTCCACCAGCGAGCCAGCCGGGCTGTGTTTGAGTGCATTTTCAATCAAATTGCGCATCAAGATACCAAAGGCATCGGCGTCGAGCCTAGACGTAAGTGTATGTTTGCCGAAGTCGGCGAACCGAATGCGGCCGCGGTGATCCGAAATGGCATTAAACTCATCGACGATAAACGTCAGAACCGGGCCGAGATCAGCCTTGGTTTCGGATAGAAGCCCGCCACCCTCGGCGCGCGCCAACTGCATCAGTTTTTCGGAGATTGACGTCAATGCATGCAGCGATGATTCGACTTGTCCCGCCCGGTCTTTCATTTCCCCGTCCGGTAAGTTTGCAATCAAGCGCTGGGTCTGCGCCAATGCGCCTGCAATTGGGGTGCGCAACTCGTGCGCGCTGTTCGCGGTGAAATTTCGCTCCGCCTCCAGACTGAAACGCAACCGCTGCATCAACAGATTGACGGCATCGGCAATTGGCCCGATTTCATCGGGAAGGCCTTCGTCGCTGACTGCGGAAAGGTCGCCGGCGCCGCGTGCCTCAATCTCAGACGTCAATGACAATACTGGGCGCAATCCACGGCGGACCATCCACCAGACAACGAACAGACTAATCGGCAGAAACAAGACCAGTGGCAAGGCGAGATACAGCGTCGATTCCATTGCCGCTTCACGTCGGCGTTCCAACGGTTCGGCAACCTCAATGAAGATTGAGCCGCTGATTGCCGCACTGCCATATATGCGGTGGGAGGGAGTATCACTGAAGCCAAGCACGGGACGTGCCGGGAAATGTGACGGCTCTGCGTCGTGAGACCGCAGCAGAATGTTGCCCATTCCGTCACGCACCAGATAGGTCAGATACTCCTCCCCTTCGCGCAATGGCGAAATGCGACGATCGCTCACCGCATCATCGCTGTTGAGGATGTCGGTTGCCGCCAACGAAAGCAGCCGTTGGGCAATCTCGACCATGGCGCCATCAAAGGCTTCGTCGAGTTCATGGCGCACGACCAGACCGGAAACCACGACACCGCCGATCCACAGCAGCGTCAGCACCGCCGCCAGGCCCAACGCTAGCCGCCGGCGGAGGCTATAGCGGGCTGTCACGACCGCACCAGCCGATAGCCAAGTCCCCGCACAGTATCAATCACGCCGGGGCCGAGTTTCTTTCTGAGCCGGCTGACATGAACCTCGATGGTGTTGCTGTCATACTCGGCTTCGAGATTGTAGACGTGTTCCTCCAACTGTGCCTTTGACAGAATGTTGGACGGGCGCCGCAGCAGCGCCTCGAATAGGCGCCATTCGCGCGCCGTCAGGTCAATCGGCACCTGATCGCGCAACACCATCTTGGCGGCCAAGTCGATTTCCAGTTCGCCGAGCTTAAATAACGGATTGGGATCACCGGCGTAACGCCTTGCTACCGCTGCGATCCGCGCACGCAGTTCCGCCAGGTCGAAAGGTTTGACCAAATAGTCGTCGGCGCCGGCGTTAAGACCTTCGATCCGCTCTGAGATTTGGTCTCGTGCCGTTAGGATGATCACCGCGCAGTGGTCGCCGGCACGGCGGCGCTGACGCAGGAAGTCCAGCCCCTTGCCGTCGGGAAGCATGAGGTCGAGCAAGATCAGGTCGTAGGCGGTCCCAAGGACACAAACCTCGGCATCGCCAAGGAGCGTCATCCAGTCGACCGCATGGCCCTCAGCGCCGATCTCTTCCTGGATCGCGCTGCCAAGGGTTTGGTCGTCTTCGATCAAGAGAATTCTCATGATTTCACCTGAGGTTCAAACCGCCATGATCGGTAGCTGCTCCAACTGACCCGAACCTGAAGTCAATTGTCCGCGAACTTCAGTGCAACGCAAGGTTCAGGATTGAAAAACGCTGAGCTGAATAAGGTTCGTTTGGGGAGGAACAGGGAATGAGGCGACTTCTCGCCGTCTTCATGCTGGGAACGGGATTGGGCGCGGCAGCGCCATCGTTTGCAATGGAGGCGTGTGACGTGCCGATGGAAAAATGGCAACCGCGTGAAATCCTTCTGCAACGGTTGATCACATTAGGCTGGCATGTACGTCACATCCGAACCAATGCAGGATGTTACGAAGTCCTGACGGGCGACGTTAAGAAAAATGAACACCCAGCTTTCTTCAACCCGCAAACGCTGAAGCAGGTCGAGATAAAGAAGCCCAATGAACAATAGGGGCGAACGCATATCGAACGTTAAATGTCCCAGCGTGATAAGGGATCAATAATGACCACTCTTGGCACGTCCCAGTTGTGGGAGCCTGACGCGTCAAATGTCGGGAGACCGTTCCGTAAGCGGACACACCGACGCAGGGGACCGAATAGCCGGTTTGGGTCAAACTCGGAAGTCTGCAGCCTGTCGGCATTCCGCCTTCTTCACCTCCCAATACAGACATTCACGCGGCGGGCTTACCGTTCAATTCCATAATTGACCTGGAATTCCAATCCGTTACAGTTACTTAGCCCCCATCGAAGGTGATGTAACTCCTGATGATCGATGCGCCCAGGCGCCGCTTTGTCCCCTACTACAGGGTCTCCACGGACCGGCAGGGACGCTCGGGGTTAGGGCTGGAAGCTCAGCAAAGGGCTGTATCCGAATTTCTCGCCTCCGAACCCGGCGAGGTCGTATCCGAGTTCACGGAGGTGGAGAGCGGACGCAGGGCGGACAGGCCCGAGCTAGAGCGAGCAATGAACGTATGCAAGGTCCACCGCGCAATCCTGCTTGTCGCAAAACTCGACCGCCTCGCCCGCAACGCCCACTTCCTCCTCGGTCTCAAGGAAGCCGGTATCGAGTTCATATGCTGCGACATGCCAGCAGCCAATAGGCTCACCGTCGGTATCATGGCCATGGTGGCGGAAGAAGAGGCGGCGATGATCTCCCGGCGTACCAAGGCCGCCCTTGCCGCAGCCAAGGCGCGTGGAGTCCGTCTAGGGACGCCGGGGAACCTATCCCCTATGGCACGCCAAAAGGGCACTGAGCAGGCCACTGTGGCGCGCAGGGAAGCGGCTCAGCAATATGCAGCCCTATTGGCCCCCACCATCGATGAGATTTGCGCCCAAGACATCACGACATTGCACGGAATCGCCAATGCCTTGAACGAGCGCGGGGTGCCAACTCGGCGCGGCGGTCGATGGCGTGGCGAGCAGGTGTCGCGGGTTCTGGCGCGGCGGTAGCGCTAGGTAGCGATTTCCTACCCCTTAAATCAGAAAAGCAGATGGTTTGGCACGCGAACTCCATGGACCCGCCGCTTGCCGTCAGCCCTGCCGACGTAAAACCCCAACCCTTCAAGCTGGCGTACAAGTTTTGTGGAAGATGGAACACCGTTGATGCCATTGCTTCTGGCCCAGGATGTCATTGCCGTCCGCAAGTCCCTTATGAAGATGCGGGCATCGTCCTCAAGCTCGCAAACATCGTTAAGGAATTGGATTAGTGGATTGGAATGACCGATGAACTCACGTAGCGCATCGTCGCAATCCTCAGGATCGAGGAATTCACCTCTTTGACGTAACCGCTGGAGGCCTTCCAAAGCGCGGTTCAGAACACCGGGGAGTTCATCCTTCCATATCCTCGGGAACAAGGTCGGGTCTGCTTCGTCAGCGTCGAACACTTTATTAAAAGGAATGACTTTGGCACGGCGCACCAACCCTCCCGATACATCGCGCGTTTGCGGATAGTGGTTGCCGGCCATGACGGGAAGCGCCAAGCATCTAAAGTTGAACTTCTCGCGCCCATAGGCGTGACGTGCGGTCATCTCCTTGGCCTCGGATATCTTCTTCAGCAAGCCGTCGGCCAACACCACATGCTCAGGGAGATCGTCATCGATGAACAAAACCTTCCCCGCGAGAGAGGCAATGTTGAATCTGTCTCTCTGAAAGGAGGCGATTTGATCGTTGATGACGGCGTCTTTCCCTACCAACTTCTGGATCGTCTGGAGCAGCTTTGACTTACCGTTGCTTCCGTGCCCGATCATCATAAAGAAGCAGGCAATGTCACGGACCGGCTGGATGGCGTATCCGACGAACTCGTTCCAGTGACGAACCAGATCGTCAGGGTCCTCTGCCTCACTGAAAATCGTTAGCAGAGCTTTGTCATATGTGGGGCAGGATGCTTCTTCATCGTAATTTATCGGCAAGCAGTAGGTCAGCCGGCTTTCCGGGGTATGGGGCTTAATCGATACACTGCCGCCCTCTTCGATCCATAGTTCCCCGTTCAAGCAGTTGATGACCGGCCTGGGCTCGTCAGCAAAGCCCATGACGTCCTCATCCGTTCCCATGAGATCATCGAGGCATCGTTTTGCGGCGTTGACGAGGCCCGAGATTGATGCGCCTTCGTACAAATGCCGGACCTTGTTCGCCTCCTTCAGCAACAGCTTCCTCAGGTTAGCCGTGGTCGTTCGCTTCCAGTGCGTTTCCTCGTAGACCCAGTAGGAGCCATCGGGACCGCACAACAGATAGCGGCCCTCGTTGAAGTGCTCCGCACGAAGCGTCCTTGCCACCTCCAGGGCAAGATCATTAGGAATTAGGCCAAGTTCCTGGATGATCCCTTCTAGGGTTCGCCTCAAAGGGTTTTTCCCCGTGCCGGTCTTCTTGGACACCAGGCTGATAATGTTGTCAGTTTCCAGCGGGTTCATATCACTCACAGCGATAGCCTTGAGCACCTCTATGGTGTCGTCGGGCCCGCTGGCCTTGGTCAGGCAGTCCGCCATATCTCGAACGTCTTCAAATGATTTGGCATCATGGGCGCTGCCATCGTTTGAGTTCGAGTTCTTGTCTTTGTCGGTTTCATCTTCAAACATCGTCGTGCCTCCTCGGCAACTAGGGTTGGTGCCGGAGCAGCGAGTCACGAGATGTAGACATGAAAAAAGGGCAGGTCCGGTTTCCCGTAACTCTGCCCTCCTTGGCATGTGGCCACCATATGGCGGCGACCAGGAGGGACTCTGCATAGAATAGGTGCCGGAGTCAAATCGCGTCATCCGCGTCTTTGCTCCGAAGTAAGTTCCCCGCGTCGGTATTCGCAGGATGAAACTGGAACAACGATATGGTACAAAAACAGAGGATTTCAGCGGTTCTACGCTTGAGAATCGGGAGAATTCCGGCAATCTAAGAAATGGCGTAGTTTCCCTGTCTCTCCGCCAATTTTTCAATGAACTAGCCGGAAGCAACAAAGGCAGTACAAACTGCCTTTAAGCTGGTCTGCAAATATTCTGCAAACGCCTCACATTTTATGGTGGGCGTAAAGGTTGCAATTTCGCGTTTGTTGACGCCACCGAATTTTTGACATCTGCCAGATACCATAATCCGAACTTCCACTCGCTTCGTCACTGCGCGGTCGACGACATCATCGAGATACGCCGTTTTGTAATGACATACGGAGTTGAGTATAAGACGACATAGTCTGAGGACCAGCCAACCAGAGAAGTACCATGCCAGGTGTTTGGAATGTTAGAGAGTACTTTGACCTGTCCGCTGAAGAATATGACAGGCGTAGCTCAACTTCGCTCTGGAACTGGCAGAGGCGCCGGGAACTCAAGGCCGTGGACGAACTCCTCGGCCATGTAGAGGGACTGGAGGTTCTGGACCTTGGTTGCGGCGTAGGCTTCTACACACGGCATTGCCTTAGGCAAGGGGCGGATCGGGTCATGGCGGTGGATTTTTCACCGAGCATGGTGGAACAATTGCCGAAAGAACGGGTCGATGGTGTTGTCGCAGATGCTTCCGAATTCTCTGCGGGCAAGACTTTTCCCAAGATCGTATGTGCGGGCCTCATTGAATTCGTTGCCGATCCGATAGGCGTTTTGACCAACGCCCGAAAAATGGCCGCGCCAACCGGCACAATGGTTTGCCTCGTTCCACCGGATAACCTCGCCGGACGGCTATATCGGCTCTATCACCGGCGTCATGGAATCGCTATCAGCTTGTTTTCCCGTCAGGCGTTCGAGCGGTCGGCCCATGAAGCTGGCTGGGAAATTGGCAAAAGTGAGTTTGTTTTCCCCTATTCGATGGCCTACCAGCTACACGTGGCAAAAGCTCTATGAAGATATTGTTTTTTACTAGTGGCTTAGGGCTGGGCAATTCAACTCGATGTCACGCTGTCATAGAGCGGCTTCATACCGCTGGCGCGCGCGTCGAGGTGGTAACCTCGGGAAACGGGCTTTGGTATTTCTCCGACAAACCCGAAGTTTCCGACATTCACGAGGTAAAGTCTTTAGCCTACGGCTCAAAAGATGGAGCCATCAGCATAGCCCGCACCTTCTCTTCCGTGGGTGAAATGCTGTCCATTTTTCGTAGCAACGCACGCCTCCTGGGAAGTTTGTTAGACCGCATAAGTCCCGATGTCGTTGTAACGGACTCAGATTACAACTTCGTCCCGATCAAGCGCCGGAACATTCCCATGGCGGCCTTGAACAATGCCGATGTCGTTTGGCATTCCTATTTCAACTTTGAGAATAGGCCGAGTTCTATCCGCCCGCAGTTCTACGGCGTTGAAATGCTGGACTATTGGTTCCACAAGATCGTTCCGGATTTGGTAGTGAGTCCCAGCCTCGATCCCGACATCAAGCAAGATGGAGGAAACATCGTACGGGTCGGGCCGATCGTCAGAGAAGGATATGAGGCGACCGTGAGAAATGGGCCGGCCCAGCGCGCCGTCGTCATGCTGAGCGGCTCGGTTTTCGGCACGCCTGTGAATTTCGATCGCACCCAATACCCCGTCGCCATCGACGTCATCGGGCGCGAGGCGCCTGAGGGATGGAGCGGCGGCCCGGACGTGACGTTCCACGGAAAGATCATGGACACCTACCCGCTTCTCAAACAGGCCGATGTCGTGGTCGTCAACGGGGGGTTCAGCGCCGTCAGCGAAATGTTCTGGATGAAAAAGCCTTTGGTGGTGGTCCCGGTTCCGAACCATGCCGAACAGTGGGTCAACGCGAAAACAATTGAACATTTGCGTGTCGGCATGATAGCGACGCAATCCAATTATCAGGACGTGATGCTCGAAGCGATCGCCAGGCTCGACGGGTTCAGGGCCGCCTACGAGGCCTTGCCCCAAGCGCAGGATGGGGCGAAACAAGCCGCCGTTGCGATCGCCAGGCTGGCCAAGCAAAGGAGGCCTTGATGGCCGTCATCAAGCAGTTTTCCAAGTATGGCGGCGCTGCGCTCGGGTCGGCCATCACGGACTACGCCGTTTTCTCCGTCCTCTTCTTTTACGGCCTCGGCGCCGTTCCGTCGCAAATGGTGGCCCGCATATCCGGCGGGATCTTTTCGTTCGTCACCAACAAATACTGGAGTTTCGAGGCCAAAAAGCTGAGTAGTGTGAAAACCGAAGGGCGGCGGTTCCTCATCCTCTACCTATTCAGTTATGCTCTGGCCTTGGGCATTTTCTACGCTCTCAACGAGCTGGCCGGCATGCCGGCCTACCCGGCGAAGATCATCGCCGATATCTCGTGTTTCGTCGTTAATTTCGTGGTGATGCGCAGTTACGTTTTCGGCGGCGGCCAAGGCTTGAGCTCGGCATTCACCCGGTCACGCTAAGGCCTGGGAAATCGTCCGAGCGCAAGGCGCTTATCCGCGAGCATGGCGGGAAACCGATCGCTCAGGAAAAACTCCAGTTCCCGTTCCCGCTGGTCCGTCAGGCTGTCCAGCCCGACCAGTTCCCGATCCACCCGGCCGGGATGGCACATGAGCAGCGAATTGGGCTTCATGTTCCAGGTAAACCGCTCGAAGAGCGTTTCATAGGGCGTTCTTCCGGAAAAATCATAAACCCCGCTGAAGCCGGCGTTGGTGTGGAAACCCCGGCCGCGCGCCAGCTTGGCGAAAGCCCTGCCGGGAAAACCGATCAATGCTGCCTTGCCGACGGCCACGCCCCGGCGCCACAAGGTCGGCAGGTCCTCCCAACAGCACCGCAAGGCGGGCTTTTCGCCGGGAAATTTTTCCCCCAGCACGTCCAGGACGATATCTCGAACCCCAGGCAGGTGATGGACGTGATGATGCCCATCGACAAACTCGGGTGCTTTGTCGAAATGCCGGGTAAAGGCTTCCAGTTGCAGACCGATCTCCTTGCGCAGGGCTTCGGCGGGCAAGCGCCCCATGTAAGCCCGGCGCGTCAATGCGCCAATAGAGGGAAACCGGCCAATTTCCGGGGATAGGGCCGGCAAATCCGTGAGCACGAGATGGACGCCCAGGTCAACGGTTTCCCTATAGGCCCGCAGGTCTTGCGCCATTTCCGACATACCCGGCCGGTTCATCATGCTTCCGACCGCACTGAGCCGCCCCTTATGGACGGCCTCCAAAATTCCCTGGCTGACGCCAGGGCTCAATCCGTAATCATCGGCGCAGAGGATAAACTCGAGGGCCCCCGGCTTATCCATCAACCGGCAGCTTCTTCGAGAGGAAGGGAACTTACCAAAGCGCCGAAGCTAAGTTTCGGGTTGCGGTAAACATGGAAGCCTTCCGGATGATAGGGAGCCGCCAGGGCCTTCATCCCCTCGGCGGTGTAATAGCGCGGAATGTAGGCCCCGGTCCGCCACCCGTAGGAAAGATAGACATAAAGGCGGTGCAGGATCTGTGAAACGGCTATCCGCTTTTCGGAAATCGCATGCAGGTAATCGGCGGAGCCCGCCACCTCGTAGACATGGGCCAGCGCCGCGTCGTCCAGCCAGTCCAAAAGGCCCAGGGAAAAGACAATATCGGTTTTCAGAGGCGGCAGGCTCTCAACCGGGCAGACTTCGAAGGTCAGGTTGGGGCCATACCCCCTTTCGTCCGCAAGGGCCCGGGCGTTGGCGACGGCTTTCTCTGAAATGTCGTAGCCGTGATAACTGCTGGCACCCATCTCCAATAGATCGGACGCGATGAGTCCGGACCCGCACCCCAGTTCCACCACCGCCTTTCCGCCGACAAAAGGGCGCAAAAGCTCTTTGGTAACGAAAAGACGGAACCTCAGGGAATCGCTAGCTCGATCGGCGAGGCGCTCAAGCAGGGAGGATGCTTTTTTCGACTGGCCGTAGCGCCCGCTCTCCCAATCCAGAATCTTGTCTTCCCAAAATTGTTTGGGGTCCGTCGAGCCCGACATCTTGATGCTCTCCCGTTGACAGCGGCGGATGTATATCATGATCACCGTCGAAGGGGAATGTGCCTTGCCCCGCCCTCAACCTCTCCTTTATGACAGTGCCTGAAATGTGAACTTGGAACGGCGTTTCATGGCGGTTGAGCAAAGACAAGGGTCGGGACAGGGGCGCATGCGGCCCATATATGCCCTTTTGTGCGCCCCCATTGCGCTCGGCATTCTGATCCGGTTCGCTTTTCCCGACGCCTTTACATATTCCATCTGGTCCGATCGCGACCTGCTGCGCGCGGCACAGATTTGGGACTGGTTCCCGACCGTGGGCGCTGAAATAAACGGCGCATTCTACGCCCGTGTTCCCGGCGGGTTTTACTATTATCTCCTGGCGCTTTTCCAGGCGATCTCCGAGGACCCGACCCTGATCTACGTCCTCTTGTCGGGCGCCGTGACCGCGGGATTCATTGCCGTCTATTTGACGGCTCGGTTGATGTTCGGCCCGCTGGCCGGCTTGGCCGCAACCGGGGCCTATGCGCTCTCCCCCGGTGTCCTCTCGTCGGCCAGCCAGATATGGAACCCGGCACTCACCCTGCCGCTAACGGCTCTGATTTATCTCCTTCTGGCACGGGTCCTGAGGGGACATTCATGGAGTCTGCCCGTCCTCTTCGCGCTGTTGGTCGCCACAATACAAGTGCACATGTCGAACCTGGCCCTGCTCGCGGCGGTGCTGGTCGTGTTGGCGGTCATGCCAAACGGGACGCGGCTCAAACACTGGGCGGCAGCGGCCATCGCCGCTCTTGCGGTGATGGCCCCCTACATTGCCGCGGAAGCGGCCAATGGATGGATCAACACCAAACTGATCTTGGGCGGATACGACGGAAAGCTCTACAGCGCGCCCAGCTTCGGCGCCTTTTTCAAGACGCTCATGCAAATCAGCGGCGGCGGCATCCCCGATAGCCGGGGCGCATCAAACCGGGTCCTGTCCCTGTTCGCCGGACTGCTTCTTCTCGGCGTGGCTTGGAGAATCGGGATTGCCTTGTACCGCTGCGGCATCGGCTGGGCCCCGCGCGCCTGGCGCCAGCGGCTGAAGGGGTTGAACCAGAAGGAAAGGGCGGTCCTCAGCCTGTTCATCGTGCTGGTGGTTTGCGGCGCGCTCCTGACGATCAACCGCAATGCTTCGGTCTATGTGCGCTACATCCTGTTTCTCATACCCGCGGTCGCCCTGCTGATCGGCGCCTTTTTGGAGGAGCTTCTGGTGCGCCTCGGGAACAATCAAAGCCTTGCCATTCCCGTGGCGGCGCTGTTCGCGTCGATGTTCTGCCTCCAAGGGTACATCGACGCCACGCGGAAGATCGCCCAGCCCAATCCGGTCGCCCCATTGGAAGCACTTTTGGACGGGCTGAGAAATCAGACCGGCTTGGGTGATGAGGGTTTGCGCGAAAAGGTTCTCGTTGTCGGAGATGCCGGAAAGTTTGTGTTCCCGAAAGCGGGATACCTCATCCACATCAGCTCCGCCCCTGCCCGAAACGGCGCCTACGACGGATGCATTCTATCCGTGGCCGGGAACGACGGGCCGGCGGCGGCATCGAAAGCCGCAGCGGCATTTGGTCAATATGGGATTCCGGCGCCGCGATTGAAGCTTCTCTTTCGGACGGACGCATGGCACGTCTTCGGCTACGCCGCAAATGACGGAAACTGCCTGGCCAGCCTAATCAGCGCTTACGACCAGACCCCTCGGGAGCGCATCGTGCACGAAGTCTGTAAGATGGGAGCGGCGGACGGTCTGGTGTTCTCCGACACCGGCGGAGAGAACGGCGTCCTTCGGTTTATTGTCCGCCACACCTTCTCGCCGAGACGGATCTGTTTGGGGCTCGACTTAAGGGTATCCGAGGGAAGCATCACCCCGAGCCTGTTTTCCCCGCATATGAAAGGATATACGGGCTATCCGATCAGCGCCTATCACCTTTCCAGCATCAAGCTGAGGTTCGAAAGCGGAGATCGTGGATTGCGGGAAGTGGATATCGTTGACACGCCATTGGGCGGTCAGGAGAATATCCGAACCCTGCCTTGGGTCGGCCGTGGCATCCCGGTCGAAAAGGGAACGGCTCATCTGTCCATGGTTGTCCGTCTGTCACCGCAAAATGCAAAACAGGGCGCTCCGGAAGAATTCGAGGCCGTCCTGATGGAGAACTTCCCAATGACGCCGAACGCTCGACCGTGAAACAGGTGACCTTCGCCCGCTGGGTCTTCGCTTGGCTTGCGGCCATGGTCGGGGTGGTGCTTTGCCTTATTTACCTCTGGCAAGAGCGATACTTTTTGAGGTTTCTCCCCATCCCACTCAAGAGTATGGGTCTCTTGTATGACCAAGCGGGTTATCTGCCGGTGCACACCCCCTTGGCGCCCAGGGGAAAGTTCGATTTCCCCGAATACGATTTGACGACCGAACAGGGATTGCGTGACGCGCTGAACCGGCTGCAGCTGGAAAGCCCTTTTCTCCACGAAACCTCCCCGCACATGAACTACAAAGACATCACTTTCAATTCCTGGCTGGAGCAGATGAAGGCGACGACGTTTTACTGCACCGACGCCTCGATGCTGTTCATGCTTACCGCCTGGGACCAGGGCTTGATGGCCCGTCAATGGCAATTGCTCACAAAGGGCTGGCAGCCGGGCCAGGGACATTCCATCGTCGAGTTCTTCAATCCGAAAACGGGCCGGTGGCTGGTCGTCGACCCGCAACACGCCGGGATCATCCGCGATCGGTCCGGCAATGCCTTGGACATGAAATCCATATTGGAAAAATACGAGAGCACTTTCGACCGGGACATCACTGTCGATTACGGACCGTACGATGACGTCATGAAAGCGCGTGGGCGCGGCCCGACAACGGAAGACTATTTTTTCAAGGGCAAGGGATTGTCTTATCCCGTGCTCACACTCCGCGCGCCCACTTGGTACGCGACGGCCGTCACGAACGACTTGATCATTGGCTATCCCGTTTTCACGGACTTCACGTCCCACAAGCACGACGTTTTCACCACCAAGATCGTCTTCCTGTTGTTGCTCCTGTTGTCCGCCGCATTGGCGGTGATCAGCGCCAATGTTATCAAGACTGCGATCGACAGAAGGCGGTCGAAACATGCCCAACTGGGATAAACGGTACCGTGAAACCCCCGCGCGCCTGTTCGGCGCCGAGCCGAGCCAATACCTGCGCCAGGTGATGGCCCGGAGCGACGTCGCTCCGACGACGGCGCTGATGCTCGGCGACGGCGACGGGCGCAACGGCACTTGGCTGGCGGGACTGGGCGTCTCGGTAACGGCGGTGGATATCTCCGCCGTGGCGACCGAGCAGGCGCTGGCGCACGACCTCGCCGCCGGGGTCGAGGTCACGCGCATCGTCGCCGACCTGGCCGACTGGTCGGCACCGGCGGGAACGGCCTTCGACGCCGTCTTCATGCTCTATCTGCAATGCGAGGCACGGGTACGGCTGGATGCCCTGGCGCGCGGCGCCGCGGCGCTGGCGCCGGGCGGGCTGTTCGTGGCGGAAGGGTTTTCGCGCGCCGGCGCCACGGCTGACGGCCTCGGCCCCAAGGACCCGGACCACCTCTACGACCTAGCGACACTCTCGGATGCGTTGGCGGGTTTCCGGCGGCTCGAGGCTTTCGACGGCGTCGCCTGGCTGGACGAGGGCGCGCGCCATCAGGGCGCGGCCCGGGTGGTGCGGCTGTTGGCACGAAAAGCAGCCGCTTGAGCGCACGCAACGGGAATGTCGCAATTCGGCAACGCGGGTGAAACAGAGGCGGCGGATAGTCTTTGCGCCGCACCGTCCGCCAGGATCGGCCGCGATTGTCCCAACACTGCTGACGCCCCAAGGAGCCGCTGCACCATGGCCACCCCGACCATCCCCACCCCCGATACCGACCTCACCTTCGAAGAGATGGACGAGATCAACAATCCGCGCACCGAGCCGACCGATTTCGAGCGCCTGTCCGCGAACGCGCTGTCGCGCCGCGCCTTCATCGGCAATTCCGTCGCCTTCGGGCTCGGCGCCTTCGTCCTCGGCGCCGCCGGCCCCGGCCATGCCGCCACCAGCCGCTTGGGCTTCAAAGCGGTGGCCGCCAACGCGCTCGATACCATCACCGTGCCGGAGGGCTACGGCTGGCACATCGTCACCCGATGGGGCGAGCCCATGTGGAGCGACGCCGCCGACTTCGACCCCGAAACCCGCGGCACCGGCGCCAGCCAGGAACGCGCCTTCGGCGACAACAACGACGGCATGGCGCTGTTCGTCGACGGCGACCGCCACATCTTGGCGGTCAACAACGAGTACACCAACCGGTCCATCATGTACGACAACCGCGCGTCGAAACTGCCGGAAGGTGCCGACGACGTGCGCAAGGGAAAGGCCGCGCACGGTATTTCCGTGGTCGAGATCGCCGAACAGAACGGGCAGTGGTCGATCGTCGTCGATTCGACCTACAACCGCCGCATCACCGCCGACACGCCGATGAATATCACCGGCCCGGCGCGCGGCCATGAATTGTTGAAGACCGCCGCCGACCCGAGCGGCACCACGTCGCTGGGCACCTGGAACAACTGCGGCAACGGCCGCACGCCCTGGGGCACCTACCTGACCTGCGAGGAGAACTTCAACGGCTACTTCTCGTCCTCCGACCCGGACTACAAACCGGGCGCGGAGTTGAAGCGCTACGGCGTCGGCAACAAGGACGCCGGCTACGCCTGGGCCACCGCCGACGAACGTTTCGACATCTCCAAGCATCCGAACGAGCCAAACCGCGCCGGTTACATCGTCGAGATCGATCCCCTGGACCCGACCTCGACGCCCGACAAGCGCACCGCCATGGGCCGCTTCAAGCACGAGAACGTGGAGGTGGTCGTCGCAAATGACGGCCATGTGGTCGCCTACATGGGCGACGACGAGCGCGGCGAGTTCATCTACAAGTTCGTCTCCGCCGGCAAGTACGCCGAGGGCGGCGACAACCGCGGCCTGCTCGAGGACGGCCGGCTGTTCGTCGCCAAGTTCCATGACGGCGGCAAGGGCGAGTGGCTGGAACTGACGCCGGCCTCCACCGGCATGGCCTCGCAGGCGGAAATCTGCGTCCATACCCGCATCGCCGCTTCCGCCGTCGGCGCCACCACCATGGACCGGCCGGAATGGATTGCAGCCAATCCCAACAAGCCGGAAATCTACTGCACGCTGACCAACAACAAGAACCGCGGCAAAAAGCCGAATGCCGGCGGCGACGCCACGCCGGTCGGCGGGCCGAACCCGCGCAAGGGCAACAGCTACGGCCAGATCGTGCGTTGGGCGCCTGAAGGGGGCGACCATGCGGCCACCGGATTTTCCTGGGACCTGTTCGTGCTCGCCGGCAACCCGACGGTGCACACGGACGCCTATGCCGGCTCCAAGAACGTCACCGCCGACAACATGTTCAACAGCCCCGACGGCCTCGCCTTCGACGCCAACGGCATGCTGTGGATCGAGACCGACGGCAACTATTCCAACAAGGGCGATTTCGCCGGCATGGGCAACAACCAGATGCTGGTCGGCGATCCGGAAACCGGCGAGATCCGCCGCTTCCTGGTCGGGCCGAAGGAATGCGAGATCACCGGCATCACCTGGTCGCCGGACCGCAAGACCCTGTTCGTCGGCGTCCAGCACCCGGGCGAACGGGGCAACAGCCATTACCCGGCGGGCGGCGGCTCGGTGCCGCGCTCGACGGTCGTCGCCATCACCCGAGACGACGGCGGCCTCATCGGCTGACGTCGCCTGTCCCCTCCCCCCCTGGCGGAGGGCCCCCTCCGGGGAGGCTTCGGGGAGGCTTCGGCCTCCCCGCTTTTTTTCGCACCTTGGCCATTCAGCCGCCTTCCAGTTCCTCGCGCAGCATTTCGAGGCGCAGCCACTCCTCCTCCGCCGCCGCCAGTTCGCGCGCCGCCGCGTCGAGGCGAGCCGAGACGCTGTGGAACGCGTCGGCGTCGCGGCGAAACAGGTCGGGGTCGGCGAGGCGGTCCTGCAATGCCGCCACCTCGGTCTCCAGTTCGGCGATGGTGCCGGGAAGGGTTTTCAGCGCGTGCTGGTCCTTGAACGTAAGCTTGCCGGCCGACGCCGGGCGCGGTTTTCCGGCGGCTTTCGTTGCCGCCTTTGGTTTGGAATCGGGCTTGGAAGTGGTTTCCGGCGCCTCGGCGTGGCGGCGTTGCGCCAGCATGTCGGCGTGGCCGCCGGCATATTCCAGCCAGCGCCCGTCGCCCTCGAAATGAATCACCGAAGTCACCACCCGGTCGAGGAAATCGCGGTCGTGGCTGACCAGCAGGACGGTGCCGTCGAACTCGGCCAGCATTTCCTGCAACAGATCGAGGGTCTCGAGATCGAGATCGTTGGTCGGCTCGTCCAGCACCAGCAGGTTGGCCGGGCGTGTAAGCGCGCGGGCCAGCATCAGCCGGCCGCGTTCGCCGCCCGAAAGCGCCGAGACCGGCGTGCCCGCCTGCTCCGGCGCGAACAGGAAATCCTTCATGTAGCCGATGACGTGGCGTTGCTGGCCGGCGACGGTGACGCTATCGCCGCTGCCGCCGGTGAGCGAATCCCGAAGCGAAACGTCGGGTGCCAGCGATTCCCGCGATTGCTCCAGCGTCGCCATCTGCAGGTTGGTGCCCAGCGTCACCCGTCCGCTATCGGGTTCGAGCACGCCGGTCAGCATGTTGACCAGCGTCGTCTTGCCCGCACCGTTGGGTCCGATGATGCCGATCCGCTCGCCACGCAGGATGCGGGTTGAAAAGTCGCGCACCACGGCGCGCTCGCCGAAACTCTTGGCAATGCCCTCGGCCTCGATCACGCGCTTGCCGGACGCCTCGGTGTCGCCGGTGGTGATGTTCACCTGGCCGGGGCGTTGGCGCTGCTCGGCGCGCTGGCGGCGCAGGTCCCGAAGCGCGCGAAGCCGCCCCATGTTGCGCTTGCGCCGGGCGGTGACGCCCCGGTTCAGCCAATGGGTCTCGCGCACGATCTTGCGGTCGAGCTTGTGGCGTTCCAGTTCCTCGGCCTCGATGGTCTCGTCGCGCCAAGCCTCGAAGGCGCCGAATCCCTTGTCCAGCCGCCGCGTGCGGCCCTGGTCGAGCCACACCACCGCCTGCGACAGGGCTTCCAGGAAGCGCCGGTCGTGGCTGATCAGCACCAGTGCCGAAGCGCTTTGGCGGAGCGTCCTCTCCAGCCATTCGATGGCCGGCAGGTCCAGGTGGTTGGTGGGCTCGTCGAGCAGCAGGATATCCGGTTCCGGCGCCAGCGCGCGGGCCAGCGCGGCGCGGCGCTTCTCGCCGCCGGAAAGCCGGGCCGGGTCCTCGTCGCCGGTGAGGCCCAGATGTTCGAGGAAGTACTGCACCCGGTGCGGATCGTCGCCGGGCCCGAGGCCCGCTTCGGCGTAGGCATGGACGCTGGCGAAACCCGTGAGGTCGGGCTCCTGCGGCAGGTAACGGAGCGTGATGCCGGGCTGCTCGAAACGCTCGCCGCTGTCGGCCTCGACCAGGCCGGCGGCGATTTTCAAAAGCGTCGATTTGCCCGATCCGTTGCGCCCCACAAGGCAAAGCCGCTCGCCGCCATGCACGGAAAGCTCGGCGCCCTCGAACAGCGGCTCACCGCCGAAACCGAGGCCGAGGTTCGACAGCGTCAAAAGCGGCGGTGGTGCCATTTCTTCCGGGCGTCAGTCTTCGGAGACGTGCGCCGCCAGCACCGCCAGGTTGACCATGTCGGAAACCGTGGAGCCCATGGGGACGATCTGCGCCGGCTTGTCGAAACCGACAATGATCGGGCCCAGAACCGTGCAGTCGCCCATCTGCGCCAGCAACTGGGTGCCGATTTGCGAGCTGTGCAGCCCCGGCATCACCAGCACGTTGGCGGATCCGGTCAGGCGGCAGAACGGGTAATTGCGGCGCACCGACGGGCTCAACGCCACCTCGACGGTCATCTCGCCGTCGTATTCGAAGTCCACGTGGCGCTCATCCAGCACCCGAACCGCGTCACGAACCGGTTCGATGCGCTGCATGTTGGGGTGACCGAAATTGCCGTACGAAATCAGCGCCACGCGCGGATCATGGCCGAGGCGCCGCGCCACTTGCGCCGCCTGCTGGGCGATGTCGGCCATTTCCTCGGCTTCCAGGGCCTCGCGCACGGCGGTATCGGCGATGAAGATGGTCTGGCCGCCGCGGATCACCATCGACAGGCCGAACAGGCGCGCGCCCGGTGTCGGGTCGTAGACCCGGCCGATCTGCTCCAGCGCGCGGTGATAGTTGCGGGTCAGCCCGGTGACCAGCACGTCGGCATCGCCGGCATCGACCATCAGGGCGCCAAACACGTTTCGATCGCGCTTGACCATGCGCACGCAGTCCCGCTCCAGGTAACCCTTGCGCTGCAGCCGCTCGTAAAGCCGCTGGGTATAGGCCTCCATGTGTTCGGTTTTGCGGGAGTTGGTGATCTCGATGCCGGCGTCCTCGGGCAGGCCGAGGTTGTCCATGGCCTCGCGCACCCGTTCCTCGCGGCCGATCAGAATGGCTTTTCCATAACCCGCCTGCTGGTAGGCGTTGGCGGCGCGGATGCTTTTTTCCTCCTCGCCCTCGGCGAAGACGATGCGTTTCGGGTTGGCGCGCACGGCTTCGAAGATTTCGTGCAGGATGCCCACCGTCGGGCTCAACCGCGCCGACAGCTCGGCCTCGTAGGCGTCCATGTCGATGATCGGCCGGCGCGCCACGCCGGAATCCATCGCCGCCTGCGCCACCGCCTTGGGAACGGCGGTGATCAGGCGCGGATCGAAGGGCGCCGGGATCAGGTATTCGGGACCGTACCGCAGATGCGAGCCCGAATAGGCGGCATTGACCTCGTCCGGCACGTCCTCGCGCGCCAGTTCCGCCAAGGCATGGGCGGCGGCGATCTTCATCTCTTCGTTGATGGTCGAGGCGCGCACGTCGAGGGCGCCGCGGAAGATGTAGGGGAACCCGAGCACGTTGTTGATCTGGTTCGGGTAGTCCGAGCGCCCGGTGGCGATGATCGCGTCGGGACGCACGGCGCGCGCGTCCTCGGGCGTGATTTCCGGGTCCGGGTTGGCCATGGCGAAGATCAAGGGCTTATCGGCCATGGACTTGACCATGTCCTGGGTCACGGCGCCGCCGACGGAAAGGCCGACGAAGCAGTCCGCGCCTTCCAGCGCCTCGCCGAGCGTACGCGCCTTGGTGGTCGAGGCGTAGGCCGACTTCCACTGGTTCATGCCTTCCTTGCGGCCCTCGTAGATGACGCCCTTGGAATCGCACATGACGATGTTCTTGCGGGGCATGCCCATGTTGACAAACAGTCCCGCGCAGGCGATCGACGCGGCGCCGGCGCCGTTGATGACCATGGTGGTCTTGCCGATATCGCGCCCGGTGATCTGCAGCGCGTTGATCAGCCCGGCGGCGGTGATGATGGCGGTGCCGTGCTGGTCGTCGTGGAACACGGGGATGTCCATTTCCTCGCGCAGGCGCTGCTCGATGACGAAGCATTCCGGCGCCTTGATGTCTTCCAGGTTGACGCCGCCGAAGCTCGGCCCGAACAGTTTCACCGCCTGGACGATCTCGTCCACGTCCTCGGAATGGAGCTCGATGTTGATGCCGTCGACATCGGCGAAGCGCTTGAACAGTACCGACTTGCCTTCCATCACCGGCTTGGCGCCCAGCGCGCCGATATTGCCGAGGCCGAGCACCGCCGTGCCGTTGGAAACCACCGCCACCAGGTTGCCGATGGCCGTGTACTCGTAGACCAGATCGGGATCGCGGTAGATCTCCATGCAGGGCGCCGCCACGCCGGGGGAATAGGCCAGCGTCAGGTCGCGCTGGGTGGTCAGCGGCTTGGTGGCGTGGATTTCCACCTTGCCGGCCGGTTTTGCCGCATGCATGCGCAACGCGTCTTGTTCCATCATTTGATCGCCGGTGTCAGTCATGGTCTCGATTCCCAGGTCTCTTCAGTCTTGAAAAATTCTCGTTCAACCGTTGGCCGGTTGTGAATGGACATTGTCGGCGTCTTCGGAAATCAGGATTTCCGTCGCCTTGTTCTCCGCCTCCGCGTCGTCGACGCGGACCCACAGGATGATGCTGCCGGCATCGACGGCCCGAGCGAAATCTTCGGTGTCCGGTGTCGACGATACTTCTTCCAGCAGTTCCTTGAGCGCCACACCGCCGACCGCGGCGCCGATAATGCCGGCAATGGCCACCGCCGTCGGGCCGCCGGCAAGCAGGATCATGCCGGACGCCACGAGCGGCCCCTCATACTTGACCTCGCCGACCAGCGCGGTCAGCGCGTCACGCCAGGACTTGCCTTCCTCGCCGGCGACGGAGAGCGAATCGTGCGAGCTCAGCACGCTCAGGTTTTCCGGCGGAATGCCTGCCTTGTTCAGCGCGTCGACGGCCTGCTCGAAGGCGGAACGGGTTTTCAAGACGCCGACCACTTCGCGGGCCGGCGAGATCTCACTGCCAGACATGTCGTCTCCCAGGGTTCGCTGTCTTTAAGTATTGGCCCGGTCCTTCCCCTTCTTTCTAAGGGCAACCGGGCCTGTTAAGTTACTTTTGCCGATGCAATCCAAAGAGTAAAGCGCCATTGCCGCAAACCGCCGCCAAGCCCGCTGATCCCCCGGCCCACCCCAAATCCGACGCCGTCACGCCAATGATGGTGCAGTATCTGGGGTTGAAGGCAGACTACGACGATTGCCTGCTTTTCTACCGCATGGGCGACTTCTACGAACTGTTTTTCGACGACGCCGTCAAGGCGGCCGGAGCGCTCGATATCGCGCTGACCAAGCGCGGCAAGCACCTGGGCGAAGACATCCCCATGTGCGGCGTGCCGGTGCACAGCCACGAGACCTATCTGAACCGGCTGATCCGCAAGGGCTACCGGGTCGCCGTCTGCGAACAGACGGAAGATCCCGCCGAAGCCAAGAAGCGCGGTTCCAAGTCCGTCGTCCGGCGCGACGTGGTCAGGGTGGTGACGCCCGGCACGCTGACGGAGGACACGCTGCTGGACGCGCGACGGCACAATTACCTGGCCGCCGTGGCGCGCGCCCAGAAGGAACTCGGCTTCGCCTGGGTCGACGTTTCCACCGGCGCCTTCACCGTGCAGCCGCTTATGCCCGCCGACCTGGACGCGGCGCTGGCGCGGCTGGAACCGGGCGAAGTGCTGGTCCCCGACAGCCTGCTTTCGGCCGGCGAATTGGCGGACGCGCTCCAGGGCGTGGCCGACCGCCTGACACCGCAGCCCGCCGCACGCTTCGATTCGACCAACGGCCGAAAACGCCTGGAGCGGCTGTTCGGCGTGGCGACGTTGGACGCCTTCGGCAATTTCGGCCGCGCCGAACTGGCCGCCGCCGGCGCGCTGGTCGACTACATCGAGCTCACCCAGAAGGGAAAGCTGCCGCGCCTCAATGCGCCCGAACGCATGACCCAGGGCGCCGTCATGGGCATCGATGCCGCCACCCGGCGCAACCTGGAACTGACCCGCACGCTTTCAGGCGACGTGCAGGGCAGCCTGCTGGCGGTCATGGACCGCACCGTCACCGGCCCGGGCGCGCGCCTGTTGGCGACGCGGCTTTCCGAGCCGTTGACCGACCCGGCCGCGATCACCGCGCGCCTCGATGCCGTCGGCGGGCTGGTCGACGACGAGGCGCTCAGGGGCGATCTCCGCGATGCGCTGTCCAAGTGTCCGGACATGGCGCGCGCGCTGTCGCGCCTGTCGCTGGGGCGCGGCGGCCCGCGCGATCTCGCCGCCGTCCGGGATGGGCTCGGGCGCGCGCACCAGGCCCGCGACCGGCTCGCGGATGCCCAAAGCAAGGGCTCGCTCGGCGCCTTTCCGGCACGCCTGGCGGAAACCGCCGAGCGGCTCGGCGAGCACGGCATGCTGATCGAAAGGCTGGGCGCGGCACTCTCCGACGAATTGCCGATGAATGCACGCGACGGCGGCTTCATCCGGCGCGGTTTCGCGCCGGAACTCGACGAGATGGTGGCGCTCCGCGACGAGAGCCGCAAACTAATCGCCGGGCTGCAGGCGGATTACGTCGCCGATACCGGGCTGCAGGGCCTGAAGATCAAGCACAACAACGTGCTCGGCTATTTCATCGAGGTGCCGGCGCGTCAGGCGGAAAAAATGCCGGGCGGCATCGGCGGCGGGCCGGGTGCCGAAAGCCCCTACATTCACCGCCAGACCATGGCCAACGCGGTGCGCTTCACCACCGTCGAGCTGAGCGAACTGGAAAGCCGCATCGCCAAGGCCGCCGACAGCGCACTCGCCTTGGAACTGGAGCTGTTCGAGGCGCTGATCGGCGAAGTCGATGCGCAGGCCGCCGCCATCGCCGACGCCGCGGCCGCGCTGGCAGAGATCGACGTCGCCGCCGGCCTGGCGGAGCTGGCGGTCTCCAGGCGCTACGTGCGCCCGAGTGTCGACGACAGCCGTGCCTTCCACATCGAAGGCGGCCGCCACCCGGTGGTCGAGGCGGCGCTGGAGAAAAGCGGCGGAGCGTTCGTCGCCAACGACTGCCGTTTCGCCGATCCGGACGAGGGTGCGGGCAAGGATTCGGGCGAGGACGACCCCGGCCGGCTGTGGCTGCTGACCGGCCCCAACATGGCCGGCAAGAGCACCTTCCTGCGCCAGAACGCGCTGATCGCGGTGATGGCGCAAATGGGCTCCTTCGTTCCGGCGGAGAGCGCGCGGATCGGCATCGTGGACCGGTTGTTTTCGCGCGTCGGCGCCGCCGACGACCTGGCGCGCGGACGCTCCACCTTCATGGTCGAGATGGTCGAGACCGCCACCATCCTCAACCAGGCGGGCGAGCGCGCGCTGGTGATCCTCGACGAGATCGGCCGCGGCACCGCCACCTACGACGGCCTATCCATCGCCTGGGCGGTGGTCGAGTTCCTGCACGAGACCAACCGGTGCCGCTCGCTGTTCGCCACCCACTACCACGAGCTGACGGCACTGGCCGGGACGCTGGAACGGCTCCGCTGCCACTCCATGCGAGTCAAGGAATGGAAAGGCGAGGTGGTGTTCCTGCACGAGGTCGCGGCCGGCGCCGCCGACCGCTCCTACGGCATCCACGTGGGCAAGCTGGCGGGCCTGCCGGACGCCGTCGTGAGGCGCGCCGAGGCGGTCTTGAAAACGCTGGAAGCCGGCGAAACCGGCTCCGGCCTCACCGACCTGGCCGCCGACCTGCCGCTGTTCCAGGCCGCCCCCGCCGCCAAACCCGCACCGGCGCCGACCAAGGGCCCGAGCCAGGTGGAAATGGCCGTCGGCGCCGTCACGCCGGACGAGATGACACCCAAGGAAGCACTGGAGTTTCTCTATTCGCTGAAACGTCTCGCGGCCGAGGACGGCGAAAGCTGAAATTCAGAAGGGCCGGTCGCCGGCGATGGTGACGCGGTAGCCGTGACGCAGCGCCGGGTGGTAATCCCAGACCGAGCGGTGCTGGGCGGAGCGGTTGTCCCAGAACGCCACCGAGTTCGGCCGCCAGCGGAAACGGCACTGGAATTCCGGCGTGGCGATGGCATCGAACAGCACGCCCAGGATGCCGTCGCTTTCGCGGCCGCTCAGCCCCTCGATGCGGGTGGTGAAGTTCTCGTTGACGAACAGCCCCTTCCTGCCGGTCACCGGATGGGTGCGGACGATGGGATGCAGCGATTCCGGATAGACGTCGACGCCGTCGCGCATGGCGCCCTTGGCGCCGAAACGGTCGCGGTGCACGCGGGCCGATTCATGCCAGGCCTTCAAATCGCCGATCAGCGCCTTGATCGGCCCGGAGAGCGCATCGTAGGCCGCATAGGTGCTGGCGAACAGCGTGTCGCCGCCGACGTCGGGCACCGTCTGCATGTGCAGGATGGACCCCATCGGCGGCTCTTCGTCGCATGAGACGTCGGAATGCCATTTCATGCCGGCCACCACCTTGGAGGTCTCGTCGGCATGGATGGTGATCACTTCCGGGTGGCCGGGCGCGGTCTCGGCGGAAGGATGGATATGCAGATCGCCGAAGTGCCGCCCGAAGGCCATGTGCTCTTCCAGCGTCATCTCCTGGTCGCGGAAGAACAGGACCTGATGCGCCATCAGCGCGTCGTGCAACTCCTGGCAGGTGCGGTTGCCGAGCGGCTTCGAAATATCGACACCGGAAATCTCGGCACCGATTTTCGGGCTCACCGGCTCGACCTGGATGGTTTCGTATGTCATTTGCGCACGCCCCTCCCCGGCTGGACGGCCAGAGTCTAGTTCACCTGGCGCCGGCCGATCAACCGCCGCGCTCGCCCCATGCACGACGCACCTTTCGCCCATGGCGGCCAATCATTATATAAGTGTATTGGTCACCACCCGTCCGGAGCCCGTTCACGATGGCCGCCGTCGCCAAGCCCCGCCAGATCATCGACCGCAAGGCGCTGAAAAGCCGCCTGGACGAGCTGGTGTCGTGGTCCGGCTACACGCCGAAATCGCAAGGCCAGGTGCTGGAAATCTTCAAGGACGCGCACCAGGCCGGCTGGGACGAAATCCGCCGCCGCTTCGAGGCCGGCGAGTCCGACGGCCCTGAAACGACCCGCGCCATGGCTTACCTGATCGACCAGATCGTGCGCACGCTCTACGAGTTCGCCACCGTCACCGTCTATCCGGCCGCCAACCCGACCAAGGGCGAGCAAATGTCGCTGCTGGCCACCGGCGGCTACGGGCGCGGCGAGATGGCGCCCTATTCCGACATCGACCTGATGTTCCTGCTGCCCTACAAGCTCACCCCCCATTCCGAACAGGTGGTGGAATTCATCCTCTACATGCTCTGGGATCTCAAGCTCAAGGTCGGGCACGCCACGCGCTCTGTCGACGAGGCGGTGAAGCTGGCCAAGGACGACCTGACCATCCGCACCAGCCTTTTGGAGGCGCGCTGGCTTTCCGGCAACCAGCGCCTGGCCAACACCTTCAAGCGCCGCTTTCGCGAAGACGTGGTGGAGGGCACCGGGCCGGCCTTCGTCGAATCGAAACTGGCCGAGCGCGACGAGCGCCACGCCCGCATGGGGGATACCCGCTATGTGCTGGAGCCGAACCTGAAGGAAGGCAAGGGCGGCTTGCGCGACCTGCAGACCCTGTTCTGGATCGCCAAGTACCTGTACCAGGCCGACAGCGTCGTCGACCTGAAGGCCGCCGGCGTGCTCAACGCCGCCGATGTGCGCACCTTCGCCAAGGCCGAGCATTTCCTATGGACGGTGCGCTGCCACCTGCATTACCTGGCCGGCCGGCCGGAAGAGCGCCTGACCTTCGACGTGCAGGAGGAATTGGGCAAGCGCATGGGCTACAAGGACCATGCCGGCACGCGCGGCGTCGAGCGCTTCATGAAGCACTACTTCCTGACCGCCAAGGACGTCGGCGACCTGACCCGCATCCTCTGCGCGGTGCTGGAGGAACAGCAGAAGAAACGCGGCGCCTCGACCTGGTTCTCGGGTCTCGGCTTCGGCAAGAAGGAAGCCGACGGGTTCAAGGTCGAGGCCGGCCGCATCGCCCTTTCGGAAGGCTCGCGCGAACTGAAGGAAGACCCGGTCAAGATCCTCAAGCTGTTCCATGCGGCCCAGTACCATGAGCTCGACATCCATCCGCGCGTGCTGCGCTCGGTGAAGAACAACCTGAGCCTCATCGATTACGATTTCCGCCACGATGCGGAAGCCAACCGCCTGTTCCTGGAAATCCTCACCGGCCCGGACCCGGAGAAGACGCTGATGCGGCTCAACGAGGCCGGCGTGTTCGGGCGCTTCATCCCCGACTTCGGCCGCGTCGTGGCGCAGATGCAATACGACATGTACCACGTCTATACCGTCGACGAGCACACCATCCGCGCCATTGGATTGGTGGCCGGGATCGAGACCGGGCGCCTCACCGACGACCATCCGGTCGCCTGCCAGGTAATCGAACAGGTGCAGTCGCGAGCCGTCCTGTACGTGGCGGTGCTGTTGCACGACATCGCCAAGGGCCGCGGCGGCGACCATTCGGTGATCGGCGCCGAGATCGCCCTCAAGCTCTGCCCGCGGCTCGGCCTCAACGAATGGGAGACCGAGACCGTCGCCTGGCTGGTGCGTTGGCACCTGTTGATGAGCCACGTCGGCTTCAAACGCGACCTGGACGACCCCAAGGCGATCAACGATTTCGCCGAGCAGGTGCAATCGCCGGAGCGGCTCCGGCTGCTGCTGATCCTCACCGTCGTCGATATCCGCGCCGTCGGCCCCGGTGTGTGGAACGGCTGGAAGGCGGGGCTGCTGCGCGAGCTCTATTGGCGCACCCAGGAAGTGCTGAGTGGCAACGCGCCGGAAGTGCGGCGCCAAGAACGGGTCGAGGCGATCAAACGCGAACTCCTGGCACGGCTCAAGGGCTGGCCGGAAGCCGATGCCAAGGCGCACCTGGAACTCGGCCACGGCGGCTATTGGCTCGGCACCGACGCCGATACGCTCTATCACCATGCCGAGTTGATCCAGGCCGCACGCCAGGCGGGCGAGGCCTTCCGCATTGAGACGCGCGAGCTCGCCGACCGGGGCGTCACCGAACTGACCGTCTACGCGCCGGACCACCCGGGCCTGTTCGCCGCCATCGCCGGCGCCATGGCGCTTTCCAACGCCAACATCGTCGACGCCAAGATTCACACCCTCACCGACGGCATGGCGCTCGATACCTTCGCCATCCAGGACAGCGGCACCGGCGGCTTCGATACCGCCACCGACGTGCCGCGCCTGAAACGCCGCATCGCCGACGCCATCCAGGGCAAGACCCGGCCCGAACGCACCCTGGCCGAACGCGCGCCGAGCGCCATTTCCAAGCGCACGCAGGTGTTCAAGGTGCCGCCGCGCGCCATCATCGACAACCACGTTTCCAACACCCACACGGTGATCGAGATCAACGGCCGTGACCGGCCGGGCCTGCTGCGCGACGTCACCGCCGTGATCAGCGGCGACGGCCTGCAGATTTCCAGCGCCCTGGTCTCCACCTACGGCGAACGGGTGGTCGACGTGTTCTACGTAAAGGACGTGTTCGGCATGAAGATCGACCGCGAGGAACGCATCGAAGCGCTGCGCGCCAAGCTGCTCGACGCCATCGCCAGCGACGGCCCCGAACCGGAACCGGAGCGCGAGCCCGCCACTGAGAAAATGAAAGCTGCGGAGTAGCGCCATGACGACACCCCCACCCGAAACTTTCGACGCCGAAGCTATCGCCGAAATGATCGCCGAATGGTCTGCGGTGGAAAGCCCGAGCTTCGACGCCGCCGCCGTCAACCGGATGATGGACCTGGCGGAACGCGACCTGAAAGCCTTCGGCGCCGGCATCGAACGCATCGCCGTCGGCCCCGACACCGGCGACGTGTTGAAAGCGCGGATGCCTTGGGGTGGGGACGATGGCGCCCCAGGCATCCTGGTGCTCGGGCATTTGGATACCGTGCACCTGGCCGGCACCACGGCGGGAGAGCTGCCGATCCGCCGCGACGGCGACCGGCTCTACGGCCCCGGCGTGCTCGACATGAAGGGCGGGCTGGTGCTGGCGATCCACGCGCTCAAGGCGGCCATCGCCGAGCGCGGCGAGCTGAACCTGCCGGTCACCTTCCTGATTATCCCCGACGAGGAAATCGGCAGCCCCATGACCCGCGCCATCATCGAGCGCGAGGCCAAGGCGAACAAGGTGGTGCTGGTGCCGGAACCCGGCCGTCACCACGCCTTCGTCACCGGCCGCCACGCGGTGCTGCGCTACAAACTGCATCTCTACGGCAAGCCCGCCCACGCGGGGCGCCCCGGCGGTACCGGGCGCAGCGCCATCAGCGCCATGGCGCGGTTGATCCAGGAGGTGGAGGGTTACTCCGACCACGAACGCGAGATCTCATTCCGGGTCGGCACCGTCGGGGGCGGCACCTTCGTCAACGTGGTCGCCACCGAATGCCATGCCGAGGTGCTCTGCGTGGCGCCCAGCGACGAGGCCTTCGCCGATGTGCAGCGGCGCATGGCGGCGCTCACATCGCCGGACCCGGACGTGCGGCTCGAGGTCGAAACCGGCCCGGTGCGGCCGCTGTTCCAAGCCGACGAAGGGACCCGCGAGCTTTACGGCGTCGCCGAGCGCATCGCCCGCGAGGTTGGGCTTGAGCTGGGCATGGGCCAATTCGGCGGCGGCTCCGACGGCAACTTCACCGGCGCGCTCGGCATCCCGACCCTCGACGGCCTGGGACCGACGGGCGACGGCGTCCACACCAAACAGGAATACATCGAGGTCTCCTCGCTGGTGCCGCGCGCGCGGCTGCTGGCCGGCTTGTTGACGGCGCTCGCGGACCGCAACCGCTAGCGACACCGCCAACCCCGTCCTTGGGGTCTTTCCGCCTTGAGACTGGGTGGTATAGTTCCGCCCGGACAAACGACTTCGAGGGGGCGGCGATTGATGGACATGTTCGATCTGAGCGGCAAGGTGGCGGTGATCACCGGCGGCACCAAGGGCATCGGCCGCGCCGCCGCCTTCGCCATGGCGCGGGCCGGCGCCAAGGTGGTGGTCTCGAGCCGCAAGCAAGACGCCTGCGACGAGACCGCCAAGGCCATCAAGGCCGAGGGCCATGAGGCCGTCGGCATCCCCTGCAACATCTCCAGCGTCGACGATCTGAAAGCGCTGGTTTCACGCAGCCTCGACAGCTTCGGCAAGATCGACATCCTGGTCTGCAACGCCGCCGTCAATCCCTACATGGGCCCGCTTCTGGATATCGACGACGAGGCCTACGACAAGACCCTCGAGGCCAACGTGAAGAACGTGCTGCGGCTCTGTGGGCTGGTGATTCCGGGCATGGCCGAACGCGAGGACGGCGCCATCGTCATCGTTTCCTCCATCGCCGCCACCAAGGGCTCGCTGGGCCTGGGCGCCTATGCCATCACCAAGGCCGCCGACGTGCAGATCGCGCGCAACCTGGCGGTCGAATGGGGACGCAAGAACATCCGCGTCAACTGCCTGCTGCCGGGCCTGGTGAAGACCGACATGGCGCGCGCGCTATGGCAGGACCCGAAGCGCCACGAACGCGCGCTGGCGGGCTATCCGCTGGGGCGGCTGGGCGAGCCCGAGGACATCGCCGGCGCCATCCTGTTCCTGGCCTCGCCCGCCGCCAGTTGGATCACCGGCCAGGCGATTCCCGTCGACGGCGGCGCCACCATCGCCGGCGGCGGCTACAGCTAAGACCGAACGGAAGGACGAAGACAATGGACCTGACCCCCACGCCACGCGGCGAAGAACTGAAAGCCCGCGTGCAAGCGTTCATGGACGAACACGTTTACCCGAACGAGGCCGTTTACTACGACCAGCTAGAGGCGGCCGAGACCCGCTGGTCGATCCCGCCGATTCTGGAGGAATTGAAGGAGAAGGCACGGGCGGAGGGGCTCTGGAACCTGTTCTTGCCGGAAAGCGACTTGGGCGCCGGGCTCACCAATCTCGAATACGCGCCGATCTGCGAGGTCATGGGCCGGGTGCACTGGGCGCCGGAGGTGTTCAACTGCTCCGCCCCCGATACCGGCAACATGGAAACCCTGGAACGCTACGGCACGCCGGAACAGAAGGAACGCTGGCTGCTGCCTTTGCTGGACGGGAAAATCCGTTCCGCCTTCGCCATGACCGAGCCCCGCGTGGCGTCGTCGGACGCCACCAACATCGAGACCTCCATCGTCCGCGACGGCGACGACTATGTCATCAACGGTCTCAAATGGTGGACGTCGGGGATCGGCGATCCGCACTGCGAGATCATGATCGTCATGGGCAAGACCGACCCGGCGGCGCCCAAGTACACCCAGCAGTCGATGATCCTGGTGCCGAGGGACACCCCCGGCGTCAAGGTGCTTCGGATGCTCAACGTCATGGGCTTCGACGACGCGCCGCACGGCCACGGCGAGGTGCTGTTCGAGGATGTCCGCGTGCCGGCGGCGAACATGCTGTTGGGCGAGGGCCGGGGCTTCGAAATCGCGCAGGGGCGGCTCGGCCCCGGGCGCATCCACCACTGCATGCGCATCATCGGCGTCGCCGAGCGCGCGCTGGAGATGATGTGCAAGCGCGCCACCGAACGCGCGCCTTTCGGCAAGGCGCTGGCCGACCAGGGTGTGACGCACGAGCGCATCGCCGAGAGCCGTATCGAGATCGAGATGTGCCGGCTGTTGACGCTCAAGGCCGCCTACATGATGGACACCGTCGGCAACAAGGAAGCCCGCCAGGAGATCGCCATGATCAAGGTCGCGGCACCCAACATGGCGCTTGGCGTCATCGACCGGGCCATGCAACTGCACGGCGGCGGCGCCATGAGCCAGGAGTTCATGCTGTCCTACATGTGGGCGCGGATGCGCGCGCTCCGTTTCGCCGACGGCCCCGACGAGGTGCACCGCCAGCAGATCGCGCGCCTCGAACTCAGGCGCCAGGTCGGCTGGCCGCCCAGGAAGTGAAGTCCGGGGAAGAACCCGGATCAGCCTCAAGCCAAGCGCCGTACATCCTTCGGCTGCGGCCTACGGCCGCGCTCAGGATGAGGCCTGAAACCTGCAACCCCCCATCCTGAGCGGCTCGCGCAAGCAAGCCTGTCGAAGGATGGGCGAGCGACGAGCTGGCATTTTACGGCCACCTAGTCCGTGTAGATATTGATGTACTTGAGGCAAATGACGCGCAGGCAGGACGCCAGGTTCTTGTCGTTGGCGACGATGCACTGGTCGTGAATGAGCTCGATCAATTCGGGCAGGGTAATGTCGCGGTTGTCGGCCATGAACTCCAAGACGTTCCAAAACGCGCGCTCCAGACGGATCGTCGTGGAATGGCCGTGAATCCGGAAGCCGCGCTTTTGCGGCCGGAATTCCTCGATCTGCTCGGTGCTGCATGCGTTGAGCATGTGATCGAGCATGTCCTTGTTTTCGATATAGATCGACATGCGTACGGGAACCTCCCACCCGGACTCCGATTGTAAACAACACAAGAAAGTTGGCAATAAATACCACCACAGGCTCGTCATGAGTTATACTATGGGCCCGTGATGTCGGTGGTATCGGGAGGACCTCAGACCTTGGCGGAATTCTTCAAAAAAACGCTCGACCCGGTGATCGCGCTCTCCGCGATCGCGGTGCTCGACATCTTTCTTTTCCTGGTCGTCGGCGCCTGGACCGTCGGTGGCGGCGAGACGATGATGACCGGCCTGGCGGCGGAACTGATCCTGGGCGAGGAGGCGGTGGCCCGCATTCCGTTCTGGTCTTTGGTGTTCCAGCCGGACGCCGGATACTGGAAGATCTATATCTCGCTCGGCATGTTGTTCGGCGCCGCCGTCGGCGCCATCGCGTCGAAGGAGTTTTACCTGCGCCTGCCCAGGCGGTTGTCGGAATGGGTGCTGATCACGCTGGGCGGCCTGCTGATGGGCTTCGGCATTCGCCTCGCGTTCGTCTGTAACGTCTCCACCTTCTTCGGGCTGACGCCGGAGATGAACCTGGGCGGCTATCTTTCCATCAGCGGCATCATCGCCGGCGCCTGGGTCGGCTCGATGATCTACAAGAAAATCCTGGAGGGCTGAGGCATGGATTCCGTCGTCGGCGAATGCCTGGTCGCTTTCATCTTCGGCTCCGTGGTCGGCCTCCTGGTGCAGCGCTCGCGGTTCTGCAACACGGCTGCGCTGCGTGACGCCATCCTGTTCAAGACCTTTAGAAACACCAAGGCGCTTCTGGTGGCGATGATGATCCTGACCATCGGGTTCACCGGATTCCTGACCGTCGGCGAGGGCAATCCCATGCACTTCGATGTCGGCCTCAACCAGGTGGTGGGGCTGTTCCTGTTCGGGGTCGGCATGGTGCTGGCCGGCGCGTGCACGGTGTCGACCTGGGTGAAGACCGGCGAGGGCAACGTCGGCGCGCTGTGGGCGCTTTTGTTCACCTTCATCGGCATGTTCCTGTTCTCGCTCCTATGGACGGTCAACTTCTGGCCGCCGGCGGCGTCGAGCATGACCGGCGAACCGAACCTGGAAGCGCTGCAGCTCGGCTATTCCAACGCCGCCACCCTGCAGGAGAAATACGGCATTCCGGCCATCGTCTTCGGCATCCTCCAGACCCTGGTGCTGGCCGCCATCTACAAGGCCATCCGCCGCAAGGAAGAAGCCCAGCACGCGCGGCATGAAGCGACGATGCAGGCGAAGGAAGGCTCCACCCCGTCCGCGGGCCCCCAATCGGTGGCCGCGGACTGAACCAACGAGAACCATCTGACGAGGATAAAAACCATGGGACTGTTCGGATTTGGAAAGAAGGAAGCGGACGGACCGGTCACGCCGGCCGGCGAGGTAACGCTCAGCGACGGTGAAACCTACACGGTCGCCAAGATCGTCGATTGCATCGGCGATTCCTGCCCGCGTCCGCAACTGATGACCAAGAAGGCGCTGAAGGAAGCGATGTCGGGCGACGTCATCGAGGTGAAGGTCGACAACCCGTCGTCGGTGGAAGCGATTCCGCCCCTGATGGACGAACTGGACGCGGCGCACCTGGAAACGGTGAAGGCGGAGCGCTGTTGGGAAATCTATGTGCGCAAGGACTGAGACCGGCCCTGACCGAAAAACGAGGAGAAACCGTTGTTTCTTGACCTGATCATGAAAGCCTTCGCCGGGCTGGTGAGCGTGCTCAGCATCGCCGTGCTGGTCTACGTCTACGCGGTACCCATCGACAGCATGAAGCGGACCCGCGACGGCGCCCCCTATTTCGCACCCCAGGTGGTCAATCCGGAAACCGGCGACGGTATCGATCTCGGCAAGCTGATCCGCCATTACCGGGGAGATTGAAGCATGGATCTGGAAACCATCGTTCACCTGATCATGTTCTTCGTCGCCTTCGGCGCCATGTTCACCGCATTCCTCAAGGAATAGGGAGCCCAAACCATGGACCGTTCGAGCCTCGTCTTCTGCGTCCTTGCGCTGGTCGGCACGCTGGCGCTTTCAGCGTTGCTGTACCCCTTCACCACCGTCAGTCCCGAGACCCTCGCGGCATGGCGCACGCCAGCCGAAGCCGAAACCCTGCCGGACGTGGATCTCGGTGATTTCGGCACCGTCAGCGTGTTGGAACTGATCGAGTACTATATCGAAAACCCGCCGCCGCCGCCCGCCGCCGGTGCCCAGCCGGAACGGCAAGTCCGGTTCCAAGGCTGCTGAACCATGCGTGCATCGCGGCCCCAGTCCCTAACGATTGCCGGCACTCTGGCCGGTCTGGTGGCCTGTGCCATGATGCACGGAGCCGCGGGCGCCGCCGATCTTGAATACGTGCGCGACCCGGCCGGCGCCATCCAAGCCGGACAAACCATCGTCGACGCGCGCCCGCCCGAGGAATGCGAGGCCAAGAGCCTTGCCGGCGCGCGTTGTCTCGCCGCCGTCGACTTCCTGGGTCCGCACCACCGGCTTGCCGCCTTCACCGATATCGCCTGGCTGTTGGGAACCGCCGGGCTTTCGGGCAGCGAAACCCTGCTGGTCATCGGCGACGACGCCACCGAGCGCGATTTCGTCGCCGGCCTGCTCCATGCCATGGGACAGAAGCAGGTGCGGGTGTTGACCGAGCCGGCGACGCGTCTCTTCTCCGCCGGCACCCTCGCCACCGCGCCCGGCACGGCGCGCGGCATGACCCGCGAAACCGTCTATACCGCGCCGGCGCGTGAAGCCGCCGTCGCCTACGCCGACGGGATCGGCGCCCGCATCCTGCTCGACGGGAGGAGCGAGGACGAGTACTGGGGCCTTCGCGTGCGCGGCCAGCGCGGTGGCCACCTGCCCGGCGCCGACCACCTGCCGGCGACACGACTGCGCGCCGCGCTGGCGCGCGGCGAACGCCCGGGCCCGGGGCCCGACAAGGGCGCCGTGGCGGTCTACGGCCATGATGCCTACGAAGGTTTCGCCTATCTGACGCTGGTCCGCGCCGGGCTGGGGCTGGATGCCGCCGTCTATCCCGGCGGCTGGACCGATTGGGCCGCCGGATCGCGGCCCGCCGAAGCACTCACCCACCCCGACCGCGCGCCCGCGGAAACGACGGGACCGGCGATCGCCAGCGGCGAGTGGAGCACGCCGGGAATCGCCGCCAGCATCTTCGTGGCGGGAATTATTTTGGGCATTGGCTTTTTCATTGGCCGTGGGAGGGCTGCTTGATGGACGTGATGATTTTGGTTTCGACGCGGGACAGCGGCCCTTTGGTCAAAGGGCTGATGGCGGCACTCGGGCGAACCGGCGCGTCCTGGGGCTGTTTCTTCACCAACGACGGCGTCGCACTGGCCGGCGATTCCGAGGTCGTGGCGCTGCTGGGTGCAAGCCAATGGGCCAATGTTTGCGAGCATTCTTGGGACAAATTCGGCGATGGGCCCTGCCCGGTGGAACTGGGCAGCCAGACGCAGAACTCGATGATGATGGGCGACGCCGCACGCGTCGTCAGCCTGTAGGGGCAACGGTAATGGCCGAACGCGATATCCTGGTCCTGGCGCGGCGCGATCACACGGAAGCCATGCGCGTGGCTTCGGGGCTGACCATCTTCGACCATCGGGTGCGGCTGGTGTTTCTCACCGGGCCGGTGGCCGAGACCCCCGAAAACCTGGAACAGATCGAGCTCCTGGAGATGTCCGAGATCGTGCCGGAAACCACCGTGACGGAGATGGGCGACGATCTCTACCTGCTCGACGCCTCCGGCCTGGCCGACGCCATCGAAGCCAGCGACCTGGTCATCAACCTTTAGGCGGGAAGAAACGGAACATGCATTACCTGATCCTGGATACCGGCCTGTTCCCCGACCGCGAGACGGTCTCGGCGGCGTTGGCAAATCTGCAAACGGATGACGGCGTGAAACGCATCGACGTCTCGGAACTCGGCTCGGACAATGCCGCCTGGGACGAGGCGGTCCGCTCGCTTCTGGAGGCAGACAAGGTGATCACGCTTTGACGACGAAGACGAAGAAAACCTGGCAACCGAAAAACATGGGAGGAGTAGATACCATGAGACGACTTTTCGCAGCGGCCCTCGCCGTAATGATGATAACACTCACCGGCGTCGCCAACGCGGCCACGCCCCTGGTCGATGTCGACTGGGTGCTGGCCAACAAGGAAAAACCCGGCGTCGTGATCCTCGACGTGCGCGGCCAGCTCGGCGGCGCGTCCAAGACCGACTTTCTGCGTGCCCACATTCCGGGCGCGGTCTACACCGACTACCTGAAGGACGGCTGGCGCGCCAAGGACAAGAGCGGCACCGTCGGCCAGTTGGCGCCGGTGGACAAGCTCGAGAAACTGATCGGCTCGCTCGGGATCGGCAATGACGACCACGTGGTGCTGGTGCCGGTCGGCGGCAAGGCCCTCGACATGGGAACCGCGACCCGCATCTATTGGACCCTCAAGGTGCTCGGCCACGACAACGTGTCGATCCTCAATGGCGGCATGAACGCCTACACCAAGAAGGTCGACGAAAAAACCAAGAAACCCGTGAACCCGCTGGCCAAGGGTGCGTCCAAGCCGACGCCCAAGGTCTTCAAGGCGAATTTGCAGAAAGACATGCTGATCACCAAGGCCGACGTGAAGATGGTCATGGACGGTGGCGGCGTGCTGGTCGACAACCGCCCGCACAACCAGTTCCTGGGCATCAACAAGCACGGTAAGTCGAAGCGCGCCGGCACCATTCCGGGCGCCAAGAACCTGCCGGAAAACTGGATGACCGACAACGGCGGCGGCGCTTTCCGTGACAAGGCCACCTTGGCCAAGCTCTACGACCTGGCCGGCGTGCCGACGTCTGGCAAACAGGTGAGCTTCTGCAACTCCGGCCACTGGGCATCGCTGGGGTGGTTCGCTTCGCATGAGATCCTCGGCAACAAGGACGCGAAGATGTACGACGGCTCAATGATCGAATGGTCGGGCGACAAGACCCTGCCGATCCAATCGGCGCTGCCCAACTGACGGCCGAGACGGCTCCCATGCGGCGCCGTTTCAACGTGATCCTGGCCGCGCTCCTGGTTTTTGCCGGGGGCGCGGTCGTTTCTTTCGGCTCGGCCACGGCCGCCGACGGCGCAAGGCGGCTGGCGGCCGACATCCTGGTCGCCGCCGGCGACGCTGGGCGGCTCGCCCGGCCGGGCATCCAGGACCTGCACCGGCGCGGTCTGCGAGAACGCATCGCCGGCACGCTGGCGGTGCTTCCGCTTTCCTTGAAACAAGCCGGCGGCCGCTCCCAAGGCCGGATCGAAGACGCCCGCGCCGCGCTGGCGGCCGGCGACGCGGTCCGGCTTTCCGGCGTTCTGGCGGGCCTGACGGCAGCCTACCCGTTTTCGGTCCGGGGCCTGCTCCCCGCCGACGGCCGCCCCGCCGCCGTTGCCGGCGCCAAGGCGCTGCACGAACGGCTCTGCGCCGGCTGCCATGACGCGCCCGACCTGGAGGTCGATCGGCCGGCTTGGAACCTGAGCGCCCTGGCACGGTCCATGCCGCCTGGTGAATTCGCCGCGCGCATGGTGGTCGGCGTCAAGGGCGAACGGTTGATGGCCATGGACAACCCGCTTACCGACGCCGAGATCTCGGCATTGATCGGTTATTATCTCGCGGCGCCGCCATCCCAGTAGGGTTCCGGGCCGAAGGCGTCGGCCAGGTAGTCGACGAAGGCGCGCACCTTGGCCGACAGGTGCCGGCTCGGCGGCCAGACGGCATGAATGCCGAACTCGGGCATGGGAAAATCCGTAAGCGCATGTTCGAGCCCTTGCCCGGCACGCCCGGCGTCGCAGAAAAACGTCGGGCAGATGTAGACGCCCAAGCCGGCGATGGCGGCGGCCAACAGCAGATCGCCGTTATTGGCGGTCAACGGCCCCTTGGTGGCGACGTCGACGGGCCCGTCCGCGCCCTGGAAGCGCCAGACGTCCTGGCCGCGGCGCAATGAATAGCTCAGGCAGGTGTGGCCCGTCAGGTCCTCGGGCCGCGCCGGCTTGCCGTGCCGGGCCCAGTAGTCCGCACTGGCGACGACGGTCATGCGGCAGGGGGCGAGTTTCTTGGCGACCAGGGTCGAATCGGCCAACTCGCCGATGCGGATGGCGACGTCGAAGCCCTCGTCGACCAGGTCGACGCGGCGGTCGTTCAAATCGATGTCCACCTCGACCTCGGGATAGCGGGCCATGAAACCCGGCAGCGCCCTGGCCACGTGGCGGACACCGAAGGACATGGGCGCGCTGACCCGGAGCCGGCCCACCGGTTCGGCGTGCAACCGCGTGACGGCGAGTTCCGCCTCCTCCGCTTCCTCCATGATCCGCCGGCAACGCTCGTAGTAGGCTTGGCCGACCTCGGTCAGGCGCATGCGCCGCGTGGTGCGATGCAGGAGCTTCGCTTGCAGGCGCGCCTCCAGACGCTGAATCTGCTTGGTGACGGTGGATTTCGACAACCCGAGCGCGCGCGCGGCGGCGGTGAAGCCGCCCAAACGCGCCACCTCGGCAAACACCTGAATGCCCGCAAGATCGGTCATGGGTGTGATTATTGTTTATTTTTAGAAACAATTAAATTCTTTTTTGGCTAATTGTTGTTTTTTCTGAGCCGGCATAGGTTGTCCTCAACAAATCAACCCTCAAGACAAGGACATCCACCATGCCAAACATTCTCGCCGTCACCTCCAGCCCCAATGGGGAAAACTCGGTCACCAACGCGCTGGTCGAGCGCTTCGTCTCGCGCCTCACCGCCGCCGATCCCGGTGCCGCCGTCACGCGGCGCGACGTCGGCGCGGCGCCGCTGCCGCACCTCGACGCGGAAACCATCGGCGCCATCTACACCCCCGAAGAGGCCCGCAACGAACGCCAGCGCGAGTTGCTTTCCCAATCCGACGCCGTGTTGGATGAGCTGGAGGCCGCGGACATCGTCGTCATCGGCGCGCCCATGCACAACTTCATGATCCCGTCCGGGCTCAAGACCTGGATCGACCACGCGGCGCGCGTCGGGCGCAGTTTCCGCTACACCGAAGCCGGTCCCGAGGGGCTGCTCACGGGCAAGAAGGTCTTCGTCCTGACCGGGCGCGGCGGCAACTATGCCGAAGGCAGCCCGGCCCAGGCCATGGACCACCAAGCGCCCTACCTGAAGACCGTGCTCGGGTTCTTAGGATTGACCGACGTCACCTTCATTCACGCCCACGGCGTCGCCATGGGCCGCGACGGCATCGAGGCCGCCGAGATCGAAATCGACGCCCACCTGCCGGCCCTCCAGGCCGCCTGATCGGAGAGAAACCATGATCGATATCGTCACCCATGAGGACATCGGCAGCTTCCGGAACGGCTGGCTCGATGCCCATCATCACTTCTCCTTCGCCGACTATCACGATCCGAAACGCATGGGGCTCGGCAAGCTCCGGGTCTGGAACGACGACACCATCCAGCCGCATCAGGGCTTCGAGCCGCACCCGCACCGGGACATGGAGATCATCACCTATGTGCGCAAGGGCGCGATCACGCACGAAGACAGCCTCGGCAACCGGGGCCGGACGGAGGCCGGCGACGTGCAGGTCATGAGCGCCGGCACCGGCATCGTGCATTCGGAAATGAACCTCGAAGACCAGCCGACGGAGCTGTTCCAGATCTGGATTCACACCGACGCGCCCGGTCACCTGCCGCGCTGGGACGCGCGCCAATTCCCGAAAGAGCCTGTCAGCGGCGCGCTCGCGGTGCTGGCGTCGGGCCGCGCCGGCGACACGGGCGCGCTGACGATCCACCAGGACGCGGCGGTGCTGGGCGGGCGCATCCGGCCCGGTGACAGCGTGGCGCACGCCATCGCGTCGGGCCGCGGCGCCTACCTGGTGGTCTCCGAAGGCGAAGTGAGCGTCAACGGCGAGACCGTGCCGGCCCGCGCCGGCGCGGCGGTCACCGGCATCGAGGCAATCACCATTACCGCGCTGGGCGATATCGAGGCCGAGGTGGTCCTGGTGGATACGCCGCTTTAGGCGGCGGCGACCGCCTCGATTTCCACCACCCAGTCGGGATGGGCGAGGGCGCTGATGACCATCATCGTCGAGGCGCAGATGTAACCATCGAGCATCTCGTCGCGGATTTGACGGTACATGGGCACCAGTTCGGCATCGGTCAGCAGCACCGTTACCTTGACCAGGTTGTCGCGCCCCATCCCGGCCCCCTCCAAGATGCTCAGGATATTGCGCCAGCACTGGCGCATCTGCGCCTCGGCGTCACCGACGAACCGGCCCTCGGCGTCGAGGCCGATCTGGCCGGAGATATGCAGCCAGCGCGCCGCCCCCTCGACCGCCACGGCCTGGCAGTAATTGGAAGCCGGCTGCGGCGCGGCGGCGGGATTCAGTTTCTCGAGCATCATGTTCCTCCTTGTGGATGGGGCAAGTATAGCCGGCCCGGCAATTCCTGCCGAGAGGCAGCAATTGGGCCTGAAAACGAACGCGCCGGGAAGCTTAAACTATTGAAAAATCACGATTTTAAAATTGGCACGGCACATGCGTATGAACTTGCATCCTGGCCGGGTCCGCGAACGTCGGCACCGGCGACAAAAAAAGGAACGGGAAAATGAAAGCGTTATCCATCGCCGCCTCGGGCATGCTGGCTCAACAGCACCGCTCCGAGGTCGTGGCCAACAACCTGGCCAACATGAACACGTCCGGCTACCAGCGCCGCCGCACGGAGTTCAACGACCTGATCTACCGCCATATCCCGCGCCGGCCGAAGGTCGGTTCCGCGCCCAGCGAGAACATCCCCGCCGGCGTCCATTCCGGCCTCGGCGTCAACGTCGGCGCCGTCTACCGGGTGCACGAGCAGGGTTCGTTGAAGCAGACCGGCAACAACTTCGACCTGGCGATCCAGGGCGAAGGCTACTTCCAGGTGCAGTTGCCGAACGGCGACACCGCCTATACCCGCGACGGTACCTTCCAGTTGAACGAGGCCGGCCAGATCGTCACCCATGACGGCTTCGCCCTGCAGCCGGGCATCGCCGTTCCCGCCAACGCCACCGAGGTCACCGTCAATGCGTCGGGCGAAGTGCTGGTCACGGCGAGCGACGGCACCACGACCAACGCCGGCACGCTGCTGTTGGCGATCTTCGCCAACCCGGGCGGGCTCAGCGCCGTCGGCAACAACATGTTCATCGCCACCGACGCATCCGGCGCCGCCGGCGCCGCGGTGCCGGGAGCCAACGGCGCCGGCACGGTGCTGCAGGGCTTCGTCGAATCTTCCAACGTCAATCCCATCGAGGAGGTTTCCGCCCTGATCCGCGCCAGCCGCGCCTACGAAATGAATTCCAAGGTCATGTCGGCCGCCGACCAGATGATGGCGACGCGCCGCAACTAGTTTGGATCTCCTGCCTCTTGTTCTTAAGGGTCTCTCCTTGACTTCGCCGGGCTCCCACCAGGGCCCGGCGATTTTTATGCAGAGGGGATTACTGGCTGCCGCGCCGGGCCAGGTTCTGGATCTCGCCCAGGGTGACCCCGCCGTCGCCGTCGACGTCCATCAGCCTGAACCGCTCCGCGCCCTTGGCCTCGAACTCGGCCAGCGAAATGCGCGCGTCGGCGTTGGCGTCGTACCAATCGAACCATTTCAGCCAGTCGGCGCTGTCGCCGATCTCGGTGCGGCTCAGATACCCATCGCCGTCCGTGTCGGTGCGGCGGAAGCGCTCGAACCGGGCGGTGTGCATCTCGGCGAGGGTGATGGTTCCGGACGCGTCCGCATCCAGCGCCGTGAACCAGCCGGGCGCCTGGGCCCGCGCTCCCGTTGCGATGAAGAGGACGGCGAGGGCGGCAAGGGCGGCGCGGATCATGGCGTGAGTTCCGTTCTTGTTGGACGGTCGGCTTGAGCGGGATTATGCGCCATTTCTTCCAGAAACGCTAAGCCCTACCGTAGCCGGTTTCGGTGGTCTAAAATCGAGATTCGATCAACCTGCGGGAGGCCCGCCATGCCCTTTGTCCATCGCGATGAGAACGGTACCGTACAGGCCGTTTACGAGGAATACCTGGAAGGCACGGAGGAGGTCGATCACAACGATCCCGACCTGAGGGAATTCATCATGCGCAATATTCCGCAGGTCGGCAGCATCCTCGAAGACGAGTGGGTGCTCTCCGATTTGGCCCTGGCCCGCGTGCTCGAGGATTTGATCGAAATCCTCATGGACAAGAAGGTCATCATGTTCACCGACTTCCCCGAAGGCGCGCAACAGAAACTGCGCGAACGCCGGGGCTTGCGCAAGGAGCTCTCCTACGTCGAAGACCTGTTCGTCTCGGATGACGACGACGACTACGGCGACGGCGAGGGGGGCCTGCTTTAGCCGCTCCTAGACTCCCAACGCGTCAGCGATGCCGTCGATGCCGTCGGTGATGATATCCCAGTCCGACTCGGCCTCGAAATCCTTCTTCTGGTCGGCGCCGTATTCGTAGGGCCGGTTGACGTAGGCCGTGCGCATGCCGTGCGAGCGCGCCGCCTCCAGGTCGTCGTTGTGCGCGGCGCACATCATCACCTCGCCCGGCTCCAGCCCCAAGAGCGCGATGGCGCCGAGATAGACTTTCGGGTCGCGCTTGAAGGCCTTGAAGGTATCCGACGAGAAAACGAAATCCCAAGGGATGCCGGCGCGCTTGGCCATGGCGGTCAGCAAAATCAGGCTGCCGTTGGACAAGGGCGAAATCATGAATTTGGTTTTCAACCGCAACAGGCCCGGCACGCTGTCGGGCCAGGGATCGAGCCGGTGCCAGGCAAGATTGAAATCCGCCCGCTCGGCCTCGTCGAATTTGTCGGCGACGCCGAACGTTTCCAGGATTTCATCCAGGCGCTCGCGGTGGATGACGTCGATTGTCGTCCAGGGCCGTTCGCCGGAGATGACCGGCGCCATGCCCGGCCGGTAGCCGGCCCGCCAGGCGCGCGCGAAGGCTTCCCAGTCGACGCCCTCGATGCCCTTGGCTTTCGCCCGCCGCTCGCCCATGCGGGCGACGGAGCCCCGCCAATCGACCACCGTGCCGAAGGTGTCGAACAGCAATACCTTGACCTTTTCCACGCCCATGTCGCCTCCCCGTCTTCCGATCTATTGTCGCAATGGCGCATTCAGTGCTTACATACCGGTCATGAGACCGCGCGCCATCCTGTTCGCGAGTTTGCTGGGCTTGGCCATGGCGATCAAGCCCGCCTGCGCGGAACGCGTCGATTTACAGTTGGTGCTGGCGGTCGATATCTCCGGCAGCGTCGATTCCGAGGAAGCCAAGCTGCAACGCGACGGCTACGTGCAGGCGCTGACCCACCCGGCCGTGCTGGCCGCCATCCAGAGCGGCCCGTTGAAACGCATCGGCGTCACCTATGTGGAGTGGGCCGGCGACCACTACCAGGAAATCCTCGCCGACTGGGCGGTGATCGACGGCGCCGAAAGCGCCGAGGCCTTTGCGGCGCGCATCGCCCGTCAACCCATCGACACCGCGCAATGGACCTCGATCAGCGCTGTCATGCGCTTCGGCATGGACATGTTCGAGCTCAGCCCGTTCCAGGGCTCGCGCCGGGTCATCGATATTTCCGGCGACGGCGCCAACAACAACGGCGAGACCATCCTGCCGGCGCGCGAACGTGCACTGGCCAAGGGCATCGTCATCAACGGATTGCCGATCGTCAACGGCCGCTCCAGCCGCTACGGCATGCCGCAGATTCCGAACCTGGACGGATACTACCGCGATTGCGTCATCGGCGGGCCGGGCTCGTTCCTGATCGTCGCCAACGGCTTCACCGATTTCGCCCGCGCCATCCGCCGCAAGATGATCCTGGAGATCGCCGGCATCACCCCGCCAGCCGCACCGGTGCACGCACCGCTTCTGCAACTGGCCCAGTTCCAACCGAAGAAGAAGCGCGATTGCCTGGACGGCGAACGCTGGCTACGCCAGCATTTCGAGGAACCCTGAGCCATGGCCGCGGCAAGCGATCCTTCCCCGGTACCGGGGCTGACGCCCTGGAACGACCTGGATAAAGCCCGGCAGTTGCAACTGCGCGAGGATTACGGACGGTACCTGGACTCCCTGCCGCCGACCTGCGATCTGGACACCAAGACCGAGCGCTTCCGCGCCTGGCTGGCGGAACGCGGCGTCGTGTTCTAAGGCTCGGCAATTCCGGCCGCTTCGAATTCGGCCCGGCCCTCGTCGCAGCCATCGGTAAAGCTGGCAACGGTAACAGGATCGTCCCGATCGGGAAAATGGTAGACCGCATTGACGCAGAATGGGCCGGCACCCGAATGCCCGATGGCGCGCCCGACGCCGGCCATGGCGCCACTCATCAGCCCGAGGCCATAACCGCAGTCCGTCCATGGGCGGCCGTCGATGGCGCCGCCGAGAGGGTGCCGCTCGGTCATCTGCGCAAGGGTATCGGATTTCAGCAGCCGCCCTTGAAACAGGCCGCGCAGCAGATGCGCCGCGTCCTTTGCTGTTCCCATCAGGCAGCCGGGATAGACCCACCCTGGGTGATATCGGGCGGCAGCAGGCCAACGAACGCGCGCGAACTGTGCCCGCGTCGTCGCATACTCGACGCTCTCCAACCCCAATGGCACGGTGACCAATTCCCGAACGAGGTCGGCGAACGACTGACCCGACATAGACTCGATCCACTCGCGCGCCAGCATGTAGCCGACATTGGAATAGACCCAGCCCTGCCCCGGCGGAAACAGAACGCCGTTCTCCATGGCCCGGCCGAACAGCGTGTCACGCGGCCATGGCTCTTCGTCGGCCGCAACCGCCCGGTGGTAATCCTCGATCCCGCCGTAATCCGGCAGCCCGGCGGTATGGTTCAGCAGTTGGCGCAGCGAATAGTCCTCGCCGTCGAGCGGGCTGTCGAGATCGACCTGGCCGAGCTCCGAGAGTTTCAGCGCGCAAATGGCGATCACTGTCTTGGTGAAACTCCAATAGGGAAACAGCAAGGACGGATCCCCGCGCTGGCCCTCGACCCCGCTGTCGGTGATCCACCAGGAATGCACGGGAATGCACGGGGGGGCCGGCGGTTCAGGCGCCATCCAAAAGCCCGCAAGCGACGTCCGCCAGTTGCCGGCAGCGCTCCTTGCGCTTCATCCCTTCCGGCGAGGCAGCGTTGCCCTTGAGCGCGCGGAAGTAGACCCCCTGGGTGATGGCGGCCAGGCGGAACAGCGACAGCACCAGATAGAAGGTCCAGTCCGCATCGAGATCGCGCGCCGAGCGTTCGGCATAGGCGGCGACATAGTCGGCCTCGGTCGGAATGCCGGCCGTCTCGGCGCCCAGGTGCACCAGCGTGCCGCGCGCCGGGTCCTCCATGTGATAGGGCAGGCAGTTGTAGGCGAGATCGGACAAGGGATCGCCCAGCGTCGAAAGCTCCCAATCGACGATCGCCAGGACACGCGGCTCCGTCGCGTGAAAGATCATGTTTTCCAAGCGGAAATCGCCGTGCACCACGGTGGTGACGTCGCTCGCCGGAACGTTCTCCGCCAGCCATTGCATGAGGCGCTCCATGGTCGCCAGTTCGTCGGTCTTCGACGCCACATACTGTTCCGACCAGCGCTTGATCTGGCGCCCGACGTAGCCGCCGATGCGGCCGAAATCGGCCAAGCCCGCCGCCTCGATATCGACGCCATGCAGGCGCGCCAGGGTCTCGTTCATGGCGTCGTAGATGGCGGCGCGTTCGGCCGCGTCCATGCCGGGCAGGCGCAAATCGCGGAACACCCGGCCATCGGCAAAACCCATGATGTAGAAAGCCTGGCCGATAACGCTTTCGTCCTCGCACAAGAGCACCGGTTCCGCCACCGGCAGGCCGACACGCCGCATGGCGCTGATCGCCTTGAACTCGCGCTCGACCGCGTGCGCCGAGGGCAAAAGTTTGCCGGGGGGTTTCTTTCTCAGCACATAGCGCCGGCCCACCCCGTCGGCGAGGACGAAGGTCGGGTTGGACATGCCGCCCTGGCACTGGCTGATCTCCAGCGGGGCGCGAAATCCCGGCACCTGGCGGGCCATCAGGGCCTCCAGGTTGTCGAGCGGAAAGCGGTGCGCCGCCATGACCGGCGCGGTCTCGGACGTTGCCGTCGTGGGGCTTTTGATCTGTGAGGCTTGCGTCGACATGGCCGCCATTGAACCGGCAAACGCCGGTTCGGGCAACCTCCCTGGCCGCCCCTCGGGCACGGGTGAAAAATGCCGCATGTGGGGTTTTGCTTTCTCCGCGCTTGGGTCTTAAAGTCGCCCGGCCATGATGCCCATCGAACACTTTTTCCGCGCCGCCAACCTTTGGCCGGACCGCATCGCCGTCGAAGCCGACATGGGCTTGGGCGAGCCCCTCTACCGTCTCACCTACGGCGAGCTGGCGCGCCGCACCAATGCGCTGGCCGCCGCTTTCCAGGGCATCGACCCCGAGCCCGGCAGCCGCGTCGGCATCTGCGCCTACAATTCCGTCGAGCACCTGGTCGCCTGGCTCGCCACCTTCGCCGCCGGCAAGACCTGGGTGCCGTTGAACCCACGCAACGGCAAGGACGAGCTCAACCGCATCGAGGGCGTCACCGAGCCCTCCATCGTCGTCATCGACGGCGACTGCCTGGACAAGGTCGACCCGCAGGCCGCCACCACGGTGCTGGGAAAGCCGGTCGGTTCCGGCTTCGACGGGCCGGGGCTTTGGGACCTGATCGACCTGCACGACGGCGAGGCGCCGGTGCGCCATGAGCGCAGCCCCGAAGACCTGCAGGCGATCAAGTTCACCGGCGGGTCGTCGGGCGTGCCCAAGGGCGTCATGCAGACCTACCGGGTGTGGAATACATGCATCGCCTCGATGCTGAGCAGTTTCGAATTCGATGCCGACGATCGCCACCTGATCGCCGCGCCCATGACCCACGGCGCCAATACGCTGATCATGCCGATTTTGGCCAAGGGCGGCACGCAGCTGTTCATGGGGCCGAAATCCGGTCCGGTGGCGATCATGGATGCCATCGAGAGACTGCGCGCCACCGCCATGTTCGTGCCGCCGACCGTGATCTACATGATGATGGCGGACGACAGCATCCAAAGCCGCGACTTCTCGTCGCTGCGGCATTTCATCGTCGGCGGCGCCGCCATGCGCCCGGACGCGGTGGCCAAGGCGATGCCGGTGTTCAACAACGCCGTCGAGACCTGCTTCGGCCAGACGGAAGCGCCGCAGATCGCCATCTGCATGCGTGCCGCCGATTGGCAAGACCCGGCCAACCAGGCCTCGACGGGACTGGCGACGGCGCTGACGCGCGTCGGCGTCATGAACCCGTCAGGCCACCTGATGGCGGCGGGCGAGATGGGCGAGATCGTGCTCAAGGGCGATCTGGTGATGAAGGGCTACTACAAGATGCCCGACAAGACCGCCGAGACCATCATCGACGGCTGGCTGCACACCGGCGACGTCGGCTACATCGACGAGCGCGGCTACGTCTTCATCAAGGACCGCATCCGCGACGTGGTGGTCACCGGCGGCTTCAACGTCTACCCCGCCGACGTGGAGGCGGTGCTGGGCCGGCATCCGGCGGTGAAGGAATGCGTGGTCTTCGGCCTGCCCGACGAGAAATGGGGCGAGGCCGTCAATGCCGCCGTCGAGATCCACGCCGGCGCCGACGCCAGCGAGGAGGAGATCATCGCCTTCGTCAAGGAACGGCTCGATTCGGTCAAGGCGCCGAAGCGCGTGCACCTGGTGGCGGAATTGCCGCGCAGCCCCGTCGGCAAGGTGCTCAGGCGCGAAGCCAAGGAACTGTTCAAGGAACACTGACGCCATGGCCAAGACGCCGGAAACCAAGCTCTCCACCCATACCCTGACCAAGCTCTACGTGCGCGACATGGACCTGGTCGAGGACATGATGGGCAAGATGACCTTCACCGACGCCATGTTCTACCACGTCATGGGCACGCGGCCGTCGCCGGGCCAGACCGCGGTGCTGGACGCGGTGCTGGTGACGCTGATGGAACACGGGCTGACGCCCAGCGCCATCGCCGCGCGGATGACCTATCTGTCGGCCCCCGAAGCGCTGCAGTCGGCGGTCTCGGCCGGACTTCTCAGCGTCGCCAGCCAGTTCGTCGGCACCATGGAGAACTGCGCCCAAATCCTGGAACGTCTGGTCGCCGATCCGGACGGCGTCGAGGCCGCCGCCCGGCGCGAGGTCGCCGAGGCCCGCGCCGAGAAACGCCACATGCCGGGCTTCGGCCATCACCTGCACAGACCCGACGATCCGCGCTCGCCGAAACTGTTCGAGATCGCCCGCGCGCAGGCAGACGTGGATGGCCGCTACATCGACGCCATCCAGACGCTGAACGCCGCCATCGACGAAGCCTACGGCAAGCACCTGACCATCAACGCCACCGGCGCCACGGCGGCGGTGATGCTGGAAATCGGCGTGCCGGCCAGGATCATGCGCGGCTTCGCCGTCATCTCGCGCGCCGCCGGGCTGGTGGCACATGTCATGGAAGAGCAGGACACCCCCACCGGCCGCCACATCTGGGAGGTGGTGGAGGAAGCCATCCCCTATACCGGCAAGGCCGATACCGGCAACGACTGAAGAGGAGCCCGCAGATGTTCTGGAACACCGCCGAGCCGCACGGCCTGCCGCACAGCCCGTTCAAGAGCTGCATCATCCCGCGCCCCATCGGCTGGATTTCGACGCTCGCCGCCGACGGCACGCCGAACCTGGCCCCCTATTCGTTCTTCAACGGCGTCGCCGACGACCCGCCGATGGTGATGTTCGCGTCGGGCGGCAAGGGCGCGGATTCGGACTTCAAGGATTCGGTCTCCAACGCCGAGGCCACCGGCGAGTTCGTCTGTGTCATGGTCGGCCACGCCATGCTCGATGCCATGAACGCATCGAGCGCCGGCGTCGCGCCGGACGTGAACGAGTTCGAACTGGCCGGACTGGAAACGGCGCCGGCGGACCTGGTCGCTGCACCGCGCGTCAAGGGCGCGGCCATCCACCTGGAATGCAAGTACTACGACACCATCCGGCTCCCGGACGGCAGCGACGGGCGCACCAACCGGGTCTGCATCGGAAGCGTGGTCGGCGTGCACATCGACGACGCGGTGCTCAAGGACGGCATCGTCGACGTGGCGGCGTTCCGGCCCGTGGCGCGGCTCGGCTACATGGATTACACTACCGTCGACAATATTTTCACCCTTCTGCGCCCCGGCCAGAAGGGCTAGGGGCCAACGGCCAAACAACCAAAGGGGACACCCGCATGAAACACTTGAAAACTTTCGTCTTCGCCATCGGTCTTCTCACCTTCGCCGTGGCGCCGCTCACCGCCTGCTCGCCAGAAGTGGGCTCCAAGGAATGGTGCGAGGACATGAAAGAAAAGCCGAAAGGCGACTGGTCCACCAACGAAGCCGCCGACTTCGCCAAGCACTGCGTGCTCTAAAGCGCATTCCGAGCAACGAAATGAGAGGCCCCCTGCCCCGGCGGGGGGCTTTTCTATTCGGCCATGCCGGTACGGAACGATGCGATCTCTTCCGCCAGGTCCTGGCATTCGCCGTCGTCGAGATCGAAGCGCACGGCGAAATCGTCGCCGGCGTGGCGCACCACCTGGCCGCCGAGGTAGCTGAGCTCGTCGATTTCCATGTCGATGTAGCGGCCGACCTCGGGCGGGCCGTCCATGGTTTCCAGCTCGGACCCCATTTCCAGCATGGCGCCGCTGCCCGAGACGTCCTTGACGCGGCCCTGGCGGCGGCGCTCGCCGTCGAATACGGTGACGCCGGCGCGCATATCGCGCCGCTCGTAACGCCGGTTTTCGGTCTTGTCGCCGAACAGGGGCTGGAAATCGTCCTTGCTCATGATCGCCAAAGTATAGCGAAAAAGCGTCCCGCGCCCAACAATCGACGCTACGTCAAGGTGCGCAACAAGCCGAGCATCAGCTTGGCACGCTCCGCCAGTGACGAGAAATAGATGAACTCGTCGTAGCTGTGCGCGCCGTGGCCGTCGGCGCCGAGCCCGTCCAGGGTCGGGATGCCGAGCGCGCCGGTGAAATTGCCGTCCGAGCCGCCGCCGGTCTTCAGGTCCTGGAGATCGAAGCCGATCTCGGCGGCGATGCCCCTGGCGTGCTGGAAAAGCTGCTCGATGCCGTCGAACTTGTCGTAGGGCGGGCGGTCGACGCCGCCCTCGACCTCGAGCGTGCAGTCGGGATCGAAGGGCTGCAAATCGGCGAAGAAATCCAGGATCTTCTGCTGCGCCGCCTCGTTGGGGACGCGGAGGTCCACCGTCACCTCGCACTCGTGCGGGACGACGTTGGTCATGGTGCCCCCGGTGATGGTGCCGACGGAGCAGGTGGTCTGGGCGTCGTAGTCGGTCAGTTCCTCCATGCGCAGGATTTGCCGCGCCATCTCGGTGATGGCGTTGCGCCCGTCCATGTGGCGTGACCCCGCGTGCGCCGGCCGCCCGGTGACCTTCAGCCTATACTGCAGCCGGCCGTTGCGCGCGGTGACGATCTTGCCGCCTTCGCGCGCTGGCTCGGTGACCAGCACGTATTTGTTCTTCTTCGCCGCCTCGACGATCATGTCGCGCGAGGTGGGGCTGCCGACCTCCTCTTCCGGGATGTACATGAAGGTGACGGGCAGCGGCGTCTCCTCGCCGGATCGGATGATATGGCGCATGGCGTAAAAGGCGACGTAGGCGCCGGCCTTCATGTCGTAGATGCCGGGACCGTAGACCTTGTCGCCCTCGCGCCGGATCGGGTTGCGGCCCTCCTTGGTGCCGATGGGGTGCACGGTGTCCAGGTGGCTCAAGACCAGGATGCCCGGCTCGTCGCCGCCCCCATCGCCGCCCCCATCGCCACCCCAGGGAGTCTTGGCCGTCAGGATATCGCCGAAGCCGTCGCAGCCGGGCGTGCGCGCGACCGTGAGGCCGAGCACCGCAAGCCCCTCTTCCACGTGATCGACCATGCGGTTGACGGCGTCGCCGTCATAGCTGGGGCTTTCGATCTCGACCCAGCGCAGCACGCCTTCGAGAATTTCGTCGCCGTCGATGACGGGCGCGTTGGCGGCATCGTTGTTCATGAGGGTCGTCGTCCTATTCGCTGGTCGTTCGGGGCTTGGGCAGCAGGAAATGCACGTCGGCGGTGGCCACCGGATCGTCCCAGCCCTTCTGCCAGGCGCGCACCCGCACGTTGGCGACGCGCGCGCCCTGGCGCACGATGGCGCCCGACGCGATGACGTCGGTGGGCGCCACCGGGCGCAGGTAGTTGGCCGAGATATTGACGATCTTCGGCAACCGGTTGCGCTCCACATGATGCAGCAGGTGCATGAAGGCGGTGTGCTCCATCAGCGCGCCGATCAGCCCGCCGTGGAAGATGTTGGCGGTGTAGTTGCCGATATGATCGTCGCGGTACGGCAGCCGCGCCAGCAACTGGCCGTCTTCCCAATAGGCCTGGAAGCCGGTGAAGCGCGCGTAGGGGATGAGGTCGATGACCTCGGTCAGGCGCTCCTCGGCGCGCAGCTTGGCGATGTCGTCGGCGAGGCTCATGGTTGCTTGCCCCCGGTATCCATGCCGATGCCGACGGGCTTCAGCATGTAGGTGGCGACGAAACTGGCGACCGGGTCGTCCGGATTGCCGTCCTCATAGGCCGTGCCGCGCGAAAAGGCGATGTTGGGGGTGATCCGGAAACAATGAGACGAGCCGATCAGATCCAGCTTCGGGAGCGCCGGGCGCAGGTAATCGATGCGGAGATCCAGCGTTGCCACCGCGGTGCCGGCCGGTACCCGCGCCAGCACCGCCAAGGCACCGGTGGAATCCAGCAGCGTCGTGACGATGCCGCCATGCAGCGCGCCGGTGTCGGGATTGCCGACGAAGCGCGCATCGTAGGCGATCTTCATGACCGCCTTTTCGGCGTCGGCGGAGACCGATTTGAGCCCGATCGCCCGGTGGTGCGGCGAGGTGGCGTAGAAATGCAGCACCGCCTCCATGTCCGGTTTCAGCTCGGGGGGAAACGGCGATTGAACCTTGTCCGTCATGGGTCCGTCATGGCCTCTGACTTGTGGTTTCGTTGCGTCGGGCGGCCCTCTATATATATGTGGAGGAGACACGTAATGACAGAATTATCACCGCCCGGCACCGACGGCCTGAACGGCTACGGGTTCCGCATCGCCAGCGTGAATGACATTCCTCGGATCGTCGAATTGTTGCTCGATGATCCTCTCGGCGTCCTTCGCCAGGCGCCGGCGGACGACCCGCGATACGAGGCTGCGTTCCGGCAGGTCGAGGCCGACCCCAACAACGAGCTCATCGTCGCCGAACGCGACGGCGAAGTCGTCGGCTGCCTGCAGCTCACCCTGATCCCGGGCCTGACGCGCTCCGGCGCCACCCGCGCCCAGGTCGAGGGCGTGCGCGTCGCGGCAAGCGAGCGCGGCCGGGGGCTCGGCTCGGTGATGATGAAATTTACCGAAGAGCGCGCCCTCGCCAAGGGCGCCGAGCTGATACAGCTGACCACGGATAACACCCGCGACGCGGCGCACCGGTTTTACGAGCGCCTCGGCTATACGCACACGCACATCGGCATGAAGAAAGCGCTGGCGTGATGCAAATCGAAACCCAACCCGGCGTCATGGGCGCCATCGCCACCGGCATCGACCTTTCCGGCCCCGTCGGCGCGGAAGAGGCGGCGCGGCTGAAGCAGGCGCTTTTGGACCACCACCTGCTCTGCATCCGCGGCCAGCAGCTGGAACCGGACAGCTACATCAAGGCCGCCAGGCTGTTCGGCGAGACCCAGAAGCAACTGCTCGACGATTACCAGTTGGACGGAAGCAACGAGGTCTCGGTGATCTCCAACTACAACCAGTTGGGCGGCTCGAAGCCGCACGTGCGCGCCACGCACTGGCACACGGACGATTCCTATTTCGCCAGGCCGGCGCGGGTCACCATGCTTTTGGCCAAGGCGCTGCCCAGCAGCGGCGGCGGCACCGGCTTCATCGACACCATGCGGGTGCTCGATGAGATGCCGGCGGAGTTGCGCGCGCGGATCGAGGGCCGGCGCGCCGTGCACAAGTACCTGAGCCGCCGCAACGTCGCCAAGGTGGCAGAGCGCACGCCCGAGCAAGAGGCCATGACTCCCGACGTCTCGCATCCGCTGATCCGCACGTTGCCCGAAACCGGCCGCCAGGCGCTCTACATCAATCCCAACCGCATCGACCATATCGAGGGCATGAGCGACGAAGACAGCGACGAGCTGTTGGACCGGCTCTACGCCCATGCCTTCCAAGAGAAGTTCCAGCACCGCCACGACTGGCAGCCGGGCGACCTGGTGATGTGGGACAACGCCTGCACCATGCACCGCGCCGGCACCGACTTCGAGCTCACCGAACTGCGGGAGTTCCACCGGATACTGTTGCAGGGCGACGTGCCGGCTTAAGGGGGATTGCGCCCCGGGGGATTTTCCCCGACTCTCGGTACCGGGAGGGGAGGCCCAGCCGGTGTCCGGCAACGATTCACATCCAACGACGCTGATCGCCGACCCCGAGTTCCGCGCGCTGGGGAGCATGACCATCCTGCTCGCCGTGGCGCGCTGGCTGGAGTTCCTGGCCGTCGGCATCTTCGCGCTCGACGCCACCGGGTCGGCTTTCCTGGTGGCGCTTTTAGCGCTGCTCCGGTTCTTTCCGCTGGCGCTGTTCGGCGTGTTCCTGGGCGCGCTCGGCGACATGGCCGATTCCCGGCGCCTGATCTCCATCGCCATCGCCGCCATGGCCGTGATTTCGCTGGCGCTCGCCGGGCTGTTCGTCGCCGGCGGCGCCCAGTATTGGCACGTTGCCGGCGTCACCCTCCTGGCCGGCACCTTCTGGGCCGCCGACATGTCGTTGCGGCGCAAGCTGGTCGGCGACATCGCCGGCCCCGATCGGCTCGGCGCCGCCATGGCCTTCGACAACGCCGTCAACAACGGCGCGCGGCTGGTCGGACCGGTGATCGGCGGCGCCCTCTACCAATGGGCCGGCGGCACCGGCGTATTCTTGGCGACCGGAGCCCTCTATCTGGCGGCCTTCGGCTTTTCGATGATGCTGAAGCGCGCGCCGCAAGCGGCGGCACCCGATTCCTGGTTCATGCGGCCGATCCTCAATGCCTGGCAGGCGTTCCGCTACGCTATCGGCGACCGCGAGGTGCTGTCGATCCTGGCGGTCACCATCGCCTTCAACATCTGGGGCTTTCCCATGTTTTCCATGGTGCCGGTGATCGGCAAGGCGGAGCTCGGCCTTTCGGCCTCGACGGTCGGCGTCATTTCCGCCTTCCAGGGCGGGGCCGGGTTCGTGGGCGCCCTGGTGATCGCCCGCCTGGCCAAGCCCGGCGCCTACCGGGCGATCTATTTCTATTCCGTTTGCGGCGTCGTCGGCTCGGTGCTGGCCATGGGACTGTTTCCGGGGGTGGCGATGCTCGGCTTCGGCGTCGCGGCGGCGGGGCTGGCCGGCAGCGGCTTCGGCTCCATGCAGGGGACGCTGATCTACCGTGCCGCGCCGGCCGACATGCGCGGCCGGCTGCTCGGGCTGGTGACCATCTCCATCGGCACCGGGCTCATCGGGTTCGCCAACATCGGCGCCATGGCGGAGCGCTTCGGGGCGTCCAACGCGCTCTGGATCGTCGGCCTCGAGGGCGCGGTGGCGATGGCGCTGATCGGGCTAACGTGGCGCGGGCTGCACAAGTGATCGACGACGGTTGAGACCATGAAGCTGCGCGACCTCCTGTCCAATTCCGCGACCGACAGCCCGCCCTTGTCGGCGTCGCTCTTGGTGAGCGCGCTGTTCTTGCTCGGACTGCAGGATGCGCTGGTCAAGTTCGCCTCCTCGGAGCTCTCGCTCTGGCAGTTCCAGTTCTTTCGCTCGGCGTTCAACCTGCTTTTGCTGGTGGGGTTCATCCGCCTGGTGCTGCGAAACCGCTTGCCGCGCCCGAAGCGGTTGTGGGCGGTGACCGTGCGCAGCCTCTTGCTCTGCACCGCCATGGGGTTCTTCTTTTCCGGCGTGCCGGTTTTGTCGCTGGCCCAGATCGCGGCGGGGCTTTACGTGTTTCCGCTGTTCGTCGCGGTGCTGTCGCATTTCGTGCTGGGCGAAAAGGTCGGCCCGCGCCGCGCCATCGCCATCGTCGTCGGCTTTTGCGGGACCCTGCTGATCTTGCGGCCCGGCACCGACGCCTTTACGCCGGTCGGACTGTTACCGGTGATCGCGGGGTTTTTCTACGCCTGCACCATCATGGCGACGCGCAAACTCTGCCGCGAGGAGGAACCCGCCATCCTGGCGTCCGGGGTAGCGGTGGCGCTGACTGTCGTCGGCGCCATCGGCATGGCCGTCTTCACCGGCGGCAGCGGCGGCGATCTAGCCAGGGCCTGGCCCTACGTCTTCACCGGCTGGCACTGGGTCGATGCCTGGGTCTACGGCGTCATCGTCATCTGTTCGGTGCTCAACCTGACCGCCAACGTCAGTATCGCCAAGGCCTACCAGAGCGCCGAGGCCAGTTGGCTGGCACCCTTCGATTTTTCCTACATGATCTGGGCGACGGTCTGGGGCTACGTCATCTGGCGCGACCTGCCGGACGGCCTGATGTTCACCGGCATGGCGCTGATCGCCGCCTCCGGCGCCTTCGTCGCTTTCCGTTACCAGCAGACGAAGGAAGAAAGCTGAGTGCTCAGCGCGCGGTTGTCACTGCCGTACCATATAAAGCTTTTCCACGCGGGCCTTAGTTTTTGATAAAGCAAAAGAAATCTCACCGTCGAATTGTGACAGGCGAAAAATTTGAAGGCCCAAATCCGCTAAGTTTTACGCCCGGCTTCGTCTCTTTGTACTTGTTTGCAAGAGAAACAATACCCGAATCGAATTTCGGACCATACATGAACCTTTCAGCATGGATCGCCCGGGCTCTATTTGCCTGTTTCACACCTTCTGCCGGAAGCATCATCTTTCTATCCAAATCTGAAGACCAACAGGCAAGTAAACATGCTTTCGGAGATAGTGGAAACGTAACTTCAACGTTTTTGTCTAAGAATCCACCCGCTTCGATATGATCTGCGAATCTTTTTGGAGTTGCCCGAACAAGCGGATTGTCGCTTGAAATAAAGTACCTCCCTTCCGGCGCAATCATGGTCGTCCAATTCATTTTGAAAAGGATTGGTACTAAGTCGTCATGAAAAGAAAGTGCCCGTAAGGTCCATTCTCGATGGATGGAAACCTCAAACTGATCAGGATTTCGCATACCCTCTCTAACGGCAGCCTTCTCCTTTTGTGTTAGCTCGCCGTGCTCTTCTTCATACCTTGTCATTGCAGACTGAAACGCCCCATCGTGAATCGCGGTTGCATATAGTTTGACGTTCAAAAACGCTGCATGTAGCTCTGCTATTGTGCGTCGAAAAGCATTCGTTCTTACAAACATCATTGCCAGAAAACTTGCGAGATTGGCCCTTTCTTGGCCTGCCACCAACTCACCAAGAATGAGTTTATGAAATGAGTTGGCGGCTTTCGTTTCAATATGTCCTAGATATTCTTCCAAATCCGAGATTCGCTCCCCGGATTCGAGCGTCACACTGTATAGGTGCGTCTCCTTCGCGGTATTTTCGGGAGCCGAATGCCAAACCTTCCCATTCTCCATGTCATATGACCAAACATGGCCGGCAGGCTCTTCACCTGCGAATTTTGCGAGATAAAATCTCGAAATCTGATGATGCCCTTTGGGTTTCGGAGTTTTTGAAGCCAAGAAATCTTCTCGTGCGCTCAGCGCGCGCCGAACATGATGCGGCGCACGAAGGCGCGGTTGTCCGATTTGGTGTCGTCGCTGTCGGCGCTGAGCAGGATGTGGGCGGCACGCACCGGCGGGTGGCCGAAGATGCGTTCGTGGTCGGCGGCGACGTCGACCCGCTCGGCCAGCCACACGCCCGGCTCGGCGCTGGCGTTCCGGCCGACGATCATGGCGTTGGCGGAGCCGAAGAACGGGCTTTCCACCACCTGGCCGGGCTCGCCGAAGCCGCCCCAGACATACGAGATGACACGCCCCGGCGCGTCGGCGCCGCGCGCCAGTTCGACCATCGGCCGCATCAGGTTCTCGGCGAAGCTCGAGGTATCGGGGTCGTAGGGGAAGGTGACGTAGAGCGCCACCGCGCGGTCGTCCTGGCCCTTGGTAGTAAGGTCGGTGGCGGCGACTGGACGCTCAACCTTCCATTCCCAATGCAGGATCGGCATCGCCTTCAGATCGACCGAGACCTCCCGGCCGATCATGGAGACGCTCTGCATGGTGGCGATCTCGACGCAGTCGGCGCCGCAACTGGCGTAATGGTTCGGCGTCTTGCCGTCGAAGGTGATCTCCTCCCAGCCGCGCCGCTCCAGGTCGGCGGGCAGGCGCCCGGCGCCAACGGCGAGCGTCGCCGCGGCCAGCAAGGCGGCGGCGAATGTGAGGGTCGGGATCGAACGGCGGCGCATGGCCCGCGGCCTCCTTCGGTTTCGCCGAAGCCTAACCGAAAGCGGTCGTTATTCCAACGGCGCCGAGGCCGGCGTTCAGGCGTCGCCGGAACCGGTGCCGATCTCGTGCAAGCGTTCCTGCAGCGCCAACCGGTCGAGCGAGGCGAGCGGCAGGTTGCAGAAGATGGAGATGCGGTTGTAGAGCATGCGATGGGTTTCGGCGAAGGCAACGCCGATTTCCGCGTCGGTGCCGGTGACGGCGGCCGGATCGGGCACGCCCCAGTGCGCCGACATGGGCTGGCCCGGCCAGATCGGGCAGACCTCGCCGGCGGCGTTGTCGCAGACGGTGAAGACGAAATCCATCACCGGCGCGCCGGGCTCGGCGAACTCGTCCCAGTTCTTGGAGCGCAGCCCCTCGGTCGGATAGTTCATCTTTGAAAGCATGGTCAGCGCATGCGGGTTGACCTGGCCGGCCGGGTGGCTGCCGGCGCTGAAGCCCTTGAAGCGGCCCATGCCGACGCGGTTGACGATGCTCTCGGCGATGATGCTGCGCGCCGAATTGCCGGTGCACAGGAACAGCACGTTGTAGGTGTGGTTTTCGGTCTTGTCGCTCATCTGGCGTTTCCCATCCTCGATCTTGAAACCGGGCAGCAGCGTTTCCGGCCGCTCCCCGGTGCAGCGTTCGAACAGGAACCCGATCATCCTGCCGACCGCCCCCAGGTCCACCCGGTAGATCACCGTCCGGTGGCGTCGTTCGCAGGTCGCCAAACCGGCGGCCCGGAGTTCGTTCAGGTGGTGGCTGAGCAGCGAGGGCTGGATACCCAGGCATACGGCGATTTCACCCGCCGTGACCCCTCTGTCGCCCGCTTCAATCAGCATCAGGAACGCGTCCATCCGCGTGCCTGCGCCGAGTGCCGCCAAAGCCTTGACCGCCTGATCCTTATTCACGTTTTAAAAATATTTGAAATGAAAAATTCGCACAAGCCGATTCCAGCTGTGTCATGAAAAATTAATATAGGAATTTATTGACTTTTATAAGAATAATGATATAGTCGCGTCGTGGCATGGCCAGGGCGCCGTGCGGGCAGGCTATTGTACATGGTGAATCAGGAAAGGGCCGGGGCCGATGTCAGGTTGGAGCCGGCCGGGACGGAGGTGTGGAGACCACGGGAGACGCGCGCCGGCCAACCGGACCATCCCCGGCGCGCCGCAAGGGGGATCAAATTGGGTTCGTTCCTGAGATTTTTTTGAAAAATCAAAAAAATCAATGGCTTCCAACCCGCGTTTTTTGCGCGGTCAGTCCAATTTACGCCGGCACATATCCATGAAATGGGCGTAGACCTTCTCCGCCGCGGCCTCGTCGTAGACATCGCGGAGCGGAAAGCAGAAGCCGTGTTCGGTGCCGGGGTGGACTTCCAGCTTATAGTCGACGCCATGCGCGTCCAACTCCGCCTTCAGGGCCGGGATGACGTAGGACGGCACGGTGGAATCCGTCTCGGCGAAACCGTAATAGATCTCGCCGGTGATGCTGCGCACCTTGAGATGCGGCGTGTCGTCCTTGGCGGTGACGATGCCGACGCCGTAGAGCGACGCCGAAGCGGCGAAGGTCTCGGGGAACTCCGCCGCCGCGGTGGTGACGATACGCCCGCTCATGCAGTAGCCGATGCAGGCCTTGGGCCCCGGTTTCACCTGGTCGAGCCCGGCCATGTAGTCGAGCAGCACGCGGGTATCGTCCATGACCATGGCGTTGGAAAGTTCCTTCATGATCGCCTGCCAGACGATGCGCGAATATGGGTTGCGGCGGGGAAAGCGGATGGTGCCGAAGCGGTAGAAGAGATCCGGCAAGATCACGTAATAGCCCTCGGCGGCCATGCGCCGGGCCATGTCGTGGAGCTCTTCCCTGATCGCCGGCGCGTCCATGTAGAAGACGATGGCCGGAAACGGGCCTCCCTCTTCTGGCCAACAGGTGAAGGTCGGCATCGGGCCGTCGGGCGTTTCGAGATCGACCAGGAGTTCGTTCATGCTGTCAAACCCTCAGCGCCATGCCGTCGCGGCCGGGGTCGGCGCCGCCGTCCCAGCCGCCCGGCGTCAGGCGGATCGCGTGCACGCCGGCGAAGTGATAACTCAGGTAGGTGCGCCGGGTCGGGTAGCCCATCTCCTGCAGCTCGCGCTCCACCGAGCGCAGGATGCGGTTGGAGACGTCGATGGTGTCGGACGTGGTGCAGAAGCGCGGCGCGGAGACCGCCTGTTGCGCGTCCATGCCGAAATCGACCGCATTGAGGATGGCTTGCAGGACGCCCATGGTGATGAAGGTGCCGCCCGGCGCGCCGACGACGAAGTAAGGTTCGTCACCGTCGAACAGCATGGTCGGGCACATGGCGGTGAAGCGCGACTTGCCGGGCGCCAGCGAATCGGCATGGCCGGGCCTGGGATCGAAGACGCCCATGCAGCCGTTGTACATGAAGCCGAGCCCGTCGGAGACGACGCCCGACGGCATCCCCAGCGAATGGGTCATGGAGACGCAGTTGCCGTGCTCGTCGACCACCGAGACCTGGGTGGTGTCCTTCGATTCCTTGGCATTGGGGCCGAGGCGCGGCACGTGGGTCTTCTCGCCCGACTTGATGCGCTTGGCCATGTCCCTGGCGTAGTCCTTGGAGATCAGGCGCTGCAACGGCACGTCGACGAAATTCGGGTCGCCCACGTGATTGTCCTTGTCCACGGTGGCGATCTTCATGGCCTCGGAAACGGTGGCGATGTACTCGGCCGAGCCGTGGCCCATGGACTTCAAGTCGAAGTTCTCGAGGATGTTGAGCATCTCCAAGATCATCACCCCGCCGCCGGGCGGCGGATTGGTGGCGACCTTGTAGCCCCGGTAGGTGCCCCAGATCGGCTGGTTCTCGGTAGGATGCGCATCGGCCAGGTCGGCCATGGAGATCAGGCCGCCGTTGGCTTCCATGTCGGCGACGATGTCGCGCGCGATGGAACCGCTGTAGAAGTCGTCGACGCCGTTCTTTTGGATGCGCCGGTAGGTCTCGGCCATGTCGGGATTGCGGAGGATCTCCCCCGCCGCCCGAAGCGTGCCGTCCCCCTTGAAGTAGATCTTCCGCGACCCCTCGCAGCAGTTGAACTTCTCGATCTGCGGCACGCGGCCAGCGCCTTCCTTGACGTTCCAGAAGTAGGCCACATGCGGGCGCACCATGAAGCCTTCTTCCGCGTACTGGATGGCCGGTTCCAGCAGCTCGGCCATCGACATGGTGCCGAAGCGCTCGAGCGCGGTGGCATAGGCGCGCAAGCTCATGGGCGTGGTGATCGACTGGTAGCCCATTTCGTTGACCCGGCCCTTGAGGATGAAGCCGAAACCGTCCTCGGCCTCATGCTCGATCAGGTCTTCCCACATGTCGGGGGTCACCGACAGGGGCGCGCGGCCGTGGAAGTCCAAGAGCATGTGCTGGCCGGCTTGCGGCAGATAGAGGTGCATGGAGCCGAAGCCGGCGATGCCGCACATCTGCGGATCGACGGCGGTCTGCACAAGCGCGCAGGCGATGGCCGCGTCGACGGCATTGCCGCCGGCCTTCAGGGCCTCGGCGCCGGCCTCGACGGCTTCCGGTTGCGGCGCGCTGACGATGCCGTGAGTCATGGTTTCCCCCGTTTCGAAGATGGTGGCGAAAGTCGAATGTCAGTGTTTGTAGGTCGGGTCCTCGACATCGAGCAGGCGCCTGAGCGCCGCCCAGGCGGCTTCGTTGGCGGTCTGGTTGTCGCCCAGGCGGTCGAACTGCTGCGCTGTCTTCTCGCACACCTCTTCCGGCGGCAGCGACAGATTGCCGCCGGCCTGGGCCGCGATCTGCACCTCGCAGGCGCGCTGCAGGTAGCGCATCTGCTGGTAGGCCTCGCCGACCGTGCGCCCGGCGGTCAGGAGCCCGTGGTTGCGCAGGATCATCGCCTTGTGGGTGCCAAGGTCGGCGACCAGGCGCTCACGCTCGTCCAGGTCGGTGGCGATGCCTTCGTAGTCGTGGTAGGCGAGGCGCTTGTAGAAACGCATGGAGGTCTGGGCCAGCGGCAGCAGCCCGTCCGCCTGCGCCGATACCGCCATGCCGGCGACGGTATGGGTATGCATGACGCAGCGCGCGTCGTGGCGCGCCATATGGACGGCGGAATGGATGGTGAAACCGGCATCGATGATGTCCGCGTCGGCGCCCATGGAACCGCCGTCGACGATGTTGCCCTCGACGTCGACCTTGACCAGGCTCGAGGCGTCGATCTCATGGAACATGCGGCCGTAGGGGTTGAGCAGGAAGTGGTTCTCGTCGCCGGGCACGCGGGCGGAATTGTGGGTGAAGATACCGTCGTCCCAGCCGTTGCGGTAGACCAGCCGGTAGCAGGCCGCCAGGTCTTCGCGCAGCGCCCATTCGGCGGCACTGACGCGGGATTTCACGTCACTTCGCGGGGTGGTCCCGTCCATGCTTGTTCTCCTTCGCTTGAAGCGCCCGAAGATTGTGCCCCTGGTGCTTCGGCAAGGCAAGTTGGGCATATCATCAAATGCCGCCTATATTTTAACCCAACCGAGGAGCTTCCGTTGACCGCATCCGACACCTTTAGAAAAGCGCTCGACGACCACCGGGCCGGCCGGCTCGACCGGGCCGCGGCCGGTTACGCGGCGATCCTGGCGGCCGATCCCGACCACCTGCAGGCGGCCACCAACCTCGCCGTGCTCCACTACGACCAGGGCCGCCACGCCGACGCCGTGCCGCTGTTGGAGACCGCGCTGCGTCTCAACCCGGACCTGGCGGAGGCGCGCTACATCCTGGCGCTCTCGCTGATGCGCACCGGCCAAACTGAGGCCGCGCGCGAGCAGTTCGCCCGCGCCGCCACGGAAGCACCGGAAGACGCCCGGCCGCGCACCGGCCTGGCGGCGCTGGCGCTGGCCGCCGGCGACTTCCGGGGGGCGCTGGATCATGCCGAGCGAGCGCTCGCCCTGGACGGTGCCGACGCCGACGCCCGAAACCTCAAGGGCGCGGCGCTGAAGGAGATGGGCGACTTCACCGCCGCCCGCGCCCAATTCGAGCGCGCCCTCGAACTCGACCCGGACCACGCCGAGGCGCGGGCCAACCGGGGGGCGCTCCGATTGCTCCTGGGCGAGATGCCGGCGGCCTGGGACGACTATGCCTGGCGCTGGCGCGGGACGGGACGCCAACCACCCGGGGCGGAATTGAACCTGCCCCTTTGGGCGGGAGGCGACCTCGCCGGCGGACGGTTGCTGTTGATCGGCGAGCAGGGGTTCGGCGACACCCTCCTGTGCCTCCGCTACTTGCCGGTGCTGGCGGCGAAAGGAATCCGGGCCGCTGTCCGCTGCCGGCCGGAACTGAAGCGCCTGGTCGCGGGCATGGGAGGTGTCGAAACGGTCTGGACGGCCGCCGAGGCCGCGCCCGGTGGCGAGGCCTTCCTGCCGATGATGGATCTGCCCGGCGTGTTCGCCACCTCGGCGGAGACCGTGCCGGGCGCGCATGGCTACCTGGCGGCGGAGCCGGCGCCGGGGCTCGCAGGCGACGGGGTGCCCGCCGTCGGCCTGGTCTGGGCGGGCAGCCCGACGCACGAGAACGATGCCCGGCGCTCGCTGCCGCTGGACGTGCTCGGCCCGGTTTTCGACCTGCCGGATCTCACCCTGTTCAGCCTGCAGGTGGGCCCGCGCCGGGGCGATCTCGCCGGGCCCGGCATCGCCGGGCGGATCACCGACCTGGCAGAGCGCCTGGACGACTTCGCCGACACCGCCGCCGCCGTCGCGGCGCTCGACCTGGTGATTACCGCCGACACCGCCGTCGCCCATCTGGCCGGCGCGCTCGGCCGCCCGGCCTGGGTGATGCTGCCCTTCGTGCCCGACTGGCGCTGGGGCCTGAAGCGGGCCGACACGCCCTGGTACGCGAGCCTCCGGCTCTACCGCCAGCCGGCCGGCGGCGACTGGGCCTCGGTGGTGCAATCGATCGTTCACGACCTCGGGAGCTTGAAAAGAATGGGTGACAGGTCCGCCGGGAACGGGCCATGATAGGGCGCGTGATGAGCGAAACTTATACCATCGATCCCACCCTGCACCCGGACCCGGGCTCCTGCGCCTTCGATTTGAACGCGGCGCTTTCGTCCGTGGTGTCCGTGCATACCAAGGTGCCGGACAACGCCTACACCGTGCAGGCGCTCGGCGACGAGCGCGCCGGCCATGGCGTCGTCATTTCCGATACCGGCCTGGTGGTGACCATCGGCTACCTGATCGTCGAGGCCGAACAGATCTGGATGACCGACCACACCGGCCAGGTGGTTCCCGGTCACGTCGTCGGCTACGACCAGGAGACCGGTTTCGGCCTGGTGCAGGCGCTGGGGCGGTTGAACGCGCCGGCGATGCCGCTCGGCTCGGCCCGCGACCTGCACGTCGGCGATCCGGTGATTTTGGCCGGCCATGGCGGCACCAAGGGCGCCGTCAGCGCGGTCATCGCCGACAAGCGCGAGTTCGCCGGCTATTGGGAATACCTGCTGGACGAGGCGCTGTTCACCGAGCCGCCGCACCCGTTTTGGGGCGGCGCGGCGCTGATCGATACCGACGGCCGGCTCTGCGGAATCGGCTCGCTGTTCGTGCAGAAGAACCCGGGCGAGCTCGATTCCTTCGACGGCAACATGATCGTCCCCATCGACATCCTGGTGCCGATCCTCGACGACCTGCAGCGATTCGGCGCCGCGCAGCATCCGCCGCGCCCGTGGATCGGCGCGCTTTCGGCCGAGGCGGACGACCGGGTGATCATCGTCAACACCTGGGACGGCGGCCCCGCCGACGAAGCCGGCATCGAGGCCGGCGACATGGTGGTCGGCGTCGGCGGCGAGCCGGTGGCCTCGCTGGCGCAGTTCTACCGCCGCATGTGGGCGCTCGGCGCCGCCGGGGTGGACGTGCCGCTGAACATCGTGCGCGATGGCCGGCTGGCGGAAGTCAGCATCACCTCCGCCGACCGCTCCGCCTTCTATCTGGCGCCCAAGCTGCATTGACGGCCGCGCCCGAACGCCTCCCTCTGGCCGGCGCCGAGGCCGATCACTATCGGGCCGCCTTTCCCTCCGGCGAAGCCGACCTCCTGTTCGCGCTGCTGCGCCGCGAGCTGGATTGGCGGGAAGCGACGATCCGGCTCTTCGGCCGCGCCGTCACCCAGCCGCGCCACAGCGCCTGGTACGGGGACGCGCCCTATACCTACTCGAACCTGACCTGGCCGGCGCGGCCCTGGCCCGCATCGATACTGGCGATCAAGGCGCGGGTCGAGGCGCTGGCAGGGCAGTCGTTCAACGGCGTGCTCGCCAATCTCTACCGCGACGGACGCGACTCCATGGGCTGGCACGCCGACGACGAGCCGGAACTGGGCTCCGATCCGGTGGTCGCCTCGGTGGTGTTCGGCACCGCCCGGCGCTTCCTGTTCAAGCGCAAGGACGACGCGCATCGGAAGCTGGAAGTGGCGCTCGGCCACGGCGATCTCCTAATCATGGGGCCCGGCACCCAACGCCACTGGCTGCACGCGGTCCCCAAGACCGCCAAGCCCGTCGGTGAGCGCATCAACCTCACCTTCCGCCTGATCACCGGCAGTTGATTTTCCCCACGCGGAAAATGATGCATGATGAACACCGAACCGAGATGAAAGAAGCCATGCCATGTCTGAACCCGTCATCCTGGAATTGTTCTCCGATTACGTCTGCCCCTGGTGCTACCTGGGGGACAACCGGGTGAAGAAACTGGCCCAGGCCTTCGACATCGAAATCCGCCGCGTGCATTTCCCGCTGCACCCGGAAACCCCCGCCGAAGGCCGCACCCTGGAAGAGCTGTTCCGTTGCGGGCCCGAGGAGGTCGCCGCCAAAAACCGGAACATGCAGGGCCTGATGGCGGCGGAAGGGCTTCCCTATGGGCCGCGCAGCCATACCTACAACAGCCGCCTCGCCCAGGAGGTCGGCACCTGGGCCGAGACCCAACCCGGCGGTTCGGCGATCCACGACAAATTCTTCGAAGCCTACTTCGTCGACAACCGCAACATCGGCGATACCGACGTGATTGTGGATATTGTCCGCGCGGCCGACCTGGACGAGAACGAGGCTCGCGCCGTGATCGAGGAGCGCCGCTACAAGGACGCGGTCGATGCCGATTGGGCGAAGTCGGGGCAGTACGGCGTCACCGGCGTCCCCACCTTCGTCGCCGGCGGCCACGGGCTGGTCGGCGCCCAACCCTACGAGACCCTGGAGCAGTTCATGCTTTCCCTCGGCGCGCAGAGGCGCGATCAGGCGGCGGACTGACCCCGGTTATTTCCGCCAATAAGGCGCGGTTTCGACGAAGGCTTGCCAGTCGGTGATGAGCTGCGGTTCGATATCGCGGAGTGCGCGCGCGTTCCAACCACGCACCTCGCCGACCGCCAGACGCACCTCCTCATCGACCGGGCCCTGTGCCGGGTCGATCAGCTCACCGGTCAGCCGTAGCGCCATGACCACGTCGTTCAAATGCCCGAAATTGTCCTGCAGGTGCCTCAACGCCGCACCGAAGGCTTCCGTTTCCGACACCGAGTGGACGCCGCGCAGGAAATCCACCGCATAGCGCAGTTGTTTGATCCGGATGCGCACCTGGTGCCGTGCCGCCATGTCGAGGCCGGCCATGCCGTCGCCGGCCTTCAACAGCTTCTTGTAGGGCCGGTTCAGGATACGGCGTGCCGCCTTGCCGAGCGGCGTCGCCAGCGGGTTTTTGCCGGGGCCGCGCGTGGCCGGGTCGGGCCGCCAGCTTTGCAACGCCGCGAAGGCGGTGAGCCTGAGCATAACCTGGGCGTAGCGCGCGCCGCCCAGCATGGTGCGCACGCTCTTGTAGGCATCGGCCCGTTTGCGCCGGCCCTCGCGCTCAAGCGCCGCGACGGCGCCCGCGTCGATGCCGTGCGCCGCCATGGAGACCAGGGTCTCGTCCAGGAAGACATCCCAATCGCGCGCCGGCCCCAGTTGGCTGCCCATCCACTTCAGGTCGGCCGCCAACCAATCCAGTTGCAGCGGATCGATATAGCGTTTGAAGGTCTTCAACGCCGAGCGCAGCTTGCGGATCGAGACCCGCATCTGGTGCACGCCCTCGGGGTCGGTGCCGTCCAGGCAGGCCTGCTCGTTGGCGGTGATGTTGCCGATGCAGGCGGAAAAAATCCTGGCCAGGGCGCCGTCCACCGTAAGATCGCCGGCCATTTGGAATTTGGCGAGCTTGCTCGGGCCGGGCTCGGTGCCGGCAAGCAACCGGTAGCCCCGCTCGGCCTTGGTGGTGGACGAGACCGGCATCGGGCAGGCGGCGATGAACGCCGCCGCCAGTTGAAAGAAAGGCTGGGCGCGGCCTTGGCCCAGTTCCAGTTCGACCTCGCTCAGGCCCTCGGTGCGTCCGCCGGCGCTGACCGTGCCCTGGTCGAGAACCGCCTCGGCGACCAATGTCGGCCCCAGCGGGTCCTCGCGGCGAACGACCTTGCTTTGGCGCTCGACGGCGACGTCGATGATCGGCTCCAGGTCGGCGGCCTTGACGCCGCCGAGCGCATCCAGGGCCTCCGCCGGCAGGCGCGAGAAATCCGGCTCGATGCCGTCGATCCGGCATTCCCATTCCCAGCGGTCCATGATGCCGCCACCGCCGCCGGCCGCCGTTTTGACCGTCTGCACCGATTTGCCGTCCGATTGGCGGACCCGCAGGCTGACGCCTCTCGATCCGAGACGCCGTGACGCGGTATCGAAATACCGGCTGCGCAAATGCGAGACGGTCCATTGGCCTTCCGGATCGATGGCGTCGAAGGCGCTTTTGGCACAAGCGAGAGCATCGGGCCCAGCCCGGAACTTGAGCTCGTATTCCCGGTTGTCGCCGGCCACGCTCAGTCTCCCGCCCGCAGGGGAGCGAAATCGTGCGCGCGTGCCGGGGCTGCCAGGGTCGAAAGCCGAAAACCGTTCATGGTGCCGTTGGTTCCCAGGTTGCGACGGGGATTATGCGCGCTCAGGGCGCGGCGATCAATCGAGGTCCAGGGGATAGACCGGCCGGCGCACGTGCCGGTAGTCGAGTTCGCGGTAGTTGCGGCTGGTTAGTCCGCCGCCACCGTCGACGACCAACACCTCGGCGGCGATGGGCTGGAAGGCGGCGCGGAAATGATGCGCCGACTTGACCGCGATGAAACTCTTCAACAGCGGGTCGATGCGTGCGTGACGCAGGAACATCTGGTCGTAGACCTGGAATTTCCGTGACGCGACGACCACGTCGATGCCGTCGATGGTGACCACGGCGGTGGTGCCCATTTCTACCTTCAGTCCGGCGGTCATCGGGCCTTCCAGGCGGAACTGCCCGTTAGTAACCGCCTTGACGGTACCGCGCACGGCAAGCGGCTCACCATAGGCGGGATCGGTCTTGCCACCCAATTCCAGGTGCACGATGGCACCGAGGCCGTTGTCGCGGCAGATCATCGCCGACACCGGGTCGTAGATGGTGGCGAACGCGGCGTTGGCCAGGTTGGCGTCGAGCATCCCCTTCAAAAGCCGTGTCGCATCGCCGTACCCGCCACCCCCCGGATTGTCGGCGAAATCCGCCAGGACGACCGGCTTGCCGGCCGGCTTATGGGCCCTGGCGCGGGTCATGGCCTCTTCGATGGAGAGCGTCTGAATGGTGATGATGTGGCGTTTGTCCCAGATTTCCTGCACCAGCTTTTCAGCCAAGACACCATGTTCCGGGTTGGGACCGTCGCCAACGATCAGCGCGCTCGGACCGGTGTCGTGGGTGTCGGCCCAGGGAAAGCCGGCGCAGACGCCGGCGGCGAGCACGTCCGGACGGACCAATAAGCGCTCGCAACTGCCCAGCACCTGGGTCATGGGGCCGTCGACGGTAGTGCGGCCGTGATCGGCACCGTCGAGCATGGCGCCGCGCCGCACGATGGTCGCCGGCTTGATCCCGCCGGCCAAGGTTCGCTTCACCAGCCCGGCCGCCTGGGTGGCGACCTCGTACTGATCGATATGCGGATAGGTGCGGTAGGGGATCAGGATATCGGCCAGCGCCGCCATGCGGTCGGTGACGTTGGCGTGCAGATCCAGCGTCGCGGCGATGGGAACGGCGGTGCCGATGCGCGCGCGGATGAGCGCCAGCAATTCGCCCTCGCCGTCCTCGGTGTGTTCGCAGGCCATGGCGCCGTGCAGGCAAAGCAGCAGTGCGTCGAACGGTCCGTCGCTCTCCAGGCATTCGAGGATGCGATCGCGGACGAAGTCGAAGACGTCGCGGGTCACCGGGCCGGACGGCATGGCGTTGGCGTGCACGGGCGTGCGCACCTCCCAGCCCTCGGCGGCACCGAAATCCAGGTAGGCGGCGATCTCGGTGCGGGTGCCCTTGAGGGCTGCGGCGACGCCATCGCCGACCAGCAGCTCACGCTCCCGGTAAGCCGTCATGTCCGCCGGGCGGCGGCAAAAGGTGTTGGTTTCGTGCTTGAAGCCGGCGACGAGGACGCGGGTCACGGCGGGCGCCCTACCAGGGCCGTTCCTGGTTGGTCGACCAGGGATCGTCGTCCAGCGGCCAGACCGGCCGCGCCGCGCGCTCCAGCGGCAGGCGCTTGATGTTGTGATCGACGACGCCGGGCGTTGAGACGTAGATGACGGTGTCGGAGACGGCGGCGTAGTTGGAATAGAAGTGCTGCATGGACTTGACCACCAGGATCTTTTTCGACGCGTAGTCGATGCCGGCGTTGGCGAAGAAGCTCGGGTGGAAATTCTGGGTGCGAACGGCATGGACCACGTATTCGATGCCGTCGGCTTCCAACGCCACGGTGGCGCCCATGGGCCGGGTGGAACCGCTGAGCCCTTCGGCGAACATGTCGTCGAAGATACCCTTGACGGTCACCTGGAGATCGAGCGGCTCGCCCGACCAGGGTCCGGCCTTGCCGCCGAGCCGAAGCCCCAATTTGGCGCCGACGCCGGCGCCCCGGCAGATATCGACGGCGATGGGGTCCCAGATACCGCCGACGGCCGCATTGGTGACGCCGCGCTCGATCAGCGCGCGGGCAATGAAAGTTGAATCGCCGGCCGCCCCGCCGCCCGGGTTGTCGGCGATGTCGCCGAACACCACCGGGCGCGTCGACGACGCTAGCGCCCGGTCGATAGCCGCATCCAGTTCCGTCACCTTGGGCACCACGTCCGAGCGCATGGACCAGAGCTTGCGGCCCAATTCCTTGGCCAGCTTGTCGCCGTGATCCTTGGCATCGTCGGTGACCACCACCATGCGCGCGCCCACGTGCGGAATGTTGGCCCAGGGAAAGCCGTGGCCCAGCGACACGGAGAGCACCCCGTCCTTGCCCTCCAGCGCTTGCATGCCGTCGACGAAGGACCGCATGGGTTCGCGCGTGGTGTGGAACAGGTCGATCATGCGGCAATCGAAACTGGAGATCACCGGTTTGATCTCGCCCGCGAGCGTGCCTTCCATGAGGGCCCAGAGTTCCTCGGCGCGCTCGGCGAAATCGATGTGCGGGTACTCCTTGAAGATGACGACGGCGTCGGTTGCGTCGAGGAAGCGCCGCGTCATGTGGCAATGCAGGTCGAGTTCGCAACCGATGAACACCTCCGGCCCCACCAGGGTCCGGATATGATGCACGAGGTCGTCCTGGCAGTCGTCGTAGCCGTCGGCGACCATGGCGCCGTGCAGCGACAGCATGACGGCATCCACCGGCAGCGCCGCCTTCAGATCGGCGAGAATTTCATCGCGGTAGCCCTCGTAGGTGCGCTTCACCACCAGGCCTGACGGCGTGGCGAAGGCGCAGAGGCTTTCGATGGTCTCCCAGCCTTTCGCGTCGGCATGTCCGCGCCAGATCTTCAACGGCACGCCGAACATGTTGGCGGCGTCCGGGTGGGCGCCGCCGCGGATCAGGTAGGTGTCCTCGAAAGCCTTGGTGTCGGTGGGCAACGGCGCCCAGGTATGGGTCTCGGTGCCCAGGCAGGCGGTGAACAGGCGCATGGTTCAGCTTTCCTTGAAAGCGTGCAGGTCGGGAACCGGCCGCGCCGTTTCCGGGTTCTGGGCGAGGACGCGTTCCAGCGCGTGGGCCACGGCGAGCACGAAACGGTCGGATCCGTTGGGACCGCTGATCTGGATGCCGAACGGCATGCCGAGATGGTCGACGCCACAGGGCAGCGAACAGACCGCCGGCGTCGCCATGGTCAGCGCGTAGCAGGGTGCGAGCCAGCGCATGTAGGTGGGCATCTTCTCGCCGTCGATCTCGTCCATGTAGAGCTGGTCGTGTGGAAACGGCGAGATGCCGTTGGTCGGCGAGATCAGCACGTCGAACTCGCGCATCAGTTCCAGGTAGTTGCGGTAATAGCGCGTCTGCTCGGCGTTGGCCCAGGCGACGTCGGCGGCGGAATAGCCAAGGCCGCGTTCGGTGTTGTCGATGACGTTGGGACCGAGGAGCTCGCGCTGCGTCTCCAGGCGCTTCCTGTGCTGGGCGACGAAATTGGTGGCGCGGATGATCTCGAAGGCTTCGTGCAGGTTCTCGTCGTAGTCCGGATCGCGGTCCTCGGTGGCGGCGAAGCCGTGAGCGAAGCTCGCCAGGCGCTCGCGAAACACCTTGCGGATGGCACCCGCCACCGGCGCGACGCCCAGGTCCTCGGAGACCGCGACCTTGAGGACCGAGAGATCGATATCCGGGAGCGGGTCGAGGAGTGCGGGATCGAAGCCGCGCGAGAACGGGTCACGCGCGTCCGAATCGGCCATGATGCCAAGCAATAGCGAGGCGTCGGCGACGGAGCGCGCCATCGGCCCCAGCACCGAATAGGGATTAAGCCCGACGGAGCGGGTCTCGTTCGGCACGATTCCGGGCGACGGCCGGAAGCCGACCACGCCGCAAAAACCGGCCGGAATGCGCAGGCTGCCGCCGTAATCGGACCCGGACGCCAGCGGCACCATGCCGGTGGCCAATGCCACCGCCGAGCCGCCCGACGAGCCGCCGCAGGTGAGCTTCGGATCGAACGGGTTGCCGGTGGCGCCGTAGACACGGTTGGTGGTGTTGGCGCCGGCGCCGAATTCCGGCGTGTTGGTCTTGGCGAAGACGATACCGCCGGCGTAGCGGATTTCCGAGACCGAGCGCTGGTCCTCGTCGGGCACGTTGTCCTTGTAGAGAAGCGAGCCCCAGGTGGTGGTCAGGCCGGCGGTGACTTCCAAATCCTTGATCGCCACCGGCAGGCCGTGCAACGGCCCCAGTTCGGCGCCGGCCATGACATCGCGCTCCGCCTGTTTGGCCTCGATCATCGCACGCTCGAAATCCCAGGCGACGATGGCGTTGACGGAGCCGTTGACGGCCTCGATGCGGGCGATGCAGCTCTCCAGCAGCTCCACCGGCGAGATTTCCTTGGCGCCGATGCGCCGCCGGGCATCGATGGCACTGAGATCGCAGAGCTCGGTCATGGCTTTTCCCCTCCCCAGGACGTGGTTCAGCCGCGCGCCGGCGTGCCGGCCTCGCCCAGGTCCCAGTATATCCCCGCCATGATGCCTAGGGCCTCGCGGAACTGCGGCAACAGGATGTGCTCGTTGGGGGCATGCTGGGAGCAAGCCGAATAGGAATGCGGCACCCAAATGGTCGGCAAGCCGAGGATGTCGCGGAACAGGTCGTTACAAATTGACCCGCCGAGGCTTGGAAGTACCGCCGGTGCCGTTCCAGCGGTCTTGGCGATGGATTCCGCCGCCCAGGCCACCCAGGGATCGTCCGGCGGCGTTGCCGCGGCGGCGAAGTCGTGATCGTTCTCCGGCGGTGGCGGTTCAATGGCGACCATGTCGAAGCCGTGTGCGTCCAGGTGCTTTCTGAGCGCCGGGATGAAATTGTCGGAATCGGAACCGGCGACGAACCGGATGTGACAATTTGCCCGCGCCCTGGGCGGCACGGCGTTGACCGGCCGGTCCGGGTTCCCGGTCTTGAAGGCCAGCACCTCGAAGCTGTTCCAGGCATAAAGTTGTTCAGCCGGCGTGAGGCCAGGCTCGCCCCAGTCGAGGTCGATATCGGGCGCATCGTCGCCGCCCGAGACGGTGATCCCGGCGAGCGCCTGTCGCACGGAGTTGCTGATCGGCGGCGGCAGCCATTCCTTGACCAGGATGCGTCCCTCGCGCGATATGATGGTGGCAAGCGCATGCGACAATATGACGCCGGGATTGGATAAAAGCCCGCCCCAGTTACCGGAATGATGTCCGCCCTCGCGCAGGTCGACCACCAGATCGAAAGCCTTGACGCCACGCGCGCCGAGAAAGATCGTCGGCCGGCCGGGTTCCACCCGGGGGCCGTCGGAGGCGATGAACACGTCGGCGGCGAAGGCTTCCATGTTGTTCTCGATGATACCGCCGAGGCCGGGCGAGCCGTTCTCCTCGCCCATCTCCACCATGAACTTGGAATTGAACCCGAGCCGCCCGCGGGTCTTCAGAACGCTCGCCAATCCGGCCATGTTGACGGTGTGCTGGCCCTTGTTGTCGGCGGTGCCGCGCCCGTAGAGCCGCTCGCCACGCTGCGCCACGACCCAGGGATCGAGGCCCTCGTACCACTGGTCGGCGAGACCACGGATGACATCGCCATGGCCGTAACCGAGCACAGTCGGCAAGTGCTCATCCTCCATGCGGGTGGCCAGCAGCACCGGTCCCTTGCCGGCGACGGGATTGTCGAAGACCTGGCATTCGTGGCCCATGGCCTCGAAAGCGGGGATCATCTCCTCGTCCAGGTAGCGCCTGAGCGCCGGCTGGCTGTCGTCCTTTTGGCTTTCCGACGGCACCGCGACCCGCCGCCCGAGATCGGCGACGAAACCGCCGTCGTCGAAATAGGCGTGCGCCGCCGCCACTGCATCGGCGCGGCTCATGCGGCGCTCTCCGCCTTGCCGTCATATAGATGGCATTCCACATGACCGCCATCCATGGGCAGCGGTGTCGGCGCCAGCTTCGAGCAGCGGTCCATGACCTTGGCACAGCGCGGATGGAAGGTGCAGCCGGACGGCGGCTCCACCGGGTTCGGATAAGCGGCTCCAAGTTGGGTGTCGGGCACGCCCATGTTGGGATCGGGGGTGAGCACCGATTCCAACAGCGCCTCCGTGTAGGGATGGCGCGGCTTGGTAAACAGAGTCTCGGTGTCGGCCTCCTCGACGATGCGGCCGAGATACATGACCGCGACGCGGGTCGCCATGTGCTCGACCACCGCCAGGTTGTGGCTGATGATGACGTAGGTGAGGTTGAGCTCGCTGCGCAGGTCCTGCAACAGGTTGAGGATCTGCGATTGCACGGAGACGTCGAGCGCCGACGTCGGTTCGTCGCAAATCACCACCTGCGGGCGGTTGATCAACGCCCGCGCGATGGCGACACGCTGGCGCTGGCCGCCGGAGAGCTGGCTCGGGTAGTTCTGGAACACACGCGCGGGCAGCCCGACCAGTTCCATGATCTCCTCGGCGCGGCGGCGCCAGGTCTCGGGATTGGGATCGCCCTGCACCTTGAGCGGCAAGGTGATGATCGAGCCGATCGACTTCCTCGGGTTCAGGGACGAATAAGGGTCCTGGAAGATGGGCTGCAGCAAGCCGGCGATTTCCAATCGGCCGAGCTGGCTCACCGGTTTGCCCTGGATGTCGATGGTCCCGGCACTCGGAATCTCGAGGCCCAGCAGGATCTTGGCCAGGGTCGTCTTGCCGCAACCGGATTCACCGACCAGCGCCATCACGTCGCCGCGCTCGATCTTCAGATCGACGCCGTTGACCGCGTGCAGCGGGCGCTTGCCCTGGAACATGCCGGCGGAAATCATGAAGGTCTTGGTGACGCCTTTTGCGTCGATCATGGTTTCGCTCATGCCGGCACCATGGCGTTCAGGTTGGCCGCGCATTGCTCGGGCGTGAGCACGCAGCGGTAAAGATGGTCCTCTTCGCCGCGCCGGCCCAACGCCACGTCGCTGGCGCTGCAGCCGGGCTGTGCATGGACGCAGCGCTCGGCGAAGCGGCAGCCCCTGAGATCGCCGACCAGCGACGGCACGATCCCCGGGATCGAACCCAGGTGCTGGCCGCGCCGGGTCTTGCCCGGGATCGGAATGCACTCCAGCAGGCCCTGGGTGTAGGGATGGCTGGGGTTTTCGAACACCGCCTTGGCGGTGCCCTGTTCGACGATCTGGCCGGCGTACATCACCGCCACCCGGTCGGCGACGCGCGCGACGACGCCGAGATCATGGGTGATCAAGATCAGCCCCATTTCGAATTCCTTCTGCAGCTCGGCCAAGAGCAACAGGATCTGCGCCTGGATGGTGACGTCCAGCGCCGTCGTCGGCTCATCGGCGATGATCAGGTCGGGGCCGCACATCAACGTCATGGCGATCATCACGCGCTGGCGCAGGCCGCCGGAAAGCTGATGCGGATACTGGCGAAGGCGCGAACGCGCGGCGGTGATGCCGACTTTCTCCAGCAGGTAGACGGCGCGGTCGCGGGCTTCCTCGCGGCTGACCTTGCGGTGGCGCAGCATCGCCTCTTCCATCTGGTTGCCGATGGTGTAGGCCGGATTCAGCGACGTCATCGGCTCTTGGAAGATCATGCCCATGCGGTCGCCGCGAATGTCGGACATGCGGCGTTCGCCGATGTCGAGGATATTGGCGCCATCGAGCTCCATCTTGGCCGCCTTGCGCGTCGCCTTCTTCGGCAACAGGTCCATCAGCGCCAGCGACGTCAGCGACTTGCCGCAGCCCGACTCGCCGACGATGCAGAGCGATTCGCCGCGGTTGACGTGGAAGCTGGTCCCCTGCACGGCGTGCAGGATGCCGCCCGGCACCGGGATGTCGACGGTCAGGTTTTCCACTTCGAGAATGCGCTCACTCACCCGCCTACCCCCTGCCTCAGTTTCGATTTTCCGGCGCGGTCACATCGCGGATGCCGTCGCCGAGCAAGTTGATGCAAAGCACCATGGCAAACAGCGCCGCGCCCGGAATGCCGATGACCCAGGCCTTGAAGAACATCATGCCCTTGCCTTCCGAGATCATCAGGCCCCAGCTCGGCGTCGGCGGCTGCACACCGAGGCCAAGGAACGACAGGGCCGCTTCCAGCAGCACCGCGTGCGCTACTTCCAGCGTGGCAACGACGATCAGCGAGTTGACGATATTGGGCATGATCTCGGTCAGCACGATGCGCGCGGTCGAACAGCCGAGCGCGCGCGCGGCGGCGACGTAGTCCATGTTGCGCACCTGCTGCGTGGCGGAGCGCATGACCACGGCGAAACGGTCCCAGATCAACAGCCCCAACACCCAGATGACGATCCACATGGAGCTGCCGACCAACGCCACCACCGCCAGCGCAACCAGGATCGCCGGCATGGCGAGGCGCGTGGTGATGATGAAGGTAATGACCATGTCGACGCGGCCGCCGAAGTAACCGGCCGCGACGCCGAGCGCGGTGCCGAGGATGCCGGAAATCAACATCGCCGCGAACCCGATCAGCAATGACACGCGGGCACCGTAGATGATGCGGCTGAGATAGTCGCGGCCCTGGCCGTCGGTGCCGAGGATATGCTCCCAGGTGCCGTTGGCGTGCCAGATGGGGTCGATGTACTTTTTCGCCAGGTCGAAGGCGTAGGGGTCGTGCGGCGCCAACCAGGGCGAGAAAAGCGCCATCACCAGGATAACCAGCAAGACGCCGCCACCGATGGTCATACCGGCGTGGCCGAAGGCGCGCTTCAACAGGAGCGATGTTGGCGACGGCTCCAGAATCTGTTCCGCGCTCGGCAATTTTTCCGCTTTCGTCATATCGTTCATGGCGCGCCCCCTAGTGCACCCGGATGCGCGGATCGAGAAAGGCATTGAGCATGTCGGCCAGGAAGGTCAGCACGATGTAGAAGCTGGCCACGGTGAGCACGATAGCCTGCATGACCTCGAAATCGGACCGCTGGATCGACTGCCAGGCAAGATTGCCCAGCCCATTGAGCGAGAAAATGGTCTCGATGACGATGGAACCGCCGAGCATGAAGCCGAGCTGCACCGCCGACAGCGACACCACGGGGATGATGGCGTTCCTGAGCGCGTGCTTGAACAGCACCACCCGCGGTCGGAGCCCCTTGGCCCGCGCCGTGCGGATATAGTCGGACGACAGTACGTCCATCATGCCGGCGCGGGTCAGGCGCATGATCGCCGGCGTCGCGTAATAGCCGAGCGCCACCGACGGCATGATGAAATTCAGCCACGACCCCGAACCCGATATGGGCAGCATCCGGAGCCACACACCGAAAACGATGATCAGCACCAGCGCAAAGAAGAAACTGGGCAAAGCCTGCCCCACCACGGCGATGGTGAGCGCTGTTCGATCGATGATGGTGTTGGGATACATGGCCGCCAACACGCCCAAGGGTATCGATAGAATGAGTGCGAAACTGAGCGCGCAAAGGCCAAGGATCAGGGTCGTCGGCGCGCGTTCGAAAATGATTTCGGAAACCGGCGTCTTGAGATAGACGGACACGCCGAAGTCCCCCTTCAGCGCCTTCACCAGCCAGGCGGAGTATTGCGTCAGCAGCGGCTGATCGAAGCCGTAATGCTTGCGTACGTATTCGATGTCTTCTTCCGTCGCGCCTTCGCCGGCCAACGCCGCGGCCGGATCGCCGGAGAGCCGCAACAATGTAAAGGCCACCACCGAAACCGTCAGGGCGACCAACAGGGCGACGCCGAATCTCTTTAATGTGTAGCGGAGCATGAAATGTCCCGGAAAGACGATACGCCGGCCCAGGGCTGGTCCCGGGCCGGCGCATGTTCAGTTTGACAACATTACTTCCACTTCGCCGTGAAGAACCGCGGAATTTCGTCCGCCGTCGGGGTGAAGTCGAGGTCATGCGTGAAGGAGTAATACTTGGAGTACGAGAACATCGGCAGCCAGCAGAGCTTCTTGGCGACCGTCGTCAGCGCCTGCTTGTAGGCCGCCTTGCGAACTTCCGGATCCGTGTTGGTATCGCCCTTCTTAAGCGCATCAATGACGCTCTGGTCACGACAATAGTCGTCACGCCCGCCGTTGAAGAAGTGCGACGCAATGGCCGAGACGTCGTTCACCGAGTACGATCCCCAGGTCATGTTGTGGAAAGCAGCGGTGCCATCCCAGGCAAAGCCGCGCAGCGCCTTGTACTGCATGTACTTGAGGTTGGTCTTAATGCCGACCTTGCCGAGGTAGCCCATGATCGCTTCGGTCACCGGACGCTGGCGATAGGCGTAGATGTCGGTGGAGAAGCCGTTCGGATAGCCGGCTTCGGCCAGCAGCTTTTTGGCCATGGCCGGGTCGTAGTTGTACTTCGGCACATCCGAGGTGCAGCCGAACTGGCTCGGGTAGCAGGCCGAGTGAACGACTTTGGCAGCACCGCCGACCAGGTTCTTGACGATCGCTTCACGGTCGATGGCGTGCGCCACGGCCTTGCGAACCTTGTCGTTCAGCCACGGGTTGTCCTTGCCCTTGCCGGAACGGCCGGCGACGTCCATGGCCAGGTAGTTGACGCGCATGGTCGGCGCGCTGACCACGTTGGCGATACCGATCAGCTTGAGTTGGTCGGCCTTGTCCTTGGGCACGTCCCAGATCCAGTCGAGGCTGCCGGACAGCAGTTCGGCGATCTGCGCTTCCGGATCGGAAACGGTGCGGAACACGATCTTGCCGATGGACGGCTGGCCCTTGGGCGAGCCCTTCCAGTAGTCGGCGTTCTTTTCGAGCTCAATGCGCTCACCGGGGACGACCTTGGTCATCTTGTACGGGCCGGTGCCGATCGGCGCCACGGTGCCATAGTCGGGCTTACCCTTGGCGTCCTTCTTTGCAGTCGCCCAGATGTCCTTGGGGAAGATCGCCATCGGGCCGGAAACGTATTCCAACGCCGCCGGGAAGGTGTTCTTCAGGTACACCCGCACCGTGTTGGGGCCGGTCTTCTCCGCGTGGTCGATCCAACTGACGTTGCGCTTGGTCAGCACGCCGCTGTCGGGTTTCGACACCAGGTTGTAGGTGGCGACCACGTCGTCGGCGGTAAACGGCTGGCCGTTGTGGAATTTGACCCCATCGCGGATCTTGAATTCCAGCGTCTTGTTGTCGACCCACTTGTAGGAGGTCGCCAGCAGAGGCTTGTACTCGAAGGTCTTGGTGTCGCGATAGAGCAGGTTATCCCAGGTATGGCGTGTCAGGATCACCGTTTCACGGACGTTGTTGAAGTAAGGCAGCGCCACGTCCACATCCCGGGTCGTCGACCAGTTCAGCGTGTCGTCGGCCTTGCCGGCCAACGCCGCGTTGCTGGTCAACGCCGTGGCGGCAAGCGCGGCGGCGATCATTAATTTGGTTTTCATGGAATGGGTTCCCTCCACTGATCGGTTATCGACTGTTCAGTCTTTGGCATTCCCGGGCCGGACCCGATGCCGGTTCCTGTTTCTCATGCCGCCGTCACACCCATGTCCGCAAATGCGAAAACACCTGGACCCCAGCGGGCTCCTTCATGGTGGCAACAACAACAATAGGTGCGGAAAACTTTAACCCCCTTGTCGAAACAGACAAACGACAAACTGCCATTGTATTATAATATGATACAGAATATCATATTTTAACCATGCTAGCTATGTGTGATTACATCGTCAAGGTAGCGCACCGATGAACAAGCAAGATACGCTGTTCGTCGGTTCGCTGGAAAAGGGCCTACGCGTGCTCGATGCCTTCCGGCGCCATCCGGAAAGTCTGGGCATCACCGAGATCGCGCGCGCGACCGGCCTCGACAAAAGCGCTGCGCAGCGCTTCACCACCACGCTCCACCGGCTCGGGTATCTGGAGAGGGATCCGCAGACGCGGCGCTACAGCCCGGCGCTCAGGCTGATGGACTTCTCCTACGCCTACCTGCGCCACGACCGGCTGGCGGAAATCGCCGTGGCGCGGTTGATCGAGGCCAGCAAGGCGTTCGGCTCGACCGCCAACCTGTGCCGCCTGGAAGGCACCGACATCATCTACACCGTGCGTATCCCGCACGAGAACGCCACCTATCCGGCGACGATACCGGGCCGGCGCATGCCGGCGTTCTGTACGTCCGGCGGCATGGCGATCCTGGCACACCGCCCGGCGGCAGACGCGGAAGCCGTGATTGCCGGCGCCGAGCGCCGAGCGCTGACCGAACACACCATCACCGAGCCCGACGGCATTCGCGACCGCATCGCCCAAGTGCGCGAACTGGGCTACGCCATCGGCGTCAGCCAGTCCTGGCCCAACGAGATCAGCATCGCCGCGCCGGTGGTCGACGACCGGGGGCTCGGCATCGCCGCCGTGCAATTTCCCGTTTACATGCCGCGTTGGACGGCCGAAGAGGCCGTCGACAAGATCGCGCCCCTGGCCATGGACACGGCGCGTGCCATCTCCGGCTCGTTGCATCGCGGCTCCTGATCCTCTCGGCCCCAGCACAGGAACCTCTCTATGACCCGCAAACCCCGCGTCCTCACCGGCCTGTTCGGCCACGAGACCAATACCTTCAGCCGGCTCGAGACCGGGCTCCAACATTTCGACGGCTACCTCCTGGCCTATGGCGACGACATCCCCGCAGCCGTCGAGGGCAGTGTCATCGAGCCCGCCGGCACCGAACAGGCGGCGGCGGAGCTCGGCTGGGAGCTGGTCCGCTCGGTCGTTGCCTGGACGACACCTTCGGGCCGCGTCGGGCGCGACGCCTGGGACGCCTGCGCCGGGCATCTGCTCAAGGCGGCGGCCGAACACGGACCTTTCGACGGCGTGTTGTTTTCCATGCATGGCGCCATGGCGACGGTGGATCACGACGACGCGGAGGGCGAACTGCTGACGCGCCTCAGGGACGTCATCGGCCCGGACGTGCCGGTTGCCATCACGCTCGACCTGCACGCCAACGTCACCGACGCCATGGCGCGGCACGCCGACATCATTTCCGCCTACCGGACCTATCCGCACATCGATCAGATCGACACCGTCAAACGCGCCGCCGCCGTGCTCGACCGGGCCATGGCCGGCGAAGTGCGGCCGGTATCGCATCTCGCCCGGCGCGACCTGTTGACCGGCCTCGACAGCGGCCGAACCACCACCGACAACCCGATGACCGAACTGCTGGCGCGCGCCGACGCGCTCGAGGCCGGCGGCGATGGCGTGCTTCTGGTCAGCGTCCAGGCCGGCTTCTGCCCGGCCGACCTGGACCAGGCGGGGCCGACAGTGGTGGTCTGCGGTGACGGCCGCGATCCGCGTTTTCAGGCCATCGCCGAGGATTTCATGGACCACGCCTGGCAAACCCGGCATTTCGATTCCAACGAATACCTGGACGCCGCCGGCGCCATGGCACGGCTCGAGAGCCTGCCCCCAGGCAACGGCCCGGTGGTGATCGCCGATGCTTCCGACAACCCGGGATCCGGCGCTTACGGCGATTCCACTTTCCTGCTGGCCGCCATGATCGAGGCCGGCCTTGAGAACGCCGCCTTCGCCACCATCTGCGATCCGGAAGCCGCCGCAGAGCTGACGGCCGCCGGCGAGGGCACCGACGTTTCGGTGGCGCTGGGCGGCAAGATCGATCCGGCTTACGGCCCGCCGCTCGAGGTCAGCGGCACCGTCGCCAGGGTCACCGACGGCAGCTACCTGGCGCTCGGGCCGCGCTGGGGCGGCACCGTCCAGCACTTGGGCCCGACGGCGGTCCTGCGCGTCGGCGGCATCGACGTCATCGTCGCGTCCAAGCGGGTTCAGTGCACGGAGCTCGAAACCCTCACCCACGCCGGCATCGACCCCCGCGCCAAGGACGTGGTGGCGGTGAAGTCGATCCATCATTTCCGCGCCGCCTACGCGCCCATCGCCCGCCAAGTGCTGATCTGCGATACCGGCGCCCTCGCCACCAAGGATCTGGGCCGGCTGCCCTACAAGAACCTGCGCCGGCCGATCTTTCCCCTGGACATGGATTGAACCCGGCCATGCCCGCGTCCCCCGGCGCCGCCCTCGGCCGATTGCTGGAGTTTGCCGGCATCGATCCGGCGCGCGCCGGCGAGGTTGCCGTTTCCGGCGCCGACCCGGTGCTGGCGACGGGTTACATGATGGGCACGGCCGGTGCGGCGGCGCTCGGTGCGGCGGGGCTGGCGGCGGCCGATCTCTGGCGTATCCGGGGCGGCGAAGCCCAAAAGGTCGCCATCGACTGCCGGCTCGGCGCGGCGGCGCTGTCGACGACGCGTTATCTGCAAATCCCCGAGCGCCCCGGCGGCATGTTCGGAAACCGGCTTTCGGGCTTCCACCGAACGCGGGACGGCGGCTGGGTTCAGTTGCATTGCGAGTTCCCGCATTTTCGCGACGGCGTGCGCGCGCTGCTCGGCATCGGCGCCGACGACGACAAGGCCCCCGCCGCCATCGCCGGATGGGACGCCGCGGACCTGGAAGACGCTCTGGCGGCGCGCGGGCTTCCGGCCTTCATGCTGCGCGACCTCGCGGCCTGGGCGGCGCATCCGCAAGGCGCGGCCGTCGCCGCGCTGCCGCCCCTCGAAATTATCAAGATCGGCGAGGCGCCGCCCGAGCCGCTGCCGCCGGGGGCGTGGCCCTTGTCGGACGTGCGGGTCCTCGACCTGACCCGCGTCATCGCCGGGCCGATGACCGGCCGCACCCTGGCCGAGCACGGCGCCGACGTGCTGCGCATCTCATCACCGAAGCTGCCGTACCTGGAAAACCTGGTGATCGAATCGGGGCCTGGCAAACGCAACGCCGAGGCCGATCTGGATACACACGAAGGTCAGGCCACGCTGGAACGCCTGGTCGCCGGTGCCGACGTGTTTTCGCAATCCTACCGGCCGTGTGCGCTGGCGGCGCGCGGTTTCGGGCCCGAAGCGGTGGCCGAGCGCCGACCCGGCATCGTCTATGTCTCGCTGTCCGCCTGGGGCCACGCCGGGCCCTGGGCCGAACGCCGCGGCTACGACAGCCTGGTACAATGCGCCACGGGCATCGCCCACGAACAGGGCCGCGACGCCGGCCGCGACGGACCCATGCACCTGCCCGGCCAGGCGCTCGACTATCTGTCCGGCTATCTCGGCGCTTTCGGCGCCATGGTGGCGCTCCGGCGACGCGCCGAGGAAGGCGGTAGCTGGCTGGTGCGCCTGTCGCTGGCACAGACGGCAGATTGGCTGAAGTCCCTCGGTCGTGTCGGATATGACGGCGGCCTCGAACTCACGCCGGCCGACTTATCCGAATACCTGGTGCACTCGGAAACGCACTGGGGAAAGGTGACGCAACTGGGGCCAACCCTCGCCATGTCGAAGACCCCGCCCCGCTGGACCTGGCCGGCGAGGCCGCTGGGTGTCGACACGGCCACCTGGGCGCCACCGGCGGCATGACTGTGCCCGGCAGCCCGAAGCTGGCGCGCGCGCTCGAAGGCGCCTTCTGGATGATGCTCTCCTGCGCGGCGCTGTCCGCATTGGCGGCGATCATCCGCCACCTCACGTTCCAGATGGACCCGATGATGGTGCTGTTCTTGCGCATGGTGATCGCGCAAGCAATCCTGACCGCCTGGGTGGTGCGCAACGGCACCGGCATCCTGTACACGCGGCGCATCAAACTGCACGCGCTGCGTGCGGTCTTCACCTGCGGCGCCATGGTTTCGTCGTTTTACGCCTGGTCGATGGTGGCGCTCGCCGACGTCACGGCGCTCAGCTTCCTGGCGCCGATCTTCGCCACCGCCGGCGCGGCGCTGGTCCTGGGCGAGAGCGTCGGCGCGCGACGCTGGGGGGCGACCTTCCTTGGCTTCGTCGGCGCCATGATCATCCTCAGGCCCGGCATGACGGTGCTGGACACCGGCCATTGGCTGGCCCTGGTGTTCGCCGTCTGCATGGCCTGCACGACACTGGTGGCGAAGCGGCTGACCAGCACCGAGCACCCGTTCGTGGTGGTCTACTACGTCGGTCTGTTCATCACCCCGGTGACCTTTTTCCTGGCGCTGCCGGTGTGGCAGTGGCCAAACGGGATACAGTGGCTGTGGCTGGTGGCGCTCGGCCTTGCCGGCGTCGCCGGGCACCTGAGCTTCATCAAGGCGCTGAGCGTCGCCGACGCCTCCGCCGTGCTGCCTTTCGATTTCATGCGCCTGCCGTTCTCGGCGCTGCTCGGTTGGCTTGCATTCGGTGAAGTGTCGGACGCCTGGACCTGGGCCGGCGCGGCGGTGATCTTTTCCTCGACATTTTATATCTCGCGCCGCGAGGCGCTGCGCCGGGGCGCCGGCGATGCTGTCTAGGCCACGACCTTTTTTCGGCTTTCTCGGTAGGTAATGTAGAGGGTGGATGCGAAAACGATGCCGCCGCCGATCCAGGTCCAGAGATCGGGAAACTCACCGAACCAGAGATAGCCGATCACCGACGCCCAGATCAGGCGGGTGAAATCGATCGGCATGATCGCCGTGGTCTCGGCGTCGCGCACCGCCGTGGTCATGCACATCTGCGCCGCCAGGGTCAGAAGCCCGATGGAGACCAGCATCGCCAACTGGTAGAGGTCGGGCCAGCTCCAGAAATAGATCGCCGGGCCGAGCGCCAGCGCGGTGAAGGTGATCGAGGAATAGAACACGATGGTGGTCGGCGAATCCGTCCGCGACAGCACCTTTACCGTCAACAGCGCCGCCGCCCAGGTAACCGAGGCGAAGATCGCCGTCACCGCGCCCAGGCTGATGGCCTGAGCGCCGGGCCTCAGGATCACCAGGGTGCCGACGATGCCGATGGCGATGGCGATGGCGCGCCGCAGGCCGACGCGCTCACCCAGGAACAGCACCGCCCCGATGGAAGCGAAGATCACCACCGTGAAGCTCAAGGCGGTGGCGTCGCCGACCGGAATCAGCGACAGGGTATAGAACCAGGCCAGCATGGAGAGCCCGCCGAACAGGCCGCGCAGCAGCGTCAGGCCCGGCCGCGTCGTGCGCCACCAGATCTCGCCGGTGCGGCTGGCTTGGCGGAGCAGCATCGGCACCACCACGAACAGCGGCACCACGGTGCGGAACAGCGCAATTTCCATGGAATGGATTTCGCTGCTCAGACCCCGGACGATGGTGTGCGACACCGAGACCAGGCAGGCGAACAGCGCCATCAGCAACATGCCGCGGACGTTGGATGGAAGCCGGCCCCATCGATTGCCGGAAGGGGAAGCGCCGAGGGCGCCGGAAGGCGGGTGGGACATGCGCCCATCATAGGACAATGCCCGGGCCGTGCCAGCCCCCGCGCGCGCCAATCTTGCCCGCAGCGACGGCTGATCCCATAATCCCGCCATGACGTCGAGACCGCTCATACCGCTTTGGCTCGCGCTGGCCGCCGCCGTCCTGATGGCGCTGCCCGGTTGCTCGACCAATCCGGCCACCGGCGAGCAGAGCTTCACCGCCTTCATGTCACCGGCGGACGAAGCCCGCGTCGGCGCCGAGGAGGACGAGAAAATCCGCAAGGACCTGGGCGGCACCTACGCGGCGCCCAGCCTGGAATCCTATGTCCGCGAAATCGGCACCCGGCTCGCCGCTGTTTCGGAATTGCCCAATCTGCCTTGGCACTTCACTGTCCTGAACGACCATCAGGTCAACGCCTTCGCCTTACCGGGCGGCTACGTCTATATCACCCGCGGGCTGCTGGCCATCGCCGACAACGAGGCCGAGATGGCGAGCGTGCTGGCGCACGAGATCGGCCACGTCACGGCGCGCCATGCGGCGCAGCGCTATTCCACCGCCATGGCGACGAACCTGGGACTGACCGGCATCAGCATTCTGGGCAGCGTCTTCGGCGTGCCATCCGGCGTTGGGCAGATCCTTTCGTCCGGCGCCCAGGTGGCCATGCAACAGTATTCGCAGGGCCAGGAACTGGAGGCCGATATGCTGGGCATCCGCTACATGACCCGCGCCGGCTACGACCCGAATGCCTCGACCGCCTTCTTCCGTAAGCTAAGCGCGCACTCGGACCTGGAAGCGCGCCAGAAGGGAAAGGATGGCGTTACCCACAACATCATGTCCACCCACCCGCGCACCGAGGACCGCATCAAGCAGGCCATGGGCCTGGCCAAGGCCAAGACCGTCGCCAACCCGATCGTCGGTCGCGATGTCTATCTCAAGCAGATCGACGGCATGGTGTTCGGCGACGATCCGTCGCAGGGCGTACGCAAGGGCCGCACCTTCACCCATCCGGAACTGAAGATCACCTTCACCGTGCCGCCGGGGTTCGTGCTGGTGAATTCGCCGAAGCAGGTGGCGGCCTACGGGCCGGAACGCTCGGTCATCACCTTCGACATGGCCAATCCCAAGGACGCCCAGCGCACCCGCGAACTGACGCAATACCTGGCGGGCGTTTGGGGACGCAACCTGGGCCTGCAGGGGATCGAACGGCTGCGGATCAACGACATGGAGGCCGCCACCGGCCACGCGCGGGTCTCGGGATCGGGCGGCACGCGCGATGTCCGGCTATTGGTGATCCGTGGCGGGCGCGAGCACATCTACCGCTTCGCCTTCATCATGACGCCGTCGGAAATGCAGCGCCTGAACGTCGAACTCAGGCGCACCACCTACAGCTTTCGCCGCCTCGGCGACACGGAAGCGGCGGCGATCCAGCCGCTCAGGATTCGGGTGCGCCCGGCACGCGCCGGCGAAACGGCCGCGGCGCTGGCGGACCGCTATCCGTTCGAACGGTTCCACCGTGAATGGTTCCGGTTGCTGAACGGCCTGGAGATCGGCGAGAACCCGGTCCCCGGCCAGTCGATTAAGATGGTGGTGGAGTAAGGCGGCGCCGGCTCAAGCGGCCTGCAACACCTTTTCCAGCTTTTCCGTGGCGGCTTCCACGTCGGTCTTCTCGACCGCGGCCAGTTCGCTGGCCAGCCGATCGCGCGCCGCTTCGTAAATCTGGCGTTCGGAAAAGGACTGGTCCGGCTGGCCGACATTGCGGTGCAGATCGCGCACCACCTCGGCGATGGACACCGGATCGCCGGAATTGATTTTGGCTTCGTATTCCTGCGCGCGGCGGCTCCACATGGTGCGCTTGACGCGCGCCCGGCCCTTCAGCGTGGTCATGGCATCTTCCATGATCTTCTTGGACGACAGCTTGCGCAGCCCGGAGGTCGGCGCCTTGTCCAGCGGCACGCGCAACGTCATCCGGTCACGGTCAAAAGTGATGATCACCAGGTCCAGCTTGTGACCGGCGATTTCTTGCTTTTCCACGCCGATGACCTTGCCGACGCCATGCGTCGGGTAGACAACGAAATCACCGGTTTTGTACGTCGGGGCCTTAGCCATATTCGCACTCGTCTCCAATCAACAAAAATGCCCGCCGCGTCGCTTGGCGGCCGGCCGGTCCTGTCGGACAACTGTCTCAGTCGGACAACGCAATACCGGCTGTGCCCGCACAACCGGTATTTTGGGTAGCATACCATGAAAATCCGGCAAAAAAAAGACCGCCGGACAGTCCCGTCCCGCACGCCCCCGAGGGCGCTCGGAGCGCGGCCTAATCGCCGGCGCCGGGGTTGGAACTGAGCAGCTCTTTCTTGTTCGGCTTGTCTTTCCATTCTTCCGCGTCGGCCGGCTCCTCGCCCTTGCGGGTGATATTGGGCCATTCGGCGGAAAACTTGGTATTGATCTCCAGCCATTCCTCGATGCCGGGCTCGGTATCGGGCAGGATCGCCTCGGCCGGGCATTCGGGTTCGCAGACACCGCAATCGATGCATTCGTCCGGATGGATGACGAGCATGTTTTCGCCTTCGTAGAAGCAGTCCACGGGACAGACTTCGACGCAATCCTGAAATTTACATTTGATGCAGTTCTCTACGACGATATAGGTCATCTTGCTCTCCGGTCGTTTGGCATCTCAGGGTTTCATTCACGGTCGGCGCCCGGCCGCTCCGGGATGCTTTCCCTCGGTAGCCGGTTTACGCCGCTCACGGCTCAATGTCCAGCCGTTGCAACGCGATTTTGCGGGCCAGGCCGACCTCCTTGTCGGGAACATACAAAAGCCCGGCCACCCGGCGTACCAGGTTGGCCTCGTAGTCGTGCACGACACCGTCGGCGTAGACCACCTGCCACAGCATTTCCATCAGCTCCAGGCGCTGTTCGTGATCGAGGCCGTCCTTAAGCACGCGGGTAACGCCGTAGAGCTCGACGGCAGCGTCGACGGCGCGCTCACCTTCCTCGATCAGCGCCCCCACCTGGTCCGCCGGCAGCTCGAAGCGTTCGCCCAGAAGGCGCGCGATGGTGCCGCGCTCGGCGGCATCAAAATCGCCGTCGAGAACGGCCGCCTCGATCAGCAGCGCCGCGGCAGCGGCGGGAATCCCGTCGTCGGCTGGTGCCGGCGGATCGTCGGAAAACAACAGGGCCTTGATCTTGTCGATCATGGCGGCTGCGTATCACAGCCGCCGAACCCCCGCAACCCTTGGCGGATTGCGGGTATGGCCTTGCGCATGGGGACCATCTTCCCTACCTGTTGGCCATGCCGACCGCACCTCTCGACGACCGCCTACATTTTCCCGCCACGTCGCGCAACGCAGACCCGATCCTGGAAATTCTGCGGGGCGTGTTGCCGGAACGCGGCATCGTGCTGGAGGTGGCTTCGGGCTCGGGCCAGCACGTGGCGCATTTCGCCACCCGGTTTCCGGACCTCACGTGGCAACCCACCGATCTCGACCCCGCGCACCGGCGGTCCATCGCCGCCTGGACGCGGGAGCTTGAGAACGTCCTTGAACCCAAGGCGCTCGATGCCACGGGCACCGACTGGCCGCTCGACGCCGCCGACGCGATCATCTGCGCCAACATGATCCACATCGCGCCCTGGAGCGCCGGCCTCGGCCTGTTGGCGGGGGCGGGACGGATACTCTCCACCGGCGGCGTACTTTTTCTTTATGGCCCGTTCAGTGTCGGCGGCGCCCACACGGCCGAGAGCAACGCCCGCTTCGATGCCGGGCTCAGGGCGCAGGACCCGGCATGGGGGGTGCGCGACCTGGACAAGGTCGCCGCCGCCGCCGATGCGCACGGCCTCACCCTGGAACAGACGATCGCCATGCCGGCCAATAACCTGTCGGTGATCTTCCGCAAAACCGCCTAGGCGCGAGCCAGGTAGTTTTCGATCAGCGCGCCGGCGTCGAGATCGCCCGGCGCCTCGCCGGCGGCGCTTTCCGCGCCCTTGATCGCCGCCAGATAATTCTGGGCGGTCTTGCGCCAGGTATAGGTCTCCTCGACCCGGCGGATGGCCCTGGCCGAGAGCTCGCCGTGGCGCGCCAGGCCATCCAGCAGCCCCCGGGCGATATCGTCGACCGAGAACGGATCGACCAGCACGCCGGAGCCGTCGGCGAAAATCTCGGTCGGGCCGCCATGGTTGGTGGCCACCGGCGCCAACCCGCAGGCGGCGGCCTCGATCGGCGCCAGGCCGAAAGGCTCGTAAAACGACGTCAGCGCGAACACCGATCCGAGCCGGGCGAAATACCGATAGGTGGCGGCCAGCGCCGCCTGCGAGGGAATATTGAGAACATGCACGCGCTCGCGCATGCCGGCCGCATCGATGACCGCGAGAATTTCCCTGAGCACGATCTGCTCGGCCTCGCCCAGGTTTTCGATGTCGCGGTCGGGATCGTCGATGCCGCGCAGACAGAGCGCCAGGCGCGCCTGGGCGCGCAACGCCTCGGACGCGGCGAAGGCGCTGACCACGCCGACGATGTTCTTCTTCTCGTCGAGGCGGCTCGAGACCACCACCGCCGGCTGACTTTCGCCGGCGAACCGGGCGTCCAAGGCTGCCCGCACATCGGCGTCTTCGGTGCTTTCGTCGGTGGAAAAGACGCGACCGTTGACGCCGGGCGGCACGACGGAGAAGCGGCTGTCATCGCCGGCATCGATGGCGCCCCGGTAAAGCGGATGGGCGTACTGTTCTTGCTGTTCCTGGCCGGTGGAAACGATGACCCGGGCGGCGCCGGCCATGCTCATGCGTTCGGCGGCAATGCGCCGGGAGAACATGAAACGGTCCTCCATCTCGGGCCAGTTTTCCTTCGTGGTACCGAGCTTGTCGAGCTTCTGGGCGCCCAGCGAATGGCCGGTGAAGGTGAAGCCGAGACCGGCCCTGGCCCGCGCCAGCACCCCGCAATAACCGCCGTCGGCGTAGTGCCCGGTGGCGAAATCCGGCAATGCTTCGCCGTAGAAGGCGAGCATGGTGTCGACAAATTCCTCCATGTGCGGCCACAGGCGCTCCTTCTCCAGGAACTCCGGCCCGCCGCAGGAAAAGCGCAGGATGCGCAGGCGCCCTTCATAGCCCGGATAGGTCTCCTCTTCGGCGGCGAACTCCGGCCAGGCCGGGTCCTGGATGCGCCGCGTGACGATATCCACGCGGTGCCCCAGATCGGCCATGGCCTGAGCCACTTCCTTGACGTAGACCAACTGGCCGCCGAAATCCGGATGCTCGGTGAGATAGGAATCGACGGGATCGAAATTACCCTGAGGGTTCAAGAAAAGTACGTGCATGTCCTGGCGATCGATCAAGGGGGGATCAGAAAACGACGGCGACGGAATAGTCGGGATTGATGACGATGCCGGCGCGGGTGCGGTGGGCGGAAATGATCTCGTGCTCGATCTTCAGCACCTCGTCGATAAACGGGTCGAGCTCCGCCGCGGCGCGCGCGCGTTTCTCACGATGCGCCCGGGTCTGCTCGAAATCGCGGGCGATGAAAACGTGCATGTCGGCATTGTCCAGGAGCGACGTGTAGGTGCCCTCGGCGATCACCACACGGGCGTCGCCGAAACTCAAAACCTCCTCGCCGATACTGTCCGATTCATAGTCGACCAGCGGCTTGTCGATGCCGGGCTCGCCGTCCAGGAAGGCCCGGAGATGCAAATCCAGAAGACCCAGATGGACCTCGCCTGGACCGACCCAGGAAATGTCCTGGCGGCGGTGCAGGTCGTTGGATTTCGGCGGATAGACGAAATAGTCGTCCTGTTGCAGGATGACGCTTCCAATGCCCTGTTCGGCCAAGCCGTCGGCGATGGCCACCGCCGTCTCGGACTTGCCGCTGCCGGATTCGCCGGCGACGGTGAGGGCGCACCTGCCGCCCCGTTCCGAAATCACCGGCAGCAGCACCGGTACGATCTGAGCCGCTGCCCGGCGATGGTGTTCCTCGACGACGATGCTATCGCCTCGCATGCTGAGTCTCCTTTTCCGGCTCAGCGTCCCCATCCCCACCATAACAAAGCCCACCGGCAAGAAAATTATTTTGTTTCATCCGTGTACCTATTCCAGTATTCAGGAAATACCTATCCCTTGTGGGAAAACCGGATTATCGGGGCATATTTGGCATATGCTCCCGGCGAGAGGGTATCGGGACGGATGGATTACGATCGTGCCTGGTCGCATTTGAATGCGCATCTGCGGACCATGACAGATAGCGCCGGCGGATTGAGCGAGGCCTTTGCTGAATTGGAAGCGCACCAGCGCGACATCGGCTTTATCAAGGATGACCTAAAATCCGTCGAGCGTTTCGTGTTCCGGAATCCGGATGACCCGGCCGTGACCTTTCGGGTTCAGTACAACCCCAAGCGCGCGCTCCGCTTCGGCGGCCATGGCGTGCAGACACCGCCGGACGACGTGGAAAACGTCAACGACGGCTGCTTCCTGTGCCGCGAGAACATCCGTTGGCAGCAGCAGAACGCCCAGGTCGGGTTCGAGATCAACGTCACCGGCGATGCCTACAACGCCTGGATGAACCCGTTTCCGCTGCTGTCCAACCATGTGGTAATCGCCGCCGCCAAACATATCGGCCAGGCCTGGGACATGGCCGGCGACGGCAGCGAGGTGGTCACCCTGACACGCCTCTTGGGCGACCTCTGCGATATCGCCGAGCGCCTGCCTGGCCACGTGGGCTTTTACAACGGCGTCGATGCCGGCGCCTCGATACCCAGCCACCTGCATTTCCAATTCTTCAAGCGTCCGGCGAAGCATCCGGTGTTCCCGCTCGAGCAGCACCATTTCACCCAGCCCCGGCCGGACGGCGTGCCGCAGTTCGCCACCGACTACCCGGTGCCGGTGGCGCTGTGGCGCGGCGACGTCGCCGGCGTTGTCGAAGACGCCACGCGCTGGGTCGGCGACTGGGCCCGGCGCAACCGCCACCGGATCGAGCACCTGTCCTGCAACTTCATCGCCGCCGGGCAATTGCTGGATGGCGGTGTGACGCTCTACTTCATCCCGCGCGAGCGCGGCCAAGCACGCTGGAGCGATCCCGCTGGCAGCGTCGGCAGCTTGGTCGGCGGGCTCGAAGTGCTGGGCGAGTTCGTGTTTTCAAGCGAGCGCGAGCGCGCCATGTTGGACAGCGGCGAGATCGACTTCGCATTCCTCAATGCCGCGCTCGCGGGTGTCGCGACGCCGTTTTTCGAAGACTAGCCCCGGCTCAGTCGTCGGCCGGAAACGCTCGGCATGGATTGGTGGCCATGACGCCGGGGATGTAATTGTCGCCCTGTCCCAACTGCCTGCGGTTGACCACCGCGATGCCGCTTTCGGTAACGTGGTAGCGCTGCGCGTCACGAGCCGGGTCCTCGCCAATCACGGTGCCTTGCGGAATCTGACACTGGTTGTCGAGGATTACGTTCTTCAGCCTGGAACCGGCGCCGACCTCGCAGCCGGGCAGCGCCAACACGCCTTCCAGTTGGCAGCCGGTGTGCACCTTCACGTTGGAAAACAAGACTGAGTTGCGAAGCAGCGATTCGGTCACCATGCAGCCGCCGCTGACCATCGAATCCTCGATGCTGTGCAGATCGCCGCCGTCGAGAAACAGTGCCGGCGGCAATTGCGGCTGGTAGGTCAAGGTCGGCCAAGTCGGGTCGTAGAGATCGAGCGGCGAATCGGGCGACAGCAATTCCATGTTGGCCTGGTAGTAGGCGTCAATGGTACCAACGTCGCGCCAGTACGGGGCCCGCCCCTCGTTCGGATTGGCGAAGCGGTGCGCCTGCAGCCGGTCGCCGCGCGCCAGCGCGCCTGGGATCACGTCCTTGCCGAAGTCGTGGCTCGATTCCTTCGCCTTGGCGTCGACGTTGAGGCACCTGCTCAGGTACTCGACCGACGCGATGTAGATGCCCATGGAAGCCAATGCCTTGTCGGGATTACCGGGCATCGTCTTCGGCGCCTTCGGCTTTTCCTCGAACCCGACGATGGCGCCGGAGCCGTCGACCTCCATGACCCCGAACTGGCCGGCGGCGTCCTCGACCGGAACGGCATTGCAGGCGACCGTGAAGTCGGCATCGGCGCGGGCGTGCTCGGCCAACATCTCACCGTAGTCCATGTTGTAGATGTGATCGCCGGCCAAGATCAGCACGTTCTCGACGCCGTAGCCCTGGATAATGTCCAACGACTGGTAGACCGCGTCGGCGGTGCCCCGAAACCAGGATTCGCCGTCGGTCCATTGTTGCGCGGGCACGATATCGAGGAATTCGCCGCGCTCGTTGTTCATGTTCGACCAGCCGCGCATCAGGTGCTGGATCAGGGAATGCGACTTGTATTGCGTGAGCACGCAGACCTTGCGGATCGACGAGTGCAGGCAGTTGGAAAGCGTGAAGTCGATGATGCGGAATTTGCCGCCGAACGGCACGGCGGGCTTGGTGCGCCAATCGGTCAGGGGGCCCAGTCGCTCGCCACGCCCGCCAGCAAGAACAAGGGCCAAGGTATTGTTGGTGAGACGGCTAACGAAACGGGCAGCAGTCGGCTGGATCATGTCATCCTCCTAGCTCCGGCATGCATGGCCCCCCTGTTGGCCCGCGCGACGGGCGCCATTGTAGCGCCTGGCGGTTGGTTGTCGAGGGGCGGTGAGCCGGAATTGGAGGGAATGTCCCGGTCGTGTGTGGAAATCAGATCGGGCGCGGGCGCGGGTCCGCATCCTGGGCCATCAGCGCGAAGTTTTCCGCGCCGGTACCGAGACGGCGCCAGCGGCGCTCTTCGGATTCCGCCTGAATGAAGGCGCCGGACTGGTCGGCATGGAGGCCGACGGTCTGTTCGACCGTCAGGGTGTCGACCACAAGCCACTTGCGGTCCCGGTTGTCGTATCGGACGACATATCTCATTGTTTTCGCTCCTATATGTATCACCTCACATATAGGAGCGAAATTGTTGCAAAACCGTGAATCGCCGGTGACGATTTCGTGAGTGGTCCGCCCGCTCCGGCGCTTTAGATGGTGCCGTCGGGCTGCAAGCCGGCGGCCTGGATGCCGGCGACGGCACAGGCCTCGTCTTGCTCGGAGGTGTCGCCGGAGATGCCGACGGCGCCGATCACCGCATTGGTTTCCGGGTCGCGCACCAGCACGCCGCCAGGCACCGGCACGCAGCGCCCGGACGCGGCGCCGTTGAGCGCGCTCAGGAACTTGATGTCGCGGGCGTCGAGCTTGCCCGACGGCAACCCGGTGCCGAGCGATATCCAGGCCTTGCCGGTGGCCACCTCGACACGGACGATGCCGGCGCCGTCCTGGCGGTTGAGGGCGAGGTAATGGCCGCCGGCATCGAGCACGACGACGGTCAACGGCAGCAGGCCGAGTTCGCCGGCCTTGGCGAGCGCTGCCTGGACGATGGTGTTGGCCTGATTGAGGGTGAGTTTCGACATTCTTGTTTCTCCGTGTTTACAATTCTTCCTGACCGAGCAGCCGATCGAGCTGGCGGCGGTCGCGTTTGGTCGGGCGCCCGGCGCCGGGCTCGCGCGCAAGCGGCGCGGACGCCGGTGCGTCGGACGCGGTGGCGGCGGGCATCGGCGGCGACAGGTCCTCATAGAGCGCCTGCGCCTCCGGGGCCGGGCCACGGCGCGTCCCCAGCGCCACGACCTTGATCACCCGCACCTGCCGGCCACGGGCGAAGGTCAGAACCTGACCCGGACGGACGGCGAAGTGCGCCTTCTTAACAATGGTACCGTCGACCCGCAACTTTCCTGCCTGGCAAAACTGCGTTGCCTGGGAGCGGCTCTTGAAGAATCGGGCGAACCACAGCCACTTGTCGAGCCTCAGTCCCGCCGCGTCGTTCATTTGGAGCCGGAACCGCCAAGGTCGAGTTCGAGCAGCTTGGCGAAGGGCGAATTCGGATCCGGCGCGCGTTCGCGTTTCGGGCGCACAACCTTGTCGGCAGCCTTTTTCGGCCGCCTCGTGCCTGGTGCCGGCTTGCCGCTCCCCTTGCCGCCTCCCTTGCCATCGGCGGCCTGGGGCTTGGTCGGACGCGGCTGGCCGGTACGTCCGGCCTGGCGACGCTTCGGCCGGTAGGTGACGGTCTCGCCCGAGGCATCGCGCTGGTAGCCGAGGCGCTTCAGAACCTCGGCCAGCCCCTCGGCGTTACAGCCGATCAGGTTCATCAGTTGCACCGGCTCGGGGAACGGCCCCTTGGCGGCAAGTTCCCAGGCGTCGGCGGCGACGCGCTCGAGAATTTCGAGCCGCACCGCAAGCGGGCCGAGATAGCGGTAGCCGATGGCCTCGAGAAACGCCGCCGGCGCACCGCGCCCGGTCGCGACCGAGGCGCGCCCGTCGGCCGGCAGTGCCAGCGGCAGCGAGCGGCCGTTGGCGAGTGCCCACAAGAGCCCGCGCAGCGCCACCGGATAGGACTTCAACAATGCCGGCGTATAGATCGATTCGCGCCCGATGCGCACGCCGATGGCACGCAGCGCCCGGCGGCTTTCCTTATCGAGGGCCTGAACCTCATCGCGGACCAGGGCGCGCGGCATCGAACCCAGATGCTCTGTCAGGCGGAAATGCAGTCCGCGCGCGGCACCGCCCGGCAATGCCGCCGGGTCGGCGAACAGCGGCGCCAGGGTTTCCACCAGATGATCGCTCAGCCAACGCTCGAGCCGGGCGCGGATGCGCATCTCCTGTTCGGCGTCGAGAAGCTCGCTCTTGAACAACGCAAGGCCGGGCCGCAAGAGCTCGCGGCCGGGCGCCAGCCGCGCGACGGGCGTGTCGCGCCAGAGGATATCCGGCACGTCCGACGTACGCGGATCGGCGATACGAAAGGCATCGTCCTGCCCCTCGGCCAGCGCCGTCACTCGGCGCTGGATTTCGTCGCGCAGCGCCAGGCCGGCGGCGCGCTCGATGGATTTCTTGGCCGCACCCTCGGCGTCGCCCTCGCCGTAGTCGGGGGTGAAACGGAACCCGGACAACCGGCCGACCACGTGGCCCTCGACCAGAACCTCGCCATCGGCGCGGACGGCGCCCAGCAGTTCCGCGTCCTCTTTCAGCCTGCGCACCAGATGCGCGGTGCGCTTGTCGACGAATCTTTGGATCAGCCGTTCGTGCAGTACGTCGGAAAGCTTGTCCTCGATGTCGCGGGTGCGCTCGCGCCAGTGCGCGGGATCGGAGACCCAGTCGGCGTGGTAGGCGACGTAGGTCCAGATACGGATGCCGGCGATACGCTGGGTCAGGGTCTCGATGTCGCCGCCGGTGCGGTCCAGCCGGTCGATCTGCTGGGCCAGCCAGTCGGTCGGCAGGCGGCCCTCGTCCGAACGCAGGTGGCCGTAAATCTCGGCCAGGAGTCGGGCATGGGCATCACTCGCCACCTTGCGGAAATCGGGAATACGGCACACCTCCCACAAGAGCCGGACGGCCTCCGGATTGCTGGCCAAGGCGGCGATGTCGGGGTCGGCGGCAAGCTGCGCCAGTGACGCCTCGTCGTCGGCCGGCCGCGCACGCACCAGTTGCGCGCGCACCGGCGCCTCCGCCAGCGACCGGCGGAGCGAATCGAGGTTGCGGAATTCGAGCCGCGCGTTGCGCCAATGAATCTTTTCCAGGGGCGGAAAATCGTGCTCCTCGATACGCCTGACAGCGTCTTCGTCGAGACCGGCGAGACCGGCGGTGGTGCCGAAGCTGCCATCGTTCATGTGGCGCCCGGCACGGCCGGCAATCTGCGCCAGTTCGGCGGCACTGAGCGCGCGATGCTGACGGCCGTCGAACTTGCGCACGCTGGCGAAGGCGACATGGTCGACGTCCATGTTGAGACCCATGCCAATGGCATCGGTGGCAACCAGAAAATCGACCTCGCCGGATTGGTAGAGCTCCACCTGGGCATTGCGGGTGCGTGGGCTCAAGGCGCCCATGATGACCGCCGCGCCGCCGCGCTGGCGGCGGATCAGTTCGGCCATGGCGTAGACGTCGCTGGCGGTGAAGGCGACAACGGCGGTGCGCCTGGGCAGCCTCGCCATCTTGCGCGGCCCCGCGTAGGAGAGCGTCGACATGCGCGGCCGCTCGATAAACTCGGCCTCGGGCACCAGTTCGCGCAGCAGCGGCTTGATGGTGTCGGCGCCCATGAACATGGTCTCGAAGCGGCCGCGGGCGTTCAGCATGCGGTCTGTGAAGACGTGGCCGCGATCGGCATCCGCGCACATCTGCACCTCGTCCAAGCCGACGAAAGCAACCGCGCGCGTCGTCGGCATGGCTTCGGTGGTACACAGGAAATAACGCGCGCCCGGCGGCACGATTTTTTCTTCACCGGTAATCAGCGCCACCTGGCCCTCGCCCTTGATGGTGACGGCGCGGTCGTAGTTCTCGCGCGCCAGCAGGCGAAGCGGAAAGCCGATCATGCCGGTCTCGTGCGACAGCATGCGGTCCATGGCGAAGTGAGTCTTGCCGGTGTTGGTGGCACCCAGGACGGCGATGGTGCGGGGTGCCGAAGTGTCGTTCCGAGTGTCGATCTGCATGGGGTCAGCATTGCCCGCGCGGCGCTTCGAGGCAAGGGGCGAATAAATCATTTTGATATCGTTATGTTCTGTTTATGTTCCGTCCTCGCTTTCGAATGACCCGGCCCCGGTATCCGCGTAGCTTGAGACTCGGTCCTTCAGTAGGGGCCAGGATTTGGCAGGGAGACGAAGATGACCAGACGCGGTCGTGAGAGCAACAGCAGCAAGGACCTGGAAACCGTCCGGCAGCTCGTCGCCGAATTCATGAACGTGCCTGGCTCCCTCCCATCGAACTCCCAGGAGCAAGACGGTGCGACGCCACCCCTCGTCGACGGGGCACCCCGCCTCGAAGACGCCGCCGCAACCGTCGAGCTCCTGGGAGACATCGCCATGGTCTCGTGGGCCGAAGTGGTGCATGGCCAGATGGCGACGCAGGTGGTGGTCAACCGCCTGACGCTGCTGCGCCGCGCCGGGCGCTGGATCGTGATGCCGACGATTTTGCACTGATGGACCGCCGCCGCGTCATTTCGCCGCGGCCGCCGCCTTGCCCGATTTCCCAGACACCCAGCGTTTGAACTTGTCGTTCTCGAATTCGCAGATACCCCACTTGCCGGCGCTGTCTCGGCAGGTGCCGGTACCGTGGCGTTTGCCGTCGGCAAACATGCCTTCGTAGCGGCTGCCGTCGGGGAAGGTCATGACGCCGACACCCTGGCGAATGCCGTTCAGGTAGGTGCCGTCATAGACGATACCGTCGTTACCGATCCAGATACCTCGGCCGTGCTGCTGGTCGGCGCGCCATTCGCCCTGGTAGCGCCCCTCGGTCGTGAGCAAAACGCCCTGGCCCTCGATCCGGCCCTTCGCGAACTCGCCTTCGTAGACGTCGCCGGACGCGTAGGTCAGCTTGCCCTGGCCGTGCGCCTCACCGTCCTTGAACTGGCCGGTGTAGACATCGCCCTCGGCGGTGCGCGACACGCCCTGGCCCTGGGGAATGCCATTGACGAATTCGCCTTCGTAGCTGTTGCCCTGGCCGTCGGCGCGCAGGCCCTTGCCATGCATGACGCCGGCAAAGAAATCGCCGACGTAGCGCCCGCCGGCGGCAAGCTCCAGCACGCCGACGCCGTGGAAACGCCCACCTTGCCACTGACCTTCGTACTTGTCGCCGTTGGCAAAGGACTGAACGCCGTCGCCGTTGCGCTTGTCGTCTGCGAAGCCGCCCTCGTAGCGGCCGCCGTCGGCAAGCCCCCAGACGCCCAGGCCCTGGCGCTTGCCGCCCCACCAGTCGCCTTCATAGCGCTCACCCTTGGCCCCTTCCCAGGTCCCCTTGCCATGGCGTTGGCCGCCACGCCACTGGCCCTTGTAGATCTCGGCGCCCTTGGACCAGATGCCCTCTCCCTCCTGCAGGCCGGCTTTCCATTCGCCTTCGTAGCGCTCGCCCGAGGCTTGGACAAAACGGCCCTGGCCGTCTGGCTTGCCATCCTTCAACTCGCCTACGTACTTGTCGCCATTGTTCCAGGTGATGGCGCCGTAACCGGTCTGGCGGCCGGCGCGGAAGGCGCCGATGTAGGTGCGCCCGTCCTCCTTGTAGACGCCGCGACCGTGCCACAGCCCCTCGACGAAGTCGCCCTCGTAAGTGGCGCCCTTGCGATTGCTCCAGGTGCCTTTGCCATGCGGCGTGCCGTCGACCACGTCACCCTCGTATTGGTCGCCGTTGGGCCATTCGATCAAACCCTTGCCGGTCGGTTTTCCCTGCAGGAACTGCCCGGCGTAGGTGCGCGTGCTATCCGAATAGACGCCGCGGCCATGCCAGACGCCGTCGACGAAATCGCCTTCGTAGGCATAGCCGTCGGCGCTTTTCCACTTTCCCTTTCCGTGCTGCACGCCGGCCCGCCACTCGCCGTCATAGACATCGCCGCGGGTCGAGGTGAAGACGCCCTTGCCTTGGTTCTTACCGGCTTTCCATTCACCCTCGTAGCGGTCGCCGGCGGCACCGACCCAGGTGCCGCGCCCGTCGGGCAATCCGTCGACCCACCCGCCGTCGTAGATGTCACCGTCCAGGTTTCGCCAGGTGCCGGGCCCATGCCGGCGGCCCTTGCGCCACTGCCCGTCGTATCGGGTGCCGTCGGTGGCGACCAGGGTGCCGTTGCCGTGCCGAAGGCCGCCCTCGATGGCGCCTTCGTAGCGGTCGCCTTGCAGCTTGCCGCGGTAGAACTGCAACACGCCCGGCCCCGATGCCTTGCCGCCATCGCAAGGACCGAGCCACGTGACGCCGTCGTGCGCCGGCTCGCCCCAGTCCCAGACCTGACAGCCGGTGTTCGGGTCCCTCAGCCAATCGGCGACGGCGCCACCCGGCAGCAACACCACCAGCATCGCCGCCGCCAGCGACGCGATGAAGACGAATGAGTTGAGAACCGAGGTCTGCGGCGCCACGTGGCAATTCCTCCGCGAATCGGGCCATTCTATCACATGGAAAGGGTTTGCAAGTTGCGCTAAATTCCGCCGTGCACGAGCAAAGAGGGCCCGCCCGCCATGCAAATCCGCGAAGATGACCTCTCCGGACCGGAGATCGCCCGACTGCTCGAACGCCATCTGGCCCACATGGCCGAACACACGCCGCCGGAGAGCATTTACGCACTTGACCTCGATGCGCTGCGCGCGCCCGACATTACATTCTGGTCGGGCTGGGCGGCCGGCGATCTGGTCGGCTGCGTGGCGCTTCGCGAACTGACGCCGGACCATGGCGAGATCAAATCCATGCACGCCGTCCGCGAGCGGCGCGGCGAGGGAATCGGCAAGCAGTTCGTCGCCTTCGTCATCATTGAGGCCAGACGGCGCGGCTATGCGCGGCTCAGCCTGGAGACCGGCTCCATGGCGGGATTCGAACCAGCCCGTCGGCTGTATGGCGGCTTCGGCTTCGAGCCCTGCGGCCCTTTCGGCGAATACACCTTCGACGCCAACAGCGTCTACATGACCCTCACGCTCTGATCGGGCGTCCTGCCATGGCCGCGCGGGAATTGAATTGGCCGCGCCCGCGTGCCAGCATCCGGGCATGGACCTGACCCCACCGTCTGCGCCGCCCCGGAGCGATCATGCGTGAGCTGGTTTCGAACCTGCGCGGCGACCTCTCGGGGGGCCTGTCTTCCGCCATCGTCGCGCTGCCGGTGGCGATCTCGTGCGGCGTCATCGCCTTCGCGCCCATGGGCCGGGAATTTGCCGCTTACGGCGCACTGGCGGGACTGAACACGGCGATCTTCGTCACTCTGGTGGCGGCGCTGCTGGGCGGAAGCCCGCTGCAGATTTCCGGGCCCAAAAGCTCGCTGGCCGTGATCCTGGCGGCGGTCATGGCCGGCCTCCTGAACGATCCGCTGATGCCCGAAGATCCTGGGGCGCGCTCGTCGCTAGCCATCGTTCTGACCTTTCTCTGCGTGGTCATGGCGGGTGGTTTCCAAATGCTTTTCGGGCTGGTGCGGCTCGGCAACCTGATCAAGTTCATTCCCTATCCGGTGACCGCCGGTTTCATGAACGGCCTCGCAGTGATCATCGTCATCTCGCAGGTACGGCTGTTCGTCACGCCACACAATTTCGACTGGGAAACGTTGCTCTACGACGACGTGCAATTACGCGCCAAGGCGATCGTGATCATGCTCGCCACGGTCGGCGCCATGTGGCTAGCACGGCTTTGGCTGCGCCGCGGCGGTGACGCCATCGCCGCGGTGATCGTCGGCACCGCCGCCTACTACGGCCTGGCGGAATGGGTCGGCCCCACTGACCTGGGCGGCGTCATCGGCCCCATCGTCCAGAACACTCCCTATCCGCGGCAGCTCGAAAATTTCGCCGAGGCGCTCAAGGACCCCAACATTGATCTCCTGGCCGTCACCCTGGTGGCCCCGGCGCTGGTCATCGCGCTGCTGAGTTCCATCGAATCGCTGCTCAGTGCCACTGCCATGGACAATTTTCGCGAACGGCGCCACAACGCCAACCGCGAGCTCGCGGCACAGGGGGCCGCCAGCATCGTCGCCGGGCTGTTCGGCGGACTCGCCGGCGGCGGCTCGGCGGCACGCAGCGTCGCCAACTATGACGCCGGTGGCCGCAGCCGCCTCGCCAGCCTCGTCAATGCCGGCTTTTTCCTGGCCGTGGTCACCGTCGCCGGCGACTTGGTGGCGCGCATTCCGCTGGCCGTGACGGCAGGCATCCTGTTCGTTTACGCGTTCCGCATGATCGACGGCTGGAGCCGGCAGTTGGTCAACAAGATGGGCCGCATCAAGGGCCTGAAAGAGCGCAGCGACGTCAGCCTCAACCTTTTGGTGGTGGGGCTGGTGATGGTCCTCACCGTCACCACCGAGCTGGTCATCGCCATCGCCGTGGGCTTCGCCGTGGCGTCGTTCCAATTCATCGTGCGCGCCGGTCATGCGCCGGTTCACCGGCTGTTGAACGCCGCCCAGGTGCGTTCCAAGAACGCCCGCCCATTGGCGGAGATGGACCAATTGCGCGAACTGGGCCGCGCCATCGCCATCGTCGAGGCCCGGGGCGCGGTCTTCTTCGGCTCCGCCGAGCGCCTGGCGGAACGTCTGGAGGCCCTTGCCGCCGAGGCCGACTGGATCATCCTCGATCTGCGCCGGGTGACCGAGATCGACGCCACCGGCGCCCATATCATCCAGCGCTTCGACCGCTTCCTGCAGCGCCAGGAGAAGACTCTGCTGCTCAGCCACCTGGCGGAAGGCAGGCCGATTACCGGCTTCCTGCGCGACATGGAGGTCATCACCCCTGACATGGAACCGCGCCTGTTCGCCGACCTCGACATGGCGCTCGCCGCCGCCGAGGATCAGCTTCTGGCCCGGCACGGATCCGCCGCGCAGCCGGACGACGAGCTGGCACTCGCCGACATGGAGGTGTTGGCCGGGCTCGACGCTTTACAACTGGAAACCCTTGCGGCCGCCATGACGCGCGAGGTGCACGGCCCCGGCACGCGGATTTTCGAGGAATCCGCCCCCGGCTACGCCATGTATTTCCTTGCCGCCGGGCGTGTCGACGTGATGGCGCGCCTTGAGAACGGCGGCCGCGAGGTGCGCGTCGCCGGCATGGGCCCGGGAGTCGTCTTCGGCGAAATGGCGTTGCTCGGCGAGATTCCACGCTCCGCCAGTATCGACGCGGCCAGCCAGGTCACCAGCTATAAGCTGGCGCGCGGCGATTTCGATCGCCTGACCACGGAGCGCCCGGACCTGATCATCAGGCTTTTGCTCAACCTCGGCCGGCAGTCCGCGCATCGACTGGAAATGACCTCGGCGGAAGTTCGCGCTCTGGCCGAATGAGTACCCGCGTGGTTGACATACGAAGGGCGATCAAGGCATTACATTTCCTGTACGTTTCGAATTAAGGCCCGCGATAGCGGGACAAGGGCGGGAAATGCGGAAAGCACGGCATGAAGCTGACACCTAAAATCAGCTTGACGATCCTCGTGATCCTGGCGTTCGCCATCTCCGTGACGGCGCTTCTGAACTATTATAAGTACCAGTCGACCTTGCGCGAACTGGTGCAGTCGCGCTTTTTCGTCGTCGGGCTGGACCTGAAAAACGCCGTCGAGGGGAGTGTCAGCCTCGGTATTCCTTTGTCGCAGACTGAAAACATCCAGGAACTGCTCGGCCGGGTGAAGGCCAGCGACGAGCAGATTCTCTCGGCCGAGGTGTTCGGCATTGCCGGCGCCAATGGAATTCGGCTGTTCAGCACCGATCCGGCGAACATCGGCGAAGCGGCGCCCACCAGTTGGGTGACGTCGGCGGAAAAGCACGACGCCGAGTCCTGGCGTTTCGACGAGGGCGCCGCCTTCGGTGTCGGCTTGCCGGTCATCAATAACTTCAATAAGCCCATCGGCGGTATCGTGCTGCGCTATTCCCGCGCCTACCAGCAGGGCAAGATCGACGCCATGTTCGATGCACTGGGCCGGTCCGCCTTGGTGGTTTTCGCCATCGCCTGTCTGCTCGCTTTCATCGGCGTCTATGTGTTCTTCCGGCCGATCAGCTCGACATTCACGCGCATGACCGCGTCGTTGAATTCGCTGGTTTCCGACGAAGCGCCGACGCTCACCGAAGAAAACGCAGTAACGCCCGAGGAAAAACACTATGCCGAGTTCCAGTCCAAGACCAACAAGGTCCTGGAGGTCCTGCGCGAAGCCAGGCGCGAAGGCCTGATCGAGGCGAGGGACTAGGACATGGCCGACAACACTGCCACACCCTTCGTCGGACCTATCCGCGCGCGGCTTTTCGGCCTCACCATCGTGCTGCTGCTGGCATCGCTGATTGCGGTCTCCCTCGACGCGCTTAACCGCTTCGAAGCGGACCTGGTGCCGGAAATGGACAAGAAGGCGGTGGCCGTCGGCCAGTCGCTGACCAATGACATCCAGCGCGCGCTCGACTACGGCATTCCGCTCGACAAGCTGGTCGGCGTCAACGAGTTCTTCAACCTCACCAAGGACAGCCACGTCGAGATCAAGTACCTGTCGGTCACCGACCCGGCCGGCAAGGTGCTGTTCAGCGTCGGCGATGCACCGGGCGGGATGGCCGATTTTCTCCGCGATGCCATGCAGCCGGGCCGCTCCGGCGTGGTCGGGCAGCTTCTGGTCACCAGCCTGTTACTGCAGGCCAGCGGCGGCGGCGAGCCAATGGGCGCTCTGCACGTGGGCGTCGACCAGAAGTTCGTGCAGAAGAAACTGGAAGACATCATCTTCGACGTGATGATCGTGCTGCTGGTGGCGCTGCTGATTACGTTCGAGTTGCTTTTGTTCCTGATGACCACCAACATCTCGCGGCCGATCGAATCGGTCCACCGGCTGATGAGCAAGGTCGAGGTCGGCGACTTCCGCCAGACCCTGGAGCACGACTCGCGCGACGAAGTCGGCCGCTTCGTCAATACGCTGAACGGCATCATCCTGGAAGTGAACGCCCACTACCGCAACATGGAGGAGAAGGTCAACCAGGCGCTGGAAGACACCAGCGAGGCCGCCCAACAACTGCGCAAGAAATTGAGCGCCCACTTCTTCCAACTGCACGACCGCGTGCACTTCGCCAAGGACGCCCGGCCCGAGGAGGTACGCGAGAAATCGTTGGTCGACGTGCGCACGCCGATGTTCATCTTCATCTTCGCCGAGGAGCTTTCGCGCTCGTTCTTCCCGCTCTACGTTAGCGACCTTTATCGTCCGGTTCCGGGCCTCACCGAGGACATGGTCATCGGCCTGCCGATTTCGCTGTTCATGCTGTTTGTCGCCATCGGCACGCCCTTCGCCGGCATCTGGACCGACCGTTTCGGCAGCCGAAACATCTTCCTCGCCGGCGCCATCCTGGCGATTGCCGGCTTCGTCGGCACCGGTCTGGCGCCCGATCTCTATCACCTGTTGCTATGGCGTTCGCTAACCGCCATCGCCTATGCGCTGATCACCATGTCCTGCCAGGGCTATATCGTCGCCATGACCACCAAGGATAACCGTGCCCAGGGTATGGCCGTGTTCATTGGCGCGATCATGGTCGCCGCCATCTGCGGCACCTCGATCGGCGGCGTGCTGGCCGACCGCTTGGGCTTTCGCGTCACCTTCTTCATGTCGGCGGCGCTCTCCATCATCGCCGCGGTGTTCGTCTACAATACCTTCCAGCGCCGCCAGGCCGAGAGCACCCAGGCTCCACCGAAGCTGCGGCTGGTGTATTTCCTGCAGCTTCTCGGTAACCTCCGTTTCGCGGCGTTGATGCTGTTCGGCGCCATTCCGGCGAAGATCATCCTCACCGGATTCCTGTTCTACCTGACGCCGCTGTACCTCAACCAGCTCGGAAATTCCCAATCCGAGATCGGCCGCGGCATGATGGTCTATTTTATCGTCATGGTGTTCGGCACGCCGATCTTCGCCCGCCTGGCCGACACCTTCGGGCTTCGTTTCCTGCCGGTGCTCGTCGGCGGCCTGCTGGCCGGCGGCGGCGGCATGTTGATGTTCCTCTGGGACGACACGCTGGGAGTGATTTTCGGCGTCGGGCTGTTGGGCGCTGGGCACGCGCTGTCGACCGCGCCGCTGATTTCGATGGTGCCGTCGGTTTGCGCGCGCGAGGTCGAGGCCATGGGCCAAACAACCGTGCTCGGCGTATTCCGTATCCTTGAGCGCGTCGGCAGCGTCGCCGGGCCGTTCCTGACCGCCTTTCTGGTGGCAACGCTGGGTTCGGCCCATGCCATCGCCGCGCTGGGCGCCCTGGTGTTGGCCTCCACGGTGCTGCTCGGACTGTTTTTCCTGTTTGCAGGCACGAAACCGGCGGAGGCGGCCGCATGAGCATCGTGAAACGACTAGTCGCCATTCTTCTGCTTGCGTTTACCGTCAACGCCGCCGATGCGCGCGCCGACGAGACCGTGGTCTCCGGCGACCCAAACGCGGCCAAGCGTTTCAAGGTCTACCTGGTCACCTGGCGCGGATGCGAATTCGCCTGCAAGGGCTTCATCGCATACTTCAAGACTCAGCGCATCGACGCCGACATCATCCACCGCGACGCCGGGCGCGACAAAACCAAGATGCCGGGTTTCGTCGCCGAGGCAAAGAATATGAAGGTCGACCTGGTGGTGACCTGGGGCACGACGACGGCACTCAGCATTCTCGGCACCTACCAATCCGCCGATCCGGCGAAGCATATCACCGAGATCCCGGCCATGTTCATGATCGTGTCGCAACCGGTGGGCGTCAGCCTGGTGAAGGATTTCGGCGCCACCGGGCGCAACATCACCGGCACCATCTACCTGGTGCCGGAAGAGACGCAGTTGAAGCTGGCGCGGTCCTACCGGCCGTTCAAGAAGATGGCGGTGATCTACAACCCGGCGGAAAAAAACTCCGTGCTGTCGGTGCAGAACCTGAAAGCAATCGCCGATAAGGAGGGCTGGGCGCTCCTCGACCGGCCGGTACCGACGGGGACCGATGGCAAGCCCGACACCACGGCACTGCCGGCGCTGGTTGCGGAACTGGCAGCGGAGAAACCGGAATGGTTCTACCAGGGCCCGGATTCGTTCCTCAACGTCAACCGCGACCTATTCACGTCGGAGGCGGTGAAGAACGGCATTCCCGTTTTCGCCGCCGGCGAAAACCCGGTGCGCACCTCAAACGCACTGCTCGGCGTCGTCAACCGCTACTATAATGTCGGTCAGTTCACCGGCGCGCGCGCCGAACAGGTGCTGCTGAAAGGCATCAAGCCCGGCGATATGCCGATCGACAGCCCGAGCCGCTTTTCCGTCATCATCAACATGAAAACGGCAAAAAATCTTCAATTGTATCCCCCCTTGAATTTGTTAAAGTTCTCCGACGTCATTTCGGAAACGCCTTGAAAACGGGCGGCCTCTCGGGCCGCCCCTAATCATAATAATTCGACGGGGCGGGGGAGAGATCGACTTGCACGACGATTGGACAGCCGACGCGTCCCACAATATCGACATTCGCCTGGCCGAACCGGGCGACGTGCCGCGATTGATGCACCTCTACGCGCAACTGATTCCCGACGTGCGGCCGTCCCATGACGCCGTCGAGCGGGCCCTGGCGCGGATTTCCGCCGATTCCGATCGTTCGGTAATCGTCGTCGCCGAGCTTGAGGGCGAGGTGGTCGGTACCTGTCAGTTGATCGTCTACGACAACCTGATCCGTTCGCCGCAACGCAAGGCAGTGATCGATTCCGTGGTCGTCGACGAACCCGTGCGCAATCACCGGATCGGAAAGATGATGATCCGCTGGTCCCTGGAGGAGCTGAAAAGCCGCGGCTGCGCCATTATCTACGTGTCCAGCGCGTCGATCCGCGACGTAGCGCCGCGATTGTACAGGTCGTCCGGCTTCGAGACCTTCGGCACTGCCTTTTTCGTCAATTGCGCCGCCGATGCGGCGGTTCCCGACCTGGCGGACGGGGATTGACCCGGACCCGCCTTTTGCCCTTAACTTGCGGGCCCGACGACAGGAAATCGAAAGCCATGCGCCGATTCCAGCTTGCTTCCATGAAACGTCCCGTCCTCGCCGCCCTGGCCGTATTTGGACTGGCGTCGTGCAGCGCCGTCGATCCCAACGAAGCGGCGGAAAATGCGGTCGTCTCCGGCGGTGCCTGCGTTATGTGCGATCTCCGCTACAAGAGCTTCGACGGCCGCAATCTCGACAATATCGACCTGCGCGGCGCCTATCTGTTCAATACCAACCTGGAGCGCACATCGATGATCGGCGCCAATCTGGAAAGCGCCCAGATGGTGCTGACAGACATGGAGCGCACCGACCTGACCGGCGCTAACATGGCCAAGGCCAACCTGCAACGCGCGATCATGTACGGCGCCACGCTCAGAAACGCCGATCTCACCGTCGCCAACCTGGAGGAAGCCAACCTGGAGGCCACGGAGCTGACCGGCGCCATCCTGACCACCGCCAAGCTCGACCGCGCCATTCTCACCGATGCCTTCGCCAACAACGCCGACATGCGCAGCGTCGAGCTGTTGGGCGCCAACCTAGTCAACGCCAACCTGCGCGGCACCAACCTGCAGGGCGCCAACATGGCCGGCGCCGATCTCTCCGGCGCCAACCTGACGATGACCAATCTGAGCAGCGTCAACCTGCGCGGCGCCGATCTCTCCGGCGCGACGCTCAGCTACGCCAATCTCCGCGGCGCCGACCTGACCGGCGCCAAGCTGATCGATGCCAAGATCACCGGCGCCAACCTGAAACAGGCGCACTTCAACGGCGCCGACCTGACCGGCGCTTCGATCTCCAGCGTGGTCCAGTTCCAGACCGACTACTGCGGCGCCAAGATGCCGACCGGCATCGCCGGGGAATGCCTGAAGAAATAGGCTCACGGACCGGCTGGTCCGGGCACCGCACTACATCACCGCGCCGATCTGCCAGGGAATGAACTCGTTGTCGCCGAAACCGAGCTTTTCGGACTTCGACCGCTCGCCGCTCGCCACCGCCAGCATCTTCGCGAAGATTTCCCCGCCCATCTCCTGAACCGACATTTCTCCGTCGGCGATGGCACCGCAGTTGATGTCCATGTCGTCGGTCATGCGCGCGTACATTTCCGAATTGGTGGCGAGCTTGATCGACGGCGCGGGTTTACAGCCGTAGACCGATCCGCGCCCAGTGGTGAAGGTGACGATATTCGCGCCCGACGCCACCTCGCCGGTGATCGACACCGGATCGAAACCGGGACTGTCCATGAACACGAGCCCCCGCGCCGTCACCGGTTCCGCATAGCGGTAGACGCCGTTCAGATTGGTGGTGCCGCCCTTGGCGGCGGCGCCGAGCGACTTCTCCAGGATCGTGGTCAGGCCGCCAGCCTTGTTGCCGGGGGACGGATTGTTGTCCATGGAGCCGCCGTTGCGCGCCGTATAATCCTCCCACCAGCGGATACGCTCGACCAGGCGTTCGCCGATCTCGGGGCTGGCGGCGCGGCGGGTCAGGAGATGCTCGGCCCCATATATCTCGGGCGTTTCCGCCAAGATCGCGGTGCCGCCCTCCGCCACCAGGATATCCACCGCCGCACCCATGGCAGGGTTGGCGGTGATACCTGAATAGGCATCCGAGCCGCCGCATTGCAGGGCGACCGTAAGTTCGCTCGCCGGCACCGCCTGGCGCGTCGTGGTTTTGGCGGCGACGATCATGTCGGCGATGCGGGCGACGCCCTCCTCCACCGTCTTACGGGTGCCGCCGGTGTCCTGGATGGTCATGGCGTGAAAGCCGCCATCGCCGTCGGGCCAGTTCTCCGCCATCAGCGCCGGAATTTGCGCCACCTCGCAGCCGAGCCCGACCAGCAGCACGCCGGCAAAGTTGGGGTGGCGCGCAAACCCGGCCAGCGTACGCTGCAGATTGCCGAAGCCGTCGCCGGTCGAGGCCATGCCGCAACCCGTCGAATGGCCGAACACCGAAACGCCGTCGATTTCGGGATGCTCGGCCAGCAGGCCCGAACGCTCGACCGCCTGCGCGATCTGGCGCGCCACCGTCGCCGAACAATTGACCGACGTCAGCACGCCAATGTAGTTGCGCGTGCCCACGCGCCCGCCGGCACGCACGTAGCCTTCGAAAGTACGCCGCGCGCGCTCCGCCACCAGCGGCGTGTCGCGGCAATCGCTGCAATGGGCGTAATCGCGCTCGAAGGCCTCGAACGCCAGGTTGTGGGTATGGACATGCTCGCCGGGCACGATGTCTCGCGACGCGAACCCGATGATCTGGTTGAACTTACGCGCCGGCTCGCCCTCGGCGATGGCCCGTGTTGCGACCTTGTGGCCGCGCGGCACCGGCCCGCCGGTGGCGACCCCCTCGCCGGGAAGGGTTTCGCCGGCAGCCAGATCGGCGCGCGCCACGACCACGTTGTCGGCGGCGTTCAGGCGAATGCTTCGCGGTTTGTCGTCACTCATCGGATCTCTCCGTCGTCCTCACGCCTTGGTGATGATTTTTCTTCGCCCGGCATCGCCGTTCCGGTCTATGATCGGCGCCAAGCCGGCAAAAGCCAAGGCTGGCGACAGGTCTTTATCGACACGACAGGGGGTCCGCATGTCCGAGAAGTTCCACCTCATCAGTTCCGTTACCTGTCCGTGGGTACAGCGCGCCGTCATCGTGCTGCGCGCCAAGGGCGTCGATTTCGATGTCACCTACGTGAACCTGCAGGACAAGCCCGACTGGTTTCTGGAAATTTCGCCGCACGGCAAGGTGCCGGTGCTGAAAGTCGGCGACGTGGCGCTGTTCGAATCCAATGCCATCTCGGAATACCTGGAAGAAGTGTTCGAGCCGCATCTGCACCCGGCCGACCCGGTGCGGCGCGCCCAGAACCGCGCCTGGACCGATTTCCTGCCCACCTTTGCCTGGGGGCCGGGCCTCAACAACGTCACTTTCTGCACCTCCAAAGACGCGCTGGCCGACGCATTGGAAACCGCGCGCAAGCATCTGAAGCGGCTGGAGGACGCCATCGGCCGGGAGCGCGAGAACGACGGCCCCTACTTCAATGGCGACGAGCTATGCATGGTGGACGCCGCCTACGGCCCCTTCTTTCAGCGTTTCTTCATTTGCGAAAAGGCGCTCGGGACCGGCCTCCTGGATGCGTTCCCCAAGGTCAAGGCCTGGGCCGAAGCGCTGATGCGGAACGATGCCGTCACCGGATCCGTGCCGGATGAATTCCCGGAAGCCTTCGACAAGAACCTGGAACGGCGCGGCGCCTATGCCTGGGAGATGATGCAGGGCCGCCAGGCGGCGGAGTAGACGCTAGGCACTCTTGCCCCGGGCGTGGAAGACGAAACCCAGCACGTTCATCAGAAGCTGCGCCGCCAGGAAGGCGGTCGCACCCGTCGGGTCGTAGTCCGGCGCCACCTCGACCAGATCGATGCCGACCACGTCGCCCTTCGCCGCCACGCCTTGCAGGATTTCCAACACTTCGTAATAGAGAAACCCGCCGTGGCTCGGCGTGCCGGTGCCGGGCGCGATGGAGGGATCGAAGCCGTCGATGTCGATGGTGAAGTAATAGCGCACACCGCCGGGAATGCGTGCCAGCACGCCCTCGGTGCCGAGCCGGCGCACGTCGCGCACCGAAAGGATGTCCGAGCCCGCCGCCCGCGCCGCTTTGTAATCGGCGCGGTTGGACGACGAGACGTTGCGGATGCCGAGCTGCGTGAATCCCGTCACGTGCGCCATTTCCGACGCGCGCCGAAGCGGATTGCCGTGGCCGTAGCGAACGCCATGGCGCTCGTCGACGAAATCCAGGTGCGCGTCGATATGGATGATGTGCACCGGCGGCTCGCCGTCGAACGCGCGGATGCAGGGGATGTGCACGCTGTGATCACCACCCAGCACCACCGGCAACGCTTTTGCCGCCAGGATCTTGCGCACGCCGAGTTCGATGTTTTCGTGGCTCTTGATCGTGTCCGTATGGATGATATCGGCGTCGCCGATGTCGACGATCGAGACCTGGTCGGCCGGCAGGTAGGTGACGTCGTCCTCGAAGTCGTAGGCTCCGCCGTGTCCGAAGGAGAAAAGCGTTGAAGCCTCGCGGATCGAGCGTGGCCCGAAACGCGCGCCGGCCCGATACTGCGTTCCCATGTCGAAGGGCGCGCCCAGGACCGCGACATCGGCCGCAATGGCGTCCCAGTCCAGCACTGGCGGCTGTTTGGCGAAGGTGCAATGCCCGACGAACGGCAGGTTCAGCCGGCCTTTGTCGTAGGTATTCTCAGACATGCCCGATCCTTACCACCAGCAATGCCGCGACGAAACCGGCGTTCACCAGGTTGGCAATGATGTAGAGATAGAGCGCTTTGTGCATATCCTTGATCTCGACCCGCGCGCGGCCGTCGCCGATCCACGGATCGTCCACCACATGGCCGGTGTAGCGGCGCGGGCCCGCCAGCGCCAGCCCGAGCGCACCGGCCATCGGCGCCTCCGCCCAACCGGCGTTGGGCGAGCGGTGCTTTCCGGCATCGCGCATCATCACCTTCAGCGCTTGCGCCGGATTGGCGGTCGGCGTGAACACCGCCGCGATGGTGATGAACAGCCCCGCCAGGCGCGCCGGAATCAGGTTCAGGACATCGTCGAGGCGCGCTGCCGCCATGCCGAAATATCGATAGCGCGCGTTGTTGTGACCGATCATCGAATCCATGGTGTTCACCGCCTTGTAGACGGCGAGGCCCGGAAAACCGAACAGCACGTACCAGAACACCGGCGCGACGACTCCGTCGGCAAAGTTTTCGGCGAGGCTCTCGACCCCGGCACGCGCCACGCCGTGCGCGTCCAGTTGCGCCGGGTCACGCCCGACGATATGGCTCACGGCGTCGCGCCCGGCCTCGACGCTTTCGGAAAGGCCGCGCGCCACTGCATGCACATGATCGTAGAGCCCGCGCCCGGCCAGCAGCGTCACCACCAGGAACAGTTCCAGCGGCCAGCCCCAGGGGCTGGTGAGCGTCAGCCAGGCGACGCCGAGACCGATGGCGCCGGTCAACGCGACAACGAACACCACCACCAAGGCACCCCGGATCAGCCGGTCGACGTTAGGGCGTTTGTCGCGGTTCAGCTTGCGATCCAGCGCTCCGACCAAGCCGCCGATCCAGACCACCGGATGCTTGATATAGCGGAACAGTCCCTGCGGATCGCCCACGTAGGCATCGACGACCAGCGCCAGCAACAGCAGCACCAGCGGATCGAGGCCGGCCGGCGCGCCGGCGGGGTTACCGAGGGGTCCGAAAGTGAACATCGCCGGAGAATGCAGGGCGCCCCAGGCGAACGTCAAGACTGGACGTCACGACGGCGTGTCCATCGTCACTCACCTTTGGTTAATAAAAGGTGGTGTATCTTGGGGCCGCTTTTGGGGTACCTATAGGCATGGAACTCAAGGACGCTGGACAGGCGCTGATGGAGGCGTTGCGGCAGTTTTTCGCCGTCATGCCGACCTGGATGATGGTGACGGGCGTCGCCGTCGTGGCCATTGGCGTCGGCGTCATCGTCGGATTCGCCTTGAGCCGGCGCGGCCGCGCGCCGGCGACGAAAACCCAGGATTCCAGCCCGCCGATACCCGTCCGAAAGGCGCTGCCGCCGCCGGAAAACCCCGCTGTCGTCGCCTACCGGGAGTTTCTGGAAGCGCGCGAGGTCTCGGCCAACGAACTCGATACCAAGGTGCGCGAGTTCGCGTCGGCGCTCAAGGACATGCGCCAGAACCTGCGCGACCTGATGCCCGGCGACCCGGAGCGCGACGGCGACGCGGAGGCGGCGCGCGAAGCCCTCGAGGCCGGCAAGTTCGAAGATGCCGTGAAGTATCTGGTGGTTCTCGGCGAAAGCGAAGGCCAAGACGGGGTCCACGCCCGCGACGCGGCCGCCAAGCACCTGATGGCGGCGGCACTTGCGAAATCGGTGGCCGGCGACCTGATGATGGCGCAGATGGACCCCAAGGCCGCCGCCCGGCAATTCGCCGAAGCCGTGGAGCTCTTGCCCGACGCGCACGAGGAACTGCTCGCCGAGGTCCTGAACAAGCACGGCACCGCCGCCTATCAGGCGGGCGAGCCGGTGGCGGCGATCCAGTCGTTCGAGCACTCGCTGGATCTGCTGCAGCGCCGACTGGGCAAGAACCACCCGGACGTGGCCGCGGCGCTCAACAACCTCGCACTGCTTTATTATTCGCGCGGCGACTACGGCCGCGCCGAGCCTTTGTACCAGCGCTCCCTCAAGATCGATGAACAGACCCTCGGCGAGGACCACCCCGGCGTCGCCACCGATCTCAACAACCTGGCGCTCCTCTACAAGAAGCAGGGCAACCTGGAAGCGGCCGAACCGCTGCTCAAGCGCGCCCTGGAGATCAAGGAAAAGAACTTCGATCCCGGTCATCCGAGCCTGGTGACGGGGCTGCGCAACTACGCCTCCGTGCTCAAGGGGCTGGGTCGCGAGGAAGAGGCGGAGACCTACGCCCGGCGCGCCACCACGCTCCCGCCCGCCCGCCGCGCCGCGGAATAGCCCCATCTCACTTCCGAATGGGGTTTCGGCCCCCTTCCGCATTAATAACCCTTTTCCCCAAGAGCGAAGACTGTATAGTCGCCGAACCGATCCGGACCCCGGACCCCGGAGGCCATGACCAGGGACAGGGCGGCGGATGCCCCGAAGCGGGGCATTCCCTCGTAAACGCTCGAAGGCAAGGACCAAGCGCATGACGGACAAACCCGCCGTAATGATTTGCGGCCACGGCTCGCGGGACGACGCGGCCATCGATGAATTCAACTCCCTCGCCGTTCACCTGCGAAACCGGCTTCCCGACCTGGACGTGGAATCGGGCTTCCTGGAGTTCGCCAAGCCGATCATCCGCACCGGCCTCGACAAGCTGGCTGAACGCGGAGCCAAGAAGATCGTCTGCCTGCCCGGCATGCTGTTCGCCGCCGGACACGTGAAGAACGACCTTCCGTCCGAGATCAACAACTTCGGCGCCGAGAACCCCGATATCGAGATGATCTTCGGGCGCGAGTTGGCGATCGATTCGAAGCTTCTGGCCGCCGCGCGCGACCGCATCGAAGAGGCGCTCACCGAAGCCGGCGATCACATCGCGCGCGAGGACACCCTGTTGATGGTGGTCGGGCGTGGCACCAACGATTCGGACGCCAACTCCAACGTCTCCAAGGTGGCGCGCATGCTGTGGGAAGGCATGGGCTTCGGCTGGGCCGAGGTCAGCTATTCCGGCGTTGCCTATCCGCTGGTCAACGAGGGTCTCGAGCGTGCCATAAAGCTCGGCTACAAGCGCATCGTGGTATTCCCCTATTTCATGTTCACCGGCATCCTGGTGCGGCGCATCTACACCTGGGCCGACGAGGCGCAGGCCGCCAACCCAGTCGTGGAAATCGTCAAGGCGAGCTACCTCAACGACCACGCGCAGTTGATCGACTGCTTCGTCGACCGCCTGGAAGAGGCGCTCGAGGGCTCAAATGCCATGAATTGCCTGCTCTGCAAGTACCGCGAACAGATCATCGGCTACGAGCACGACCAGGGCGCGGCGCAGGTCGGCCACCATCACCATGTGGTCGGTGCCGGCACCGACGGCCACGGCGCCGCCGACCACGGCGTGCACCACGGCCATCATCACCACCATGATCATGGACATGGCCACCATCATCACCACGGCGCCGATCACGACCACAAGCACGAAGACTGACCGGCGGCGGGCAATGTTCGACTACCTCCGCGATCCGGATGCGATCTACCGGCAATCATTCGCCATGCTGCGCGATGCTTGCGATTTTTCGCACGTCCCCGAAAGCCTGGTCCCCATGGCCGAACGGGTCGTGCACGCCTGCGGCCAGCCGGACATCGTCCCGAACCTCGCCTGGGGCGGCGACGCGCCGGCAGCGGGACATGCCGCCATCCGGGCCGGGAGGCCCATTTACGTAGACGCGGAAATGGTCGGTGCCGGGATCATGAAAGCGCGACTTCCCGCCAACAACGAAGTCCGCTGCACCCTCAACGACCCGGCGACGCCCACCCTGGCAAAAGAGCGCTCCACCACGCGCTCGGCGGCGGCGGTGGAGCTTTGGCTGAATGACCTGAAGGGCGCCGTCGCGGTCTTCGGCAACGCGCCGACGGCACTGTTCCGGCTGCTGGAACTGCTGGCCGAGGGCGCGCCGAAACCGGCCCTGATCCTGGGTTTTCCCGTCGGTTTCGTCGGCGCCGCCGAGAGCAAGGATGCGCTGATCGAGCACGCCGGCGACGTGCCTTTTGTGACGCTGAGGGGCCGGCTCGGCGGCAGCGCCATGGCGGCGGCGGCGGTCAACGCGCTGTTGCTGGAAACACCCAAATGAGCGGCGGCAAGGCACACTGGCTGACCATCGTCGGCATCGGCGAGGATGGTCTCGCCGGTCTCGGTCGGGAAGCGCGCGACGCCATCGACGCGGCCGAAGTATTGATCGGCGGGGAACGGCACCTGGAAAAGGTTTCCGGCCACGCCGCCCTGAAGGTCGGCTGGGGCAAGGATTTCGAAGCCGGCGTCGAGGCCATTCGCGACTTCGAGGGCAAGCGTGTCGTCGTGCTGGCATCAGGCGATCCGATGAATTTCGGCGCCGGCTCGGTCCTGGCACGCAAGTTCGGCATCGAAGCGATGACCATTATCCCCGCCCCCGGCGCCTTCTCGCTCGCCGCCGCGCGCATGGGTTGGTCGGTCCCTGACGTGAATTGCGTCACCGTGCACGGTCGTCCGCTGGAGGTCGTAAACCTTTATCTGCGCCCGGGCGCGCGGCTCCTGGTCCTCACCTGGGACGGCACCACGCCGGCCAAACTGGCGGCGCTGCTGGCGGGCAAGGGCTTCGGCGAGAGCCGCATGACCGTCCTGGAACACCTCGGCGGCGAGGGCGAGAACCGCATCGACGGCATCGCTGCCGGCTGGACCCACCCCGAGACCGCGGCGCTGAACACCGTCGCGGTGGAATGCGTCGCCGGGCCGGACGCGGTTTTCTGGTCGCGCGCGCCGGGTCTCCCGGAGGCGGCTTTCCGGCACGACAACATGGTCACCAAACGCGAGGTCCGCGCCGCCACTATCGCCGCGCTGGCGCCGCTCGCGGGCGAGACTCTCTGGGACGTGGGTGCCGGTTCGGGCACCGTCGCCATCGAATGGCTGCGCCTGGAACCGATGGCCAAGGCCGTCGCCATCGAGCGCGACGCCAATAGGCTTTCTTTCATTCGCGCCAACGCCGCCGAATTGGGCGTGCCGGGGCTCAAGGTGGTCGAAGGCGAAGCGCCGGCGGCGCTGGCGGCCATCGAGGGCGCGCCCGATGCCGTCTTCGTCGGTGGCGGCGTTTCCAACGCGGACGTCCTCGACGCCTGTTGGCAACGGTTGAGGAGCGGCGGCCGGCTGGTGGCCAATGCGGTGACGCTGAATGCGCAACATGCCCTGATCCATTTCCGCGATGCGCACGGCGGCGAGATGACGCGGCTATCGGTCGCGCGTGAAGACAAGGTCGGGCGGCTCGCGGGCTTCCGGCCGATGATGGAGGTTTGGCAATTGCGGACGGAAAAACCATGAGCGGAATCCTTTACGGGCTCGGCGTCGGGCCGGGCGATCCTGAATTGATTACCCTGAAGGCGCTGCGCGTCATCGAGGCCGCGCCGGTCATCGCCTATCCGGCGCCGGACCAGGGCGACAGCCTGGCGCGCGCCATCGCCGAACCGCACATCCCCGCCGGAAAGACCGAGATCGCCGTCCGAACGCCGATGGTGCCGGGCAACTTTCCGGCACACGACGTCTACGACCGCTATGCCGAGGAGATCGGCGCGCATCTGGAAGCCGGGCGTGACGTCGCCGTTTTGTGCGAGGGCGATCCGTTCCTCTACGGATCCTTCATGTACCTGTTTGCGCGCCTGGCCGGCGATTTCGAGACACGGGTGGTGCCCGGTGTCTCGTCTCTCGGCGCCTGCGCGGCTGCGGCGGGTGTGCCGCTGGTCTCCAGGAACGAAGTGCTGACCATCCTGCCCGGGCCGCTGCCCGAGGACGAGCTGGAAGCACGCATCAAGGCCTCCGCCGCCGTGGCGGTGATGAAGGTCGGCCGGCACCTGGACAAGGTGCGTCGGGTGGTCGAGCGCCTGGGGCTTTCCGCGAACGCTCATTACGTCGAACACGCCTCCATGGCCGACCAGCGCACGCTGCCGCTGGCTGAACTGGACAAGGCCAAGGCGCCTTATTTTTCCATGATCCTGATCCGCGCCGACGCGGGCGAGGCAGGCGAATGAGCTCGGTTGCGATTGTTGTCCTTACCCAGGACGGGCTCGAACTGGCGCGCCGCTTGCCGCTTGCCGGCGCCGAAGTTCACGGCCTGGCGGCCCGCGTCACCGGCGCCGACTTCGCCTTCGCCGACACCATGGAACACCTGCGTTCGTTGTTTTCCGAAGGCCGGCCCATCGTCGGCGTTTGTGCCGCCGGCATCCTGATCCGCGCCCTGGCGCCGTTGCTTGCCGACAAGCGAGGGGAACCGCCGGTGCTTGCGCTGGCTCAAGACGGCAGCGCCGTGGTACCGCTATTGGGCGGGCACCGGGGCGCCAACCGGCTGGCGGCGGCCATTTCCGATGCCCTCGGCGTGCCGGCAGCCGTCACCACTGCTGGCGACCTTTCGCTGGGAGTGGCGCTGGACGATCCGCCCGCCGGCTGGACCGTCGCCAACCCCGAGGCCGCCAAGCCGGTGGCCGCCGCGCTGCTGACCGGCGCGCCCGTCGGTCTCCGGGTCGAGAGCGGCGACGCCGGATGGCTCGCCGAAAGCGGGCTTTCCTTCGCGGAAAGCGCTCAGCCGACCATTGCCGTCACTCACAAGGCAGAGGTCGGCAGTGCTGACCAACTGGTCCTGCACCCGCCGGTACTGGCGCTCGGGCTCGGTTGTGAGCGCGGCTGCGATTCGGCCGAGGTGATCGCACTGGCGGAAGCGACGCTAGCGGAAGCCGGACTGGCCGAGGGCGCCATAGCCTGCGTCGTTTCCGTCGATTTGAAAGCCGACGAGGCCGCCATACATGCCGCCGCCAGACGTTTCGGCGTTCCGGCACGGTTTTTCACTGCCGCTGAACTGGAAGCCGAGACGCCACGTTTGCAAAACTCATCCGACGTCGTCTTCGCCGAGGTCGGCTGCCACGGCGTCGCCGAGGGCGCGGCGCTGGCCGCCGCCGGACCCGAGGGCGAGCTCCTCGTGGCGAAACACAAATCCCGCCGCGCCACCTGCGCCCTCGGGCTCGCAGCCTCCGGAATCGCGCCGAAACAGGTTGGCCGTAAACGGGGCCGGCTGACGGTCGTCGGCATCGGTCCCGGCGCTGCTGCCTGGCGCACCCCCGCCGTCACCCGCGCGCTCGCCGGCGCCGACGAGGTCGTCGGCTACGGTCTCTATCTCGACTTGATTGCCGACGTCATTCGCGGCAAGCCGCGCCACGATTCGCAGCTTGCTCAGGAAGAGGCGCGGGTGCGGATCGCGCTCGAGCGCGCCGCCGAGGGCAATCACGTGGCGCTGGTCAGTTCCGGTGACGCCGGCATCTACGCACTGGCGACGCTGGTGTTCGAGCTCCTCGACAGGGAAGACCGGACCGATTGGAACCGTCTCGACATCCGTGTCGAACCGGGCGTTTCCGCCATCCAGGCCGCCGCCGCGCGCATGGGCGCGCCCATCGGCCACGATTTCTGCACGGTGTCGCTTTCGGATCTCCTCACCCCGTGGGAGGTGATCGAGAATCGCCTGGAAGCGGCCGCGTCGGGAGATTTCATCGTCGCGCTCTACAATCCGGTTTCCAAGCGCCGGCGCCATCAACTGGTCGCCGCGCGGGACGCCATGCTGCGCCACCGGCCGGCGGAAACGCCGGTGATCCTGGGCCGCAACCTGGGCCGGGACGGCGAGACCCTGGACGTCATCCGCCTGGACGAGCTCGACCCCGACCGGGTCGACATGCTGACCCTGGTGCTGATCGGCAACAGCCAGACCCGACACATTCGGCGCGGCACCCGCGCCTGGGTCTACACGCCCCGCGGTTACGCGGCTAAGATGGCCGGCGGGGATGAGCAAGGGGGCGAATAGGGAGACCATGCAGATGTTACGATTGATGCTACGACCTACCGTTCTGGGAGCCGCGCTGATGCTGGCCCTGCCGGCCTGGGCGCAAACGCCGCCGCCGCCGCGCACCGTCACCGGCGCGCCGGGCACGCTGGAAACCGTCGGCCAGGCGCTGTTCGATGCGGCTGAAAAGGCGATCATCGAAAAGTTCTTCGGCCGCAGCGCCACCACCGTCGACACCAATTCCGACAAAGACAGCGACGCGGACCGGGGCGGCAAAGGAAACAAGAACAAGGGAAACAAGAGCAAGGGCAAGAAGAAGGGCCTGCCCCCGGGCCTCGCCAAAAAGACGTCGCTGCCGCCCGGCCTGCAAAGACAACTGGAGCGCAACGGACGGCTGCCACCGGGCTTGGCGAAACGCGACCTGCCGGCGGATTTGCAAAGTCAGTTGCCGCCCGCCAAGGACGGCACCGAGCGGGTGATTGCCGGTGCCGACGTGGTGCTGATCCACGAGGCGACGGGCGTGGTGCTGGATATCCTACGCGATGTGGTGACGCGGTGAGCGGCGGAGGCTGGCGAGCGTGACCGTCCACTTCATCGGCGCCGGTCCCGGCGCGCCCGACCTGATCACCGTTCGCGGCCTCAACCTGATCCGCGAGGCGCCGGTGATCCTCTATGCGGGATCACTGGTGCCGGAAGCGGTGCTGGCGGAAGCGCGCGCCGACGCCCGCGTCATCGATACCGCGCCCTTGGACCTCGACGCCATCATCGCCGAAATCGAGGCTGCCGACGCCGAAGGCCAGGACGTCGCCCGCGTGCACTCGGGCGATCCGTCGCTCTATGGCGCCATCGCCGAACAGATGCGGCGCCTGGATGCGCTCTCCATCGACTACGACGTAACGCCCGGCGTCTCGGCCTACGCCGCCGCCGCGGCGTCGATGAAGAAGGAACTGACGCTCGCCGGCGTCAGCCAGACCATCATCCTGACACGGACGGCGGTACGCTCATCCGGAATGCCGGCGGGCGAGGACCTGGAAACGCTGGGCAAGAGCGGTGCGACGTTGGCCATTCATCTCTCGGTCAACAACCTGGCCAAGGTGGTGCGCGAACTCGCCCCCTACTACGGCGAAGACTGCCCGGTGGCCGTCGCTTACCGGGTCGGCTGGCCGGACGAGATGATTGTCGAGGGCCGGCTTTCCGACATCCGCGACAAGGTCAAGGCCACCGGCATCACCCGCACGGCGCTGATCCTGGTCGGCCGGGTTCTGGCGCCGGAAGACTTCGACGACTCGCGCCTCTACGCCGCCGATCACCACCACGTGCTGCGGCCCAAGAGCTAAAGCCGGGCCGCGAGCCAACCGAGCGCCGCCTCGACGTCCGCCGCCCGCTCGCCGGGTTCCGGCGGCGGCGGCGCCACACCGATCACCGGCAAGCCCAATTGGTTGGCGGCGATGATCTTTGCCGGCAATGCACCACCGGATACCTTGGTGACGACCGCGTCGATGCGATGGTCCGTCATCAGCGCGCGTTCGGTCTCCAGCGCATACGGCGGGCGCCCAGTCGTGACCTCGTAGGACGACAGCGGCAAGGGAGCCGGCGGCGGATCGATCAGCCGCACCAGGAACCACACCCCGGCAGCGGCGGAAAAGGCCTCGACGGTCTGCTTGCCGGTGGTGAGGAAGGCGCGCGCGGCAACCTCGCCCACCTTTGCCGCCGCCGCCTCCAGGTCCGAAACTGGAAACCATATCGTCTCGGCCGGCAAATCCCAGGCCGGCCGCACCAGTTGCAGGCGCGCCACGCCTGCGGCGTCGCAGGCGGCACGCGCGTTGGCGGATATCACCTGGGCAAAGGGATGGGTGGCATCGACGACAGTGTCGATGGCCTCCGCCCGCAGATAATCGCAGAGGCCCTCGGCACCGCCGAAGCCGCCGACGCGGGCGCGCCCCGGCAGGTCCGGGCGGCGGCCGGTGCGCCCGGCCCAGGACGTGATGACCTCGATCTCTTGGGAAAGCGCATCGGCGGCGACGGCCAATGCGCGCGCCTCCGCCGTGCCGCCGAGGATCAGAAGACGCGCCATCTCAGGCGTCGGCCCGGCCGGCGAGCTCACCCTTGCGGGTGAACACCAGAACCTCCACCGCCGTTCCCCCCGCCAGCACCGCCATCGCCGCGCCGCGCGCCCTGGCGGCGACGGCGTCGGCGAGTTCGATGCCGGCGGCGTCGGCGATCTCCAGCGCCTGCATGGCGGTATTTGCGGCAGCGATGGCGCCAGCCGTGGCCGCATCGGCGCCGGCGCGCCGCGCGGTCTCGGCCAGATCCACCATATCGACGCGGGAGCGCGACGAATGCAGATCCATGTGCCCCTGTGCCAGCTTGCTCAACTTTCCGAAGCCGCCGGCCAGCGTCAGATGTGCCACCGGGTGGCGGCGCAGGTATTTGAGCAGGCCGCCGGCAAAATCGCCCATGTCGATCAGGGCCTGCTCGGAAAGCCCGTACATGGCCTTGACGGCGGCTTCCGAGGTGGAGCCGGTGGCGGCGGCGATATGGGCGATGCCGGTGGCGCGCGCCACATCGATACCGCGATGAATGGAATGGATCCAGGACGCGCAGGAATAAGGCACGACGATTCCCGTGGTACCGAGAACGGAAAGCCCCCCCTTGATACCGAGGCGGCCATTCATGGTCTTCAGGGCCAGCGTCTCGCCGCCGGGGATGGAGATGGTGACGTCGAGATCGAGCGCCCGGCCCGCTGCCAGCGCCGTCAGGTTGTCGGTGAGCATGCGGCGCGGACCCGGATTGATGGCGGGCTCGCCCACGTCCAGCGGCAAACCCGGCAGCGTGACGGTGCCGACTCCTTCGCCGGCGAGGAAACGGAGGCCCTGGCCCGCTTGGCCGCGAGCGACGCGGACCACCACCTCGGCACCGTGGGTAACGTCTGGATCGTCGCCGGCGTCTTTGATGACGCCGGCCTCGGCCCAGCCGTCGCCAAGGGACTTGCGCGCGAGATCGAAAACCGGCGCCTCGCCGCCGGGCAGCCGAATGCCGACCGGGTCGGGAAAGGCGCCATTTTCCAGGGCGCCATAGGCCGCTGCGGCCGCCGCCGTGGCGCAAGCCCCGGTGGTCCAGCCTTTTCTGAGCGTTCCCTCTGGTTTACGACCGTCCATGGCGGTAATGTAGCCCCCTGGCAGGACAAAGACGAGTACGGCAAATGGCCGAGACCGAACCCGACAAGAAATCCGAATCGGAAGGCAAGACAGCCGAGAAACCGGCCGATCCGCCGCCGGCCAAATCGTCGCCGACGAAGGGGATTCGCGGTTGGCTGTTGTTGCTCGCGGTCGTCGTTGGCGCCGGACTGCTGATTTTTGCCAGCGGCAAGCACCTCCAGAACCTGGGCCAAGTCGGTGAGAAGCTGGTGGAAGCGACGAAATCCGCTGGCAGCCCGACCATCGGCGGGCCGTTTACGCTGACCGACATGAACGGGCGGGCGGTCACCGAGAAAACCTACGCCGGCACCTACATGCTGGTCTATTTCGGTTACACCTACTGCCCGGATGTCTGCCCCACCGGCCTGACGGAGATGTCCAACACCCTGGACCAATTGGGCGATCTGGCGGACAAGATCCAGCCGATCTTCATTTCCGTCGATCCCGACCGCGACACGCCGGAGCAGTTGAAGGAGTACACCGCCTACTTTCATCCGCGCCTCATCGGGCTGACCGGCACGCACGAGCAGGTGGCGGCGGCAGCCAAGGCCTACCGGGTCTATTACGCCAAGGTGGAGAGCAAGGATAGCGACGCCGACCCCGACGACTACACCGTCGACCATAGCGCCGTCACCTACCTGATGGACCCGAAGGGCGTCTTCGTGCAGCACTTCTCGCACGGCACCAGCGCCGAGAACATGGCCAAGCGGATTCGGGAGATCCTCAACCCTTGAGGGGACTGATCGTCGCCGCGCCCGCGTCCGGAAGCGGCAAGACCCTGGTGACGCTCGGCCTGTTGCGGCACCTGGCCAAGGCCGGCCGCAAGGTGATTTCCGCCAAGGTCGGACCCGACTACATCGATCCCGCCTTCCACGCCCACGCGTCTGGCCGCGCCTGCGTCAACCTGGACGGATGGGCCATGCGCGCCGCCACCTTCGATGGATTGCTTGGCGCGCTCAACGCCGACGGTGAGATTGCCGTCTGCGAGGGGGTCATGGGGCTGTTCGACGGCGCGCGGGTGCCACCGGGAGGGCCTTCAGGCTCCACCGCGGACGTGGCCCGCGCCACCGGCTGGCCGGTGATTCTGGTCATTGACGCACAAGCCCAGGCCGCCTCGGCGGCCGCGGTGGCGCGAGGCTTCGCCACGCATGAACCCGGCATCGATATCGCGGGCGTGGTCTTCAACCGCATCGGCGGCGCGGCACACCAGGCGATCCTCATGGACGCCATGGCAGCGGCGCTACCGCAAATTCCGGTCCTCGGCTGCCTGCCGCGTGGCGCCGCCCTGCAATTGCCGTCGCGGCACCTGGGATTGGTGCAAGCGCTGGAACATCCGGATCTGGAAGCCTTTGTCGAAAGCGCAGCGGCGTTGGTCGGCGAGCACCTGGATATCGCTCGTTTGCTCGAGCTGATGCGCCCCATTGCCGGCGCCGGCGCGGCAAAAGCGGCACCCGCGCTGCCGCCCCTGGGACAGCGCATCGCCGTCGCCCGGGACGCCGCCTTCGCTTTCGCCTACCCGCACCTGCTCAAGGGCTGGCAAGATGCCGGCGCCGAGATCATGCCGTTCTCGCCCCTCGCCGATGGGGCCCCGGACACGGGTGCCGACGCCGTCTACCTGCCGGGCGGCTACCCGGAACTGCATGCCGGACGCCTCGCCGCCAATTCGAAATTCCTGGAAGGACTTCGGGGCGCCGCCGCCAGCGATACGGCAATCTTCGGCGAATGCGGCGGCTACATGGTGCTGGGCCGTTCCCTGATCGACGCTGATGGCGAAGCCCACGCCATGGCCGGTCTGCTGGGGCTCGAGACCTCTTTCGCCGAACCGAAGTTGACGCTCGGCTACCGCCAGGCGGCGACGCTGGTGGCAGGGCCGCTTGGAGATTTGGGCGCGCGCTTCCGGGGTCACGAATTTCACTATGCCCGGGTGACGGCGGAAGAGGCCGGCCAGGCGTTGTTCAACATCGCCGACGCGGCGGGGCGCGATCTCGGGCAGGCAGGACTTGCGGCGGGGTCGGTGGCCGGGTCGTTCATCCACCTAATCGACCGCGCCGAGGGCTGAGGCACGCTCGGGCATTGCCTCGGGACGGCGGACGGAGTACCTCTATTTCATGTTTGGATTCGCCCGCAAGAAAGCGCCCGAAGCCGAGCCGTTTTGGAAACGGAAACCCCTGGCCGAGATGACCAAGGCCGAGTGGGAATCGCTCTGTGACGGTTGCGGGCGCTGCTGTTTGAACAAGCTGGAAGATGCCGACACCGGCCGCGTCTACCACACCGACGTGGTCTGCCGGCTGTTGGACGATCAAACCTGCCGATGCGTCAGCTATGAGGAGCGCAAACGCTTCGTGCCCGAGTGCCAGATCCTGACGCCGCAGAACCTGCAACGCTATCCCTGGCTGCCTTCGACCTGCGCCTACCGGCTGCTTTCCGAGGGCAAGGCGTTGCGCTGGTGGCATCCGCTGGTGTCAGGCGATCCGGAAACCGTGCACGAAGCCGGCATCTCGGTGCGCGGCCGGGTCGTGTCGGAACGCGACACCGACGATTTGGAAAACCACGTGGTCAGTTGGCCAGAGTAAATTCGAGAAGAGATTAGGGAGACCTACCGTGAGCCTGAAAAACGATCGATTCACCGGCGTGCTACCCGCCGCCCTGACGCCGCTGAAGGCGGACCTAACCCCCGACGACGCCTTGATGGCGCGTCATTGCCACTGGCTGTTGGCCAACGGCGCTAGCGGGTTGGCCATCCTCGGCACCACCGGCGAGGCCAACTCCTTTTCGCTGAAGGAACGTATCCGCATCATCGAGAGCCTGGTGGAGGCCGGCGTTCCGGCCGAAAAGCTGCTGCCGGGCACCGGTAGCTGCGCGCTCACCGATGCGGTGGAATTGACCAAGGTGGCGGTCGGCGCCGGCGCCGGCGGCGTTCTGATGCTACCGCCGTTCTACTACAAGAATCCCAGCGACGAAGGGCTCTACGCCTTCTTTTCGGAAGTGATCCAGCGGGTTGGAGATCCGCGCCTGAAAATCTACCTCTATCATTTCCCGCAAATGTCGGCGACGCCGATCACCTACAACCTGATCGAAATGCTGCTGAAGGATTATCCCGACGCGGTCGCGGGAATGAAGGATTCGTCCGGCGTCATCGACAACATGACCGGCGCGGCCGAGAAGTTCCCGGGTTTCCACGTCTTGAGCGGCGCCGACGACCTGATGCTGCCACTGTTGCAGAAAGGCGGCGCCGGTGCCATCACCGCTTGCGCCAACGTCTGCTCCGCGCCGCTGGCGGCCGTGCACGACGGCTTCCGGGCAGGCAACGACATCTCGGCCCTGCACGATCAGGTCTCCGCGATCCGCAAGACCATCGCCGGCTTCCCGCTGTCGGCGGCCCTGAAGCACCTGATGGCGCGTCACAGCGGCGACGACAACTGGCTGCGCGTGCGCCCGCCGCTGACGATGCTCTCGGACCAACAACAGCGCGAGCTGTTCGACGCTTTCGACGCCATCGGCCACCAATTGCCGGCGGCGGCCTGACCGGGCACGGGCTTCGGGCCATCGGCGGGCGGGACCACCACCTGGACATCGCCGGGCGCACCGTACCGGTGCGGCTTCGGCGCAACGCCAGCGCCCGGCGGCTAATCCTGCGGACGGAAGCCCGTCCCGACGGCGCCGCCGGGGTCGTGGTGACCCTACCCAAGGGCGTGCCCGAGGCGGAAGCCCTTGCCTGGGCCGGCACCCAGCAACGCTGGATCGAACGCCACCTGGACAAGCTTCCGGACCGCATTCCCTTCACGGAGGGCGCGACGATTCCGTTCCGCGGCGTCGACCATGTTATCCGCCACCGACCGGACGCGCGCCGCGGGGTCTGGGTCACCGATGGCGAGATATGCGTCAGCGGCCGTCCCGAACACGTGGCGCGCCGCGTCGCCGATTGGCTCAGGCGCCAGGCGCGCGCGGTAATTGCCGAGCGGGTAGCGGAAACGGCGGCCCGCATCGACGCCTCCTATGGCCGCATCGCCATCCGCGACACCAAGAGCCGTTGGGGCTCCTGCGCGGCGGGCGGCAATCTGAATTTCTCCTGGCGCCTGGTGCTGACGCCGGATTTCGTCTTCGACTACGTGGTTGCGCACGAAGTCGCCCATCTGAAGGAGCACAACCACGGACCGGGGTTTTGGCGCTTGGTCGACCAACTGACACCGGAAACCGAACGTGCACGGGCATGGCTCAACAGTTTCGGGGCCGGCCTACATCGTTTCGGTTAAATAGAAAAGTATGTTATAAATCTACCTATGAGAGATTCGCAGCCCATGCTACCGCTGGACCCGCCGTCATTGGTTCCCATTGACCAGGTCAATGACGACGATTTTCAGCGTTTTATCGACTACTGGACCAGCCTGAAAGGCGATCGTTTCGCGCCGTCCTGGCGGGAGTTCGACCTGAGCGCCCTGCCGCCAGCGATGGTCCCGCATATTGTCGTGGTCGACGTGATCGGGCCCCCGACCGACATCCTGGTGCGCTTTTGGGGAACCGCGCACGTGCGCCGCAAGGGTGTCGAAAAGACCGGAAAACTGATCACGGAAAACCCAACCCAGCGCGACGAGGAAGCGAAGCGGGAGTATCTGTGGGTCGTCGCCAACCGCCGGCCGATCGCGTCGCGCAGCATGGTCGACCTGCATGAAGACCAAAAGCGACTGCCGTTCGAACAGCGCCTGGTACGTTTGCCGCTTTCGTCGGACGGCGAGACCGTCGACCATGTGGTTTCCCTGGCCTACTGGGAATTGAAATGAGCTGCGCACGCCTGGCTGTGTTCGGTGCGCTCCTCACCGCCGCCTGCGCCCCACAGCCGACGGCGAACACCAACCATTGGATCGCCAGCCACCGATATGCCTGTAACGACGGTACGCGTCTCACAATCAACTGGGGCCGCGACGAGGCGGAAGCGGTGTTCGGCGATCGCCGCTGGCGGCTCCGGCGTGCGGTCTCGGGCTCCGGAGCGCGCTATGCGGATGCCGACAAGGAAGTGTGGGAACACCAGGGCGCGGTGCGCGTGACGGCGGGCGCGACTGCCCGCACCTGCACCCTCGCCGGCCGGTAGTCACGGCCGGCGATTTGACCTTCCAGCCCCTGGAACCCTGATGATCGGCGTAAGTGAGACCGACAAGGAGGCCGGCATGAATCGAAACGGATGGAAGAGATGGTTGGCCGCACTGACACTAGCAACAGTGCTGCCGGGGGCGTTTGGCGCCTGGGCGTCCAGCGGACTGGACCCAAGCCGGATCAAGCTTCCCGAAATGACGCCGCAACTGAACTTGGGCAAGATGCTCTACGACGCCAAATGCGCCACCTGTCATGGCGCCAATGCCGCCGGCACCGACAAGGGACCGACCTTCCTGCACCGGGTTTACCATCCGGGCCATCATGGCGACGGCGCCTTCTTCCTGGCGCCGAAACGCGGTGCGCGCGCGCACCACTGGCCCTTCGGCGACATGCCGCCGGTGGAAGGCATCACCGATCCGCAGATCGAGAAAATCCTCCACTACGTCCGCACCCTGCAGAAGACCAACGGCATCTTCTGACCATGCATCACCGGAGATACAGCCGGGCGCGGAGCGCGCGCCTCATGCTGGCGCTTGCCTTGGTGCTTGGCTTTGTGCTTGCCCTGGCCCCCATGGTGCGGGGAGCGGCTCCGCTCGACGCCGATACGGTCCACGACGCCGCTCGGGCCATCCGCGCCGAAAAGAATTAGCGGCGCATCGGCATCGCCGCGCTACACCGTCGGCACGCCGCACTTCATCTCGACGACGACGCGGCGGTTGCTCGGGTTGTTGGTGCCGTCCAGGGTATGCACCTTGAGCCGGCGCTCGCCCCAACCGCGCACGGTACCAACGGGAAAGCCGAGCTTCTCCAGCCTGTCGGCGATGTATTCGGCGCGCTTTTGCGACAGCCGCAGGTTGCTCTCGTCGTTGCCGAGGGTGTCGGCGAAACCCGAGACGTTAACCTTGCAGCTTGAATCGGTGATCCGGTCGCGCAAGCCGGGCACGATCTTGGCGAGCTGCGAATCGGGCCGGGGGCCGTGCGCGGAACCGAGCGGGAAGTAAATGGTCTTGGCCAGCGGCCCGAACATCACCGGCGCCTTCATGGCGTCGGGGATGGGCGCCTTGGCTTGGACCTTCCGCGGCATATCGGCGAGCTTGTCCAGCCGCTCGACGATCAGGCTCTGCTTCTCGCTGATGGCGGCAACGGCATCTTTCAGTTCCGTCACGGCGCTCATCATTTCCGCGCCGGCGCCACCTACCATGCCCTGGGCGCCGGCGCCCGCCTTGCCAAGGCCGCTGGCGATTTCCTGGTTCATGGTCTTGATCTCGGCGATGGCCGCGTCCTTGGCGGCGCGAATCTCATCGATGGTGCCGGACTTCAGCTCGATGATGACGGCCTGGGTCTGGCTGTTCTGCGCCTGGATTTCCTTGCGCAGGTGATCCCACCCGTAATAACCCGCGGCGAGCAGGCCGCCGAGCACGAGAAACCCGGTCAGGGCGGTGATCATCGCGGGATTGGTTCGTTCACTCATGTTCCGAACTCCATTGCCGAATACCATTGAAGCCATGATGGATTCATGTGGTCCGGCTCCGAGACTCACGCAAGTTCCTTAAGATTTGGTTGGCGAATCCAGGTTCAATTTTCGCTCCGCTTTTTCCGCAGCACAGGTAAAATCTCCGGAAAGGTTACCGGGTCAAGGTGCGAGGGAAGGAACAGACATGCGTTTTCGGACCTATTCGATATTGCTGGGATGGCTGGCGCTTTTCGTTTCGAACGGGGCCCTGTCCCAGTCACACTCACACGGCGGGGCCGGGCACGCGCATGACAAGGCGCTAATGCTGCCCGCCGGGCCGTCGGCACCGAGCGTCAGCGCCAGCATCGCCAAGGATCCGGTCGGCGGCTGGAATCTGCATGTGACGGCAACGAACTTCCGCTTCGCCCCCGAACACGCGAGCGGTGAACATGTGGCGGGCGAGGGACACGGGCACATCTACGTCAACGGCAAAAAGATCGCGCGGCTCTATGGTGCCTGGTTCCATATCGGATCGCTGCCGACCGGCGGCGCCGACATCCGCATCAGCCTGAACGCCAACGACCACCGGGAAATCATGGTCGGCGGCAAGGCCGTGGAGGCACGGCTCACCGTGCCTGGATCATGAACCGGTGAACCCTGCCGCTAAATCCGGGGGTCCGCCGCTAGGTCGAGTTGCCGCGCCGCCTGGCGGGCAAAACGCAGCAACTGATGGCGGCGACGGTTGGCGTTGAGCGGTTGCTCGACGGCGGCGCGGTGAAGGGCGGCGCCGAACCCATCGGCGACCAAGACGCCATGCACTGGCGGCAGGAGGTCGAGCGGAAACGCCGCGTCAACGGCGAAATAGAAGAAATCCGCATGCGCCAGGTAGTCCGCCCATTTGCCGTCGGCGCGGAAATCGGCGACCGACGACTTGACCTCGACGACGGTGAACCGGCCCGCCGCATCCAGCCCCGCCACATCGCAACGGCGCTTGTTGGCGAGCTTGAACTCCCGCAGCGGCGTGATCCCCGCCGACGCCAGGAAGCGGCAAACGCCCCGGGTCAACGCTTCGGTGATTTCCGGCCGGGCGGCGTCGGATGGAACGAATCGAGCTTTTCTGTTCATCTTATGTTCTTATCGCGACCCGCCTTCGGGGTCAATGGCGCACCGCCGGCAGTTTGACACGGATCAATGTGTGCCGCCGCGCCGCGCCCTAGAGTGTCGCGTTTTCCTGATGTCAGCGGGGGATAGCATGGCAAAGAATCCGGCGGCGACGCCGAAATACATCGATCCGGGCTGCGCCTACTGTCCGCCCAGCGTGCAGGCCTGCCGCGCCGGCGAGAGCGCCGAGCGCGGTCCGGGATTTTGCCCGTCCAAGATCGCGCAAGGCGAGATCGACGGCGCCTGGGAAATCTACCAGGACCCGAAAATCAAGAAGATCGCGCAGGAATCGGCACGCGTCGAGGCCGAGGGCTACTGCCAATGGACCCGAGTCGAGGAAGTGGTGCAGTTCGCCAAGAAGATGGGCTACACCAAGATCGGCATCGCCACCTGCATCAGCTTCGTCGAATTGGCCAACACGCTATCGCAGATTCTGGAAAGCCACGGCTTCGAGGTCGCCTCGGCGGCTTGCAAGCACGGCTCCGTCGCCAAGGAGGAACTCGGGCTCCGCGACGACGAGAAGATCCGCCCCGGCGGACACGAATCCATGTGCAACCCGATCTCGCAGGCGGAGCTCTTGAACAGCCGCGGCTGCGAGTTCAACGTGGTGCTCGGGCTCTGCATCGGCCACGACAGCCTGTTCTTCAAACATTCGGATGGGCTCTGTTCGACGCTGGTGGCCAAGGACCGAGTGCTGGCGCACAACCCGATCGGCGCCCTGCAACTGGCCGACAGCTACTATTCCAAGGTCTGGGGGCCGGAGCGGCCGGAGAAGAGGCCGAAACTGCCGCGCGAGGGCCGCAAATAGCCATGCGCCAGGCGCTCGGCGAACTCAACGTGGCGACGCCGGGCCAGGGGCTGGTGGAGATCACCGCCGAGGTTGGAGGCTGGGTCGCCGACCGGGGAATTCGGGACGGCCTGTTGACCGTCTTCTGCCGCCACACGTCGGCATCGCTGACCATCCAGGAGAACGCCGATCCGGACGTGCAGCGCGACCTCAACACCTTCTTCAAGCGCCTGGTGGCGGAGGACCCGAGCCTCTACATCCACACCATCGAGGGCCCGGATGACATGCCGGCGCATATCCGCAGCGCGCTCACCGACGTGTCCCTATCGGTCCCGGTCGTCGGCGGGCGCATGGCGCTCGGGACCTGGCAGGGAATCTACCTGTTCGAACACCGCCGCCGGCCGCACGCGCGCAAGCTGGCGCTGCAATTGATGGGCGACTAGGGTACGCCGGTATCAGTCCTGGTTCTGATAGAGATGCACGTCGCGCTGTGGGAAGGGAATCGAGATTCCCTCGGCATCGAAGCGCTGCTTCACCGCCTTCAGCATGTGGAATCTCAAATTCCAGTATTCGCCCGCGTCGCACCATAGCCGGGTGATGATGTTGACCGAACTGTCGCCCAGTTCGCCGACCACGATCACCGGTTCCGGGTCCTTGTGCACGCGCTCGTCCTCGGCGGCCAACGCGGCGATGATGCTCATGGCCTTGTCGATGTCGTCATCGTAGCCAATGCCGAAGACGAAGTCGCAGCGGCGCGTTGTGTTGTAGCTGAAGTTCTTGATCGATGAACCCCAGAGCGCCGAATTCGGCACGATGATCTCGACGTTGTCGGGCGTGTTCATATGGGTGACGAACAGTCCGATGCTCTTCACCGTACCGGCCTGGCCGCCGCCCTCGATGAAATTTCCGACGCTGAACGGCCGGAAGAACAGCAGCATGACGCCGGCGGCGACGTTGGAAAGGGTGCCTTGCAACGCCAGGCCGATCGCCAAACTGGTGGCGCCGAGAATGGCGATGAAACTGGTGGTTTCCACGCCGAAGCGATCGAGCACCGCCAGCACCGTGATAATCAGCACGATATAGCGGACCGTGTTGCTGAGGAACACCGTCAACGTGTCGTCGACATGCTTGGTCCTCTTGAACGCCTTAGTGCTCCACGCCTTGGCTCGGCCGGCGAACCACCAGCCGATGATCAGAATGGCGATGGCGCCGACCACATCGAGGCCATAAGCGGTGACCATTTCGATCACCAACTGCACGGTTTCCTGAACCTGCTGATCGACATTTTGCATGACAAAGCCCTTCCGTACTTTTCGAGATTTCTCCTTTCATAAGGCGGTTTCCCAGGCGCGTCCATGCTCTTGTGGGAGAGTACCATGCACCGCCCGAAGGCCGCTGGAGATCGCCCCTTGACCTCGGGCGCGGGGGGTGCGAAGCCTCTGGGCCATGAACGGAACATCGACACCGGCCGCCGTCGGCGGCATCGACGAACTGCGCCGGCTGCTGCAAGAGCTGCCCGGTCCCGACGGAACCGCCACCGGCGCCGCGCGGGCGCGCGAGCCGCAACTGACCAAGCCGCCCGGTTCGCTCGGCCGGCTGGAAGCTATCGCCGAATGGCTGGCGACCTGGCAGGGCCGGCATCCGCCGACGCTCGATTCCGTACAAGTGCGTGTTTTCGCCGGAAACCACGGCGTCGTCGCCAAGGGGGTCTCGGCCTACCCGGCGGAAGTGACGGCGCAGATGGTGGGGAATTTCCAGGCCGGCGGCGCCGCGGTGAACCAGCTTTGCCGGGCCGCCGGGGCGACTCTCGACGTGGTGGCGCTGGAACTCGAGCGGCCGACCGCCGACTTCACCGAAGCACCCGCCATGACCGAGGGCGAATTTATCATCGCCTTCAATGCCGGCATGGCCAGCGTGCCCGACGGCTGCGACCTTCTTGGCGTCGGTGAAATGGGCATCGGCAACACCACGTCGGCCGCCGCCATCTGCCATGCGCTGTTCGGCGGCGCGGCCGGCGACTGGACGGGGCCCGGCACCGGCGTCGCGGGCGCGGCGCTCGACGCCAAGGCCCAGGTCGTGGCCGACGCGGTCGTGCGGCATGCCGCCGCTCGCTCCGACGGGCTCGAGGTGCTGCGCCGGTTGGGCGGGCGCGAACTTGCGGCCATGGCCGGCGCCATCACCGCTGCGCGGCTAAAGCGCGTGCCGGTCCTGCTCGATGGTTATGTGGCCACGGCCGCGGCGGCGGCGCTGCAGGCGGTTTCCACCGATGCCCTCGACCATGCGCTGGCGGCGCATGTTTCCGCCGAACCGGCGCACCGGGGCCTGCTGGAGCGGCTGGGCAAGACGGCGCTGCTGGAATTCTCCATGCGCCTTGGCGAGGCCTCGGGCGCGGCGCTGGCGATCCCGCTGGTGCGCGCGGCACTCGCCTGCCACGCGGGAATGGCAACCTTTGCCGAGGCCGGCGTCACCGACAAGGATTGAGCGGACGGCCTAGCTGCGTTCGATGCGGCGCTTCAGGCGCAGCAGTTCGCGGCGGCGGCTGTCCTCGGCGATGAGGCTTTCGACGTAGCGTCCCTGGAACAGCGTGATGCCGATGGACTTGCCGAAGTCGATAGCCTCGCGGTTGTCGCAGCGGGTTAGGATCAACCGGCCTTCGCCCTCGTCGCGGGTCAGGTTGGCGAGCATCTCGTGCACCTCGTCGCCGCCGTCGACCAGTTCCGGATTCCACACCAGCTTTGTCAGATCGATGCCGAGGCGCTTCCTATTGATGAGCTGGATCGAGTCCAGCGCCATGCCGTCGAGGCACACCCGGTAGCCCTTGTCCTGCACGAATTCCCGCGCGAACAGGTAGGACGACAGGTTGGAGAAGATGTCTTCCTTCTGCAGCTCGATGATCATCTGTCCGCGGCGGGACGCCGCGATGTTATCGTCGAAAATCTGGAAATCCTTGGAAAGGATGGTAGCGACGTTGACGTTGAAACTGATTTCGCCGGAAATCGAGGCGCCGTCGGTCTTGGTCAGCATCGACAGCATGCGCCGATCCAGGGTCTCGGTCAGGTGCTGGAAAAGCCAGCGGTTGGCGACCAGGTTGACGCCCGGAAGCAGCGTTTCGCGCAAATCCTTGATGGAGATGAACAGCTCCGAGAAATGCTGCTCAGGCACCATCTTGGCGTCCACCGCGCAGATGAATTGTCGGCGCACCAGGTTGGACAGGTCGGCACGCTCCAGCGCCGTCTCCACCCGGGCCAGAACCTCCGGCGTCAACGGCTCGCCCTGCTGCTGCTTGGCCCGGAGCGCGGCACGAGCGTCCATGCGCGAGCGCACGGCGGTCTGGCGCTTTTCCTCGGCGTCGGCATAGGACTGTGCCATCTTGAGGATGCTTTCGTAGTCCCTGTCGGCGTCGTGCCAACTGGCGAACGGAAGCGGCTGTTTATCCTCCTCGGCGACCAGTGGGTCATCGTCGAACAGGAAACGGATTTTCTGGACGATGGTCTCCACCTGCGGCTGCGCTTCGCCCTTGTAGACGAAAAACAAGTCGGCGTTCTTGAGGATGAACAACTGCCCCGTCATATCGCCGATCAGCGGTTCGAAATTGCCGGCCGCGGTGCGGATGTGCTGATCGCGCCGATTGAACGGCCTGAGCCCGGACAGATGCAGATGCACGACCTTGCGCCCGGCCTTGTGCTTCTCCAGCCGCCGCACGTAGTCGAGCAGCAGGTTTTCCTGCGAGGGTAACCGCTTTTTGCCGTCGCCGGAATCGGCCATGCTGCGCTCTCCCCTGTCCCGCCGGCCGGCCTAGCTGGCCACTTTCTTCGTCGCCGGCTGGCGGCCGCGGCCGATGACCTGCACCAGCTTATCGATGAAGAAACCCTGGAACCGGCTGACCCCGAGGCCCAAGCCCCATTTCACCGCCTTTTCCGAATCGACTCGGCCCAGGATCATCGAATCCTTGCCGGCCGCGGCGATGACCTCGCGCATCTCCTCAATCCGCCGGTCCTCTTCATCACCGGTGAATTCCGGCCCCCAGGCGATCTTGATGAAATCCGACTTCAGCCCGGCCGGCTCGAAATAACTCAGCGACAGAGGATTGAGACCGTCGACCACCACCCGGTAGCCCCGCTCCTGCAGGGAATCGCGGGCGTAGGAGTAGCTCTTTAGGTCGGCGAAAATATCAATGATCTGAAACTCCACCACGACCTTATGGGCGTTCGACCCGACGGCACGGTGGAGGTTCTGAAAATCGCGCGACAGCACCGTGGAAACGTTCAGGTTGATGCTGAGCGGATCCTGCAGCTCGTCGAATTCTTCCTCCACCAACACCGCCAACAGCCGCCGGTCCAGGGTTTCGGTCAGGTACTGGAACAGCCACGGGCTGGCGAACAGGTTGATGTCCGGCGCCACGCGCTCGCGCACCTCGGCCATGGAGATGAACAGCTCGTAGAAGATCAGCTCGCCGCCGCCACCGGTGCGCACCTGCAGGCAGGCCTGACGCTTGATCATGTCGGCGACGCGCATGCCGGCCAGTTTCTGGTTGATCTCGGCCAGGTTGCCGGGACGCAGCGGGTCGCCGAGCTGCTTTTCCTGGTCGCGCTGCTGCGCCTGTTCCTTCAGCTTCTGCTCGGCCTCAACCGCAAGCTCGGTAATGACGCCGAAAAAATCGGCGAAATCCTCGCGGTTGGAGAGGTCGTACCAGGTGGAGAATCGGTCCTCGAAGGAATCTTCGTCCATTTCGGTGAGCGGGTCTTCGCTGAACAGACCGCGCACCTTTTCCATGATCGAATCGACGTCGTCCACCGGCACTTCGCGGCAAATCAGCACCAGGTCCTTGTTGGTCAACCCGAACAGTGTCGCGTCGGCGCTGTCGATCAGGGTATCGAAGGTGCGCGCGGCGATGTCGATAAAATGCGGCTGCTTATGATTGGGCCGGAGCGCCGAAAGGTGCGCATGCACGGCGAAGTATCCGATGGCGTTGTTCTGGATTCGGTTCAGCCGGTCCAGCAACAACGATTCTTCGGTCGTGTCGGCGTCGCCGCCGCCCATGCTCGTCGTGGCTACACCCCATTCAGCCATGCCCGTCTATCCATGCTCCGGCGTTGTTGGCAGGTCTCGCAAGATGCCACGAAAATAGGGGCCGAACCATTAAAATCCCCTTACACTTAAGCCCGCCGGCCCCGTTTGCCGCTGGCTTCAGCGCTTCGGCAGGGGTCATAATGGTGCCATGGCCGGCTCATTCGAAACCCCGGCGGGAACCCGCGTTTACGCCATCGGCGACATCCATGGCAGGCTCGACCTGCTGCGCGAAATCCGTGGCCTGGTCGGCGACGACCTGGCCCGAAGCCCGCCGGCGCGCGCCGTCGTGGTCTATCTCGGCGATTATGTGGACCGGGGGCCGGCATCCAAGGACGTAATCGAGACCCTGATCGCGGAGCCCATCGTCGGCGCCAGTTCGGTGCACCTGAAGGGCAACCACGAGGATTTGCTGCTGCGCTTCCACGATTCCGGCGATCTCGGCGAGACCTGGCTGATGAACGGCGGCGGCGCAACGCTAGCAAGCTACGGGGTCGAGGCCGCCGACGACCCCTTCCAGGCGCTATGGTGCCTTGACGAGCTTCGGGATGCGTTGCGCGCCAAGCTGCCGGCGCACCATCTGGCCTTCCTGCGCGGTCTCGACCTGGAGCACCGTGAGGGCGGCTACCTGTTCGTGCATGCCGGCGTTCGTCCGGGCATCGCACTCGCGGCGCAGACGGCGGAAGACCGGATCTGGATTCGCGACGAGTTTCTCGCCAGCGAGGCCGATTTCGGCGTTTTCGTGGTGCACGGCCACACGCCCCGCCCGTCGCCGGTGGTTAAGGCCAACCGCATCGGTATCGATACCATGGCCTACCGTTCGGGCACGCTCACCTGCCTGGTGCTCGACGGCACCGAGCGACGCTTCATAGCCACCTGATTGCGTTGAACGGAAACGGGGCGGGTGCTAGGTTCCGGGCAACATGCATACACGTAAACGCATCTTGGTGACGGGAGGGGCCGGTTTTATCGGCTCGCACCTTTGCGCGCGCCTGGTCGCGGACGGTAATGACGTTCTTTGTGTCGATAACTTTTTCACCGGCAACAAGGACAACATCATCGGGCTGCTCGACGATCCGCATTTTGAGCTGATGCGTCACGACGTGACGTTTCCGCTCTATGTCGAGGTGGACGAGATCTATAACTTGGCCTGCCCGGCCTCGCCCGTGCACTATCAGCACGATCCGGTGCAGACCACCAAGACCAGCGTGCATGGCGCCATCAACATGCTGGGACTGGCAAAGCGCACCGGTGCACGCATCTTCCAGGCGTCCACCAGTGAGGTTTACGGCGACCCCGAGGTGCATCCGCAGCCGGAGAGCTACAAGGGTAACGTCAATCCTATTGGTCCGCGGTCGTGCTACGATGAAGGCAAACGTTGCGCCGAGACCTTGTTTTTCGACTACCGCCGTCAGCACGCGCTCGGCATCAAGGTTGCGCGCATTTTCAATACTTACGGGCCGAACATGCATCCGAACGACGGACGGGTGGTATCCAACTTCATCGTGCAGGCGCTGCGGGGTGAGGACATTACCGTTTACGGCGACGGCCAGCAGACGCGATCATTCTGCTATATCGACGACTTGGTGGAGGGCTTCATCCGGCTGATGGAATCGGCCGATGACGTAACCGGCCCGGTCAACCTCGGCAACCCGGGCGAATTCACCATCAAACAACTGGCCGAACTGGTGATCGAACAGACCGGTGCCAAGTCGAACTTGATCTACAAGCCGCTGCCGGAAGACGACCCCATGCAGCGCTGTCCCGATATCAGCTTGGCAAAGCAGGCGCTCGGCTGGCAGCCGACAGTGCCGCTGGCCGATGGCCTGGAAAAGACCATCGCCTATTTCCGGGCGATGGTCTGATCCCGTCCGCTCAGGCGGCGAAATCCGCCGCCAACGCGTCGCGCACGGCGCCCGCGACGATCACCGCATGGGCGTATTTCGGGTGCTCGATACCGACCATCACCCGGACATCGGGATCGCGGAACTTGGCGATTTGTTCCGGCGTGAACGGGAAGTGCAGGAACTGCACACTCGACGCCTTGCCGTCCGCCGACGTGCGGTCGACGTCGGCTTCCGGCACGGCCTTGACCGTTTCGCCGCCGAGGTCGATGAACACCGTTTCCTCGACCCCGCCGAGACCATCCAGGAATTTGGCGCGGATGTCCGGATTGTCGATTTCGAACATCAGTGTCGCCACCAACTCGCTGCCATTGGGGATCAGTGGGTTGTAGGCGCGCAGCTCGTCTTCGATCTGCTCGTCGCCGCCCTTTTCGATGTAGAGCATCTCGTGCACCTGGTGCCACATGGTCTCGTAGCTCTCGAAATAGAAGGTGGCGTGCGGGCCGCAATGCAGCCGGCGGTTCTTTTTGGTTTCGGTCATCGCCGCGCGGCGTTCCTTGCGGATCGCCGCATAGGCGTCGATGTCCATGATGTCTTCACGGCTGATTTCGGTCTTCAGCATGTCTCGGTCTCCTTCAGTCCTCTATCGGGCTTAAAGGCCGTAGGCCTTGGCCAGAAGCTCCACCGGGTGCTGGGCGTCGGTGACCGTGGGCGCCGCGCCCTCGGCCAGGCCTTCCATGCCCTGCAAGATGTGCTCGCGCGCCAATGGGCACTCGGACACCACGTGGCCCGGACCTTCGTTGCCTTCCATGGCCTTCAGGGCCTGGCGGGCGACCGGTTTACCGACCTTCAGCGCCACTTCGAAGTTGTCCTTCATCACCCCCCACGAGCCGCCGTGACCGGAGCAGCGCTCGATCACATTGACTTCCGTATCGGGAACGGCGCGCAGCATCTCGGCGCCTTTCTGGCCCATGTTCTGGGCGCGCGAATGACACGAGATATGGATGGTCACCTTGCCGAGTGGCGAGAGGCCGTCTGCCAGGCCTTCTTTCTTGGCGATGTCGACCATGTATTCGGTGATATCGAAGGTGGCGTCCGCCAGGCGCTTGACGTTCTCGTTGTCCGGCACGATCAACGGCCATTCGAATTTCAGCATCAAGGCGCAGCTCGGCACCGGCGCGATCACATCGTAGCCCTTGTCGATCCAGGCAACCATCTCGGCGGCGGCCTTCTCAGCCTTGGCGGCGACGCTTTCGAGATCGCCGTGTTCCAGTTGCGGCATGCCGCAACAGGTGGGATAGGCGACCTCGGTGTCGACGCCGTTCTTGGCCAGCACGGCGCGCGCCGCATGGCCGATGGCGGCGTTGTTGTATTCGGCGAAACAGGTGGCGTAGATCACCGCCTTGCGGCCGGCGGCCGGCGCGCTTTCGTTGCGTGCCGGCGGATTGGCGGCGCTGGCCACCGTGAACCGGGTGCCCTCGAACTTCGGCAGTTCGGCATCGCGATGGACGCCGAGCACGCCTTCCATGATCGGCCGGGTGAGACCGTTGGAACGCTTCGACGCCCAGTTGGCGACACCGGAGAAGCCGCAGCCGAGCTTGCCGTTCTTGTCGGTCTCGGTGAGCCGCCGCTCGGTGCCGGAAATCTCACCCTTTTTCAGTTGCATGGCGCGGTAGCGCACCATCAGGTGCGGGAAGTCCAGGTTGAATTCGTGCGGCGGCACGTAGGGGCATTTGGTCAGGAAGCACATGTCGCACAGCGTGCACGCATCGACGATGGGCTTGAAGTCGGCGCTGTCGACTGTGTCGAGCTCACCGGATTCGGATTCGTCGACCAGGTCGAACAGGCGCGGAAAGCTGTCACACAGGTTGAAGCAGCGGCGGCACCCGTGGCAGATGTCGAAGACGCGGCGAACCTCTTCGTCGATCTTGGCTTCATCGAGAAAATCCGGGTCTTTCCAGTCGATCGGGTGACGCACCGGGGCGTCCAGGCTTCCTTCCCTCATGCTCGTGATCCTCGTCCAGAAAACTGAATAATGAAGGCTTGATGAAAAACAAAGGGGAGCCGGAGCCCCCCTTCGCGGTTTTTGTCCCCGAAGGGCCGGCGTGGACTCAGTCCATGCCGTCCAGGGCTTTTTGGAAACGTCCGGCGTGGGACTTTTCCGCCTTGGCGAGGGTTTCGAACCAATCGGCGATTTCGTCGAAGCCTTCGTCGCGGGCGGTTTTGGCCATGCCCGGGTACATGTCGGTGTACTCGTGGGTTTCGCCGGCGATGGCGGCCTTCAGGTTGTCGTCGGTGCCGCCGATGGCGAGGCCGGTGGCCGGGTCGCCGGTTTCTTCGAGGAATTCGAGGTGGCCGTGGGCGTGGCCGGTTTCACCTTCGGCGGTGGAACGGAACACGGCGGCGACGTCGTTGTAGCCCTCGATGTCGGCCTTCTGCGCGAAGTACAGGTAACGGCGGTTGGCCTGCGATTCGCCAGAGAAAGCGTCCTTCAGGTTCTGTTCGGTTTGGCTGCCTTTCAAGCTCATATCGATACTCCCTTCGATCTGTTGGTTGGTGACTGTTGGCTGTGGATGTTGTCGGCCCTGCGCAATGCGGACCGTTGAATTCTGCCTCGGCTATGTTCCGGTGTTGTGACCAATATGCGGCGGTTGCGTGGGCAGGTCAAGATTTTTTTAATGTTTCTAAAAAGAAACCTATCTTGCTGATAATAGTTATTATTATCCCGAAACTCGCACCACCACATCGACCCTGCGGACGGTCTGACCGGCAGGCGCCTGAGGCAATCTGGAAACCACCACTTCGTCACCCGGAATGTCTTCCAGGTGGCCGGATTCCTCATGGAAAAAGTGATGGTGGTCGTCGACGTTGGTGTCGAAATAGCAGCGATGCGAATCGACCACGATCTCACGCAACAGGCCAGCGTCGGTAAATTGGTGCAACGTGTTGTAAACCGTCGCCAGCGATACGCGGATGGTGTTCTCCAGCGCCTCGCCGTGCAGGCTCTCGGCGGTGACGTGCCGATCGCAGCCGTCAAACAGCAGCTTGGCGAGCGCGATGCGCTGGCGCGTGGGGCGCAGACCGGCATTTCGCAATCGGTCGATCACCTGACTATAGGGTCTGTTTTCCATTTTTTCTCCCTACCCCCGGGTCCGTCTTTGGCGGGGGTAATCATCCTGATCATATGGCTTTCGAATTCAGGATTTGAAGCAGAATCACAATTCCACAATATTTCTATGGACAATAAAGTGCGCCGCTGGGGGCGTCAACGTGTTTTTTTAGAATTTCTCCAAAAAAGGCCGGCGCGCCGATCAGCCGCCGTTGCCGCTTCCGCCGCCGAAACTCTTCGGCATGCCGACCGCATGGTAGCCGCTGTCAACGTGGTGCACCTCTCCGGTGACGCTGCGCGACAGGTCCGACAGCAGATACAGCGCGGCGCCGCCGATGTCCTCTTGGCAGAGCGTGCGTTCTAGCGGCGCCGATTCCTGGCTGCGCTTCAGAATCTCGCGCGCACCGCCGATGGCGCTGCCGGCCAGCGTGCGCATGGGCCCGGCGGAGATGGCGTTGACTCGAATATTCTGCGGGCCGAGATCAATCGCCAGGTAGCGCACACTTGCCTCCAGCGCCGCCTTGGCAACGCCCATGACGTTGTAGTTGGGCATGACGCGCTCGGCACCGAGGAAGCTCAGGCTGATTAGGCTGCCGCCGGCGGGCATCATCGCCTGGGCGCGCTGGGCGATGGCGGTCAAGGAATAGCACGACACGTCGAGAGTGCGCAGGAAGTTATCGCGGCTGGTATCCACATAGCGGCCCTTGAGCTCCTCCTTGTCGGAGTAGGCAATGGCATGAACGACGAAATCCAGCGACGGCCATTGCCCGGCGAGACCGCTGAAAACGCCTTCGATGCTTTCCGTGCTTTCCACATCGCAGGGCATGACCAGGCTGGAACCGAGTGAATCGGCCAGCGGTTTGACCCGGCGTTCCAGCGCTTCGCCCTGGTAGGTGAAGGCGAGCTCGGCGCCGTGCTGCGACAGCGCCCGGGCGATACCCCAGGCGATGGAATTGCGGTTCGCCACGCCCATGATCAGGCCGCGGCGGCCGGCCATCAATGCGCCCGGTGCCGGCGAATCCCAATCGTCTTGCTGGGCGTCGGCGCTGCCGGGGTTGATCTGCGGTGCCTCGGATTCCATGCGTCTCTCCCGGATGCCGTTCAGGCGTCCAGGCGACGGAACGCCAGTGAGGCGTTGGTGCCGCCGAACCCGAAGCTGTTGGAAAGAACGCAGTTCAATCCCGCGTCATCGACCCGCTCAGTGACGATGTTGGCGTCGCCGGCGTCCGGGTCGAGGTTTTCGACGTTGGCCGACGCGGCAACGAAATCGTTGTTGAGCATGATCAGCGAGTAGATCGCCTCGTGCGCACCGGTGGCGCCCTGGGAATGCCCGGTCAGCGACTTGGTCGACGAGACCATCGGCCGGTGCGCGCCGAACACTTCCTTGATCGAGTTGATTTCCACCATGTCGCCGACCGGCGTCGAGGTGCCGTGTGCGTTGATGTAGTCGACGGCGGTGTTGCCGAGACCCTGCATGGCCATGCGCATGCAGCGCATGCCGCCCTCGCCCGACGGGGCCACCATGTCGACGCCGTCCGAGGTGGCGCCGTAGCCGGCAACCTCGGCGTAGATCTTGGCGCCGCGTGCCTTGGCGCGCTCGTATTCCTCGAGCACCACCACGCCCGCCCCACCGGCGATGACAAAGCCGTCACGATCGGTGTCGAACGGCCGCGATGCCCGTTCGGGGGTATCGTTGAACTTGGAACTCAAGGCGCCCATGGCGTCGAACAGCACGCTCAATGTCCAGTCGACCTCCTCGCCGCCGCCGGCGAAGACCACGTCCTGCTTGCCCCACTGGATCAGTTCGGTGCCGTTGCCGATGCAGTGCGCGCTGGTGGCGCAGGCGGACGAGATCGAATAACTGAGGCCCCGCATCTTGAAGGCCGTGGACAAATTGGCGGAATTGGTCGAGCACATGGATTTCGGCACCGCGTAAGGGCCGATGCGCTTGGCGCCGCGCTCGCGCGCCGTGTCGGCGGCGCCGACCAGTGCCGATGTCGAAGGCCCGCCCGAGCCCATCACCAGGCCGGTGCGCTCGTCAGTGATGTCGGCCTCCGAAAGGCCGGCGTCGGCGATGGCTTCGCTCATGGCGACGTAATTATAGGCCGCGCCATCACCCATGAAGCGCCTGAGCTTGCGGTCGATCATGTCGTCCATGTCGATCTGGGGCTTGCCGTGCACGTGCGACCGGAAGCCGCGTTCCGCGTATTCCTCACAGAATGTGATACCGGAGCGGCCGGCACGCAGGCTGTCGGTCACTTCCGCGACGTTGTTGCCGATGGGCGAAACGATCCCCATGCCGGTGACTACGACCCGTCTCATGAATGCCTCGCTTGTTCAGTCCTCGCTGGTGAAGAGCGTCACACGCAGGCCTTCGGCCTCGTAGGCGAGCTCTCCATCCACTTCCATGGTTCCATTGGCGATGCCGAGCGTAATCTGCCGGTTCATCACCCGCTTGATGTCGATCTTGTAGGTCACCAGTCTGGCCTCCGGCTGCACCTGGCCGGTGAACTTGACGCCGCCGACGCCGAGCGCGCGGCCGCGCCCGGGCGCGCCGGTCCAACCCAGATAGAACCCGACCAACTGCCACAATGCGTCCAGCCCCAGGCAGCCCGGCATTACCGGATCGCCCTGGAAGTGGCAGTCGAAAAACCAAAGATCGGGTTTGATGTCGAATTCCGCTGTCACGTGGCCCTTGCCGAAGGCCCCGCCGGTGTCGCCGATGGAGGTGATGCGATCGAACATCAGCATCGGGGGCAGCGGCAATTGGGCGTTGCCCGGCCCGAACAATTCACCCCGCCCACAGGCGAGAAGATCCTCCCGGCTATAACTGTTTTTTTGTTCCGCCAAACCGTTCGCCTTTCCCTTCAAACGCTTGGTGTCCGTGCGGCTTCGCCAGCATGGCCATTTATAACCCAGCGTCCCGCCGGATAACATAGCCGTCTTGAAAAAAACGGCGGCGCCAATAGGCGCCGCCGATATATATTTCGGTCGTCGGTTCCGCTCTTGACACCGTCCGCCGGTCAGGCGCCGTCGCGCTTGCCCTTCGACTTCACCTGGTCGGAGATGTCATCGCCGGTCTCCTGGTCGACCACGCGCATGGACAGCTTCACCTTGCCGCGGTCGTCGATACCGATGAGCTTGACCTTGACCTCGTCGCCTTCGTTGACCACGTCGGTCACCTTGCCGACGCGCTCGGGCTTCAGTTCGGAGATATGGACCAGGCCGTCACGGTTGCCCATGAAGTTCACGAAAGCGCCGAAATCCACGACCTTCACCACCTTGCCGGTGTAGATCTTGTCGACAACCGGCTCCTCGGTCAGCCCCTCGATCCACTCGATGGCGGCGCGCATGGCGCTTTCGTCGACGGCGGCAACCTTGACCGTGCCGTCGTCGTCGATGTCGATCTTGGCGCCGGTGGTCTCGCAGATTTCACGGATCATCTTGCCGCCAGGGCCGATGACGTCACGGATCTTGTCCTTGTTGATGGTGATGGTCTCGATCCGGGGCGCGTGCGCGCTGACCCCTTCGCGGGATTGGGTGATCCCCTTCGCCATCTCGTCCAGGATATGCAACCGGCCATCACGGGCCTGGTCCAGGGCGACACGCATGATCTCCTCGGTGATCGAGGTGATCTTGATGTCCATCTGCAACGACGTGATGCCGTCAGCGCTGCCGGCGACCTTGAAGTCCATGTCGCCGAGGTGGTCTTCGTCACCGAGGATGTCGGAGAGCACCGCGAACCCGTCGTCTTCCTTGATCAGGCCCATCGCGATACCCGCCACCGGCTTGGCCAGCGGCACGCCCGCGTCCATCATCGCCAGCGAGGCGCCGCAGACCGACGCCATCGACGAGGAACCGTTGGATTCGGTGATTTCCGAAACCACGCGCACGGTGTAGGGGAAGTCCAGCTTCGACGGCATCAGCGGATGCACGGCACGCCAGGCCAACTTGCCGTGGCCGATCTCGCGCCGGCCGGTGAAGCCGACACGGCCGGCTTCGCCAACCGAATAGGGCGGGAAGTTGTAGTGCAGCATGAAGTGCTGGCGAAAGTCTTCAGCCAGCCCGTCGATGATCTGCTCGTCCTGGCCGGTGCCCAACGTCGCCGTCACCAGCGCCTGGGTCTCGCCGCGGGTGAACAGGGCCGATCCGTGCGTGCGCGGCAGAATGCCGACCTCCACCGCGATGGGGCGAACATCCGACGTGGTGCGGCCGTCGATACGCTGTTTGGTATCGAGGATGCCGCGGCGCACGATATCTTGCTCGACCGCCTTGAAGATGTCGCCGAGCACCGCGCCGACCAAATCCTGGTCCACGCTTTCGTCGGCCTCGAGGGCCTCGGTCACCTTCGCCTTGACTGCCGACACCTTGTCCTGGCGGGTCAGTTTGACGGTCTCCGTATAGGCTTCGCGCAAGCCCGCTTCCGCCAGCTCGCGTACTTTGGCGGCCAGCTCGTCCTTGCCTTCCGGCGCGGAGGGCAGTTCCATCGGTTCCTTGGCGCAGGCCTTGGCCAGCTCGATGATCGCGTCGATCACCGGCTGGAAAGCCTTGTGACCGAAGGCGACGGCACCGAGCATGACTTCCTCGGAAAGCTCGGAAGCTTCCGATTCGACCATCAGCACGCCGTCGCGGGTACCGGCCACGACCAAGTCGAGCGCGGTGTTCGGCATCTCGTCGAGTTGCGGGTTGAGCACATACTCGCCGTCGATGTAGCCGACGCGGGCGCCGCCAATGGGGCCCAGGAAGGGCAGGCCGGAGATGGTCAGCGCGGCGGACGCGCCGATCATGGCCGGAATGTCGGGATCATTTTCGAGATCGTGCGACAGAACCGTCAGGATCACCTGGGTCTCGTTCTTGAAGCCCTTGACGAACAGCGGGCGGATCGGACGGTCGATGAGTCGCGAGGTGAGGGTCTCTTTCTCGCTCGGTCGCGCCTCGCGCTTGAAAAAGCCGCCGGGGATTTTACCGGCGGCGTAGGCGCGCTCCTGGTAGTGGACGCTGAGCGGAAAGAAGTCGAGGCCCGGTCGCGGAGCCTTTTCGCCGACCACGGTGCACAGCACCGAAGTGTCGCCATAGGTAACGATCACGGCGCCGTCGGCCTGACGGGCGACCTTGCCCGTCTCCAGGACGAGCGTACGCCCGCCCCATTCGATTTCCTTGCGATATTCTTGAAACATACGTTTATCTTCCTCTCGTACAGGGCCGCGGCATCGTTTGATGTTTCATGATGCGAACGACCATAAAGCGGCACGCGGCCTCCGCGTTCCGCTGGGGAATCCCGAACCGTTCGAAACTCCCCGGGGCCGGCGCTGTGCCTCGAGCGGCGCGCCGGCCGGCAAGATCAGCGCCGCAGGCCCAATCGCTTGATCAGGTCTTCGTAGCGGCTCGTGTTCTTGCGCTTCACATAGTCAAGAAGGCGGCGGCGCTGGCCGACCATCATCAGCAGGCCGCGACGGGAGTGAAAATCCTTCTTGTGGGTCTTTAGATGCTCGGTCAGGTTGGTGATGCGTTCGGTGAGGATCGCAACCTGGACTTCCGGCGAACCGGTGTCTCCATCCGATTGAGCGTACTCTTTCACAAGCTCTTGCTTGCGTTCAGGCGTAATCGACATCGTGATCTCCTTCAGGTCTCGTAGTTCATGACACGCACCGGACGGATTTCTCCGCCGGCGATCTTGGCCAACGCCACCAGCTTGCCCTCGGCCATGGCAACGACTGTGTCGCCCTGGCTGATGTCCTTGAAGGGGGACCGGCTGGCCACGGGCAGGACGGCGACGCCCTGTCCATGTCGGAGCTGGTTGGCCTCTTGCCGGGTCAGGGCCAGTGCCGGGATGTCGTCCAGCACGGTCTCGACGGGCAGCAAGATGTCCGAAGCGGCGGCACTATGCCCGAGCGCCTCCAGTTTATCCAGCGAAATCGCGCTGTTCTCATGAAAGCCGGCGACGGCGGTGCGGCGCAGTTCCGAGACGTGCCCGACGGTGCCGAGCGCGCGTGCCAGGTCGCGTGCCAGGGAGCGCACATAGACGCCTTTTCCCGACGCCACGGAAAACACCGCATGGTCGGCGTCGGGGATATCGTCGAGGCACAATGCGCGCACATGCACTTGCCGGGGCGCCAGTTCCACCGCCTCGTCGCGGCGCGCCAGATCATAGGCACGCCGGCCCTTGACCTTTATCGCCGAGTACGCCGGCGGCACTTGTTCGATATCGCCGGTGAATTGGCCGAGCGCCGCTTCGATGGCATCCCGGCCGGGGCGCACGGGGCTTTCCTCGATTATCTCGCCCTCTGCGTCGTCGGTGGCCGTGGCGATGCCCCAGCGCACGCCGAAGCGGTAGGTCTTGAGCCCGTCCATGGCATAGGAAACGGTCTTCGTCGCCTCGCCCAGTGCCACCGGCAACACGCCGGTGGCAAGCGGATCAAGGGTGCCGCCATGGCCGGCCTTGGCCGCGCCGATGGCTCGGCGCACGCGGTTCACCACGTCGGAGGATGTGAGCCCCACCGGCTTGTCGATATTGAGCCAACCATGGATGGGAAGTCCCTTGCGCTTACGCGCCATCGTCTTGTCCGGAATCCGGCGTCTCTTCTTGGGCCAGGTCGCGCATCACGTCCGGTCGGTGCAATAGGGCGTCGATATGCCCGGCATTGTCGAACGAGGTATCGGCCGCAAAGCTGAGGCGCGGCGTATATCGAAGCCGCACTTTCTCAGCAACGCGGTGACGCAGGAACGGCGCCGCGCGGGAAAGCCCGGCAAGCGCCTCGTCGATGGCGCCGCCGCCGCCCAAGGGAACGACGTATGCGGTCGCGTTCTTGAGGTCGGGCGACACCGAGACTTCGGTAACGGTCAACGGCTGGGCGGCCACGGCCGGGTCGTGCACCTCGCCGCGTTCGAGCAGCCAGGCAAGCACGTGGCGAATCTCTTCGCCGACCCTAAGCTGGCGCTGGCTGGGCGCTTTCGCGTGGCCCTTGCTCATTCGAGGCTCCTAATGGAAACGGCGCGGATCAGAGCTCGCGCGCCACTTCCTCCACGTCGAAGCATTCGATGATGTCGCCGACCTGGATATCCTGGTAATTGGCGAAGGCCATGCCGCACTCGGTGCCGGACGTCACTTCCTTGACGTCGTCCTTGAAGCGCTTGAGCTGGCTCAACTCGCCCTGATGGATAACCACGTCGTCGCGGATCAGGCGCACGGCGGAGCCGCGTTTCACCTGGCCCTCGGTGACCAGGCAGCCGGCAACCTTGCCGACCTTGGAAACGGCGAACACCTCCTTGACCTCGGCGTAACCGAGGAAGGTCTCGCGCACTTCCGGCGCCAACATGCCCGACAGCATCTTCTTCATGTCGTCAGTGAGATTGTAGATGATCGAGTAGTAGCGAATGTCGACACCGTCGCGCTTGGCCAAGTCACGGGCCTGCGGGTTGGCGCGCACATTGAAGGCGACGATCGGCGCGCCCGACGCACGCGCCAGGGTGACGTCCGATTCGTTGATGCCGCCGACCGCCGCGTGCAGGATCTGCACGCGCACCTCGTCGGTGGAAAGATTGCCCAGCGCCGAGGAGATCGCCTCCATGGAGCCGTGCACGTCGGCCTTGAGCACGATCGGCAGGCTCTGTGCCTCGCCTTCCTTGATCCTCTCGAACATCTGCTCGAGCGTGCCGCGCCCCGCCAGGGCGGAGGCGGAGGCGTCGCGCTTGCGCCGGGACCGGAATTCGCAGATCTCGCGCGCCCTGCCTTCGCTGTCGACGACGACCACTTCATCGCCCGCTTCCGGCGTGCCGTTCAAGCCCAGCACCTCGACCGGCATCGACGGGCCGGCATTGTCCATCTGCTCGCCATGGGCATCGACCATGGCGCGGACCCGGCCCCATTCGGACCCGGCGACGAAGATGTCGCCGACACGCAACGTGCCTCGCTGCACCAGCACGGTGGAGACCGAGCCGCGGCCCTGTTCCATCTTGGACTCGACCACCACACCTTCCGCCGGGCGATCCGGATTGGCCCGCAGGTCGAGAAGTTCCGATTGCAGCAAGATCGCCTCGGCGAGCTTGTCCAGGTTGGTCTTCTTCAGCGCCGAGACCTCGATGGATAGCACGTCGCCGCCCATTTCCTCGACCTGGAGATCGTGCTGCAGGAGTTCCGTGCGCACGCGGCCAGCGTCGGCGTCGGGCTTGTCCATCTTGTTGATGGCGACGATGATCGGCACCGCGGCCGCCTTGGCGTGGTGAATGGCCTCAATGGTTTGCGGCATGATGCCGTCGTCGGCGGCGACGCAGAGCACCACGATATCGGTCACCTGGGCACCGCGGGCACGCATTTCGGTAAACGCCGCGTGGCCCGGTGTGTCGATGAACGAAATCTTGTCGCCGGTGGAGAGCTGCACCTGATAGGCGCCGATGTGTTGGGTAATGCCGCCGGCCTCGCCGCTGGCCACATCCGTGGCGCGCAGCGCGTCCAGCAGCGACGTCTTGCCGTGGTCCACATGGCCCATGACCGTAACCACCGGCGCACGGGGCTGCAGGTTTTCCTCGTCGTCCTCACCGCCGCCGAGACCGTCCTCGACGTCCGCTTCGGAGACGCGCTTGATCTTGTGGCCGAATTCCTCGACCACCAGCTCGGCGATGTCGGCATCGATGGTCTGAGTGGCGGTAACCATCACATCCATGCCCATCAACGTCTTGATCACGTCGGCGGCGCGTTCGGCCATGCGGTTGGCCAGCTCCTGCACGGTGATCGCCTCAGGAACCACGACCTCGCGAATGACCCGTTGGCCCTCGGTGCGCATTTCCTGGCTCTTCTGGCGCTCGCGCTCCAGCTTGCGGCGGTAGCGCGCGACAGAGGCCTGGCGCTCTTCGCGTTCTTCCAGGGCTTCCGAAATTGTCAGCTTGCCGGAACGGCGGCGCGCATCGCCGCCCTTGCGCGGGCTGGGGCTCGGACGCTTCTCGCCGCGTACGGTCTTCTTGCCACGCGCGCGGCTGTCGTCGGCGCTCTCGTCCTCGGCGCGATCGGTGCGTGCACGGGCCTCGCGCGGCTTCGCCGTTTCGGTGGGCGGCAAATCGGCCACGGCCGGGTCCACAGCCGGTTCCTGGACCACCTGTTCTTCGGCAGTGCGTTCGACTTCCGCGCGGGCCTGCTGTTCCTGCTCGGCCTCTTCCGCCTCACGGCGCTTTTCGCGCATTTCCGCTTCGCGTTCGGCCTGGGCTCGGCGCTCGGCCTCGAAACGCTCAGCTTCGGCACGCGCCCGGTCGCGGGCGGCGCGTTCTTCTTCAGTCAGGTTGGCGGCCGGAACCTCTTCGGCCAGCGGCGACGGCGGAGCCTCCTGAACGGCCGGGGCCTCTGCCAGCGCGTCCGGCAATTCGGCTTCCGCCTTCGCCTTGGCACCGCCCTTGACCTCGGACATCTTGCCGCCGGAATCGAGCGCGAAGGTCCGCTTGGTGCGGCGCTCCACCTGCACCATCTTGGAGCGACCGTGCGAGAAATTCTGGCGCACCTGGCCGCTCTCGACGGTCTTATTCAGCTCCAGCTTGCCCGGCTTGGCCAGGCTCAGCTTGCTTTTCTTGCTCTCTTCCGTGGTATCAGTCATCGATTACCGTTCCAGTTTCCGGCCCTGAATTCTTTAGCGGGCCACCTTCGTTTCTTCGTTCACCCAAAAGCTCGTCGTCTCAAACCGCCGCATCGCCAGCACGCATGCCGCCGAGCCGCACCATGTCGCGCTCGAGGCCGTCGCACAGGCCCCCCGCCGAAACCAACGCGTGAACCACGCGCTCGCGGCCGAAGGCGAAGCCCAATTCCGCCGCGCCGAGCCCGCTGTAAACGGGTCTCTCACCAGCCAGGCGCCTGAGCTTTTCACGGCCGCCGGCGGCGCCGTCAAAGGCCGCCAGCAGAATTCCACGCGGCGACCCCGGCAGCCGGCGGCTGACTTCGTCGAAGCCCGCGACCGCCTGTCCGGCACGGCGCGCCAATTCAAGCCAGCGCTGGCAGCGCTTGACCAGAAGCTCCGTCAGCCGGGCCGGCAGCTCGGTGTCGACCTCGACCCGGCAGCGTGCTCGCTTGGCAAACAGGTTCTTGGCGCACGCCGTATGTACCATATGACGCTCGGCACTCAACCATAATCCCCGTCCTGGCAGTTTCTCCTCCAGGTCGGGGACCGGCCGATCGTCCGGGCCGATGACGAATCGGACCATGGATTCCTTCGGCCGGCGGCGGCCGGACGCAATGCAGGTGCGAAGGCCGTCGGCGCTTTCCGCCGCCGCGTCATCGTCCTGCAAGATTGCCGGTTCCGCCGTCATGTCCCGTGCCTCTTTCCGTTACGCCCCGGCGCCTTCCGGCGCCGTTTCGGTTTCGGCCTCGGCTTCCGTTTCGTCATTCGCCTCGGCCGGTTCCTCGTCTTCGAACCAGTGTGCGCGAGCCGCCATGATCACGGCGTTGGCCACCTCGTCACTGGGTGTGTCGGTCTCGAACAGCTCCTGCAACTCGTCGGCGGCCAGGTCGGCCAGGTCGTCGCGGGATTTGATGCCGTTCTCGCCAAGCACCACCAGCATCGACGGCGTCACGCCCTCGACCTCGGCCAGCTCGTCCTCGACGCCTAACTCGACGCGGCGCTGGTTCAGTTCGGCGTCGCGCTGCTCAAGGTAGTTCCGCGCCCGGGCGCGTAATTCCTCGGCCACGTCTTCGTCGAAACCTTCGATCATCAACAGATCGTCGATGGGCACGAAGGCCACTTCCTCGACCGACGAGAAACCTTCGGTAACCAGCAGATGCGCGATCACGTCGTCGACGTCGAGCGCATCGACGAACATCTTCGAACGCTGCTGGAACTCCAACTGGCGGCGCTCCGACTCCTCGGCCTCCGTCAGGATGTCGATGTCCCAGCCGGAAAGCTGCGAGGCGAGGCGCACGTTCTGGCCGCGCCGGCCGATGGCCAACGACAACTGATCGTCGGGCACCACCACCTCGATCTTGTTCTTTTCCTCGTCGAGCACGACCTTGGCCACTTCCGCCGGCGCCAGCCCGTTGACGATGAACGATGCCGCATCCGGCGACCATTGGATGATGTCGATCTTCTCGCCCTGCAGTTCGCCGACCACGGCCTGCACGCGCGAACCGCGCATGCCGATACAGGGACCGACTGGATCGAGGCTGGAATCATGCGACAGCACGGCGATCTTGGCGCGCGAGCCCGGGTCGCGGGCGACGGCCTTGATCTCGATGATGCCGTCGTAGATCTCCGGCACTTCCTGGGCGAACAGCTTGGCCATGAACTGCGGGTGGGTGCGGCTCAGGAAAATCTGCGGGCCACGGGTTTCCTCGCGTACGTCCATGATGTAGGCGCGCACCCGGTCGCCGTTGTTGAAGTGCTCGCGCGGGATGCATTCGTCACGGCGCAACAGCGCCTCGGCGCGGCCGAGATCGACGATGACGTTGCCGTATTCGATGCGCTTCACCAAGCCGTTGACGATCTCGCCGATGCGGTCCTTGTATTCGTCGTACTGACGGGTGCGCTCGGCCTCGCGCACCTTCTGCACGATCACCTGTTTGGCGGTCTGGGCGGCGATGCGGCCAAAATCGATGGGCGGCAGCGGATCGACCAGGAACTCGCCCACCTGGGCGTCTTCCTTGACCCGCTGGGCACCGATCAGGTCCATCTGGATGATTTCGTTCTCGATGTCCTCCGGCGTCGCCACCACCTCGGTGTAGCGGGCCAGCGAAATGGCGCCGCTGGTGCGGTCGATGTGGGCGCGGATGTCGTGCTCGAGCCCGTACTTCGAGCGCCCGGCCTTCTGGATCGCCTGTTCCATGGCTTCCAGCACCTCGTCGCGCTCGATACCCTTGTCGCGGGCAACCGTTTCCGCCACTTGCAGCAGTTCCGGCCGCGCATGCAGGGCCTCGGTATTCATCGCAGCTTCGTTCATTTCTAGTTCCGTCCTTCAGCTTGCGCCAACAGTTCGTCGGTCATGATCAGTTTCGCCCGGTGGATGTCGGGGAAGGGGAAGGCCCGTTCCTCGCCGTCCACGTTCATCAATACATTGTCCCCGTCGACGCCGATGAGCCGGCCGGCGAACCGTTTCTGGCCGTCGATGGTGTCGTTCAACTCGATCTTCGCCTCGAAACCCTGAAAGCGCTCGAAATGATTGAGGCGCACCAGTGGCCGGTCGAGACCCGGCGACGACACCTCCAGCGTATAGGCATCCGTAATCGGGTCTTCCACGTCCAGCAGTGCCGATACGGCGCGGCTGATCTTCGCACAGTCGTCGACGGTCATTTCGCGCTCGTCCACGGGCTCGGCCATGATCTGCAGCCGCGGATTGTGGCCGCCCGACAGCATCACCCGGACAAGCTCGAAGCCGAGGTCCAGGACCGTCGGCTCAATGATTTCCTCTACGCGTTCCGTGACGTTCACGGGTCTCTCTCCGGCTCCAGGCTCCGTCCGCGTTCGGGAAAACAAAAAGGCGGGCGAAACGCCCACCTCATCAAATCCCAGTTCGATTGCGGAGTTAACGAGTGCATCACCGAAGTGACGCGCGCTTCATATAGCCAGTTTTCCCATGGGTTTCAACCTTTTCCGCTCTCGCCCCGGGGCCGGCGGCGAAGCTCCAGGAAGACCGGCTCAAGACCGCGCTTCCGTGCTTTCAACTGGTAGCGTGTCGGTTGCCAGCCGGCCGGCGGGGTGCGCCAGTCGGCGGCGCCGCGCGCCGTCCACTCGAAGGCCGGTTCCGCTAGCATGTGGGCCAGCGACCAAACGGCGAAATCGTGCTGGTCGGAGGCGAACAGGAGCCGCCCGCCGTCGGCGAGCAATCGGGCGAATTCGCGCAAGTTTCCCGGCACCGTGATGCGCCGGCGGTGATGGCGGCTCTTGGGCCAAGGGTCGGGAAACAGGATATAGAGTTCGGCCAGCATGGCGTCCGGCAGGTGCGGCAGCAAAAGCCGGACGTCATCGTCGAATATGCGGACGTTCCCAAGGCCGGCGTCCTCGATGCGCGTCAGCATGGTGGCAACGCCGTTGACGAAGGGTTCGCAGCCGATGAAGCCGCTTTCGGAATGGCGGGCGGCCGCCGCCGCCAGGTGCTCGCCGGTGCCGAAGCCGATCTCCATGCGAATATCGGCGGGCGGGCGGGCGAACAGCGCCGCGGGATCGAGGGCCGCGCCTTCAGGCGGCAGCGGCACGCGCAGTTGGGGAAGGCGTTCGTCGATCAGCTGCTGGCGGGCGGCGCGGAGCTTGCGGCCGTGGCGTCGCCCATACCAGCGCGGATCGGTATCTTCGCTCAAGCGGCGCCGAAAGCCGACTTCAACGGGTCGACCAGGTCGGTGCGCTCCCACGAGAAGCCGCCGTCGGCCTCGGGCGCGCGGCCGAAGTGACCGTAGGCGGAGGTGCGGGCGTAGATCGGCCTGTTCAACTCCAGGTGCTCGCGGATGCCGCGCGGCGACAGATCGACCAATTCCTGTAGCACGTTGGAAAGCTTGGTTTCCTCGACCTTGCCGGTGCCTTGGGTATCTATATAGACGCTGAGCGGCTTGGAAACGCCGATGGCATAGGCGACCTGGATGACACAGCGTTCGGCCAGGCCTGCGGCGACCACGTTCTTGGCCAGGTAGCGCGCCGCGTAGGTGGCGGAGCGGTCGACCTTGCTCGGGTCCTTTCCGGAGAACGCACCGCCGCCGTGCGGCGCGGCACCGCCATAGGTGTCGACGATGATCTTGCGGCCGGTGAGGCCCGCGTCGCCATCGGGGCCGCCGATGACGAAGCGCCCGGTCGGGTTGACATAGAACTCGGCCTCGTCGCACATCCAGCCGTCGGGCAAGACGTTGATCACGTGCGGACGCACGATCTCGCGTATCTCTTCTTGGCTCAGATCCTCGGCGTGCTGGGTGGACACCACCACCGAAGTCGCCTTCACCGGCTTGCCGTTTTCATACAAGAGCGTCACCTGACTCTTGGAATCCGGGCCGAGGCCGGGCTCGGCGCCCGAGTGCCGGGCTTCGGCGAGCGAGTGCAGGATGGCGTGCGAGAAATGGATCGGCGCCGGCATGAGCTCTTTGGTTTCGGTGCAAGCGTAGCCGAACATAATGCCTTGGTCGCCGGCGCCCTCGTCCTTGTTGCCCGCCGCGTCGACGCCCTGGGCGATATCGGCGGACTGGGCATGCAGGTAGACTTGGACGTCGGCGTTCTTCCAGTGGAAGCCGTCCTGCTCATAGCCGATGTCCTTGACGCAGGCGCGCGCGATTTCCTCGATCTCGGCGGCGTCGACCTTGCCGTCGACGACCATCGGCGCCACGCAGCGGCCCTCGCCGCCGATGACGATGCGGTTGGTGGTGCAGAAGGTTTCGCAGCCGAGACGCGAATTGATCGGGTCAGCGGTCAGAAAACGATCGAGAATGGCATCGGAAATGCGGTCGCAGACCTTGTCCGGATGGCCTTCGGAAACGGATTCGCTGGTGAAAAGATAACTCGCCTGGCTCAAGGTGCTGTCCTCCGCGGAATAATATCAGTCGCGAACGGATGGAATAACGCCGGGCGGTTCGGAAATACCAACTTAGCGCCCATTGTTTTACGTGGTGGCAAGCGGCCGAAATCCGTCCACGCTGCCGCCAACGGGCGGCAGGGCGCCTTTGTTGCAGCCTTTGTCCCGGGCGTCAAGGCCTTGCCGAGGGTCCCCGCGGCTGGCGGCCGAGCAGTGCCGCGCCGGCGATCGTTGCCAGCGCCAGCAACCAGGCGAAAAGCGGGCCGAAGCGGGCGTAGGCAGTCGGCGCCAGCGCCGCCGGCAGGCCCGAATCGAGCACCCCGGCCGTTGCCAGCGCCAGCTCACCGCGCACCCGCCCGTAGGCATCGACCACGGCGCTGATGCCGGTGTTGGCGGCGCGCACCAGCGGCAACCCCTGCTCGACGGCCCGCAGGCGCGCGGCGGCCAGGTGCTGGTGCGGGCCCGACGTGACCCCGAACCACGCGTCGTTGGTCAGATTCAAAAGCCAGCCCGGCCGGCCACCGCCGGCGCCGTCGTGGCCGGGCACCTCGTCGGGAAAAATGACCTCGTAGCAGATCAGCACCGAGGCCGGCGGCAGGCCCGGCAGGTCGATGATCCGGGGCCCCTCGCCGAATGCGAAATCGAGCCGGCCCTCGGTCAGCTTGGAGAACTTGAGGATGCTGCGGAACGGCACGTATTCGCCGAACGGCACCAGGTGCTGCTTGTCATAGGTGGCGACGATCTCGCCGTCGGCATTGAGTGCGTGCGCACTGTTCCAAAGGCGCCGCGTCGCGCCGGGCCGGCCGTCTGCTCGCGGCGCGCCGGCGATCAGCAGCCCGCCTTCGGGCACGCCGCCGCCCAGCACCCTTTGCAGCGGCGGGTCGCCGGCCAGGTTGAACGGCACCGAGGTCTCGGCCCAGATCACGTGCGTCGGCGCCGCGCCCACCACGGCCGGCTGGCGCGACATTTCAAGCTGGCGCTGCACGTGGCCGGTGCGCAATTCGGGCTTCCACTTCAAGTGCTGCGCGATGTTGGGCTGCACCAGGCGCAGGCGCACGCCTTCGACATCGGGCGACCGGGCGTCCTGCAGCCGCCAGGCCCCGGCCAGCGCCATCACCGCAATCAGCCCGAGACCGCCAAAGGCCAGCGCCAGGTCGCGGACCCGGCGCCCTTCCGCCAACTGCGCCGGCAATGCGGCGGCGGCGACGGAGACCAGCCCGAGCCCCCAGGCGCCGATCCAGGCGGCGGGCTGCATCATGGCGTCTATATCCGACCAGGCGGTGGCGATGAGGTTCCAGGGAAACCCGGTAAACACCCAGCCCCGCAACCATTCGCCGACCATCCACAGCGCGGCGAATAGCAATGCCCGGGCCCAGGCGCGGAGCCGCAATCGATGGCCCGCCACTTGGGCGGCACCGAGCGCGGCGGCGGGATAGATCGCCATGCCGGCGGCCAATCCGAGCACCGCCGGCGCCGCCAGGAAACCGTAGAGCTGTGCGTCGACGAAAAATGCGCTGCCCACCCAATAGAGGCCCACGGCGAAATGACCGAGCCCGAACCACCAACCGGCGGCGAGCGCGCCTCGGACGCGAGCGCCGGCGACCAGCCACAAAAGCCCGGTGAAGGCCGGCACTAGCGCCGCCACCAGGCCAACGGGCGGCAACGCCGTCGCGGCCAGTGCACCGAGTAGCGCCGCCACCATCCAGCGCCGCCACCCGGCGAGCGCGCCCAGACGCGCCGCCCAGGTTCCGGGCCATGTGGCGGATCCGGAATTCATGCGGCGGTCCTCCGATCAGCGATTACGATTCGGCCTGGATTCTGCGCTCGGTCCGCACCCGGAGCCGGCGCACCCGGCGCGGGTCGGCCTCCAGCACCTCGAACTCGACACCGGAAGGATGCGGCACCAGTTCGCCGCGGATCGGCACCCGACCGGCGAGCGAAAAGACCAGCCCGCCAAGGGTGTCGATATTTTCGCGCTCGTCCGCGCTGACGAAGGCGCCGATGGTTTCCTCCAGGCTCTCGATATAGACCCGGGCATCGGCGGTGAAGACGCCCTTGCCGGTCGGCAGCAGGGTCGGCTCTTCGCCCTGGTCATGCTCGTCCTCGATTTCGCCGACGATCTCCTCGACCAGATCCTCAATGGTGACCAGGCCGTCGACGCCGCCGAACTCGTCCACCACCAGCGCCATGTGGGCGCGCTTCACCCGCATCTCCAAAAGCAGTTCCAGTACCTGCATGGACGGCGCCACGAACAGCACCTTCCGCAGGATCTTCTCGGGCGAGAAGTCCTCGTCGGCGCCGCGCCAGGCAAGCATATCCTTGGCGTGAATGAACCCGACAGCATGGTCGAGGGTGTCGCGATAAACCGGCAGGCGCGAGTGGCCCTCTCCGGTGACAAGGTCGATGGCGTTGGACAGGCTGGCGCCGCACTCGACGGCGACGATATCGGCGCGCGGCACCATGACGTCGTGGATGGTGCGACCGCGAAGCTCCAGAATGTTGGCCAGCAAAAGCCGCTCATCGGCGTTGATCGGCGCGTCGGTGTCGCCGCGCTCCTCGATGATCTCTTCCAGGGTTTCACGGACGCTGGCCTCGCCGTTCTTCGCCCGGCGCATCGAACGCAGCCAACCGCGCAGGGTCTCCGACAGGCCGGTGGGTTCGGAGGTTCCGTTGCGCGCCGGTTGCGAGCTGGCCTGATCGTTCATGGCTGTCCGCTCATGGCCGGGGATCGGTGCCGGTGCCATCGGCACCGTAGGGATCGGCAATACCAAGACCCGCCAAAAGGGTCGTCTCCAAACGCTCCATGATCTCCGCGTCTCGTGCCTCGACGTGATCGTACCCTAGCAGATGTAGCATACCATGAACGACGAGGTGACGGAAATGATCGGCAGGCGGTTTGCCCTGCCGCTCCGCTTCTTCGGCGACCACTCCCTGGGCGAGCACGATATCGCCGAGCAGCACCGGCGCGCCCGGCGGATGGCCGTCGAGTTCCTCCGGCGAGACCCCCGGAAACGACAGCACGTTGGTGGCGCCCTCGCGCCCCCGGTAGTCGCCGTTTAGCGCCGCCACCTCTCCGTCGTCGGCGAGGCGCAGGGAAACCTCGACGGGGAAGTGCCGCAACCGCTCCGGCCAGGTACCCTCGGCGCCGGACCATGCGGCCAGCGCCGCGGCGCGGGCCAGCGCCTCCGCCTTGGGCAGGAAATCGTGCCAAGCCGGCGCGGTCACGTCGATATCGATTTCGGGTTGCGGGCCCCGCCCCGCTGGGTCAGCAGTCGTCGCCAATTCCGTCATCGTCTTCCAGGGTCTGGTCGGTTTGATAGCGCTCGCCCGTCCGGCGACGACTGTCCATGCGGTCGTAGGCATTGACGATGCGCCCGACCAGCGGATGGCGCACCACGTCTGTTTCGTTGAAGGTGATGAACCGAAGACCGTCGACATGGCCCAGCACTTCCTTGGCGTCGCGCAGACCCGAGCGCACGCCGCGCGGCAGGTCGACCTGTGACAGATCGCCGGTGATGACCATGCTCGAATTCTCGCCCAGGCGGGTCAAAAACATTTTCATCTGCACGGCGGTGGTGTTCTGCGCCTCGTCGAGGATGACGAAGGCGTTAGCCAACGTGCGCCCCCGCATAAAGGCCAGCGGCGCCACCTCGATCTCGCCTGATTCCAGCCGCTTCACCACCTGCGGGCCGGGCAGCATGTCGTATAACGCGTCATAGAGCGGGCGCAAGTAGGGATCCACCTTCTCGCGCATGTCGCCGGGCAGGAATCCTAGCTGCTCGCCCGCTTCCACCGCCGGGCGGGAAAGGATGATGCGGTCGACGTCGCCCGAGACCAGCCGCTCCACCGCCTTGGCCACCGCCAGGTAGGTCTTGCCGGTCCCGGCCGGGCCGATGCCGAACACCAGTTCGGCCTCGTCGATGGCCCTCAGGTAGACCGCCTGGTTGGGGGTGCGCGGCGTGATGACGCGGCCACGGGTGTGCACCGTCAGCGAGTCCGGGGCGCCCATGCCGCCGGGCTCGCTGGCCATCCGCAGCGCCGCATCGACCTCGGCCAGGTCGACCGCGAGGCCGCCCTGCAGACGCGCATAGAGATGGTCGAGCGTCGAACAGGCGTCGCTGACGGCGTCCCTGGGCCCGGTGATGGTCAGCTCGTTTCCGCGCGCCAGGAGCTGCACACCGAGCGCCTGCTCGATGCGCGCCAGATGCGCATGGTGCGCTCCGAAAAGCTCGATGGCGAGGCCGTTGTCTTGGAACACCCGTTCCGCCGATTGGGAACGCACGCGATTGCCCTTTGCGCCGTTCGGCCGGGATGGCCTTTTCGCCGAGGCGCGGCTCATGCCAATGCCCTCCGCGCGCCGGCGCCATCCATGGGCAGCCGGCCGGACAGGCTGTTGGGATGCGCAGCCTCGATATCGAGCTCGACGATCTTGCCCATCAGTTCAGCCTCCGCCGTCGCGTGCACCGCCTGCATGTAGGGACTGCGCCCGACCAGTTGACTGGGATGGCGGCCCGGCGCTTCGAACAGAACCGCCATGCGGGTGCCGACGGCACGCGCGTTGAAGCGTGCCTGGCAGGTGCTCAATTTTTCCTGCAAGACCCGCAGGCGCTCGGACCGGACGGCTTCCGGGACCTGGTTCGGCATTGCCGCCGCCGGGGTGCCGGGCCGGGGACTGTACTTGAATGAAAAGGCGCCGATGAAGCCGATTTCGTCGACCATATCCAGGGTGGCCTGAAAATCGGCGTCGGTCTCGCCGGGAAAGCCGACGATGAAATCGGAACTAAGCGCCAGGTCCGGGCGCGCCTCGAACAGGCGCGCCGCGAGCCGCCGATAGTCGTCTGCGCCGTGGCGGCGGTTCATGGCCTGCAGGATGCGGTCGGAGCCGGACTGCAGCGGCAGATGCAGGTAAGGCATCAGCGCCGGCACGTCGCGGTGGGCGGCGATCAGGTCGTCGTCGACCTCTGCCGGATAGGAAGTGGTATAGCGGATGCGCTCCAGGCCCTCGACCCCTGCCAGTTCGGCGACCAGCCGCCCCAGGCTCCACTCGCCGCCATCCGGCGAAGCGCCGTGATAGGCATTGACGTTCTGGCCGAGCAGCGTGATCTCCTTGACACCGCCCGCGGCCAGATTGCGCGCATCGGCAAGCACGGCGTCCGTCGGGCGCGAGGTCTCGGCGCCCCGGGTGTAGGGAACGACACAGAAGGTGCAGAACTTGTCACAGCCCTCCTGCACGGTGAGGAAGGCGGAATAGCGGCCGCGCGCTTCCGGCTTCGGCAGAAAATCGAATTTCGATTCGGCCGGAAAATCGGTGTCCAGCACCGCGCCCTGTTCACGGTGCACGCGGGCAACCATTTCCGGCAGCTTGTGATAGGCCTGCGGCCCGAACACCATGTCCACGTAAGGCGCGCGGCGGAGAATTTCGTCGCCTTCGGCTTGCGCGACGCAGCCGGCCACCGCCAAAACCATGGCGCCGCCTTGCGATCGGGCGGCCTTGATCCGGCGCAGCCGGCCGAGATCGGAATAGACCTTTTCCGCCGCCTTCTCGCGGATGTGGCAGGTATTGAGGATGACCAGATCGGCCGCGTCGGGCGTGTCCACGGCTTCGTAGCCGATGGGCGCCAGCAAGTCCGCCATGCGCTCGGCGTCATAGACGTTCATCTGACAGCCGTATGACTTGATATGAAGTTTCTTGGTCAAGGGAGGTTGCTACCGGGTCCGCGCGGATTCCCGCCGTTCTCGCCGCAAACTAGCACCGGGGGGGCGGCTGTCAAGATTCGTCCGCGCCGTCGTCCGGCGCGTCGGCGGCGACGCCGTAGAGTTCGAGGCGATGGCCCACCAGGCGCATGCCGTGTTCGCGCGCGATGGCTTCCTGCAGGGCCTCGATTTCCGAGTTCTGAAACTCGATCACGGCACCGGTCTTGACGTCGATCAGGTGGTCGTGGTGCTCGTCGGTGACCTCTTCGTAGCGTGAGCGGCCGTCACCGAAATCGTGACGGTCGAGGATTCCCGCCTCCTCCCACAGCCGCACCGTGCGGTAGACGGTGGCGATGGAAATCCGGGAATCGATCTCGCTGGCGCGACGGTGCACTTCCTCGACGTCGGGATGGTCCTCGGAATCGGACAGCACCTGCGCGATGACACGGCGTTGTTCGGTCATCTTCATGTTGTTGGCGATGCAAAGCTGCTCGATTCGCGTTTCCGGCATGAGGCTTCCCACGGGTCCGTCTTTTACGTTGCCCTCAATATAGGCGACATGGCCGACAATTGAAGCCAAAACATACCCGGCGGGCCACCGCTCGCCGCGTCGCGGCAAAGGCCGCGATCACTTGGCACGGCCACGCGGCTTGGTGCCGAGGCCGATCTTCTTGGCCAGGTTGGAGCGGTGCTTGGCATAGTTGGGCGCCACCATGGGATAATCGGCGGGCAGGCCCCAGCGCTCGCGGTAGTCTTCCGGTGTCATGTTGTAAGCGGTCTTCAGGTGACGCTTGAGCATCTTCAGCTTCTTGCCGTCCTCGAGACAGACGATGTAATCGGGGAACACCGATTTCTTCACGGCCACCGCCGGCTTGGGCCGCTCCTGGGCGGGCTGGGCGTCGCCGAGACCCGACAGCGTCTTATAGACGTCCTGAATCAGGCGCGGCAGGTCCTCGGGCGCGACGGTGTTGTTGCCGGCATGGGCGGCGACGATCTCCGTGGTGAATTCCAGGAGCTCACTGATATTCGGTTGTTCCGACATAATCTGGTAGGCCTTTCAATCGTCCCGGCGACCCGAGCTCGGCGCATCGGGTACTGAACAGGGAAAACACTTGCTGAAACGAATTCTGGTTATATATGAAGACCCAAGATACGATCAAGTAAGTAACCAAATATTCAAGCTGAAAATGAACGCAAAAACCGACGCCGATTATTTTTTGGACATCACCGACCAGGTCTGTCCGCTGACCTTCGTCAGGACCAAGCTGCTTTTGGAAAAGATGGCGCCGGGCGAGACCGCCGAGGTGCGTCTCAAGGGTTCCGAGCCCCTGGGCAACGTGCCCCGCAACGTCCAGGATCACGGCCACGAGGTGGTGTCGCTGGAACCCGAGGCGGACGAGGCCGAAGACGGCATTCATCGCCTGGTCATCCGCAAGAACTAGATCGGCGCCTTAGCGGCGCAAACGGCCGCCATCCTTCGGCTTCACCGCGTCCGGCGGCCGCAGGTAGAGCGGTACCGGACGGGGCGGCGTTTCGCCCGGTGTCCAGCGCGCCGCCGCCAGGGCGGCGACGATGGCCGCGTCGGGGCGCAGCGCGTCGGTCGGCTCGGCCGTCCAACCGTCCGCGCCCAGCAGATCGAGAACGGCTTCCTGCGCATCGCCGCACAGCCGGCAGGGGCCGGGCTTCTGTCCGGCGCGGCGCAGCAGCGCCACCACGGCATCCGGCGGGATCGCTTCCGGCCCGGCCAGCGTCTCGCCGGTGGCCGAGAAAATCTCCGCATAGACATCGCCGCGCTTGGAATCGAGCACCGCGACGACGGGCGACTCGCGCTCCCCATCCCGACAGGCGGCGGCCAATACCTCGGTGGTGCGCAGCCCCAAGGTGCCGACACCGGCGGCCAGCGCCAGGGCCCGCGCCGCGGCCAGGCCGAGCCTGAGGCCGGTAAAGGCGCCGGGGCCGACGGTGGTCGCCACCAGGTCGAGGGCGCGCGGATCCTCGCCGGCCTCCGCCATGACCGCCTCGATCATGGGTATCAGTTGTTCCGCATGGCCGCGATGCATCAGCTCGAAGTGCCGGGCGATGACCGCGCCGTCACGCCACAGCGCCGCCGAACAGGCGGCGGTGGACGTGTCGAGGGCAAGAATGCAAACCATGGTGAAGCCTCGCAAGCCGGTGTCAGAATGCCCGGGGCTGGGGATCCCGTACTGCCGTTAATATCTGAAAGTCCTGGATATGTTGAGCAAAACGGCGGCTCGGGGTACAAGGTAAACGGGTCATCGGTACGGGAAAATAAACATGACTTCAATCAAAAGACCGGAACGCAATCCATTTTCGCCCCTTCGCGCCGCCATTCTGGCGCTGGCCGGCTGGGCGGCGCTGGCGCCGGCGGCAGCCGCCGCCTCATCGGCGGTGGTCATCATGTACCACCGCTTCGGGGAAAACGACTACCCCTCCACCAACGTGCGCCTGGAACAGCTCGACGCCCATATCGCGGAACTGACGTCGGGCGCCTATCACGTGCTGCCGGTGCCGGAGATTGTGCGGCGCATCGCCGCCGGCGACAACCTGCCCGATCGCACGGTCGGCATCACCATCGACGACGCCTACCGCTCTGTCTTCACCGAGGCCTGGCCCCGGTTCAAGGCCGCCGGCCTGCCGGTCACCGTTTTCGCATCGACCGCGCATCTGGACGGCAGCGCCGGCCAGCACATGACCTGGGATCAGTTGCGCGAAATGCGCGACGGCGGGGCCAGCGTCGGCCATCACACGGTGTCGCATCTGCACATGCCGAATGCCGGTGCCGAGCGCATCGGAAAGGAAATCGACGGCGCCAACGAACGCTTCCAGACGGAACTGGGCCTCAAGCCCGGCATCTTCGCCTATCCCTACGGCGAGGCCAGCCTGAAGGTGATGGACCAGGTGAAGGCGGCCGGTTTCGTCGCCGCCTTCGGCCAGCATTCAGGCGTCATCGGCAACACGGCCGGGCGCTACTACCTGCCGCGCTTCGCCATGAACGAGAAGTACGGCAGCCTGGAGCGACTGCGCCTGGCCGCCAACGCACTGCCGCTGCCGGTCACCGACGTCACTCCGCCCGACCCGATGATCGACGCGATGCCGGGCCCGGACAATCCGCCGGCCATGGGATTCACCATCAGCCGCGACGTCGGCTCGCTCAGCCAGTTGGCCTGTTTTCTTTCGCATGCGGGACGGGGAAAGCTGGAGCGGCTTGGGCCGTCGAGGATCGAGTTGCGCATCGACCAGCCGTTTCCAAAGGGGCGCACCCGGCTCAACTGCACGCTGCCCGGCCCGGACGGCCGTTGGCGCTGGTTCGGCCGGCAATACTACCGGCCGTGAACCGCATTTAAATGGCGGAGGCCACCCGACCGGCCTGGCTGCCGGCACTCAGGCGTGCCGCATCCAGGCGGTTGAGCTTGTTGACGGTCATGATCGAACGCAGGGTTTTGACGTACTTGGGACCGCGTTCGGAATAACGGGTCAGGGTCTCCACCAGCTTGCGGCCGCTAAGTTCGGCGCCTTCGTGGCGCATGTCGCGGCGCAGGGCGCGGAATTCCTTGTAGGCGCGGTGGGTGTTCAGGTTGCGCGCGTAGGCGCGGACCGAATGCAGTAGGCTCTTGAATACCTTGACCCGGTGGGTTTTGCCCTCGTCGCGCTCGTTCGGCACCAGGCCGTCGGCCCCGGAGAAGGTCCACTCACCGAAGATGGCGTTGCCCTGGCGCGAGAAGCGCGACGTGCCCCAGCCGCTTTCCTCCGCCGCCTGTGCCAGCGCCATGGACGGCGGCACGATGTCGACGCGTTGCAACAGCGCCTTGATATTGCCGCGCTTCACCTTGTAGCGCTCGGCCAGCACGATCAGCCACAATCGGTCGACGGCGGCGAGCTTGCGGCCTTTCTTGGTTTCCGTATGCAGGCGCCAGAGCCGCTGGCGGTCGGCGAGAATCTCGTTGTTGACCTGCAAGACCAGCGGCAGCACGGAGCGGAAGAAGATCTCCTTGCGCTTCGGCGCCTGGCGCACCTCCGACAGGTCCTTCGGCAGGCTGGCCAGGAATACGCGCGGCACCGGCTGCGCGCCTTCGCGCACGGCGTCCAGGTCGTAACCGATGCGTTGGAAGGTATCGTCGAGCGCCTTGGCGGTATGCAGGCTGGACGCGCTGGCGCCCTGGCCGCGCGGCTTCACGTCGATGCCGCCGACGATCGATTCGGCCGCGGTCCCCGGCGCGTTGATGCGGATCAAGCCGGCCGGCAGCGCCGGCCCCGCGGCGGTGTCGAAGCCGTCGAGCTCGCCACCGTTGGCGTCGTTGGGATTTTCCAATACGGCCAGCGGCCGTTGCGTATGGGGGACGGGCGGATCGAAGACCGCCAATCCGACCATTCCCAAAACCAGCCCTGCGGCGGCCACGGGAATGGCCCGTTCAAAACGTCCTACCATGATACGTACTCTGGCTCTCTACCCACTTCAAAGTCCCACAAGTAACTACGCTCCAATAGCGGTTCCAACCGCACGCGAGCGCGTCATCCATCCCTGGGAATTTTCGGTTCTCGTTCCGTCCCTCAAACTTGTTGAACGAACCAGAGCCTTGGCCGGCAATCGCCGTTTCGGCGTTATTGTCGTGTCGTTATTATGGCGCGCGTATAGCAAATCCCCAAGCGCGATTCCAGCCTCAATTGGGCATAGAACCAATGGCCGGTGGGGATAAGTCGCCTATTCGACGGCGCGGACTTCCTGCACTTCCGGCACGTAATAGCGCAGCATGTTCTCGATGCCGTGCTTCAGCGTCATGGTCGACGACGGGCACCCCGCGCAAGCGCCCTGCATGTGCAGGTAGACGACGCCGTCCTCGAAACCCTTGTAGATGATGTCGCCGCCGTCCTGGGCCACGGCCGGGCGCACGCGGGTATCGATCAGTTCCTTGATCTGGACGACGAGGGCGTCGTCCTCGGCGCCGGCGGGCGCGTCGGCGGCGTCCTCGGCCTCGATCACCGGGCGGCCGGACTGGAAATGCTCCATGATAGCGCCCAGGATCAGGGGCTTCATCACGTCCCATTCCTTGGTAGGCGCCTTCGAGACGGTAATGAAATCGGACCCCAGGAACACGCCCAGAACGCCCTCGGTGGCGAACAGCGCCAACGCCAGCGGCGAGTTCGCGGCCTCTTCCGCGTCGGCGAAATTGGCGGTGCCGCGGGTCATCACCGCGCACCCGGGCAGGAACTTCAAGGTCGCCGGGTTCGGCGTGCCTTCCGTTTGAATGAACATGGCCTTGCTTCGCTCCTTTGGCAGCTTATGGACCCTAGATGGGGCGGCGACGGGACTGAGTCAATGCCGGCGTCTCAAGGATGCAGGAAGCCGACGGTATCCTGCACTTCCTTGAGGATCGGCTCGGCCAGGGCACGGGCGCGTTCGGCGCCGCGCCGCAAGACCGCGTCGACGGCGGCATGATCGTCCATCAGGCGGCGCACCTCGGCCTGGATCGGGCCTAGCTTCTCGACCGCGAGCTCCGCCAATGCGGGCTTGAAGGTGCCGAAGCCCTGGCCGCCGTATTCGGCCAGCACGCCCGCCACATCGGTCTCCGCCAGTGCCGCGTAGATGCCGACCAGGTTGGCCGCTTCCGGGCGGTCCTTCAGGCCTTCGGCCTCGCTCGGCAGCGCGTCGGGATCGGTCTTGGCCTTCTTAATCTTGCGGCCGATGGCGTCGGCGTCGTCGGTCATGTTGATGCGCGAAAGATCCGAGGGATCGGACTTGCTCATCTTGGACGCGCCGTCCTTGAGGCTCATGACCCGCGTCGCGGTGCCGAAGATCAACGGCTCGACGATGGGAAAGAGCTCTTTCTTGTAGTCGTGGTTGAACTTGGCGGCGATGTCGCGAGCCAGTTCCAGGTGCTGCTTTTGGTCCTCGCCGACGGGCACGTGGGTGCCCTTGTAGACCAGGATGTCGGCGGCCATCAGGTTCGGATAGGCGTAGAGCCCGACCGACGCGCGCTCCTTGTCCTTGCCGGCCTTCTCCTTGAACTGGGTCATGCGGTCGAGCCAGCCGAGCCGCGCCACGCAGTTGAAGATCCAGGCCAGTTCCGCATGGCCCGACACCTGGCTCTGGTTGAAGATGACATTGCGCTCGGGATCGACGCCGGCGGCGATCATCGCCGCCGCCACTTCGCGGGTGTTGTTGCGAAGATCGGCCGGGTCCTGCCAGACCGTGATGGCATGCATGTCGACGACGCAGAACAGGCAGTCCTCGAACTCGTCCTGCAGGTGCACCCAGTTGCGGATAGCACCCAGGTAGTTGCCGAGATGCAGGTTGCCGGTCGGCTGAACGCCGGAGAAGATACGTTTCATCGCCATAAAATCCTTAATCCGGCGGCTGTTATGGCGGCTCCGCCAGTAGCGGTCAAGACGCCGCGCGCCGGAGCCCCCGGAGGTCGCGCCAATGCGCCGCGCCGGTGATTTGCGCCAGGATACCGAACAGCGCCAGGCCACCCGCCACCAGTACCGCCAGCGCCACCGCCCGTGCCGCCTCGCCGCCCGCCAGGCCGGGCGCCAGCAGCAATCCCCCGCCGTAGAGCGCCGCCGCCATCAGCGCGCTCGCGAGCACGATGCGCGGCCAGCGCCTCGACAGCCGGTCGTCGAGACCGAGCTGGCCCCGGCGCCTGAGCGTCAGCGCCAGCAGGCCGGCATTCATCCAGGCCGAGATCGCCGCCGCCGCGGCGATACCCACGTGCCCCCAGACCTGCATGAGGCCCAAGTTGAGTACGATATTGGCGATCATCGCGGCGGCGGCGATTTTTACCGGCGTCTTGGTGTCCTCGCGTGCGAAGAAGCCGGGCGTCAGCACCCGAATCAGCACATAGGCCGGAAGACCGGTCGAATAGGCCATCAACGCCCAGGCGGTGGCCTGGGTGTCGGCGGCGCCGAACTGGCCGCGCTGGAACAGGACCGCAATGATCGGCTCGGCGATGACGAACAGCGCCGCGGCCGCCGGCAGCGTCAACAAGAGCGCGAACTCGAGCCCCCGGTTCTGGCTCGCGCTGGCAGCCGCCTCGTCGCCGGCCGAGAGCTGCCGGGAAAGGGCCGGCAACAGCGCCGTCCCCACCGCGACGCCGACGACGCCCAAAGGCAACTGCGTCACCCGGTCGGCATAATAAAGAAACGACACCGCGCCGTCCGAAACCAGCGAGGCCAGGATGGTGCCGATCAAGAGGTTGATCTGGTAGAGGCTGGCACCGAACACCACGGGCAGGATGCGCTTACCGAGCAGACGGATTTCCGGCGTCAAACGCGGCCGGCGCCAGCCGACCGGCAGCCCCTCGCGCCGGCAATGGTAGGCGAGCCAGGCAAACTGCACGGCGCCGGCGGCGAAGACGCCCCACGAGAGCACATGCCCGGCGGTTTCCTCGCCGTCGCCGAAAACCAGCATGGCGGCGATCAGGGTGAGGTTCAATAGCACCGGTGCGGCGGCGGCGGCGGCGAACTTGCCGAGCGAGTTCAGGACGCCGGACTGCAAGGACACCAGTGAGATGAACAAGAGATAGGGGAAGGCGATGCGCGAAAGCTCCGTCGCCAGCGCCATCTTGCCCGGCACCGCATCGAAACCCGGCGCCAGCACCCACATGGCCCAGGGCATGGCGACCTCCATGGCGGCGACGAACACCACCAGCGCCAGCGCCAATACCGAAAAGGCACCGTCGGCGAAAGCCTTGGCGGCGGCGCGGCCGTCCTTTTCCAACTGGCCGGCGAACAGCGGCACAAAGGCGGCGGCAAAGGCGCCCTCGGCGAACAGGCGGCGGAACAGATTGGGAAAGCGGAAGGCGACGAAGAAACAGTCGGCCACCGCGCCAGCGCCCAGCACCGAGGCGATCAGGATATCGCGCACGAAACCGAAGACGCGGCTCATCATCGTGTAGCCGCCGACGGTGGTGATAGCCTTGAGCAAGTTCATGCGGTTTCCGGCCCGTCCTTGCTGTCATCGTCGCGCCCGGGCCGTTCCCGGGCGAGCACGTCCTTGCGCTGCGCCGCCAGCCGCGACGACGGCCGGACCAAGTCCGGCCACGACGGCGAGCGGCCCTGGAAATGCCAGAGGTGAGCAATGCGCAGTTTCATGTCCGCACGAAAGCTAGCCCTGAAAGCCTCAATAAAGTCTGAATGTGGCGGCGCCAGGGCGACGCCAAGGGGACAATTGACGGGCTTCAGCCGCGCGCGCGATCCCAGCGGTCGCGCAGCCGATAATAGCCGCCGACGATGGGCAGGAACCAGGGGTCGCCGGAATAGAACGGCACCGGCACATCGGCATGGTCGATGGCGGCGAAGCCGCTGTCGGTCTTGCCGCCGTCCAGAATCCGCCGGGCCACCCGGTGGCCGAGATAGGTCATCATCGCCACGCCCGAGCCGTTGCAGCCGGCGCAATAATGCATGCCCTTCTCGAAGCCGATATGCGGCAGCGAATCCATGGTCATGGCGACGAAGCCGGACCAGGAATGGGTGATCCTGGCTTCCTTCAATTGCGGCCAGCGGGTCGTCATCATACCGTGCAGGATGGCGGCACTGGTCTCCGCCGGCACGTCGTGAAAGCGCGCGCGGCCGCCGAACATGACGCGCCTGTCGCCGGGCAAAAGCCGGTAATAGCAGGTAATCCGTGCGCTCTCAGAGATCGTGCGGCCGTTCGGGATCAGTTCGCGCGCCAGGTCTTCCGGCAGTTCCTCGGTGACGATGATCTGGCTGGAGATCGGCACCAGCTTGCGCCGGAGCTTCGGCGTCAGCTCGCCGGTGTAGCCGTTCGTCGCGACGATCACCTGTTCGGCGCGGCAGGTTCCTTGCGCCGTTTCCACCCGGAAATTCCCTTCGCTGCCCGAGACGCGCGAAACTTCGCATTCGGCGGAGAAGCGCACGCCGGCCTTGTGGCAGAGTTCCAACAGACCCTTGTAGTAGAGCGCCGGGTGCAGTTTGCCGGCGCGCTCGATGGTGAAGCCGCCGTGGTAATAGTCGCTGCCGATCTCTTCGCGCTGGCGTTCCTTCGGCACCGCCTTGGCGCCGAGGCCGACGACGCGGTTCAGCATCTCCACCTTCTTCACCAGTTCCGGGAACTGGCTGGGCGCGTTGGCACCCAGGAACCGTCCGCGCTTCTCCAGGTGGCACTCGATGCCCTCCTTCTCGATCAGCCCGACCAGGAATTCGAAAGCAGCCAGGCTTTCGCCCAACAGCGCTTCGGCCTGGCTTTTCTGCCCGGGTCCGCCGGCAAGCCCCTTGCCCAAATTGACCCCGGCACTGACGCCGCCGCCCGAGCGCGAACTGGCGGCACCGCCCAACAACCCCGCGTCCACCACCTGCACGTCGCGCCCGGCGCGGCGGAGCTCCAGCGCCGCCGACAGGCCGGCATAGCCGCTGCCGATGATCAAAATTTCCGCCTTGTCCGGCAGGTCTTCCGAATAGCGGGTCGACGGCCTCGCCGCCTCCCACCAGAAGGGCTCGGGCTTGTAGTCGGGATGAAAAAAGGCGGGGTCGAGAGTCATGATCGAAGCCTCGATGAGAGATTGCCCGTGGCGCCACAGCTATCTCTTCCGTCGCCCCTGCGAAGGCGGGGGCCCATGGAACAGCCGGGCTCGAAGGGATGGGTCCCCGCCTTCGCGGGGACGACGAAAATAGACATCTACCCCAGCGCCTCCAATTGTGCCCGGTACAGCGCCGCCGACGGCGCGCCAAAGCAGCAGAAAATGACGTGCTCGACGGACTTGGCGGTTTGCATGAACTTCGTCACCGTGGCGACGGCGATCTCGGCGGCGCGCTCGGGGGGAAAGCGGTAGACGCCTGTCGAGATGGCGGGAAAGGCGATGGATTTGAGGCCCTCGGCCTCGGCGATTTCCAGCGAGCGCCGGTAGCAGCTCGCCAGCAACGCCGCCTCGTCCGCACCGCCGCCCTGCCAGATCGGGCCGACGGTGTGAATCACGTGCCGGGCCCTGAGACGATAACCCTTGGTGATCTTGGCCTCGCCGGTAGGGCAGCCGCCCAGCGTCTTGCACTCGGCCAACAGCTCAGGGCCGGCGGCGTCATGAATGGCGCCGTCGACACCGCCGCCGCCGCGCAAGCTTTCGTTGGCGGCGTTGACGATGGCGTCCACGTCGAGCGTGGTGATGTCGGCTTCGATGACTTCCAGCGGGTTCGGCATGGCGCGAATGATATCACGCCGGCGCGGGCCGAAAAGAGCCTAGCCGTTGGGGTCGATGCCGTGGGCGCCCTGCGGCGTTTTGGCGTCCTCGGCGACCTTCTCCTGGTCGCGCTCCATGGCCTGACGGATCAGGTCCATGGCCTCTTCCGCCTCGCCCCAGCGCTGCACCTTGACCCACTTGTTCTTTTCCAGGTCCTTGTAGTGCTCGAAGAAGTGCTGGATCTGCTCAAGCTGGATGGGGCGGATGTCGCGGTAGGAACCGACATCGCCATAGTAGGGGTGCAGGTCGTCCACCGGCACGCAGAGGATTTTCTCGTCGATGCCGGCCTCGTCCTCCATCACCAGGACGCCGATCGGCCGCGAACGGATGATGACCCCCGGAATCACCGGGATCTGGCCGAGCACCGCGGCATCGGCCGGGTCGCCGTCTTCCGACAACGTGTGCGGGATGAAGCCATAGTTGCAGGGGTAGTACATGGCCGTGTGCAGGAAGCGGTCCACGTACATGGCGCCCGACTTCTTGTCCAATTCGTACTTCACGGGGTTGCCGCCCAGCGGAATCTCGATGATGACGTTGACGTCATAGGGCGGGTTGTCGCCGGCCGGAATCTGGTTGATATCCATGGCTCGAACTCCTTGTCCTGTTGCCTTCCCCCGCAACCGCGAGGGTTTTAATCGCTCGCCGCGGCGTTGGCTAGTCGCTTTTCCGCCCGCGCGCTCCGCATCAGCCAGGCCAACACCAGAAGCCCCGGCACGGCGGCGATGGTGGTGATGATGAAAAAGCTGACCCAATCGACCCGCTCCGCCAGCCAGCCCGCGCCCGACGACATGACGGTGCGCGAAAAAGCCATCAGCGACGTCAGCAGCGCATATTGCGTCGCCGTATAGGCCGAGTGGCAGAGGCTGGAGAGATAAGCGACGAATGCGGTGGTGCCCATGCCGGTGGTGATGTTCTCGACCGCGATGGTGACCGTCAGCCAGGCGAGGTCGTGGCCGGCCCAGGCTTGCACGACGAAAACCAGATTGGATGCCGCCATCAAGACGCCGCAGATCATCAGCCCGGTCAGAATGCCGGTGCGCGCCAGCACCAGGCCGCCCAGGAAGCCGCCCGCGATAATGGCGTTGAAGCCGAAGATCTTGGCGATCTCGGCGATCTCGGTCTTGGTGAAGCCGATCTCCAGGAAGAACGGGATTTTCATGATCGACAGCACCGCGTCGCCGAACTTGTACAAGAGCACGAACAGAACGATGGCGATCCAGCCCGGCCGGGTGACGAAATCGCGGAACGGGCCGACGACCGCGTCCTTGAGCCAGGCGCCCAGTTCGTGCACCGGCTTGGGCGCGTCGGTTTCGGGTTCCGGGTTCATCAGGATGGCGACGATGCCGATCACCACCAGCGCCGCCATGCCGACGTAAACCCAGGACCAGGGGAACATGTCGGCCAAGATCAGCCCCGCCGCGCCGGAGCCCACCTGACCCAGGCGCCAGCCGAAGGTGGCGGTCGCCGCGCCGGCGGCAAGCTGGTCTTCCGTGAGCACCTCGACCCGGTAGGCATCGACGACGATGTCCTGGCTGGCGGACGCGAAGGTGACGACGAGCGCGAAGGCCGCTGTCCACCAAAGGTCCGTCGCCGGATCGGTGAGGCCCAACCCCAGCACCGCGGCCAGCAACAGCACCTGAGTCACCAGCGCCCAGCCGCGTCGTCGCCCGAACAGCCTGGTCATCACCGGCAGCGGCAGGTGATCCATCAACGGCGCCCAGATGAACTTGAGTGAATAGGGCAGGCTGACCAGCGCGAAGAGGCCGATGGCCGTCTTGCTCGCACCCGATTCAGCCAGCCAGGCCGTCAGCGGTTCGGCGACGACGCCGAACGGCAGGCCGGACGAAAAGCCAAGAAACAGAAATGCCAGCACGCGCGGCTGGGTATAGACCGCCGCCGATTGGGCCCAGGTCTTCATGCCTCGCTTTTCGGGTCCGGCTGGGTCGGGTTCAGCAATTCCTCACAGGCCCCTTGCACTTGCTCCATGGTGACGGCGGCGACGCAGGGGAACGAATCCTTCTCGTCCTCGCGTTTGTGGCAGCGCCAGAAACAATGATAGCACTCCATGCGCCGATAGACGAAGCGCGCGGTCTCGGGCCGCACCCCTTCCGGATAGGGCACGAAACAGCCGAAGTGCCCGCCGCCGACGATGACCACGCTGGGCGCGCCCAGGCCAATAGCCACGTGCGCGGGACCGGTGTCGTTGGAAACGACGAGCGCCGCCGAATTCATCAGGTCGAACATCTGCGGCAAGGTGGTCTTGCCGGTCAGGTCGATAACGTCGTCCGAGGCCGGAATGGCGGCGGCCTTTTCGTCGGCCTTGCCGATGAAGACGGCGCGCATCCCCTTCCCCGTCAACCAACGGCTGAGCTCGATATACTGCGCCAGCGGCCAGCGCCGGCCGAATTCGTTGGAGCCGGGATTGAGCACCGCGTAGGGCTTGTCGGTCGGCACCGGCGGCGACTTTTCGCGCCAGTTCAGTCGCGGCGCACGCGGCGCCGGGGGCTTGCCGGTGAAGTGCGCGGTGAAGGCGGCGTGGCGCTCAATCTCGTGGCGGGGATAGGGGCCGGTGTCGATAACGTCGGAGACCTGGCTCAGGTACCAGGCATATTCTGACCGCGTCGGGCCGTTGATGTAAGGCAGTGACATGATGGTGCGGGGCGCGCCGGCGACGCGGGCCAGGCTGTCGGCCATCAAGGCGCGGCGGAAATAGGCGTCACAGACCGTCACCGCCACGTTCAGGCGCCGCACCCGGGCGTTGATCCAGATGCGGTACAGAAGCCGGCGCGCGTACTTGTGCTCGTCGATAGCCATCAGGTGATAACCCTCGAACAGCGGGTCGGCGACGCTCACCCAGCTCTTGCAGCCGAGGATGAAGATCTGCGCCTTCGGGACGTCGAAGGCCTCGGCGTAGTCATCCAGGCTGTTGCGGAACAGCACCATGTCGCCGATGCCGTCCATGCGGATGACCAGTACGCCCTTGCGCGCGCGGGTGAGCGAACGCATCCGCTGCAGCGCGTCGGTCCAGCGAAACAGCCACCAGCGCCGGCGCATCCCCGCCGGCAACAGCCGCCAAAAGGCGCCGGCCTCAACGGTGGTGGGGGTTGCCGGTTGCAAGGGTTCCGGTTCGGGCGCCAAGCGCCTACCCCGCTTCGGCCCGGCGCTGGGCGCGCTTGCGTTCGTGCGGATCGAGATGCTGTTTCCTGAGCCGGATATGCTCGGGCGTCACCTCGACGCGCTCGTCGTCCTGGATATAGGCGATGGCCTGCTCCAGCGACATGCGCCGGGGGGGCGTGAGGCGGATGGTCTCGTCGGTGCCCGAAGCACGGATGTTGGTGAGCTGCTTCGACTTCATCGGATTCACTTCCAGGTCGTTGCCACGGCTGTGTTCGCCGATGATCATACCCTCATAGACCTGCACCCCGGAACCGATAAACAGCGGCCCGCGCCCCTCAAGGCCCGCCAATCCATAGGCGACGCTCTTGCCCGCCGCATTGGAAATCAGGACGCCGTTGCGCCGCCCCGGAATGGGGCCCATGTGCGGGCCGTAGCCGTTGAAGACACGGCTCATGATGCCGGTGCCGCGGGTCTCGGTCAGGAATTCGCCGTGATAGCCGATGAGGCCGCGGGCCGGCGCGATGAAGGTCAAGCGCACCTTGCCGCCGCCGGAAGGCCGCATCTCGGTCATCTTGCCCTTTCGCAAGCTCAGGGCCTCGACGACGATGCCGGAGAACTCCTCGTCGACGTCGACCATCACCTCTTCCATGGGTTCCTCGCGCTCACCCGTTTCCGGGTTGTCGCGCATCAGCACGCGCGGGCGCGAGATCGAAAGCTCGAAACCCTCGCGGCGCATCTGCTCGATCAAGACGCCCAACTGCAGCTCGCCCCGGCCGGCGACCTCGAAGGCGTCCTTTTCTTCGGTTTCGGTGATGCGGATGGCGACGTTGCCCTCGGCTTCGCGCATCAGCCGGTCGCGGATCACCCTGGATGTCACCTTGGAGCCGTCCTGGCCGGCCAGGGGCGAATCGTTGATGGCGAAGGTCATGGCCAGCGTCGGCGGATCGACCGGGTCGGCACCGAGGGCCACGGTCACGGCGGGATCGCAGAGCGTATCGGCCACGGTCGCTTCCGAGAAACCGGCGACGGCGACGATGTCGCCCGCCCGCGCCTCGTCGATGGGTTCGCGCTTCAGGCCCCGGAAACCGAGTACCTTGGTGATGCGGGTTTGCTCGATGCGCTTGCCGTCGCGGTCCAGCGCCTGCACCGTCATGTTGGGCGTGACGGCGCCGGTGGCGATGCGGCCCGTCAGCACGCGGCCCAGGAAGTTATCCGCTTCCAGCGTGGTCACCAGCATGGAGAAGGGCGCGTCGGGCTCGGCCTTGGGCGCCGGCACGTGCTCGATGACCTTCTCAAAGATAATGTCCATGTCGTCGCCGGTTTTCTCCGGCTCGGCGCTGGCCCAGCCTTCCTTGGCCGAGGCGAAGATGGTCGGAAAGTCGAGCTGTTCGTCGTTGGCCTCCAGCGCCGCGAACAGGTCGAACACCTCGTCCTGCACCTCGAAGGCGCGGGCTTCGGGCTTGTCCACCTTGTTGACGACGACGATCGGCTTGAGGCCCAGCTTCAGCGCCTTGGCGGTGACGAACTTGGTCTGCGGCATGGGGCCCTCGGCGGCGTCCACCAACAGCAGCACGCCGTCGACCATGCCGAGGATACGCTCCACCTCGCCGCCGAAGTCGGCGTGGCCGGGCGTATCGACGATGTTGATGCGCATCCCCTTCCAATCCACCGAGGTGCACTTGGCCAGGATGGTGATGCCGCGCTCGCGTTCGAGCTCGCCCGAATCCATGGCGCGTTCGGCCACCTGCTGGTTGTCGCGGAAGGTGCCGCTTTGCTTCAATAGCACGTCAACCAGCGTCGTCTTTCCGTGGTCGACGTGGGCGATGATGGCGATGTTGCGGAGTTCCATGCGTCAGGCCGCTCCCAGCTTGGCGGCGACCAGATCCTTCAGGGGACGGTCGGGGCGCGCGCCCATGTGTTGAATGACTTCCGCCGCGGCGACGTTGCCGATATGCGCCGAGCGAGCCAGGTCGTCGCCTTGCGTCAGGCCGTAAAGGAAACCCGCCGCATAGGCGTCGCCGGCACCCGTGGTATCGACCAGGCGCTCGACCGGGTCGGCGTCGACCACGTGGACCTCGTCACCGGAAAGCACCACCGAACCCTTGCCGCCTCGGGTCAGCGCCACCACCTCGCAATGGCCCTTGACCGCCTGCAGGGCGGCGTCGAATTCGTCGACCTCGTAGAGCGAGACGATTTCTTCCTCGTTGGCGAACAGGATGTCCACATGGCCGGAGACCAGGTCGAGGAAATCGGCCCGGTGACGATCGACGCAGAACGGGTCCGACAGGCTCAGCGATACCCTGCGTCCGGCCTTGTGCGCCACGTCGGCGGCCTTGAGAAAGGCTTCCTTCGCCGCCGGCGGATCCCAAAGATAGCCCTCCAGGTAGGTAATAGCGCTGGCCGCCACCTGGTCCTCGTCGATGTCGTCGGGACCGAGTTCGACGCAAACGCCGAGATAGGTCTGCATGGTGCGCTCGGCATCGGGCGAGACGAGAACGAGACTGGTCGCCGTCGGCGTGCCGCCGGCCGGCGCGGCGGGCGTATCGAAGGTGACGCCCATGGCGTGGATGTCGTGGCGGAAGACCTGGCCCAACTGGTCGTCGCAGACCTTGCCGATGAAAGCGGCGCGCCCACCCAACGACGCCAGGCCGGCGATGGTGTTGGCCGCCGAACCGCCGGAGCATTCCACCGCCGGGCCGACCTTGGAATAAAGCTCGCCGGCGCGGGCCGAATCGACCAAAGCCATGGCGCCCTTCTCGAGCCCTTCATTGCTGAGGAAATCGTCCTCGGCGTGGGCGAGAATATCGACGATGGCATTGCCAATGCCGAGAACATCGAAACGGGTGTCGGTCATGACGCGGAAACTCCTGAGAACCAACCGGGGAATCAAGGTGTGTGGGGCCCGGAAAGGCGCGCAGTATAGCGAGCGCCATCGGGGCGGCAAGGGATAGCGCAGGGCGACCGCGACAGAACCCCTTGGCCGCCGCGAAAAAGGGTATAATGAACCGATTCGCGCGGCCGGAACAAAGCGGCGGCACTGGGAAAAGCGGGCGCTCGCCTTCCTCCGGGCGACGGATATGAGTGCGCCAAAAATGTGTTGATTTGTCATGGCTTTACGGGCATTCATTGAGGCGCGGCGTGAGCCATGCAGCCGCTTCAACATGAACTTTAAGAAACTAGCTTAACGAATTGATCTAAAATGTTTTCTGCTCTTATCAAAGGTATCCGGCAACTGAGCGACCCGAAGACGCAGAAAGTCGTCTGGATGGGCATCGGCGCGGCGCTGTTGACCTTCGCCGTCATGTGGGCGGTGATCGGCGAGGTGCTGGCCAAGACGGCGATTTTCGAGACGCCGTGGCTCGAAGGCATCGCCGATCTGCTCGGCGGCGCCATCACGCTGGTGCTCACCTGGCTGCTGTTCCCGAGCGTCATTTCCGCCGTGATCGGGCTAATGCTGGAGCGCATCGCCCAGGCCGTCGAGGCGCGCCACTACCCGAACCTGCCGGCCGCCAATGATCCGCCCCTGACCGAGGCCTTGATCGGCGCGGCGAAGTTCCTGGGCGTGATGATCGTCCTCAACCTGATGCTGTTGCCGTTCCTGTTCTTCGGGCCGCTGTTTCCCATCGTCTTCTACGGCGTCAACGGCTACCTGCTGGGGCGCGAATTTTTCGAGCTCGTCTCGCACCGGCGGCTGGCCCCGGCGGACGCGCGGACGCTCAGGAAGCAACGCCAAAGCGCCATCATCGGCATCGGCGTCGTCTTTGCCTTTTTAATGACATTGCCCATCATCAACCTGCTGACCCCGGTCGTCGCCACCGCCACCATGCTGCACCTGTTCGAGGCATGGCGCGGCGAAGCGGGCACGGCCCTCGCCACGACTTAAGGGACAATTGGAAAGGAAATCCTCCATGTTCGGCAAGAAGAAGTCCGACGGCTCCCCCGAAGACAAGACCGAATCCGGCGCCCCCGCCATGCCCGCGGCCGACAGCGGCGACGACAAGGACCCGGGCACCGCGCCGCCGCTGAAACCGTTTTCGCGCAAGGGATCGCACGCGCCGGCGAAACCGCCGACGGCAACCAGCTACCAGCCGGAAATCCCGCGCCGCGTCGCCGATATCCCCGGTCCCGGCGCGCGCCGCATGGACCGCCCGATGGTGGGTTCGTTGTCGTCGGACGGCGATTCCAAGCGCCTCGTCGTCGGCCGCGACATCGCGCTGAAGGGCGAGATCACCGCCTGCGACAAGCTGGTGGTGGAAGGCGTGGTCGAGGTGACCCTTTCCAACGCGCGCGCCATCGAGGTATCGCCGAGCGGCCACTTCACCGGCAACGCCGACGTCGCCGAGGCCGATATCTCGGGGCGCTACGACGGCGAGCTGATCGCCCGCGAACGCCTGATCGTGCGCGCCGGCGGCCACGTCAAGGGCAAGGTCCGCTACGGGCGCATCGTCATCGAGTCCGGCGGCGAGGTCTCGGGCGACATGCAGACCCTGGAATCCGGCGACGACTGAGCCGGTTCCGCCCATGACGTTCATCCGATCCTGGCCGGTTCCGGCCCTGCTGGTCGCCGCCCTGCTGGCCGGCTGCACCGGCGGGGACGCGCCCCCGCCGGCGACGCACGACGCGCCGCAAAGCGCAGAGGACGTGCCCCGGCCGGCCGAGATCGCCGCAATTCCGCCGCTTGAGGAAGAACGCGGCAGCATCGTCGCTCCCGCTCCCAAGGCGGCGCCGGAAACGCCCATACCGGCGATCGAGACCTTGCGCGGCCTGGAAGCCGGAAAGGTGACCCTGATGCTCGGAGAGCCGCAGTTTCAAAGGATCGATTCGCCCGCGGAACTATGGCAATACCGCCTGGGCGGGTGCGTTTTGGACCTGTTTTTCTACCCCTCGTCGTCCGGCGAGATGGCCGTCGACCACCTGGAAACCCGCCATTTCGACAACAGCACCAGTGACCCGCAGGGCTGTTTCACGCAATTGGTGCGCGCGGTGCGGCACACCGGATAGGCCCGGGAAAGCGCCCGTCAGACGTCCGGCTGGACCGCCGTCTTTCCCTTAAAGCGGCAGAGATCGATCACCGGGCAGGCCGGACAGTCGGGCTTGCGCGCCTTGCAGATATAGCGACCGAGCAAGATCAGCCAGTGGTGCGCGTGCAGCATGTATTTCTCGGGCGTCACCTTGAGCAGCTTCTTTTCCACGACGAGCGGCGTCTTGCCCGGCGCCAGGCCGGTGCGGTTTCCGATGCGGAAGATATGGGTGTCGACGGCGATGGTATGCGCGCCGAAGGCGATGTTGCGAACCACGTTGGCGGTCTTGCGCCCGACACCGGGAAGTGCTTCCAGCGCCGCTTGGTCGTCCGGTACCACGCCGCCGTGGCGCTCGATCAAAAGCCGGCTCAAGGCCATGACGTTCTTCGCCTTGTTGTTGAAGAGCCCGATGGTCTTGATGTGGTCCTTCAACTTGGCCTCGCCCAGCGCGACCATCTTTTCCGGCGTATCGGCGAGCTTGAACAATTTCTCGGTGGCGCGGTTGACGCCGACATCGGTGGCCTGCGCCGACAGCGTCACCGCCACCAACAGGGTATAGGGGTTGGTGTAATTGAGCTCGCCCTTGGGCTCGGGGTTGGCGGCCTCGAGGCGCGCATAGAAGGTTTCGATGTCGGCTTTCTTCATGCCCGCATGCTCCGGGACGTCGCCGGCCGGGGCAAGTTTTTTTGTGGCGGCGGGGATTTGAAGCGTTAAAATCCGCGCCATGAGCCTGCCCCTGCCGCAGCCCGCCGAGAATACGGACCCACGCGACGCGGTGGTGTTCAGCGCCGAGCTCCGGCCCAATTCATCGGCGACCAAGCGCGCCATCAAATGGCTGGCGATCGCCATCGCCTGCGTCATGGTGCCGGTGGCGCTGACCTTCGGGCTGGTCGGCGCCTGGCCGGTGTTCGGGTTCATGGGGCTCGAACTGGTGGCGCTGGTGGCGCTGTTGCATTTCAATCATCGCCGCTCGGGCGTGGTCGAGCGCATCGCCGTCACCGAACGCCAGTTGCACCTGGAACGGGTCAACCACTGGGGACGGCGCGAGGCCTGGTCGTTCCCGCGCCATTGGGCGCGCGTCGCCCTGATCGGCGCCGACGCGCCGAACTCACGGCTCGAGGTCCGGAGCCACGGCCACTCGGTGCCGCTGGGCAGCTTCCTCACGGCATCGGAGCGCCGCGAAGTGGCGGACGCGCTCGGCCGCTTTCTGAAAGGACTCTGCGCGCCGGTCTATAAGGCCGGGTTTTAGGCGGGGTTCTAGGACAAGCCCAGCACATCGCGCATGCTGTAGAGACCGGCGGGTTTTCCCTCCGTCCAAAGCGCGGCGGTGACCGCGCCGTGGGCGAAGATGCCCCGGTCGGCGGCCTTGTGGCTGATCTCGATGCGTTCGCCGGGGCCGGCGAAAATCACCGTGTGCTCGCCGACCACGTCGCCGCCCCTGAGCGTCGCATAGCCGATGGCGCCGTCGGGGCGCGCGCCGGTCTCGCCCTCGCGGCTCATGACGGCGGCGGCATTGTGGTCGACGCCGCGCCCCTTGGCCGCGGCCTTGCCGAGCATCAGGGCGGTGCCGGACGGCGCGTCGATCTTGTGCTTGTGGTGCATCTCCAGGACCTCGATGTCGAAGGCCGGGCCGAGTGCCGCCGCCACCTGTTCGGCGAGGCCGACAAGCAGGTTGACGCCGAGGCTCATGTTTCCGGCATGGACGATGGCGATCTTTTCGGCGGCGCGGCCGATTTCGCGCATCTGCGCGTCGCTGAGCCCGGTGGTGCCGATGACCATGGCGGTGCCCGCCTCGGCCGCCAGCGCCGCGTGCTTCACCGTCGCGGCGGGGATGGTGAAATCGATGACTAGGTCGACGGCGGCGAACATGGCGGCCGCGTCGTCGGTCACGGCGATGCCCGAGCGCTTGGCGCTGGCGATCTCGCCCAGGTCGGCGCCGATGAAGTCGCTGCCGGGCGCCTCGGTGCCGCCGGCCAGGTCCGCGCCTGCCGTCTCACCGATCACCTTGCCCAGCATTCGGCCCATGCGGCCGGCGCATCCGACGATACCGATTTTCATGGCGATCCACCCTCCGCAATTCCGGGCTCTGTCATACTTGAGCGGACCCGCGCTGGCAACTTGAACCGGCTCGTCCTTGCCGCCATGATTGGGCGCCACGGCAGGGAGCGGCAAGCCTATGGGACGCAGGATCCTACTCATCACCACCGACCAGCAACGCTTCGAGGCGCTGGGATGCAATGGCGGCGCCTTCGCCGCCACGCCGCATATTGATGCGCTGGCGGCGGGCGGGCTGAATTACGCGCAGGCCCGCAACCAATCCACCGTCTGCATGCCGGCGCGTTCCACCATCCTGACAGGGCAATCGATCCGCCGCCACGGCGTGACGTCGAACGGCATTCCACTTCCCGACGACGCGCCGGCGCTGAGCCATCTCTTGAGGGCCAAGGGCTTCAAGACGGCATTGATCGGCAAGGCGCACCTGGAACCGCACGCCGCCACCGACTTCTTCGAGAACCTGGCCGCCAACCGGGGCGACACCGGCCCGCACCGGGGCTTCGACCGCATGGAGCTTGCCGGCCATTCGGGCCGCATCGCGCGCTCCACCTTTCACTACGCCAAGTGGCTGAATGAAACCCACCCGGGCGAGGTTGAGGGCTTTCACGAATACGCCTTCCAGGGCGCGCCGTCTGCGCGCGACGGCGGCGATACAGATGCGCCGCAGGTGGCGCACAACCCAATCCCGAAAGAGCTCTACCATACGCACTGGACGGCCGAGCGCACCATCGCCTGGCTGAGCGAACTGGATGACGCCGACGACTGGTTCTGCTGGATGAGCTTCCCCGACCCGCATCACCCCTGGGACCCGCCCATGGAGGCGGCCGTTAAATTCGATTGGCGCGACCTGCCGTTGCCGGCAGGCTATCCCGGCAGCCCGGAGAAATGCCTCGACGTGCTGGAATCGAAGCCCCGGCACTGGCGCGAATGGTACCTGGGCGAGAAGCGTTTCGCCTTCGAGGTGCCGCCCGCCTTCGTGCCGGCGAAGCTTTCCGCTGATGCCATCCGCGAGGTCAACGCCAAGGTGCACGCCGAGAACGAGCTGATCGACGAGGCCGTGGGGCTGGTCATGGATCACCTGGCCGGCCGCGGCTGGGACCAGGAAACGGACATCTTCTACACCACCGACCACGGTGAGTTCCAAGGCGACTTCGGCATGTTGTTCAAGGGGCCGTATCATGTGGAGGGGCTGATGCGGGTGCCGCTGATCTGGCGCCCGGCGGCATCGGCCGGGCTTGCGCCGGCGACGCTGTCGCAGCCGGTCGGCCATGTGGACATCGCGCCGACCATCGCCGCCCTCGCCGGCGAGGCGCCGGAATGGATGCAGGGCGCGCCGCTGCCGACCGACAGTCAAACGGCCGGCCGGTCCGGCACCACCACGGAATGGATCGACGAGTGGGACGGGAACGCGGTGACGCTCCGCACCTTCGTCGAGGGTGGACGTTACGTGATCACAGAATACGGCGCCACCAACGTCTATGACGGATCCGAAGGCGAGCTTTACGATCTCGCCGAGGACCCGCGCCAATGGCGCAACCTCTGGGATGACCCGGCCCGCACCGGGCTCAAGTCGGACCTTCTGGTGGCGCTGCGCGACAGCCTGCCGGAAGGGCGCGAAACACCTTTGGAAAAAATCGCTTCGGTGTAATATGGAGCCGCCATGTTTTTGAAACTTCTCAACCAAGACCAGCGCGAAGCACTGTTCGTGCTGGCACAGCAGATGATCGTCGCCGACGGCATCGTCGCCGAACAGGAAATGAACTACCTGGACCGGTTGTTCTGGGAATCCAGCGGCTACGGCCAGGCGCCGGTCTCCGACCTGGATCGAGACGTCGACCTCGGCGTCTTCTCCGATGTCAACGCGCAGTTGATTGTCGGCGCCGAGTTGTTGATCATCGCCGTGGTCGACGGCGAGTACCATCCCGCCGAGGCCGCCTTCGCCAACAAGGTCATCGAACGGTTCGGCCTGACGCGCGAGCAGCACGAGGAGCTCTGCCGCATCGCCGAACAGGCCGCTGCCGCGCTCGGCGCCATGCAGGGCCTGTTGGACCCGGACCGTTGATCCGAACCACAGCGGTGTAAGCTTACGCGATGTTCATGCAGCTTCTCGACAAGGACGAACGGGCCACGTTTTTCGATCTGGCGCAGCAGATGATCGTCGCCGACGGCATCGTCGCCGAACAAGAGATGGCCTACCTGGACCGGCTCTACTGGGAGACCAACGGCCTCGGCCAGGCACCCATTGCCGACGTGCACCGGGAGGTCGACCTGACCGTGTTCGCCTCCGAACGCTCGCGCCTGGTGGTCGGCGCCGAACTGCTGATCATCGCCGTGGTCGACGGCGAGTATCACCCCGCCGAGGCCGAGTTCGCCAACCGCATCATCCACGATCTCGGCATTACGCTGGAGCAGCACGAGACCCTTTGCCGGGTCGCCGAAAATGCCGCCAACGCCCTGGTGACGATGCGCAACCTGATTACCTGAGGCGCCGCGGCCCGAATTTTTGCTGCACTTTATGCTGCGGTATGAAGTGCAGCAAAATGTGCATTATCAATTGGTTAGAGTGAGGGCCCCGCGCCTATTCCTTGAGGTCTTCCCAAAGCTCCTTGACCTTGGAGAAGAAACCGTGCGCCTCGGGGCTGTGGGTGTCTTCACCGCCTTCCTGGGCGAATTCCTGCAGCAATTCCTTCTGCCGCTTGGTCAGGTTCTGGGGCGTTTCCACGTTCGCCTGGACGAACATATCGCCGCGGGATTTCGAGCGCAGCACGCTCATGCCCTTGCCCTTTAGGCGGAACTGGTGGCCGGTCGGCGTGCCGGCGGGAATGGAGAGGCGCGCGATGGTACCGTCGACGGTCGGCACCTCGACGGTGCCGCCGAGCGCCGCGCGGGTCATGGGGATCGGCACCCGGCAGTAGATGTCGGCGCCGTCGCGCTGGAAGAAGCGGTGCGGCCTCAGGTGCAGGAAGATATAGAGATCGCCCGGCTGGGCGCCGCGCAGGCCGGCCTCGCCCTCGCCGGAGAGGCGGATGCGGGTGCCGTCCTCGACGCCGGCGGGGATGTTGACGCTGAGTGTCTTTTCCTTGTGCACGCGCCCGGCGCCACCGCAGTTGCTGCAGGGGTCCTTGATCACCTCGCCGGTGCCCTGGCAGTTGGGGCAGGTCCGCTCGACGGTGAAGAAACCGGACTGCGAGCGCACCCGGCCGTGGCCACCGCAGGTCGGGCAGGCGCTGGGCCCGGAGCCCGAGGCCGCGCCGGAACCGGAGCAGACGTCGCAGGCGACGGAGGTCGGCACGCGGATCTCGGACTGCTTGCCCTTGAACGCGTCTTCCAGTTCGATTTCCATGTTGAAGCGCAGGTCCGCGCCCTTGCCCGGCTGCGGGCCGCCGCCGCGCCGGCCGCCGAAATCGCCGAACATCTCGTCGAAGATGTCAGCGAAGCCCGATGCGAAACCGCCGCCGAAGCCGGCCCCGCCGGGGCCGCCCGGGCCGCCCTGCTCGAAGGCGGCGTGGCCGAAGCGGTCGTAGGCGGCGCGCTTGTCCTCGTCCTTGAGGACCTCGTAGGCCTCGTTGACGTCCTTGAAATTCTGCTCGGCGTCCTTGTCACCCGGGTTGCGGTCCGGATGGTATTTCATGGCGAGCTTGCGGTAGGCCTTTTTGATTGCGTCGCCGTCCGCGTCGCGCCCGACACCCAGGGTCTCGTAGAAATCCGTTTTCGCCATGTCGTGAACCCCCGAAATTCAGCCGTGGCCGAAGATGCGAACGGAACGGGCGGCGGTCCCCTTTTCACCGCCGCCCGTCAATTCCGTCAGTCGCCCTTCTTCTTGTCGGCGTCGGGATCGACTTCCTCGAAATCGGCATCGACAACGTTGTCGTCATCGGCCGCTTCCGCCTCGGCGTGGGCGCCCATGTCGGGACCCATGCCCTCGGCGGCGCCTTCCGCCTGGGCCGCCTTGTACATGGCCTCGCCGAGCTTCATGGAAGCCTGGGTCAATGCCTCGGTCTTGGCGGCGATGTCATCCATGTCGTCGCCCTCGAGCGCTTCCTTCAATTCGGCGACGCCATCCTCGATGGCCTTCTTGTCGTCTTCGGGGACCTTGTCGCCGAATTCCTTCAGGTTCTTCTCGGTGGCATGGATCATGGAATCGGCGTTGTTGCGCACTTCCACGCCCTCGCGCCGCTTCTTGTCCTCCTCGGCGTGCTGTTCCGCCTCCTGCACCATGCGCTCGATGTCTTCGTCGGCTAGGCCGCCCGAGGCCTGGATGCGGATCTGCTGCTCCTTGCCGGTGGCCTTGTCCTTGGCGCTTACGTTAACGATGCCGTTGGCGTCGATGTCGAAGGTGACCTCAATCTGCGGCAGACCGCGCTGTGCCGGCGGAATCCCGACCAGGTCGAACTGGCCGAGGATCTTGTTGTCGGCGGCCATTTCTCGCTCGCCCTGGAAGACGCGGATGGTGACCGCGGTCTGGTTGTCCTCGGCGGTGGAGAACACCTGGGATTTGCGCGTCGGGATGGTGGTGTTGCGGTCGATGAGGCGCGTGAACACGCCGCCCAGCGTCTCGATGCCGAGCGACAGCGGCGTCACGTCGAGGAGCAGCACGTCCTTGACGTCGCCCTTCAAGACGCCGCCCTGGATGGCGGCGCCGATGGCAACCACCTCGTCCGGGTTGACGCCCTTGTGCGGCTCGCGCCCGAAGAACGACTTCACCGTTTCCTGCACCTTGGGCATGCGGGTCATGCCACCGACCAAGATCACCTCGTCGATCTCGGAGGCCTTGAGGCCGGCGTCCTTGAGCGCCTGCTTGCAGGGCGCCACGGTGCGTTCGATCAGGTCGTCCACCAGGGCTTCCAGCTTGGAGCGAGACAGCTTGATGTTCAGGTGCTTCGGTCCCGACTGGTCGGCGGTGATGAACGGCAGGTTGACCTCGGTCTGGGCCGTCGAGGAAAGCTCGATCTTGGCCTTTTCCGCCGCTTCCTTGAGGCGCTGCAGGGCCAGGCGGTCCTGGCGCAGGTCGATGGTGTTTTCCTTTTTGAACTCGTCCGCCAAGTAGTCGACGATGCGCTTGTCGAAGTCCTCGCCGCCGAGGAAGGTGTCGCCGTTGGTGGACTTCACCTCGAACACGCCGTCGCCGATCTCGAGCACGGAGACGTCGAAGGTGCCGCCGCCCAGGTCGTAGACGGCGATGACGCCCGAGTTCTTTTTCTCGAGGCCGTAGGCGAGCGCCGCGGCGGTCGGTTCGTTGATAATGCGCAGCACTTCCAGGCCGGCGATCTTGCCGGCGTCCTTGGTGGCCTGACGCTGGGAATCGTTGAAATAGGCGGGCACCGTGATCACCGCCTGGGTGACGCTTTCACCGAGATAGCTTTCGGCGGTCTCCTTCATCTTCTGCAAGATGAAGGCGGAAACCTGGCTGGGGCTGTACTTCTGGCCCTCGGCTTCGACCCAGGCGTCGCCGTTGTCGCCCTTGACGATCTGGTAGGGCACCAGCTTCTTGTCTTCCTTGGTGACCGGATCGTCGTAGCGCCGCCCGATCAGGCGCTTGATGGCGAAAAGCGTGTTTTCCGGGTTGGTCACCGCCTGGCGCTTCGCCGGCTGGCCGACGAGGCGTTCACCGCCCTCGGCGAAGGCGACCATGGAAGGCGTAGTGCGCGCGCCTTCCGCGTTTTCAACGACCTTGGCGTCCCGGCCGTCCATGATGGCGATACAGGAGTTGGTGGTGCCGAGATCGATACCAATGACTTTGCTCATTTCATCCTCGTACTTCTGCGGCAATTTCTTCGCAGCCCGATCAGGCGCTGCCGGAAATCCCTAGTGATGGTCTTGCGGGGGAAGCCGAAGTCGGCGACTTTTCCCGCGCTTATATAGGCTTAGGCCCCGGCGCGCGCAATGCTTTACGGGCGCGTCCGGCTCCTGAAACTAAAGCTTCTCGTCGACCTGCCCGCCGGTCCCGCCGGCGCTGCCGGGTTCGCCGGACTGCTCGTAGGCCTGGCGGCCGTCCTTGACCGCCGGGCCATCGCCGGACGTGTCACCCGCTTCGTCGCCGGTACCCGGCGCCGGCTTGGCCTCGGGCTTCGGCCCGCCCTTGGTGACGCCGACCTTGGCGGCGCGGAGCGTGCGTCCATGCAGGGTGTAGCCGTCTTCCAGTACCTGGGTGACGGTGCCCGCCGGCTGGGCCGGATCGGGAATTTCGAACATCGCCTCGTGCAGCATCGGGTCGAAGCGCTGGCCCATGGCCTCGATCGGCTTGAGCCCGGCGCGCTCGAAAGCGCTCAACAGTTCCTTGGCCACCATCTCGACACCGATGGCGAGATTTTCCAGGTTGGCATCCTGGGCGCGGGCATCGGCGTCGATGGCGGCCAGCGCGCGGCCCATGTTGTCCGACACCCGGAGCAGGTCCTCGGCGAAGCTTTTGATGGCGTACTTGGACGCGTCTTCCTTGTCGCGCTGGGCGCGGCGGCGCACGTTCTCCGTCTCGGCCAGTGCCCGCAACAGCTTGTCGTTGAGGTCCGCCGTCTCCGCCTCCAACTCGGCGACGCGCGACGCGAGGTCGGCCCCCGGCTGTGCCGACTCAACCCCGGGCGCGGCCGGCTCGGCCCCCGGCGCCGGCGGCGCTTCCGCCGCCGCAGCGGCCTCGGAAGTGTCGAGCACGGGCTCCGGCGCGGTTTCCGAAGGCGCGAAGGTCGGCTCGTCGGCGCCGGCTTGCGGGTCCGGTTCCTTGTTGTCAGTGCCTTCGGGCATGGGTTCGGATGTCATGACTGCAACTGTCTCCATTCACGTGTTTCTGTCAGCCGAGCATGCGGCCAATGAGTTTGGCGGTGTAATCGACCATCGGAATGATGCGCGCGTAGTTCATGCGCGACGGGCCAATGACGCCGATGGCGCCGACCACCTGTTCGGACGAGTTCTGGAACGAATCGGTAACCATGGAAACGCCGGCCAGGTTGAACAACTGGTTGTCGGCGCCGATGAAGATCTGCACGCCCTCCGCCGCGTCGGTGAGCGACAGCAGCTTCAGCATCTCCTGCTTGGTCTCAAGCGTGGTGAACAGGTTGCGGATGCGCTCCAGGTCGGTGAGCGCGTTGACGTCCTCCAGCAGGTGCGCCTGGCCGCGCACGATCAGCGAACCCGCCGCGGCCCCGTCGGCGGCACCGCCCGCCCAGGTGGCGAGGCCGCTCTCGACCACGCGCTGGGTCAGGGTGTCGAGTTCGGCCCGGTTCTGGTCGAGCTCCGACATGATCTCGTCATAGGCTTCCGCCACCGTGCGCCCGACCAGGCGCGCACTGAGAAAATTGGACGCCTGCACCATGGCCGACGGCGACAACTGTTCCGGCGTCTGGATGATGCGGTTCTCGACGATGCCGTTTTCCGTCACCAGCACCACCAGCGCTCGGCCCGGGCTCAGCGACACGAACTCGATGTGCTTCAACGGGCTTTCCGTCTTCGGCGCCAGCACCAGGCTGGCGCAGCCGGTGAGGCCCGAGAGCGCCTCCGTCGCCTGTTCCAGCAGCCCTTCCAGGCTGGTCGACGATCCGGCGAACTGGCCCTTGATGTCGTCGCGCTCGCGGCTGGTAAGGTTGCCGACCTCCAAGAGGCCGTTGACGAACATCCTGAGCCCGGCGTCGGTCGGCAGTCGGCCGGCCGAGGTATGGGGCGCATACAACAGCCCGGCCTCCTCCAAATCCGCCATGACGTTGCGCACCGTCGCCGGCGACAGCTTCTGGCCGAGCTTGCGCGAGATCGAGCGCGAGCCCACCGGCTCGCCGGTCTCCACGTAGGAATCGACGATCAGCTTGAAGATTTCCCGTGAACGCTGGTTCAGTTCGGTAATCATCGGGTGTCCGCTTTTCTGGTGAGTCCGCCAGAATGTAGTTTTGTCGACTCCTAGCGTCAACGTATCCCGGCATTCATTGTCACCGCGCTTGGCGAGGCTTGTACCCGGCGCGGCGGCACGTTAGCTTGCCGGCGCAATCGAACCGGCAACGGATAAAGGGGACGACATGCGGCCTTCAGGGCGAAAACCCGAGCAACTGCGCGAGATCATTCTCGAGCCCGACGTCTCCAAGCACGCCGAGGGGTCCTGCCTGGCCCGGTTCGGCGATACCCATGTGCTGTGCACCGCCTCCGTCGAGCAGCGCGTGCCGCCATGGATGCGCGATACCGGGCGCGGCTGGGTGACGGCGGAATACGGCATGCTGCCGCGCTCCACCAACACCCGTACCGACCGCGAGGCGGCGCGCGGCAAGCAATCGGGCCGCACCCAGGAAATCCAGCGCCTGATCGGCCGCTCGCTGCGCGCGGTCACCGACCTGGAAGCCATGGGCGAGTTGCAGGTGAAACTGGACTGCGACGTCATCCAGGCCGACGGCGGCACCCGCACCGCCGCCATCACCGGCAGCTATGTGGCCCTGCACCGCGCCTTCGAGCGCTGCCGACAATTAGGCATTCTTAAGAGCATTCCGTTGATCGATCAGGTGGCGGCCATCTCTTGCGGCCTCTATAAGGGCATTGCAGTGAGCGATCTGGACTATGCCGAGGACTCCAATGCCGAGGCCGATGCTAACTTTGTTCTCACCGGAAAGGGCGGAATTGTTGAGATTCAGGGCACTGCCGAGGCCGATCCTTTCAGTGAAGCACAATTCCTTGATCTTCTCAAGCTGGCGCAGGCCGGGGTCGCGGAACTGGCCGAAGCTCAGCGCAAGGCCCTCGGACAAGATTAACGGGCTGATCCCATGGCGCGGCATTTCACCGACGGCAAACTGGTCATCGCCAGCCACAACCCCGGCAAGGTGCGCGAGATCGATGATCTGCTGCGCCCTTTCGGCGCCGAGGTGATTTCCGCCGGCGATCTCGGGCTTCCGGAACCCATCGAAGACGGCGAAACCTTCATCGCCAACGCCGAAATCAAGGCCCGCGCCGCCGCCGAAGCCGCCGGATTGCCGGCGCTGGCCGACGATTCCGGCCTTGTCGTTCCGGCGCTGGACGGCCAACCGGGCATCTATTCGGCCCGCTGGGCCGGGCCGGACAAGGATTTCGGCCTCGCCATGCGCACCGTCTGGGAGAAATTGCAAAATAGCGGCGCCGCCGGCCCGGAACAGCAAGCGCCGGCCGCCTATTTCGCCTGTGCGCTGTCACTCTGCTGGCCGGCCACCGCGGCCGAGGCGGCGCACCTGGAGACCTTCGAGGGTCAAGTGCACGGCCACCTGGTCTGGCCGCCGCGCGGCGAGAGAGGTTTCGGTTACGATCCGATGTTTGTCCCGCAAGGCTTCGGCATCACCTTCGGCGAGCTCGAACCCGCCGCCAAACATGCCATCAGCCACCGTGCCGACGCCTTCAACAAGCTGGTGGCGGCCTGTTTCGAGGCCGGCTGATGACCGCGGAACCGCTGGCGCTCTACGTCCACTGGCCGTTCTGCCAGTCCAAGTGCCCGTACTGCGATTTCAACAGCCATGTGGCCGAAGCTATCGACCAGAGCCGCTGGCGCGACGCGCTGGTGTCGGAGCTCGCCCATTACGGCGCCGAAATGCCGGCCCGGCCGCTGACCAGCATCTTTTTCGGCGGCGGCACGCCATCGCTGATGGACCCCGCGACGGTGGCGGCACTGATCGAGGCCGCCCGCCGCCATTGGGATTTTTCCGCCGATCTCGAGATCACCTTGGAGGCCAACCCGTCCTCGGCGGAGCGCGAACGGTTCCGCGATTTCCAAGGCGCCGGCGTCAACCGCCTGTCGCTCGGCGTGCAGTCGCTCGACGACGCGGCGCTCGAGTTTCTGGGCCGGCGCCACGGCGCGGCGGAAGCGCGCCGCGCCATCGAGGATGCCAACGCGGTTTTCGCGCGCACGTCGTTCGACCTGATCTACGGCCTGCCGGACCAGGACCCCGCCACCTGGCGGGCGGAATTGGCGGCGGCGGCGGAGCTAGCGGGGGAGCACCTTTCCGTCTACCAACTGACCATCGAGCCCGGCACGGCGTTTTTCCGCGACCGCGTCCGGGCGGCGGAAGACGAGGTGGCCGTCGATCTGTTCCAGATCACGCGGGCGTTCCTGGCGGAACAGGGCCTTGCCGCTTATGAAGTCTCCAACCACGCCCGGCCCGGCGCCGAAAGCCGCCACAACCTGACCTACTGGCGGGGCGGCGATTATGTCGGCATCGGCCCCGGCGCGCACGGACGGCTGACCGGGCCGGCGGGCTTCATCGCCACCCACCAGATTCACGACCCGGCACGCTGGCTGGACGCCGTCGACGCTCAGGGTCACGGCACCGCCAAGCGCCGCAGGCTCGGGCCCGCAGAGCGTGCCGAGGAAATGGTGATGACCGGGCTGCGGCTCACCGAAGGTCTCGACCTCGATCGCCTGGAAGCGCTGTCGGGGCTCACGTGGGACCGGGTGCTCGACGTTCAACGGGTCGAGCAATGCCTGTCGGGCGGCCTCTTGGCGCGCCGGGACCGCCGGCTGGCGGCGACGGTTGATGGGCTGCTCAGGCTGAACGCCATGATCGCGGCGCTCCTGGCGCCGGACCTGGATGAAGGCTGAGCCCTTTAGTTGATGACGGCCTGGAATGTGGTGGGTGCCGACTGGATGACCCGGGCGTCGCGCTGGCGAAGCTGCATCACCGCGAGGCCGCGTTCGGTGACGCCGCTCGAAAGGAAACGGAAGATCCCGTCACGGCCCTCGAAACCGCTGACCGACGTCAGCGTCGCCTCGGAGAAGTCCGGGCCGTCCTGCTGGCGCGCCAGCACGGCGGCGAGCGCCGTCGCGTCATAGGCGAGGGTCGCGAGACGCGGCGGCGTGTCGCCATAAGCGTCGCGGTAGAGCTGTTCGAAGCCGCGCCGCTTGGCCGGATCGGGCGCCGCGTACCAGCCGCCCGCCAGCGCCGGTTCGGCGCCCAGCCCCGGCACGTCCCATTGCCCGGTGCCGAGCATCCGCACCTTGGCCGGGTCGACGTCGTAGAACGGCAGCAGCGCCGCCACCGACTGCAGACGTTTGCCGCCATCGGCAATCAGCAGCGCCTCGAACGGCAGATCGCCGATGGTCTGCAGCGTTTCCAGCCGCTTCAGGGCCTGGCGCGAGACCTCGTCGTCGAGCTTTTCCAGCTCGGCGCGTTGTTCGAGCAGCGCCTGGCGGCGGTTGTCGTAGTCGGCGAGCACCCGCACCACGTCGGTGAAGTCGTCGGCGGCGGGGTCGTAGAAGCGGGCTTCCACCACCTGGGCGCCGAGCGATCGCGTCACGTCGCGCAGCGTCTCGAACACCGTCGCGCCGTAAACGTTGTCCGGCGCCAAGGCGCCGAAGCGGGTGATGCCCTGCTGGATGGCGTAGGAAACCACGCGGCGCACCTGGTCCTCGGGCAGGAATCCCATGGTATAGACGCCGCCGCCGCCGACCCGGCGGTCGGAGGAAAAGGCGATGACGGGCACGTGCGCGGCGCGGGCCGCGGGCGCCGCCGCCTGCACGGAGCCGGCCAGCAGTGGGCCCAGGATGACCTGCACGCCATCGCCGATGGCGGTCTGCGCGGCGGCCTGGGCGCCGGTGGGCGTGCCGCGGGTATCGATGGGCAGCAGTTCCAGCCGGCGGTCGGCGAAATCGAACATGGCCAGTTGCGCGGCATTGAGCAGCGCCTTGCCGATGGCGGCGTTGCGCCCGCTCAAGGGCAGGAGCAGGCCGACACGCACTGTGTCGGTGGTCGCCGGCGGTGGCACCAGCGGCCGCATCGGCTGTGGCTCGGCCGAAGGCGCGCGGTTCAGGAGCGCCGCCAGCGACGGCAGGTCCGGGCTCGGCACCGCCGCGCCGGGTGCCGGCTGGCCGGCGGGCTGGCCTGCCGGAAACGTGCCGGGCGGTTGCGCCTGGAACACCTGGGCGCCGGAGGAGACCCCCGCCGTGCCCGCGGCCGCGTTGCCCGGTGGCACCGGGGCCTGGCTGGTCTGGGGTCCGAGCAGGGGCGGGCGCTGATGCGAGGGCGGCGTCGCCTGGGTGCCAGCGGTGGCCGGGGTCCTTTGCGCTTGCAAGCCGCCGCCCGGTCCGATTTGCTGGCAGCCGGCCAGCGCGAGCATCAATGCCGCACCGAACGCCAACGCCTTGGCCGGGACCGGCATCCATTTCCGGGTGGAGAGCAAACGTGTCATCGGAAGAACGGTATCCCTCTGCTGATGGGCCCACGCCCGACGAGCCCCCCACTCGATCGGCTGGAGAGCCTAGCGTCAGGCGTCGGCGGAGTAAACCGCGAGCCGCCGATGTCACCGGGCTTGTCTTGGTGGCGACACCCATTGGCAACACCGGCGACATTTCCGAGCGCGCGCTGGACGTCCTTGCCGCCGCCGACACAGTCGCCTGCGAGGACTCGCGCGTCACCGGCAAGCTGCTGCATCTTCTGGGTATCGATGCGACGCTGCTCCCCTATCACGAACACAATGCCGCCAAACAGCGGCCGAGGCTGATTGAACGGCTGCAACGTGGCGAAACCGTGGCATTGGTCTCCGACGCCGGCATGCCGGCGGTCTCGGATCCCGGCTACAAGCTGGTCGCCGCCTGCATCGAGGCCAGTATCGCGCTGACCTGCGTGCCGGGACCTTCATCGGTGACGACGGCGTTGGCGCTTTCGGGGCTGCCGACCGACCGTTTCTTCTTTCAGGGGTTCCTGCCGTCGAAATCCAATGCGCGGCGAAACGCGCTGGCCGAGATCGGCGCCATCCCCAGCACGCTTGTGGTGATGGAATCGGCCAAGCGCCTGGCCGCCATGCTGGATGACGCGGCGCGGGTGCTGGGCGACCGCCACGCGGCGGTGGCGCGCGAGCTGACCAAGCGCTTCGAGGAAGTGCGGCGCGGCACCTTGGCCGAGCTCGCCCGGCATTACGCCGAAGCCGGTGCGCCGAAGGGCGAGATCACGGTGGTGATCGGCCCGCCCGGCGAGACGGCGCGGATGGGCTCGAACGAGATCGACGCGCTGTTGCGCCGGGAACTGGAAACCACCAGCTTGCGCGACGCGGCGGCGGCGGTCGCGGCGGCGAGCGGCTGGCCGAAGCGCGAGGTCTACCGGCGCGCGCTGGAGATTTCCGCCGAGACCGCCGCTGAGCCGGGCCGTGAGGCAACATGAGCCGCCGGCCCCGCCGCGCCGCCTGGCGGTTCGGCCTCGATGCCGAGGCGATGGCCGCCTGGCGGCTCCGGCTCAAGGGTTACCGCATCCTGGCCAGGCGGTTCCGCTGCCCACAGGGCGAGATCGACCTAGTGGCGCGGCGCGGGCGCACGCTCGCTTTCGTCGAGGTCAAGGCGCGGGCGCGTGACGCCGACGCCGAACTGATCACGTCACGCCAGCGCCGCCGCATCGAACGCGCCGCAAGCGTCTTCCTGCAGCGCCATCCGGCGCTCGCGACGCTGGAGCTGCGCTTCGACGCGGTGCGGGTCGAGGGCACTGGCCGGTTCCACCATTTGCCCGGTGCGTGGCGCGCCGGCGATTGAAGGTTCGCCGCGGTTATCGACGAATTTTTGGGGAACTACCCCTTTGTGCCCCTGGCCGAAGGCTTTACAATAAAGCGATTCGTGCGCATCTCAGCAGTCTCAGTGCATTGGATTCAGGAGATTGTCTTCATGTTCCGCTCCGCCTTCCGGGGGATTTTCTTGGCTTCTTTGATCGCTGGATCGGCGGCCGCGCTCAGCGGCTGCGCCGGTGCGGTCCTGGGTGCCGGCGCGGCGGCGGGGGTCGCGGCCTTCGAAGAGCGTCCGTTTCGCACCATCGCCACCGACACCAAGATTGCCACGCAGTTGCGGGTCGCGCTGTTGGAGGAAAGCGAGCGCCATTTCGCCAAGGTCGGCATCGAGGTGTTCGAGGGCCGCGTGCTGCTGACCGGTATCGTCGATTCGGAAAAGATGCGCGCCGACGCCGTGCGCCTCGCCTGGAAGACGGAAAACGTCAAGGAAGTGCTGAACGAGGTCTTCGTCGGCACCGGCTCGCTGATGGACACGGCCAAGGATTCCTGGATCACCGCGCAGCTGACGGCCAAGATGGCGGTCGACAAGGACGTGCTCGCCATCAATTACGCGGTCGAGACCGTCGGCGCCACCGTCTACCTGATGGGCATCGCCCAGAGCCAGTCGGAGCTGGACCGGGTCATCGCCCATGCGCGCGAAGTGAGTTATGTGCGCAAGGTGATCAGCCACGTGCGGGTCAAGAAAGCCGGGACCGCCTCGTGAGCGACGGCGGTGCCGTGCTGGACGCGCTCGGCGCCATCGGCCACGCCGATGACGGGGACATCGATCTCGCCGGCGCCGCGTTGCTGCTGGCGCGCGCCGCCCGGCCGGACCGCTCGGCGGAACCTTACCGCCGCCATCTGGAACAGCTCGAGGGAGAGGTCGCCGACTACGCCGGGCGCGACCAGGGCCTGGCGCGCCAGCACGAAGCATTGGCACAGGTGATCGCCCGGCGCCATGGCTACGCCGGCACCCAGCGCGCCTTCTCGACGCTGGATGGCGCCGACCTGATGCGGGTCATCGATCGCCGTTCGGGGCTGCCGGTGACGCTCGGTATTCTCTATATCGATACGGCGCGCAAGCTCGGCTGGACCGCATCGGGCATCGATTTTCCGGGCCGGTTCCTGGTTCGCCTCGAGGCGGATGGCGAGCGCCGCATCATCGACCCGTTCGAGATGGGCGAGGCGGTCGACGCCGTGGGCTTGCGCAAAAGGCTGAAGGAGATCGCCGGCAGCGACGTGGAACTGAAACCCGCCTACTACCGCGCGCTTTCGGCGCGCGAGGTGCTGGTCCGGCTGCAGGCCAACATCCGCGTGCGGCTGGTCGCCGAACAGCGCTGGGCGGAAGCCGCCGAAGTGGTCGAGCGCATGCTTCTGGTGGCGCCCGACAACCCGGCGCTGTGGCGCGAACAGGGCGTCCTGCAGGCGCGCATGGACCGGGTTTCGGCAGCCATCGCGTCGTTGGAGGAATCGCTCCGCCGCGGCGGCCCGGATCCCGAGCGCTACGAAACCTCGGCGCTGATCCAGGAACTGCGCCAACGGCTTTCCTGATTTTTTTCTCCCGAACCCGCAAGCGGATTTCCAGCCATGACCCTTAAAGTCGCCATCCAGATGGACCACGTCGCCAGCATTGATATTTCGGGCGATTCGACATTCGTGCTCGGCCTCGAGGCGCAGAAGCGCGGCTACGAGCTACTGCACTACGAGCCCGGCCGCCTCGCCATGAAGGACGGCCGCATCATCGCATCCGCCGAACCGATGCAGCTCCGGCGCGAGCCGGGCAACCATTTCACGCTGGGCGAGCCGCGCATGCTCGACCTCGCCGACATGGACGTCGTCTTGATGCGCCAGGACCCGCCCTTCGACATGGCCTACATCACCGCAACGCACATGCTCGAGCATATCCATCCCGGCACCCTGGTGGTCAACGACCCGCGCGAGGTCCGGAATGCGCCGGAGAAACTGTTCGTGACGCGGTTTCCCGAATTCATGCCGCCGACCCTGATCGCGTCGGACCGGGCCCAGATTCTCGCCTTCCGCGCCGAGCACAAGGACATCATCATCAAGCCCTTGTACGGCAACGGCGGCGCCGGCGTCTTTCACGTGATGCCGGGCGACGAAAACCTGAATGCGCTCCTGGAAATGTTCTCCGAAAACTACCGCGAGCCGATCATCGTGCAGAAGTACCTGCCCGCGGTGCGCGAAGGCGACAAGCGCATCATCCTCATCGACGGCGAGCCCGCCGGGGCCACCAACCGTGTCCCGGCCGAAGGCGAGGCGCGCTCCAACATGCACGTCGGCGGCCGGCCGGTGAAGACGCAGCTCACGGAACGCGAACTGGCGATCTGCGAAGCCATCGGGCCGGAACTGAAATCGCGCGGCCTGATTTTCGTCGGCATCGACGTCATCGGCGGCATGATGACCGAAATCAACGTCACCTCGCCGACCGGCATCCAGGAGATCAACCGATTCAACGACGTTTTCCTGGAGGCCGATATCTGGGACGCCATCGAGGCCAAGCTGCCCTGATCGCATCCCGGCCGATTGCACGTTTTAGTCGCTAGAACGGAAAAACTTACGCGCTAAACTTCGGCAAGATTGCTGGAGGTTTTCATGGTCGCGCATATTTCCACCGTCGCCTTCGAGGGCGTTTCCGTGGTCGACATCGATGTCCAGGTGCAGGCCGCGCCCGGCCTGCCGGCCTTCACCATCGTCGGGCTGCCGGACAAGGCCGTCGGCGAAAGCCGCGAGCGGGTGCGCGCGGCACTGCACGCGCTGGGGCTTGCCCTGCCGCCGAAACGCATCACCGTCAACTTGGCGCCGGCGGATCTGCTGAAGGAAGGCGGGCACTACGACCTGCCGATCGCGCTCGGGCTTTTGGCCGTCATCGGCGTGGTGCCGGCGGAAGAGGTGGCGCGCTTCATCGCCATGGGCGAACTGGCGTTGGACGGCTCGCTGGCGCCGGTGGCCGGCGTGCTGCCCGCCGCCATTCATGCCTCGGCCACCGAACGCGGCCTGATCTGCCCGGCCCGGCAGGGACCGGAAGCGGCCTGGGCCGGCCAAGGCGCGAGCGAGGTCGAGGTGCTGGCCGCCGCCAGCCTCTTGCAGGTCATCAACCATTTCAAGGGGACTCAGGTACTGGCGCCGCCGGTGAAGCCGGCACTGGATCGCCGCCACGCGACGGCTGGCCCGGCCCTCGACCTCGCCGACGTCAAGGGCCAGGAGAGCGCCAAACGGGCACTGGAAATCGCCGCCGCCGGCGGTCACAACCTCTTGATGTCGGGCCCGCCGGGAGCGGGGAAATCGATGCTGGCGGCACGCCTCGCCGACCTGCTGCCGCCCTTGGCGCCGGCCGAGATCCTCGAAGTCAGCATGATCCAGAGCCTCGCCGGCATGCTCGCCGGCGGCCAACTCACCGACCGCCGGCCGTTCCGCGACCCGCACCATTCGGCCTCCATGGCGGCGCTGGTAGGCGGCGGGCACCGGGTCAAGCCGGGCGAGATTTCGCTCGCCCACCTCGGCGTGCTGTTTCTGGACGAGCTGCCGGAATTCGACCGCCGCGCGCTGGAGGCGCTACGCCAGCCGCTGGAGACCGGCCGCGTCTCGGTGGCCCGGGTCAATGCGCATGTCACCTATCCCGCCCGGGTGCAGCTGATCGCGGCCATGAACCCGTGCCGTTGCGGATACCTGGGCGATCCGGCGCGGGCCTGCGTGCGCGCGCCCAAATGCGCCGAGGGCTACCAGGGCCGGCTGTCCGGCCCGTTGTTGGACCGCTTCGACCTGCATATCGAGGTGCCTCCGGTACCGCCGGTGGACTTGGGGCTGGCGCCGCCGGGCGAAAGCTCCGCCGCGGTGGCCGCGCGCGTCGCCGAGGCGCGGCGGCGCCAACAGGTGCGGCTGCAGGCCCTGGCATCAAACGCCGGCATGTCTCCTGTGCGCGATAACGCCTCGCTGCCCGACGCGCAACTGTCGGAAGTGGCCGAGCCCGACGCCGAGGGCCGGCGGCTTCTGGTCGAGGCCTGCCAGCGTTTCGGTGTCTCGGCCAGGGGCTATCATCGGGTGCTCCGGGTGGCGCGCTCGATCGCCGATCTCGCCGGCGCCGACACCGTGGCGCGCCCCCACATCGCAGAGGCGCTCGCCTACCGGCGCCTGGCGCCTGGGCGCGGCGGGACGGGAAGCGGGGCCCGGCTGCAAGCCGTCGGTTGAAACCCGCTCAGCTTCTCAGGAAGAAATCCGCCGCTTCCACGTCGGTCATGTTGACGCCGATGATATCGGCGATCTGGTAGGAGTTGGCGTTGCTCATGTTGGACGCGTCGTCGGTGTAGTAAAGCCCGGCGCCGTCGGTGCCGGCATTCGCGCCGAACACCACGATGGCCGGGCCGGCATCGCCGCCGGAGGCATCGAAAGCGGCGTCGCTCAAGCTGCCGCCGACCACCTCGAAATAGGTGTCGCCGTCGGTGAGCGTGCCCGCCGCGCCAAAACCGAAATCGGCGTTCGAGAGCCCGAACGTGTCGCCGTCGGCGGCGCTGTAATCGTTGACGGTATCGGTGCCCAGCGCCGTCGCGTGCGCCAGCGCATCGGCGCCGGTGGCGCCGGCGAAACGGAACTCGTCAGCGCCGTCGCCGCCCTCGAGGGTGTCGTCGCCCTCGCCGCCGATGACGATGTCGTCGCCGGCATAGCCGAACAGGTTGTCGGCCCCGGCCCGGCCGTAAAGGATATCGGCGCCGGCATTTCCCTCGAGCCGGTCGGCGTCGGCGCCGCCGTCGAGGGTGTCGTCGCCGTCACCGCCGTAAAGGCTATCGGCGCCGGCCTCGCCGTAGAGGATGTCGTTGCCGCCGCCGCCCCACAGGCTGTCGGCGCCGTCACCGCCCCAAAGCGCGTCATCGCCGAAACCCGCGGTACCGAGATCGAAGCCGAACTCCGCGGCAAGGGAGGTGCCGCTGGCGGGAATGTCGCCATGCATCCGGTCGTCGCCGGCGCCGCCCCATAGACTGTCCGCGCCGGCACCGCCCGACATGACGTCGGCGCCGCCGGTGGCGCTGAAGCTGGGCGAGGTCAGCGGATTGCCCGCGTCATGGCTGGCGCTCAGGTAATTGGCCGGCGTATCGCCGTAGAGATAGTCGTCGTCGGCGAGCCCGCCGACGACGTCCTCGCCGCTGGAGCCGACCAGGAAATCGGCGGCGGCGCTGCCGCGAAGCTCGTTGACCGACGAGCCCACGGCGGTTGCCGTGGTCACGTCGCGCCGGGTCGTATCCGTAGCCGTCGTCAACCGGCGCTCGAAATCCAAGAGCGTCGTGTCGTCGGTGAAGTGGGGCCCGAAATCGAAACCGACGCCGAAGGCCGGATCGAGCGTGTCGGTATCCACCGCGAAACCGTCCGCCGGCAGCGTTGAGCCGATCCGGACATCGAAAACCGAATCGGATGCGCGCGGCCCGCCGGCGGCCGGCGTTTCCCGCGCCGCCGGGCGGGCGGCGAGCTCGAGGCCGCTATCGAGCGCGGCGAGGGCGGCCGCCGGTTCCGCGAATGGTCGCGGCGGCGGGTTCAGGAAGGCGTCGCCCTCGGGCGCGGTCCAGGCCGGTTCCGCCGTGGCTTCGGCGGCGGCGATGGCGGCCGACAGCGCTTCTTCCACGTCGGCGCCTTCTACCATTGCCAGGTCGAAGGCATCCAGCGCCGCCAATTCGCCGCTCGCCAGTTCGATATGCGGGAGCTGGCTCAAGGCGGCGCGCAGCTGGTCGTCCATGGCCGACTCGTCGTAACTGCTGTCGGCGTTCAACAACAACGGATCGTCGACGCCCAACAACGCGTGCAGCGCACGGCCCGAGCGCACCATTTCCGGTGTCCAGTCAGCGTCGGGACGGCCGGCGCCGGCCCGGATCCGGGCCGTTTCCAGGGCCTGGTTGAGCGCCGCCTGGGTGCCCAATCGGGCAAAGGCCGCATCGGCGGCGGCGCCGACGGGGTCGAAATCGATTTCCGCCGCAGGGGGCCGGGACGGGGGCGGGTCCAGGTCGATCCTGGCAATGCCCGGCGTTTCCTCGGATCCGGCGGCTGGGGCCCGGGGCGGAGAGAACGTCAGATCGCGCGAATCGAGAGGCATGCGCCGCTCCCGGCCTTTCATTTGTTTATCGAAACAAAGGGCTCGTAGGGTCGATTCTAAAGCGCGTTTGGTTAACCGGCAATGAAAGTCCGTTTAAGCCTGGGAAAACAAAGAATTAGGGATGAGCGCAATTAAGCGCAATCGATATTTTCTATGCAAATAAGCGAATCGGATTAATCACGGGGCTTGCGGATCATGCCGCCCAGGTCGCGGCCGGCAAAAACATGGACGTGGAAATGCGGCACCTCTTGGTGTGCGTCGCGACCGTGGTTGGCGAGAAACCGGTAGCCGTCGGGCGCCGCGCCGGCCTCGCGGGCGACCGTGCCGACGGCGCGGAAGAACCCGGCGATCTCGCCCTCGGACGCCTTGGCGGTGAAATCGTCCATGGAAACATAAGCGCCCTTCGGGATTACCAGCACATGGGTCGGGGCCTGCGGCGCGATGTCGCGGAAGGCCAGCGCCCAATCGTCCTCGTAGACCTTGTCGCAGGGGATTTCGCCCCTGAGGATCTTGGCGAATACGTTCTGGTCGTCGTAGCTCATGCGTCTCTCCGTCGTTCGTCGCGCGATGGACCGGCTCAGCGTTTGGCGCGCGAGCGCTTTTCTTCGATGCCGGAAATGCCGAACCGGCGCCGCAGCTCCTTCCAGACATCGTTCGGCTTCACGCCGGCGTCGGCCCACAGCACCAACAGGTGATAAAGCAGGTCGGCGCTTTCCGAAACCAGCGCGCGGCGGTCCTCGGCGAGGCTGGCGATCACCACCTCCACCGCTTCCTCGCCGGTCTTCTTGGCGATATGGCCGCGGCCCTTGGCATAGAGCCGTGCGGTATAGGAGCTGTCGGGGTCGGACCGGCGCCGGCGCAGCAGCGTCGTGTAGAGTTGGTCGAGGGTATGACGCGGCGGGCGCTCGGCCTTGGTCGGTTTCGCGGTTTTGGTGGGCTTGGCCATCAGGACGGCTCCGGGGTTGGTGGCTCGGCCGGCCGGATGGGAACACCGGCGTTCGCCATGTAGGCCTTGGTCTCGCCGATGGTGAAGGTGCCGAAGTGGAAGATCGATGCCGCAAGCACCGCCGAAGCATGGCCATCGATGATGCCATCGACCATGTGTTGCAGGGTGCCGACGCCGCCGGACGCAATGACCGGAATGGGCACTGCGTCAGCGACGGCGCGGGTGAGGGGAATGTTGAACCCCATTTTGGTGCCGTCGCGGTCCATGGAGGTCAGCAGAATCTCGCCCGCGCCCAGTTCCGCCATGCGTCGCGCCCATTCCACCGCGTCGATACCGGTAGGCCGGCGTCCGCCGTGGGTGAAGATCTCGAACCTGTCGCCGGCCACGGATTTGGCGTCGATCGCGACGACGATGCACTGGCTGCCGAACTTCTCCGCGGCCTCGCGGACGAATTCGGGATTGTGCACGGCGGCGGTGTTGATGGAGACCTTGTCGGCGCCGGCGAGCAGGAGCTTGCGCACATCCTCGTTGGCACGCACGCCGCCGCCGACGGTCAAGGGCATGAAGCATTGTTCGGCGGTGCGCCCGACCACGTCGTAGATGGTGTCGCGGTTCTCGTGGCTGGCGGTGATATCGAGGAAGCAGAGCTCGTCGGCGCCGGCCTTGTCGTAGACCCGCGCCTGCTCCACCGGATCGCCGGCGTCGACCAGGTCGACGAAGTTGACCCCCTTCACCACCCGGCCTTGGTCGACATCGAGACAGGGAATGACTCGCGCCTTCAGCATCACGCCGCCTCCGCCAGCGCCGCCACGGCTTCAGCGACATCGATGCGCCCGTCGTAGATGGCGCGGCCGGAGATGACGCCCTCCAGCTTGGCACCCGACGCGACGACGCGCGCGAGATCGTCCATGGAGGACACCCCGCCCGACAGGATCAGCGGCGTCGAGACCGCGTCCGCCAATTCACGGGTGGCGTCCAGGTTGGGGCCCTGCATGGCGCCGTCGCGACCGATATCGGTGTGGATGATCGCCGCCGCGCCGGCGTCCTCGAAACGCTTGGCCATTTCCAACGCGGTGATTTCGGCGGTCTCGGCCCAGCCCTCGACGGCGACGAACCCGTCGCGCGCGTCGATGCCGAGCGCGACGCGGCCGGGATGGCGCCGGCAGGCCTCGCGCACCAGGCCCGGGTCGCGCACCGCGACGGTGCCGAGGATGACCCGCGCCACGCCCTTCTCCAGCCACGCATCGATGGTCGCCATGTCGCGAATACCACCGCCCAATTGCAGCGGAATCCCAACCGCCGCCAAAATACCATCCACGGCCGCGCCGTTCACCGGCTGGCCCGCGAAAGCACCATTTAAATCAACTATATGCAGCCATTTGCTACCATGTTGCTCGAAGCGTTTGGCCTGGGCAGCGGGGTCGTCGTTGAACACCGTCGCCTTGTCCATCTCGCCGTGCAGCAGGCGCACGCACTGTCCGTCCTTCAGATCTATGGCCGGAAAGAAGATCATCTCGTAACCGATTCGTACTCTTGAGCATGCCGCATCAGGGCGCCCACTTGATGAAATTATTGATGAGTTTCAAGCCGGTAGACTGGCTTTTCTCGGGGTGGAACTGGGTGCCGACGATGTTGTCGCGGCCCACTGCGGCGGTCACCTCGCCGCCATAATCGACACTCGCCAGCACCTCCGGGGGCTTGGCGCAGCGCATGGCGTAGGAGTGCACGAAGTAGGCATGGGCATTTTCCGCGAGGCCCTGCAGCACCGGGTGTGGCGAGGCCGGAAGTATTAATTGATTCCAACCCATATGGGGAATCTTTAAAGTTTTGTCTGAGGGTTGAATGGCGGCCACCTCGCCCTCGATCCAGCCGAAGCCGGCGGTCTCGCCGTGTTCGAGGCCGCGCGTCGCCATCAACTGCATGCCGACGCAGATGCCGAGGATCGGCCGGCCCTTTTCGATGACGGCGGTGATGATCGCATCGACCATGCCGTCCAGGGCCTCGAGACCCGATTTGCAATCGGCGAAAGCGCCGACGCCCGGCAGCACAACCCGGTCGGCGGCGGCGACCGCATCGGGGTCGGCGGTAACGACCACCCGCGCGCCGGTACCGGCCTCGGCGGCGACACGCTCGAACGCCTTGGCCGCGGAACGCAGGTTGCCGGACCCGTAATCGACGATGGCGATGGTCATGCGTCCTCCACCAGGCCCGGATTGGCCTGCATGAATTTCAACAGCGCCGCGTCCTCATCGGCGGCGCAGACGGCGCCGGCCTCGGTGAAGCCCCGCCGCTCGAGGCCAGCACGCTTGAGATCGTTGGCCAGCACCGCCAGCACGCCGGCGGCGGAAAGCCCGAGCAAGGTTCCGGTCGCCTCGTCGGCGCCGATGGATTTGGCGAAAGCCGCGATCAATATCGAGGCCGCGGCGACAGCCAATGCCGGAACCCACAACCGGTGCCACAAGGCCCAGGGCACGGTGAAGACCAGCGCCGGCCAATTGATCCCTTCCTTGACCAACTGGATGTCGTTCTCCAGGTCCAGGCCCTGGCGGCGGAGGTGAACGGTATAGACCCGCATGGCGGTCCCGCTCCAGGATTTGGCTACAAGGAACCGCCGAGCGTGCCCTTGGTGGACGGCACCTCGTCGGCCTTGCGCGGGTCGATCTCGATGGCTTCGCGCAGCGCGCGGGCCAGGGCCTTGTAGCAGGTCTCGACGATATGATGGTTGTTGATGCCGTAGAAATTCTCTACGTGCAGCGTGATTCCGGCAGCCTGTGCGAAGGCCTGGAACCATTCCTTAAACAGTTCCGTGTCCATTTCGCCCAAGCGGTCCTGGGTGAATTCCACCCGCCAGATCAGGTACGGCCGGTTGGAGATATCGAGGGCGACGCGCGTGCAGGTTTCGTCCATGGGGATGGTGGCCGAGCCGTAGCGGCGGATGCCGCGGCGCGCGCCCAGCGCCTCGGCCACGGCCTCGCCGATCGCGATGCCGGAGTCCTCGGTGGTGTGGTGGGCGTCGATGTGCAGGTCCCCCTTGGCGCTTACGTCCAGGTCGATGAGGCTGTGGCGCGACAGTTGCTCCAGCATGTGGTCGAGAAAACCGATGCCGGTGCTGACGTTGTATTCGCCCGTGCCGTCGAGATCGACGCTGACGGCGATCTCCGTTTCCTTGGTGCGGCGTTCAACCTTTCCGGTCCGCATGGCGCACTCCTTGGTTTCGCTTTCGGGTTGGCGCGAAGGGGGCTTCGCGGCGCACCTTTTAACAGGAACGTCGCCGCTTCGCCAGCCCTCTGTCACCACCCGGCGCCATGCGCGCGGACCGGATTCCGGCGGGGTTGCGGGTGGGCCTTCCCAAACCGATATCCTAGGCTATAGTCGCGCTTCCCCGCGTGCGTTTCGGAGACCGGCATGAGCGAACAGAACCAAGCGACACCGCAATGGCATGGCACGACGATTCTTTCGGTACGGAAGGGCGACAAAGTCGTGGTCGCCGGTGACGGCCAAGTGAGCCTCGGCGACACCGTGGTCAAGGGCTCCGCCAAGAAGGTGCGCCGGCTCGCCGGCGGCAGCGTCATCGCCGGGTTCGCCGGCGCCACCGCCGACGCCTTTACGTTGTTCGAGCGCCTGGAAGCGAAGCTCGAGCAGTATCCCGGCCAGCTCACCCGCTCCTGCGTCGAGCTTGCCAAGGACTGGCGCACGGATCGCTATCTGCGGCGCCTGGAAGCGATGATGGCGGTGGCCGACAAGGAGGTTTCGCTGGTGCTGACCGGCAACGGCGACGTCCTGGAACCCGACGACGGCGTCATCGGCATCGGGTCCGGTGGCAACTATGCGCTGGCCGCGGCACGCGCGCTCGTCGACCAGGACGGAATGGACGCCGAACAGATCGCGCGCAAGGCCATGGCCATCGCCGGAGAGATCTGCATCTACACCAACAACAATGTCACCATCGAGACCATCGACCTGTCATGACCAGCTTCACCCCCCGAGAAATCGTATCCGAGCTCGACCGCTACATCGTCGGCCAGGACAACGCCAAGCGCGCCGTCGCCATCGCGCTCCGCAACCGCTGGCGGCGCCAGCAGCTCGACGACAACATGCGCGAAGAGGTGATGCCGAAGAACATCCTGATGATCGGCCCGACCGGCGTCGGCAAGACGGAAATTGCGCGCCGCCTGGCGAAACTCGCCCAGGCGCCCTTCATCAAGATCGAGGCGACCAAGTTCACCGAGGTCGGTTACGTCGGGCGCGACGTCGAGCAGATCATCCGCGACCTGGTGGAAAGCGCCATCCACATGACCCGCGAGAAGCAGCGCAAGTCGGTGCAGGCCAAGGCCGAGATGCAGGCGGAGCAGCGCGTCATCGATGCGCTGGTCGGTGACAGCGCGTCGAAGGAGACACGCGAGCGTTTCCGCATCATGCTGCGCGCCGGCGAGCTGGACGACCGCGAGATCGAGGTCGAGGTTTCGGATGGCGGCGGCGGCGGCATGCCAACCTTCGACATTCCCGGCATGCCGGGCGCGCAGATGGGAATGGTCAATCTCGGCGACATGCTGGGCAAGGCCTTCGGCCAGCCGACCAAGAAGCGCAAGATGAGCGTCGCCGACTCGCACAAGGTGCTGCTTATCGACGAAAGCGACAAACTCCTGGACGAAGAGGCGGTGCAGCGCGACGCCATATCGGCGGTGGAAAACAACGGCATCGTTTTCCTCGACGAAGTCGACAAGATCACCGCGCGCTCCGAACGCATGGGCGCCGACGTCAGCCGCGAGGGCGTGCAGCGCGACCTGCTGCCGCTGATCGAGGGCACCACGGTGGCGACCAAGCACGGCCCGGTGAAGACCGACCATATCCTGTTCATCGCATCCGGCGCCTTCCACGTCGCCAAGCCGTCCGACATGCTGCCCGAACTGCAGGGCCGGCTGCCGATCCGGGTCGAGCTCAACGCGCTGACGCGCGAGGATTTCGTGCGCATTCTGACCGAGCCCGAGGCCAGCCTGATCAAGCAATACAAGGCGCTGATCGGGGTTGAGGAAGTGGCCGTGGAGTTCACTGACGATGCTGTCGGCGCCATCGCCGACCTCGCCGCCGAGATCAACCAGGGCGTCGAGAACATCGGTGCCCGGCGCCTGCATACGGTGATGGAGAAACTGATGGAGGACATCAGCTTCACCGCCTCCGAACGCGCCGGTGAAAGCCTGATCGTCGACGCCGAACTGGTGCGGACCACCGTCGCCGAGCTGGCCGAGAACGCCGACGTCAGGAAATTCATTCTGTAGGCAAATTATCTCGAAATTTCAAAGAATTGCGGCGCGTTTCTCAGTCCATACCGGAGCCATCGAAGAATCCTGAGGTTTTGGATGAAGAACAGGCGCTAAAGGCTTAATGCGTCGGGCCTTTCAGGGGCGCATGGCGGCCCTCGATCTCGGCCAGGATCCAGTCCAGGGTTTCTTCATCCAAAGTGTCAATGCGTTCCGCCAGCAGGTTGGCCAGTTGCGTGGCCTTCGGGCTCAGCCCGGCGGTATCGACGGTGACCCGTGGATGCGACAGTTCGGCCAAGCGCTTCAGCTCCTCGGCGTCGTCCCACATGAGCTCGAAATAGCCGCAGATCTGCTGCACCAGGCCCGAGCCCGGGCGGCCCCGGTGGCCGTGCTCGAGCGCCGAGAAATAGGCCGACGAGACGCCCAGGTCCTCGGCCATCTGTTTCAGGGTGATGCCGCGCGCCTCCCTGAGTTCGCGCACCTTTTTGCCGAACGGGGTCATTTGCGCCGCCGCATGACGATATAGAGCGCGCCCTCGCCGCCGTCGCGTGGCGCGGCATGGTCGAAGGCATGCACCCAATGGCGCATCGGCGCCTCGTTCAGCCAGCGCGGCACGGCACGGCGCAGGACGCCGACCTCGCCGTCGGCGCGAAGCCCCTTGCCGGTGACCACCAAAACGGTCTTCTTGCCCGCCGTGTAGGCGCGCTCCAGAAACCGCTCCAACGTCTGATGCGCCGCTGTTTGGGTCAGGCCGTGCAGGTCCAGGCGCGCCTCGATATCGACTTGCCCGCGCCGTAAGCGCTGCTGCGTGCGTTTATCGAGGCCGGGCGCCCGTCCGTGGAGAAGCTCATTCGATTGCGCATGATGAATCGGAGCGATGTCGACCTGCTGCTGGCGCTGGGGCTGGGGCTGGGGCTGGGGCTGGGGCTGGGGCTGGGGCTTTTCGGCCAAGCTCTCGTTTAAGGTCTCAGAAGTAAGTTTATTTTGTCGTTTGGTCAGGGGTTTGACATCGGCCATGGCGCGGTGCCACAAATCAAGGTCTAATGATTGACCTTGTTTGCGTCGCTGTTGATTCGAATCCGTGCCGAGCTTACGTGTCATCGTCCACCACGACAATGTGCAGACGCTGCGGGCCGTGCGCGCCCAGCAACAGGGTCTGTTCGATATCGGCGGTGCGCGACGGCCCCGTGACCCAGTTGACAGCGCGCGGCAATTGGGTTTTGCCGCCGTTTTCGCCGCCTTCGGCGCGGATCCGGGCCCAGACCTGCTCATAGCTGCCGGCGAGATCATCGGCGCGGAGCACGGCGATATGGGTGGGGGGCAGGAAATTCACCGTCGTCGGGTTGTCGGGACCGGACAGGAACACCAGGGTGCCGGTCTCGGCGACGCCGGCGAAGGCGCGGCTGAGGCCCACCGTATCGGCGCCGACCGCAATGCCGACGGCGCGCTCAAGCATCGGCTGCGTTTCCCAGGGCGCGTTTTCCAGCGACGGCGCCACGCGCACGGTCTTCGGCAGGTTGTGGCCGGCGAGATAATCGGCAACGGCCGCCGGCAGCTCGGTCAGCGAGGCGATGCGCTGGAGGGTCGCATCGACCTTACCGGCCTCCTCGGCGAATTGGCTGAATTTCTCTTCCGCGCTCTTGTCGGCGCCGCGCTCCGGGATAATCCCGGCTGAGCGCGCGGCGAGGCGGGCTTCGGCACTATCGGTGGGCCGCCGGTCGCGGCCGAGGCCCCGCTTCAAGCGCCCGAGGATCTGGTCGCGCGCCGTCATCCGCGCCGCCTCAGCCGCTCGCCGCTGGCGTCGCCGCGTGGTCCCTTGTGCCACTGCTGGATGAAGGTATCGCCCTCGGGCGCCGCCAGGTCGCGGGTGTTGGTCCATCCGGAAGCCAGCGGAAGCCGCCGAAAACGTCCGCGGCCGCGCCCCATGGCGCCCATAAGCGCCACGCCCCAGCCCATGAGCCGCCGGTAGGCCCAGGGCCGGCGCGCGAGAAAGGCCCAGGCCTTGAGCGCCCAGCGTCCCGCCGTGCCGGTGCCTTGGCGTTCGAACTGCCGGGCACGCCACGCGCGCAGCATGCGCGGCAACGGAATGCGCATGGGACAGACGGATTCGCAACGCCCGCAGAGCGTCGAGGCGTTGGGCAGGTGACCGGCCTCGTCAATGCCGATCAGGCCCGGAATCAGCACCGCGCCCATGGGGCCGGAATAGACCCAGCCGTAGGCATGGCCGCCGACGGTGCCGTAGACCGGACAATGGTTCAGGCAGGCGCCGCAGCGGATGCAGCGCAGCATCTCCTGGAACTCGGAGCCGAGCAGCTCACTGCGGCCGTTGTCGAGCAGCACCACGTGGTATTCGTCCGGCCCGTCGAGATCGCCCTCGCGCCGCGGGCCGGTGCAGAACGTCGTATAGACCGACATTTCCTGGCCCGTCGCCGAGCGCGCCAGCACGCGCAGAATGGCGGTGGCGTCTTCCAGCGTCGGCACGATCTTTTCGAGGCTGGCAATGACGATATGCACGCGCGGCAGCGAATAGGTGAGGTCGGCGTTGCCCTCGTTGGTAACCAGCACGTTGGAGCCGGTCTCGGCGATCAGCATGTTGGCGCCGGTGAGGCCGACGTCGGCGGCGATGAACTTCTCGCGCAGCTGCGTGCGCGCCTCGGTCAACAGTTTCTCCGGGTCGTCGAGCAGCCGGTCGGCGGGGAGGTCCTTGTGCTTCTCGCGGAAGGTCTCCTCGACCTGGCCCATGGACAGGTGGATCGCCGGCGCGATGATATGGCTGGGCGGCTCGTGCCGAAGCTGGATGATGTATTCGCCGAGGTCCGTCTCGATAGGCTCAACGTCATGATCTTCTAGGAAATCGTTGATGGCGATCTCTTCTCCGATCATTGATTTGCTCTTAGTGACCGTTTTTGCGCCGGCCTTGCGGCAAATCTCCAGGATGGTCTGGCGCGCGGCCTCGGCGTCGGTCGCCCAGTGCACCTGCCCGCCCTGTTCGGTAACCCTTTCCTCGAAACGTTCGAGATAGAAATCCAGGTTTTCCAGGACATGGTCCTTGATCTCGCGCGCCTGGTCGCGAAGGCGCTCGAACTCGGGCAACCGCGCCGCCGCCTGTCGGCGCTTCAGGGGAAAGCCGTGGCCCAGGCGCTTGAGCGCGTCCTGCAGTTGCGGATCGCGCCGGGCCTCGAAGGCGTTCTCCCTGAAATCGCGGGTCGTGGATTCCATCGCGCCGCCCTCACTCGCGCCTGGCTGGGTCCGGCGCCGGATCGCCGCCGGGTTCCCCAATGGGCGGCAGATCGTCCATGCCCGCCAGCACCTCGGCGGCGTGGCGCGCCTCGATGGCGATACCGCGGCGCTGCAGCCGCCCGGCGATGTTCATCAGGCAACCGAGATCGCCGCCGAGCACCATCTCCGCCCCGGTTTCGACCAGGTCGTCGACCTTGACGTCGACCATGCCGGTGGAGATGTCCTCGTACTTAATACAAAACAGCCCGCCGAAGCCGCAGCAGCGCTCCGCCTCTTCACCCTCGACGATCTCCAGCCCGTCGACACCGGCAAGCAGCCGGCGGGGCTCGGCCTTGACGCCGAGCTCGCGCAAGCCGGCGCAGGAATCGTGGTAGCTGGCCTTTCCGGGCCAGGACACATCGGCCGGACCGAGCGGCACGACGTCGGCCAGAAACGACAGCAGTTCGAACACCTTGGCGGCGAAGACCTCGGCGCGCGGGCCCCACTCGGCGTCGTCCTTGAACATTTCCGGATAATGCACCTTGAGCATGCCGGCGCAGGAGCCGGACGGCGCGACGACATAGTCGAAACCCTCGAAGGCCTCGATGGTCGCCTTGGCGATGGCCAAGGTGTCGGCCATGTCACCGGAATTATAGGCGGGCTGGCCGCAGCAGGTCTGGCTTTCCGGCACCGCGATATCGCAGCCGGCGCGCGCCAGCAACTCGGCCGCGGCGAAGCCGACACCGGGCCGCATCAGATCCACCAGGCAGGTCACGAACAAGCCGACGCATGGGCGACCGGCGGCTGTTGTTTCCAGGGGCTTTTCGGGAGGTGCGTTCATGGCGACAGAATGGCGCGTCTTCGGAAGCTTGACAACCTTGCGCGTCGGTCAGCGGCCATCGGTTTTCGGCGCCAGCGATTTTGGCAGCAACAGGTAATACCGGCCATCCTGCTTCATCAACCCGGCCTTGTCGCCGGCGGCGGCGCCGTGCCCCCAGAACAGGTCGCCCCGGACCGCACCCTTGATGGCGCTGCCGGTATCCTGGGCGATGACGACGCGGCGCAGCGGGCGCAGCGGCTTGGTGCCGGGATCGGTGGTCTCCAGCCAGAGCGGAATGCCGAGCGGAATGAAACGCCGGTCGACGGCGAGGCTGCGGCCGGGCGTCAGCACCGTGCCCTCGGCGCCGATGGGGCCGGCGGTGGTCAGCACCTTGAAGAAAATGAAGGAGCGGTTCTTTTGCATCACCGCTTGCGCGGCGACGGGGTTGTTGATCATCCAATAGCGGATTGCCGGCATGGTCACGTCTTCGAGACGCATGACGCCGGCGGCAACCAGCTCGCGCCCGACCGCAGTATAGGGCCGGCCGTTGCGTCCGGCGTAGCCGAGTCGCACATGGGTGCCGTCCGGCAGCACCACCCGGCCCGAACCCTGGATATGCAGGAAGAAGGCGTCGATAGCGTCATCGACCCAGAGGATCTCGAGCTGTTGGCCGGTAAGGGCGCCTTGCTCGATCTCGGCGCGGTCGTAATAGGGAACGTAGCGCCCGCCGTCGAACCGGCCGGCGATCTGCTCGCCCCGCCACTTGTCGTCGAAGTCGCCGAGATCGGCGCCGATGATGTCCTTGGGACGGGAATAGATGGGGATACGATAGGTGCCGTCGGGCTTGAACGAGCCGTTCAGTTGCGGCTCGTAGTAGCCGGTGAATAATCCGGTCTCCTCGCCCAGGTCGCTGGCGAGATAGGCCTGGAAACGGCTTTCGAAGAAGTAGCGCGCATCGGTATCGTTGCCCTTGCGCACCCGCGCCGCGTCGTCGCAGATCGGCAGCCAATCACCGACCCGGCCCATTTCGGCCTCCTCGCCGAGCGCCTGGTCGGCCGGCCGCTGGCGCAGCTTTTCACAGGATTTGAGGAACGGCGCCAGGGCGGCGGCGTGACTGTCAGCCTTCCAGCCCGGCACTTGCTCGAAGGTGACGGGCCTGAAGCTGAGAGCCGGATCGCGGCTTGGCGGCGGCCCCGATAGCGGCTGGTTCAGCAGCGTCTCGAGCTCGCCGCAAGCACCCAGAAACAGCACCGACAAAAGCGCGCCGGCACGGCAGAACGCGGAGAAGCTCCGCCACGAGGGAAGCGGTCGCGGGCTTGGGTCAGTCAAGGCTGCGGGTGGCGACCAGGAGCCAGTTGGGATCGTTAGTGCGGGTGTCGCGCGCAAAGGTCCAGAAATCGATTACGTCGGCGACCTCGTTGGGGTTGCCCGATGCAATCTGGCCCTCGGCGTCCCGTACCACGTTGACCTGTTCGCTGATGAATTTCACCGTCACCATGGCAACGTCGCCGTCCATCTCGGCTTCGACGATATCCGCCTTGCGGATACCGACCAGGGTATCTTCCATGGTCTGGCCTGCCGCTTCGCGTTCGTCGATAGCCCGGACGAAATTGCTCAGCACTTCCGGGCTCAGGAGGTTGCCCAGGGTCTGGCGGTCGCCGGTGGCGTAGGCGCCGAGTACCATTTCGAAGGCAACGCGCGCGCCGACCAAAAAGTCTTCCGAGTTGAACGACGGATCGACAACCCGAATCTCGGTGATGCCGGCGGCAAGCCGGGCATCGCCGCCGGCCATGGCGGCAACGGTCTCTGCTTCGTGCTGGAAGGCCGCATCGTGGTCGCGGTCCGGCAGCTGCACGACGTTGTCGTTTTGCTCCGGCCCTTGAGCGTCGCCGGCGGCGTCGCCGGGTTCGGCCGGACGGAACGGATCGCGGTATTTGCCCTCGTGCCCGTCGCGGCGACCTAAGACGTTGCGCAGACGCAAGATCAGGAACGCCGCGATCATGGCGAACAGAATGATGTCGATGAACTGAAAGCCGTTGCCCATGCAAGCCTATCCGGTCAACCCGCCATGCCGCCAAGGGCGCGGTCGGAACGGCCTCTTCGTCCGTTCACGGAACACACCCGAACGCGGCTGGACTGGCGGGGCCCGGCCAACGTCCCTATAAAAGGTAGATAAGCCGTTCTCACTCAAAGGGCAAGCATGGCGCTCCTGATTCTTCTGGTCCTGATCGGCACCCCGGTGCTGGAAATCGCCGTCTTCATCGAGGTCGGAGACCGCATCGGTCTGTGGCCGACGCTGGCCGGCATCGTCTTAACGGCGGTGATCGGCATGGCGGTGATCCGCGCCCAGGGCCTGGCGGTACTGGCCCGCGCCCAGGAAAACCTGCGTGCCGAACGTTTTCCGGCGCTGGAAATCTTCGATGGCGTTTGCCTGCTGTTGGCCGGCGCCATGCTGATCACGCCGGGCTTCGTCACCGACAGCTTCGGATTCCTGTTGCTGATCGTGCCGCTTCGGCGCCTGGCCGGCCGGCTCGCCTGGCGCTACGCGGAGGCGCGCGGCTTCACCGTTGCTGCCGCGAGTGGTGCGAGCGGTCCGAGCGGCGGACCCGCGGCCGACACCACCATCATCGACGTCGATTACGAAGACGTGACGGGCACACCCGGCGCCCGGCCCGACGACAAGGCGGGGAAGAAGCGCATCGAAGATCAAACGGTTGTCCGTACCGACGATCCGTGATAGCTCACGCTTCAGGATTTACAGGAGACCCGAGCCATGGCCGAAGACACCGGCATCACCGCCGAAACCCCCGCCGAAGCCCCCGATGGCGGCACGCCGCCGATCGTCATCAACGCGCAGTACACCAAGGACCTGTCGTTCGAGGCGCCGACCGCGCCGGGTATCTTTTCGATGATGCAACAGACCCCGCCGGACGTACAGATCGGCGTCAACGTTTCGGGTTCGGAGTTCGAACAGGGCCTCTATGAAGTGGTCCTCGATTTAAGCGCGCGCTGCACCGTCGGCGAAGATGTCGCCTTCATCATCGAGCTCGAATACGCCGGCCTCTTTACCCTCAACGTCGAGGAAGAAGTCAAATCGGCGGTGTTGTTGATCGAATGCCCGAGGCTGCTGTTCCCGTTCGCGCGCAACATCCTCGCCGACGTCTCGCGCGACGGCGGCTTCCCGCCGGTGATGCTGGGTCCCATCGACTTCTCGATCCTGTACCAACAGCAGCTCGAAAAACAGGCGGCGGAACAGGGCGGCGAAGCGTAAGGATCAGGCGCCACCATCGGGCAATCGCGTCAACCGTTGCGGTAGGTGTAGCTGTATCCGTTGAGGGCCGGCGCACCGCCGAGATGGGCGTAAAGAACCTTGGAGCCGTCCGGGAAAAAGCCCTTCTTCACGAGATCGATCATTCCCTGCATCGATTTTCCTTCATACACCGGATCAGTGATCATGGCTTCGGTCCGCGCGGCGAAGCGGATCGCTTCATTGGTCTCGTTGCTGGGCACGCCATAAGCGGGATAGGCATAATCCGGATTGATGACGATTTCATCGTCACGGACCTCTCGTTCAAGCTCAACGAGGTCAGCCGTGTTGGTAACGATTTCCCGAACTTGTGCCCAGGTTTGCTCCGGCGTCCCCGAGCCATCGATACCGATCACGCGATCGGCCCGATCGTCAGCGGCGAACCCGACGATCATTCCTGCCTGTGTCGAGCCCGTCACCACGCAAACAACAATATAGTCGAACTTGAGCCCGAGATCCGCCTCCTGCGCACGAACCTCCTCGGCAAACCCGACATAACCGAGACCGCCGAGCTTGTGTACGGACGCACCGGCAGGAATCGGATAGGGCTTTCCGCCTTCCTCCTCCACCTCCCTGATGGCGTCTTCCCAGCTCTTGCGGATACCGATGTCAAAGCCGTCCTCGGTGACACGGCTGTCCGCACCCATCAGCCGGGTGAGCAGGATGTTGCCGACCCGGTCGTAAACCGCGTCTTCATGAGGCACCCAGCTCTCCTGGACGAGCCGGCATTTGAGCCCGAGCTTGGCGGCAACGGCAGCGACCATGCGCGTGTGGTTTGACTGTACGCCGCCAATGGAAACCAGCGTGTCGGCATTGGAGGCGATCACGTCAGGGACGATGTACTCCAACTTGCGAAGCTTGTTGCCGCCCATGGCGAGGCCGGAATTACAGTCGTCGCGTTTGGCGTAAATCTCGACCTTGTTCCCCAGCGCCTCGGTCATGCGGGGGAGGTATTCAATGGGCGTCGGCCCGAAGGTCAGCGGGTAGCGTTCGAATTTTTCGAGGTTCATGGCAGGCACCGTTTCCAATGGCTGAAATCGGTGCCAAATTAGCAAAATCGGCTTGAAAGGTGTTTCCTAATATAGTGCCGATATTTCAAAAAAATGGACAATAAGAGAAAAATTAATAAGGTATGTTCCGTAAATAAACTTCATAACGGAATAATCTTTCATGTCGCTTGAGATAGATCGCGTCGATCGCCGCATCCTTGGCCACCTCCAGGAAAATGGGCGCCTCACGAATGCGGAATTGGCGGAAAAGGTGCATGTCAGTCCGGCAACCTGCCACCGCAGAACCCAAAGGTTGTTTGAAGACGGTTATATCGAGGCCGTGCGCGCCCACGTCGCCCCCCAGAAGGTCGAGCGCGGCGCCTTGGTCATGGTCGGCGTCGTGCTGGACCGTTCAACGCCGGAGAGCTTTGCTGCGTTCGAAGCAGCCATCAAGAAGCTGAGTTTCGTCCTCGATTGCCATTTGGTCGCGGGTGATTTTGACTATTTCCTCAAAATCCGCGTCCGCGACATCGCCGATTTCAATCGATTGCATGGCGAAAAACTGATTGCGCTGCCGGGCGTCCGACAGACCCGGACCTTCTTCGTCATGAAAGAAGTCACCGACAACGCGCCTTTGGATTTCTAAGAAGCCGGATCGGAAATTAAGGGGCGCCGCCGGCGCGCGTGAACTTGCCCTTGCAGGCACGAAATGGCGGCGAGACTTCAGGCCTGCCAAACGGGCTCCGAGAGCTTTTCCATGAACGCCTGGTGTTCGGCCAGTTCCTCGGGCGAGGCGGCGTGCGGGCGAGGCTCGCGGCGCGGGCGCGGCTGGGCGGTGGCTGCCGCTTCGCTTTTTGCCGTCTCACTATCCAGTTCCAGGCCCGTCTGGCGGCCGCCGATCAGTTCCAGGTAGACGTCGGCCAAGAGGCGCGCGTCCAGGAGCGCGCCGTGCAGCTCACGGTTTGAATTATCGATCTGGAAGCGCCGGCAGAGCGCATCCAGGTTGGCGGGTGAGCCCGGGAATTTCTGGCGCGCCATGCGCACGGTATCGATCGCCCGGCCCATTTCCAATTCCGGCTTACCGCAGGCCTTCAGTTCGGCATTGAGAAAGCCCATGTCGAAATCGGCGTTGTGGATGACCAGCGGGTCGTCGCCGATGAATTCTAGGAACGCCTCGGCGATTTCGACGAATTTCGGCTTGTCGGAAAGAAACTCCGCCGACAGCCCGTGCACCTTGAAGGCCTCTTCCGGCATCTCACGCTCGGGGTCGACATAGACCCAGAAGGTATTGGCCGTGGCAACATGGTTGACCAATTCGACACAACCGATTTCCACCACCCGGTGGCCGGATTTGGGGTCGAGGCCGGTGGTTTCCGTATCCAGAACGATTTCGCGCAAGGCGTTGATCCTATCCTTCAAATACGCCCAGGGTCTAGCTGATCCATGATGACGGGTTTCGCCGGACGGTCGGCCGTGCGGGAAAGGGTGGCCAATGCCTGCCGCGCCAGTGCCGGGTATCTTCGAGGATTTTAACCACGCCGCGCAAATTCTCAACCCGCCCGAGGCCCGTCTGCACGATAAAATCCGCGCGCCGGCGCTTTTCCGCGTCCGGCATCTGCTTGGCGAGGATGGCCTCGAACTTTTCCGCCGTCATGCCGGGCCGCATCAGCACCCGGGCGCGCTGCACGAAGGCCGGCGCGGTGACGCATACCACCGCATCGCAATGCGCATCGCCACCGGTTTCGAACAACAGCGGCACGTCGAGCACCACGACCTGCGCGCCGGCGCGGGACGCGCGGGCGAGGAAGCGCTGTTTGTCGGTCTGCACGCGGGGATGCAGGATTTTCTCCAGCCGCCGGAGTGCCGGCCTGTCGTCGAACACCAGCGCACCCAGGATCTGACGGTCGACCCGGCCCCCGTGCACGGCTTGCGGAAAGGCCTCGGCGATCGCCGCCACCGCATCGCCGCCCTCGGCCATCAGCGCGTGCACGGCGGCATCGGCGTCGTGCACGGGCACGCCCAGGCTTTTGAAGTTGGCCGCGGCGGTCGATTTCCCCATGCCGATGGAACCGGTCAGGCCGAGAATGATCATCTGTTCAGTCCGTCCCCAATGCCGGCCGGGAGGGCGCCTCGGCGCGGCAATCGTTCGTCGTCGATCATTGCATGTTGGCGCAGGAAATCCAAAAGCGCCAGCAACGGCAGGCCGAGAATGGTGAAGAAATCGCCCTCCACCGCCTCGAACAATTGCGCGCCGCGCCCTTCCAGTTGGTAGGCGCCGACGGAGGCGAGCGCATCGGCGCCGACGGCATCGAGATAGGCTTGAATGAACGGCTCGCCGAGCGGCCGCACGGTCATCGATGCGACATCGACGCGCCGCCACAGCCTCTCGCCGGCGCGCATCGCCACCGCTGCCGTTACCAGGCGATGTGTCTTGGCGCTGAATTGCCGGAGATGATCGGCCGCCTGTTCGCGGCTTTCGGGCTTATCGAACCAGCGGCCGTCCAGTTCCAGCATCTGGTCGGCGCCGATAACCAGGGCGTCGGGCTCGCGGGCGCTGATCTCTCCGGCTTTTGCCTGCGCTAAGATCAATGCGGTTTCCTTAATATCACGATTCTCGGTCCGGCAGCGGGCCTTGAGGGCGTCTTCGTCGACGCTGGCGGAAACCGCACGGAAATCGAGCCCGGCATTTTCCAGCAGGCGCCGGCGTACCGTGCTTCCGGACGCCAGGATCAACGGCGCCGGCATGGCTCAGGCGTCCAGGTCTTCGCGGCGCTGGTAGAGCTGGATGATCTGCGCCGCCGTTTCCTCGATCGATTTGCGGCTGACGTTGATCACCGGCCAGTTGTGCTTGGTATAGAGCCGCCGCGCCTCGCTGATTTCCTTCGACACCGCTTCGAGATCGACGTAGTCGGTGTTTTCGTCCTGGTCCAACAGTTTCAGCCGCTGGCGGCGGATTTCCACCAGCCGCTTCGGGTCCTTGTTGAGCCCGACGACCAACGGCCGTTCCACGTGGAACAATTGCTCGGGGATCGGGCAGCCGGGCACGATCGGCACGTTGGCGGCCTTGATGCCGCGGTTGGCGAGATAGATGCAGGTCGGCGTCTTCGAGGTCCGCGAGACGCCGAGCAAGATCACGTCGGCCTCGTCCAGGTCCCAGGTGGACTGGCCGTCGTCGTGGCTGAGCGCGAATTGCAGCGCCTCGATTCGCGAAAAATATTCCGCGTCCATGACATGCTGATGGCCGGGCCGGGCGCGGACCTCGGCGCCGAGATATTTGCCCAAGGCGGCGATCACCGGATCGAGCACGGGAATGCAGGGCACCTGGAAGCGCGCACAGGCTTCCTCGAGCTGCCGGCACATCTCCGGCTCCACCAGGGTATAGAGCACGAAACCGCCCTGGATTTCGATCACGTCGATGACATCGCGCAGGCGGTCGGAATTGCGTACCATCGACCAGAATACTTCCTCCATGTGCACGTCGTCGAACTGCGCGATGCAGGCACGCCCGACATGAAGTAGCGTCTCGCCGGTGGAGTCGGATATCAGGTGCAGTTTCAAATCGCGCATGCTGTGGGCAATCCCTGGAAAACGGTGTCGCCGAACGGGGATAAATCATCTTTTCACCGAATACAAAGATTCCTTCCCTGTCATTCACGAAACCGCGCGCGACTTCTCCCGCCGGGAAAATATTTTTCCCCGCCTGTGTTCAATCGCGATAGCGGCCCGATATTTGAATTTATACACGTTATTCATGGGACCGGCTTGCACCACCGTTTCATCGGTTCCGTGCCGGTTTGTTTCGGGTTATTAACGCACTTGTAGATTTTTCCACGGATTTATCCCGGGATGGCGCGAATGTGAGTGAAAACCGGACTATCCTGTTGGCAATGAAACAATCCGCAGGATTCACCGCACAACTACAACAACTACCTTTTTCTTAAATAGATTAATTGTATTGTAGTGTGTCGGGTCCGCCCGGGATAAAAACCGGAAGTCAGAGACCACAAGCCAGGGACGATCATGACCAAACGAATGCTCAGCGCGCTGAAGGGCGAGGTCACCGACCGGCCGCCGTTCTGGCTGATGCGCCAGGCCGGGCGCTACCTGCCGGAATACCGCGAGATCCGCGCCACGGCGCCGAACTTCCTGGATTTCTGTTACACGCCGGAAAAGGCCCTGGAAGTCACCCTGCAGCCGTTGCGGCGCTATCACATGGACGCGGCCATCCTGTTCTCGGATATCCTGGTGATTCCCGATGCGCTCGGCCAAAAGGTCGCCTTCCGCCAGGGCGAGGGCCCGGTGTTGGAGGCCATCACCGACGAGGCCGGTCTGGAACAACTCTCCGTCGACGGCGTCGAGGCGCATCTGGAACCGGTGTTCGAGGCGCTCCGGCGGATTTCCGGCGCGCTCGACGGCGAAACCGCGCTGATCGGTTTCGCCGGTGCGCCCTGGACGGTAGCGCTCTACATGGTCGAGGGCCGCGGCGGCACCGAGGGCCCGACCATTCGCACCTGGGCGGCGGCGGCGCCGGTTAGCTTCCAGAAGCTGATCGATCTCCTGGTCGAGGCCACCACCCGCTACCTAGTGCGCCAGGTCTCGGAAGGGGCGGAGGTGCTGCAACTGTTCGAAAGCTGGGCCGGGCTTTTGGGCGAGGATCAATTCCAGCGCTGGGTGATCGAGCCCAACCGGCGTATCGTCGAAGGCGTTCGGGCCGTACATCCCGATGTGCCGATCATCGGTTTTCCCCGGAACGCCGGCGTGCTCTATCGGGATTTCGCCCGAGAGACCGGCGTCGACGCGGTCGGGCTCGACCATACCGTGCCGCTTTCCTGGGCGGCGGAGACGCTGCAGCCGATTTGCGCCGTGCAGGGCAACCTCGACAACCACCTGTTGCTCACCGGCGGAGACGCGATGGAAAGCGCAGTGACGAAAATCCTTGAAACGCTTGGCCGGGGTCCGTTCATCTTCAACCTGGGCCACGGTGTATTGCCGCCGACGCCGCCGGAAAACGTCGGGCGCGTCGCCGAGATGGTCCGCGGCTGGAAACGGAGCTGAGGATTTTGGCATGAGCCGTACCGCGGTGGTTCTGTTCAACCTGGGCGGACCGGACGGACCGGACGCCGTCAGGCCGTTCCTGTTCAACCTGTTCAACGACCCGGCCATCATCGGGCTGCCGAACCCGTTTCGTTGGTTGTTGGCGAAATTCATTTCCGCGCGCCGCGCGCCGGTGGCGCGTGAGATCTATGCCCATATCGGCGGCAAGTCGCCGCTGCTGGAACTGACCCGCGCACAGGCCGACGCGTTGCAAAGCGCGCTCGCCGATGCGGGTGAGATCGAGGTTTTCGTCTGCATGCGCTACTGGCATCCGATGAGCGCCGAGACGGCCCGCGCGGTGAAGGATTTCGCGCCCGACCGGGTGGTCCTTTTGCCACTCTATCCGCAGTATTCGACAACCACCTCGGCGTCGTCGCTGAAGGATTGGCAGCGGGCCGCGGCGGCCGTAGGACTGAACGCGCCCAGCCAGGCCGTCTGCTGCTATCCGACCGAGACCGGCTGGATCGCGGCGCAGGCGAAACTGGTCAAGGACGCGCTCGGCGGCGATCCGCGCGCGCGGGTGCTGTTCTCGGCGCATGGGCTGCCGAAGAAGGTGGTCGACGCCGGCGATCCCTACCAGTGGCAAGTGGAACGAACGGCGGGCGCGGTCATCGACAAGCTTGCCGATGAAGGAACCGCCGTCGCCGATTGGTGCGTCTGCTACCAGAGCCGCGTCGGGCCGCTGGAATGGATCGGACCTTCCACCGAGGCGGAACTGGAGCGCGCGGCGGTGGATGGCGTTCCGGTGATCGTCGTTCCCATCGCCTTCGTTTCCGAACATTCCGAGACCTTGGTGGAACTCGATATCGAATACCGCGAGGAAGCCGGGAAGCTGGGCGTGCCCGGTTATACCCGGGTGCCGGCGGTGGGCACAGAGCCCGATTTCATCGAAGGCCTGGCCGGCCTGGTGCGGACCCGGCTTGCGGCCGGGGCAGAAATCTCTTGCGGTCTCGGCGACGGCGCGCGAATTTGTCCGGCGACGCATGCCCGTTGTCCCTTGGAACACCGCTAGCGGAAAGGCGCCATGTTCGAACTCTCCGGCACCGCCTATCTCTGGATCAAGGCCCTGCACGCGATTTCCATCATCGCCTGGATGGCGGGGCTCCTGTACCTGCCGAGACTGTTCGTCTACCACTGCGCCGCGCAGCCCGGTTCGGACAAGTCGGAAACCTTCAAGGTCATGGAACGCAGGCTCCTGAAGGCGATTATGAACCCGGCGATGATCGCGTCGTGGCTGTTCGGCGCGGCACTGCTCTGGAACATGCGCGACGGACTGGCGGAAGTGGGCTGGATCCACGTCAAGCTGGTTTGTGTCGTCGCCATGACGGTGATGCACATGATGATGGGAAAATGGCGGCGCGAGTTTGCCGAGGACCGCAACACCCGCAGCCACAAGTTCTACCGCACCGCCAACGAAATCCCCACCTTCCTGATGATCGTCATCGTCATCATGGTGATCGTGCAGCCGTTCTGAGGCCACCGCTGCAAAACGGCAATTGACAGCCGCGCGCGGTTTCGCTAAGTGTTTCGCCCATCGACGCCTTTTCGGCACTTCTCCGAGACCCTTCACAGTATTTCCCTTCCCCCCCCCCGCCGGTATTCGCCCGGCATCCGAACTGGGTTTCATCCGAACCCAGGTTCCGAGCCGCAAAGGTTCATCTCTCCATGTCAACACCGGAACGCCCCATGAATCTCAAGGACCTGAAAGCCAAAACGCCGCCCGATCTTCTGGCCTATGCCGAGGAACTGGGTGTCGAGAACGCCTCGACGCTTCGCAAGCAGGACATGATGTTCGCCATTCTCAAGCACCTGGCCGACGACGACCAGGCGATCTACGGCGACGGCGTGCTCGAGGTCCTGCAGGACGGTTTCGGTTTTCTGCGCAGCCCCGACGCCAACTACCTGCCGGGCCCGGACGACATCTACGTCTCGCCCAGTCAGATCCGGCGTTTCAGCCTGCGCAGCGGCGACACGGTCGAGGGCCAGATTCGCGCGCCCAAGGAAGGCGAGCGTTACTTCGCGCTCTTGAAGATCAACCAGGTCAACTTCTCCGATCCCAACGACGTCAAGCATCGCATCAACTTCGACAACCTGACGCCGCTCTATCCCGAAGAGCGCCTGAAGATGGAAGTCGAGGACCCGACGATGAAGGACCCGACGCATCGGGTCATCGACCTCATCACCCCCATCGGCAAGGGCCAGCGCGGCCTGATCGTGGCGCCGCCGCGCACCGGCAAGACCGTGATGCTGCAGAACATCGCCCACTCGGTGGCGACCAACCACCCGGAATGCTACCTGATCGTGCTGCTCATCGACGAGCGCCCGGAGGAAGTCACCGACATGGCGCGCTCGGTCAAGGGCGAGGTGATCTCATCGACCTTCGACGAGCCGGCATCGCGCCACGTGCAGGTGACCGAGATGGTCATTGAAAAGGCCAAGCGCCTGGTCGAGCACAAGCGTGACGTGGTGATCTTGCTGGATTCCATCACCCGCCTGGCGCGCGCCTACAACACCGTGGTGCCCTCGAGCGGCAAGGTGCTGACCGGCGGCGTCGACGCCAACGCCCTGCAGCGCCCGAAGCGCTTCTTCGGTGCCGCGCGCAACATCGAGGAAGGCGGTTCGCTGACCATCATCGCCACCGCGCTGATCGACACCGGTTCGCGCATGGACGAGGTCATCTTCGAGGAATTCAAGGGCACCGGTAACTCGGAAGTCATCCTCGACCGCAAGCTCGCCGACAAGCGCACCTGGCCGACCATCGACATCACCAAGTCCGGCACCCGCAAGGAAGAGCTGTTGGTCGATGCGGGCACGCTTTCCAAGATGTGGGTGCTCCGGCGCATCCTCATGCCCATGGGCGTCACCGATGCCATGGACTTCCTCTTGGACAAGCTCAAGCACTCGAAGACCAATTCGGATTTCTTCGACAGCATGAACACCTGACGGCCGGGGCCGATTTCCTTTGTCGCCCCGCGAAGACGGGGATGACGATATGGCGGTTCCGGGATTGCAGGACACAGCGGATGAAAAAGGGGCGCCGAAAGGCGCCCCTTGCGGTTCGGTTCGAACTTTCGCTTACGGCAACAACACCGTGCAGCCGGTGGTCTTGCGCGCTTCCAGGTCGCGGTGCGCCTGTTCGGTGTCGGCGAGCGCGTAGGTCTGGTTGACGTCGATCTTGACGACGCCGTTGCCGACCACCTCCATCAGCGCGCCGGCCAGGTCTTCCAAAAGCGGCCGCGTCGCCGTGTGCGGCATCAGCGAGGGGCGGGTGAAAAACAGGCAGCCGCGCGACGCCAAGTCGCCGACCTCGACCGAGGAAACCGGGCCCGACGCGTTGCCGAAGCTGACCATGTAGCCGAACGGCCGGAGCGAATCCAACGATGCCTTGTAGGTCGCCTGGCCGACGCCGTCGTAGGAGACGGCAACGCCCTCGCCGCCGGTGATCTCACGCACCCGCGCGGCCACGTCCTCGCTATTGTAGAGGATGGTATGGGCGCAGCCGTGCGCACGCGCCAGTTCGGCTTTTTCCTCCGAGCCGACGCAGCCGATGACATTGGCGCCCAAGTGCGACGCCCACTGTGACAGGATCTGGCCGACGCCGCCGGCGGCCGCCATCAACAGAATGTTGTCGCCGGCCTTCACCGGATAGGTGCGGCGGATCAGGTAGCACGCCGTCATGCCCTTGAGCATCATCGCCGCCGCGGTCTGGTCGTCGATGCTGTCGGGCAGCTTCACCAGCTTCTCGGCCGGGATGATGCGGGCTTCGGCGTAACCGCCCATGGTGTTGCCGTAGGCGACCCGGTCGCCGGCCTTGAGCCCGGTGACGCCGTCGCCGACCGCCTCGACCACGGCGGCGGCCTCCATGCCGATCACCAGCGGCAGCTCGCCCAGGGGGTAGAGCCCGGTGCGGTGATAAACGTCGATGTAATTAAGTCCGCAGGCGGTCTGGCGGATACGCGCCTCGCCCGGGCCCGGATCGCCGATGTCGACGTCGTCCCAGGAGAGCTGCTCCGGCCCGCCGTGCTGATGAATGCGAATGGCTTTGGTCATGCTGGCCTCCCTGATTTCATTTGCCGCTATTTTGCGGAGGTCGGGCGCGGCGGGCAACCGGTTTCAGGGTGGGCGGTAGAGAAACTCTTGTGACGGCGACGCCTTAACCCGGATCATTCCGCCCGGACCCGGCGTTCGGTTATGGTAGGCGATCGCAATCATCGGCACGGACGGTTGATCCATGCGGGCAAAATTCAGAGGGCCCCGGCCCCGCTGGGCTTTCACGGCTTCATTGTTTGCCGGTGCCTTCGGCCTGGCGACGGTTGCCGGCGGCGGCGGTGTGCTGTTCTCGGACGGGGACTGGCGACGGATGATGGGCGATATTGTCGGCTTCGTCGTCTGGTTCAATTTTGTGATGGGGTTCGTCTACCTGGCGGGTGCCGTTGGCTTGGCACTCTGGCGTTCCTGGGTGGTGGGTCTGGCCTGGGCCATTGCGCTGAGCACGGGTGTCGTGGCGCTCGGTTTCATGGGGCATATCTGGATGGGCGGCGCCTTCGAATGGCGAACGGCCGGCGCACTCGCGTTTCGGATGCTGTTTTGGTTCGGTGTTGCGGTCGCCGCCGGAGGCAGCGTTTCGCGCCGCTGGCGTTCGGCGATGAGGCGCGGCTAGGCGGCCGGTGTTTCCTCCGGGGTTTCCGGTTTATAGAAAACCAACTGGTTTCGGCCACCCCGCTTGGCTTGATAAAGCGCGTCGTCGGCGGCGGACAAAACGTCGTCCAGTGTCGCCTTGTTTCTGGAACAGGCGCACCCGATGGAAATCGTCACCGGACCATGGGTGTCGGTCCACCCGTCGATTCTCAGGCTCTCGACACCGCTGCGGATCTTCTCGGCGACAAGTCCTACACCCTCGTGGGTCGTGCCGGCGAGGAGGATCGCGAACTCTTCGCCGCCGAGGCGGCCGACCAGGTCCACCGCGCGGATCGAGCTAGCCAGAAACCCGGCAATGGCGACCAGGACCTCGTCGCCCATGGCATGGCCGGCGGTGTCGTTGATCTGCTTGAAGTGATCGATGTCGATCATCAACACCCAGAGATCGGCCTGGCTGCGCCGCGAGCGCTCCATTTCCCGGTTGCCCACTTCGAAAAACTTTCGGCGGTTGGGTAGGCGCGTCAGGGGATCGTTCATGGCCGAGAACAGGAGCCGTTTTTCGGCGAGGCGGCGGCGATGGTCGGCCAATTCCTGGATGACGGCGCTGACGCAGATGAGGGCGGAGATAAACCAACTGGTGGTAACGACGAAAATCCCGGTCCAATCGAATTGCTGTTTTTCCGCCAGGTTCTTGACCATGAGAAATCCCATGGTGAAAGGCACCAGCAGACCCAGCGCGATCTGCAAACGCGCGATACGTCCGCCGATATAGGGACTGAGCAGGGCTTTCAGTGCGCCGCGATGCGCCGACATGGCCAAGACGGATAGGGACAGCAAGGCGCCGACCGTCGCGGTCAGCAACGACATTTGGCCGTAAAACCGATCCAGCCCGTAGGCGTACCCGGTGAACGACACCATCGGAATTCCCAAACCCAAAAACCCGAGCAGTTGCGAGGCGACCGGCCGGCGCAGGGCATTCAGTCCGAGCGCCGCGCCGATCAGGCACAGCATCAGCGCGGAGTTCGCGCCCATTGAATTGGACTTTCCCAATTCGAGATCGTGAAAAACGATTTCGTTGAACGGCGTGAGCGCCGGCGAGACCATTGTACCGAGGAGGACATCGCTCAGTTTCGACAAGGTCAACAGCATCGCCGCGAGGGCGAGGATGCGTTGCGGCCAGCCCTTCAAATGAACGCCGCCGACGCCCAAGCCGAGGCCGAGGATCAGGGCGCAGAGCGCCGTCAACGGGTTCGTCGCCGGGCCGCCGGCAATGGGACGGTAAAGCGGTTCGATATCTCCGACATAACCACCGACCAGGACCACGGCGCCGAATAGGGCGCAAAAAAGACCCAAGGGGCGCGATGTCGCCAGGGCGGCCTTTGACAACGCCCAGTCGCGATGGATGAAGGCATCATGGGCTCCGGCGCCGCCGGGACCCGCATGTTCGTCATCGGGAATTTGTGCGTCGAGCGACATGCGGCTCCGTGGGTCAGGGCTTGGCGTCCTGGCCAAGGTAGTTGGGTCTTTCCACCACGGACCTGATGAGCTCCGGGGCGGTATCGATCAATTTCTATTTCATTGGAATTAGTTAGTTAGGGGTAGTTTGTCATTGATATGCATCAAACCCACGGGGCCGCGAATGGCAGCCCGGCCCTCTTGGTTGTCGCTTCAAAGCCGCTTTTGCAGCTTTCTTCTCGGATGTCTGGGATGGGTTCCGGCGCCTCACAATAACTGCGCGCCTTCCAGCCGCAGGAGCTGCACCTTGGTCTCGACCCCGGCGCCGCCGGAATAGCCGGTCATCTGGCCGCCGGTGCCCATGACCCGGTGGCAGGGGATGATGATCGGGATCGGGTTCTTGCCGCAGGCCGTGCCCACCGCACGCGCTGAACTTGCCAGCGCGTCCGCGAGCTCCCCATAGGTGCGGGTCTCGCCGTAGGGGATGGCACACATGGCGTGCCAGACCTGTTGCTGGAAATCGCTGCCCGCCGGCGCCAGCGGCAGTTCGAAGCGCTGGCGCTTGCCGTCGAAATAGGCGTTCAACTGATCGCGGGCTTTTTCAAGGACCGGCGCGGCGGGCTTATCGGCGGCGGGCGCGCGGCCCCATTCTAGCACGCTCAGGTGATCGTTGACGCTGAACGCCGTCAGCGTGCCGACGGGCGAGGGAAAGGATAGCCAGGTGACGTTGGCGTTCATGGCGAGCCCCTTGCGATCCGGGGTGGCGCCTACATCTCCGAAAGGCGCGCCTTCAATTCCTCCGGATCGGTCAGCGGCAGTGTACAGGTTGTGCCGACGCAAATATAGGCCGTGGGCCGGCCGTCGTGCGCGGTCTTGCCGTGCGCCGGATGGTGATCGGGGAGCGCGCCGGCGTCCTCGACACGCAGCAAAACATGCGCCGGGGGCGCCGCCTTGAGGGCGTCCAGCACCAGGCCGTCCGGTAGCGCCCCCGGATCGCCGAGCGGCCCGGTGAGGACGATCTGCGCCGCCGCCTCGGCGGTCTCGAAACCCATCAGCATGGTAAGCTGATGCATCATGTGCTCGGTCTTCTCCGGCACCAGGGCCTGGAGTAGGGCATCCAGCCGCTCGCGGTAAGCGAGCTTTCCGGTAAGGTAATACAACCTTGCCAAATTCTCCGCCATGATGCCGTTGCCGGGCGGCGTGGCGTTGTCGTGCAGCGGCTTGGTGCGCATCAGGATATCGCGTGTATCGTCGGCGCTCATGAAATAGCCGCCGGCCTTCGGGTCCCAGTGATGCCTGTCGGCGACCGCGCACCAGGCCTCGGCCTGTTCCAGGTAGGCGGCCTCGCCGGTCACCTCGTTCAGGTGCAGCGCGGCACGGATCATGTTGGCATAGTCCTCGAGCAAGCCGGCATGTGCCGCGCGGCCGGCGCACCAACTGTGCAAAAGGCGCTCGCCGTCGGCCATGGCCGTAGTGACGAACCCATAGGCGGTCTGTGCTGCCGCCAGCCAGTCGGGCTTACCGAAGACGAGAGCGGCGCGGGCCAGGGCGGCAATCATCAGCCCGTTCCAGTCGGCCAGCACTTTGTCGTCGCGGCCGGGCCAGACCCGCTCGTCCCGTGCCGCCAAAAGCTTGGCGCGTGCCTCGGCCAGCCGGGCCTCGGTTTCGGCGTCGGCGAGGGAGAGTTCGTGCGAGCGGTTGAGGATCGTCTTGCCTTCCCAGTTGCCGCGCGCCGTCACATCGTAGGCGGTCTTGAACAGCGCCGCGTCCTCGCCCAGCAGCGCGTCGATCTCGGCTTCGTTCCAGACATAGAACCGGCCCTCCTCGCCCTCGCTGTCGGCGTCATAGGCACTGACGAAGGCGGGCGCGGCCGTGGGCTCGGCGATCATGTCCCTGAGCACCCATTCGACGGTTTCACGCACCCGGGTTTCGTAGAGATCCGACCGGGTCTCCAGCCAGACGTCCGACATCAATTCGACCAGCAGCGCATTGTCGTAGAGCATCTTCTCGAAGTGCGGCGCCAGCCATTCCTCGTCGGTGGAGTAGCGCGCGAAGCCGCCGCCGAGGTGATCGTAGATGCCGCCCTGGCAGATATTGTCGAGGGTCAGGGTCACCGCCTGGCGGTACATGGGCGAGCGGGTCCGGCGGTGCGCGCGCCATAGGTACTGGAACAGCGCGGGCTGCGGGAACTTGGGTGCGCCCCTGGTGCCGCCGGTATGCGAATCGACGACACGCAGCAGTGACGCCGCGGCGAGGTCCAGGCTCTCGCGGGTGAGCCGGCCGCCGCCTTGCGGTGTCGCCATCTGCGCGAGGCCGTCCTTGAGGGCACGGATGTTCGACGCGATCTGGTCTCTCTTCTCTGCGTAGGCGTCGGCGAGGGAGCGCAGCACATCGGGGAAGCCGGGCCGGCCGTAGCGCGGCGACGGCGGGAAATAGGTGCCGCCCCAGAACGGTTCACCGTCTGGCGTCAGGAACATGGTCAGCGGCCAGCCGCCCTGTTCGCCCATCATCTGCAATGCCGACTGGTAGAGCGCGTCCAGGTCCGGGCGCTCCTCGCGGTCGACCTTGATGTTGACGAACAGTTCGTTCATCAGTCCGGCGATAGCCGGGTCCTCGAAGCTTTCGTGCGCCATCACGTGGCACCAGTGGCAGGCGGCGTAACCGACTGACAGCAGGATTGGCTTGCCGCTGGCGCGGGCCTCGGCGAGGGCGGCGTCCGACCAGGACCACCAATGCACCGGGTTGTCGCGGTGCTGCAGCAGGTAGGGACTGGTCTCGTCGGCGAGGCGGTTGCGGGCATCGGTTGGGGGCATTGGGGGGACCGCCTTGGCAGTTGAACGGAACAGGTGAGAGGGCCGGAATTCAGCGCGCGTTGCGCGCGGGCGCGGGCTGGCTTAGTTTGAAGCAGGCGGAAGTGAAAACAACCCCAATTTGCGCCGGGGTAAACGACCCGGCCGCCATCGGTGAGTCATGCGGAGGTTACCATGAAAGTCACCATCAACATCGACTGTACGCCGGAAGAGGCGCGCGCCTTCTTCGGCCTGCCCGACGTCAAGCCCATGCAAGATGCGATGATGGCGGAAATCGAAAAAAGAATGCGCGCCAACATGGACGCGATGGACCCCGAGACCCTGTTTAAGACCTGGCTGCCGGTCGGCATGCAGGGTTGGGAACAGCTTCAGAAGGCCTTCTGGGGCCAGATGAACCAAGCCGCGTCCGGCGACAACGAAACCTGAACTGAACAATCGAGATTCTGATCAATGTCATCCAACGATACCGATCCACCGCTGTTCTATGACCGGCATGTGTTTTTCTGCGTCAACGAACGCCCCGAAGGCCATCCGCGCGGCTGCTGCAAGGCCAAGGAAGCGGAGAAATTGCGCAACTACATGAAGACCAAGGCCAAGGACGAGGGCTTGGAACGAGTCCGAATCAATTCCGCCGGCTGCCTGGACCGCTGCGAGCTGGGCCCGACCATGGTGATTTACCCAGAAGGGGTTTGGTACAGATGCGAATCGATGGCCGACGCGGATCGCATCCTGGAAGAGCACGTCAAGAAGGGCGGCCGGGTTAAAGACTTGATGTTGATGCCTGAAGATCAGTAACCACTAAATCTGGAATTCGGTACCAAATCGAATCGAATTGAGGCAGGGCCGATGCGAGAGCCCACCATCTATGCGCTGGCAAGCGGCCGGGGACGCGCAGGCATTGCCGTCATTCGGGTCTCGGGCCCGGCGGTGCGCGATGCGGCGGCGGCGCTGACCAGCGCCGACCTGCCGGTACGGCGCGCGGTCCGTGTCCGTTTCACCGATCCCGATAGCGGCGAATTGCTCGACCGGGGACTGGCGATCTTTTTTCCGGGCCCGGCCAGCTTCACCGGCGAGGATGTTCTCGAACTGCATGTGCACGGCGGATTGGCGGTGGTCGACGGCGTTCTGGCGGCGCTTTCCAGGCTCGATGGGTTGCGCCTCGCCGATCCTGGCGAGTTCACCCGGCGCGGCTTCGAGAACGGCAAGATCGACCTCACCGCGGCGGAGGGCGTCGCCGACCTGGTGGCGGCGGAAACCGCCGGGCAGCGGCGCCAGGCCCTGGCCCAGATGGGGGGCGCGCTGGCCGAATTCACCGAAGGCGCGCGCGCCCGGTTGGTGGCGGCGCTGGCGCATTGGGAAGCGGCCATCGATTTCTCCGACGAGGAACTGCCGGCCGACCTGGAAGCCCGCGTGGTTGCCGAGGCCGAGGCGCTGGCGGGGGAAATCTCGGGGCATCTCGCTGACGGGCATCGGGGCGAGCGATTGCGCCAAGGGGTCGACGTGGCCATCGTCGGCGCCCCCAACGCCGGGAAATCCAGCCTGTTGAACCGCCTGGCACGGCGCGATGCGGCGATTGTCTCGGAGACCGCGGGCACGACGCGCGATATCATCGAAGTGCATTTCGAGTTGGCCGGCTATCCCGTAATTCTCGCCGATACGGCGGGGCTTCGCGACACGGCGGGCGAGATCGAGGCCGAGGGCGTTCGCCGGGCGCTGGAGAGGGCGCGCTGGGCCGATCTCAGGATCGTGGTGCTGGATGGGTCGGAATGGCCCGAGGTGGCGGCGGAATCGCGGGACTGGATCGCCGACGGCAGCCTGGTCGCCGTCAACAAGACCGACGCCATGGATCGTGCGGCACCCGATCGGATCGGGGGCGTTCCGGCCATCGGCATTTCCGCCAAGACCGGCGACGGCATCGATAAGCTGCTGGCGGCGCTGGAAGGGGAGGTGGCGCGCATTTTCGCCGGTCAGGCCGCGCCCCTGGTGACCCGCGCGCGCCACCGCGAGGCGCTGGCGGAAACCCGCGCCGCGCTGGAGCGCTTCTTGGGCGCGGAAAACCGCTTGGCGGCGCCGGAATTGGCGGCGGAGGACCTGCGTTTGGCGGCGCGGTCGCTGGGACGGATCACCGGCCGTGTCGACGTGGAAGACCTGCTGGACGTGATTTTCGGCGATTTCTGCATCGGCAAATGAGGCATTGTTTCACGTGAAACATTGCCACCGGGCGGGCACGATTGTGGATATGTTTCACGTGAAACAATTTCCCGGTCCCCAGGTCAATTGACTTCGGCCAGGCCCGCTCCTACATTCCGCCGCATGCGCACTTACGACGTCATCGTCATCGGCGGCGGGCACGCGGGCTGCGAGGCGGCCGCGGCGGCGGCGCGCGCCGGCGCGCGGGCGCTTTTGTTGACTCACCGAATCGATACCATCGGCGCCATGTCCTGCAACCCGGCCATCGGCGGTCTGGCCAAGGGCCAGTTGGTGCGCGAGGTCGATGCCCTGGACGGCCTCATGGGCCGCGCCATTGACGCCGCCGGAATCCAGTTCCGCATCCTCAACCGCTCGAAGGGCCCGGCCGTGCAGGGCCCGCGCGCCCAGGCCGACCGCAAGCTCTACAAGAACGCCATCCAGGACCTGCTGGCGGCGCAGGAAAACCTGGAAATCGCCGCCGAGCCGGTCGATGACCTGATCCTCGGCGCGGACGGCCGGATTGGCGGCGTACGCACCCAGGCCGGCGACGACATCCGCGCCGGGACCGTGGTGGTCACCACCGGTACCTTCCTGCGCGGCCTGATCCACGTGGGCACGGCGCAGATTCCCGCCGGCCGCGTCGGCGAGTCGCCGGCGGTGGGCCTCGCCTATACGTTTAAGAAACTGGGCTTCCGCCTGGGCCGCCTCAAGACCGGGACGCCGCCCCGCTTGGACGGCCGCACCATCCGATGGGACGGTCTGGAGGCGCAGCCGGGGGACGACCCGCCGGTGCCGTTCTCCTACCTGACGGACCGGGTCACGGTGCCGCAGATCGCCTGCCACATCACCGGCACGACGCCCGAGACCCATGCCGTCATCCGCGACAATCTATCGCGCTCGGCTATGTATTCCGGCCAGATCGCCGGCACAGGGCCGCGCTATTGCCCATCGATCGAGGACAAGGTCGTTCGGTTCGGCGAACGCCAGCGCCATCAGATCTTCTTGGAACCCGAGGGCCTGGACGACCCGACCGTCTATCCCAACGGCATCTCCACGTCGCTGCCGAAGGACGTGCAGGAAACCATCCTGAAGACCATTCCGGGGCTGGAAGCGGCGCGCATCACCCAACCGGGCTACGCCATCGAATACGACTTCGTCGATCCGCGCGAGTTGCGCCCGACGCTGGAAACCCGGCGCGTGGCGGGGCTTTTCCTGGCCGGCCAGATCAACGGCACGACGGGCTACGAGGAGGCCGCGGCGCAAGGCCTGGTGGCCGGCGTCAACGCCGCCCGGGCCGCGGCGGGCGGCGCGCCGTTCACTCTCGACCGCGCCGACGCCTATATCGGCGTCCTGATCGACGACCTGATCACGCTGGGCACCGAGGAGCCCTATCGGATGTTCACCTCACGCGCCGAATACCGTCTCAGGCTGCGCGCCGACAACGCCGACCAACGGTTGACCGGAAAGGGCATCGATGCCGGGATCGTCGGCGCCGAGCGCCGGCGCGCCCACGCCGGGCGCATGGCGGCGCTGGATGCGGCGCGGCGGCGCTTGGAGGGGCTGGAGAAATCGCCCAACCAGCTGCAGGCGGCGGGCATCAAGATCAACCTCGATGGGGTCAAGCGAAGCGCCATGCAGGTGTTGGCCTATCCCGACGTGGATTTCGGCGCACTCAAGAGGGTGTGGCCGGAACTCGGTGACATGCCCGGCGCCATCGCCGAGCAGTTGGCGATCGAGGCCACCTATGCCGGCTATCTGGACCGCCAGGACGCCGATATCCGCGCGCTCCGCCGGGACGCCGGCCTGGCACTGCCGGACGACCTCGATTTCGATGCCATTCCGGGTTTGTCGGCCGAGATCCGCCAAAAGCTCCGCGACGCCCGGCCGGCCAACCTGGCGGCGGCGGCGCGAATCTCGGGCGTTACGCCGGCGGCGATCACCGTGCTGCTGGGCCATTTGAAGCGGCGCGAAGACATCTCAAGCCGCCTTTCCGCCTGACTCGCATAGCGGAAACCCTGATGCGTTTCGCAACCGAATCGAAGCCGCGCCCACCGGGCCCCTTGCCGCGCGCCGCGTTCCAGCAGGCGCTGGCGCTGGACGAGGCGGCGATGGAAAAATTCGACCGCTACCTTGAGGCGCTGCGGCACTGGCAGAAGTCCATCAACCTGGTCGGCCCGAACACGCTGGCGGACCCCTGGCGGCGGCATTTCCTCGATAGCGCGCAGCTTTTGGCGCATCTGCCGGACGGCACCGAAACCCTGGTCGACATCGGCAGCGGCGCCGGGTTCCCCGGCATGGTGCTGGCGACGCTGGCGGCACAATCGCCCGGCATGCAGACGCAGCTTATCGAGAGCGACCAGCGGAAATGTATTTTCATGAATGAAATCAAACGCTTATTGACCATCCCTGCGGTGATTCATAACGTCCGGGCGGAGGCTTATCCGGGGCCCAAGGGCGACGTGGTAACGGCCCGCGCCTGCGCGCCGCTGCAACGACTGCTGCCGTGGGCGTCGGCGGTGCTGCGGCCCGGTGGGCGCTGCCTGTTCCTGAAAGGCGAAAGCGTGCACGATGAATTGACGCTGGCCCTGAAAGACTGGACAATGCAGACCCGATTGCACCCGAGCCGGTCGGATCCCAGCGGTGCGATCCTAGAGGTGACCGATCTTGCCCCTGTCCATGAGTCCTGACCATCCCCTGCCGAGCGGACGCGGAACTCGCATCCTCGCCGTGGCCAATCAGAAAGGCGGCGTCGGCAAAACCACGACGGCGATCAACCTGGGCACGGCCCTGGCGGCGATCGACCAACAGGTGTTGATTGTTGATCTTGATCCGCAAGGCAATGCCAGCACGGGCCTGGGCATTGATTCGGATCAAAGAAAGATCAATTCCTACAGCTTATTGGTCGAAAATGTGCAGCTTTTGGACGTCATTCAGCCGACAGAGATCCCTGGGCTCGAAATTGTGCCGTCCGGGACGGACTTATACGGTGCAGAGATTGAGCTTGTCGATTTTGAGCGTAGAGAATACAGACTCAAGGATGCGCTTATCCAAGGAACCGGGGCATACGACTATATCCTGATCGATTGCCCGCCGGCGCTCGGGCTGCTCACCATCAATGCTCTGGTCGCCGCACAGGCCGTGCTGGTGCCGCTGCAATGCGAGTTCTATGCGCTGGAAGGCATCAGCCAACTGGTCAAAACCATCGACAAGGTGCGCTACAGCTTTAACGCCAATCTCGATATCCAGGGAATCGTGCTCACCATGTACGACCAGCGCAATAACTTGTCGGCCGACGTTGCCGCCGATGTGCGCGGCTATTTCGGCGACAAGGTCTACACGACCGTAATCCCCAGGAACGTCCGGGTATCCGAGGCGCCCTCGCACGGCGTGCCGGTCCTGGTTTACGACATGAACTGCGCCGGCGCGCAGGCCTACCTGGCCCTGGCCGGCGAAATCATCCACCGCGAACGGAAACTCAGCGCATGACGCAGGCGGGCAAATCGAAACGCAAGAACCTGGGCCGGGGACTCTCGGCGCTGCTCGGCGAGGCGAATCCAAAACCGGTCGCGGAATCGGCGCAAGATGGCCTGCACCGGCTCGCCATCGGCGACCTGCACCCCTGCCGCTACCAGCCGCGGCGGCGTTTTGCCGACGAGCAGATTCGCGAACTGGCCCAATCGGTCAGGGAAAAGGGCATCCTGCAGCCCCTGGTGGTGCGGCCCGACCCCGGGCAGCTCGGCAGCTACGAAATTATCTGCGGCGAGCGCCGCTGGCGCGCCGCGCAATTGGCGCAATTGCATGAGTTGCCGGCGGTGGTGCGCCAGTTCACCGACCAGGAAACCCTGGAAATCGCGCTGGTCGAAAACCTGCAGCGCGAGGACCTGACGCCCCTGGAAGAGGCCGAGGCCTACCAGCGCCTGAAGGACGAATTCGGCCACACCCAGGAAGCGCTCGCCGACGGCATCGGCAAAAGCCGCAGCCACGTGGCGAACATGTTGCGGCTCCTGGGACTGCCCGACGCGGTGAAGCGGATGCTCGGCGACGGGCGCCTGAGCGCCGGCCACGCCCGCGCGCTGCTGGCCGCGCCGGATCCGGCGGCATTGGCGGAGCTGGTGGTGGCCAGGGGCTTGAACGTGCGCGAGACCGAGGCGCTGGTCGCCAAGGGCGGCTCAAGCGCGAAGTCCGGCGGCACGCCCCGGCCCATGAAGGACGCGGACACTCTGGCGATGGAGCGCGACCTCACCACGCAGATCGGAATTCGCACGGAAATCACACCGACCAAGAAGGGCGGCACGGTGACGTTCCATTACCGCAGCGTTGACCAACTCGATGTCCTGATCCGCCGATTGACCGGGGATTATTGACCCTACGCCGCGGGGTTGCCCGATCGACATGACGACACCGCCCCTCGAAATCACCGCCAGCCAAGCGCGCCGCCTGGTGCTCGACCTGCAAGGGCTGGCGGAAAGCCCGCGCCGGCGGCTCGGAAGCGAGGGGCTTTTGGCACTGATCCGGAAACTCGGGTTCGTCCAGGTCGATTCCATCCAATGGGTCGAGCGCGCCCATCACATGATCCTGGCAAGCCGCTGGGATGGATACCGGCAAAAGGATCTCTTGCGCCTGATTGAATCCGACCGTGCGCTTTTCGAAAACTGGACCCACGACGCCTCTGTCATTCCGGTCGAGTTCTTTCCGGTCTGGAAGTGCCGTTTCGAGCGCGAGATGGCCCGCCTTTCCAAGCGTTGGGCCGACTGGCACGGAAACGATTATCGCGACGACCTCGACCACGTGCTGGCCTACGCGGCGGAAAACGGGCCCATCACCTCCCGGGAAATGTCCGACCAACGTGATCCGAGCGGCGCGGCGGGCGAGGGCGAGTGGTGGAACTGGAAGCCGTCGAAGACAGCCTTGGAATACCATTGGCGCACGGGCGGCCTTTGTATCTGCCACCGGCGCGGTTTCCAGAAAGCCTACGACCTGACCGAACGGGTCATCCCGGAAGCTTTCCGAGCGAATGGCGTCTCGCCCGACGCCTACATCGATTGGTCCTGCCGCGAGGCCTTGCGGCGTCTCGGTTTCGGCACGCCCGGAGAAATCGCCGGGTATTGGGGCAATATCACGGCAGCGGAAGCCAAGACCTGGTGCGAAACCCACATTGGCCACGACATTGTCGAGGTCCGGGTTCATGGCGATGGCCCGGCGCGCAAACTTTACGCCCCCGCCGACATCGAAACGCGCCTCGGCGAAATTCACCGGCCACCTGACCGCCTGCGCATCCTCAGCCCATTCGACCCCGTCATCCGCGACCGCAAACGCCTGAAGCACCTTTTCGGTTTCGACTACAGGATCGAAATCTTCGTCCCGGCGCCACAGCGAACATACGGCTATTACATTTTCCCCCTGTTGGAGGGGGAAAAGATGATCGGCCGCCTGGACATGAAGGCCGAACGCGCCGACGACGTGCTTTCGCTCAAGGCGCTCTGGCCCGAACCCGGCATCGAATTCGGCAAGGGTCGCCTGGACCGGTTGGACGGCGCGCTCGAGCGCGCGCGGAAGTTGGTCGGCCTGTCCGCCGTCCGGCGGCATGCCGGGTGGTTGCGGGAACCTTCCTAGCCGCCCAACTCACTGCCCGACTGCAACGGCAAAGTTTTTCTCTCGCCATCACCAGACGTCACGATTACATTTCCCTGAATATGAAAATGCCGCCACCGACAGGGAACGACCATGAAACCTTTAATCACCCGTTTGCCGGTCATCATTGGAATATACGCGGTTTCCATGATCGCCAGCCTTCCGGTCCAATCCGCCGACCTCATTAAGCCGACCCTGGCCGAGGACGGCCTTTATCATCAAGCCTGGTTCAAGGATTCGTTTCTCGATTTGCGGGACGATCTGACGGAAGCCGCCGAAGCGGGCAAGCGCCTGGTGATCTTTTTCGAGCAGGTCGGTTGCATCTATTGCAAGAAAATGCAGACCGAGGTGTTGGCCCAGAAGCACATCAACGATTACGTCCGTGAGAATTTCGATGTCGTGCAGCTCAACCTGTGGGGCAGCCGCGAAGTCACGGATTTCGACGGCAAGGCAATGACCGAAAAAGACCTGGCGAAACGCTGGAGCGTGATCTTCACGCCGACCATCGTGTTCCTGCCTGAAACCGCCCCCGGGGGCGACAAGACCGGCGGACAGCTGCAAGTCGCACGCATGCCGGGCGCATTCGAGGGCGGAACCTTCAAGGCCATGTTCGAGTGGGTGCGCCAGAAAGGCTATGATGGCGAGGAACACTTCCAGAAATACGTCATCCGCAAGATGAACGAACGCCGCCAGGCCCGATAACCGCAATCCAGGAGCGCCTCATGATCCTAAAAAACGTCGAAGCGCTTCTGGGCGCGCGTTCTTTCGTTAGCCTTACGCCCGAAACCACCGTCCGCGCCGCGAGCCGGGCGATGGCGCAGGCCTACGAGCGCGCTGCCTTGGTGACCGATGACGGGCGCGTCGCCGGCATCCTTTCCGAACGGGACATCGTCCACGACTGCCTCGCCCAGGGAATGGATCCCGATACCACGTCGGTGGCCGCGGTGATGACGGCCGATCCCATCACCATCGATGCCGCGGACACGGTGGCGCACGCCATCGAAAAAATGCTCGAGGGTGGATTCCATCATTTGCCGGTGCTGAAGGCCGGTGCTCCGATCGGCACCATTTACAGCGACGATATTCCCGAAGAATACCGATTGCTACTGGAGCATTTCCGCGAGTTACGTCAGCCGTAAATTTATGCGCGCTAGCGGCCCAGCCGCTGCGCCAATCCGCCGATGGACAGGGACATGCGTTGGCAAAGCGCCGTATCCGGCAGGCCCGTCGACTTGCACTCGATCTCCAGCGTGGTCAGCGCATCCAGGCACTTGCGAAGCTGGTCGGCCGGCCACATGGCGGCCTGGCGCCGGAACCGGTCCTTGTACATGAAGAACACGGGCGGGCGCAGTTTGCCGACCGCCTGGTCGGCGTTGCTGCCCTTATCCATCATCGAGCGAACCAGCAACAGCCGTTCCAGGTGCCCTTGCAGTCGGCGCACGAACTGCACCGGCACGATACCTTCGTCGAAGCCGGACGCCAGCATCCGGTCGGCGACATCGCGCCGGCCGTCGAACACGGCATAGACGATGTCGTCAAGGGTGCTCTGGGCGCCGTCGCCGACCGCCAGGCGAATAGCGTTTTCGTCGAGTTCGCCCCCTTCGCCGGCATAGAGGCAAACCTTCTCGATCTCCGACAGATTGGCCATGCGGTCGCGGCCCAGGCGCACGGCCAATGCCTCGACTGCCTTGCGGTCGGCGCGGATGCCCCAGTCGCGGAATTGTTTATCAATCAGCCCGGCGACGCTGCGTCCGTCATCGTCGTAACATCCGATGGCCGCGGCATTGCCGGCCTTCTCGAACAACTGCCGAAGCTTGGAGCGTGGCGGCAGGTCTCCGGCCTCGACGATCATCGGATTCGGCTCGACCTCGGAGGCCAACACATCGCCAAGCGGCCCGACCAATTTATCGCTGGCCTCGCTCACCCAGACGACCTTGGCGCCGCCCAGGAAGGATTGCTGGAACGCCTCGTCGGCGATGGCCGAAGGTTCGGATTTGACGCGCGCCTCGTCGATGGTGGCGACGGCGAACGGATCGTCATGGGCGTCGCCGGCCCAAGTCCGCAGCATAATTTTGGCCCGCTCGCGCACCAGGCCCAGGTTGGGTCCGTATAGCAATACCGCGCGCTGGTCCCGGCCCGGTTTGGCGATCCACTGATCCGCCTTGGCGCCGGAGAGCTTGACCATTTTAGCTCCGGACGCGGCGTTGCTGATCGAAAAAGACCCCGAGCCGGATCCGCATGTCCTCGCTCAGCTCCCGCACCCCTCGTTCCCGCGCGTTTTTCTCCGCGAGTAACGACGCGAATTCGGAATCGAGAATATTGTAACTGACGGTGACCTTGCTGGACGACGAAAAAACGGTTCCCCCGGTCCGCACATCCCGCAGCGCGAACGACGCCGATATCACCAGATTGCTGCGGGTGGCAAAGGCGTTTTTCTGTACCGCGAGGCCGGTTTTGGATTCCGAAAGCTGTGTTTCCAACCGATACACCGGCACCCGGCGATCTCCGCTCGCATGCAACCGGCGGATCAATTCGTTGCGGAGGAGTTGTCCCTCGCGGTCGTCGATGGTCGCGATTTCGATGAGCAGGAAATCGTCTCTCGAACTCCCCGTGGCGTGATTGCCGTAAAGCGGTCTAAAGCCGCAGCCCCCGACGCTCGCCGCCAGGGTGACGGTGAGCAGGGCGAAACCGAGACTCCGGTTAAACCACGACATTGACGATCCTGTTGGGCACGACGATGACTTTTTTCGGCGCCTTGCCGGCCATCGCGGCAACGACGTTTTCCACTTGCAGCGCCTGCGATTCGGCTTCGTCCTGGGGGCAGTCCTTGGTCAGGTCGATGGTGCCGCGCAGCTTGCCGTTGACCTGCACGGCGACGGTGACGGTTTCCTCGACCAAGTACTTGGCGTCGGCCTCCGGCCAGGGCTGATCGGCGACTAGCCCATCGAATCCGAGATGATGCCACATCTCTTCGGACAGGTGCGGCATCATCGGCGAGACCAGGCAGACCAGCGCGGCGAGGATTTCCCTGCGTTCGGCGTCGGAAAGATTTACCAGGTCCTGCTCCAGGCTATTGGTGAGCTCGCGGACCCGCGCCACCGCCTTGTTGAAATGGAATTTATCCAGATCGCCGGTGACGCCGGCGACGGTCTTGTGCAAGGCGGCGCGCAGCGGTTCCGCATCGGCGGCGTCGGCCGGTTCCGGTTCCGACACCGCCGTATCGGCCAGGCGCCAGAGCCGGTTGACGTAGCGCCAGGCACCCTCGATACCGGCTTCGGTCCAGTCCAGGTCGCGGTCGGGCGGGCTGTCGGAAAGCATGAACAGCCTGGCCGTGTCGGCGCCGTAGGTGGCGATGATCTCCTCGGGATCGACGACGTTGCGCTTCGACTTGCTCATTTTCTCGGAGCGGCCCTTGGTCACCGGCGCGCCCGTCGACTTGTGCACCAGTTTACCGTCGTCGGTCTCGGCGACGTCGTTCGGGAACATCCACTTGCCGGCATCGTCGCGGTAGGTGGCGTGGCAGACCATGCCCTGCGTCAGCAGCCCGGCGAACGGCTCCTTGATGTCGAGATAGCCGCAGACTTTCAGCGCTCGGGTGAAGAAACGCGAATAGAGCAGGTGCAGCACCGCGTGCTCGATGCCGCCGATGTACTGGTCCACCGGCAACCAATAGCCGGCGGCCTCGCGGGTAAAGCCGATGTCTTCGACGTGCGGCGAGGCGAAGCGGGCGAAGTACCAGGACGATTCGAAAAAGGTGTCGAAGGTATCGGTCTCGCGCTCGGCCGGCTTGCCGCAATGGGGGCAGGTGGTGTGCTTCCAGGTCGGATGCGCATCCAGCGGATTGCCGGCGACGGAGAGGTCCACGTCTTCCGGGAGCGCGACGGGCAGGTCGGCGATCGGCACCGGCTGCACGCCGCAATCCGTGCAATGGATCACCGGGATCGGGCAGCCCCAATAGCGCTGGCGCGACACACCCCAGTCGCGCAGCCGGTAATTGATGGCGCGCTCGCCCTGGCCCATGTCGACCAGCTTGTCGATGACCGTGGTGATGCCCGTCGCCACGTCGAGACCGTCGAGAAAACCGGAGTTCACCAGCTTACCGTCGCCCACGTAGGCCTCGGTGCCGATCTCGAAGGCCGCGAGATCGGTGTCCGGCGGGCAGACCACCGGCACCACGCGCAGGTCGTACTTGCGGGCGAAATCCAGGTCGCGCTGGTCATGTGCCGGGCAGCCGAAGATGGCGCCGGTGCCGTATTCCATGAGCACGAAGTTGGCGACGTAGACCGGCAGTTCCAGGTCGTTCAGGAACGGGTGGCCGACGCGGAGCCCGGTGTCGAAGCCCTTCTTCTCGGCGCGTTCCAATTCCGCCTCGCTGGTGCCCATGCGGTTGCATTCGGCAACGAACGCGGCGAGAGCGGGGTTGGCTGCGGCCAGTGCCTGGGTCATCGGATGGTTGGCTGCGAGCGCGCAGAACGATGCGCCGTAGAGCGTATCGGGCCGTGTCGTGTAGACCTCGAGCTGTTCACCGTCCTTGCCCGATCCCTGGCCGAGAACCGGGAATCGCACATAGGCGCCTTCCGAGCGGCCGATCCAGTTCTCCTGCATGATCCGGACCTTGTCCGGCCAGCGTTCCAGTTCCGCGAGGTCGTCCTTCAGCTCCTCGGCGAAGTGGGTGATCTTCAAGAACCATTGCGCCAGCTTGCGCTTTTCCACCGGCGCGCCGGTGCGCCAGCCTTTGCCGTCGATGACCTGCTCGTTGGCCAGCACGGTATTGTCCACCGGATCCCAGTTGACCCAGGATTCCTTGCGGTAGACCAGGTCGTTCTCCAGGAACTCCAGGAACATGCGCTGTTCGTGCTTATAGTATTCCGGCTCGCAGGTGGAGATTTCCCGCGACCAATCATAGGAGAGCCCCATGGTCTTGAGCTGTTCGCGCATGGTGGCGATGTTCTCGCGCGTCCATTTGGCGGGATGGGTGTCGTTCTCGATGGCGGCGTTCTCGGCCGGCAGGCCGAAGGCGTCCCAGCCCATCGGGTGCAGCACGTTGAAACCCTTGGCCCGCTTGTAGCGTGCCACCATGTCGCCGAGCGTGTAGTTGCGCACGTGACCCATGTGGATGCGCCCCGAGGGATAGGGAAACATCTCAAGCACGTAGTATTTCGGCTTCGACGGATCCTCGGCGACCTCGAAGGTGCGGTTCTCGGCCCAGGCCCGCTGCCATTTCTGTTCGGTGGTTTTCTGGTTGTATCGTGTCATTTCGGCTCGAAAGGTCGGTTGCTGTGCTGCAAGTCTCGGGCGCGGAGGCGGCGCTCAGCCGCCCTTTTCCTGGAGAAGCGACGCGTTGCGGAGCTGCCGCGCGCGGGTCAGGATGGAGTCCTCGATCTTGGTCTTGGTCGCTTCCGGCACGCTGGCGTCCTGCCACTGGCCGGCGCGGTTCAGCACCTGGCGGAACACTGCCACGCGGATGCCGTCGGCGCGCAACTGACGGCCGAGGATATAGACGTTCAGCTTGAAGCGCTCGTTCGGGGCCTCGGCGTTGGCGTGCCAGTCGGTGATGATGACGCCGCCGAAGGGATCGGCGGAATTGACCGGCATGAACGAGATGGTATCGAGCGACGCGCGCCACAGAAAGCTGTTGACGCCGATGTCGCCACCGGTTGGCTGCCCCTCGTCGTCGCCGAACAGGCTCATGCCGCCGTCGCCCCAGATGGTCTTGCGCTTGGAGAGATCGGCACCCGGAATCCGGCCCGGATCATTTTCCGCGCCCTCGTTGGGATCGCCCGGCGTGATCGAGTCGCAGGCCATGAGCCCGACCGACAGCGCCATCAGCGCCGCCATCAAAAGGAATTTCATTTTGCCGCCAACCATTCGTGCGTACCATCCGCTTCGGTTCGAAGGTGGCGTACTATATCCGATTCCACGGATTCGCCAAGCCGCGAGCGCCCGCTCAAGCGCTTGTTCGTGCATCCTAATCGGCGAGGAAAAAACCGATTCCGGCGATACCCGCAGCGCCCGACCCACCGAGCCGGCGAAGGCTCGCCGTGTTCACCCCGCCGAGCGCGAAAACCGCGATCGGCGCGAGGCCCGCCAGTGCGGCGAACCGAAGCGCGCCCAGCGCCGGCACATCCGGATGGCTGGCGGTCGGGAATACCGGCGACAGCAGTGCCGCATCGGCGCCGGCGCCGGCGGCGCGGAGCAATGCCCCGGCCCCGTGTGCCGACGCGGTGACGACCCAACCTGGCCGAAGCCGCACCGATTTCGTTTCCGGACGGCGGCGGAGCTGCGCTTCCGAGAGATGCACGCCGTCGGCGCCGACGGCCAGCGCCAGGCGCGCGTCGCCGGCGATCAACACCCGGCGCCCGGCCCGGTGCGCCGCCGGCACCCAGTGCCGGGCGGCGGCGGCCAGGCGCCCTGGATTTCGCTCACGCAAGATCAGCGCGCCGCCGGCGGGCAGGCCGCGGAGCAGCCGTGCCGGATCCGGCGCGCGCTCCGCGTCGGTCATGGCGATGGCGCGTGGCAGCGCCGCGGCGGAAATCGCCGCCGGGCCCAGGAGCAAATTGAGGCTCCGTTCCAGGTCTGCTAGGCTCGGCGCCAACGCATCTCCTTTCGTCGAGTCGATATCATGCCATCCACGCTTCCCGATGTCGGGGAAAACCTCCGGACCGTCAAGTCCACCATCGCCGACGCAGCCCGGGAAGCCGGGCGTGATCCGGCGGCCGTCAACCTGGTCGCCGTCTCCAAAACCCATCCGGCCGAGCATATCCGCCCGGCGCTGGAGGCCGGCCATCGGCTGTTCGGCGAGAACCGGGTGCAGGAGGCGGACGAAAAATGGCCCGGCCTGCGCGCCGACTTCCCGGATCTCCGCCTGCACTTGATTGGGCCCTTGCAGACCAACAAGGTGAAGCGCGCGGTGCAATTGTTCGACGCGGTGGAAACCGTCGACCGGCCGAAGCTGGCGCGCCACCTTGCGCGCGAAATGGACGCGCAGGGAAAATCCCTCGATTGCTTCATCCAGGTCAACACCGGCGAAGAGCCGCAGAAGGCAGGCGTGTTGCCGGCCGATGCCGATGGCTTCATCCGGCTGTGCCGCGATGAGCTCGGGCTGCCCGTCGCCGGCCTGATGTGCATCCCGCCGGTGGGGGACGAGCCGGGCTTGCATTTTGCGCTGTTGGCAGAAATGGCGAAACGCGCCGGGCTGAGCGCCTTGAGCATGGGCATGAGCGCTGATTTCGCCACGGCGGTGAAATTCGGCGCCACCCACGTGCGCGTCGGCACCGCGATTTTCGGTTCGCGCCCGCCGCTCAATCAGGAGAATGGATGACGATCGCCGTTTCCGGCCCGCAGTCTTCCAACACCAATAGCAGGTCATCGAGCGAAAGCGCCACGCAGCCCTCGGTGGGCGCGCGGTCGGGGCGCGCCACGTGCATGAAAACGGCGCTGCCCGCGCCCTTGACGACGGGATCGTCGTTATGGCCGAGCTGCACGATGACGTCGTAGACCGCGTCGCCCCGCCAAAGTTCCTCGTGGCCGGCCGGATAGGGCAGCGCCACGGGCCGGTTGTAGGCGGCGTCGGTTGGGTCGTCGCACCAGCCGTCGCTGGGCGCCAGCGCCACCACCGGCAGCTTCGAGGCCGGTGCCGCGAGCCGGTCCGGCCGGTAAAAGACGCGGCGCAGGAGAAAGCGGCCGATGGGCGTGGCGCCATCGCCCTCGCGTTTGTCGGCCCGCACGCCGCCCTTGCCCAGCACGCAGGCGAAATCGCGCCCCCGCCAGCGAAGCGTCGACGGCGGGAAGACATCGATATCCATTTAGTTGACGGCGCTCGGCCTGGAAACACCCGGAGCCGTTTCCGGCGCGGCGTCGAGGGCCATCTGCTGGCGGTGGTAGCGGGTCAGGGATTCGAGCATGCTGGCGGCGAACCAGCCGCCGCCCGGCGCTGCCGCGCCGATGCCGTCGTCCAGGGATGCGCGTTCAAGCGATGGATTGGCATCGGGCGCCTTGCCGTAGGCCGCCGCCGCCGCCGCCCAGAGGGTCGTGTCGGCGGGTTGAGCGCCGGCGGTCTGGCGGGGAACGTCGGGCGCGCCGGTTTCGGCCGGCCCGGTCGAGGCGACAGGGGATTGCGGCTTGGCGCCGGCAATGGCGCGGTTGTTGGCGAGGGCCTGGCGGTAGGCCAGCTCCGAGCGTGCCCAGGCGCTGACCGGATCGTCTGCCGCGGCCACGAAAGCCGGCGCCGCGTCGGTGCCGGCGGCGACCGGCTCGCCGGCGACCACCGCGACCTCGTGCGGATTGGCGGGCTCGGCGGCCGATGTTTCGGCGGCCGCCGTTTGCAACCCGGAGCCCTTATCGCGCAAAAGCGCCATCACGTGGTCGCCCATATCCTTTCCCGATGCCGTCTCCAGCACCACGTTGGCGCCGGAAACGGCGGCACCGATGGGCCCGAAGAACAGCGTCGAGCCGGCGATGCGCGGCAGCGCGCCGATCTCGTCGCCGGTGAACTCGCGATAGAGGGTGCCGATCAGCGGAATATGCTGCAGCGGGTTGATGACGTCGATCAGGTCGAGAAAGCCGAAACCATCTTCGCCGAATGGCTTGAAACCGCCGGAGCCGCCGCTATTGGTGCGTTCGGGTTCGCTGAGCGCCTGTTCGGTGGCCGTGGCCGGGGTGGCGGCGCGGGCCGGGGCCGGCAGGTTTCCGGTCACGGACTGCCGTTGCCAGGGCAGGACGGCGCTTTCTGTGGCTAGCATGATGTTTTCCCGTTCGATTCTTTAACTTTGCCATGAACAAAGCAAGCCCCGTGCCACAAACGAGACCTTGTTTATCAATGGCTTAGAGAGAGCTTTTCGGGAAAAAACCAATCCTGCCCGGCAACATTTGCCCAAGCCACCGGACCGGCGCTACATCAAGTGCCCGCCGCGCGTGGCCTTGGTCTTGAGATAATGCTCGTTGTGCCTGTTGGACGGGAAGGCATGCGCCACGCGTTCGGAGACGCCGACGCCGCAGGCGATCAGCGCATCGACCTTGGTCGGGTTGTTGGTCATCAGCCGCACCTGATTGAAGCCCAAATGGCGCAGCATTTGCGCCGCGGGCAGGTAGATGCGTTCGTCGGCGTCGAAGCCGAGCTGCTCGTTGGCCTCCAGGGTATCCAGGCCCTGGTCCTGCAGCTCGTAGGCGCGGAGCTTGTTGACGAGGCCAATGCCGCGCCCTTCCTGCGCCAGGTACAGAAGCACGCCGGCACCGGCCGAGGCGATTTCGCGGATGGCGCCGCGCAATTGGTCGCCGCAATCGCAGCGCAGGCTGCCCAGCAAATCGCCGGTGAAACATTCGGAATGGATGCGCGCCAGCACCGGGGCCGCGGCGTCCGGATGGCCGATGACGATGGCCAGGTGTTCGAGCCCGCCGTCGCGCGGACGGAAGGCGATGACCCGCGCGTCCTCGGCATCGGCAAGCGGTACGGCAGCCTCGGATACGCGCCGGAGCGTGCGCGCGGCGGTCTTTTCGTATTGGAAGACGTCGCCGGAATCGATCAGCATCAGGTCGTGCCGCGCCGCCCAGCGGGCCAGGTCCTCGGCGTCGTCGACGGTGATCGGCGCGCTGAGTGCGGCCGGCAACAGGCGCGACAGCTTGGCCAGCGCCACGGCGGCGCTTTCGGAATTGTAGGTGGCGGTCTCGTGGCTTTCGAACGTGAGCGCGCCGGCGTCGAATTCGATCAGCGGATCGGCGATCTGGCCGACGATCTCGGCGCTCAGTTCCGGCTCGGTGGTCAGCGTGATGATGCGCCCGGTGGGCTGCGCGATGCCGAGCCCGCGCGCGCGCCGGGCGGTGATGGTGAGTGTCGCCGGCGCGCCGGCGGTGGCGGCCAGGCCGGCGAGCGCTTCCGGCGTCACCCCTTCGGCGGCCAGCACCAGCGCGGCGGAGCCGTTGTTGCCGCGGACCACCACGAAGCGCCCGCGGCGCAGTTCCGAAATGGCGCGGTCGACGGCCAGCAAAGACATCGCCTCGCGGCTGGCGGGGATTTCAAAAACATCGGCGGTGGACCGGACCATCGGGGGACGCCTATTCACGCGGCTTCACAAAGTTTTCGGCGAGGCTGACAAGCCAGGGTGGTGTGTTACGGAAAAGCACAATATATTGCAACCATCACCGGCACCCGTTCGTAGGGATATGCTAGCACTTGATTGCGGATTAGCGAGAAAAACATGACTGGTGGCAGACAGATTCTGATCGTCGACGACGACCCGACGCTCCTTGAAATGCTTTCCGAACAGCTTGAGCTGCACGAGGAGTTCGCCTCCATCGGCGTCGCCTCGGGCGCCGATGCATTGGAGCGCGCCAAGCAGGAATATTTCGACGTCATCATCCTCGACGTCGGCCTGCCCGACATGGACGGCCGCGAGGTCTGCAAGCTGATGCGCCGTGGGGGCGTGCGCTCGCCGATCATCATGCTCACGGGCGCGGACACCGATGCCGATACGATCCTCGGGCTGGAAGCCGGCGCCAACGACTACGTCACCAAGCCGTTCAAGCTGGGCGTGCTGTTGGCGCGCATCCGCGCCCACATCCGCCAGCACGAGCGCTCCGACGACGCCATGTTCACCATCGGCCCCTACACCTTCCAGCCGGCTAACAAAATGCTCGTCGACCCGGACGCCAACAAGAAGATCCGCCTCACCGACAAGGAAACCGCGATCCTCAAGTATCTCTACCGCGCCGGCGACCGCACGGTCGGGCGCGAGGTTCTGTTGGACGAGGTCTGGGGCTACAACGCCAACGTCACCACCCACACCCTGGAAACCCACGTCTATCGCCTGCGCCAAAAGATCGAACCCGATCCCTCGAACGCGCAGATTTTGGTGACGGAACCCGGCGGCTATCGGTTGGTGCCGTAGGGGGCCATTTCCCCACAACTCTCCGATCGTCGCCCCCGCGAAGGCGTGGGCCTATTGATGGTGCCGGGGCAAGCCGGAAAGGGCCGGCGGCGTCCCTTAAATCTTTCTCGGATCAATCTCCAAAATCACCGGCACGTGGTCCGATGGCGGGTCCCAGTCGCGCGCGTCCCTGAGCGCCGTCATGGATGTCAGCGCCGGGGACAGGTCGGGGGTGACCCAGATGTGATCCAGGCGCCGGCCCTTGTCGGCGGCTTCCCAATCGACGGCGCGGTAGCTCCACCAGGTGTAGAGGTGTTCGTCCTCTTTCAGGAAGTGGCGGATGGCGTCGTGCCACTCACCGGCGCGCTGCAATGCCATCAAGTGGCGGATTTCGATCTCGGTGTGGGTGACGATGTTCTTCAGCCGCTCGTGCGACCAGACGTCCGACGCCAAGGGCGCGACGTTGAAGTCGCCGGCCAGCAATCGGGGCGCGGCACCGCCCGGGCGGTCCACAGGGCCGCGCGCCGACCACCAGTGCGTTTGCTCGGTGATGAATTCGAGCTTGTGGGCGAACTTGAGGTTCTTCAAGGGGTCGGGTTTGTCGCCGCCGGCGGGGATGTAGAGAGAATGCACTTCCAGCGGCACTTTAGAGCCGAGATCGGCGCTGGCGTAGATATGGCGCGCATCGGCGCGGCCGCACCACGCCGGCCGCTCGATATCGGCGAGCGGGACTTTCGACAAGATGGCGACGCCGTTGTAGGCCTTCTGGCCGCTGATCGCCTGGTGCGGATAGCCCATGGCGGCGATGTCTTCGGCGGGGAACAGTTCGTCCACCACCTTGGTTTCCTGCAAGCAGACGATATCGGGCGCCGCCTCCTCGGCCAGCGCCCTCAGCCCGTCCAGGCGCCGGCGGATGGAATTGACGTTCCAGGTGGCGATTTTGACGGTCATGCCGGCGCCGCCGTCCGGAAACGAATGGCGCCCGGCAAGGGGGGAGCCGGGCGCCAAGACTCCTCAAAGGAGCGAAGGATGGTGGGGGGACCATCCAGCAGGAACCCCGGGCCGAAGACCCGGGTGCCTCTGGGACTCAATATGTGATAGGGCCGCCCGGTTTCCACCCCGGCGGCCTCGGACGTGCTAAAAATTACGGCCAAGCCTGTCAGTTTTCCGTTTGCGCCGGATGCGGCATGTGATGTTCGAACAGGGCCCCATCCAGTTTGATGCCGAAGCGCGGCCCCAGCAAAGACACCGTGGTTTTCACGCCTTGCGCGTCGGTGACGGCCCATTTGCGGAGTTCCAGTGGCGCATCGGAGAAGATCAGGGTGAGCTGCCCTTCCAGCGGATCGTCGGCCTTGACCAGCGAGACGCGGATGATGCCGGGCGAGCGCATGAAGCCGGTAACCAGAATCTCGTCCGAGGTCAGCGACAGATTGTCGCGCAGGATCAGCTCCGCCGGTGTCAAGCTCAACAGCACCGCCGTGGTCTGGTCCATTTCCTTGTCGATGTAGATCAGGTTGGCGCCATCGGCGACGACGGTCACCAGCACCGGCGGATCGTACTCGATGCGCATGCGACCGGGCCGGTTGAGATAAATCTGCCCTTCCGAATATTCGCCCGTCGAGGTCACCTGCAGGAAACGCGCCTGCATGGTCTTGATGGAATTGAGGCTTTTCTCGATGCGCACGAGATCGGCGATGTCGTCGCGGGTGAGCTTCAGCGTACGCGCGATAACCGCTTGGCTCGGCGAGGCCCAGCAGGCGCAGAGCGTCAGCACCAAAAGGGCGCCGAGGAAGCCGGTCAAGCGGCGGCGGGAAAGCGATCCGGTCATGGCTAGGTTTTAGATAAGCCGCGCCCGGCGGTAAAGCAATGCGCCCGCGCCATCCGAACCCAAGGGCGCAGCGCGCATCCCTATTGCGGCGCTTGCAGCGGTAGTGTGAAGAACAGCGTCGTTCCCACTCCCGGCCGGCTCTCCACGCGGATCTCTCCGCCGCAGGTTTCGACAAGCTGTTTGCACATGGGGAGCCCCAGGCCGGTCCCGGTTTCGCCCTCGGTGCCGCGGGTGGACGTCTTTTGGTGCAGCGCGAAAATATCTTTGATTTGATCCGCCGTCATGCCGACGCCGGTGTCGCGGACCGCGATTTCCAAGAACGGCGCGGCCTCCTCGGCGGAGATATCGATCGAGCCGTTGGCGGGCGTGAATTTGATGCTGTTGGTGACCAGGTTTCGGACCACGCTCGCCACGGCATTGCGGTCCGCATAGACGGTCCTCGGCGCCAAATCGGTGTTCAGGGCGATGGATTTCTTTTCCGCGACCGGCCCCAACAGCCGCACGACTTCGTCCACGAGGGTCCGAATGTCGAAGACCTCGGGATGAACGCTGTGGTCATCGAGTTGGAGTTGCGCCCATTCCAGCAGGTTGTCCAAGAGCAGGTGAACCTGCGACGCGGTCTCATGCACCTTCTCCGCATAGTCGAGAAGTTTCTCGCGGCTCAAGCCGTCCTTGAGATGGTCCATCACCTCCGTCGTCGTGAGAATGGCGCCGAGCGGGCTTTTCAGGTCGTGGGCGATGATCGAGAAGAGTTTGTTTTTGACGTTGTTTTCGATCAGCAGGTCCTTTTGCGTTTCCTGCAATCTCCGGTTTGCACGATCCAGGTGATCGGTTCTCTCCTGGACCTTTTTCTCAAGCCCATCGGCGTAGGTTCGCAAGGTTTCATGGGCGTCCTGGAGCTCCTCGGTCGTTTTGCCGAGCTTTTTGTTCACGACGATCAAGTCGGCGGTTTTCCGCTCGACCTCCAACTGAAGCTTGCGTTCCTGGTCGCTGCGGCGCTGGCGCCGGATGGCCTCGATTTCCAGCTCGATGGTCTTGCGCGATTCGTAGATTTGAAATTCGATGTAGGCATCGTCCGGGTCGTAGGATATCGCTACCTCGTCCGCCCAACATGTGGTGTCGAAGGCGTGGCTGAAAATCCCGATGATTTTTCCCTGGATGAACGGGCAGCCCCAGCGTTCGTCTTCGCCGGCGTCCAACAACAGCTCCCAGGTGTTGGAAATGCGCACCCGGGCGAGCTTGTTGACGGGGTCGAAGTGCGGCAGCTCGAATGTCCCCCAGCCGGCGCCGGAAACGGCCTTTCCCCAGTTGAGAAAGCCTTGCGTGAATTCGTCGCCCAGGGTGGAGACCATGGCATGGAAATCTTCGTCGGTGCCCTGGCTGGCTGAATGGGCGACCATCAGCCGGAACAAATCCACCCCGACCTCCCTGGCGATCGGACGAAGCAGCGTCAGCAGTGACGGGTTGATCCAAAACAGCGTCGACGGCAGACCGAAGAACGTGAACGTTCCGCGCTCGGTGTCCCATTCGATCGGGACCTGATTGATATCAATCCGCGGGTTCGACATGGTTTCCGATGCTGACCTCAGCCCCCGCTTCCGTGATCGACACGCCGGTCGACGGCATGGGAAGCGTTTCGCCAAGCTCTGATAGTCCGCAAGCCTAGCAAAATTCGGCTTGCAGCGGAACGATTTCAATCAATGACGGATACTTTCCGCCCCGTCGCCGGCCGAAACCCGCCGGCCTCAGTGGCTGCCGACCAGGACCTCGCGGCGGCCGACGCGGTTGGCGGGGCTGACGACGCCCTCTTTCTCCATCTGCTCGATGATGCGCGCGGCGCGGTTGTAGCCGATCTGCAGGTGGCGCTGGATGAAGCTGGTCGACGCCTTGCCTTCCCTGGCCACCAGGGCCACGGCCTCGTCGTAGAGCGCGTCGGCGTCGGCGCCGCCGCCCGACCCGCCGAGGATCGGCTCGTCGTCGGTGGTCACTTCCTCGATATATTGCGGCTCGCCCTGCGCCTTCAGGTACTCGACGATGTGCTCGACCTCGCTGTCGGAGACGAACGGTCCGTGTACGCGGGTGATGCGCCCGCCGCCGGCCATATGGAGCATGTCGCCCTGGCCCAGGAGCTGTTCGGCGCCCTGCTCGCCGAGGATGGTGCGGCTGTCGATCTTGCTCGTCACCTGGAACGAGATGCGGGTCGGGAAGTTGGCCTTCACGGTGCCGGTGATAACGTCGACGGAGGGGCGTTGCGTCGCCATGATCAGGTGGATTCCGGCCGCGCGCGCCATCTGCGCCAGGCGCTGGATGGCGGCCTCCACGTCCTTGCCGGCGACCAGCATCAGGTCCGCCATCTCGTCGACGACGACGACGATGAATGGCAGCGGGTCGGTCGGCAACGGCTGCTCTTCGAACACCGGCTTGCCGTCTTCGTCGAAGCCGGTCTGCACGCGGCGCGTCAGTTCCTCGCCCTTCTTTACCGCCTCTTTCAGGCGCGCGTTGTAGCCGGAAATGTTTCTCACCCCCAACTGCGACATGGCGCGGTAGCGGTCCTCCATCTCGCGCACCGCCCACTTGAGCGCCACGACCGCCTTGGACGGATCGGTGACAACCGGGGTAAGCAGGTGCGGGATGCCCTCGTAGACGGAAAGCTCCAGCATCTTCGGGTCGATCATGATCAGCTTGCACTGGTTGGGATCGAGTGAATACAAGAGCGACAGGATCATGGTGTTCATGGCCACCGACTTGCCCGAACCCGTGGTGCCGGCGATCAACAGGTGCGGCATGCGCGCCAGGTCCGCGGTCACCGGTGCGCCGCCGATGTCCTTGCCGAGCGCCAGAGGCAGCGCCGCCTTGGATTTCTCGAAGTCCTGCGAGGCCAGAAGCTCGCGCAGGAGAACGATCTCGCGGTCGATGTTGGGAAGCTCGATGCCGATGACGTTGCGGCCCGGCACCACCGCGACGCGCACCGAAACCGCGCTCATGGAGCGCGCGATGTCGTCCGAAAGCCCGATGACCCGCGACGTCTTGGTGCCCGGCGCGGGTTCCAGCTCGTAAAGGGTCACCACTGGGCCGGGGCGGACCTTGACGATCTCGCCCTTGACGCCGAAGTCTTCCAGGACAGTGCCCAAAAATTTGGCATTCTGTTCCAACGTATCCTTGTTGTGGGCCTGTTTGGCGGCGCTTTGGTCGGGCGCCTCCAGCAGATCCAGCGGCGGCATGGCGTAGGCGTCGCCCGGTTCCAGCGCCAGCTTGCCCTGGCGCGATTGCGCCGCCTTACGCCCGGTCTTGGGTTTGGGCTTGCGGGGCTCGACCAGGCCGGAACGGCTGGAGGGCGCCTTATCGGGCGCGGAAACCGTTTCGTCGCCATCATCGATATCGTCGTCGTCCTTGCCGAGCGATACGCGAATGCGGAAACCGCCGCCGTCGTCTTCGTCTTCGGTCTCGTCTTCATCGTCCGCTTCCGCACGGCCGCGCCGGAGCGTCGGTTCGATGCCGGCGTGGCCGGGCAGCCAGTCGCGCCAGGCGGGGACCACGCCGAAGGCGGCGCGGCCCTTTCGCATCCCGGTGCCGAGCACGCCCCAGCCGATGCCGAGGCCGCGGGCCAGCGCGCGCCATTCACCCTGGCTGAGACCGACGCCGTAAACCCCGAGCGCGGCGGCCACCAGCACCATGGCGGTGGCGATGATCGGCGCCGCGACGCCGATATCGGCGGCCAGCAAGGCGGATTGCGCGCGGCTGAACACCAATTGTCCGGTAACGCCGCCCATGCCGGTGGCCAGCGGCCACTGGGCAAGAGACGGCAGCGCGCTCAGGCTGACCGCGGCGGCGATGCCGGCGAGCACCAGCGCCAGCGCGCGCCAATAGGCACTGGCGATAGGGCGCCGCGCCAACAGTCGCGTGCCCCAGACGCCGAACCCGATCAGCGGCACGTAGCCCGCCAGCCCGAACACCTGGATCAAGAGATCGGCGGTGATCGCGCCCCACGGGCCCAGCAGGTTGCCGACCGCCGCGTCCGAGGCGTTGTTGAGTGACGGATCGGAGGGCGCGTAGCTGAACAGCGCCAGCGCCGCCAAGAGTGCCGCGGCGGCGATGGCGAAGCCGGTCACCTGCATCAGTCCGCCCACGATGAACCGTTTGGCGCCGGCCGGCAGGATCGCCCGGGCGGCGCTGTCGCCGGCGTTCGCCGGCCCGAAGAATCTGAGAGCTTGAGCCATGCTCAAGTTCTACGGAAGAAGAATAAACAAGACCTTAATTCCGCCGCTTCCGACCGAGGATTCGGGCATGTGATCGGGGCATGTGTTCGGGACAAGAAAAAGGCCCGGAGGGGGAGGACCTCCGGGCCTATGGTCGTGAGGGGGCCGGGTGGCGGCGGTCGTCTTGGGGACGGTTGCGGCCGCTGCCACCCGGCAGGCGGCTTTAGAGCCGCTGGGAGCCGGTACCGAACTCCGGATAGGCTTCCATGCCGCACTCGGCGCGGTCGAGGCCCATGACCTCGTCCTCTTCGTCGGCGCGGATGCCCACGGTGTATTTCAAGACCAGCCAGACGACGGAGCTGACGACCACGACGAAGGCGCCGATGGCGACGATGCCGATGGCCTGGGTGACGATCGAGCCGGACCCGAAGATGCCGACACAGAGCGTGCCCCAGATGCCGGCGACCAGATGGGCCGAGATGGCGCCGACCACGTCGTCGATCTTGAGCTTGTCGATCAACGGCACCGCGAACACCACCAGCGCGCCGCCGACGCCGCCGACGATCAGAGCCATGAAGTGGTTCTGCAGGTCGGGACCGGCGGTGATCGACACCAGGCCGGCGATGGCACCGTTGAGGGCCAGGGTTACGTCGATCTTCTTGTACAGCAACTGGGCCAGGATCATGGCGATCACGCAGCCAGCGGCCGCGGCCAGGTTGGTGTTGATATAGACGATGCCGATGGCGGTGGCGTCCAGCGCACTGCCGAGAGCGAGCTGCGAGCCGCCGTTGAAGCCGAACCAGCCGAACCACAGGATGAAGGTGCCCAGCGTGGCGAGCGGGATGTTGGCACCCGGAATGGCGTTGATCTGGCCGTCGGGGCCGTACTTGCCCTTACGCGCGCCGAGGATCAGGGCGCCGGTCAAGGCCGCCCAGCCGCCGCAGGAGTGCACCAGGGTGGAACCGGCGAAATCGGAGAAACCCATTTCCGAGAGCCAGCCGCCGCCCCAGACCCAGCTCGCCTGGATCGGATAGATGATGGCGGTGAGCACGACCGTGAAGATCATGAACGGCCACACCTTGATACGCTCGGCCACGGTGCCCGACACGATCGACGCGGCGGTGGCGACGAACACCATCTGGAAGAACCAGTCGGAGCCGACCGAATAACCGCCCTCGATGACCTTGGCGACCATTTCCGGCGTTGCCTTGTCGGCGCCGGCACCGATCAGTGCCAGCTCGGCCTCGCCCGGGTTGTAGAGGAACGAGAAGGTGCCCATGTAGCCACCGTCAACGCCCACGTACATCAGGTTGTAGCCGACCAGGTAGAACATGATGCCGGCGACCGAATAGAGCGCGATGTTCTTGAGACAGATGGTGGCGGTGTTCTTGGACCGCACCAGGCCCGATTCCAGCATCGCGAAGCCGGCGGCCATCAGCATCACCAGGAAGCCATGGACCAGGAACGAAAACGTGTTGAACACATAGGCCGTTTCGGCGTCGACGGCGGCCTGGGCGTCACCCGGCATGAGCAGCCAGGCGGCCAAGGGCACCGCAGCGGCGATGGCACCAAAGGATTTATTGTTGAATTTCATGGTCAGGACTCCTCTTACAGGGCTTCGCCGTCGGTTTCGCCGGTGCGGATGCGCACGGCCTTGTCGACGGAGTAAACGAATACCTTGCCGTCGCCGATCTTTCCGGTTTGCGCGGATTTGGTGATGGCCTCGACGGCTTGGTCGACGACATCGTCGTTGACGGCGATTTCCACCTTCACTTTAGGCAGGAAATTCACCTCATACTCGGCGCCACGGTAGATTTCGGTCTGGCCTTTCTGGCGGCCAAATCCCTTAACCTCGGTGACGGTCATGCCTTCCACGCCGATCGGCAACAGGGCCTGGCGCACGTCTTCAAGCTTGAACGGCTTGATGATGGCCATGATCAATTTCATTGCGGGGCTCCTTCTCGGTTTTCATGGTCGCGCGAAAACGCGCGCAGCAGTAATGCTGCAATGCGATACTCAATCTTCGTGCCAGAATCGGGGAAAGGCTGAAAAATCGTTTTGAGTCAACAGTATAGAAAATTTCGAGCGGAAGAAGCGGCAGGCCTGTGTGTGACAAAAATGATGTTTTTTTAAACAAATTTATATTTATGAATAAATATTAGGCATATTTTTTAAACGAATTTCCTGGACTTGCCCGCCCTTGCGCCCCAGCCTAACGCCATGAGCGTAGCGCGCGACCCCGGCTCCGACATCACCGCCGACGTGTTGATTATCGGCGGCGGTTTCGTCGGCGCGACCCTGGCATTGGCGCTGGCCCCCACACCGCTCAGCGTTTGCCTGATCGACCGTGCCGACCCGGAAACGGCGCTCGACGCCACCTTCGACGGCCGTGCCTTCGCCATCTCGCAGAGCAATCAATTGCTGCTCGCCGGCACCGGGCTTTGGCCGCTGCTGGCCGGGACCTCTGCGCCGATCCTCGATATCCGCGTCTCGGACGGGCCGTCGCTGATGTTCCTGCATTACGACCACGCCGCCGTCGGCGACGCGCCCATGGGCTACATGGTCGAAAACCATCACCTGCGCGTGGCCCTTTATGAGCGCCTCAAGGCGCATCCGAACCTGATCCAGCTGGCGCCGGCAAGCGTCGCCAGCCTGGAGCGCGACCTCTCCGGCGTCCGCGCCGTGCTTGCCGACGGGCGGCGGGTGCGGGCGCGTCTCGCGGTCGGCGCCGATGGGCGCGGCTCGCAGACCCGGACAGATGCCGGCATCGGCTTGACGAGCTGGAGCTACGAACAGACCGGCATCGTCTGCACCGTCCGCCACGAGCTCAGCCACGATTACATCGCGCACGAACGCTTCCTGCCCGCCGGCCCCTTCGCCATCCTGCCCTTGATGGGCGAAACGCCGGGCACGGCCGACCGCTCGTCCATCGTCTGGACGGAACGGAGCGCGCTGGCGCCGGCGCTGATGGCGCTGGACGACGATGCCTTCGGCGCCGAACTGATGCGCCGTTTCGGTGATTTCATGGGCGGGGTCGAAGTGATCGGGCCGCGCTACGCTTATCCCCTGAGCTTGCAGTATGCGCGCGAGACCGTGGCGACCCGCCTGGTTTTGATCGGCGATGCCGCGCACGGCATGCACCCGATCGCCGGCCAGGGCCTGAACATGGGATTGCGCGACGTCGCCGCGCTGGCGGAAGTGCTGGCCGATGCGGCGCGCCTCGGCCTCGACGTCGGCGACGGTATGCAGTTGGAACGCTACGAACGCTGGCGGCGCTTCGACAACACCATGATGCTGGCCGCCACCGACGCGCTCAACCGGCTGTTCTCCAACGACGTCGCGCCGATCCGCCTGGCCCGCGACGCCGGCTTGGCAGCGGTCGACGCGATTCCGCCCCTGAAGCGCCTGTTCATGCGCCACGCCATGGGCACGGTCGGCGACTTGCCCCGGCTGCTGCGCGGCCAGCCGCTGTAGGCGCCCTGGCCCCTGCCACATGTCCCGCCGATGACGGAGACTCCCGCAAATCGTCACGCGCGGACGTGAACCCCGTATCCCTGACGTCGAACCGGCGGCACCGGTCGCGCGGCAGGATGTCCGGTTCGGCATCTAGAGCGGGCGAAGCCGGCGGGCCGCTGCGAGGTCGGCCACTAGCCGAGGCTGTTGAAAAACTCTGGATTCGACATTCGGCCCGAAATTTGTTGCTCGCTGAACTGTGTCGTGCATCTTGGATGCGAAGGGACCGGTTGAAGAATGCGAAACATCGCCCTGGAGCCACCAAGGCTGGCACAGATGCCTTTTAAGGCGACTTGTCTCTTGCAAAATCAAATCCGCCTAAATTCAGCGCTCATCTATTAGCGAGTTTTTCAACAGCCTCAGCCAGGTGCGGATGTCGTTGACTTCGCCCTGATCCCCGATTCACCATAAAGCATGACGAAGTATCTTATCTCCTTCCCCAGCGAAGCGATGGTGCTCGCGGACGAAGAATTTTCGATTGTTGCCGCCGCGGCACATGCGGTTATTGAGGAAGCCAAAGCGGCGGGCGTCTACGTGTTTGGTGGAGGGATCGAGGAGCAGGTCGATCCCGTGTTGGTCTCTGGCGACGGGACGGTCTCCTCCGAGATTTATCCAGATAGCCGAATCAAGGGCGGGTTCACAGTGCTGGAGGTGCCGACGCGCGAGGAAGCTGTGGAATGGGCGAGGAAGTTAGCCGTTGCCTGCCGTTGTTCACAAGAACTCCGCGAGTTCGGGTATGACCCGGCAAGCTAGAGCGGACTAAAGCGGTTGCTGGTGACGAGCTACGGCCGGGGCCATCCAAAAGACGGCAGTTGGCCAACCGCTCAAGTCATCTGATGATAGCGTAGCGACGAGCAACATGGGCTCGAATCGGAGAGTCCTGGCCTGCATTTCCGCCAAGGGTCATCAGCACCCATAACCTGTCCGCGCCAAGCTAGTCCGCACCTGGGGGCTGAGCGGTCATTGATTTGAGGGGACCCGATCCGGCTGGAATTGCGGTCTGCTCAACCTTCAGGACCGGACGGAAATCGCTATGGACGAATTGGTTTGGTCCTGGCCAAACCCGGAACGACAACATCACGGCCAAGCGGATCACGTCGGGAGAGGTTTTCAGATCACGGAAGGGTTCGGTGTTTGTCATCCGCCGGCGGTAGAGAGCCGTTAAGCCGGACTCAACGCCTTTGATCTGACAGTACCCATGGTTTCAACACGGAACCTGTTCGGCTACCATCGGGACCGAATTTGGGAGCCATCTGGGGAATATCAGGCAGCGTGGCTTCACCGGACGGTCGCGGTACATCGTCGAGAGGTTCGACAAGGGAAAGCTCGTGATGGAAGTGCTGACTATTTTTGCCGGCATCATCCTGGCGCAGGTTACGCCGGGACCGAACTTGATGGCGACTGCCGCCGTTTCCCTGGGCGCCGGCAGGGTGGCCGGCATTGCGGCAGCTTTGGGCATTGCCGTCGGCGTTCTTGGATGGTCAGTCGGCTTTGCATTCGGCATGGGAGCTTTCGTGGCTGCTTTTCCGGAGGCATTGGTTGCCTTGCGCCTGATTGGGGGCGGTTACTTTATTTATCTAGGGCTCATGGCTTTGCGCCGGTCATTTTCCGGTGCGCGGACAATGCCCTTGGCCGGTACCGCGCCTGTCAGCTATTGGGCGGCGTTTTGCCGAGGCCTTTTCGTGGTCATTACCAATCCGAAGGCGGCGCTGATGTGGTTGTCCGTCTCAATGTTCGTTGCATCGATTGGCTTTTCTCCCCCTGAGCTCGTGGCGATCGGTATGGGCGCGGCTTGTTCGGCAGCCGTTATCTACTCCGGCTACGCCATATTGTTCTCAACCCGTGTCGCCGTTAGCGGTTATGATCGGTTTTATAGATGGATTGAAGCTGCGAGCGGCTTCGCATTTGGTGCCATCGGCGGCAAACTGGCTGTCGAGGCCGTCCACGTGACCCATGACTGACCTACCGTTAACTGCCCGGCACTTCATGGACATCTTCCAAACATGTGTACTTCGCAACGGCCATGGCAAACCCGGTGCGAAAGATAAGCAGGACGAACACGACAAAGCCCGCGCATGACGAATGTGAAGGCCGGGCCGGTTATTCGGTGAAACCGGCGGCTAGGCGCACTTTGCCGGGGCTTTCACATTCGTGTCACGGATCGCGGCTGAGGCCGGCGTCTTCCATGGCTGCCAGGTAGTCCGACCACAATTCGTCCTGGTTCACGCCGTAGGTGTAGAGCGTGTCCCAGGTGTAGATACCGGTGTCGTGCAGGTCGTCGAACTTGATGCAGACGGCGTAGTTGCCGACCGGCGTCACGTCCATGATGCCCACGTGGCGGCGCCCGGCGACCAGTTTCTTTTGGCCGGGGCCGTGCCCCTGCACCTCCGCCGACGGGCTTTCGACGCGCAGGAATTCGGCCGGGTAGCGGAACTCGTGGCCGTCCTCGAACTCAACCTCGAGCGCCTTTTCGTCGCGCTTGACGCGGATCTCCACGGGCTTGTGGACTTGGCTGAAATTGGTGGTCATGGGCGGGGTTCCTTCAGGGGTTCGGGGTCTCAAGCATTCAGGGGCCGGGCTTCGTCCGGCAGCATGATCGGAATGCCGTCGCGGATCGGATAGGCGAGGCCCGCCTGCTTGGAAATCAGTTCCTGGTTGTCGCGGTCGTATTCGAGCGGTCCCTTGGTCATCGGGCAGACCAGGATCTCCAGAAGCTTGGGGTCGACGCTATGGCTGTTCATTTTTCGTGTCTCCTCGTGCCCACGGGGCTAACCGTGGCGGTATCCGCGGCGGCGTCAATGGCGCGGCGGATCGCCCGCCTCGCCCGACCCGCCGGTGTCCACCGCCGCCATTTCCAAGATCGCCACCAGCGAGCGCGCGCGCTCGGCCAGGTCCGGCGCTTCCAATAGCGCCTGCTTCTCCGCCGGCGTGAACGGGCAGGCCATGGCCATGGAGGCGACGAGCACGTGATCGGCGGTCTGTTCCAGCGCTTTCCAGTCGGCCTCGTAGCGGTTTTCGTCGAAATAGTGCCGGAGCGCGGTGTTCAGCGCCGCGCGCTGGTCGGGTGCCAGGGTCTCGGTCTCCAGGTCGTCCCGGTAGGGCCGATAGTCCGGGACCACGCGGCGGAACCCGTCCTTGAGCTCCAGCTCGCCTGCGACGTGGAATCGGCAGGCGCCCGATAGCGTAATCAGGTAGCGCCCGTCGGTGGTTTCGGAAAAAGTGGTGATACGCCCCAGACACCCGGTGGCGAACAGTGGATGGTCGTCGGCGACGGTCTGGTCCTTGGCGCGCAAGGGCTGCACCATGCCGAGCCAACGCCCGCCGGCCAGCGCCGCATCGGTCATCGCCAGGTAACGCGGTTCGAAGATGTTGAGCGGTAGCTGGCCGCCCGGCAGCAACAACGCCCCCGTCAGCGGGAAGACCGGAAGCTCACCTGGGAACGCGGCGATATCCATCGGCGCTCGCGGCGATCCGTCAGGAGAACAGGACCGACGACAACAGTCGACGTCCGCTGGCCGTCAGTTCATGCGTGGGCCCGAGCGCCTCGAAGACCTTCAGGAGCTGCTTGCGCGCCGCTTCGTCGTTCCAGTTTCGGTCGCGGCGGATGATCTCGATCAGCTCGTCGATGGCCTCTTCGTTGCGGTGCGCGCCGTAGAGCGCCACTGCGTAGTCGAGTCTCGCCTGGTGGTCCGCCGGCGCGGCGTCGACCTTCTGCTTGAGCTCGTCGAGATCGCCCGAATCCGCCGTCTGCTGTTCCAGCTCGAAGGCGGAAACCGCCGCCGCCACCTCGCTCTTGGCGAGCATGTCGGGCGGCAGCGCGGCGATGATCTCCGCCACGGTGTCGATATCGCCCATGGCCAGCGTGGCGCGCAAGACGCCTGCGATGGCAGCGTCGTTGCTCGGGTCCTCGGCTTGAATCTGGCGGTAAAGCGCCGCCGCGCCGGCCGCGTCACCGCCGTCCAGCAATGCCTGCGCTTCGTCGAGCGCGGCCTCCAGCGGCGGCTTGGCGCCGCCCAACAGGCGGTCGATGAAGGTCTTCAACTGGCTTTCCGGCAGCGCGCCGGAGAACGCATCGACGGGCCGCCCGTCCTTGAAGGCATAGACCATGGGGATCGACTGCACACGCAACTGGGCGGCGATCTCCTGGTTCTCGTCGACGTTGATCTTGACCAGCTTGACCAGCCCGCCGGCCTGGCGCACCAGCTTTTCCAGCATCGGTCCGAGCTGTTTGCACGGTCCGCACCAGGGCGCCCAGAAATCGACGATCACCGGCACCTGCTGCGAGGCCTCGATGACGTCGGCCATGAAGTTCTGCTGGTCCGAATCCTTGATCACGCCGCCGCCGCCGGCCATCGGCGCCGGTCCGCCGTCGCCGTCCAGGATGACCTGTGCCGGTGCGGCGGGGGCACCGGCCCCGGTATCGCCGGCCTCGGCCTGTTGTCCGCCTTGCGGCTGCATCGTCCCATCGGGGTTAAGTTTGAATTCCATGTCTAATCCTCGGGTGGTCACGGGATTTCCGTGTGTCTTAGATGGCGAGGACGATGTCCCCGCGCAAGTCAATTGTCGCTATCCTATAGTGTCGTGACGATCGGGTCATGTCCGCAGTGGGCCAGGAACCGGCGCAGCCCATCGGCGGAGATGCGCGTCGTCGCGGTGTTGACGAGCGGGTGGAAATTCAACGGCTCGCGGGCGAGCATTTCCTCGTCCAGAACCACCGTGACGGCGCCGGCCTCGTCGTTGATGACGGAAAAGGGCGTCACCGAACCGGGCTCGATACCGAGCTTCTCCGCGAGCGCGTCGGGCTTGCCGAAGGAGAGCGGCGCCGCGCCGATGGTCTTCCTCAGCGCTTTCAGGTCGATGTCGCGGTCCTCCAGCGCCACCACCAGCCAGAACCGGCCTTTCTTGTCCTTCAGGAACAGGTTCTTGGAATGCGCGCCCGGAAGCTCGCCGCGCAGCGCCTTGGCTTCCTCCACCGTGAAAACAGCGGGATGCTCGACCGTCTCGGTTTCGATGCCGAGGTCGCCCAAGCACTGCAAAAGATCGTCCGGCGTAGCGCTCATGGCGGCGGAGTCTAGCGGCCCCGCCCGGCACGGACAAGGCCGCCCGGCGGCCATTGCCGGGGCGGGAAAATCTCGGAAATTTCATCTTGCAATGAACCCGTCAATACGTATGATCGGCGCGCTTTGCATCGGATCGATGCAGGACGCGGGCGTAGCTCAGGGGTAGAGCGCAACCTTGCCAAGGTTGAAGTCGTGAGTTCGAATCTCATCGCCCGCTCCATTCTTTTCAGTGGGTTAGGGCAGCGGCTCTGACCCACATTTATTTTCAGCAAATATTCTGCAATGACCCTGCAGATTTCCCCGGCCAATCCATGCCTGCGTTCGGCATGTGTTGGCGGATGAATTCACTGCTCAATTTCCAGTGCCGGTGTTGGAGCGGACCATAGCAGACACCCGCTTTTTGGGCCGCCGCCGACCCAAAAAGAAGCCTCGAGAGGGTGAATGCTTCAGGCCTTTAACTGCCGGCGGCGATGGAACAGGTTGCGCAGGATTTCTTCGCCGCGCGATTCTTGCTTGCCGGTGATTAGGTTGGTAACGATTTTCGCGGCGCGCCACGGTCGGCGTATGAACATAGCGCCATAGAACATCGCCAGATAGGCAAAGCGCAGCCACACCAATTGCTTGTCGCTAAAGTGCCGATTGAATGACTTGGCGAATTGTAGATCGGAGAATGGGATCAGGCTGTTGAAGTAGGAATCGCTCATAGGCGGAATGTCGCCCGACTCGGCGAGCTTGTTGTATAGCTCGGAGCCCGGATAGGGGACGTAGGGTATGAAGGTGGAATCTTGCGCGCCCAGCCAGGCACATTTCATGCCGAATAGAAAGCTCTGCCACGTCTCAGCCGGCGTATCCTCGGGGAAGGCGAAGATCATATTGATCTTGACACTGATGCCGCGCGCGACGGCGTGACTTAAGGAATCCAGCAGCTTGTCGGGCGTCACCTTCTTCTTGATCCGCGCCAGGACTTCCACGGAACCACTCTCCGGCGCGTAATTCATGTTGCGACAACCTGAGCGCCATAGTTTGTCGAGCGCTTCCTCGTCCAGTGCCTCGCTACGCGTGCCGCTTGGCAACTGCCAGGTGAAACGCCGGCCGCTGGCAAGGATGAGGTCGCAAAACTCGATGATCCATGACTTCTTGACGATGGCCGTCAAATCGTAGAGATCGAAATTGGTGGCGCCGTACTTGTCCAGGTATTTCTCGATCTCGGCGAAAACCATGGCCGGCGAGCGCGCCACCCAGCGTGTCGTCCACATGAACGGGCTCGAACAGAACGTGCATTGGTAGGGGCAGCCGCGGGTAGCCAGCAACGGCATGCTGCGGCCCAGGTTGACGCCGTGGCCAAAGCCGCCGTCCAGATAGACTTCGATCGGCAAGCGGTCCCAGTCGGGATCGGGGATGGTGTCGATGTCGCGAATTCGTGGGCGACCAGGGTTGTCGATGACCTTTCCGTCCTTGCGCCACACAATGCCCTCGACCGCGAATGGCGAGGTGCCCGAGAAATATGCGCGGACGATTTCCAACAGACTCTGCTCACCCTCGCCTTTGACGCACATATCAAGCGCCGGGCAATCGGCGAGCACATAATCTGCGCAAGCGGTGATATGTTCACCACCGGCGATAATGAGAGCGTCCGGAAAGCGTTGCCGAATGGCCGTGAGAATGCGCTTATCAAGCGTCCAGGAGCACGAAAACATTGCCGAAAAGCCGATGATCTTAGCGTCCGGGTCGATTCGGTCGACGATCGCGTCAGCGTCAAGGCCTTGCGCCACGCCCACGGTGCCATCTATCGGCGTGAAGCGGTTGATATCCTCGCCGATGGCGTCGATGGCCTGCACGTCGTAACCCTCGGCGCCGAGCATGCCCGCCAGATAGGCGAGTGCCAACGGCGGCGTTGCCGACGTGCTGAGCGAGTATCGCGACAGCACCATGGGCGGACGGATCAGGACGATTTCGCTCAATGTCTATGTATTCCTATTGTTTTCCGGAATGCCGGCCCGCCTGACGGTCGACTGACCGACAGGCGTCCACCGCCGCTGATCCCATTTCGACGGAGTTTGCCATTTCGCGTGGTATTCCGAAAGGACAAGATGATAAATCTCGCGGTCCGGAACACCTTTCGCCCCGCCTTGGTGCCTTTCGAGATCGAGGGCTTGTGCGAAGGACCTTGCTTGCGCTAGCGAAACAGCGGGATAGCACCCAAGGAGAATACGCTCGGTTTTGTCTCTAATGTCGCGTCGGCAGGAAAGGGTTGTCGCCATTGGTCGAACATATACGGCCAACCCCCGTTATTTCTGTGCCCCAATGTCGGACGGCCCTTTTGCGGGCCGTTCAACGCCATTGAGATTTTTATTCGCCATATGGACGCCTGGGATTCCGCGGTCTTCCTGCCGTGATCGGCGGCGCTAGAGCCCGCAGGCGCTGAAGATCCGGTCCAGCGCCGGCTTGTCGATGCGGCCGGCACGGCGGTGATGGGTGGCGCAGAGCGCGCCGAACCGGATCGCCGCCGCCGTCACCGAAAAAGCCCGCCAACAGGCCGCGGGGAGACCGACGCGACCTGTTGGCGGCGCGCCATGGAGTGGCGCGGGCGCAACCATCATGTGATCAGGCATGGGTCGCGCCGATGATATCCGTCGGCTTGTGGGGCGCCGGCGCGCCGCGCAACGCGTGGCCTTCCTTGGCACGGGTCAGGGCTTTCAGCGCCTTGCGTTTGGCGCGGGCGACGCGGACGGCGACGAACAGCGCCGCGGCGCGCGCCATCTGGCGCATCACCTGGGCGCGCAGTTCGTGCGCGCGCTCGATGTGACGCTTCAGGTCCTGGTTGGAAATCACGCCGGTGAATTCCGGGATGGCGGTGGCAGTCGGGCTTTCGGTCTTTTTGTCGAGGCCGGTCATGGCGCTCTCCTTTGGAATGTCCATTTATCTTTTGTTTGCGCTGCAACACGATTTATGCTGCACTGCAAAAGTAGGGGGTGTTGAGTGATCGGACAATCGGGGGGTGACGCAAAGCCCTTATGTGATTTCGGCACAAACAGTCGAACGGATGACCACTCGTGAACCTCGCCAGCCAAATGATTCTTTTCGCCAATGTCGTCGATCACGGTAGCTTTTCAGCGACGGCGCGCGCACTCGGCCTGACCCCGTCGGCGGTCAGCCGCCAGATCGCGCATCTGGAAGACCATTTCGGCGTGCGGCTGTTGCAGCGCTCGACGCGCAAGGTGTCGCTCACCGATGAAGGCCGTTCGCTCTACGGCCACTGCGCCGGCATCGCCCGCGAGGTGTTCGAGGTCGAACAGCTGGCGCAGTCGCTCAGCGGCCACCCGAAGGGCACGCTGCGGATCGCCACCACCGTCGCCTTCGGCAAGGCGCAACTGCTGCCGGCACTGCCGGCCTTTCTGGACAGCTATCCCGACCTGCGGGTGACGGTGGAGCTTTCCGACCGTCCGGTGGATTTGACCGAATCGGGCCACGACGTGGCCATCCGATTCGCCGACCAGATCGAGGACGCCTCGCTGGTTGCCTGCAAGCTGGCTTCCAACGACCGCGTCGTCTGTGCCGCGCCCTCATATATAGAGCGGCACGGCGCGCCCCAAAGCCCCGTCGACCTGGCGGATCACAACTGCCTCAGGGTGTCGACCGTCGACAACTGGAACGAATGGCATTTCGGCGACGCCGCCGGCGACGTCGCCATCCACGCCAGCGGCAACTTCGAGGCCAACAGCGCCGACGGCGTCTATCACGCGGCGCTCGCCGGCATCGGCATCGCCCGGCTTTCCGCCTATCTAGTCAGCCCCGACCTGCAGGCCGGACGGCTGGTGGAGCTGATGCCCGATTTCGGCGACGAACGGACCGACATCTTTGCCGTCTATCCCGACCGTCACAACCTGTCGCCCAAGGTGCGTGCCTTCGTCGATCATCTGGTCCGGCACTTCCGCCCGGTGCCGCCGTGGGAGCGCCGAAAGCCGGTCCGACGGGACCATTGACCGGCCGCGGCGCCGATTGCCAAATCCTTGTCACGAATTATCCTTTTGAGCCCGGATTCGGTTTCGGTTAGCCTTCCTAGACCGGGGCATCAGTTCCGGTGACAAACAGGGAGGCGACGTCATGGCCGGGGATTCCGATAAGCTGAGGTCCAGTTTCGTTCAACAGGTGTGCCGCCAGAGCAAGAAGCGGCTCAAGGGCGCGCAGGCGAAGATCTTCGACGCCATGGCCGGGCACTATCTCGCCAACGTGCCGCCCGCCGACCTGGAGGACTACGGCGCCGCCAACCTGTCGTGCCTGATCGCCGGGCATCTGGATTTCGCCGCCAAGCGCCGCGCCGGCGCTGCCGTGGTGCGGGTGTTCAACCCGACGGAAGCGGAACACGGTTACCGATCCGGCCATACGGTGATCGAGATCGTCAACGACGACATGCCGTTCCTGGTCGATTCGGTCGTCGCCCAGGTCAACCAGCGCGGCATGACCGCGCACCTGATCATCCATCCCATCGTCAAGGCCATGCGCGACAAGTCGGGCAAGCTCACCGGCCTCGTGGAGGCTGGCCAGCCGGACCAGGGCGCGGTGGTCGAATCGTTTATGCACCTGGAGGTGACCGAGCTGGCCGAGAGCCGGCATGCGGATCTCAAGCGCGCCATCGAGCGCGTGCTCACCGATGTGCGGGCCGCGGTCGAGGACTGGCGCGCCATGCGCGAGCGCATGAGCGCCATCATTGAGGAACTGGTGGTCGAGCCCGCGGGCACCCCGCCCGAGGACGCCCGCGAGGTGCGCGAGTTCCTGCGCTGGATCCATGACAACCACTATACCTTCTTGGGGTCCCGCGAATACGACCTGAAGGGCAGCGGCAAGAACCTCGGCCTCTCGGCGCGCAAGGGCAGCGGCCTCGGCGTGCTGCGCGATCCCAAGACCACGGTGTTCAACTTGGAAAGCCAGAGCGCCAACCTGCCGCCCGACATGCGCGACTTCCTGACCAAGCCGTCGCTGCTATTGGTGACCAAGGGCGACCACCGTTCCACCGTGCATCGCCAGGTGCCGCTCGACGTGGTCGATATCAAGAGGATCGACGGCTCCGGCAAGGTGGTCGGACACCGCATCTTCGTCGGCCTGTTCACCTCCGTCGCCTACAACAAGAGCCCGCGCGACATTCCGTTGCTGCGCCGCCGCCTGACCAAGGTCATCGATCAGGCCGGCTTCGAGCGCACCAGCCATGACGGCAAGGCGCTGACCAATATCCTCGAGACCTTCCCGCGCGACGAGCTGTTCCAGGCCTCCGACGCGCACCTGAACGAAACCGCCATGGGCATCCTGCATCTGCAGGAACGCCAGCGCGTGGCGTTGTTCGCGCGGGCCGACAACTTCCGCCGCTTCGTCTCGTGCCTGGTGTTCGTCCCGCGCGACAGTTATTCGACCGAGGTCGGCCGGCGCATCCGCGACATTCTCATGCGCGCCTTCGACGGGACCGACGCCGAGTACCAGTCGCGCATCGGCGAATCGGCGCTGGCACGCATCCACTACACCATCACCACCGACGTGACGCCCGACATGCTCGACCGGGTGGACGAGATCGAGGCCGAGATTGCCGAGGCGGCCCGGTCGTGGAACGACAAGCTCACCCGTGTCCTGATCGAACGCCACGGCGAGGCCGGCGGGCTGGAACTGATGCTCCGTTACGCCAAGGCCTTCGGCCCCGGCTACCAGGCGCGCTACCTGTCCGACGAGGTCGACGCGGACATCACCGAAATCGAGCGCATTCTCAAGGTTTCGGGCATCGGCATGAACCTGCACCGCGAGGCCGGCACCGAACCCGACGAGGTGCGCTTCAAGCTCTACCACTTCGATCATCCGGTGCCCTTGTCCGACGTGCTGCCGGTGTTCGAGCACCTGGGCTTTCGGGTCATCGACGAGGTCGGGCCGCACGTGGTCGACTTGAGCGCGGCCGGGCGCGGCAAGCTCATCATCCACAATTTCGGGCTGCGCTCCGCCAGCGGTGCCACCGTCGACCTGGACGCCATCCGCGATAACTTCCACGAAACCTTCGTGCGCGTCTGGAACGACGAGATCGAGAGCGACGGCTTCAACGCGCTGGTCGCCTGCGCCGGGCTGGCATCGCGTGAAGTCATGGTGCTGCGCGCCATCTGCAAATACCTTTTGCAGGCGCGAATCCCCTTCTCCCAGGCCTACATGGAAGAAACCCTGATCGCCAACCCGGGCGTCGCCGCCGATATGGTCAAGCTGTTCCAGGCCACATTCGATCCCGCCGGCGCCGACAAGGCCAAGGGCCAGGCGCAGCGCATCAAGCGCCGGATCCTGAAGGCGCTGGAGGCGGTGGAAAGCGCCGACCAGGACCGTATACTCAGGCGCTATCTGAACCTGTTGGACAGTATGCTGCGCACCAACTACTACCAGGCCGGCGGCGCCAAGCCGTATTTTTCCTTCAAGCTCGATTCCAAGGCCATCGAGGGGCTGCCGCTGCCCAAGCCCTTCCGCGAGATCTTCGTCTACAGCCCGCGGGTCGAGGGCGTGCACCTGCGCTTCGGCTACGTGGCGCGCGGCGGGCTTCGCTGGTCCGACCGGCGCGAGGATTTCCGCACGGAAATCCTGGGCCTGGTGAAGGCACAACAGGTGAAGAACGCGGTCATCGTGCCGGTCGGCTCCAAGGGCGGTTTCGTCCTGAAGCGCCCGCCGGCCTCGAACGACCGCGCCGCGTTCCTGGAAGAGGGCATCGCGTGTTACAAGACCTTCATCTCCGGGCTTCTGGACATCACCGACAACATCAATGGCGCCAAGATCGTGCCGCCCAAGGACACCGTGCGCCTCGATGACGACGACCCCTACCTGGTGGTCGCCGCCGACAAGGGCACCGCGACCTTCTCCGACATCGCCAACGGCGTGTCGATCGAGTACGGCCATTGGCTCGGCGATGCCTTCGCGTCCGGCGGCAGCCAGGGTTATGACCACAAGAAGATGGGCATCACCGCGCGTGGCGGCTGGGAATCGGTGAAGCGCCACTTCCGCGAGATCGGCACCGACATCCAGTCGGAGGACTTCACCGTCGTCGGCGTCGGCGACATGGCCGGCGACGTGTTCGGCAACGGCATGCTGCTCTCGAAGCACATCAAGCTGTTGGGCGCCTTCAACCACATGCACATCTTCATCGACCCCAACCCGGACCCGGCCAAGAGCTGGGCCGAGCGAAAGCGCCTGTTCGACACGCCCGGCACCACCTGGGAAAACTACGACCCCAAGGTGCTGTCCAAGGGTGGCGCCATCTATTCACGTAAATCCAAGTCGCTCGAGCTCTCCAAGGAGGTGCGTGAGCTGCTCGGCATCTCCAAAAAGTCGGTGACGCCCGAGGAACTGATGGGCATCCTGCTCAGGGCCGAGGTGGACCTGATGTGGTTCGGCGGCATCGGTACCTACATCAAGGCATCCGTCGAATCGCACCTCGACGTGGGCGACCGGGCCAACGACGCCATCCGCGTCAACGGCCACGAACTCAACTGCAAGGTCATCGGCGAAGGGGCGAACCTGGGCGCCACGCAACTCGGCCGCATCGAGTACGCGCTGCACGGTGGCCGGCTCAACACCGATTCCATCGACAACTCGGCTGGCGTCGATTCGTCCGACCACGAGGTCAACATCAAGATCCTTGTGGATGCCGTTCAGGCCAAGGGCGGGCTCACGCAAAAGAGCCGCAACGCGCTTTTGGCGAAGATGACCGACGAGGTCGGGCACCTGGTTTTGGCGCACAACTACCGCCAGACCCAGGCCATGAGCCTGATCGAGACCAAGGGCGTGCATGGGCTCGCCAATCACCAGCGCCTGATGCGTTTCCTGGAACGCCAGGGCCGGCTCGACCGGAGCGTGGAATACCTGCCCGACGACGAGGTCATCGGCGAACGCGCGCTGGCGCGCCGCGGCCTGACACGGCCGGAAATTTCGGTCATGCTGTCCTACGCCAAGATCTGGCTCTATGACCAGATCATGGCCTCCGACCTGCCGGACGACGCTTACCTGTTCGATGACCTGGTCACCTATTTCCCGGGGCCCTTGCGGAGCAAGTACACCAAGGAGATCGGCCAGCACCGGCTGCGGCGCGAGATCATCGCCACGCGCGCCACCAACTCGCTCGTCGACCGCGCCGGCGACACCTTCGTGCTGGAGTTCATGGAGAAGACTGGCCTCGCCGCACCGACAATCGCCCGCGCCTACATCATCGCGCGGGACGCCTTCAAGCTGCGCGACATGTGGGCCGACATCGAGGCGCTCGACAACAAGGTCGCCAGCGACATTCAGATGGACATGCTCGCGGATATCAACCACCTGCTTGAATGGGTGGTTCTCTGGTTCCTGAGGAACGGCGATTCCGGCCTCGCTCTCGGACCCAACATCGAGACCTACCAAGCCGGCGTGCTGGAACTGATGCACGGCGTCAACCAGGCGCTGCCGGCGCATTACGTCACCGACGCCGCGAACCGTGCCAGCGCCTATACCGACAAAGGCGTGCCGCCGGTGCTGGCCGCCCGGGTGGTCGGGCTGGTGAACCTCTATTCCGCCTGCGACGTGGTGCGCCTGGCGGCGCGGCGTAAGGTCGGCGTTATCGATGTCGGCAAGGTCTACTTCATGGTTGGCTCGCGCTTCCGACTGGGCAGGCTGCGTGCCGCGGCCGAGAAGATGGAATCCGACAGCCACTGGCAGCAGCTTGCCATCGCCGCGCTTATCGAGGAGATCTACGCGCATCAGTTGGCGCTCACCAACCGGGTCATCGACCACGCCGGCGTCAAGGGCGACGCGGGCAAGGCGGTGCAGGGCTGGATCGACGCCAACCCGTCGCTGGTGGCGCCGACCGAGCAGCTCTTGAACGAGTTGTGGGCGACGGAGGTCAACGACCTCTCCATGATCGCGGTCGCCAGCCGCCAGTTCCGGGCAATGATCGAAGCCGGTGGCTGACGGCGCCGGCCTTCCGGACGGCGAGGACAAGAAAGGCCTCGCCGCCTGGTGCCTCTACGACTGGGCCAACTCCGCCTTTCCGACGGTGATCACGACCTTCGTCTTCGCCGCTTATTTCGCCAAGGGCGTGGCGGCGGACGAGGTCACCGGCACCAGCCAGTGGGGCTACGCCCTGAGCTTGTCGGGCCTCGCCATCGCGCTCGCCGCGCCGGTGCTGGGCGCCATCGCCGACCAGTCGGGGCGCCGCAAACCCTGGATCGCGCTGTTCACGTTGATCGCAGCGCTGGCCAGCGCGGCGCTCTGGCAAGTGACGCCGGAGACCCGGTCCGTGACGCTGGCGCTCACCCTGGTCGCCGCCGCCAACTTCGCCTTCGAAATGGGCATGGTGTTCTACAACGCCATGCTCCCAGACCTCGCCTCGAAGGCGCGTATCGGCCGCTGGTCGGGCTGGGCCTGGGGCCTCGGCTATGCCGGCGGGCTCGTTTGCCTGGCGCTGGTGCTGGTCGGTTTCGTGCAGGCGGAAGCGCCCTGGTTCGGCCTCGACAAGGAAGGCGCCGAGCACCTGCGCGCCACCGGACCCTTTGTCGGCCTGTGGATGGCCGTGTTCGCGGTGCCGTTGCTGCTGTTTACACCGGACCGAAAGGCCACGGCCCTATCGATGGCGGCGGCCATGCGCCAGGGACTGGCGGCGCTGGCGGCAACGCTCCGGAACCTGCGTCACTATCGCGACGCGGCCTGGTTCCTGGCCGCGCGCATGATCTACACCGACGGTCTCAACACGCTGTTCGCCTTCGGCGGCATCTACGCGGCCGGCACCTTCGGCATGGATTTCCAGGAGTTGATCCTGTTCGGCATTGCCATGAACGTCACCGCCGGGCTCGGCGCCGTCGCCTTCTCCTGGGCCGACGACAAGTTGGGTGCAAAGTGGACCATCACCGTCGCCGTGGTGGCGCTGATCGGGCTCGGCTCGGCGGTGCTGGTGGTCGAGGGCAAGACACTGTTTTGGATATTCGGCGTGCCCCTGGGCCTGTTCGTCGGCCCGGCGCAGGCGGCCAGCCGCTCGATGATGGCGCGCCTGGCGCCGGCCGAGCTGCGCACCGAATTCTTCGGTCTCTACGCGCTGTCGGGCAAGGCGACCGCGTTCCTGGGTCCCGCCCTGGTGGCGCTGGTGACCGACATGTTTCAAAGCCAGCGCGCCGGCATGGCGACCGTCGTGGTGTTTTTCCTGGTCGGCGTGGCGATGCTGAGAAAAGTGCCCGATGTTCGTTGAATTGATCGGCCATCGGGCCTAGCTTTCGCACATGACGTTTCCGGACCATAGCTATGCCGTCATCGGCGCCTTTGCCGACGACTACTTCGACCGCCTTGCCGGCGCCTCGGCATCGGTCGACCGCGCGCGGCTGACGGCCGCCGCCGATCTTCTGGCCAAGACTTACGCGGCCGGCGGCACGGTCTTCGCCTGCGGGAACGGCGGCTCGGCGGCAATCTCAAATCACCTGCACTGCGATCATCTGAAGGGCGTGCAGACCGATACGGCGCTCAAGCCCAAGGTGGTCAGTCTCAGCGCCACCATCGAGACCATCACCGCCATCGCCAATGACATCAGCTACGACGAGATTTACGCCTATCAACTCCGCACCCTGGCGGAAGCCGGCGACGTGCTGATCACGGTGTCGTCGTCGGGCGATTCGGAAAACATCGTGCGCGCCTGCCAATGGGCCAAGGACAACGGCGTCGGCACGATCGCAATGACGGGCTTCGGCGGCGGGCGCTCCGCCGCTCTCGCCGACATCAACCTGCACGTCGATGCCGACAACTACGGCGTCGTCGAGGACGTGCACCAGAGCCTGATGCACATCCTGGCGCAGTACGTGCGGCTCGATCACATGGATGCGGGGCTGATCGCGGAACGCAAGTTCTGAGGCCTGGACGTGCGGCCTGATTCCCCCTAACGTGGCGCCATCATGAGCACCATCGACACCCCCGACAAGCTGCGCGCGCTCTATGGCCATGCCACCGGGCGCGCCGTTTCCAAGGAAATCACCAAGCTGGAGCCGCACTCCAAGCGCTTCATCGAACTGTCGCCGTTCCTGGTGATGGCCACGTCGCGCTCCGACGGTTTGGCTGACGCCTCGCCCAAGGGCGACCATCCGGGCTTCGTGCAGGTGCTCGACGACGAAACCGTCGCCATCCCCGACCGCCCCGGCAACAACCGGCTCGACACCATGGAGAATATCCTGGTCAACCCGGCGATCGGGTTGATCTTCTTCATTCCCGGTGTCAACGAGACGCTGCGCATCAACGGCACCGCCGCGATCAGCGACGATCCGGACCTGCTCCAGCGCTTCGAGGTGAACGGCAAGCTGCCGAAGACCGTCTTCGTGGTGAAAGCCCAGGAAGTCTACCTGCATTGCGCCAAGGCGCTGATGCGCTCCAAGCTCTGGTCCCCCGACGCGCAGGCGCCCGAGCGTCCGATCCCGTCCATGGCGCAGATGCTCAGGGACCAGACCACCGATGAGGTGGAGCTGGAAAGCCAAGAAGATATGGAAAAGCGCTACCAGAAGGTTCTCTACTAGCGCCGCCGCGTTCGGCACCACCCGAAAATCGCATCGGTTGATCCAAATCAACGCTTGTGCGGCCAGTAATTGATAATGATACTCATTCTTATCAATAGACTGCTGAGTCCATCGCCATGAAATCCTTCAATCACTCGCGCCGCCTCGCCCCGCTATTCGTTGTGCCGTGGCTCGTGTTGATCGCCCAGCCGGCCGCCGGCGCCGAGTTCCCGACCGTCGCGGCGCTGGGGAAGGCGCTGTTCTTCGACACGAACTTGTCGAAGAACCGGACCCAGGCCTGCGCCACCTGCCATGACCCGGAGACCGCCTTCACCGACCCGCGTGAGACCGAGGCCGGCCGCGCCGTGTCGCTCGGCGACGACGGCACGTCACTGGGGGACCGCAATACCCCGACGGCGGCCTATGCGCGTTTCTCCCCCGCGTTTCACCGCAACGACAAGGGCGCTTACGTCGGTGGGCAGTTCCTGGATGGGCGCGAAAACGACCTGGCCGGCCAAGCCGGCGGGCCGCCGCTCAACCCGATCGAGATGGGCATGGCCGACAAGGCGGACGTGGTGGCGCGGCTGCGCGAAAAGCCCGATTACGTCGCCGCGTTCAAGGCGTTTTACGGTGCCGGTATTTTCGATGACACGGCGGCGGCCTACGCGGCCATGGCCAAGAGCATCGCCGCTTTCGAGCTGACGGATTTCTTCGCCAGCTTCGATTCCAAGTATGACCGGTTTCTGCGTGGCGAGGAGAAACTCAGCGACCAAGAAGAGCTCGGCCGGTTGCTGTTCTTCTCGCAGCAGTTTACCAACTGCAACCTCTGCCACCAGCTGCGCACGTCGCAGACGGCCAGGGACGAGACCTTCTCCAACTACCAGTATCACAACATCGGCGTGCCGGCGAACGCGTCGGCACGCAAGATCAACGGGGTGAAGCCGGGCCATGTGGATCACGGACTTCTGGACAACCCGGCCGTCAACGACCCCGCCCAGGATGGAAAGTTCAAGGTGCCGACGCTCCGGAATGTGGCGGTTACCGGGCCCTACATGCACAATGGCGTGTTTAAGGATCTCCGCACCACCATCCTGTTCTACAACAGGTACAACTCGAAGAGTGAAGCGCGCCAGATCAATCCGGAAACCGGTGAGCGCTGGCTGCCACCGGAAGTGCCGGCGACGCTTTCCACCAAGGAGCTGACGCACGGGCCCGCCCTCGACGATGCGCGCGTCGACGCCCTGGTGGCGTTCCTGAAAACGCTCACCGACCGGCGCTACGAGGCGCTGATGAAGGAGTAGTCCCTAGCGGATAAACTCGCCGACGAACACCAGCCGGTCGTCGAGCGCGGTCTCGGAAAGATGCAGGCGAACGGCGAAGGGTTGGCCGTTCCGGTGCCGGGCGGTGACCTCGCGCTCGGTACCGATGATGCTCCGCTCGCCGGTCTTCAGGTAGGTGTCGAACATGCCGGCGTGTTCCGCCGCTGTTTCGGGAGGCATCAGGATGCGGACGTTCCTGCCGACCAGTTCCTTTTCGCCGAACCCGAACAACTCGCTTAAGGCCCGGTTGGCGACCAGGATGTCGCCGCGGTCGTCGGTGCAGACCACCGCATTGACCATGGCATCCAGCAAAGGCTTGAACCGCGCCAGTTCGGATGCGCGGCCGAGTACGTCCTCCATGCGCGCACGGTTGCGCTCCGCCATCATGCGCACCAGGCTGGCCGTCGCCTTGTGGTTGTCGGTGAAGGCGACGCCGCAACAATAGCCGTCGACCCAGGCGCAATGGCCTTCGAATGAGCCGAAAGTGGGGACATCCAGCTCGACGGCCTCGCCCGGCCGCAACTCGGCCAGCGCTGGCGCGTCGGCGTCGAACATCGCGCCCTCGCCGGCAATCGACAGCAAGACGACGTCGAAGCTACCGCTGGCATGGTGGGCTTGCGCCTTGACCATCAGCGGGAAGCGTTCAGATTGGCGTCTTTCGGATGATTCGCTCGAATGATCCATGGCCTGGAGTCCCATAATACCTGACAAATTCCCTTTGTTTCTGAATCGTAACGTTATCCGGAAGATACGGCATAACGCATGGAAATCATGTGATAATGGTCACAGGGCCCGGCGATTCGGTCAAAAAAAACCCGGATTTGCACCCGGGTTTAATCGTTCTTGAATTTAATGTCGTTCAGTGGCGGAAGTGCCGCATCCCGGTGAGCACCATGGCGATGCCTTTTTCGTTGGCGGCGGCGATCACTTCGTCGTCGCGCATGGAGCCGCCCGGCTGGATGACCGCCGTGACGCCCGCCTCGGCGGCGGCGAGAAGGCCGTCGGCGAAGGGGAAGAAGGCGTCGGAGGCCACCACTGAGCCTTTGGCCCAGCTTTCGGCGTCGCCGGCGACGCGGGCCGCGTCCTCGGCCTTCCACGCCGCGATGCGCGCCGAGTTGACGCGGCTCATCTGGCCGGCGCCGACACCGACGGTCATGCCGTCCTTGACGTAGATGATGGCGTTGGATTTCACGTGCTTGCAGACGGTGAAGGCGAACTTGAGATCCGCCATCTCGGCGTCGGTCGGGGCGCGCTCGGTCACCACCTTCAATTCTTCCAGGACGCGGTTGTCGCGGCCTTGCAGCAGGTAGCCGCCTGCGAGCGAGCGAACCGTCATGCCGGCGCTGCCCGCGTCGGGCATGGCGCCCGTGGCGAGGACGCGCAGGTTTTTCTTGGCGCCGAGAATTTCGCGCGCGTCCGCGCTGATTTCGGGCGCGATGATGACCTCCGCGAACAGTTTCGCCACCTCTTCCGCCGTTGCCCCGTCGAGCGCTTGGTTGAAGGCGATGATGCCCCCGAAGGCGCTTTCGGTGTCGCACGACAGTGCCCGCAGGTAGGCGGTCTTCAAATCGTCCGCTTGCGCCACGCCGCAGGGATTGGCGTGCTTGACGATGACGCAGGCCGGGCCCTCGGTGAATTCGGCGGCCAGTTCGAAGGCGGCGTCCGTGTCATTCAGGTTGTTGAAGGAAAGCGCCTTGCCCTGCAGCTGCTCGGCGGTGGCAATGCCGGGCCGGGACTCGCCGCCCGCGTAGAAGGCGGCTTGCTGATGCGGGTTCTCGCCGTAGCGGAGCGTCTGGCGGAGCTCGCCGGCGAAGACGGCGCGGGCGGGGAATGTCTCGCCGGTCTGATCGGCGAACCAGGCCGCGATGGCCGCGTCGTAGGCGCCGGTGCGGGCATAGGCCTTGGCCGCCAATGCGCGCCGAAAGCCGTCCGAAGTGGCGCCCGATTCCGATTTCATCTCGTCGATGACACGCTCGTAGTCGGACGGGTCGACCACCACGGTGACGAAAGCATGGTTCTTGGAGGCAGCGCGGATCAGCGCCGGGCCGCCGATGTCGATGTTCTCGATACAGGTGTCGAAGCCGGCGCCCTTGGCCACCGTGGCCTCGAACGGATAGAGGTTCACGGCTAAAAGATCGATGGGCTGGATGCCGTGCTCGGCCATGGCCGCTTCGTGTTCGGCGTTGCCGCGCACCGCCAGAAGCCCGCCGTGAATGGTCGGCTGCAGGGTCTTGACCCGGCCGTCCATGATTTCCGGAAAGCCGGTGAAGTCGGAAACCTCGACCACCGGGACGCCGGCGTCGCGAAGCGCCTTGGCGGAGCCGCCGGTGGAGAGAATCTCGACGCCGGCATCGGCCAGGGTTTGGCCGAACTCGACCAGGCCGGTCTTGTCGGATACGGAGATGAGCGCGCGTTTGATGGGAAGGGACATGGCAATTTTCCTCGGGCGATTGTCTTCAGCCGTTTTCTTGTTCAGCCGGATGCGGCGGCCTTGCCGTCCGTCGCCTCGCCGGCGTATTCGGGGACCAACTCGTGCAGCACCCGGAGCGCCTCGTACCGGTCGAGACCGCCGCAGGCGGCGCCGAGCCGGTCGACCGCCTGTTCGATGGCGTTTATATCAGCGGCCCTCGGTGCGGCAAGGAGAATCCCCGGCGCCGAGGTCTCCATCAAGGGCTCCGAGCCGTGGAATATTTCCTCGAACAGCTTTTCGCCGGGCCTGAGCCCGACGACCTCGATCTTCACGTCGACCTCCGGTTTCAGCCCGGCCAGGCGGATCATCTGCCGGGCCAGGTCGATGATCTTCACCGGCTCGCCCATGTCGAGGACGCAGATGTTGCCGGGCGGCACTTCGCCGCCGGTCTCTCCGGCACCGAGCGCGGCCGCCTGCAGCACCAATTCGACGGCTTCGCGGATGGTCATGAAATAGCGCCGCATGTCGGGGTGGGTGACAGTCAACGGGCCGCCGTGCTCTAGCTGGCGGCGGAACAGCGGCACCACTGAACCGGTGGAACCGAGCACGTTGCCGAAGCGCACGGTGACGAAACGGGTCGCGGCGCCGGCGTCGTCACCGGTTCGGGCTTCCAGGTCCCTCGCCTGGCAGTAGATCTCCGCCAAGCGCTTGGTGGCGCCCATGATCGAGGTCGGGTTGACCGCCTTGTCGGTGGAGATCAACACCATCTGCCGCGCCCCATGCGCGCGGCAGGCATCGGCCACGTTGACGGTGCCCAGCGTATTGGTGGCGACGCCTTCCAGGATATTGTTTTCCACCATCGGCACGTGCTTCAGCGCCGCGGCGTGGAAAACCACTTCGGGCCGGGCGGTGTTGAAGACGTCTTGCAGGCGCACCGTGTCGCGCACGTCGGCGATTACGGCGCTGCGCGGAATGTCGGGGAAGCTTTCGGAGACCTCCAAGTCTATGCGGTAGAGCGCGTATTCCGAATTGTCGAGAAGCGTCAGCGCCGCCGGGGCGAGCGCCGCCACCTGGCGCACCAGCTCGGACCCGATGGAACCGCCGGCGCCGGTCACCAGGACACGCCTGCCGCCGATCAGCCGTGCCATGGCGTCGCGGTCCAGCGGCACCTGCGGCCGGCCCAACAGGTCCTCGACGGCGACCGGCTTGATTTCCACCTTATCCGAAAGCCCGGCCTTGAGATCGGTTATCTTGGGCAACCGCGCCAGGGTCAGGCCCAGCGCCGCGGCCTTGTCCAGCAACTCGCCGACGCGCTGCCCGTCCATGTCGTCCTTGGTCAGGATCAGCCTTTGCGGCGCGGCCCCTTCGCTTTTCAGCCGCGCCACCGCGCGGTCCAGGTTCTCCAAGGTGTCGACCACCTGGACGCCGTGAATTTCACGGCCGACCCGGCCAGCGCCTTCCGACAGGATACCGACCACCCGGTAAGGGGCATCGGGCGATTGGCGGAGCGCACGCAGGAACATCTCGGCGCCGTCGGCGGCGCCGGCGAGCAGCGCCGGGATGCGTTCCCCCGGTTGCGCCGCGCGCTCGAAGCCAAACTGACGGTCCTTGAGCAGGCGATAGAAAAAGCGGGGCCCGCCCAGCAGCGCCATCAGCACGAACCACTCGATCACCAGCACCGAACGCGGTAGCGGCTCCAGCCGCACCCAGATGAACATGGTGAAAGCGAAGATCACCACCGCCAGCGAGACGGCGCGGGTGATCGCCCAGAGATCGTTCAAGGATGCGTAGCGCCAAACCCCACGGTAGAGTCCGGACGACCAGAACACCACGGCCGCAATGGCCGTGAACAAGGCGCCCGCGACCAGCCAGGTGTCGCTCAGGTACTCGAAAATCCAGAAATCCAGACGCAGATAAACCGACAGGACAAACGACAGCGCCGCCATGAAGATATCGTGGGCGAAAACGATCAGTCCGCGCGGATGAACCTTATGCAGCATCGCCGTCCGTTCCATGCCTGGGTTCTTGGTCCTTAAACCAAGCCGCCGTCCGTTCCAAGCCCTGATCGACGGAATAGGGCGGCTGCCAGCCCAGTTCGGAACAGAGCGCCGAACCATCGACCCGGAGCGAGCCCGTCAGCCGCGCGATGGCGGCGCTCTTGCCGGTGAGTTTGCCGGCCAGTTTCAGCAGCGGCGTCGGCACCGGCAACAGACGCGCCGGGATGCCGAACGCCGCCGCAATCCGGCGTACCAGGGACGTGGTCGAAAGATCATCGCCGTCCGACACCAGGTAGGTGCGGCCCGCCGCCTTGCTGCTTTCCAGGCATTGGATCAGCGCCGAACAGAGGTTCTCCACATAGATCAGGCTGCGGCGGTTGGCGAGCGAACCGAGCGGCAACCAGCTTCCTGCCGCGACGGCGCGCATCAGCTTTTCGAAGTTGCCTTTGACACCGGGTCCGTAGACCAGGGGCGGGCGCAGGATGACGAAATCGGTCGAGGTTCCCTCGGTGGCGCGGGCCAGTTCCTTTTCGGCCGAGAGCTTGGTGCGGCCGTAGGCATCCTCCGGCGCCGGGGTGTCGTCGGCGGTGTACGGCCGGTCCTTGGGCGTGGCTTCCCCGTTGACCTTAATGGAGCTCATGAAGACGATGCGTTTGATGCCCAACAGCGCACATTCGTTGGCGAGCCGCCGGGTGACCTCGACGTTCATGCGCCGGTAGGCCATTTCGGGATTGCTTTCGGTTTCGTGCATGACGTGGGTGCGCGCCGCCAGGTGCACCACCGCGTCCTGGCCGGCGAGCGCGTCTCGCCACAGCGTGCCGGCGCTCAGTTCGCCGACGTTGACGACGCCGATGCCGTCGGCGAGCGCGGGAGACGGCTCGGCGCGCACGGCGGCCCTCACTTCGTGGCCGGCGTCGATCAGCATCCGGCAGAGATGGCGGCCGACGAATCCGGTGGCGCCGGTGACCAGGACCTTCACGTCGTTCCCTCCGCTGCGGATTGCAGCACCGCCATCATATCCCGCGCCTGGGTCTCGCGGCTATGGCTTGGCGCGGCGGCCAGGCTGGCGGCGGCGAGCGACCGTAACAATTCCCTATCGTCACGCAAACGCCGCACCGCGCCGGCCAGCGCGTCCGGGTCCTCGGCCGGCACGTGCAGGCCGGCGCCGTCGGCGGCGAGGATGGCGCTGGCCTCGCCTTCCGGTGCCGCCATCAGGATCGGCAGACCCATGGCCATGGCCTCGAACATCTTCGACGGGATCACCTCCTGGAAGACAGGGGAATCCTTCAGGTGCACCAGCGCCACGTCGCAGAGGCTCCAGATCGCCGGCATGCGCTCCTTCGGCTGACGCGCAAGGAACACGACATTGGCGAGCCCGCGCCGCTCAGCTTCGGCCATCAGCATGTCGCGCTCGGCGCCGCCGCCGGCCAGCAGGAAGGCGATGTCAGGGCGATCGCGCAAGCGCTCGGCGGCGTCCAGTACGTTCACCAGTGCGTGCGCCATGCCGTGCGTGCCGACGTAGCCGACGACGAACTTGTCCGCGAGCGCGGTCTCGCCGGCCAGCTCCTGGTCACGCTGGCGCGGGCCGTAGCGCCAGGTGTCGACGCCGTTGATGACGACGCTGATCTTCTCCGCGTCGATGCCGCGTTCCACCAGGTTTCGCTTGAAGGCATGGGTCAGCGCGGCCACGGCGGCCGAGCGGCGATAGAGGAAGAGCTCCAGCTTCTCCATCATCCTGAGCCCGAGACTCGGACGCATGGCGCCGACGGCGACGATGGAGGCAGGCCAAAGATCGCCCAACTCGAACACGAAAGGCACGCGCCTAACGAAACCGAGCGCCCAGCCGCCGACGGCGGCAAAGAACTGCGGCGATGTGGCGGCAATCACGTCGGGGCGGCGCTCGAACAGGCCGGCGGCGAAGGCGGTGACCATGAAGCTCAGGAAATCCAACATCCGCTTCACGGTGCCTCGGTTGGCGGCGATGAAGGTTTTCACCCGGACGACGCGGATGCCCTGCATCTCTTCCACCTGGCGCCAGCGGTTCTCATAGCCCTCATAGACCTGGCCGTCGGGGAAGTTGGGCGCGCAGGTGAGGACCGTCACCTCGTTCCCCCACTCGGCCCAATAGCAGGCGCGCTCGAAGACACGGGTGGCGGCGGCGTTGGTTTCCGGCGGAAAATTTTCGGTCAGGAACAGGATCCGCATCGCCCGCTCATTCGGTCGGCCCGCCCTTGGCCAGCAAGAACAACAGCAGCGCCGTCGCCGCCACGGCGCCGGAAACCGCGGGCCACGGCAGGCCGCGCATGGCGACCATGGTCAGCGCCACCATGAACAGCCCGGCCACGGCGACGATACCCGCGACCTGATCGTGTCGAAGGCCGCTTTTGATGGCGAGCTGGTAGAAATGATCGCGGTGCGCTTCCCAGACGCGCTCGCCGCGCACCAGGCGCCGCAGCAGCGTCAGCGTCGCGTCGCCGACGAAATATGCCGGCAGGATCAGCGCCGGTGCCGGATAACCCGAGGCGGCGAGCCCAAGCAATAGCCAGCCCAGCAGGAAGCCCAAGGGCACGCTGCCGACATCGCCCAGGAAGATCTTCGCCGGATGCCAGTTCCAGCGCAGGAATCCGACCGCCGCGCCGGCGGTGGTGAGGCCCAGCGCCAGCCAGGCAGGGTCGAGCTTGCCGATCTTGGCGGCGATGAAGACACCAAGCCCGATGGCCGCCGTCTCCACCCCGGCGATGCCGTCGATGCCGTCCATGAAGTTGAACAGATTGATGAACCAGAGCCACATCAACGCCGTCAGCACCAAATCGACGGCCGGCGGCACCAGGCCGCCGAACACCGGCCCCGGCAACGGCGCTAGGACAAGCACCGCCGTCACAGCCAAAGCCTGGGCGCCGAGCCTGAGCAGCGGCGAAAGACCGCGCAGGTCGTCGGCCCATGATACGGCGGCGAGGGCCACGGAAATGAGCACCACCACCGGCACCGGCCCGGGGGCACCCGGCAGCCAGGCCCAGGCCGCCAGCCACATGGGCAGCAGCGCTGCCAGCACGGCGATGCCGCCGCCGCGCGGCACGGGGCTATCGTGGCTGGAGCGGTGATTGGGGTGGTCGAGAACGTCGCGGCGCGCGAGCATGCCGATCAAGACCCGGGTGCCTGCGTAGGCAACGAGGAGCGCGACAACGGCCATGAAGGCGGCCACGGGAACGGGGGGGAGGTGCTGGAACGTCATGGTCGCAGTCTAGACCGGGGCGGCGCCCGGCCCAAGCAAAGCAAGCCGGGTGTCGAAGAAAAAATCAGCCGCGGCCGTAGGTATCTTCCAGCCGGACGATATCGTCCTCGCCGATATAGCTGCCGGACTGCACTTCGATGAGATGCAGGGGCTCATCGGCCGGGTTTTCCAGGCGGTGCGGAGCGCCTTGCGGGATGTAGGTGGACTGGTTGGCTTGTAGGTCAAAAGTGCCCTCGCCGTTGGTCACCCGCGCCACACCGCCGACTACGATCCAGTGTTCGGCCCGGTGGCGATGGTATTGCAGACTCAATTTGGCGCCGGGCTTGACGACGATGCGTTTGACCAGGAAGCCGTCACCGCCTTCCAGGTTCTGAAAGTGTCCCCAGGGCCGATAGACGCTGGTATGGGAGATGTGTTCCTCGCGCTCCGCTTCTTCCAGGTGGGCGACGAGGATCTTGACGTCCTGGGCACGGTCGCGGGGCAGCACCATGACCGTATCGTCGGTGGCGACGATGATTAGGTCGTCGACACCGAGTGCCGCAATCAGGGGTTTTTCCGAGCGGACATAGGTATTGCGAGAATCCACGATCAGCGCCTCGCCCTCGACGACATTGCCGGCCGCGTCCTTGTCGCCCAGCGCGGCGAGTGAGTCCCAGGAACCGACGTCGCTCCAGCTTGCCGTCAGCGGCACGACCGCGGCGCGGTCGGTCTTCTCCATCACCGCGTAATCGATCGAGATGGCCGGTGCCCGGGCGAATGCGTTCTCGTCCAGGCGGAAGAAATCCAGGTCCTCGGTGCCGGCTTCGACGGCGGCGTTGGCGGCGGCGGCGATGTCGGGCTGCAACCGCGCGAGTTCCTCCAGATAGGCGCCGGCGGAGAAAAGGAAGATACCGGCGTTCCAGGAATAGCCACCATCGGAGAGATAGCGCTCGGCGGTTTCCTTGTCCGGCTTTTCGACGAAGCGCGTTACTCGCCAGCCGATTTCGCCCAGCGCCTCGCCTTGCTGGATATATCCGTAACCGGTTTCCGGGCGCGCCGGCTCGACCCCGAAGGTGACCAAGTGACCGTCTGCGGCGAGCGATGCGGCACGGGTGACGCAATTTTCGAATTTGCCGGCCGGCTCGATCACGTGGTCGGACGGCAGCACCAGCATCAGTGCATCCGCGTCGCGTTCCAGCAGTTTCAGCGCCGCTGCCGCGATGGCCGGCGCGGTGTTGCGGGCGAGCGGCTCGAGGATAATGTCGGCCGGTGCGATGCCGGCGGCCCGCAACTCCTCTGCGACCAGGAAGCGGTGCTCGTCGTTGCAGATTACGATGGGTGAGCTGAACGTCGGCCCGGTGACGCGACCGAGTGTTTCAGCGAAGAGCGTGGTGTTGCCGTGGATGTTGAGGAACTGTTTGGGACGCAGACGCCTGGACACGGGCCACAGCCGCGTGCCGGCACCGCCTGAAAGGATCACCGGTGAAACCGACCCTTTCACCATCTAGAAGAACCTTTTCGCGAAGATGGTCCGGAACACGCCAATGACATGATGGGCGCGTATTTTCTTGCCTTCTTCGAAGGTGCGGCCGTGATAGCTGATCGGCACTTCGTAGATATTGTGCCCCCGCTTGCAGGCGATGGAGAGGATTTCCGCGTGTTGGTCCCAGCCCATGCGGTGAAGCTCGTCTGCCGGCACGAGATCCCGGCGAAACAGCATGTAGCAGCTATAAATGTCGGTGAACGTTGTATTGTTGAGGACGTTGAAGAACAGCGTGATCGCCCGGTTGCCGACTTTGTTCCAGAAATAAGCGACACGGGTGAATTCCGGCGCCGCGAAACGGCTGCTCATGACCAGGTCGGCGCCGAAGGCCTGTACCGGTTTGAGCAGCTTGGCGTACTCATCGGGGCTGTATTCCAGGTCTGCATCTTGAAATATTACGTAGTCACCCGTCGCCTGCTCCAGCCCAGCCTTTACGGCGGCGCCCTTGCCGCCGTTCTTCGGCATCTTGATCAGGCGGCTGTAAAGCGCGGGGTTGGCTTCCAGTAGTTCGACGGTACCGTCCTTGGAGCCATCGTCGACGACCAGCACCTCGAACTCGACGCCATCGATTTGCTGAGCCCTCACCTGGGAGAGGATTTTGACAATGGTCGCTTCCTCGTTATAGGCGGGGACAATGACGGAAAGCGTCAGCATGGCGGATTTCTATTGCTTGCCCGAGTAGACGCCATCGGACCAGTCGAGGAAACGCTTGAGTCCGTCGTTGAGCTCGACCGCCGGTTCGAAGTCGAGTTGCAGGCGCGCCTTGCGAATGTCGGGCGCGCGGCGGTTCGGCTCGTCGGCGGGATAGCTGTCCGGGTATTCGACCACGTCGCAGGCGACGGGGTGGGCGGAGACCTTCTCGATCCGCTTCACCAGATCGAGCATGGAAATCTCCGGTTCCGGGTTGCCGATGTTGTAGGCCTCGCCGGCGACGCCCCGGAGCACCACCTTGAGAAAGCCGACGATGGCGTCAGTGATGTAGCAAAACGTGCGGGTCTGGTTTCCGGTGCCGTAGACGTGCAGCGGCAGCCCGCCCTTGATGCGGCTGGCGAAGTTGGGCAGCACCCGATAATCGGTCTCCTGCATGCCGGGACCGAAAACGTTGAAAGGCCGTATCGTGTTGGTATGAGTGCCCTTGGTGCCGTGGAAGATGTAGCAAAGCGTCTCGCCGACGCGCTTCGATTCGTCATAGCAGGCGCGCGGCCCCTGGCAGGACACGTTGCCGCGGTAGCTTTCCGCCATGGGTACGTGCTTGGGGTCCGGGTCGCCATAGATTTCGCTCGACGAGAAGAAGGTGAAGCGTGCGTCGTGGGCGTCGGCCAGTTCCAGCATGCGCCGCGTGCCGGTGATGGCGACTTCGAGCGTCTCCAGTGGATAGGCACGGTAGTAGAACGGACTGGCGATGCCGGCGGCGTGGATCACATAGTCGAGCGGCCGGTCCCATTCGAACGGCTGGATGACGTCGTGCTCGATGAAATCCACGTTGGCAAGATCGGGGACCTCCCGACCTTCCTTGCCGGCGGTGATCATGTTGTCCATGGCGACCAGTTGCACCGGCTCGTCCAGCACGGTCTCGTTGAGCGCGTTGAACACTTCCATGAAGTAGCGCCCCAGGAAGCCGCGCCCGCCGGTCAGCAGCACGGTCTTGCCGGCGAAGTCGGCGGCGTCGTCCCTCAGACGATCGACGATCTCGGCGATGTCGGACTCAAGCAGAAATTCACTCACGATCAAAAACCTCGACTTTCGGCAGCGGAACGATGAAACGGCCGCCCCGTTCCAGGTAGCGGGCGTGGTTTCGCATGATGGGTTCGGCGAAATTCCAGGCCAGAATCACCACGGCTTCCGGGGTTTTGCTGTAAATAGCCTCCGAGGGCAAGACCGGAATGTGCATGCCGGGCGAAAAAAGCCCCTGTTTCAATGGGCTGTCGTCGACGATGAAGTCGATGACATCGGGCCCGATGCCGAAATGATACATCAAAGTTGTCGCCTTGGCGGGCGCGCCGAAGGCGGCGATTCGCTTGCCGGCGCGCTTCATCTCGCCCAGCACCGCCGTCAGCTCGTCGCGCACCCGGTCGATCTTGGCGCCGAACCGTTTCAGGGTCTCCGCCGTGTGCAGACCGAGATCGGCTTCGCTGGAAATGGCCGCCGCGACGGAGTCGTCGACGGCATGCGGGCCGCCCGCCAGTTGCGCCGTGCCGCGCAGGCTGCCGCCGTGCGACGACACCCGCTCGGCGGCGATCAGTTCCATGCCGTGGGCGGCGAAGAATTGCACCAAGGGCTTGACCGAATGATAGGCCAGGTGCTCGTGGTAGATGGTGTCGAACAGCGTGTTCTCGAACACGTCCACCAGGTAGGAAACCTCAAACACGAAAACGCCATCGGGTGCCAGCAATGCCCGGATCCCATTGGTGATCCCGGAGAGGTCGTCGGCATGGGCGAAGACGTTGTTGGCGGTGATCACCTGCGCCGGGCCGCGTTCGGCGCGGATTGTATCGGCCAAGCCGGCGGTGAAGAAAGTGGCCAGCGTCTCGACGCCGTCTTCGGTGGCCCGGGCGGCGATGTCGCGGGCCGGATCGACGCCGAGGACGGCCATGCCCTTGGCCTGAAACTGCTTCAACAGCGTGCCGTCGTTGGATCCGATGTCGAGGGCGAGCCTGCCCGCCGGGTCAGGCAGGTAGGCCCCGCAAACAGCGTCGGCGTAATCCTGGAAGTGTTTGACGAACACGGGCGACGTGCCCGACACGTAGACGTAGTTGGCGAACAGCAGTTCCGGGTCGACCACGTCCAAGAGCTGCACATGGCCGCAATTCTCGCAAAAGAATACGTCGAGCGGAAACGTCTCTTGCGGTTGGTTCAGTGCGGTTTCGGGAACGAAGGCGTTGGCCGGCGGCGTCGGCGCCAGCGCCAGGACCTGTGTCAATTCAGGACTTCCGCAAAGCCGGCAGTTATCGCGGCGGTGGCAGGCGGTGCTCAATCGCCGTCGTCCTCGCCGCGCGATTGCGCCTCGCCGGGACGCCAAGAGGTCCAGCCTTCGGTCGGGACGAAATCCACACGCACCACGTCGGCCTCATAGGTGGCCTGGTCGCGGGGGTTGCGCCCCAGCGTCAGAAACACGGTATCGATCGGAAAACGCATGCCGTGATCGACCATCGGCGGCGTGAACACCATCTCGCCCTCATTGACGACGATCACCGCAGGCTCATCGGTGGAGCCGGTCGGTCGGTGCAGATATTCGAGCTGGCCGGAAATCACGTAACAATAGTGCCAGTCGGTCTTGTGATAATGGTTGGCGCGAATCGAGCCGGCCTTGGATTCGATCATCACCGCCGAACGCATCATCTCGTCGACGAGGGGTTGGATGGTGCCGCGCGCGTCGATGAAGGGTTTTTCCAGCTTGACGACGCCATGCGCCGGCCAACGGGCTTTTTCTTCCGCCGTAACGGGAGGGATATGGGGGGCAGACATTACGCTTTCTTTCTCAACCGGTTGCAGCCGGCCTGATTTTAGAGACAACCTGCGGATTGTCCAGATCACGATGCGACGGCCTTCGGTGCACATCGAGCGGTGTTTTCGCCCCTCTGCGAGGGCTCCGCGGTACGGCGATTGCCAATGCATTTCCAGCACGGCCGGCGAGCCGGTGAACCGAACCGCGGCGAAGGGTTGCCCGGTTGCGTCGGGTTCGCGGATCGTCAAGAATGGGATTGCGCCGCCGCTGGCTGGAGCCCGGGTTGCGGGCATGACGGGAGAGCTTGTTTGCGAAATCACCGGGACAAATGCCCCCCGTTCCAAGCTGCCGTCATCGCCGCCGCCGGATTGGCCGCTGGAGGCGTATTGTTTCAAGGGCTTGCCATTGAACTTTTCAGATGGTCGGCGCTTGCGCTGCTTGCGGCTCAGGTTTGGGTTGAGGCGAGGGCCGGGCGCACGCTGTATCTGACGTCACCGCTTTTCCTTCTGTCGGCTATCGCGGCGATCCCGTTTTCCTTCCTCCAGGGCATGGCGCTTTCGTATTTCGATGTGCCGGATTATGACTTCGTTTCCTACATCGGCACCGGCGCGGAACGACTGGTGATTGCATTTTCAATGGCCGGCCTGCTTGGGCATGGCATCGTCAGTTGTCGCGCCAGCGTCGCCGCCGCAAAGGGCCGGTCGCAACAGCAGAGCCGTCTTCTAGGCTATGCCTTTATGGCGCTGATCGTGACGATCACGGCTCTCAATGTCGCGGCTTTTCATATGCCCACGCTACGTGCGATGCCGTTTGCGCGGCCGCTCCATTTTCTCGCGCCTCCGGCTCAGGCGTTTATGCTGCTCTTTCTGATTCGCCAGGGATTCCAACGGGGACTCGGATTTAACGCTGCCGTTGTGCTTGCTATGGCGATTTCCATTTCGGGCATGTTTGCAGTGCTTGAGGGCAAGATTCCGGTGTTTATTTTGGCCGCGTCCTTCCTGTATTGGCTGCGCATGACCAAGGCCTCCCGAGTGAAAATGCTGTCCGGCGGAGTGCTCCTCGTCATGTTTGTCATCGGCGCCCTCCAGATCATGCAGGTGCTGAGGGTTCCCAGCCAATCCGTTTTCACCAACAACCCGGCCGTGGGTTCGGCGGCGGAGGTGTTTCAGAGGATTGTCGTCTGGAAAGGCGTTTGGCGCCAGACCGATACCGGTTATTGCCTGAAGAACGTGATCGAGGCCCATCAAGATGAGAATTTCCTGCTCTCCAAACAGCTCTTTTGGTTGCAAGGGCTGGTGCCGCGGGCGTTGTGGCCGGGAAAACCGAGTCTGTCGCTGGGAGCGGACTATTCGACACGTTATTGCGGCCGTCGGAGCGTTAGCAATCACAGCTCGTCGATCACTCTGCTCGGACAGCCGATCATTCACGGCGGCCGAATCGGCCTGGCCGTCCACGTCGGGCTGTTGATCGCGGCGCTGGGCTGGCTGACCAGCTTGAGCCGTGCGCCCGAAAGCCTGCCGTCGGTGGCGCTGGCGGCGCTGTTGCCGTGGTTGATCGATTTCGATCAGGACTTCGCCATGTATGTTGCCAATGCGGTCAAATTTTTCACGCTCGGCATGGCGCCCTTGGCGATCGCTGCCGCCCTCGCGGAGCGTCTCCCGGCGATCCGGCCCTGGCACAGGCCGCCGCCCGACGATTGAAAAACCCGACGGTCTTATCGGCCGGGGGCCGCGGATTCCCGCGGCCAAGGCGCTTGACGTTCACGCGGCGAACGGTGTAGTGTTCGTTACATGAACAAAGCTCCGGGCCGCGATCGGCGATAGGTTTCATGGTCGGCAACAGTAAATCCGCACAGAATTCCGTGGCGAGCGAGGCCGAGATCACGCTCGGGATGCTCAATGCCGTCGAGCAGAGCAGCGCCGTCACCCAGCGTTCCCTGGCGCGCGAGCTCAACATCGCGCTCGGTCTGGCGAACGCCTATCTGAAACGTTGCGCGAAAAAGGGTTTCATCAAGATCAGGCAGGTGCCGCGAAACCGCTATGCCTATTATCTCACCCCCGAGGGGTTTTCCGAAAAGAGCCGCCTGACCCGCGAATACCTATCGCAGTCGCTGAATTTCTTCCGCGCGGCGCGCAACCAGTGCAACGAACTGCTCGGCCAGTGCGTGGCGGCGGGCTGGCGTCGCGTCGCCCTGGCCGGTGTCGGCGACATGGCTGAAATCGCGACCTTGTGCGCGCATGACCACGAGGTCGAACTCGTCGGGATCATCGAATATGGCGACTTCAGCGAACCGGCCTTCGCCGGGTTGCCGGTGGTTCGGTCGGCCGAAAGCCTGGATCGCATCGACATTGTCATCGTTACCGATACCATAGAGCCGCAGAAAGTTTTCGATACCTTGTCGGAGAGCTTTCCGGCGGACCGCTTATTGACGCCGGCCGTGTTGCATGTCTCCCGGGTCCGGCCCCGGTTTTCGAGTGAATGAAAACGTGATTTACTGGTTCGCCGTCAACACCCATGCTCGCTCCGAGGAGAAGGCGCGGTTCAATCTGGAGCGCCAGGGCTTTCAAGTCTATCTGCCCCGCTACCTGAAGAAGCGCAGCCACGCCCGGCGCACGGACACGGTGCCGGCGCCGCTCTTCCCGCGTTATCTGTTCGTCGCCATGGACGTTGCCACGGCGCGCTGGCGCAGCATCAATTCCACCTTCGGCGTCAGCCATCTGGTCACCAACGGCAACGAGCCGCTTCCCGTCGACGAACAGGTAATCGAGGAAATACGCGCCCGCGAGGACGAGCAGGGCTGGGTCAAGATCGGCCAGTTCTTCCGCTACCGCAAAGGCGAGAAAATCCAGGTCGTGAACGGTCCGCTGGCCGGCTTGGCCGGGTTGTTCGATTGTTTCGACGGCAACGAACGGGTGTTTGTCCTGCTGAACCTCATGGGACAGATGGTGAAAATGCGGACGGAAGCGGAAAACGTTGGTTTTGCGGACTGACGACGTCTTCCGGCGCGTTCAGTGAGGAACGGTCATCCGGGCGGCGTGTCACCCGGACTGCGGTAGCGTGGGATTGCCGCCCGCACCAATATTGTCCTACCGGCCGGAACCCGGCGCAGGATATGAAATGAGCCTATGAAGCAAAATGAAGCCAATCCGTTTCTGTCCATGAAGGCGGAAATCGAAGACCTGACCGACGACCGCCAGGAGCGCAACCGCATGTGGTGGGAGCGCATGCCCATGACCTATGCGGACTGGAATGCCGGTAGCGAAGACCGCATTCCGAAAACCCGAGAAGACTTCGTGCGCATGGAAGACATCCTGTTTGCGCACAGCACCTATTTGCGCGAGGTCTTTCCCTTCACCGCGCTCAAGGGCCGGAAGGTCATCGATATCGGCTGTGGCGGCGGCGTGCTGTCATGCTATATGGCGAAGCAAGGCGCCGAGGTCACGGCAATCGACCTGACCGACACGGCGACCAGGCTGACCTCCGAAAACGCCCGCATCCAGGAAGTCGAACTCGACGTCCGGCAGATGGACGCCGAGCGGATGAGCTTCGAAGACGCGGCCTTCGACTACGTCTTTTCCTGGGGCGTGCTGCACCACTCGAACAATACGGAACAGGCGCTGAAGGAGGTCGGGCGCATCCTCAAGCCGGGTGGTGCCGGCATGATGATGGTCTATCATAAGACCAGCATCGTCTATTACCTGCGCGGCCTTTATTGGATGGTGCGAAACGGCATGCGCACCCTGGAGGCCAGCCAAGACGCCTGTACCGACGGCTATTTTCACCGCCATTTCACCAAGGCCGGCCTGGCCCGCGCCCTGGAGCAGGCGGGCCTGACGCCGACCGCCCTTTATGCCACGCAACAGGAGCAGAAAATCCTGCCCTTGGTCCCCAGCTGGCTGGATCGCTGGTTGAAGCATCGCTTCGGATGGTATCTGGTCGCCGAATTCGCGCGGCCGGCCTCCTGAGCAGTGGCCCCGGCATCGTAAAAGGAAGAAACGTTTGTCTACGGAATTCGACCTGAAGGAAACGGAACTGACGGGCCTGATCGGGCGCGAAGCGCTCGAGCGCCTGTCCGTGTTGCATGAAGGCGAGGCGTGGCGGGCTTACCGCGACACCTACGACAAGGCGAGCCGCCTCGAAGTGTTGACGGAGCGTCCCCTGCAGCTCGATTTCGAGCTTAATGCGACCTGCAACTTGAAATGCCCCATGTGTCCGATTTCGGTCGAATCGAACAAGGACAAGCCGCGCAAGGACTGGTTCAAATTCGAGACGTTCTGCGCGCTCATAGACGAAGGCGTCGCGAACGGCCTGAAGGCGATCAAGCTCAATTACATCAACGAACCGCTGATGCGCAAAGACCTACCGGACTTCATCTCCTACGCCGTCAAGGCAGGCATTCTCGATGTCTACTTGAGCACCAACGCCATTCTGTTGACGGAAAAATATTGCCGCGAGTTGGTGGCGTCCGGGCTGCATCGCATCCAGATTTCCATCGACGCATTTACCGAAGATACCTACCAGCAGGTTCGCCCGGGTGGTGATCTGCAAACGGTGATCGACAATGTGCAACTGCTGAAGCGTGTCCGCGACGAAATGGGATCGGAGTTCCCGCTGATGCGCGTCAATTTCGTCCGCACCGAGTTGAACGAACACGAACTGGACGATTTCGTCGCATTCTGGCAGGGCCAGATCGACATGATCGGCGTCCAGGAAATGATCAAGCCGCCGAAAAGCAGCCGCGAGATCAAAAGCGCGACCAGCCGCGACAAGAAAAAGGAAGGGTTCCGCTGCTCGTTTCCGTTCAAGCAACTGGTGGTCAACAACGAAGGCTGGATATTGCCCTGCTGCACCTTCTACGGCGAGGAGTTGAAGCTCGGCAACATCAAGGACATGACCATTGAGGAAGCTTGGAACTGCGATCAAATCAATGAGCTTCGCCGCATCCACAGCGAAGGCCGCTACGAGGAAAATCCGGCCTGCAAGGCCTGCGTCGAAGGGGCGATGATTTCCTAGAGCGCTCAGGCGCCGCCGGTCAGCGGCATTTCCAGGGCCCTTTGTGCCGGCGCCGGCCAAATCTCCGGATCGAGGCCGAACTGAGCGAGGAAGGCGAAGGCGATGCGTTCGAACCCCATGCCGAAGCACCCGGTGTTCGCCGCCGCCCCGTCGTGCAGCTTGATATCGAGAATGCGGCCGAAGAAGTCCTTGTGGCGGTTGAACGAGCTGACCGCGACGGTTTCGCCGTTGTAGGGAAGCAGGGCGCGGATCTCGTACTTCAACTCGAAGGCGTTCTGATAGGCGGCCTGGTCGCGGAAACTGCCGATGAAGAACGGGTCGTTGGCGTTTTCGACGCGGTAGGCCATGCCCAACTCGTCAAGCAGGGCGACGATCCGTTCCTGCACCTTGATAAGATTTTTGGCCACCATGTCGTCGTCGCCAACGAAGATGATTTCACGCATGGTGAAATTCCAGGTCCGCTCCAACGCCGCCATGTTGATCGATTCGTAACGGAAACAATGACCGTCGGCCGTCGCGCACAAGCCTTCCGGCGGCAGCGTTTTGCCGGCGAGCGCCAGGTAGAGGTGATGGCAGATCGTCGGGGCGAGCATCGCCTGGATGTCCGCCATGGCATCCTGTTGGTCGGCCAGGACCCCATGCGTGCAGCAGGCGGTTTGCGAAAACGCCTCGATCACGTCGAGATCCTCGCGCAGGTGCGTCACAAAGCCGAGCGAATGGGGAAAGTTGCTGAAATATTTCACTTTCTCCAGGTATTCCGGCGAGATCAGCGACGGAAACCGGTACGGCGCGGCGTTGAAATCGTCGGCGATGGACAGGATCCGGTTTTCGATCCAGTTGACGAACCGCGTCGGCATCGGGCCCATGACGAAATAGCCGGGGCCTTCCTGCACCACGTCGCCGCGCTCAAGCAGCGCTGGCATCGGGTTCTCGGCAAAGGGAACGGGCCGGTCCATGTGGTCGATGGCGACCTTCAAGTCGGGCTCGAAGGCGCCGTCGGCCATGGCCTCGACCAGGTGGCGGACCTTGCGTTCGATTTCGGCCTGGGCCGCCGGCGCGGTGGACAGGAACAACACGATTTCGCGGCCCCCCTCTCCGATCTCGGCGGATTGAACGGTGGGGTCCAAATAGGCCAGTTTGGAGACAATGTCCTTGTACAGAAAACCGGGGACAGGCTCGTCCAGCGGAATGGAAACGGGGATTGCGGGGACGGTATTCATTTTGGCCCTGGCGAAAAGAGATGGCGATGCGGGGAGGCGCGAGTTTATCGGCATCACGGCAGCGAAGAAAGTGCATATTCCGGCGCTGCCGGCCGACCGCGCCGATCTTCGGAGCCGGTGCAGTTGACCGTGACGAATCAGGCGTGATAGGACGCCGGATGTACCGCTCGAACCCTGAAATTCCCGCCGCATCAGCCCCTTGGCAAATCATTCGGAAAGTATACGGCTAACATCGATGAGACACTGGTCGCGCCAGATATTGACCCACCATCCGGTTGTCGGGTGGCTGTACGTGCCAGGCCTGCGTGCGCGAATCCCGCATGAGGCCGGGGCCTATTGGGTTAATACCAACGATACCGGATTTCGCTCGGAGCACGAGTTTTCGAAATCCCGCAGCGCTGGTTTGGGCCGGCTTGCGGTGCTCGGCGACTCGATGACCGCCGGCGACGGCGTATCGAACGGCCAGCGCTACACCGACCGCCTGCACCACCTGCTGGCCGACACGGAGGTCTACAATTTTGCCGTATCCGGAACCGGAACCGGACAGCAACTGCTGATCCACGAGGACATCGCCGTAGACTTCGACGCGGATGCCTTTTTGTTTGCGCCCGCGCTCTTGAACATCGAGCGCAATGGCTCCGGGGAAGCGCCGTTCCTGGATCGCGCCAGCGGTGAGGTGCGGTTCTACCAGCGCCCCTATTTTGCGCTCGCCGGCAATGGCCTCGAACGGCACAACATTCCCGTTCCCAAGGGCTTTCGCCCGGCGCCGCCGTCGGGCGGCGCGCCGGCGCGCAAACCGAATTGGATTTCCAACACGCTGAAGCCGGCCGTGCGCGGCCTGCTCGGCCGCCACCCGTTCGCGCAGTACTTGAGCGGGCAGGACGATGCGTGGCGATTGATGGCGGCGATCCTTGACGCCTTCATCGATTCCGTGAACGGGAAGCCGGTGATCCTGGCACCGCTGCCATCGTGGCATTACATCGAACTCGGTCTGCGGCCGGTCTATCTCGGCCGCTTCCGGGAAATCGCCGACCGCCACGACAATGTGACGCTCATCGACGTGCTGCCGGGGTTTCGCGCCCTGTCGGGGGCGTCGCGGCGGGCTTGCCGGTTCGAAACGGATTTACACTTCACGCCGCTCGGCCATGAAGTCGTCGCGGAGCAATTGGCGGCGGCCATGCCCGCCTTGGGGTCGGTTTCGGGGCCCGCTGTGACGAACGGCTCGCCGTCATGACGGTCACCCTCGGCATTTCCTGTTTTTACCATGATTCGGCCGCCGCCCTCGTCCGCGACGGCGAGATCGTCGCGGCGGCGCAGCAGGAGCGATTTTCGCGGATCAAGCACGACCCCGGGTTTCCCGTCGACGCCATCAACTATTGCCTGGAACAGGCGGGGTTGGATGTCGACGAATTGGACTTGGCGGTGTTTTACGACCATCCCGTCGAATCGTTCGACCGCCTGACCCAGAGCATCCTGTCGAGTGCGCCCGGCAGCCTGACCGCCTGGCTCGACGGCGTGCCGGCATGGCTCGGCGGGAAGCTCAACCCCGGGCGCGTCCTGCGCCGGGAGATCGGCTATGAGGGCCCGGTCGAATATGCTGAGCACCACATGTCGCATGCCGCCAGCGCATACTATCCGTCGCCATTCGAAGATGCCGCGGTGCTCACCGTGGATGGTGTCGGTGAATGGGCGACGGCCTCCATCGGCAAGGCGGCGGGGAACCGGATCGAGCTGATCCGGGAAATGCGGTTTCCGCACTCGTTGGGCCTGTTGTACTCCGCGCTGACATATTTTTGCGGATTCAAGGTCAATTCAGGCGAATACAAGTTGATGGGGTTGGCCTCCTACGGCAGACCGCGGTTTCTCGATGTCATCAGGTCCGAACTGGCGACACTGCATGACGACGGATCCTTGACCCTCAACCTCGATTACTTCGATTTCATCGCCGGGCGGTCGATGATATCGCCGCGCTTCGACACGCTGTTCGGCGGCCCCATGCGCAAGCCGGAGTCCCGCATCACGCAGCGGGAAATGGACCTGGCGGCGTCGATCCAGGTCTTCACCGAGGAGGCCATGCTGAAAATGGCCGCCGAGGCGCATCGGTTGAGCGGCTCGAAAAACCTGTGCCTCGCCGGCGGTGTCGCCCTCAACTGCGTGGCCAATGGAAGATTGCAACGCGAAGGGCCGTTCGAAAACATCTGGATCCAGCCCGCCGCCGGCGACGCCGGCGGCGCTCTCGGCGCGGCGCAGTGGCATCAGCACAACCGCCTCGATATCCCGCGGCCCGCGAGCAACGGCCTGGACCGGATGGGCGGCAGCTATTTGGGGCCGGATTTTTCCAAGGCCGAGATCCAGGCTTTTCTCGACGCCAACAACGTGCCGCATGCGTATCTGTCCGGTGACGAAAAAAGCCAAACGCCAGCACAGGCCCTGGCCGACGGCAAGGTCGTCGGGTTTTTCGCCGGCCGCATGGAGTTCGGCCCGCGTTCGCTCGGTGCCCGCAGCATCCTCGGCGATCCTCGGCGAGACGACACGCAATCGCGCATGAACCTGAAGATCAAATACCGCGAGAGTTTTCGGCCTTTTGCGCCAGCGGTTCTGGCCGAACGGGTGCAGGATTATTTCGAGCAGACCGAACCCAGCCCTTACATGTTGCTGGTCGCGCCGGTCAGACACGAGCGCCGAATCGCCAGGGAGAGCGACGAACTGCCGAGCGACGACTTGCTGCAACTTGTTAATCAAAAGCGCAGCGACATTCCGGCGGTGACCCATTGGGATTATTCGGCGCGCATCCAGACCGTGCACCGCGAAACGGCGCCGGATTTTTACGATCTCCTTTCCGCCTTCGAGCGCGCGACCGGCACCGGCGTTCTCGTCAATACGTCGTTCAACGTACGCGGCGAGCCGGTCGTGTGTACGCCCGACGATGCCTATCGGTGTTTCATGCGCACGGAAATGGATTTTCTGTATCTCGACGGCTATTGGTTATGCAAAACCGACCAGCCCAACAGGACCGCCGACGATTCGTGGAAAGAGGAATTCGTCCTTGATTGAACCGATCGATAAATTCAAAGCGGCGCTGGCGAGAGCGGCGTTGCTGCTGGTCTACGGATTTCTGATCATTCCGCTCTCCTTGGTCGTCCGCCGCCGCCTTGCGGCCGTCCGGGCCAAGGCGCCCTCGGCGACCACGAATTGGGTCGAGTACGCCGCCGTCGATCCGATCCAGGCGGAGGATGAATTCGCCGGGCTGCATCAAGCCTGGCGGCGAAAGCAACTTCCGGAGCTTCGTCTCCTTGTTCTGGCGCTGAGGCTGGTCCGCCCGTTGGCCGGGAAGAAAGCGGACGCGAAGATAAGAGCCGATATCTACGCGATGTCCTGACAGCGGACAATCGCCCGACCTCAAATGACCGACATTCTTCTTGTTGATTGCGAACAGGCGCTGGCGGCGGCGGACACGGCGGGGGCGCTGATCGTTGCCACCACCGCGACCGGCATGGCGGCCTGCGAAATGCGGGGGCTGGACTATCGGCGCCTCGATGAATGGTGCGCGCCCGGCGACATTGAGGATCTGGGCTGGCGGAACTATCGCGCACTAAATGATTGCTGTGACGCCTGGGACGAGAAAGCGACGGCGTTACTGCCGCAAGCGGCGTCGCGCGGTATCCGGATTTTTCGTTTCTCCTACTACCAGATCAAGATCGCCATGGATGCGATTTCCGTGAAGCTGCTGTGCCTGCTCCGCATGATCGAGGCGGAAAAACCTGGGCGCCTGATATATGCGGCGTCACACCCAGGTCCCGGCGACGGTTGCCCGGCGTTCACGCCCGACACGCATCTCTGCGCGGAAATCCTCGACGTCCTTCCCGTGGCGCCCGGTTGTGAAATCCACCATGTGCCGCTGGTGCGCCGCGCGCCGCGCGTGCGCCCCGGATTGCGCAACCTCGCCGGGCGGCTGAAACGGCGGGCGTGGAATTTCCGCAAGAGCAAGAAACCGGGCAGGCACCTCTTGCTCTTCGATACCGGCCACGACATCGAGAACTTTCTTCCCGCATTGGCGCGTGCGGGCCTGCATCCGATTCGGCCGCGCCGGCCGGCGCCGCCGAAAGCCAGGGCGACAAAACCGGTTCTGCAGGCCCTCGGCGAGGCGCGCCGCGGCGCACGTATTTTCGAGGTCGATGGGGTTTCCTACGAGCCGCTCATGGAGACCTTTCTTTTCGAACCGCTGGCGGCGTGGCTGCCGACGGCCTTCGCCGCCTTCGATGAGATCGCCGGGCAGGCGAAACACCGGGGAATTCGGTTTTGCCTGACCGCCTCCATCGGCCTCGGCCTGATTCCGCGCAGCCAGATGGAGGCCGCGCGGCAAAACGGCGCCCCCCTTATCACCGTTCAGGAAGGCGGCGGCTACGGATCGATGATCACGCCGATCTACGACTATATCGAAGCCGTCGACGGCGACTTGATGCTGACCTACGGGCCCGGCAATGCGGAGTACTATCGCGAGAACGGCCTGCCGACCAAGCCCCTGGTCGCTGTCGGTTCCTCGCATCAGGAAAAGGTGCGCGCGCAACTGAAAGCCGCCGCCATTTACGACCGCCCGTTCACGGTACTCTACGTGGGCACCGGCGTGGGCGCGAATATCATGCACTGCCCCAACAACGGCTTGATGGATACCTATTATTTCGGGCAGCAAATGCGAATCTTCGACACACTTGCGCGATTGCCGGCCGCGGTGCGGGTGCTGGCCCGCCTACATCCCGTCGACCGGGCATCGGCGACCCTTTTGGCGTTGCCGCGATATGGCCGGATCGTTCGGGAGGACCGGCGTTTCGAGGACGCCCTGCACGAGGCGGACGTCATCGTCATGGATTTTCCCTCGACCGTCCTGCTCAGCGCCTGCCTGTCCGATGCCGACATCCTGGTGCTGGCCTCGCCCGGCGTGGCCGGCCTGACCCGAACCCAGGCGGAACGCCTGCGCACCCGGGCCGAGCTGTTTACCGATCTCGACGCCTTTTGCGAAACCCTTGCCGGTCTGCGGCCGGAGACGGCCCGCCCGCGGCTGCGCGGCGACGATTATCTGCGTGCCTATGCCCTGCCGGATACGGACGACAGCGCCATCGCCCGCGCGGTGTCGGTGTTGAGCGGTATTGCGGAAACCGGCGAGTTACCGGTTTCTTGATCCGGCACGGACGCTCGGGTACAACTTGTGCCGCCAGCGCCAAGCGCTTCTTTTCCTTCCCTGAATTGTAACGACGGTCCGCCATGCAAGACGATCAAATCTACGACCGGCTTTCGTCGGTGTTCAAATCGGTGTTCAACGACGAAGACCTCACCCTGAGCGCCGAAATCACCGCCGACGATATCGATGAGTGGGACAGTTTCACCCATATCCGCTTGATCGTGGAGGTCGAGAAGGCGTTCGGCATCAAATTCGCGACCTCCGATATCGCCAGGTTCGAGAACGTCGGCCAACTGGCGGAAATGATCGGTCAGAAGCTGGGCTAGGGCGCCGTGCCGGAGGTTGCATCGGGGACGAAGATCTTGGCCCGGCAGCGGCCGGCGCTGTCGTTGGCTTGGCTGTTGGTCAAGCTGGCCGTGTACCTGGTGTTGTCGCTGGCGTCCCTCGATGTTGTCATTGTCGCTTATCAAGTGTTTTAGATGAAACGCTCTCCGCTGGCGCTGGACGACGATGCACCGGTTGTGAGAACGGTGGTGCTGGCCGGGCTGGTCCTTCTGGTCGGCCTGCTCACGACCGAAACGGTATTCCGGACGCTGGTTTTTCCGCAGTGGCGGGCGTTGCAAACAGCCAATCTCGTGCACCATCCGGTCTACGGCACGTTCCAAAAACCCAATATGGAAGTCCGCCGTTTCAGTCCGCCGAACTACGATGTCATCAATCGGACCAACGGCCTTGGATTCCGTGACCGCCAGCAGGATTTCGAGTCCGAAGACCTCGCCGGCATTTGGCTGGCGGGCAGCTCCAACACCTTCGGCGCCGGCATCGAGGACGACGATCTCTATTCGGCGGTCGTCGAGGGGCTGGGCTATCGGGCCGCCAACCTGGCCTCGGAGGGCCACAAACTTTGGAACCAGGTCCTCGTGGTCCGGCATTTGGCGTCCCTGGGGTATCGCCCGCGCGCGGTGATCTTGGAGATGACCATGAACAACACGCTGATCGACGTCCGCCGTCATATGGACGTGTTTGACCGGCCGTTGGCGAGCGCCGATGCCGATGAGGCCCCGCAAAAAGGCCCACTGGCGGTCTTGCGCGGCAATATCGACGATCTGGCGTCGCGTTTTCGCTTCAACCTTCATGCGATCAAGACGAAGCTGATCAACAACAGCGCCATCTATGGGTGGCTCAAGGTCGGCATCAACGGCATCCCGCTGTTGCGTGAAAAGATGCTGGCCTGGGGCCTGCGCGCCGACGTCGCCGATGCGTCGGGCGGCCCAATCGAACTGATGCGCGATATGGCCGACAACCCGACCGACGAGCTAATCTCCGGGACGGCGGCATTCATTGCCCGCTTGCGCGCCTGGGTCCGCGCCGAGCTGGACGCGCCGCTTGGCGTGATCATCATTCCGAACCAGTACCAGCTTGCCCCGGAAAGGCTGTCGCGCCTCGCCCTGCATCGCGGGATCGATCCGGGCCAATTGGACGCCGGGCGCCCGGCGCGGTTGTTCGCTGAAGCACTGGCCGCGAACGGAATCCCGGCCCTGAACCTGACCAAGCCTATTCTGGCCCATGACCTGAAGCGGTATTCGTTTCCCGATGACGCCCACGTCACGCCGGCTGTGCATCGCATCATCGCCGAAAACCTGGCCGACTGGCTGGAGCGCGAATTACGGGTCCCCAAGCATCCATGATGGCGTCGCTCGGGATTGCGACTTCCAGCAGCGTCGGCTTTCTCGCGGTGGCCGGGGTGTTGGTGCTGTTGGCCTGGTCACCGTGGGTGCGGTATTTTCTGCCGGCGTTGCTACTCGGCAGCCTGTTCGTGTTGGCGAGTTGGCTGGGGCCGCTCGATGCGGTGGCCATGGCTCTGTTCGTCTTCGCACCCTTTCCGCTGATCCGAATCCGCTGGCAAAAAGGCGATGCGGCGGCGCATTGGCCGCTGGTTTTGGGAATCACGCTACAGATTGCGATGTTTGCGGCGATTCGTCGCTATGCAGGGATCGATCTCGCCGATCTTTTCGGACAACCCGTGGCGGTGATCGGGCTGTCCTATATCATGTTCCGCCAAATCGCGCTTTTGGTGGAGGCCCCGCACGTCGGCGAGCTTCCCCTGAACGCCACCCATTACACGGCGTTCCTGATCGCCTTTTGGACTTTGATCGCCGGCCCGATCCAGTCTTACGCCGGATTCGTCGCCGGTCTGTCCCGCGTCGGGCGGCCGGACACCGGCATGACCGTCGAACAGATGCACCGGATCGTCAATGGGCTGATCAAGTCGGTCTTGATTGCGCCGTTGTTCCTGGAGCCGTCGCGAGTTGGGCTATTGACCAATCCGGATGCGACATGGCTGGACTTCGCGATCGTTTTCTACAGCTATCCCATATACCTGTATCTCAATTTCGCGGGTTACGTGGATATCGTTATCGGGTTTGCCAAGCTTTGCGGGTTTGATACCATCCCGGAGAACTTCAACCGCCCCTACCTGGCCCGTAATACCCAGGATTTTTGGACCCGCTGGCACATTTCGCTTGGAATCTGGATCCGCCACTACGTGTTCACGCCGCTGTCGAAACTGTTGATCGTGCACTGTCCCGACGGCCTGCATGGTCTGGCGCTCGTGGCAACGGTGCTAATCACGTTCCTGATCGTCGGCCTGTGGCACGGACCGACCCTGAACTTCATCGTCTTCGGCCTGCTTCAGGCTTTGGGAATCATTGTCGTCGGCATCTACGGACGCGTGCTCAAGGGCGCCTTGTCGAAGGCGCAGCGCGCGCGGTTGAGCGCCCATCCGGCGACCAGCGCGCTCAGCATTTTCCTGTCCTTCAATTTCACCTGCCTGAGCTTCCTGTTTCTGGAGAACTCCGTTGCCGACACCGTCGACGCCATCGGAGCGGTCGTGTTCAAATGACCGGCGCGCGCATATCGGCCTTCGCCTCGTATTTGCCCGGCGATCGGCGTCCGCTCACCGAGGTCGACCCGGGCCCTGGGCTGGAAAAGCGCCTGGCCAACCTGGGCCAGGCCTTCACCCATATCGCCGAGGGCCAGAGCTCGACGGACCTGATGGTCGAGGCGGCGGGCCGGCTGGTGGCCGGGCATCCGGACGCCAAAGCCGGTATCGGACAGGTCATATCGGCGCCGTCGCTGCTGAGCGGCTACGGTTTTGATATCCCGGCGATCGCCGTCAGCGCCGCGCTCGGCCTGGAAAACGCCGAGTGCCTGAATATCGCGCAAGGCTGCGTTGGCGTGCTGAAGGCGCTCGATTTAGCCCGCGCGCGGGTGCTGCAATCGCCGGAAGGCGGAGACGTGCTGGTGGTCGCCGGCTGCGTTGCCTCGACGCTGACCGACAACATGTCGCACGGCGTTTACTACTGGGGCGATGGCGCTGTCGCGATGCTCGTCACCGCCGAGCCCGGAACGGGATTTCACATCGAAAGCTATGCGGAAGTTTCGAGCATCGAGGATTGGGGGGCGATGCGCGTGCCCTTCGGCGATGCGCCCAATGCCGCCGGCTGGTCGGCGCCGGACGATCTGCGCATCACCGTTGATTTCCCCGATGCCGTCGCCATCGAGCGCTATATCGCCGGAGAGCACCGGCGGTTCACTGACGTCGTCGAAAAGCTGGCTGCGTCGTGCGGCCTGGACAGCGGGGACGTCGATGCGCTTGCCCTGCCGTCGTTCGGGGAGAACCGGTTGCGCGCGCTGTTCCAGTCTCTGCCGGTGCTCCGAGACCGGGTTGTCACCGATTTTCGCTACGGCCACATGGGCGGGGTCGATCCGCTGTTGTTTCTTGAACGCCAACGGGCCGACGGCGCCATTGCCGACGGCGCTTGGGTCATGGCCTTGACGGCCGCCTTTACCGCGCAGTGGGCCGGCCTATTGCTGAGGAATGTCGAGCCGCGCGATGCGTGAGCTTGCTCAATGAAGGGGGTTTTACCATGAAGGTTGTGATTTTGTGCGGCGGGTTCGGCACCCGCATCCGCAACGTCGATGAGAATCTCCCGAAACCGATGATTCCCGTCGGCCGGTTTCCCATTCTTTGGCACATCATGAAGTACTACGCCCATTGGGGTCACAACGAATTCATCTTGTGCCTGGGGTTCCGCTCCGATGCCATCCGGCAATTTTTCATCGACTACAAATACCATTCCGGCGATATCACGATAGCCTTCGGCGAAGACGCGGATATCACCTTTCACGATCGCCATGACATTTCCGATTGGCGCATCACGCTGGCCGAAACCGGCCTCGATACGCTGACCGGATCGCGGGTCGCGAAAATCAGAAAGTATGTCGGCGGCGAGGATTTCTTGCTCACCTACGGCGACGGATTGAGCGATATAGATCTCGAAGCCCTGGTGGGGTTTCACAACCGGCACGGCCGCATCATGACGGTCAGCGGTGTCCGTCCGCCGGCCCGCTTCGGCGAAATTGAGGTCGACGAATCGGGCTTGGTCCGCGAGTTCAACGAGAAACCCCAGGCCACCGGCGGGCGCATCTCGGGCGGCTTTTTCGTCTGCAACAATCAGGTCTTCGACTATCTGTCGGAAAGCGAGAACCAGATGCTGGAGCAGGAACCCATGAACCGGTTGGTCGAGGACGGCCAGCTCATGATGTATAAGCACGACGGGTTCTGGCAGTGCATGGACACGCCGCGCGACCACCGTTTGCTGAGCGGCCTGGAAGAACAGGGCGCGGCGCCTTGGCGCCTTTGGTAGACGGAACGCGAAGAGGGCGGCCTGATTCGATGAGACGGACGGTACAAGGGTTGGTACTGGTTTGGATGGCGGGTGTGATCGCCGCCTATCTGTACCAGTTCCGAGACATTTTCGCCTATCTGCTGCGGGCTTATTCTTGATCCAGGCGCTATCGACGAATGGCCTCATGCTGATGGCCGTGATGGGGCTCGGCGCCGGCGGGCTCAGGGTGTTTGGGGTTTGGCATGCCTTGTGCCGCCGCGACAAGATCGCGTTTGCGATACCGCTTGGTTTCGGGCTGCTCGGTTGGCTGATGTTTTTCGCCGGCATCGGCGGTTTCCTCTCGGACGGATATCTGGCCGGACTTTTGGCGGTCTGTGCGCTAGGGGCGATGCAGTGGCGGAGCGAGTTGGCATTTCGGTTCCGGCCGCCGCGCTCGCCTTGGTGGTGGGCGGCGTTCGCCGGCCTCGTCTTGGTGATCGCGCTGAACGTCGTCAACGCGGTGCCGCCGCCGACCGACGCCGACAGCATGGCTTATCATTTCGCGGTGCCGAAGCAGTTCCTGGCCGACGGGCGCATCACCTTCATTCCGCGCGCGGTCAGCGGCGCGGCGCCGCTTCTGGTGCAGTCGACCTATATGCCGGCCCTCGGGCTCGGCGGTGAATGGGGCCTGACGTTTTGGACCATGCTGAGCGGGCTGCTTGCCGGCGCGGTGTTCTACCTGGCGGCGCGGCGCTACCTGAACGAGGCCTGGTCGCTGGTTCTGACGCTGGTCGTGCTCACCGTTCCGGCGGTGCTCTATGGCGCCGGCTCGGGCCAGGTGGAGGTTCGCAACATGATGTTCGTCATGGCCGCGGCGCTGGCGCTCGCCGACGGCCTGAGGACGGGCAACCCACGGTTTTTCCTGCTGGCCGGCGCGGCCGCCGGGTTCTTCGCTGCAGCGAAGTATATCGGCCTGATGTTCGTGGCTGCCGCCGGATTGACCGTGCTGCGGTCGCCCCGCTGGCTGGTACATGGGCTGCTGTTCGGCCTAGCCGCCATCGCCACCGGCGCGCAATGGTATTTTTGGAACTGGTGGCATACGGGCGACCCGGTATTTCCCATGCTGTTCGAATTTCTCGGGTTGCCGGATTCAGACATATGGACTGCCGCCTATGACAGATATTTCCACGCGGTGTTTCCCGGCACGGCCGAGATCGGGGTGCCGCAGTCGGTGTTCTGGTTTTTCGCCTATCCGGTCAAAGCGACCTTCTATCCGTCTCCGGTATTTGAATCGGCACGAACCGGGTTCGGCGTCATCGCCATGGTCTTGGCTCCGCTCAGTGTTGGCGGCGTTTGGATTGCCAGGAAAGCCCTGTTTCGTCATCCCTTGTTTGCGATCGGACTGGTTGCGTTGATTTTTTACGCGTTATGGTTTTTCACGGGATCGTCACAGCGGATTCGCCACCTGCTTCCGATCTACCCGTTGGTCTTGCTGTGCCTCGCCGTTGCCGCGCATCGCTTTGCCGAAGCCATTGGGGCGCTGCGGATCATGGCTATTGGCGTGGCCGTGGTTCTGGTCATCCAGCTCGGCGGGTTGGCGGTGTTCTCCAAAAACGCCCTGCAATTCATCATCCGCAACGATACCAGGGACGCCTATCTGGAGCGAGTGCTGAAGGATTACGCCGCGGCGCGCTGGATCAATGACCACCTTGGTCCCACCGACCGGGTCGCATTGCTTCGGCGAACGTTGTTCTATTATCTCGATGTTCCTTATTTATTCATCCATCATCAATTTCAGACGCAGGTGGACATCAGTCCGCAGAGCCGAAATCCGGCCCGCTACCTCAAACAACTCAGGGTGCGCGGGGTGACCCACGTCCTCTACGCCCGTCATCCCGGTGAACGCAGCAACGACAGCGGTCTGTTGTGGCTAACCGAACGCCTGATCGCCGCCGGCGACGCCAAGGTGGTGGGCCGGATCAAGGGCGTGGGCATTGCTTCTCGGACGCTTTCCAGCATGTCGGCCGGGTCTGACTATGAAATCCGGATTGTCGAGCTGCGGGATGGGGCGGTGCGATGAAGCGCCATCTTGCGCCCGGCAGCCAAACCATGCTTGTTTCGGCGGCTGCCGAGGTGTTATGGCGCAACGTTCCCCCCGCACTGGCGACGGCATGATTTCAGATCTCAGAAAAATTTGGTTTTTGCTTCCGCCCGAGGCCCTGGCCGCCTCTTTCCTGACGTTTTGCTGGATGTTTCTTGCCGCGCTGATGGAGATCGGCGGACTGGGCATGTTGGTGCCACTGTTGAACGTGGCGATCAACATCGACGAAACGATCAACAATTACGCTGTGCTGCAATACCTTTACGATTCGATGGGCTTTGCCTCGACGACGGCGTTTTTTGGGTTCATGGCGGTTGCCGTCTTTGCCCTGTTCCTGGGTAAAAGCCTGCTCGCGATCTATGTCACCTACAAGCAAAACCACCTGGCCGAACGACAAATCGCGATCTTGTCGAAGCGCCTTTTGACGAGCTATCTGAACACGAGCTATTCTCTGCACCTGAAAAGCAACTCGTCGCTGCTGCTGCGCAATATCATGACTTCCGTCCCGGAGGTTTTCTCGGGCCTGGTTCTGCCGACGTTGACCATATGCGCGCAGGGCATCCTGGGCCTGACGGTGGTCAGCTTTCTGGTCGCCTTCAACCCGCAAGCGACGGTCATTGCCATCTCGATGCTGTTCGTTTTGGTGCTCGGGGTTCAGCGCCTGGTCAGGGGGCCGATCCGGGCCATCGGCGCCAAAACGCAAAAGTTGAATGGCGCCATGCTGCTTTGGAGCAACCAATCGCTCAGCGGCATCAAAATGATCAAGGCACAGGGGCGGGAAGCGTTCTTCAGCGACCAGTTTGGGCAAAGGGCGCTTGAGCAGTCGGACGCCAAGGCGGCCTACGCGGCGCTGATCCAGGTTCCGACACGCCTGATAGAGACGGCGGTGGTCGGCCTCGCCCTGGCCTGGCTCCTTTACCTGATATCGACCGGCACGGATTTGAAATCCGAAATCACCACCCTCGCTATTTTCGCCGTGGCGTTCGTTCGCCTGATTCCGTCGGCCAATCTCGTCGCCGGACAACTCAATCGTATTCATATGGGCAGTGCCGCGGTGGACATCGTCTATGAGGAATTCAATAAGATCGGCCGAGAGGCGGTGGATCAGATCGCCGCCGACCAAGACCATCAGCTACGCATGCATCAGGAGCTTACCATCGATAATTTGAGCTTCGCCTATGAAGAAAACGAGGGGGCTGCGGTTTCCTGCGTGAGCCTGCGAATCCCGAAGGGCGAGGCGCTGGCCATCGTCGGCGAGTCCGGCGCTGGGAAGTCAACCTTGGCGGATCTCATCATCGGGTTGCTGCGCCCAACGTCGGGGACGATATCCGTGGACGGTGTTGCCATTGACGGACAGGAACGCCATTGGCGCAAATCCCTGGCATATATTCCGCAGGAAACCTACCTGATCGACGATACGTTGAGGCGCAACATTGCTCTTGGGATTGCGCCAGAGGATTGCGATGACGCACGCATCGACAGGGTCGTCGAAATGAGCTGCCTCAAGGAATTCGTCGACAGCCTGCCCGAGGGCCTTGATACACCCATGGGAGAGCGCGGCGTGCGCATGTCGGGGGGGCAGCGCCAGCGGATCGCCATCGCCCGTGCCCTCTACGAAGATCCCGACCTGATGGTCATCGACGAGGCCACCTCTGCGCTCGACAACAAGACCGAGGCCGAAGTTTCGCGCAGTATCAGCGAACTCAAGGGCGAGAAGACGATCATCGTCATCGCCCACCGCCTGAATTCGCTGAAATACTGCGATCGTGTCCTGGTGATGGCGAAAGGGCGGGTTGAGGCCCTGGGCACGCCAAAAGAACTCTACGAAACCAGCGAGATCTATAAGGCCATGGTCGACCGCGCCCGGCTCGACTGACGCCCTGCCGGAGTTGCCTGCGCCATGTATGAAAATCGCTTGGAACGCTTGGATTTTCGAGTGTTCATTCCGAGAACGCGACTTGACGTTCACCCCGCGAACATGCTACCTACTGGGTTCTAAACATGGCTTGTCGCCGACTGTTGCTGGGTCGTGGTGACCGGCTGAAACATATCGGGTTTGCTCGATTCTCGGCCGTTCAGGCGCGATTTTCGGGAAACCCGCCCAGGCAGGCCGCAGTCGTGTTCATTGCGCCAACTGCCTGGGCGCTCCGGGAGGCAAGTCACCCGGAGTGCGGTAGCGTGCATAAGCCGAGCACACGAGTCCATGGGCCGGCGGCTCGAGCCGCCCGACGCTCGACACCTATCATCGACTGGGCGGCGGGACTGAAACCGATCCAATGATTATCGACAAGAACATTTCCAAATACCTGATCCTGGACGCCGAAACCTTAGGCGCCGGGCTGTCGAAGATCGAGTCCAACGAGGACGGCATCATATTCGGGGTCACGCCGGAAGGCGTGTTGACCGGCGTGCTGACGGATGGGGACTTTCGGCGCTGGGCTATGACCGCGGAGGCGGTTGACATCAACAGCCCATTGTCTGCCGCGTTGAACACGGTTTTCGTTTCCGCCTCGATTCACGACAGCAAGGACCGAATCGCGGCGCTGCTCGATGACCGCATCTCCTTCCTGCCCCTGGTCGACGATCATCAGCGTTGCGTGGCAATGGTGCGCCGCCGCCAGCCGGAGTTTTTCATTGGCGGCCACAAGGTCGGCCGCGGCCATCCGGCTTTTATCGTCGCGGAGATCGGCAACAACCACAACGGCAGCCTGGACCTCGCAAAGACACTGGTCGACAAGGCCGTCGCCGTTGGGGCAGATTGCGCGAAATTCCAGATGCGCGACCTGAGCGTTCTGTACAAAAACGCCGGCGATGCCAACGATGCCAGCGAAGACCTGAACACCCAATATACCTTAGATCTTCTCAGCCGCTTTCAATTGTCGACCGAAGAGATGTTCGAGGTGTTCGATTACTGCGCAAGCAAGGGCATCATGGCACTGTGCACGCCGTGGGACGAAAACAGCCTCGCCGCCCTGGAGCGATACGGGATTAAAGCCTACAAGACGGCGTCGGCCGATCTCACCAATCATCCCTTGCTGACGGCCATCGCGCAAACCGGAAAGCCGATGCTCTGTTCGACCGGCATGTCGACGGAGGCCGAGATCGCCGACGCGGTGCGCCTGCTGCATGGTCAGGGCGCCGAACTCGCTCTGCTGCATTGTAACGCCACCTACCCGGCGCCGTTTCGCGACGTCAATCTGGGCTTCATGGAGAAGCTGCGCCAAATCGGCGAATGCCCCGTCGGCTATTCAAGCCACGACCGCGGCAACGACGTTTGCGTGGCTGCGGTGGCGATGGGCGCCAACATCATTGAGAAGCACTTCACTCTGGACCGCGACATGGAGGGCAGCGACCACAGGGTCAGTCTGTTGCCCGACGAGTTCGGGCGATTGGTCACCTCCATTCGTCAGGTCGAGGAGGCGCTGGGCGCGCCCGGGCCACGGCGCTTGAGCCAGGGCGAAATGATGAACCGCGAGGCGCTTGGAAAAAGCCTGGTGATTTCCTGCAATCTCGATGTGGGTGAGGTGATCCAGGACCACATGCTCGATATCCGCAGCCCTGGGCGCGGCTTGCCGCCCTATCGTGTTTCCGATGTCATCGGGCGCGCGGCGAAGCGCAAGCTCTCGGCCGGAGACATTTTGTTCGAGGCCGATATCGCCGATACCCAGATCGAGGCGCGTGCTTACGCCTTCAACCGCCCGTTCGGCATTCCCGTCCGATATCACGACATGGATACCCTCGGGCGCATGTCGAACTTCGATCTGCTGGAATTCCATCTCTCCTACAAGGACATGGACGAGGACATCAGCAAATATTTCTCGGGACCGCTGGACATGGACTTCGCCGTCCATGCGCCGGAACTGTTCGCCGGCGATCATTTGCTCGACCTTTGCTCCGAAGACGCGGACTACCGGGCACATTCGGTCGAGCAACTGGCCCGCGTCATCGACATTACCAGGCGCCTGCGTGAATACTTTCCGTCCGTGGCGACGCCGGGAATCATTGTCAATGCTGGCGGCTTCACGCAAGACGCGCCGTTGCCGGTCTATGCCCGCAAGGAGCGCTACGAAAAGATTCTCGACAGCCTCGACGGTCTCGATACCGACGGTGTCGAAATCTGGCCGCAAACCATGCCGCCGTTTCCGTGGCATTTCGGCGGCCAGCGGTTTCAGAACTTGTTTATGGACCCGCAGGAAACCGCGGACATATGCGCGGCATCGGGGCTGCGGGTTTGTCTCGATACATCGCACTCGAAGCTCGCCTGCACGCATCACAACTGGTCGTTCGCGGATTTCATCCGCCTCGTCGGACCGCACACGGCGCATCTGCATATCGCTGATTCGAGCGGCGTCGACGGGGAGGGCCTGCAGATCGGCGACGGTGAGATCGCGCTTGAGGAAATGTGCCGATGCTTGAAGGATTTCGCACCCGGTGCCTCCTTCATTCCCGAGATATGGCAGGGCCATAAGAACGGCGGCGAAGGGTTCTGGGTGGCGTTGGAGCGCCTGGAGCGGTATTTGTAATCCCGTCGAGGGATACTTATGTAGATCGTGGGTTTTGGACACACGATGGCAACAGAAATCGAAATTCGATCATGAAAACCATTCTCTGCACGACGCCGATCCGGCCCTATCCGACGACTTTCCCGCCGATAGGAAGTCTCAGCATCCTGAACTATCTGCGAAAAAACGGCGTCGATGGCGTCGAGTTTTACAATATCGACGGAAACCGGCCGGAATTTGACGAAGCCGTCGCGCATATCGGCAATGCGCGTCCCGACGTGTTGGGGATCAGCGCCGTGGTGTCGACCGCATACGGCTATACGCGCGATCTCATTCGCGAGGTAAAGGCGATCTCGCCCGATACCCTGGTTGTCGTCGGCGGTGGCTTGGCGGCCAGTGCCGAGATTCTCCTGCGCCGCGCCGGCGCGGACATCTGCGTCCTGGGCGAGGGCGAAAAGGTCATGCTGAACCTGGTCCGGCGCGCCGAGACCACCCATGACGTCGCGGCGTTTCGCGATATCCCCGGACTGATGATCCTCGACGAGGACGGTGCACTGGTCAACACCGGCTACGAAACGCCGCTTGGCAAGGATGAGATCTACGATATCGACTGGCAGGACCTCGAGCGGTCTTCCGACATCGGCCTGTTCATCTTCGACGCCTTCGACGAGAAAGGCAATCCGTGGCTCTGGTTCGCGGGCGATGAGCGCATGCATCAGCCGCACCGCAAGGGAAAGAAGATCGCAAGCCTTCCAGGTGCCAAGGGCTGCGTAGCAAGGTGTACCTTCTGCCACCGCTGGGACAAGGGCATCCGCTACATTCCGCCGAACCTCATCGCCGAGCGGTTGGAATACCTGATCGAAACCTACAACGTCGGCTTCGTCTCCATTGCCGATGAAAACTTCGGCACTGACAAGAAATGGCTGAAGGAATTCTGCGAGACCATCAAGCGCTATGACATCTTGTGGCAGGTCGCGGGCATGCGCGTGAACTGCGTCGACAAGGAGCGCCTGCAGATGATGCATGACGCCGGCTGCGCGACGATCGCCATGGGCATCGAATCGGGCAGTGCGCGGATGCTCCAGGTGATGGAGAAGAAGGTCAAGATCGAGAACAACTACGATGCCGTGACCCTGGCCCAGGAGGTCGGCATTGCCGTCGTGCCGGAACTGATTTTGGGCATGCCCGGCGAATGCCCCAGTACGGTCCGGGAGACGGCGGCCTTCGCTGCTTATGCCTTGACCCTGGGGCCCGACCGCAGTCCGCTCGGCCTGAGCATCAATTATGCACAGGCGCTCCCTGGTACGCCGCTTTACGAATATGGCCGCAGAACAGGCATTTGCGGCACCGATCTCGAATCGGAAGAAGAGTACCTGGTGAAGGTTTCCGATACCAACGCCGCCAACTTCCTGCTGTCGCTGAACTACACCAACTATCCGGATTTCATCCGGATGTCGTGGCGGCGGCAAATCCTGACCCACGTGGCTGCCGCCTACATGAAGAAATTCGGCCGCGAGCACTATTACAAGGTGCTGATGGCCGACCCGAACATCCAGCCACTGCTGAAACGGAAAAAGGCCTTCGGCGAGAACCCGGTGGTCGACCGGGGCCTGGACCTGAAGCGCGATCCGAGCCTGTCGGACACAGATGAGGAAGATCTGGCTCTTCCGGGCTTGCTCGAGCTGATCGTCAAAGGGCGGTTCGGCCTTCTGGTGTTGATGCATCCGCGTTTTTTTGATGCCTTCCGGTTCTTGATACCGATGCACATGCTGGTGACGATGGTCCGCCAGCAAGGCGTTGGCGAGGTGGCGAGGGATATCATCGCCAAGCTGAAGCCGTCGGGTCGGAAGTTCCGCTTCGATTATAAGTCCTTGCGCAAGATCGTTGCCGACGATGTGCCGGCATTGCCCACGGACAGCGCCGAAATGATGCCATTGCGCCAAGGCCGATAACCTCGAGCTGGTTCCTGGGCCGACCCCAACCGAAACCAAAAACCGAGCATTCGATGAGAATTTTCAAGCAGGTCCCGCGCATTCTTTTCGGGCGCGGCGCCGTGGATCGCCTGGACGAATTGCTGCCGCCGCGGACGCCGGAAACGCCCTTTTACGTTTTTGTCGCGGACGGAGTGCACGAGGGCACCGGTCTCGCGGACAGGCTTTTGCTGCATGATGACGATATTCTCGAATGGTTCGACGCCTCTGCCGGCGAACCGAGCACCGCGCAAGTCGACGCCCTGCGCGACAAGGTCGCTTCGAGCCGGGCTCGGCTGCCGGCCGCCATCGTCGGCCTGGGTGGCGGGGCGACGATGGACGTCGCCAAGGCGCTTTCCGTCATGCTGACCAACGCTGGATCGTCGAGCGAGTACCAGGGCTGGGACTTGGTCAAGGCGCCCGGCATCTTCAAGGTCGGGGTGCCGACGCTATCCGGCTCGGGCGCCGAGGCGAGCCGGACCGCGGTGTTGATGGGTAAGGACAAGAAGTTCGGAATCAATTCGGATCATTCGATGTTTGATGCGATCATTCTCGATTCGTCGCTGATTGCGGGCGTCCCTGCCGACCAGCGGTTTCATTCCGGCATGGACTGCTACATCCATTGCGTCGAATCGCTCGAGGGCACGATGATCAACGAGTTGTCGCGGTCCTACGCCGAGCGCGCGCTGCATCTCTGCGAGAAAGTGTTTCTCGGCGACGGTGATGACGACGAGCTGATGACGGCGTCCTTCATGGGCGGCTGCTCGATCGTCAACTCCGAGGTCGGCGTCTGCCACGCGCTTTCCTATGGGTTGTCGATGGAACTGCACTACCGGCATGGGTTCGCCAATTGCGTCGCCTTCGACGTGCTGGACGACTACTATGGCCCGGCCATCGCCAAGTTCCGTAAAATGCTCGATCGCCATGGTGTAAAGCTGCCTAAGGGCGTGACCCGGGACCTCTCCGACGAGGCCATGGAACGCATGGTCGCCATGACGCTGCGCATGGAGCGGCCGTTGACCAATGCGCTGGGCGACGACTGGCGGGATATCCTGACCCGCGACAAGATCATCGCCCTCTACGAGAAGATGTAATGACGCCGAAAACCGAAGGGCAGGCCGTTGAGACGCTGGCCCGCATCAAGGGCGCGCCGTTCCGCGCCTACCGGGAACGTTGGGACCGGGTCAACACCTTCGACCTGGAAACCGACTTCCCGATGTTTCTGCACATCGAACCCAACTACAAATGCAACTTTGAATGCCCCATGTGCACCCAGGGCAATCCCGAACTGAAGGCGAAGTTCGGTTACGACGAGCAGATCACCAGCGATCAGGTGGCGGCGATCCTCGAGGAAGGACGCCGGCATGGCTGTCCGTCGATTTCCTTCCAGGGCGACAACGAGCCGTTCCTGATCAAGGCTCTGCCCGACTGGTTCGCGATGGCGCGCGATGCCGGGTTCCTGGACATCATGGTCAATACCAACGGTTCGGTGATGACGCCGCGGTTGGCAGAGCGCATTCTCGATTCGGGCCTGACGCGCATTCGCTTCAGCCTCGACGCCGTCACCCGCGAGACCTACGAAAAAATCCGCCTGAAAGGCGATTTCAACAAGGTGCGGCGCAATATTCGGATGTTTCTCGAGGCGCGCGCCGAGCGCGGCGCCGAACTGCCGGTGGTCGGGGTGAATTTCGTCAAGATGGCGGTGAACGCTCACGAGGTCGAACCGTTCATCGCCGAATGGAACGACAAGGTCGATTTCATTGTTATCCAGGACTTCATGACCCCTGACATCGAGGGCGACTATGCCGAGCTGGATATCGAGAACCGCGAGCCGGTCGACGATTTCAAATGCGCGCAGCCATGGCAGCGCCTGTATATCCGTGGCAACGGCGACGTCACGGCCTGTTGCGCCATGTTCAACAAATACCTGAAGCTGGGTGAGTTGGGCAAAAACAGTTTGCAGGAAATCTGGCAATCCAAGGCCGCCAGCGATTTGCGCCGGTTGCACAAGGAGGGCCGCTATCGGGAAAATGCCGTCTGTCTGAAATGCTCCAAGAACGGCGGCGCGGAGGCGTGAGGAAAACATGAACATGCGTATCAACTGGTCCGGACGCGGGCATGACTACAGCGAGGAAGACATTGCCGCTGTGGTAGACGTCATGCGAAACGGCGACCCTTTGACCCAGGGCCCGTATCTCAAGGGCTTCGAGGCCGATTTCTCGGCGCAAGTCGCCGGCGGCCAGGCCTGCTTCGGGATGACCAACTGCGCGCACACCCTGGAGATGGCCGCGATCCTCTCCGGCGTCGGTCCCGGCGACGAGGTCATCATGCCGGGCCATACCTATTGCGCCTCGGCGATCCCCTTCGCCCGCACCGGCGCCATGCTGCGCTGGGCCGATATCGACGCCGATACTTTCCTGGTTTCCGCCAACACCATCGAACCGCTGATCACCGACAAGACCAAGGCGATTGTCGTTGTTCATCTCTATGGCATGATCATTCCCGACATCGAGGCCATTGCCGCCCTGGCGCGGGAGCGGGGACTGATCCTGGTCGAGGATTGCGCCCAAAGCCTGGGCGCCACCCTGAGCGGCAAGTCGGGCGGCACCTTCGGCGACTTCGGCTGTTATAGCTTTCACGGGCAGAAAAACATCACCACCCTTGGCGAAGGCGGAATGTTGACAGTGGCCGATCCTGAGACGGCGAAGCTGGTTCCCGGCTTGCGCCACAACGGCCACCGCCCGTTCCAGAACCAGACCGACTACTGGAAGCCGGCGATGGCCGATGTCGCCAGCGACATGGACGGGCAGTGGCCGCACAATTTCAGCCTCGGCGAGGCGCAGGCGGCACTGGGCTCGTCGCTGCTCAAGCGCTTGCCTGAAATGACCGGACAGCGCCGGTTGCGCGCCCAGGCCTTCCGCGATGCAGTCGCTATGTACGACGAGTTGGTGTTCCAGAAGGTGGAAGAACCTGAACACCACAGCCATCACCTGATGGCGGCGCGCTACGACGCGCCGCGCGACGGGGTCGGCAACGACGACCTGATCCGCAGCCTGTCGGAGGACTACGGCATCAAGGCGATCGTCCAGTATTACCCGCTGTACCGCTACGACCTGTTCAAGAAGAACGGCATGGGCGCCGCCGATTGCCCCGAGACCGACCGTTTCTACGACAACATGGTATCGTTCCCCGCCCACGTGGGCATGAGCGAAGACGATTTTGACTACCTCTGCGACTCCACCAAGGCCGCGTTGAAAAGGCTGCGGCAATAGGCCGCCATGACCCTTAAGCACCCGCGATACCAGGACTACGTCATCAAGGACGGGCGGCTGGTCGGCGAATTCGAGGAGATGTATCGCGACCATGGCGACCCCTGGGTGCAGTCCATGGAACTGGCGGCATCGTCGGAAAAGATCGTCGGCCTGCACCTGCTGGAGCGATTGCGCGAGCGCTTCGGTTGCGGCCGGGTCCTGGAATTGGGGTGCGGACATGGCCATTTCGCCGAGGCGATCCGCGCGCGCGGCTTCGATGTCGTCGGGATAGATATCTCGCCGACGGCCGTTGCACAGGCCAAGGCGCGCTACCCCGGCCTGGATGTCCGCGCCGGCAGCCTCGCCGATCACGGGATGATCCGCGAGATCGCCCCCGACGTGATCGTGATGGCGGAGATTACCTGGTATGTGCTCCAAGATCTCGCGGTATGGAAGGATTTCCTGTCGCGGCAATTGCCCGATGCGTTCCTGCTTCACATGCTCTCCATGTATCCGCCGGGCGAGCAGAAGTACGGCCGTGACTACTTCACCACCCTCGATGAACTGACCCTGTGGTTCGATATGACCTACCTTGAGCGCGGCGCGGTTTTCCGCGGAGACGGATTGACGAGAACCTGGTTCCTGGGTTGCCAGGCGCCGGCGTCGCTGGCGCGCTGGAACGAGGGGCTGTAAATGACGACGCTCGCCGTCATCCCCGCGCGCGGCGGCTCGAAGGGCCTGCCGCGCAAGAACGTGCTTCCGCTCGCCGGCAAGCCCTTGATCGCCTGGTCGGTCGAGGCGGCGTTGGCGGCGGATGGTGTGGACCGGGTCGCGGTCTCGACCGAAGACGAGGAAATCGGTGCCGTGGCCGAAGGCTTCGGCGCTGAGGTTCTGTGGCGGCCGGCGGAACTGGCGGCGGACGCATCGACGACCATCGCCGTCATGCAGTTCATCGCAAAGGAACAGGCCCCGGAGGCGGACACTCTCGTTGTTCTACAGCCGACATCGCCATTGCGCGACCCGGGCCTGATCGACGCCTGCCTGAAGGACTATCGCGACGGCGGCCATGACAATCTGGCGACGGGCTACTACTGCAAGGCGCAGGAATTCGGCAGCCACAACAACATGCGTCGGCAGGATTATTCGGGCTTCTTCTACGACGACGGCAACGTCTATATCCTGGACCGCGCGCTGGCCTTGGCCGGCCGTTGGTTCGGCGACAATATCGCGCGGCTCGAAATCGCCCGCCATCAGAACTTCGAGATCGATGATGAGATCGACTTTGCGGTCCTGGAATGCCTGATGGCGAAATACGGATCATGCTCCTGATTACGGCCTGCGATGTCGGCACCGCAAACTACCTGGCACCGGTCCTGCCGATGCTGAACTGCCCGTGGAAGGCTTTCGCGCAGCCCCGAGCGGCCGCAGTTTGGGACGGATTGAGAATAGCGCATACCTTGATTGAAGATTCCGCACCGCAAACCCTGACGAATACCGCCGAAGATATTTTCCGGCGCGACCGCTACGGCGCGCTGTTGGCGGGCACGTCATGGGGCATGACGATCGACAAGGCGGCGACGTTGGCGGCACGCGCGCAAGGCCTACCGTCCGCGGCGGTGGTCGAGCACTGGGGCCTCTATCGGGAGCGGTTCTCGGATGTGTCGGATGGCCGGATCGTGCGCGCGGACGCCTATCTGCCGGATTGGATTTGGCTCAACGACGAAGACGCCATTGCCGCCGCCGCCGCCGCGGGGTTGCCCGAAGATCGGCTCCGGGCTCTCGGCCAGCCGCACCTGGAACGCCAAAGGGCGGCGTTGGCGCGGCGCTCGGAAACGCCGGACGACGGTAGTGTGGTTTTCATCTCGGAACGTATCCGCAGCGACTTTCCCGCCGGCTCGGACCTCGACATGGGCTTCGACGAACACCTGGCCCTGCAAGGCCTGCTTGAGGCCTTGCCCGAAGGGGCCGAGCTGACGATCAAGCTGCATCCGCAAGAAACACCCGACAAATACGATTATTTGAAGAACCGGGGCATGAGGGCCGAAATCGTTCAAGTCTGCGATTTGGAACAGTTGATTCTTAAGGCCGGCACCTTGGTCGGCATGGTGTCGATGGTTTTGCTGGAGGCCGCCTTGGTCCGGGATGATGTCGTCAGTTTCATGCCGGGTGGGCGACCGGAAGATTTCATCGGCAACGAGCTCGGTGCGACGACTGCGATCACCACGACGGAAGCGTTGGCGAAAAGATTGTCCGCGCCGGCGATGAATAAGCGCGCCGCCGCATCCTTCGGCGAGCGTTTCGACGGCTCGAACGATCGGGTCGCCAGGGCCGCGGAGGCGTTGCTGTGACGCAGGTTACCGCGACCATCCAGGCCCGCATGGGGTCCAGCCGGCTGCCGGGGAAAGTGCTGAAAACCATCGCCGGTAGGCCCATGCTGCAGATTCAGATCGAGCGCGTTCTGCGCTCGCGGCTGGTCGACCGGGTGGTCGTCGCCACCACCACCGACCCTCGCGACGACGCCATTGCCGAACTTGCAGAGAAAACCGGCATCGACTGTTTTCGGGGTTCGGAAGACGATGTGCTGGGGCGCATCACCGACCTGATCCGGGCACTTGGCGTCGAACTGCACGTCGAGTTGATCGGCGATAGCCCGCTCAGCGACCCGCAGATCATCGACGAGATGATCGGCATCTTTCTCAAAGCCGACGGCGCCTGGGACTACGTGTCGAACGGCACTCAGCTATCCTATCCGTCCGGCATGGAGGTCAACGTCTATCCCGGCGCCGTGCTGTTGGATGCGGAAAGCCGCGTTGCCGCCGATGACCCATTGCGCGAACACGTGGACATCCACATCAGCAAGAATGACCGCTACAAGCGCCTGCTGGTTGAGGCGCCGGCGTGGTTTCATCGCCCGAACCTGTTTTTGGAAGTCGATACGGAACGCGACTTCGAAATGATGTCGCAATTGATCGGCCACTTCCTTGAGCGGGGCTGTCCCCATTTCGGCCTTGGGCAAATCCTCGATTACCTGGATCGAAACCCGGACCTGGCGGCGTTGAACCGTGACGAGCCGCGCAGTTGGTGGGCGTTCAAGGAAAAGCCCGAGGGCTATCGTGGCTAAGGCGGCGATCATCGGGTGCGGCATGATCGCGGGGTTGTACGAGGATTATTCCGAGGCACGAACCTATTCGCACGCCAAGGCCTACGCCCAAAATCCCGCGTTCGACGAGACCGCGCTTTACGATATCGACAGCGGCCGCGCCGAGGCGCTGGCGGAGAAAGCCGGCGGTGTCGTGATGGGCGGGCTGGACGATATTCTTTCGCGCTTTCGCCCCGATGTCGTATCGGTTTGCACGCCCGACGACCGTCATGTGGCGGACCTGGAAATCCTGCTCCGCCACGAAAACGCACCCAAGGTGATCTTCTGCGAAAAGCCGGTCTGCCAGACGCCGGAAGAGCTAGAGCGGATCGAGGCGTTGGAGCGCGCCGGCGGGACGCGGGTGATCGTCAATCATTCGCGTCGCTTCGATCCGGCCCATCGGAATCTGAAAGCCCATGTCGAAACCGGCGTTTTGGGCGCGCTGGTGCAGGGCCATGTCGATTACTACGGCGGCTGGCGACACCTGGGGGTGCATATCGTCGATATCCTGCAGTACCTGCTGCGGACCCCGCTCGACATCGCTGAGGCAGGCTTTCGCTGTGAATCGAAATACGCCGACGACCCGACCTTGAATGTCCTGGTTCATGCCGGCGACGCGCCGATCAGATTTTCGGGGTTCCCGGAACCGTTCTATCAGCTCGTCGATATCGTTCTGTTGTTCGAAAAGGGCCAGATCAAGATCACTGACTTCGGCCAGCGCATCGATGTTTGGACCAAGACCGTGAACGCCGAACATGAGAACGTGTTGATCCACGATGCGGCGGCCTCCGGCCCGGCGATGACCGGCCCGATCACCAACGCCATTGAAATCATCACTGATTTCCTGGCGACCAACGACGAAACCGAGCTTCTGCCCTATGGCCTGGCCGAGGCGAAGCAGACCATGGAAACCCTCTGGAACGGAAGCCGACTTTATGCCGCTCAATCTTCTTGATCCTTCCCTGGCGGTGAATGGCGGGACGCCCGTCCGCACCAAGCCGTGGCTCGACAATTTCACCACCGGCGATGAAGAACTCCGAGCCCTGAAGAGCGTTCTCGACAGCGGCTATCTTTCCAAGTTCGAGGGGTCCTACACGCCGGATCCGCCGTTCAGTTTCCACGGCGGTCCGTTCGTCCAGCGGTTCGAGGCGGCATGGCGCGAATACTATGGCTGCCGGCATGCGGTATCGGTCAACAGCGCGACCTCCGGCCTCTATGCGGCGCTCGGCGCCTTGAATGTCGGGTTCGGCGACGAGGTGATTGTCTCGCCCTCGACCATGAGCGCCTGCGCCGTCGGGCCTTTGATCTATGGCGCGATCCCTGTGTTTGCTGACATTGAGCGCGAAACCGGCGCCCTCGATCCGGCGTCGATCGAACGTAACATCACGCCGCGCACCAAGGCGATCCTCGTCGTGCATCAATACGGTATTCCCGCCGACATGGATCCGATCATGGAACTCGCCCGCCAGCACGACTTGAAGGTCATCGAGGACTGTGCGCAGTCGCATGCGGCCAAGTACAAGGGCCGATACGTCGGCACCATTGGCGACATTGGCGTGTTCAGCCTGAACGTCAACAAATCCATCCAGTCGGGCGAAGGCGGCGTTTGTATCACCGACGACGACGATTTGAGTTATCGCCTGGAGCTGATCCGCAACCATGCGGAAGCCGTGGTCGGCCCGGCGGGCTACGAGAATATCGTCAACATGATCGGCTTCAATTACCGGCTGACCGAATTGCAGGCCGCCGTCGCCCTGGAGCAATTGAACAAACTCGATCGTATCAACGAGGTCCGCATGGGCTATGTGGATTATCTAAACGAGAAACTCGCCGAATTCGATTTCCTCGACCTGATGCCCGGCCGCGAAGACAGCGTCTCTACGTTCTACACCTATCCGTTCCGCTTCAACCCCGAGGTCGCGGGTGTCGATTACGACGCCTTCCACGAGGCGCTGAATGCAGAAGGTATGTATTTCCTGAAAGGATACAGGCCGCTCTACATGCAGCCCATCTATCAAACCCGCACGGCGTTCAAGAAGGGCTATCCCTGGGCGGCGCCGGAGAACCGCGACTCGAACAGCGTCAGTTACGCGCCCGGCACCTGCCCCGTGGCCGAAGAAATGGAGAAGCGCGTGTTGGTCAAGGAATACGTCCGCCTGCCGAATACCATGGAAGACATGGACGATATCGTCGCGGCATTCGAGAAAATCGCTGGCTGCGCGTCGTGAACGCGCAAAAGCCGCAAAATGACCGTTCCAGCGAGAGCATAGGCCCATATTAGCTTGAAATATCGATCGGGACCGACAACATGGTTGCTAGAGCACGGTGCCGGGTGCTAATTGATCGATAAAGATTCTGTTCTTAACACGCATAATAATTATGGTTTTTTTTGAGCCGAGAATGGCTTAAAAATCGAGAAATTAAGTTCTAACTTAGTGAAAAATAAAGATAAATCGAGCTACAGAATTGTATTTGGAAATCTTCGTGCTCTAAGTACTAGGAGAAAAAGGCATGACCTCCAGTAAAGCAAAACCCCGTCTGTTTCTTGCTGACCTGACCCACGATACCCATGCGATTTCGAATGACATGTTTCCGATCGCGATCGGATACATCGCCGCGTACATCGAAAAGATGCTGCCCGGAAAGTTCGATATCCAGTTGTTCCGCTACCCGGATCATTTGCTCGACACGCTTGACGAAAATCCGCCCGACATCATGGCGATGAGCTACTGGCCGTGGAACATGAAGCTGACGATGTTTGCTGGAGAGCACTACAAGAAAGTGCATCCCGACGGCATTCTGGCGCTCGGCGCAAACTCGGTTCCGGTCCACAACAAGCGACAGAAGGAATTTCACGACAAATTTCCGATCGTCGACTTGCAAATCATGTGGGATGGCGAGTTCGGCATGGTCGAGGCCCTCAAGCGATATCTTGAGATGGATGGCGACCGGGCGAAGATGCTGAGCGAACAGGCCATCGACGGGTGCGGCTATTGGGACGAAGATGCGCAGATTATGAGGACGGGCGGTGTGGTCGATCGTCCGAAAGAAGTCGATATCATTCCGTCGCCTTACCTGGAAGGTTGGATGGATCCGTTTTTCGATGACATGCGGATGATCCCTCTCGTGCAGACGACTCGTGGGTGCCCGTTCAAGTGCGCGTTCTGTTTCGCCGGCACGGACTATATCGGCCAGACCAAGCATTTTTCCATCGAACGCATTCAAGGTGAACTAGAATATATCGCCGAGCGCAGGGCGGGTACCGAGAGCGGCATCTTCTTTTTCGCCGATTCCAATTTCGGCATGTATAAGAAGGATGAGGAAATCGGGACGATCATTGCGGGTCTGCAGGAGAAATACGGGTTCCCGACATCGTTCTCGACGCCGTGCGGCAAGGAAAACAAGGATCGCATGGTCAAGATCGCCAAGCAGATCAAGAACATCTACCTTACCGTATCCGTGCAATCGACGGACGCCGGCATTCAGAAGAACAATACGCGTAAGCCGATCAAGGTCGATCAATATCGCGATATCGTTCAGTCCTTCAAGCAACTGGGCATTCCGGTGGCGACCGAGATCATTACCGGCCTGCCGGGCGAAACCCGCGAAACCCACCTGCGGACGATCCAGGACCTAATGTACATGGGGATCGACGAGGTGCATGCCTTCACGCTCATGATGCTCGAGGGCATTCCGATCAACGACGAAGATTCCCAGGAAAAATACGAATGGGACCGTCGCTATCGGGTGATGCCGAGGGGCTTCGGCACCTACCGTGGCCACAATATTTTCGAACTCGACGAGGTTGCGGTCGGATCCAACACCTTCAGCTACGAGGACTATTTGTACCTGCGCGGCTTCCATGGCGCGCTGCGCATTACTTGCAACAGCGACTTCTTCGGTGAGTTCGTCGATTATCTACGCCAGAAAGAGGTCAATATCTTCGATTTCAGCCTGCGTTTCTACGAAAGCGTCAGGAAAGACGATGGTGCGGTCGGCGATCTGTTCAAGCAGTTCCTGCACGAGGCCAACTACGAGGTGTGGAGCACTGTCGAAGAGCTTGAAGAGACGCTTGCCGATCCGGAAAATTTCCAAAAGCTGGCAACCGGCGAAATCGGCGAAAATCTGATGGAGAAGTACAAGTTCCTCTCGACGTTCCGCCATTTCGACGAGATCTGCACGTTGATCTATCAGAAATGTGTGGAAGAGCTCAAAGCCGTCAATGCTTATGATGACGACGCCGCATCGGAACTTATGGACATCTACACGCACACGATGGCCAAGGCGAGCGGTGTGTTCGGCGAAGCCAACATGAGGGGCGAGGCGGTTATCGTCGAGATGACGCACGATGTGCCGGCATGGCGTGCGTCCCGTGGCGATGCCCTGTCCAACTACCGGTTCCCCGAAGCGAAGGCGCTGACCTACGTGATCGAAGAGCGCAATCGTCCAATCGTCAACGAAATCATCAACGTCCATTCGAAAAGTGAACGTTCGCTATCCCGGGCAATTGGCAACCGGTATTACTTGCCTGCTGTATTCAGGATCGGGCACGTTTCCGAAGACGCCAAAATCGCATCCTAATGCTGATCGGGCGCGCCGATAGGCGCGCCCGACCGGCTGCCCAGCTGGCCTTCAATCCCCGTGCCGGCTCCGGTGATCTTGCTTGCAAAAACCGCACATGCATTGCGAACGACAATGAGCCGGCGGTTCACGGCGGCTTGAGAAACTCCCATGGCATCCACATACAGTTTCGATGATTTGCTGGGCGCATACCGAAGCCTGCTGGTGCCGAAGGGGGCTGTACTGTTCGTCACTTCCGACCTGGCGCGTCTTTGGGCTTACGAGAACCCCGACAAGACAGCGACGTTGGAAGCTCATGTGCGGGTGCTGGAGCAGGTCATTGGACCGGAAGGTACGCTGGTCGTTCCGACCGGAAGCGTGCATTTGTGCAATACCAACACCCCGTTCGATCTCGAACAAACGCCAAGCCATCGGTTGGGGGTCTTATCGGAATTCGTAAGGACGCTGCCCGGTGTGAACCGCAGCTTCCATCCGTTTGTTTCCTTTGCGGCGAAGGGACCGAAGGCCGAAGCAATTACGGCCAATACATCGCGGCATGCTTTCGGCCCTGAGAGTCCGATGGCGCGAATGCTCGATTTAGACGCGATCTGCATCAGTATCGGCCTTTATCCGCGTTGGACTTGCACGACGATACACCATGTGGAGCATATGATGGCTGCGCCGTACCGCTACACAAAGGAGTTCATCCACCCCGTGATCCGAAACGGCAGGATGGTCAGCGAGCCGTTCTACATGAACGTGAGGTACATGGACTCGGATGTGGAACGGAGCGCCAACCGCCACATATTCGAAAGGCTGGAGAAAACGGACCTTTTGCAGCAAACGCCGGTCGGTGAAGGACATATTTGGGCCTATTCCATGAGGGCGTTCGCAGAAATCGTTACCCAACTGATGGTCGAAGACCCATATATCTGGTGTGAGATACCGCCGGCAATCCGGCCCTGGCAGGAATGAAGTAGTTATTGTGGACCGTTGGAATTCCCTTACCTGTGCCTCGGTGTCGACCCGAGTGAACTTCGTTTTTCTCGGACACAGGGACTACGTTCACGGCACGTCGATGCTCGATTCCCTGCTCGACGCGACCCGTCCCCTGCTCAATGGTGCGTCATTGGACAACGGTAAGATACGATCGTTTCGGGTCATCCGCGAGATCGCGCATCACGGTGTTACCCATGCCATGCCAACGCGCGACGCACATGGGTTCCGGGACAGCGACGCGGCGGCCGCGCGGCTGGATATCGAAGTCGAGGACGAAAAGTTGACGGCTTTCCTGATCGCCGACGAAACCAGCCCCGTGACCGAGACGCGCGGCGATTACGAAGCGGGCGACTACGTCGCTGCGTACGATCCCGGTGAGGATCAATCCTACGAGGTCCGGCCGCAAAACGTGGAAACCCGGATCGACTTGATGCGTGCGATCATCGAGGCCATGCGCCAGATCGAGTTGCGTGAACGCGGCGACACAATCGCCACGCAGCGATGGGGGTATATCACGGATTTCCCGCTGATTTCGGACGAGGTTTCGTCGCTGGCCGGTGGATTTTCCATATCGGCGTCGAAGTTCGTCAAGGCCGAAGGCGCGAAACGATTTTCCATTCGGAACATCATGCTGAACGGTTATGATGGAAAATTGCCGCAGATGTGTTTCTTCGTCGAGCTGAAAAATGCCTGAGAGAAAGAGATCTAAAGAGGTGCCCCATGGGTGATGTGTTAATCGTTGTCGAGCGCTCTGCCAGCGACCATCCGGATATGATCGGAACGATCATCAAGAAGGATGTTCGCTCGTTCTTCGACTCCCTCAACTTGGAGCCCGACCAGATTCCGGAAAATCTGCGCCGGCCGCCGGTTGAGATTGTCGCCAATCACGGCATGGCTGCCACGGTGTCGCTGACCAGCATCGTCTTGGCGACCGCCCTGCAGCAGGCGGATATCTCGTTCTCGATCTTCGACGACGACGGCATTATTGCGAAGTACGGCGAGCGGTTTTTGGACGAGGTCCGCGACGCCAAGGTCATTGCGGTTTCGACGACCTATATCATTGCAAGAAAACACATTCTGAATTTGCTTCAGGTCATACATGAGACCGCGCCTGGTGTGCCTGTCATCCTGGGTGGCCAGGGTATTATGGCGTTGAAGCTGGATCCGTATTCCGAGACGGATCAAGGCATTTTCGATCTGGTGGACGCCGTCGTTTATGGCGATACGGAAGAGAATTTCACCGATATCGTGAGGGGCTTTCTGAGCCGGTCCAGCGATCCCGAAGGCCCGGGCGTGTTGCGTAAGATCGATGGTGCCTGGGTTGGCAGTTCGGCGCCGAACGCGGCGGATCTCGAACATGCACCGATCCCGGATTACGGCATTTTGAACAGATGCAAGATCAATGGCGGGACCCTGCCTAAGGACTTCAGGCCGGGCTATGCGGCGCTCGAAGAGGGCCGGGGCTGCAATTTCAAGTGCCGGTTCTGCTCCTATCATGTCTATTCGCCGTTCCGGCGGAAATCGCCTGAACGTATGGTTGCCGAATTGCGGGCGCTCAAGCAGCAGGGGTTTTCCAACGTCTCATACGTCGGCGCCGAGTTCATGGCGCCGCTCAAAGCCAGCAAGCCGGTGTTGGAGGCAATCCGCGACGCCGATTTGGGCATGGGGATCTGGCTTTATGCCCGTCTTGACCTGATCGCCAGAAATCCCGAAATGTTCGAGATCCTGCGATCGGCCGGCGTCACGCACTTGGTGTTCGGCATGGAGTCGGGCGATGAAAACCTACTCAAGGCGATGAAGAAGTACTACGACGTCAATGGCATGTCCGTTGGCGCACAGCAGGCGCGCGACTACGGTTTCGAAATGATGTCGTCGATCATCGTCGGCTATCCGGGGGAAGACGAAAGTACCATTGCCGCGACGATCGATGTGCTCAACCGCTGTAATTTCCATACGGTTTTCCTGCATGCCCTCAACATTCTGCCGGACACGCCGCTTTGGGACCTGCGCGACGAGTTCGAGATCAAGATTTCCAAATCCGGTTACTGGACACACAAGAGCATGGGCCTTGGGCAAATCCCCGCCGCCGTCAAAAAGATCATGATGGAGGTCCATGAGAATTCCGACAGCGTGTTCATCAATGTCATCCGCGATCTTGCGCCGTCTTTCGTGCGCCCGGGTGCGGACTATAGCGACGAAAAGCTGGCTTCCGTTTCGAAGGTTCTGCAAGACGTTCTGAACGAGGAATGGAGCCAGTCGGATGACTATGAGCGGAAGTGGAAACTGTGGGAAAAAATCTGTGCCGAGAGCACGCAACTTCCCAATTACGTTTTGGAAAACGTAAGGCGCGAACCGGAGCAGGCGCAAAGCGCCTGACGGAGAATGCCCGCCACGCGGATAGCCGCATGGCCGTCCATGAACGGCCGTGCGTGAGGCTGGTCTAATGAGACCAAACATGTTATCCGGTGGCCCCTTGCAAAGGTAAATCGTTTTCAAGGTTATCGTGAATGACACTTAGCGAACACAATGCCCCGAATTTGACGCGTGTTGTCGAAGCCATCGGCAGTAAATCGCCGTTCCAGAAGAAGTCCTCTAACCAATACCTCAGCACCGCCGACGCGCGGTTCTTCGAATTTGCCGAGGGTTGGGTTTCGCGCCTGATGGCGGCCTTGGGCGACCAGGGGACGCCGGACAAGCTGGCGGAGGCTTATGTCTGGTACACCAAGTTGATTCGAATCGAAGAATTGTATTTCGCCAAGGAAAAGAAATATCGGTTCGAAAATTTCGATGAGGTCAACGAGCGCGTCTACAGCCGCGACGACTACATGGTCGATTATGTGGTCGGCCTTGGTATGACTCAGCTGTTCTGGCCAAATCACTACGGCATCGTCCGATTCTTTCTTGATACCTTCATTCCCACCGTGCGCGCGGCCAAACGCGGCGCCGAAGTGGGGGTCGGCCACGGCCTGTTCCACTCGCAACTGCTTGCGGGCGCGCCCGAGATCGAAACCCATATGCTGGATATCAGTCCGACATCGCTCGCGTTCACGCATAAGGTCATCGAGGCGATGGGCATGGACAAGGACCGGGCAACGCCGGTTTTGGGCGATATCCAGAAGCAGATGCCGGTCGAAGACGAGTCTCTTGACGCGCTGTTGTTCGGCGAGGCGATCGAGCATCTTCAGGAAGGGGAAAAGGTCTTTTCCCAACTGGCAACGAAAATGAAACCGGACGGCCGCTGCTTTTTCACGACGGCGGCGAATGCGCCCGCCGAAGACCACATTCTACTTTTCCGTGGCGTCGGCGAAATTCGCGATGTGATCGACGCTTGCGGTTGGAGCATCCTGGAGGAGTTCACGGCGACCCTTGGCGACATGAGCGTCGAGCAGGCGGAACGTGAAAACCAAAACATCAACTATGCGGCCGTTCTCGCCAAAAAATAGCGAATGCGCTGGCCTATGGAGGAAGTGAAAAAATGAGTGAGATTCGACAAAAGATCGCGACCGTTTTCGCCGAGGTCATGAATGTTCCCACGGATGCGATCAACGACAACACGAGCCCGGAAACCCTGGCGGAATGGGACTCACTTTCGCACGTGCAGCTTATCCAGGCGCTTGAGGAAGCCTTCAAGATTTCGATCGCGCCGGATGAAGGTATCGACCTCGAGACGTTCACGATGGTCCTGGATTTCGTCCAGAAAAAAGTATCCTGATAGATCTTTGGCGCTCGGGAAGTTATTCCGATGAGTTTCCCCCATCTCGATGCCCTGCTTGAGGATCCCGTGTATGGCCTCGGAGGCGCGGCCAAAAAGACAAAGCTGCTTGCCGCCATGCAGGAAGTTACCGGCTTTCACTACGACAACTGCGAACCCTACCGGCGGCTTTGCGATCAGCGCGGATTCAGCCCCGAGGCATTAACTCGTCTGGAAGACATTCCCTACCTTCCCGCCTCGCTCTTCAAGGACCTTCTTCTGATTTCCGTGCCCGAGGAATCGATCCACCGTCAGATTCATTCGAGCGCCACCTCCAGCGGCCGGCCGAGTAAGGTCGGCTTGGACCGCGAGACGAGCCGGCGTCAAAGCAAGTGCTTCAATCGGGTGGTCATGGACCGGATCGGCAACGAGCGCCGCAAGTTCATCGTGCTGGACGAGCCCAGCACCATTGGCCGCAGTACCATGGTTTCCGCGCGGGCGTCGACGATCCGCTCCCTGCTGTTCTGCGCCAGCGAAGCCGATGCCTGCCTCACCGAGGACGGCGGCAACCTGTCTCTTGACGAGGAAAAATTCATCGGCCTGATGGAAGCGGCGCAGGCCGCCGAAGAGCCGGTGATGCTGTTCGGCTTCACCTTCATTCTGTATATGTTCGTGGTCAAGAAGCTGATGGACCAAGGCATGAGCTTCACGCTGCCGCCACGCTCCAAGGTCATTCATATCGGTGGCTGGAAGAAGCTTGAGGCAGCGAAGGTATCGCCGGAAAAATTAATTGCCGATTGCAGCCAGGTATTCGGATTGCAGGCCGAGGATATCGTCGACTTTTACGGCTTTACGGAACAGTCCGGCATGCTCTATCCGACCTGCGAACAGGGACTTCGCCACGTGCCGTCCTGGGCCGAAATCGTGGTTCGCGACCCCTTCACCCTGGAGCCCCTTGGGCCCAACCAGGAAGGGTTGCTGCAGTTTTTGACACCGATTCAAACTTCCTATCCCGGGCATTCGGTGCTCACCGAAGACATCGGAATAATCGTGCGCGAAGAAGGGTGCCCCTGCGGCCGCCATGGCACGGCTTTCAAGATGACCGGCCGAGCGGCGGACGCCGAAATCCGGGGATGTGGCGACATCATGGCTGATCAATTTGCATGAGCGCTGACTTAACAGTCGATTTCCTTTCCCAAACAGAAACCACCTCATCGGACCCGACGGCGCTTGTCGAGAGCGTTCGGAGGGGCGGCGAGACGTTGCGGGAACTCGGCGTCGATCAGATCATCTCAATCCTCGATGCCTTTTCCGCGCGCCTGTTGGATCGGGATCTGGATATTCACGCAAAGTATCCGGGCTCGGGGATTCCTTATATCGCCAGTTGGTGCCGGCGCGCACGGCTGGAGCCGCTAATCGACGATGCGCTTGTATCCAGGGCCTTTCTTGACCGCTTCATCGCCAGCCCCAATCGACCGGATCGGGCCTACATGGCTTTTCCCAGGGGGCTCGCCGTGCACTGGATGGCGGGAAACGTGCCGACCCTCGGCTTTCTGTCGTTGATTCAGGGCTTGCTGACGAAAAACGCCAATATCATCAAGATCGCCTCTCAATCCGATCGGCTTTTGGCCGACTTGCTGGGTGTCCTTGCCGACGTGAAAACCCCGGACGGCCTGCTCGGCCGCACGATCGCCGAAGCGGTATCGGTCGTGCGATACGACCACGAGCGCAAGGACCTGGGGGCGGTTTTTTCCCAGGCGGCGGAGACGCGGATCATGTGGGGCGGGGACGATAGCGTGGCGCAGATCAAGGCGCTGCCCATGCAGACCGACGTCCAGGATATCGTCTATCCGGCGAAGACCTCGCTGATCGTGATCTCCCGTGAAACCCTGGCGCTCAACGACCTGGAGCCGGTGACGCGCAAGATCGCGCAGGACATCGCCGTATTCGACCAGAAGGCCTGTGCCTCGCCGCACACCATATTCCTTGAAACCGACGACGACGCGGACATCGAGCGCTTTGCCGGGGCATTGCGTCAGAGCATGGAGCGAGCCGCCAAAACCCTGGTTTCGGCCGTGCCGTCGGGACAGTCCGTTTCCGCGATCATGAACCTGCGCGCGCAATACGACATCCTCCACAAGGCGTGGTATTCGGAGGGCGTCCAGTACACGATCCTGAGCGACGACAAGATGCAGCTGGGTCCCGCGATCGGCAACCGGACCGTCTATCTGCGAAAGGTCGGTGCTCTGGAGGCGATTGCCGCGCTGATCACGCCGAAGGTTCAATCGGTCGGCTTGTCGGTGCCGGAGCCGCGCATGGACAGCGTGACGACAGCGCTTGGCGCTGCGGGGGTGCAGCGGTTTACGCCGTTGGGAGCCATGACCCATTTCGATTCACCCTGGGACGGTTTTTTTGCGGCCCAGTTGCTGGTGCGCTGGGCGTCGCGACCCGCCGGCATCTGAACGAACGATGCCGGCAACGTCCACGCACGACGCAGCGCGAGCCCGGCTCGGCCCCGGAGCGCGCGATACCGATACGGGGCTGCATGTCATGACCCGCGGCGCCGGGACACCCGTGGTTTTTCTCCATGGACTGGCCTCCTGTCACTATACGTGGCGGCATGCCGCACATGCCGTCGCGGCACATGGCTTCAAGGCGGTGGTCGTCGATTTGCCAGGTCACGGTTTTTCCAGCGACCCGTCGCGCGATGAGGCCAACTTGGCGGGAACCCTGGCAGCATTGCGCCGTGTGTTGGGCAATATGGGTATCGGGAAAGCCCATTTTGTCGGCCATTCGATGGGCGGCGCCATTGCCGAAGCGTATTTGCGGGCCTACCCCGGCGATGTCGGGCGCCTGGTACTAGTTGCTTCCAGCGATCTCAATATCGGCATTGAGGTCGACGACACGGTTGCGAGAAACATCTTGCTGTTTTCATACCATCACAAAAAAAATATCACCCGCGAATGGCTCTCCCTGCTGGAACAATTCAAGCACCGTGCGCCTTGCGCCGAAATCGGGCACCCCGAAAGGCCCGTAACCGGTGAACCATTGGATACCCCTTGCATGATCGCATGGGGGGCGGAAGACCTGGTGCTGAAGCATGGCACGGAACGAGCGGCTGTGATCGCCAGGCGGTTCAGAGACCACCAAATCAGAGTTTTCGAACAGGCCGGGCATGCGTGCCATGAAGACCAGGCGGATGCTTTCAATGCCGCGCTGGTGTCGTTTCTGGCGGAATCGACATAACCGGCGCGGGTTGCCGACAGGCGCGCCCGATACCCGACTAAGGAGTTTAACGAATGTCACAAGTTGTCTACGTGGTTCATTGTGTGGATACCGAGGGTCCCGTCGACGAGACCCTGACGGCAACCTTTGAGCGCGTTGAACATGCGTTTGGCGTTTCCATCGAGCCGAGTCTGGAAAACCTGGAGCGGCTTCGGCGCAAGGAAATTGATCTCAATGGCGGCGAAGATGCCTGCTGTCTGATGGTCAGCACGGAGGCGCTCGCCTACAACAATAACTGGGCGAAGATCGACGACATGCTCGCTGAAGCGCTCAGCGAAGGGTTTCGGAACGAATTACCCGATTCGTTCGGCGGGGGCTGGATCTATAGCTGGTTTTGCATGGATCATATCGGATACGAGCTGAACCCGAGGAAGCGCGACATCGGCTTTCACAATATCTTCGAGAAGTACCAACTCGCTCTCGCGACGGCGCCATCGCAAAACGATGAAATGGGATTCCATATTCACCCGTTGCCGTTCAACAGGCAGGGCAACCTCTGTGCGACCCATCATTTTTCCAACGACAACCGGCTGTTTGAGATCCTGGCGCGCCGCATCCTCGATCACTCATGGTTTCCAAGCTGCAATCGGCCAGGGTTCCACGTCACCCGCCCCGAAAGCCATTGGTTTTGGGAACAGTTTGTGCCTTTTGATTATGCCAGCCAATCCTACGATATCGACGAGCAAGAGCAGAACGACTTGGCCAACGGGCGCTTCGGCGATTGGCGCCGGGCGCCGATTACCTGGCGGCCCTATCGCCCGGCCCACGACGACTACCAAGTGGAGGGCGATTGCCGGCGCTGGATTTTCCGGTGCCTGAACATGAACTCCAGGATTCGCAATCTGCGTCAGGAAGACGTCGATCTGGCGTTCGCCGAGAGCCGCGAGGGAAAGCCGGTGGTGCTGTCGTTCACCGACCACGACTACCGCGACATTCGCGCCGACGTGAACCAGGTTCGCGGCCTAATCGATCGCGCGGCGAAGAAATATCCGGACGTGCAGTTCAAGTATTGCGGTGCGCGCGAGGCGGCGAGATTGGCCCTCGGACTGCCGCAAAAGAACCCCTGCGGGGTTACGCTCACGCTCGACAACGGCGTGTTCCACATTCGTTCTGACAGTCCGACCTTCGGGCCGCAGCCCTATTTCGCCATGAAAACCAGGGATGGCCGTTATTTCCACGACAACCTGGATTTTCAGAAGCCGTTTTTCGAGTGGAGTTATACCTTCGACGAATCGACGTTCGATGTCAGCGCGCTTGAAAAGGCCGGCGTTGCCGCATGCGATGACACGGGCAACGTCAGCGTCGCCGTGATGGATATGAGCAGTGGCGTGCAAACCGATCGGTACTGGTGATCGAAGGTCATCAACGCCGGTGATAGCGGTTCCGCACGTGCCGTCGACAAGGGAAGCTGATGAAAACCAATAACAAAAGCACCGACGTTTATCTCGTCGGCCTCACGGAAACGTCACTGTTTTATGTTCTGTGGCAGGCGATGAAAGGAAAGAATGTGGGAATCCTGTACGCCGATTCCCGCTTCTATCTGGCGCGACCATTGCTGCAGCGCGTCATGGCCTGGCTTGAGGGCATTGGCGTGGTCAAATCGCTCGAGGCCTTCATTCCGGACCTGAAGGAGCACTTGACGATCGGCTTCATACGTTCGGTGTATTTCGAGCATAAATCGATCGTCCCTTACGCGATGCGCCATTTCAAGTTCACGTCGATTCCCCAATCGCTGAAGGATTATGCCGCCGCTTACAAGCACGTCTGTTCGAGCTACCTGTTGGCGATGGCCGGCTCGGTGATGGCAGTCAATTGGGCGGCGACGAAAACCGACAACAGGGTGCGAGTCCATGGTGTCGACGGGGAGTTCAGGGGGCTGTATGCCAATGAATTCGGTGCCGACGGCGCGCCGAAAATTGCCGAAAGGGCGACATGGGCGCGTAAGTATTTCAATACCCTGTCGTTCGGCATCTTATTCGTCGTCAATCTGGCGCGTCTCTTGGCCCGGGTCAGTCTGCGGCTGGCGACGGGAGATCAAGCGCTGGTCAACAGCATCGCTTTTCCGAACGAACCGACGCTGTTTGTCGGCTGGTCCGAGATATTGGACGATCCGCAAGACCTGTTGGTCTTCTTCCGCGACCAGAAGCATTTCGAGCGCGGCGGTCATGCCCTCAACGCGGGAAACAGGCATGCGTTCTTTTCATCGGTGAAAATTCCGCTGAATGACATGCCGGGTCTTTTGCGAATATATTTCCGCGATACGCTGAGACTGGCGTGGTTTTGCAGGAATCTGCCGGAATGGGCCTTTTGGAAAGTCGTATCGCTTCCGTACAAGCGCGTCTTTTACAGGGCCGTCTACAAACAGTTCAGCTTCGAAAACTATTATACCTATGACGAGTACAGCGAAGAGCATCTGATTCGGACGCAGGAACTGCGGCGTGCCGGCGTCACCACCATGGGGCAGGTCCATGGTGTTACGTCGACGCAATTCACGGATGGATTTACCAGCTATCTAGATTTCGACATTTTGTACGTCATGTCGAAAATTCATTTCGAAGGACGCTATGGCGAGACCTTTCCTCCGCACATGAAAATCAGGGTCGCACCAACGCCCTACAAGGTTCCGGGGAATTCCAATATTGCCGAGAAACGGACGTCACCCGACATCGCGATTTTCCTGAACAACGCCATGCGCGCGCCGAGTACGGTCGCTCTGATACGACACTTGGCGCAGGAGTTTCCGGAACGCTCGATATACGTGAAGGTGAAGCCGCGTGAACTGTTCACCCGCGCCTGCGAAACCATAAGACATCAAACCGAAGGCTATCTGCCGAACATCGTCTATCCCGATGAAACCTCCTATGAAGTCATGGACAAGATCAGCTACTGCTTCTCGGATACATCGACCATTACGCTCGAGGCCGTGCAAATGGGGCTGATCTGTTTCGCCATGGACTTTGCGCCGAACCTGCCGCATTTCGAATATCGCCTGTATCCGGATTTCTGCATCCAAACTTCGGAACAAGCCGTCGCTCGGATTCGCGAGATTGAAAATGGAAAATGGATATACCCACGCCGCGCCTACCTGGAACTGATGGCGCTTGACGGGGCTACCCGCGCAGAGGTGATCCGGGAAGACCTCGGCCTGGAAAACCGCGTTGTTCAAACCCTGGCGAGCTAATGCCGAATCGAGCCAAAACCCCCGGCCTTCTGGACCAAGATTGAAATGAGCGACACGGACGACAAATTGTGCCCCGTCTGCGGAAGTGAGCGGACCGGCGAGTTTTGGCCCCATGTCTGGGGAAGTCCGGACAAGACGGTCCATGTCTGTGCGACGTGCCGGTCCTTTTTCATCTGGCCGCAAAGTACCGCGGACGAGCAGGCCGCGTTCGACCAGGACTATGCCGCCTATATCGATGCCCGTGCCGCCGAAGTGGCGGTCCATATCGACTCGTCCTTCGACGACATGGTCGACGACAGTATCGAAAAACGCTGGGCCGACATCGGGCATTGGTTCAAGGACGCGCAGACAGTCCTTGAGATCGGTGCCGAGAAGGGAGGCTTTCTCGATCGTTTGCGCGCCGACGGGCCGAAGACCAGCCTGGTCGGCGTCGATGCCTGTCCGGCATATACGGAGTTGCTGGCCGAGAAGGGCTATGCGGCCTTTGCTTATGTCGAAGACGTTCCCGAAGACAAGAGGTTCGAGCGGGTATGCTTTTTCAGTCTTCTCGAACACATCCTCGATCCGGTGGCGTTTTTGCGCCGAACGGCCACGCATCTGGAACCAGGCGGCCTGATGGTGATCGAGGTGCCGTTGTCGCGCGACCCCTTGGTTTCGATATACGACATCGACGCCTTCAAGAATTTCTATTTTCAGGCCATGCATCCCTATGTCTTCGGCCTCGAAGCGCTCGACCTGTTGCTGGAGCGTAGCGGCCTGATGCGGGTCGATGTCCGATTCAAGCAGCGTTACGGCTTGGCTAATCATCTGCAGTGGTTGAAGGAGGGGGCGCCCGGCGGCTCAAGCGCTTTGTCCGCCATCTTCGACGGCGCCGCGGAAGGGGAGTATATCGCCGCCCTGGAAAAGGCGGAGACCACCGATACCGTCTATGTCGCCGCGAAATTGAATCCGGACACAGGGGGCGCCGAGTGAGCGAAGCCGCCGCTGCCTGCCCCTACTGCGGTTCCGAACAGGCTCGCCTCGAGTGCAAAAAGCACCATTGGCCGGGAATGACGGAAGCGTTTTTCGACGTGCGCCATGACCTCTATGTTTGCGAGGACTGCGACCTGCGATTTTGCCATCCGTTGAGCGACGACCTGTTGGACGGAATCGGAAATTTCTTCAAGACCCGATACCATGCCGATCGCGTCAACGACCTGGATCGGACGCTCGTCAATTACTGGGGCACGGATATCCGTTCCAGGCTGAAGCGCCGGCTGACGTACCTTCGTTTTCTCTTTCGGGTAACGACGGGTCTCGGGACCCTCAACAGGTATGAGCAGGTTCTCAAGATCGTCCGGCAAGGGCGGCCGCGGACCCTTCTCGATGTCGGCGCCTCCCATGGATTGTTCCTTTCCATGTGCTTGAGCGCGGGCATGGACGGATATGGTGTCGAGCCGTCTTCCGAGATTGTCGCGGCGCTGGATGCTTTCAATGGCGGCGGTCGTATCGCCGAGGGAAATTTCCCTGAAACGCGGGGCAAACTGCCGACCTACGACGTGATCACGTTCATTGCCGTGATGATCTGCTTCGCCTATCCCTCGCGTTCGTTCTTTGCCACATGTCGCCAGGCCTTGAACGAACGCGGCCGGTTGATCATCCACGACTACAATCCGGCATTGGCGTCGGTCGATACGTTGACGCACAGCGTGCTGGGTGGGCCGGTATGGCTGAGTTTTTACTCGCCGAAGTTTATGCAGCGGGTCTGCCGGGATGTCGGGTTTTCGAGCTTCGAAATGTTTTCCGACCACCTGGACGGCGAAAAATCGATCTATGTACTGACGGCATGATTTCCTCAATACCATGACCAGTTTTCAGAAAAGATTCAGGAGAATTTGATGGCAGGTAAGGTTGCTCTCATTACCGGCACGACCGGTCAGGACGGAGCGTTATTGGCGGAATTTCTCCTCAAGAAGGGCTACATCGTCCATGGCGTGGTGCGGCGCTCCTCAACGTTCAACACCAAGCGAATCGACCATTTGTACGTCGACCGTCACAGCAAGGGCGTTCGCCTGTTTCTTCACTATGGCGATATGACCGACGCGACCAACCTGATCAGGCTGGTGCAAGAAACGCAGCCGGACGAAATCTACAACCTGGCCGCTCAAAGCCACGTGCAAGTCAGTTTCGAGACGGCGGAATACACCGCCAATGCGGACGGATTGGGAACGCTGCGGTTGCTGGAAGCGATCCGGATCCTGGGCATCGAGAAATCGACGCGGTTTTATCAGGCGTCGACATCCGAACTCTACGGCGGTGTCGGCAAAACGCCGCAAAACGAGCAGACCCCTTTCTGCCCGCGAAGCCCCTACGCGGCGGCCAAGCTCTACGCCTATTGGATCACGGTCAACTACCGCGAGGCATATGGAATCTTCGGCTCGAACGGTATTCTTTATAACCACGAAGGCCCGACCCGGGGCGAGACCTTCGTGACCCGGAAGATCACCAGGGCGGTCGCCGCCATCCAAATGGGCCTGCAGGACAAGCTCTATATTGGAAACTTGGACGCCTACCGCGATTGGGGAAACGCCAGGGACTATGTCGACGGCATGTGGAGAATCCTGCAGCACAACGAACCCGACGACTTCGTGTTGGCCACCGGTGAGACCCATAGCGTGCGCGAATTCGTCGAGAAGTCCTTCGCCATCGTTGGACGCACGATCGCCTGGCAGGGGTCGGGCGAGAACGAGATCGGCATTGATGCCAAAACCAATGAAACCCTTGTCGTCGTCGATCCGATGTACTTTCGGCCGACGGAAGTGAATGTCCTTCAGGGCGATGCTTCGAAAGCCAAGCGTCTGTTGGGGTGGTCGCATAAGACAAGCTTTGAGGCTTTGGTTCAGGAGATGGTCGAAAGCGACTTGCAAGCGGCAAGGGAAGCGGCATCGAACGGCGGCTGATAATTGTTCACCCGATGGACCGGACACAGAGATTGTTGAGTGCCGCGATTGTCGGCCTGGGACAGGCGGGCTCGCGGTTCGACGAGGAACCGCGACCTTGCGTCTGGTCTCACGCGGGGGCTTATCTTGCCTTGCCGGAGACATACCGCCTGCTCGGTGGCGCCGATCCAAATTCGGAAAACCGAGAAAGGTTTTTCCGGCGCGGCCCCGATCTGGAGGTTTTTGCCGACGCGGCAACCATGATGGAGCGATTGAAACCGGATGTCGTCAGCCTGTGCACACCGCCGACCGGCCGCGATGCACTATTGGCGTCGATGCTCGCCGCGCACACGCCCAGATGCGTGGTGATCGAGAAACCGGTTGCCCGGACGCCCGACGCGCGGACCCAAATTCTGGATCTCTGCAAACGCCACGGCGTGTCGGCCTTGGTTCACTACAATCGCCGATATGCCGACGTCTATCGCGACCTTCGCGGCAAAATCGCCGACGGATATGTGGGGCGCCCCGTTTCAATCACGATCTCGGCCCCGAATCGGCTGTGGTCGGTGCAAAGCCACGCCGTCGATCTGCTGCTTTTCCTGGCCGGTGAAAAACCGGCGCTGACAAGTGCCATGGCGCTGCCGGCGCTGACGGAAGATGGCGAAGGCGCCTGTGATCTGCTGGCACGGTTTCCATCCGGCATCGCCGGCAGGGTTCTGGTGACGGGGTTCAAGTCCGCCTTGGTTTTCGAAGTCGATGTCCTGGGTGCCGAAGGCCGGCTGACGATAACCGACTTCGGCCGCACCGTGACTGCGCGGCGATTCGAGCCTTCGCAGGAATATACCGGCTATCGGGAATTGGCGGCGCCGCAAAGCATCGGCGCGGATATCGAGCCCAATTCTACCTTTCTTCGTTGCATTGCCGATGCCGCCGCCCTCGCGCACGGAGGCGATCCGACGGTGGCAAGCTTGATCGACGCGCTGGCGAGCGAAGCGCTATTGACGGAAATGGAAGGCGCGGGTTGAGACCATCCGATCGAATCTCGTACCAATCGAAGACACCAAACAGGAAGATGAACTCATGACCGAAGAACTGGCAATTTTGGGCGGTCCGAAGCTGAGGACCGCGCCCTTCACGGTGGAACCGATGATCGACGAGGACGAGGAGGCGTTCGTTCTTGAGGCCATCCGCGAGCGCAATTTCTCACGCTATATCGGCGTGGCGGTCGAACGCGAGGTTCTCGAAATGCCCAGCGCCGAAGCCGCAGCGCTCGACGACTACTGGCACTTTCTGGGCGGGCCCAACGTGCGGCACTTTGCCGCCGAGTTCGCTGCCCGGATGGACGTGCCCTATGCCATTCCCGTTACTTCAGCGACGGCCGGGCTGGGCATCGCGCTTGCCGCCGCCGGGGTCGGACCGGGCGACGAGGTCATTTTGCCGGCGCTGTCGTTCAGCGCCACGGCCAATGCCGTGCTGATGTTCGGTTCCATTCCGGTGTTCGTGGATGTCGACCCGGACACCTTCTGCATGGACCCCGAGCAGGTCGAGAAAGCCATTTCTCCGCGCACGCGGGCGCTGTTGCCGGTTCATCTTACCGGCAACGTATCGGACATGGACGCGCTGCTCGCCATCGCCGAAGAACATCAGTTGAAGGTTATCGAGGACGCCGCACAGGCCATCGGCGGGAAATGGGGGAACCGGCATACCGGCGCGCTCGGCGATGCCGGGGTGTTCAGCTTTCAACAATCGAAAAACATCATGACCGGCGAAGGCGGCATGATCATCACCTCCAATCCCGATATCGCGGCGCGCGCGCGGCGCATCCTCAATCATGGGGAGCTGACGTTTGCCGACGATTGCACGGACGAAGAATTGGCCAATGTCATCGGGTTCAATTTCCGCATGCCGGAGCTTTGCGCCGCCTTGGGCCGGGCGCAATTGAAGAAGCTTGATGCGGTGAACCAATGGCGAACAGACAATGCCAATGTCCTGTATGAAGAACTCTCCGGCATCGAGGGCATTGTCTTGCCGCCGCGCCAGCAGTTTGAGATCGAAAAGGCCCAGCCCGTGCCGCACTTCTTCGTCGCGCTGTTCGATGCCGAGGCCGCCGGCATGAGCCGCGACTTGTTCGTCGCCGCGCTTCGCGAAGAGGGCATTCCCATCGGCACCGGCTACACGCGAACGCTTTACGGCGCACCCTTGTACCAGCGCCGCATCGCTTACGGCCGTGACGGCTACCCCTGGAACCAGGGCGGCGAAGAGAGCCCGATTACCTATCCGAAGGGCTTGTGCCCGGTGGCCGAGGCATTGCTTGAAGACCGTTTTCTGTGGCTGTATCACATCGCCTATTCTTCCACCAAGGAAGACATGCGAGACGTGGCGGCGGCGGTGCGGAAGGTCATGGCGAACCGCGACGCCCTGGTCGCGGCGGAGCCTCGCTTGCGAGACAAGCTCGGCGGCCACAGCAGCGGGCGCATCGGCGTGGCGCCCCAGCAGCTGAAGAAAGGCTAGTCGAATTATGCGTGCCCTTGGCGTCATCCAGGCCCGTGGCGGCTCGAAACGACTGCCGCGCAAGAATGTCATGAAACTCAACGGCGTGCCGTTGATTGCCTATGCCGTGCGCGCGGCGGCCGCGGCATCGTCGCTTGACCGCGTGATCGTCAGCACCGAAGACGATGAAATCGCCGCGATCGCCAGGGAGTATGGTGGTGACGTGCCGTTCAAGCGGCCGCTCGAACTGGCCGCCGACTACGCCGACGATGAGAGCATTATTGAGCATGCACTGACGTTTTGCGAACAACAGGACGGCGCGCCCTATGACGTCGTTGTAAAGTTGCACCCGACGACGCCGTTCCTTCAGCCAGATCACATTGACGCATGTGTCGAGCGTCTGCGGCGGGAGCCGGAGGTAAACTGCTGCTTCACGGTCTCCCACGTTACCGAACCGCCGCAATGGATGTTTCTGCCGGCCAGCGACGACGGCGAACCGACGCTGATGCTGGGAGGCAAGATCGATGGCGAGCGGAGCCACACCCAATTGCTCGACCGGGTTCTCATCCCGAATGGCGGTGCCTACGCAATCCGCGTTTCGGCATTTCGAGAACAGCGGCGCGTGTTTTCGGATCCCCTGCGCCTTGTCGTCATGGACGAAGCGCATTCGGTTGATATAGATACTGAGCTCGATTTTATGTTTGCCGAAGCCGTAGGGCGGAAATACGAATTCACGCCGATTGAAACGAGCCGAAAATAACGACGCCTGAACGGACCCCCCAATGACATTAGACAGCACATATTTGCTCGGCTTTACCAATGTCGCCAACTCGGAGGCGGCTGCGGCCATGCTGCAGATCCCGAAGGACGGCGGCGAGATCAAATATATCTGCATCGATGAGGAAAGGCTGTCACGCCAAAAGCATTCATATAGCTTCCCCCTGCGTGCGATCGACTATTGTCTTGAGGGTTTCGGTCTCGAATCCCTGCATCAGGTCGACCATATCTTTACCGACCACGGATCGTTCCGGCGCTTTCTCGTCAGCACGCCGTCCTATCGGCGGATCGAGCACGACTACCTGAAACTGAAGCTTGATTTCCCGCGCGAGCGGATTCACATCGTCGATCACCACGACGCCCACGCCGCTTCGGCTTTTTATCCTTCGGGGTTCGACGAAGCCGCGGTCTTGGTGGTCGACGGCTTCGGCTCCGGTCTGAACACCCAAAGCCTTTACCATATGAGAGGCTTGGAGATGACCGAAATTGAGAGAGGCCACGATTGGGGCATCGGCGCCCTGTATGCGCTGATAACGCGCGGTGTGCTTCCCTATGGGCCGGAGAAAGGGTTCGGCAAGGTCATGGGCCTAGCACCCTATGGCCGTGACATGCCGGGCCCCGTTCTCGAATTCAACCCGCGGGACGTTGGGTTGACCACCGACTATTCTGGATTTTTCTCGCGTTTGCCGATCGCCAGATTGCAGACCGATATCCGACAGTGCCAGGACCGCGAAGCGGTGCTTGAACCCTATTTCGCCAGAGCCGCCTACGATGTGCAAAAGGAATGCGAGCGCCAAATCGTCCGGATGGCTGCCTATGCTTATGAAAAGACAGGCTGCGATGCCATATGCCTAGCCGGCGGCACCATGCTGAATGGTATCGCCAACGCACAAATTCTCGAACAGACCCCGATCAACCGGATTTGGATTCAGCCCGCGGCTTCCGATACCGGCGGGCCGTTCGGGATGGTTCTCAACGGTTACTATCAGGTATTGGCCAAGCAGTTGCCGAAAAGCAGCGTGGCGACGGTGCGCATGCCGCATGCCTACACCGGACGGTCCTATCCGCGCAACGAAACCCAGGCCCTGCTCGAGCGATATGGCATCGCCCATCGCGAGGCCGCGCCCGAAGAGGTGGCGGGCCTTTTGGCCGACGGGAAAGTCTGCGCCTGGTTCGAGGGCGGCGCCGAATACGGCCCGCGCGCGCTCGGCCACCGTTCGATCAATGCCGATCCGCGCTCGAAGTCCATGTGGGAGCACCTCAATACCGCCGTGAAATTCCGCGAGGGCTACCGCCCCTACGCGCCGAGCGTGCTGGCGGAACACGCGAAGGATTGGTTGCAGCTCAGAACCGACAGCCCGTTCATGCTCATGGTGGTCGAGGTCAAGGAGGATAAGCGCGGGCTGATCGAGGCGGTGACTCACATCGACCACACCACGCGGCCGCAAACCGTGACCGCCGGGGAGAACCCCAACTATCACCGGATGATTTCCGCTTTCTACGAAAAGACCGGTGTGCCGATGGTTCTCAATACGTCCTTCAACGTCAACAAGGAACCGATCGTCGAGTCGCCGGCGGATGCGTTGGTCTGCGCCTTGGGGACCTCCATCGACTATCTCTATCTCGATGGCCTTTTGGTGCATGCCGCGGAATACAGGGATGCCGGTCTCCTCAATCGGATTCTCGAAGACAGGCGCCAGACCATCGACGCAAACTGGGTGAAGGTCCGCGACCGCCACCTGCGCGATTACGACGTCGCCGAACGTGATGCCTATCTCGTGGAAGAGAATAAGATCGCCGAATGGTACAGGGACTACCGCGCCAAGTACGAACTGGAACGCGCAATGGCGGATTGGCGCGATCATGGCAAGCGCATCCTGATCGTTGGGACGCGGCTCCATACGGCGTGTCTGTTTCTCTATATACCGGATTTCCCGCTGCTCGATGTCGCGGGTTTCGTTGCTATGGACGACCTGCCCGGCGAAACCGGCGAGTTCGGCGCATTTTTGGAGACCCGATTGCAGGATGTGGACTGGACGGATATCGACAGCGTTTTGGTTTCCTCGCACGAATATCAGAACGAGGCGGCGGCCAGGGTTTCGTCCGCCAATCCGGATATCGAAATCGTCAAGATCTACGACACCGCCTGTGACAGCCTGCTCTACGTATTGCCCGGCAGGTGGCCGGTGATGAACCCGGCGGCGGCCCAGGAAAAAGGCGTGGCGTTGACCCGCAAGGCGGCGCGCAGCGCCACGTCGATCGATTTCGACTTCGACGCCGGCGAGGTCGATATCTCTGAACGCTACGGTTTTGCCGTTGCCTACCGGACACCGATGCCCGGCCTACCCGGCGCCGTCGGTCCGCAAACGCTGGACAGTCACCTTCAAGTGATTTCGCAGAGCTTCTCGTTTGCGACGTTCGATCAGTTGTTCGATCCAGAGGCCGATCTCGATGAGAGCAGTGCGCTGATCTCCTTCGACGGCGGCTACAAGAGTTTCGTCACCGAAATGCTGCCGGTTTTGACTGCGCGCTCGGCGCCCGCGACGCTATTCGTTGCCGGGGCGTCGGTCGAACAGGGCGAAGTCCTGTTGTTCGATAAGTTGGCGATGTTGATGGAGCGCCACGGAGCCGCCGCCCTGTCGAAAGCGTTGAACGAGTATAGCGAAGCGCGCGGGACGGTTCTCGAGAATCCGCAATCGTTTGGCTTTGACGCTCTGATACCGAATGTGAATGCCGCGGCGCAGGATGTCTGGAAGCAGGTCATCGCCGCGATGCCTCCCGCCGAGGCGCGAAAGGCGCTCGATCCCCTGTTCGCCGGCAGTTTCGGAGATGAGAAAACCGTGGCCAGGGAAATCTACCTTTCTGCCGACGACCTGAAGAGATGTATCGATGGCGGTGTTTCCATCGGCTTGCTGCCATACAGGAGCGCCCTGCTGAGCCGGCTTGCGCTGGCTGATCAGGAACGTGAAATCCGCAGCTCCGCCGAGGCCGTGAACCGGGCCACGGGTGGGCGGCAGGATGGTGTCCTCAGTGTACCCTTCGGCACGACGGGGACCTGGAACAATACGACAAAGAGGGCGGCCAAGGCGTGCGGGCTCAAAGGCGCGGTCGTTCTCGGTGAGAGGATCATCAAGCCCGCCGACATCAAGGGCCGTTGGGAATTGCCCCGCCTGGCCCCAACGACGCTGTTCGATTCCGACGGAAAGATTATCGGGGAAAACCTGCTCGGGCTTGGCGGGCGGGAATAGGAGACGATCCATGGCCATGGATATCAAAGATCTCGTCGGCCCCGACCGAAGCTGTTTGCTGATCGCCGAGGCGGGCGTCAACCACAACGGTGATATGGGGCTCGCCCATGACCTGATCGACGCTGCGCTCGAGGCAGGAGCCAACGCCGTCAAGTTTCAGGCCTTTGTTACCGAAGAAATCGTCACCGCCCGGGCGACCAAGGCGGCCTATCAAAAAGACACCACCGGGTCGGGTGACCAGTTCGAGATGTTGAAGGCATTGGAGTTGTCCGCCGAGCAGCAGGCGGAACTGAAGAGCCACTGCGAACGGATCGGTCTTTTCTATCTTTGCACGCCGTATGATTTCAAAAGCGTCGACATGCTCGGCCGATTGGGAGTCCATGCGTTCAAGGTGGCGTCGACCGACACCAATAACATTCCGCTGTTGCGTCAAGTCGCGAAGACAGGCCTGCCGGCGATATTGTCGACCGGCATGGCGACCTTGTCGGAGGTCGAGGACGCCATTGGCGCCTTGCAGGACGCCCGCCCCGGCCTCTGGCTCGCGCTGTTGCAGTGCACGACGGAGTATCCGGCGCCCGTTGGCGAGTCCAATCTGCGCGTCATGGAGACGTTCCGCCAAGCCTTCGGACTGCCCGTCGGCCTTTCCGATCACACCACGGGCATCGGTGTCGCGCCACTGGCGGTCGCCCTCGGTGCGAATATCGTCGAAAAGCATTTTACGCTCGATCGTTCCATGGCCGGGCCCGATCACGCGGCCTCGCTCGATCCGTCGGGTTTCAAGGATTTGGTGGCGGCGGTGCGAGACGCCGAGGCGGCATTGGGCGATGGGCGCAAGGAAGTGACCCCGTCGGAATCGAAGAACAAGGTCCATATGCGAAAAAGTGTCGTGGCAAACCAAGACATAGCCGCCGGGACCGCGATCAAGCCCGAACACCTTGCCTGCAAGCGTCCCGGAGACGGGCTTGAGCCCGCATGGTTTGACAAAATCGTCGGACGTGTTGCACTCCGGGATATTGAAAAAGACCAGCAGATATCGCTCGCGGACGTTCAATGGTAACCGCAGCCGCCGAGAGACGGTTAATCATCCTGGGTGCCGGTGGGCATGCGCGTGTCGTCAGCAGTATCGCGGCGCAAACCCCAGACCTGCAATTGGTCGGCGTCGCCGATTGTTCCGAAGCCAGCCTTGGCGAGAAAATCGGGGCCACCGAGGTCGTCGGTACATATGCCGATTTGGAAAAATGGAAAGCGTCCGGAGTGACGCATGTCGCCGTGGCGCTCGGTGACAACGTAGAGCGCCGGCGGCTGTTGGCGGAGGCCGAACGCCAAGGCTTCATCGCTGCGACACTAATTCATCCGAGCGCGATCATTGAAACGAATGCTGTTATCGGTGCCGGCTCTGTGGTTTGCGCCGGCGCCATCCTTTGCGCGGAAGTCCGCATCGGCAAAGGCGCGATCATCAATACCGGCGTGATCGTGGACCACGAAACGATTATCGGGGATTATGGCCAAATCTCGCCGGGCTGCCGACTGGCCGGAAGAGTGACGGTCGGCGAAGGTGCATTCATCGGAACGGGGGCGATCATTTTGCCAAGCGTAACGGTCGGTTCATACTCTGTCGTCGGCGCCGGCGCCGTTGTCATCGAGGACGTCCCGCAAAAGGCCACGGTGGTTGGCATTCCTGCAAAGCCGAAATCATCATGAAACTCGATTCTGTTTTCGTTTCCACCGGAGCGTTTCCGAGTCGCGATGTCGGGGATATTCTTCAGCTGGCGCGGGAATGGGGCGTGTCCCGTGTCGAGTTGAGCTCCGACGTTTGCTACCGCGCCGACAATCTTGAAATCGTACGGCGCAAGGGGGAAGACTTCCGTTTCCTGGTTCACAACTATTTCCCCGCGCCGGAGCAGCCTTTTGTCTTGAATCTCGCGTCTTCCGACGCGGAAAGCCTTGAGCGAAGCCGGATGCATTGTCTTCAGGCATTGCAGTTGTCGGCAGAGCTGGAGGCGCCGTTTTTCGCTGCCCATGCAGGATTTGCCATCCAGCCACGCCCGGACCAGCTGGGGCGGCCGCTGCAAGGTGAGGCGACGCCGCGGGGGCGTTCCTATCGGATCTTCCTCGATAGCGTCGGAGAGCTCGTGGAGGCCGGCAAGCGTTTGGGCGTCGATTTTCTGATCGAAAACAACGTACTTTCGCCTGGCAATTTGATCGACGGGGGAAACCCCTTTCTGCTGCTTGTGGAAGCCGACGAGATCCAACAGTTTGCCCGCGATATTGGCGATGATTTCGGGCTCTTGCTGGACGTCGCTCACTTGAAGGTTTCGGCGACGACGTTGGAATTCGACCCGGTGACCGCGATGCAGGCGTTGAGCGGCCTGACCCGGGCCTATCATTTGAGCGACAACGATGGTTTCGAGGACCAAAACCGGGCGTTTGACGAGACGGCTTGGTTTCTGCCGTATCTGAAGCCGGATTGCCTTGCCTCGATAGAAGTTTATAAAACAGACAACAACACGATTGGACAGTGCTTCAGGGCGCTGCAGACAAGTAGTGCACATGATTGACAGTATGCTTGTAAACCAGGACGACACCCTGTGGGGCGCCCTGCAGATCATCGACGCCAACAGCATCGGCGTGGCCTTTGCCGTGGATGAGAGCCGGAAACTCACCGGGATCATCACGGACGGCGATATCAGGCGCGGATTGCTGGACGGAAAAAGCCTCGACTGCAAAGTCAGGCTGGTGATGAATGCCAGTTGTGTTTCGCTGCCGATTGGCGCGACCTCGTCGGAAATCTTTTCCAACTTTTCAAATAAAATCCGCATTCTGCCGCTTTTGGATGAGACCGGGCGGCCCGTCGACTTCGCCACGCCGCGTCGGCTGCACAAAATCCCCGTTGCCGAACCGGACATGGGCGGGAATGAGATGCAGTACGTGGAGAAGTGCCTCAACGACAACTGGATTTCGTCCCAGGGGCCGTTCGTCAAAGAGTTCGAGACCAAATTTTCCGAACAGGTCGGTGTCGCCAATGCGATCTCGACAAGCAGCGGCACGACAGCGCTGCATCTCGGCCTCGCAGCATTGGGGATCGGCCCGGGCGACGAGGTTATCCTGCCGAGCCTCACGTTTGCCGCCTCCATCAATGCCATCCTTTATACCGGCGCGACCCCGGTGTTGGTCGATGTCGAGCCCGATACCTGGAACATCGATCCCGACGAAATCGCCAGGGCGATTACCGATCGGACCAAGGCGGTGATGGTCGTCCATCTTTATGGACAGCCTGCCAGAATGGATAAGATCAAGGACATCCTCCGCGGACGCGATATCTTTCTCATCGAAGATGCCGCCGAAGCCTTGGGGGCGATCTACAAAGGAGAGCCGGTTGGTTCGTTCGGCGATGTTGCGGCGTTCAGTTTCTTCGGAAACAAGATCATCACCACCGGCGAGGGCGGGATGTTGATGGTGCGCGACCCGGAGGTGGCTGCCCGAGCGAGGATTCTGCGCGATCACGGCATGAATCCAAAGCGCAAATACTGGCACGATTGTGTAGGGTTCAATTACCGCCTGACAAACATTCAAGCCGCCATCGGCGTGGCCCAGTTGGAGCGGCTGGATTTCTTTTTGGCTCGAAAGCTGGAGATCGCGGAATCGTACACAACCAAGCTTAAAGACATTGAGGGATTTCAATTCCCGGTGAAGCTTCCCGAAAGCCGGAATATGTACTGGCTGTTTTCCGTCGTCTTGGACAGCCGGAAAACGGGTATCAGCAGAGATGAATTGATTGATGCCATGCTGCGTGGCGGTATCGAAACGCGCCCCGTTTTCCCACCGCTCCACAAGATGCCGCCCTATCTGGAATATGCCAGTCGACCGGTCCTGCCCGTATCGGAACATTTGGCGTATAACGGTTTATCGTTGCCGTCGTCTCCAAACATGACAATAGAGGCGATCAATGATATCGAGGAATTCATTAAACATGTGCTGAATGTCAGGAATTTTAAGATCACCCACCAAAACGAAGTACTCAAAGGAGAAGACACATGAGTCAGTATCTGCAAGGCAATTTCAAAGTTAAGAACGATGTCGAAACGATGCCGGAAGCCAACGATGATTCGGACACCGGAAAGTTCGAGCGCGAGGCCATGAAACGGCTCGGTGGATCGATTACGTTCGTGGCGCGCAACAAATTCGTCTGGGATGGCGACGACGCCAAGTTGTCCTGAGTACCGGTGGAATTGGCGGTGTCGCTCCGAGAAGTCGGAATGATATCCAAATATGAGTGATTACAGTTCGACGATCGTATCGGAATTGGCTGAACTCACGCTGGAAAGCGTGTCCCAAGTCGCGGTCGAGCACGCTGAAATTAATCAGCATTGGATCGACCATGACCGGACGATTGCGGATTTGGCCAAATCCGATCTGGCGGGCAAGAATGCGGCGATCGTGATCGCCGCCGGCCCCAGCCTGCATCGCCACGACACCGCCCGGATGATTAAAGACTCGGGCTTCACGGGGGTGATCATTGCCACTGAATCCTCGATGTCATGGTGCCTTCGAAACGATATCGTCCCCCATCTCACGGTGACGCTCGATCCTCACCCGAAACGCATCGTCCGATGGTTCGGAGACCCGGAGTTGAGTGTCAGTGACATGGCGGAAGACGATTATTTCGCGCGCCAAGACTTCGACCCCGCTTTCCAGTCTGATGACCTGGCGTTCAACCGCGAACTGATCGAACTGGTCAATCGACACGGGCCGAAAATGAAAATCGCCATTGCAAGTTGCGCTTCGTCGGCGGTTGTCGAAAGGGCAATTCAGGCCGGCATGGACCGGTACTGGTGGAACCCGATTTACGACGACTTCGATATTGATGGCGGCTTGACCCGGCGCCTGCATGAGAGGAACAAGTTGCCGTGCCTGAATGCGGGAGGGAACGTGGGGTCCGCCTGTTGGGTGTTCGCGCACGCCGTGCTGGGCGTCAAGCATGTGGCTTTGCTTGGCATGGACCTTTCCTACTACGGCGAAACGAGCTACCGCGAGACGCAAAAGTATTACGAGTTGATCGATCTCGTCGGCGAGGAAAACCTGTCCGAGATCTTCACGCACATTCACAATCCCTATGTCGATCGTGAGTTTTTCACCGACCCGACTTTCCTCTGGTACCGCGATGCCTTTTTGCAAATGGCGCAATGGGCAAGCGAGAGCGGTGTTGTGACCTACAATTGCACGGGCGGCGGCGTGCTTTTTGGCGATGCTATCGAGTTTGTACCGTTCGAAGATTTCCTGGCCGCGATCGGCTGACATGGTCAAGACATTCCTATCCGGAAACTATGCACTGCCGAAACCTGCGGGTGATAAACCCGCGACCGCCGATCAGGCATCGGGGCCGGCGAAGGAAAAACCGCCCTTGATTCAAAACAAACGGCACCCACCTGATCTAAAGGCAAGTGGTGGGTTTTGGGCGAAAGATCGTTAACCCCACGACATAACGCGTCGTAAATGAATTTAATCCGTCGACCGCCTGTCGGTCGTCAACGCAGTTGGGTGACCAAATGGCAAAGATTCTCTTCATCAATCCCGTCATTCGCCAGGAAGACCTGCCACGGCATGTTCCCTATGGGATCGCGCTGCTTGTCGCTGTCGCGGAGAGATCTGGCCACCAGGTCCAGGTGTTCGATGCGAACGCCTGGCGGGTCGACGACGAAACGATGATCCAGGTGATGCTGGCCGACGACTGGGACGCCATCGCCGCCGGCGGCATCACCACGGCCTACAATTCGCTGAAGAAGATTTTCGCGTTCGCCAAGACCCACGCGCCGCAAGCCGTGACCATCGCTGGCGGCGGATTTTTGACCAGCATGCCGCGCGACATCATGGATCTGATCCCGCAAATCGATGTTGGCGTGATCGGCGAAGGATTTGTGACCCTACCCGAATTGCTGTCCGCCATCGATGCTGGCAACCGCGATTTCAGTAAAATCAATGGCGTGATCTTTCGCGGCGAATCCGCCGTTCATTACTCGCCGCCGCGCCCGCTGCTCGCCGATCTCGACACGTTGCCTTTTCCGGCCTGGGAGTACTTCCCGCTTGAGGAGGTCTACTTCCCGAATTCGTCGATCGTTCTGTCGGAGGAGAGCTTCGGGTCGAAGCGGCGCCTGGACATCAACACGAGCTATGGGTGCTCGCTGATTTGCCGGTTCTGTTTCCACTTGGGGACCGCCGGCGACATGACCTATACCACCCGCGAGGACGGCGAACAGGATGTGCTTTTCGACGCGCCGGGCAACCATACGCGGCATATCCGCTACCACAGCCCCCGCTATATCGTCGATATGGTGAAGTACATGGTCGATCGTTTTCAGGTCGATTTCGTGTCCTTCCTGGACGAAAACCTGATGACCATGGACGTTTTCTCCAAGCGGACATGGCTGAACGAAATATGCCGTTTGTGGATCGAGGAGGGCCTGCAACCGCCGGAACGCGCGGAACCCGGTTCAAACATCGAGCCATACGGTCACGGCAACGGGGTCTATTGGGGCGGGACCAGCCATGCGTCCCTATGCACCCCGGAAGTGCTGAAAACGATGTACAAGGCCGGCTGCAGCTATCTGGATTACGGCTGGGAATCGTTCTCCAGGCAAATTTTGAAAACGATCGGCAAAGGTGCAACGCCAGAGAACAACAAGCGCTCTTACTATTGGACGATGGAATCGGGCATTCGCCCGATCCCGAATCAGATGATGGGCTTCCCGACCGAGGATTTCGACAGCCTGCGCGACAGCATGAAGGCGTGGGAAGAACTGGGTATCATTACCCGCCCGCACGTTGCCACGCCCTACCCCGGCAGCGAATGGTTCCTGATCTATCGGGACAAGATCATGGCGCAGTACGACAATGACATGGATCGGTTTCTGTCGGAACTGGGTGATGCCACCGATATCACTGCGGTAATTTCGGAAAACTTCAATGCCGTCGAGTTGTACGGCTTGCGCGAGCTCATGGTGCGCGGAGACTATGACCGCATCCAAGCCTTTGAAGACGAGTGGCGCAAGTTGAAAGGCGACCCCAGCGAAGGTATCGCTCGTGGCCGACAGCGAATGGGCCTGAAGTAAATCTCATAGTCCTGTCGTCGGACGCCCGGGGGCCCCGCCAAAATACCGGTAGAAAAAATGCGTGAAGAAGACATCCGCCCGCGCGCGCTGCTGAACGAATATCTTCGGCTGTCGGCGGAAGATGCCGAACGGTTCTTTCCCGATCCGGCGCTCCTGGAACGGGACGTGTGTCCCGGCTGCGGAAGCGAGCAGGCCGAGGCCAAATTCATCAAGAACGGATTCTCCTACGTCGCTTGCACAGCCTGCCGCACGCTTTACGCCAATCCCCGTCCGACGCCCGATCAATTGTCGGCGTTCTATCGCGACAGCCGCTCGGCCCGGTTTTGGGCAAAGACGTTCTTTCCGGCGGTTGCCGAGGTGCGCCGCCGCGAGATTTTCGCGCCGCGTGCGGCACGTGCTTTGGCTTTGGCGCAAGAGTTCGGCCCGCCGCCGCAAACGGTCGTCGACGTGGGAGCCGGGATCGGCCTGTTTTTGCATGAACTGCAGCGGCTCGCCCCGGCGTTGCATTTGCGCGCCGTGGAGCCGGGGTTGGATGCGGCGGAGAGTTGCCGTGACATCGGCATCAAGGTCTACGAAGGTTTCGCCGACGAAGCGGCACGGCAACCGGGATGGGCGGCAAGTGCCGATCTGGCAACCTGTTTCGAGGTGATCGAACATTTGGCGGTGCCGGAACACCTAGTGCGTGCCCTCGGCGCCCTGGTCAGGCCCGGCGGCCTGGTTCTGGTCTCCGGCCTGTGTGGCGACGGGTTCGACATTCAGCAGCTCGGCGAAAAATCCAATGCCGTGTCGCCGCCGCATCACCTCACCTTCTTGAGCCAGGCGGGGGTGCGGGCGATGGTCGCGCGAGCCGGCCTGCAATTGCTGTCGTTCGAAACGCCGGGCAAGCTCGACGTGGAAATCGTGCGCAAGGCCTTGTTGGCGGACGACGCGCTGATTTCCGACCCTGATCTTCGGCACTTGCTTCTTGATGCGGACGAGGCCGCGCGTGTGGAATTCCAGGCATCGCTTGTCGACGCCAAAAAATCTTCGCACATGTGGTTCCTGGCGCGCCGCCCAGCCTGATCATGCCTGTCCTGTTGCATCGGTCCGACGATCTTCTCGCAGCTTTCGATCGATGGGCGACTCTGGATGAGGCGGCCTGCCCGGCACTCGATAGCGCCCGCCGGGTCGAGGGTCTGGGGGCCGAGCTGGAAGCGGCGTTCGAAACAGAGGCCGGGAATTGGCTCGACTTGGCCCGAACCTTGGGGCGCGATGCGTCGGCGGTTCTGGCCCATGCGCCCAGCGCCGCCGCCAACGTCTCCGATCTGGGGTTGATGATGGCCTGGACGCGATTGGTCCGCGCCTGGGGCCGGCAGCCCGCGACCACGTTGTTCGTTTGCGACGACCCTTGGATGTTCCGACATCTGATGCAATGCGACGGCGTCGTGGCCGGGGGCAAACCACCGCTGACCGGGCGGCGCCTGGCGCTCTGGCTGCGGGGGTATGCGGCGCGATCCAGGGTCGCCTTGCGGATGGCGCGCAACGCTTTGGCATGGCGGCCTCTCCGGCGAAGACTTGGGGCCGGCGACGCGGTGTTGCTGGTGTATGGCCATCCGAGCAGCACCGCGGACGGTTTCGATGGGTATTTCGGCGACCTGATGCGGCAAATGCCGAAACTCAAGCGCGCCCTGCATGTCGACGGAAGCGCCACCGTCGCCCGAAGCCTCTGCCGTGACGGGCGGACCCTGTCGCTGCACGCTTTCGGCAATCCGCTGAAGGCACTGGCGCTCATTTTCGCCAAATGGCGCCCTAGCGCGGAGCACCGGCAAGGTACCCAGGGTTGGCTGGTCCGCCGGGCCGCGGCGATGGAGGGCGGCAGTGGACAGGCCGCCATGGTCGCCTGGCAGGATCATTGCCAGGGCGAATGGTTGAAGTCCGCGCCCCCGGCCGTAGTCGCCTGGCCGTGGGAGAACCACGGATGGGAGCGTGCCCTCGCCCGCCGCCTCCGTGCGCTGGGCGTTAACGGCGTCGGCTATCAGCATTCCGTCGTTGGCCGCCAAATGCTCAATTACGGCCCTGGCTCCAACCCCGACGGCGCCGAAAGCCTGCCGCAACGCATCTTAACGGCAGGCGAGGCGACCCTGAAACGCCTGATGGCCATGGGCGTGCCGCAAGCGCGTCTGACGGTGGCCGGCAGCCTGCGATTCCCGCGCGCGGCGTCCGTCGCCCACGACCCGGACGGGCCGGTTTATGTCGCCCTGCCGTTCGATCCGGCCATTTGCCGGCAAATGATCGCGGCCTGCCGGCAAGTCCGGGGCCGACGGTTCCTGGTCAAGGCCCATCCCATGTACCCGTTCGATCTGCCGGCCGATGCCGAGATCGCGCGAACGGAGAAAACGCTCGATCAATGCGAGAGCCTGTCCTGCGTACTTTACGCGGCGACGACGGTCGGCTTGGAGGCGGTGCTGGCGGGCTTGCCGACCCTGCGGTTTCAGCCCCATGACCGCATCGCCATGGATATTCTGCCTGACCACGTGAACGTCCCGGCGGTCTCCGCCGAGGGCTTGCAAGATGCATTGGAAAAACCAACAAAGCCGGGTATTTTTGCCACCCAATCGCTTTTCGGCCCGGTGGCGATGGGCATTTGGCAGGAGTTGCTGACAACGCATGACTGACACCCAGACACCCGAGGCCGCCCGCCCCATCGACTTGCGCGCCCGGCTCAAGGCCGGCAAGGCCTGCGTCGGGGCCTGGCAGACGGTGCCGTCGGCCAAGGTCACCGAAGCGATGGCGTCGCGGGGGTTCCACTGGCTGGCGGTGGATCTCGAACACAGCGCTATGTCCCTGGAAACGGTCGAGGCCTGCTTTATCGCGGCGGAACGGTACGGCGTGGCCCCCATGGCCCGCCTTCCCAACGCCGATCCCTACATGGCCCGGCGCTTGTTGGACACGGGGGCCGCGGGGTTGATCGTGCCGTCGGTTGAAGACCCCGACGCTTTCGCGGCGTTCGCCGCGCATTGCGTGTATGGCGAAAAGCGCGGTGTCGGCCTGTCCAGGTGCAACGCATACGGCGATACGTTCGAGCCCTATTTCAATGATTTCCAACCCGTCCTGGTGGCGCAGATCGAGACTCGGAAAGGCACTGAGGCAGCGGACGCCTTGGCGGCCATGGCGACAGTGGACGCGCTGTTTTTAGGTCCCTATGACCTTTCCGTCGATCTCGGCACGCCCGGCGATTTTACGTCGACGGCATTCACGCAAGCCGCCCAGCAGGTGCGCGAGGCTTGCGCCAAGCATGGCAAGGTCATCGGCATCCACCAGATCGAGTCCGACGACGAAGCGCTGGCGGCGAAAGCTGCCGAAGGTTACGGGTTCATCGCCTACGCCACGGATATTCTTGCCATGCGCCATGCGCTTGGCTATCCGGCACGAACCGTGGACCCGGAATGACCCGCGCCGTCTGCGTGATACCGGCCCGCATGGGCTCCAGCCGCTTTCCCGGCAAGCCCATGGAAACGCTGCTCGGCTTGCCGATGATCGAGCACATCCGGCGCCGCTGCACGCTGCACGAGGGGTTCGAACGCGTCGTCGTCGCCACCTGTGACGAGGTAATTTACGACGCGGTCGTGGCTAACGGCGGCGAAGCGGTGATGACCGCGGATACCCATGAACGCTGCACGGACCGTGTCGAGGAGGCCATTGCCAATATGGACCTGGGCCTCGACGACGACGACCTAGTGGTCATGGTCCAGGGTGACGAAATCATGGTGTCGCCCGAGATGCTGGCTGAAATGGTGGCGGTTTACGAAAGGACGGGCTCGCCGGTGATTAACCTCGTCTCGCGCCTGTACCGGACCGCGGACCACGACGATCCCAATACGGTCAAGGCGGTGTTCACCGAGGCAGGCCGCGCGCTGTTGTTCTCCCGCGCGCCCATTCCGTCGCGGGCGCGCTCGGACAATCCGCCGATGTTTCAACAAACCGGCGTCATTGCCTTCAAGGTCGCGTTCCTGCACCAGTTCTCCGCCATGCCGCAGACGCCGCTGGAAAAGGCCGAATCGATCGACATGCTGCGCGTGATGGAGCACGGCCTGGCGCTCGATGTGGTGCCGACCGACACGGAGACCATCGGCATCGATACACCGGCCGATTTGGCGCGCGCTGAGGAAATTTTGGCCGACGCCCCCCTGACCCGCCGATATCTGGATGAGGCATAGAAAACTGTGAGCGGCGGCCGTCTTCGCGTCGGGATTGCCGGTTATGGCGTCGTCGGTCGCCGTCGCCGCGATTTCATCGACCGCAATCCACACCTGGAAGTCGTGGCGGTCTGCGACCGAAATTTCGCCGAAACGGGAGCGCTCGACGACGGCGTCCGGTATTTCACCGCCTACCGGCAATTGCTGGATGAACAATTGGATGTCCTGTTCGTCTGCCTGACCAACGATATCGCGCCTGAAGTCACTATTGCCGGCCTGGAATTGGGCCTGCATGTGTTTTGCGAAAAGCCGCCGGGACGGACGGTCGACGACATCGAACGCGTGCGCGAGGCCGAGGCGCAGCAGCCGGGGCTGATCTTGAAGTACGGATTCAACCATCGCTATCACGATTCCGTCCGCGATGCATTGGCGCTGATGCAGGCCGGAGACATGGGCCGGGTGCTGAACATGCGGGGCGTCTACGGTAAGTCCAAGTTCATCAGCTTTGGCGAGGAATCCTCATGGCGGGTCCACCGCGAAACGGCGGGCGGCGGTATCTTGCTAGATCAGGGCATTCACATGGTCGACCTGATGCGCCTGTTCGGCGGCGAGTTCCATGACGTTCACAGCTATGTCTCCAATGACCACTGGGGACATGACGTCGAGGACAACGCCTACGCCCTGATGCGTTCGGACCGCGGCGTCGTGGCCATGCTGCATTCCACCGCGACCCAGTGGCGCCACAGCTTCCGCCTGGAGATCACTTTGCAGAAGGGGGCGCTGCTGCTGTCGGGAATTCTGTCGGGATCGAAAAGCTACGGCGCGGAAACCTTGACCGAAGTGTATCCCGCCGGAGACGACCTGGGCGACCCGCGCGAGGTGACGACGCGCTACAATGTCGACACCTCCTGGGCCGACGAGGTCAATGAATTCGCCAACTGTATTGTCAACGGTGAGCCGGTTCTCAACGGCTCCTCTGCGGATGCGCTCAAGACCATGGAAACCGTCTATCGTATTTACCGGGCCGATGCGGATTGGCAGCAACGCTGGAGACTTTGAAGCCATGCCAGAGGTAAATCCGCTCGGGGGCAAACGCGCATTGGTCACCGGTGCGACCCGTGGGATTGGTCATGCCATCGCCTTGCGCCTGATCGAGGATGGCGCCGAGGTCTTCGCCACCGGAACCCGGCCCGATGGCACGCCGCCGCCGGGCTCGGCGTATTTGGCGGCCGATTTCTCCGATGCCGCCGCCACCGAGGCCTTTGCCGGTCAGGTCGGGGAATTGGATCTTGATATCCTGATCAACAACGCGGGTATTAATAAAATCAATCCGTTTGCCGAAATCAATCCGGAGGATTTTGCCCGCATCCAGCAGGTCAATGTCACCGCGCCGTTTCTTCTTTGTCGCGCGGTGCTGCCGGGCATGCGCGCCAAGGGGTGGGGCCGCATCGTCAACATCAGTTCTGTTTGGGGTAAGGTCGTTAAGGAATACCGTGGCGCCTATGCGACGTCGAAGTTTGCCATCGACGGCATGACCACGGCGCTCGCCGCCGAGGTGGCCGCCGATGGGATTCTGGCCAACTGCGTGGCGCCCGGCTTCATCGACACGGAACTGACCCGCCGGGTGCTCGGACCGGATGGTATTGCCGAGTTGGCGGCGCGGGTCCCCATGCGGCGCTTGGGCCAGGTCGAGGAAATTGCCGAACTCGTGGCCTTTCTGGCTGGCGTCAAAAACACCTATATCAGCGGACAGAACATTGCCATCGATGGCGGGTTTACCCGGGTTTGACGGTGCTGCGCCTCATTCAGAAATTGCTCCACGCTCTTGGGTTGGATAGCCGCTCGATCTATCAGGGGCTTTCGGCACGAAGCGTCGAGGCGGCGGCGCGTGAGCAGGGCCTCATCGAGTTGCGCGAAAACCTTCGCCGGGTGGTTCCCGACGTCTCCGATCAGTACACCGCCCGGACCGACCCGCGGGAATTCGAACGTTACTGGGAACGCAAGATGCGCGGGCAGCAGGCCTTCCAGATCAAGTGCGTGCTGGACGTGCTTGAGAAAATCCCAGGCCAGAACCTGACCCTCGCCGATGTCGGCGACAGTTCGGGTAACCATGGCGCCTACATCAAGGCGCTGGCACAGGAAGGTAAGATCGGTCGGATCGTCGGCGTCAACCTGGACCCGGCGGCAGTCGAGAAGATCAGAGCCAAGGGCGGCGAGGCCATTTTGTGCCGCGCGGAGGATTTGTCGGATCGCGACATCGCCCCCGATCTGTTCGTCAGTTTCGAGATGCTGGAACATCTGACCGACCCTCTGCGGTTCCTGCATTCGCTGTCCGCCAACAGCGATGCGCCGCTGCTGATGTCCGTGCCTTACAGACGCGACAGCCGTTTTGGCGGTAATGGGCTGCGCGCGGCCGACGGCGGGACGACGCCGCTGACGCCCGAATCGGTACATCTGCTGGAGCTTTGTCCCGCGGACTGGAAACTGCTGGCCCGGCTCGGCGGCTATCGTTGCGACGGGAGCTGGATTTACCGTCAGTATCCGCTACATCATCCGTTGCGGCTCATGGCGCCGGTGTGGCGGAAACTGGACTTCGAGGGCTTCGTGGTCTTGTATCTCGTCCCGGACCGCGGCATGGCGGAACGCTACACCGGCTGGTGAGGAAAACGGAACCTGTGAGCGACACCATCGTTATCCAGTCCCACAAGGGACCTTATGAAGCGGCCTTTGTCGAAGATGCCATGCAGCGGCTCGATGGCGACATTCCCGAAGGCACGCATTTCATCATCGACGCCAAGATCGCCGAGCTGTACGCCGGCGAGATGGAAAACATTCTGGCTTCCCCCTCCGTGTTGCTGATCGAGGCGCACGAGAGGAACAAGTCACTCGATAAGTTTCCGGCCTATGTGGATCATCTGGTGGCGCGGAAAATCCGGCGCGATCAAACGCTTGTCGCCATCGGCGGCGGCATCATCCAGGACATTACCTGTTTCCTTGCCGCGACCCTGTTGCGCGGCGTCGAGTGGCGCTTCCTGCCGACCACCCTGTTGGCCCAGTGCGACAGCTGCATCGGGTCGAAAAGCTCGATCAATTCCGGCGATGCGAAAAACATCCTGGGCACCTTCACGCCGCCCAAGCGGGTCGATATCTCCACCCGGTTTCTCGCCACCCTCGATGCGCACGATATCCGCTCCGGCGTGGGCGAGATGCTGAAGGTGCATACCATCGACGGGCCGGCTTCCTTCGATGCCATTGCTGCCGATTTCGATGCCTTGTTCACCGACCCTTCGGTCATGGAAACATATATCCGCGCCAGCCTGCTGGTGAAGAAGGGGTATATCGAAACCGACGAATTCGACCGTGGGATGCGCAACATTTTCAACTACGGCCATTCCTTCGGCCACGCCATCGAGGCGGCGACGAACTTCGGTATCCCGCACGGCATTGCGGTCACCATCGGCATGGATTTGGCGAATTGGATATCGCCGCACCTGGGGGTCGGCGCGGAGATCCATTTCGAGCGCATGCACGCGACCCTGCGGGCAAACTTCGACGGCTACGAAGCGGTACCGATCGCCCTGGACCCCTTTCTGACGGCGCTTTCCAAGGACAAGAAGAACGTCGGCAGCGGCACCGTGGCATTGATTCTGCCGGATCCGGACGCCCGCGTTTTCAAAGACAACTATCCCGCCGACGACCGTTTCCGCGCCCTCTGTGCGGAATACCTGCAAGAGGTCCGCCCCCAATGACCCGCGTTGCCGTGACCTCACGGTCGTTTTCGCGCCACCCCGTCATGCGCGCGGAGCTCCTCGACCGCTACCCCGATGTGACCTTCAATGACAGCGGCTCGTCGCTGGCCGGACAGGCGCTGATCGATTTTCTCGGCGGCCACGAAAAGGCGATCACGGCGCTCGAGGTGATCGACGAAACGCTCCTTGCGGCGTTGCCAGAATTGAAGGTGATCGGAAAATATGGGGTCGGGCTGGATATGCTCGACCTCAGGGCCATGCAACGGCACGGCGTCAAGTTGGGCTGGACCGGCGGCGTCAACAAGCGCTCCGTTTCCGAGCTGGTGATCTCCTGTGCCATCGCCTTGCTGCGCCACGTTCCCGCCGCCAACGAAGAGGTCAAGAATGGCACCTTCCGTCAGCATCTGGGCCGGCAGTTGAGCGGCCGGACGGTTGGCATCGTCGGCTGCGGCCACATCGGCAAGGACCTTGTGCCCTTGTTGAAGGCATTCGGTTGCGATGTCCTGGCGCATGACATCCTCGATTTTCCGGCATTCTACGCCGAGCACGGTGTCAGGCCGGTGGCGCTGGAGGCGCTGTTGCGCGACGCCGAAATCGTCACCTTGCACCTACCATTGGACAATAGCACCCGCGGCATGATCAATGCGGAGCGCCTGGACCTGATGCGGCCGGACGCGGTGCTCATCAACATGGCGCGGGGTGGTTTGGTCGATGAGGCCGCCCTCAAGCAAAGGCTTCTCGACGGCCGCCTGGCCGCTGCCGGTTTCGACGTGTTTTCGCCGGAGCCGCCCGAAGACCGCGAACTGCTCAATCTCCCCAACATGCTGGCCATTCCCCATATCGGCGGTTCGTCGGAGGAGGCCGTGCTGGCCATGGGGCGTGCCGCTATCGCCGGGCTGGACGAGGCCCGTGAAGCCATGAGCTATCTGCCCGCCGGCGATCAGACGTAACATGCCACCAGAACCGGCCAAGGCTCCCCGCGTCTCGATCATCATCCCGACCTACAACCAAGGTAGGTTCCTGGGCGCGGCCCTCGAGTCGGTGCTGGCGCAAACCGTGCAGGATTGGGAGGCGATCATCATCAATAATTATTCCGATGATGAAACGGTCGAGGTCGTCAAAAGTTTCAACGAAGGTCGCTTTACGCTGATCGATTTCGCCAATCATGGCATCATCGCGGCATCGCGAAACAAAGGCGTTTCACTGGCGCGCGCGGAATGGATCGCCTTCCTTGATTCCGACGATACCTGGTTGCCGGAAAAACTCGAGCGCTGCCTAGCTGTCGCCACGCCTGATGTCGACTTTGTCGGTCACGCCATGAATTTGCTGCGCGATGGTAAATATCAAGGCGTTCAGTTTTCCGGCCCCGAGGCTCGGGCCGAGTACCGTTCGCTGCTGTTCGTCGGAACCTGCGCGACGCCGTCGGCGACGCTGATGCGCAAGAGCATGTATGAGAAAGTCGGCGGCTCTTCGGAAAACCCTGAGTTCCGTACGGCGGAGGATTACGAGCTTTTACTGAAGATCGCCGCCGCCGGGGCGCGGGTCGCGTTTATCCCCGATCGGCTGACCGACTACCTGCTGCATGATGCCAACACCAGCGGGTCGGCAAAGAAACATCTCGATGCCGGAGTGGCGATCGTCAGGAATCATTATGCCACCCTGGAAAAAAGACCATTCGACGGCTTACGGCTTCGGCGCCGTTTGGCGATGCTGTATTACGGCGCGGCACGAAAATTCATGGACCTCGGCGACAAGCCTCAGGCACTGAAGTATTTTTTCAAGTGCATATTCAATTTCCCATTCATCTTGCGCAGCTATATGGCGATCGTCATGACCGTTTTCAAAGTGCCGCGAAAAGCGTGAAACAGGCGCCAGATCAAGCCGCCGAGCGTGTGCCGACAGGCGAGGGCCGGGGGTCCGCGACGGCCATGGCCACGGCCAAGACGAAGGCAACCTGCCACCAGGCGGACCAGTAGGAGAAATTGAACAGGCCGGATACCCAGTACCCGCCGAAAATAACCGCGGCAACCAGATATCCGGCGGCGCCGGTCCTTCGATATTTCTGCATTATAGCCAGGGTGGCGGCGGCGACCGCGACCAGCATGGCGGTGAGGCCGATGGCCCCGGTTTCCGCAAGGATTTCCATCAACCAATTGTGCGGGTGAGCCGGAATGATATGCAGCTTTTCATTCCCCGGCATCGGCAGGTCCGCACCCGGCGCAAAATTGATGGAATTGGCTCCGATACCGAACCATGGCGCTGACTCGAAGATTTTCAGCACATATGTCCATATGGTCTGACGCTGAAAATCGACCAGCCAAATGGGGAAAGCCCAGTCCCCGGCCGGGGCTTGAGCGACCATGTGGTATCGGGAGGTCTTCAGCCAGATGATGACGCCGGCGACTACGGAAGCGAACCCGGCCGCGAACAAAATGAAATTGCGCTTCGTCGCCCGCCGCGCCAACAAGGCCACGCCGAACGCAAGAGCCGCACCGACAAAGCCTGCCAATGCCGCGCGGTTGTGGGTCTTCGATACCATGTAGAGCATCGTCGCGGCGCCGGCCATTGCGACCAATGCCAATATGCCCCGCCATCGCCAGGCATACCACAGCAGCAGCGGAACCAGCATGACCGCCAAGGCGGAGAAACTCTTGAACTCGGTCTTCAAGGGCGTCGATTTCGGCCCGTGGAGACGAAGCAGCCAATAAAGTTCCGGCAACGCGGTCGATGCGACAACGGCGAACCCGACACTGATCGCGGCGGCGATGGTAAGGGCGCTCAAGCTGACCTTGGCCAGCGGCGGCACGGCCCGCAGCGCCCCTGTCACCAAGACGCCGAACACGATGAACAGGACGCTCCTCAGGCTCGCTTCCGCTGAGCGCGCGACGAATGAAGAGCCCATCGCGCTGACCAACCACAGCGCCAAGGTGACGGAAATACAGATCGCGACGGGCGTGCCGAGCTGGCCCAGAAAAAACCGCCAGGCCGGTTGCCGGATCTGGCTGGCCAATAGGGCGAAGACCGCCAATCCCAGGGTTGCCGCGAACACGACCCGGCCGAATGCCAGGGCCGGGATCGAGACACCGAGCAAAACCGCAAAAAGGATGGAAAGCCTTGAGTTGCTTTGGTTCAGTTCCATTGGGGTTTCGAATACCCTCGTTGATTCCGTAACACAAGCCTCATCCAATCGCGACCTCAAGACGCCAAGTCTCTGACGGCGCCGCCCAAGAATATTGTCTTGGACGAACTCCGCGATACCTTCTATACCCTGTTCCGAACAACTGGAGAGCCACTAGCCCGGTCATCCCGGTCATCGCCGCTAGGATCGCACGAGACGAATTTGATCTCATCGAATATCAAAATCACGGTTGTCGGGCTGGGCTATGTGGGATTGCCGCTGGCCCTTTCGATGGCGAAGCGGTTTCCGGTCGTGGGGTATGATTCTGATGTCCAGCGCATGCGCCAACTGGCCGACGGAATCGACAGAACGGAAGAAGTGCCGGAAAGCCAACTGCGCCAATCCACCCTGACCTTTGCAGACAATCTCGACGACATTGCCGACAGCAACATTTTCATCGTCACGGTTCCGACGCCCATCGATGCCGATAACGCCCCCGACCTCGCGGCCATCCGCGCCGCCTGTGCGACCGTCGGCGGGATCATGCGGCCAGGTGCCGTCGTTGTCTTCGAAAGCACCGTCTATCCTGGCGTCACGGAGGACATTTGCGGCCCGGAACTGGAAAAAGCCTCCGGTCTGACCTGCGGCACCGACTTTTTCCTGGGTTATTCGCCGGAACGGATCAACCCGGGCGACACGGTGCGCACCATCGAGAACATCATCAAGGTGGTTGCCGGGCAGACGCCGGAGATTACGCAGCTTCTAGCCGAAATTTACGGCGCGGCGGTGCCAGCCGGCATCCATACCGCGCCCAGCATTCGTGTTGCCGAGGCCGCGAAGGTCATTGAGAACGCCCAGCGCGATATCAACATCGCCTTTATCAACGAGGTGACGATGATCTTCCAACGCATGGGCATCGATACGACCGACGTCCTCGCCGCCGCGCGAACCAAATGGAATTTCCTCGATTTCCGGCCGGGCCTCGTCGGCGGCCATTGCATCGGCGTCGACCCGTTTTACCTTGCCCATGCGGCCCGCGCCGTCGGCCGCGATCCGGAAGTCATTCTCGCCGGCCGGCGCATCAACGATGGCATGGCCAACTTCGCGGCCGACCAGATCAATGCGTACCTCGGCGGCCCGTCGCGTGTGCTGGTGCTCGGTCTTACCTTCAAGGAAAATGTCCGCGACCTCAGGAACTCCAAGGTTGTCGACATGGTCCGGACGCTGCGTCGGCAAGGTCATGAGGTCGAAGTGCACGATCCCATCGCCCACGCCGAGGAGGCGCTTGCGCTTTACGGGATCGAACTGCAACCCGATCTTTCGCCGGACCGGGCCTACGATGCAGTCGTTGCGGCGGTTGCCCACGATGCCTATCGCCAGATGGCGCCGGCGGGATTGGAGCAAATGATGGCGTCGGATGCCCTGCTTGCCGACCTCAAGGGTATCTGGCGCGACGAAAGGTTCTCCCCAAATATTCGCCGCTGGTGCCTGTGACCGACCTACGGGAGTCCGGTTTCCAGGATTTCCGGGCTGCCGCCGAGGCCATGGTGTCCGAGATTGCCGGCAGCCTGCAACGCCGCGTCGAGGAAACGGGGAGCGCCGTGCTCGCCGTTGGAGGGGGGCGCACGCCGAGGCAAGTGTTGCCGATCCTGGCGAGTCAGCCGTGCGACTGGGCGCGCGTTACCGTCACCTTGACGGACGATCGCCGGGTTGCCGCCGTCGACCCGGCCAGCAACGAGGGTCTGGCGCGGGAGTGCCTGTTGCGGGATGCGGCAGCGGCGGCTGCGTTTGCCGGACTGAACGGTATGGAGGCTGCTCATGTACCCATTCCCGACGTCGTCTATCTCGGCTTCGGCGAGGACGGGCATGTGGCGTCGCTGTTTCCCGGCGGTCCGGAACTCGACACGGCCGGTAAGGGGATCGTGCCATCACGAGCCCCAGTGCCGCCCCACGAGCGGGTTTCCATGACCATGGAGTCGTTGTTGGCGGCTCGGTTGATCGTTGTGCTGGTGGCGGGGGCGGAGAAGCGTGTGGTGTACCGACGCGCTTTGGCTGGCGGGACCGCATCTCCACTCCCCTTGGCGCGGGTGCTGAACCAGGATTTGTGCCTCGTCCGCGTGTTTCTGGCTGGGGGCTAACCCTCTCGTGCGAGCCGCCATTTAATCACCGCCTGGCGCCGGGCGTGGCGCCCGCGAATGACCAGTTGTGAGGTGTTTTGTGGGGTGCCGGTGCCGGCATAGATGCTTTCTTCCTGCTCCAGTTCGCCGTCCGACGTGCGCAGCCGCCAGCCCCGCCCGGTCGGCAGGCGCATCAGCGCCGAGCGGCCCCCTTCCTGCAGGGACACCTGCACGTCCGGATGCAGGTGAAAACGGATATCGAAGATTCGGCCAGTCGGCTGTTCGGCTTCCAGGACGTCCTCGCCGCGAAGATCGAGGCCATCGTGTTGCAGATAGAGAGAGCGCCGATGCGTCAGCCCGAACACCTCGCGATAGCCGTCGTGACTGGCTTCGACCAACACGTTGCGCTCATGTTCGCGGCGGCGGACGCCGACATTCGCCACACGCCGTTCGCCAAAGCCACCACCGGCAACCAAGTCCGAGGAGTGCACGTCGGCGACGGTCAGGGTCGAATGCGCGGCGGTGGCACGAAGCGCCTCCGCTAGTGCCGCGTTGCGCGCGTCCGGAAGGCTGCCGCAGTTGACGATCATCCGGTTCGGTCCGACGCTCATTTCGAACGACAGCGTGCCCGCGTGACCCTGTACGAACGGCGCGCAATCGACCGGTGTGCCCGCATCGAACAGGATGGTGCTGCGCCGCGCGCTCAACCGGTGGAAACCGGAATGCGGCGCGCTCGTCGCTGCCTTGGCCCGGCTTGCGGAACGTTCCAGCACGGCATCGATGATGGAGCGGTCTCCGGCCACCCCGGAATTGAAAAGCGCCAGTTCGCCGTCGCCGTGGCGGAAGGTGCGCAACATCGGCGCCATCCGGTCGATGGCGCCTTGCAGGATCTCCGGCACTTCGATCCTCGACGCCGCGAGTAGCGCGCGGATATGGATGATCGCGGCCAGGGCCTCGAGATGATGATGCGGCGAGCGAGTGAAATGGCCGCCATCAGGATGGATCAGGCCAGGAATCGTTTCGATCAATCCGCCGAGCGCGGTGGGCAGCCGGTTACGGAACGCCGGTAGGTATATGGCGGTGAGGATTCGTCCACGCCAGAACCGAAGCTGGTCGAGTTGTTCGCGGCCGGGTATGGGCAACCGGAAAAGGTGGCGCGCCTGGCGGCCCAGCGCTCGCCCCAGTTGTTCGGCGGTTTCAGTCGGCGCTTCATGGCACAGGGGATCGAAGTAGGTTAGGCAGAAGGTCAACCGGTCGGCGACACGGTCGGCGCGCCAAGTCTCGGGGTGCCACTCGTCGTTGCGGGTGAACCATTCCAACGCGCGCGCCCGGCCCGTGGCAATATCGAGCGGCGTTTCTTCATCGGAAAGCCAGGACAGCCACTGGAAATCGCTGTCGTCCATGCGGGCCGCGACCGGTCGCGGCCACAGGATCGGTGGGCGTTCCGTCGGCGCGAGTGGGCGGGTTCCGAGCGACAGGTCATAAAGGCGGCTCCCGAAAATCCTCGAGCGCAAGCCTTCAAGCATCGTCTCTATCCCATTCGTGGGTGTTGGTGGCATCTCGGCGCGGAACCGGCAGCGGCGAGTTCCAACCGAGAGGGCGGTTCCCACAACCAATACCTTTTTCTTGGCTGTCGTGAAACATCAAACCCCGAAAATCCCGCGCCTCAATTCCGGACGAACCGGCAGACGAAAAAGCCGTCTACCCCTCCTCTTTCAGCCAATTGGCAGGGAAGCGAGCGGAACCAGCCGTCCGGCGTCAGCGCGTCGGGCAACGCGGCGAGTTCGGCGGGCTGGAAAGGCAAGGGAACGAGAGACAAGCCTTCGATCAGGTGATCGGCGGCGGCCTGGGGGCCTTCCTCCGGCTGCAGGGAGCAGGTGACGAACAGAACTGAGCCGCCCGGTTTCACCATCTCCGACGCAGCGCCCAGGAGCCGTCGCTGCGCCGCCGCCAGCTTGGCGACGTCGTCTTCCGTCTTGCTCCAGGCCACATCCGGGTGGCGCCGCAGCGTGCCGGTGGCACTGCAGGGCGCATCGAGCAGCACCGCATCGGCCAGGGTGTCGGGACGCCACTGGGCGGCGTCGGCGACGACGATGCCGGCCTCGAACCCGAGCCTCCGCATGTTGGACTCGAGTCTTTCGAGCCGGGTTTTCGACCTGTCGACGGCGGTGACATGCGCGCCGGCATTGATCAGTGAGGCGGTCTTGCCGCCCGGCGCGGCGCAGAGATCGATGACCTGCTTGCCCCGCACATCGCCGATCAGCCCGGTGACCAGCCGCGCGGCGGCGTCCTGCACCCACCATTCGCCGTCAACGAAACCCGGCAGCGACGACACCGCGTCGTGATTGCCGAGCCGCACACTGGCGCCGGCGACGACCTCGCCACCCAGCCGTTCGGCCCAGGCATCCGGATCGGACTTGACGGAAAGGTCCAGGGGGGCGGGGGTCAGATGCGCCTCGGCGATGCGCCGGCAGGTCGTCTCGCCGTAGGCGCCGGACCACGACCGCCACAGCCAGTCGGGGGTGTTCAGCCGCGCCGCGTCTTGGGCGGCAACCCAATCCGCGCCCTCGCGCGTCAGGCGCCGAAGCACGGCATTGACCAGCTTGGCGAAGCCGCCTTCTCCAACGGCCTTGAACAGCCTGACCGAGGTGTCGACGGCGGCGTGGTCGGGAATTTCCATGAACAGGATTTGCGCGGCGCCGAGCCGGAGCACGTTTCGCGCCGCGCGTGCCTTTGCCGGCAGCGGCCGTTCCAGGGCGCGCCCGATGACATCGTCGATCTGACCCAGGCGGCGGATGGTGATGGTCAGAAGGCGGCGGGCGAAGGCCTGAGTGGCGCCGTCGGCGCCGGCCAGTTCATGGAGACCGCCGAGCACCGCGTCCAACGGCTGACGGCCATGCAGCACACGGTCGAGAGCATCCAGGGCCTGGCTGCGGGCGAGATCGATCATGCAGTTTGATGCCGCAAAACCGCCGCCGCCTCAACCCATCGTTTCAACGCACCGGCGCCTCAACCCCACGGACGGCGTTGCGGGGCGCCGCCATGAGGGGCGCCGGCCATTTCGCGCAGGCGCTGGATGCGGTTTTGCATGTTGGGATGGGTCGAGAACAGGCCGTCGACCGCGCGCGCGTGGAGCGGGTTGACGATGAACAGGTGTGCCGTCGCGGGGTTGTCCTCTGCCGTCGGGTTGTCGATGCGGGCGGCGCCGTTCTCCAGTTTCTGCAGCGCCGAGGCCAGCCACAGCGGATGGCCGCAAATCTCCGCGCCGGCCCGGTCGGCGGCGTACTCGCGGGTGCGCGAGATCGCCATCTGCACCAGCATGGCGGCGAGCGGCGCCAGGATCATCACCGCGATGGTGCCGACGATGCCGAGCGGGTTGTTGCGGTTGTTGCCGAAAAACAGGGCGAAATTGGCGAGCATGCCGAGCGCACCGGCGAGCGTCGCGGTGATGGTCATGGTCAGGGTGTCGCGGTTTTTCACGTGCGCCAGTTCGTGCGCCATGACGCCCGCGACTTCCTCCGGCGACAGCGTGTTCAAGAGCCCGGTGGTCGCGGCGACGGCGGCGTTCTCCGGGTTGCGGCCGGTGGCGAAGGCGTTGGGCTGCGGGTTGTCGATGATGTAGACCTTGGGCATCGGCAGGCCGGCCTGGCGCGCCAGGCGCCGGACGATGCCGAACAGCGCCGGCGCGCTGGCTTCACCGACCTGGCGAGCGCCGTACATGCCGAGCACCATCTTGTCGGAATTCCAGTAGGCGAACAGGTTGCCGCCGAGCGCGAAGATGAGCGCGATCATCATGCCGGCCTCGCCGCCCAACAGATAGCCGGCGGCCAGGAACAGCCCGGTCAAACCAGCCAGCAGCACCGCGGTGCGCGCGTAACCCATCAGGGTCTCTCCCTCGTCCATCACCGTTGCAATGACGGCCCAAAAAGGCCATCTCTTGAATTGTCAGCCAAGGGGAAAAGGTCAAGGGCCATGACAAACCCGTCGCAACCGAAACCGCGCCTCAGCCGGGCGATGGCCGTGCTCGGCGGTGCGCCGGTTGCCGCGACCGCGCCCGACTCACAGGCCAAGCCGCAGCCCGAACCGAATTCCCCGCCCTCACCCGCCCCCGAGGCTGCCGGCCAGCCCGGCGAGACCGGCGGCCCCAAGGGTCCGGAGCCGACCCGTTACGGGGATTGGGAGCGCAAGGGGCGCTGCATCGACTTCTAACTCCCGGCCCGCCGTTCCCGGCCCGCCGGCGCGCCCTCGTTCAGCCACCGCCGGTCGGGTCCGATATAGCCCTTGGCGCGGATAAACGGCCTCGGACAATTGAGGGTTCGGGCAATGTGCTTGTACAGAACATCCGGCGTGAACGGCTTGGCAACGAACTCGTGAATGCCGCAGTTGCGCGCCTCGACCACTTGCTCCATGGCCGACAAGCCCGAGACCATGATGATCGGCACTTCCGGATTCGGCACGTCGATGCCGCGCCGGACGAAGCGCGTGAATTCGACGCCGGAGAGAATCGGCATATCATAGTCGACCAAAATCAGGTCGACGGTGGTTTCCGGATCATTGAGGATCTCGAACGCCGACGGCGCGTCGACCGCCTCGCGGATGCTGGTCAAGTCGTGGGCGCGCAGCGCGGTCTTGATCAGCGCCCGCGCGAAGCGGTGATCGTCGATGACCAGGTAGGTCAGTTGGGTCAGATCCACGGCCTCTTTCGCGGTGGCATAGGGGGCCTGCACGGGCGGGATCGGGTCGGCTGGCATGGCGGAATACGGCATCGCGGAAATTCATTTCGATAACGTTATAACCATTGGCATTATTAGAGAAAAGGGCATATGCCGATGTGACGAAGATCACACTTTTGACAAGGATCGCGGAGAATTCATGGATTGCGCCCCCGGCAACCATGCGGCATTTTTTACCCCACCGATGGAGGGGCGATGTTTCGCGAGTTGTTCAGTTTTCTGGCGCCATCCCTGGCGCGGCGTTCTGCGCGGCGCCTCAAGCGCAAGGCCGCTCGGGCGCCGCAGCGCATCGGCGGCAACAACTTCGCGCCCGCCGGCGGCGGCCCCAGCGGCGATCCCAAGGTCCTGCTTGCCGACTTGGGGGGTGATTCCGGCGGTGCCCTGACCGAGCGTCTCAGCGAAACCCTCTCCGGTTGTGAGGCGCTGGAGGTCTACCGTTCCAATCAGGTGCTGAAACTGCCGCGCGACACGGACCAAGTGCGGCGGCTGATGGTGGCGGCGGAAAAGGGCCGAGAATGGCTGGTCGAGCAAGGTGCCGATATCCTGGTATGGGGGGAGTTGGAGGGCGACGCTGCACGGCTCCGTTTTACGCCGAAAATTCCCTGCGCCGACAATCTTCCCGGCGCCTACGGATTGGGTGACGCCCTGCTGTATCCCGCCGCCATGACCGAGCCGCTGGCGCCGGTGCTGCACGCCGCCGTGCTGGCCGCCGTCGGGCCCACCTATCCGGGGATGAAAACGCACCTTTCGGAAGCCCTCGGCTGGTCGATCCAGGCCAGCAAGGATATCGCCCAGAGCCAGCCGGACGGCATGACCGCGGTCCAGCACGCGACCCTCCTGATCAATCTCGCCAACGCCTTTTCGACGCAGTACCGGCTGATCAAGGGCGCCAAGAACCTGGCCAGCGCCGCCTCGCTCTACCGCACGGCGGTGAAGAAGGCACCGGCGGAAAGCGAACCCGATATCTGGGCCGTGGCGCAGAGCCACCTGGCGACCGCGCTCAAGGCGCGCGGCATCGCCGAGAAAAGCGACGACGTATTGAAAGAAGCGGCGGTCGCCTATCAGTCCATCGCCGAGACCCTCGGCCGCGGCACCCATCCCTATGACTGGGCGTTGTCGCACATCAACCATGGCTTGGTGCTCTATCGGCTATCCATGCGCACCGGCCGTGCCGCGTTTTTGCAGGAAGCCGGCAAGTCCTTCGAGGAAGCGCTTACCGTTTACACCAAGGAGGCCATGCCCATGCGCTGGGCCGAGGTGATGAACCAGTATGGCACCATCTTGCTGGCACTCGGCGAACAGGTTACCGGCAATGTCACGCTGGAGACGGCGGTAACCAAGTTCCGCAAGGTGCTGGAGGTCCGCAGGCGCGACCGCATGCCGCAACTGTGGGCGCAAACCGCGAACAACCTGGGCGCCGCCTGCTTCTCGTTGGCCAAACGCAATGCCGAGGTCGCGCTCTTGCGCGAGGCTCAGACCTGCTTCGAGGGCGCGGCCGAATCCTACCAACGCCTCGGCGACATCAAACGCGCCGAGGTGATTCGGTCCAATCTTGCGCGGGTGGAGCGCCTCTTGAGTGCGCGCGACGGAAGATAAAAAAAAGCGGGGTCCCGACCGGGACCCCGCCGGTTGTTTTTGAAACGCACCTAGGCGTCAGCGGTTCTGGCGATTTTCGATCAGGTCTTCGACCACGGCCGGCTCGGCCAGGGTCGAGGTATCACCCAGGTTGGAGTAGTCGTTCTCGGCGATCTTGCGCAGGATGCGACGCATGATCTTGCCGGACCTGGTCTTCGGCAGGCCGGGCGACCACTGCAGCCAGTCGGGGCTGGCGATTGGACCGATTTCCTTCCTGACCCAATTCACCAACTCTTTCTTCAACTCGCCCGTCGGCTCGTAACCGTTGGTGAGCGTCACGTAGGCGTAGATACCCTGGCCCTTGATGTCGTGCGGGGCGCCGACAACGGCGGCTTCCGCCACCGCTTCGTGTGCGACCAGCGCAGATTCCACTTCCGCCGTGCCCATGCGGTGGCCGGAAACGTTAATCACGTCGTCGACCCGGCCGGTAATCCAGTAGTAGCCGTCATCGTCGCGGCGACAGCCGTCGCCGGTGAAATAGAGGCCGGGATAGGCCGAGAAGTAGGTCTCGATGAAGCGGTCGTGGTCGCCGTAGACGGTGCGCATTTGGCCCGGCCAGGATTCGGCGATGCAGAGATTGCCGTCGCCGGCACCCTTGATCTCGTTGCCTTCGGCGTCGACCAGGAGCGGCACGATGCCGAAGAACGGCTGTGTCGCGGACCCGGGTTTCAGCGCCGTGGCGCCCGGCAGCGGAGTAATGAGGATGCCGCCGGTTTCCGTTTGCCACCAGGTATCGACAATAGGGCAGCGCCGCTCGCCGACCGTGTTGTAGTACCACTCCCATGCTTCCGGATTGATCGGTTCGCCGACCGTGCCTAGCAGCCGGATCGACTTGCGGCTGGTCTTGGCGACATAATCGTCGCCGGCACCCATCAGTGCGCGGATCGCCGTTGGCGCCGTGTAGAAGATGGAAATGTTGTGCTTGTCGCAGACCTGCCAGAAACGCGATGCGTCCGGATAATTGGGCACGCCCTCGAACATCACCGTGGTGGCGCCGTTGGCGAGTGGTCCGTAGACGATATAGCTGTGACCGGTGACCCAGCCGACATCCGCCGTGCACCAGTAGACCTCACCGTCCTTGTAGTCGAACACGTATTGGTGCGTCATCGAGGTATAGACCATGTAGCCGCCGGTGTTGTGCTGCACGCCCTTCGGCTTGCCGGTGGAACCCGACGTGTAGAGGATGAACAGCGGGTCCTCGGCGCCCATCTCTTCCGGTTCGCAAACCGGGTCTGCGGCGGCCGTAGCCTCGTGGTACCAGACGTCGACGGCCTCGTTCCAACCGATGTCGCCGCCGGTGCGCTTGACGACGAACACCGAATGGACGCTGTCGCAGGCTTCCAGCGCCTTGTCGGTATTGGCCTTGAGCGGCACCTTGCGACTACCGCGCAACCCCTCGTCGGCGGTGATCACCGCCGCACATTTTGAATCGTCGATGCGCTGCGCCAGCGCATCGGGAGAGAAGCCGCCGAACACCACCGAATGGATGGCGCCGATGCGTGCGCAGGCGAGCATGGCATAGGCCGCTTCCGGCACCATCGGCATGTAGATGCAGACCCGGTCGCCGCGCTTGACGCCGCGTGCCTTCATGGCATTGGCCAGCCGGCAAACTTGCTCGTGCAGTTCCTTGTAGGTGATTTTCTTGTCTTCCGACGGGTCGTCGCCTTCCCACAGGATGGCGACCTGATCGCCGCGCGTCTCGAGGTGGCGGTCGATGCAGTTGTAGGACGCGTTCAGCGTGCCGTCCTCGTACCATTTGATGGATACGTCCGGCTTCATGAAATTGACGTTGCGGACCTTGGTGTAGTCCTTGAACCAAGTGATGCGCTTGCCGTGCTCGCCCCAGAAGCCTTCCGGATCCTCGACGGAGCGCTTGTACATTTCCTGATACTGCGCGTCGGTGCAAAGTGCCTCGGCGGCGAACGCCTCGGGCACCGGGTAGACGTGAACCTCGTTCATTTTTACCGCTCTCCCTTGTTTATGACGACGCCGCGCGAAACCTCCCAACAGAACCCACGCGGTGCGGTTGCATTGTTCTGCTTGCGCCGGATTATCGCAAAACCAGCGGGATTCTCAAGCTGGACGACGCCTATCCATGGCGGCGGGTTCATCGCGTCGGACCACCCGCTGGTTCAGGCAGGGTGATGAACACCTCGCCCGCCCGCGTCTCGGCCGGTAGCACCGTCAGGTTGGCACCGGCGCAGGGGCCGGAAACGCAGTAGCCGTCCTCGATCCGGAACAGCGCGCCGTGCGTGGTGCAGAGGATGTGCGTCTTCTCGCGGTTGAGGAAATAGCCCTGCTTGAAGTCCAGGGGCGCGCCGATGTGCGGGCAGGAATTGACGTAGACGTAGATCGCGTCCGCCTGGCGGATGACCATGGCGCCGAAACGGCCCTTTTCGGTCTCTACCAGAAAGCCGTTGCTGCCGTCCTCGGGCACCTCGTCCAGGGTGCAAAGCCGAATCGGATTGCCGCCCATGCTCCTACCCCGGATAGACCTTGCGCCAGGGCGTGATGGTTACGCTTTCGAACAGGCCGGCCTTGGCGTAGGGGTCGCCGGCGGCGAAGGCCTCGGCCTCGGCGGCGCCGTCGAACGCCATGATCAACACGCTGCCGGTCATCCCTTCGCCGTCGCTGGTCAGGGTCGGGCCGGCGGCGACGATACGTTCCGCATGCGACTGCAGATAGGCCAGATGGGCATCGCGGTTGGCCTTGCGCAGCTCCAACGCGTTCGGTTTGTCGGTACAGGAAATGACGAAGTGCATGCGTTGATATCCTCGGGGTCTCGGGTTTCAGGCCTGTTCCATTGCCCGCAGCGGCGAATCGGCGCCGATTGGCCGGGCCAGCAGAGAAGCGACGGTGGCGTCGATTTCGGCGCCGCCGACCACGGCATGCACGGCCTTGCAGATCGGCATGTCGATGGAAAGCCGCCCGGCCAACGATACCACGGCGCCGGCGCTATCGACGCCCTCCGCCACCGAATGGCGCTCGCCCAACACCTCGGCGAGCGCGCGGCCTTGGCCGAGTGCAACGCCGAGCGAGAAGTTGCGCGACTGCATGGCGTTGCAGGTGAGCGTCAAATCGCCGATGCCGGAAAGCCCCATCAGGGTTTCGGGCGCGCCCCCCTTGGCGGCGCAGAGTTTGGCCATCTCCACCAGGCCGCGGGTGATCAGCGTGGCGCGTGCACTATCGCCGAGGCCCTTGCCTTCGACGATGCCGCAGGCGATGGCCAGCACGTTTTTCACCGCGCCGCCGATCTCGGCGCCGACGACATCGGTCGAGTGGTAAGCGCGGAAGCGCGGCGTTGCCAGCGCCCGGCTGAGGCGCCGGCCCAGGTCTGCGTCATGGCAGGCCAGTGTCACGCCGGTCGGCAGTTCACGTGCCACCTCGATGGCGAAGGTCGGTCCCGAAAGCGCCGCCAACGGATGGCCGGGCGCCGCCGCCTCCACCACCTCGTTCATCAAGGCGCCGGTGTCGCGCTCGATGCCCTTGGCGCAGATCACCAGCGGCGTCGGTTTGTTCAGGTGCGGCGCCAGCGCCTCGCAGGTGGCGCGCAGGAACTGCGCCGGCACCACCAACAGCAGCGCATCGGCGTCGGCCGCGTCGGCCAGGTCGCTGGACGCGGTGATGGCCGGATCCAGTTCGACGCCGGGCAGGAACAGGGAATTTTCGTGCACGGTATTGATGGCGTCGGCCACCTCCGGTTCGCGCGCCCATATTTGGGTGCGCCGTCCGGCCCGTTGGGCGACACAGGCAAGCGCCGTGCCCCAGGCACCGGCGCCGATGATGTTCACGCGTTCCATGACGGCATTCATAACCCCTCGCGGCCCGGCCTCCAAGAGGCGAGCGGCGGGAAAAGGGATGACGTCACGCCTTCACGCCCGCATAGGCCGCCTTCGGTGCGCCCGGATCGAGCGGCCAGCGCGGCCTGGGTTTGAAATCGAGGGCGTCGTGTTCACCGAGCCGGAGCCGTTCCAGCCCGGCCCAGGCGACCATGGCGCCGTTGTCGGTACAGAGCGCCACCGGCGGCGCGGCAAAGCCGATATCCTTTTCCACCGCCAGTGCCTCCAACCGGCCGCGCAGCGCCAGGTTGGCGGCGACGCCGCCAGCCACCACCAACGGCCCGCCCGTCGGGTGGTCCGCCACGAACATGTCGATGGCATTGGCGCAGCGGTCGGCCAGGACGTCCCCGGCGGCCTTTTGGAAAGATGCGCAAAGATCAGCGATATCCCGGTCCTGCAGCGGTCCCGGCGGCAGCGCCTCAAGGGTCTGGCGCACCTTGGTCTTGAGGCCGGAGAACGAAAAATCGCACCCCGCCCGGCCTTTCATCGGGCGCGGCAGGTCGAAGCGCGCGTCGTCGCCCGCTTGCGCCCGGCGCTCGATCTCCGGCCCGCCCGGATAGCCGAGCCCCATCATTTTCGCCGACTTGTCGAAGGCCTCGCCGAGCGCATCGTCGATGGTGGTGCCGAGGCGCCGGTAGCGCCCCACCCTCTCGACGGCGAGCAACTGGCAATGGCCACCCGAAACCAAAAGCAGCAGATAGGGGAAATCGATGGCGCGGCCGTCGTCGGTACCGGTGAGGCGGACCGTCAGCGCATGCGCTTCCAGGTGGTTGACGGCGACGAAGGGAAGTCGGCGCGCATAGGCCAGCGCCTTGGCCGTCATCACCCCGACCATGACACCGCCGATCAGTCCCGGCCCGCCGGTGGCGGCGATACCGTCTAGGTCGTCCCAGTCGAGGCCCGCGTCGCGCATGGCCTCGGTAACGATGCCGTCGATGGCCTCCACGTGGGCGCGCGCCGCGATCTCCGGCACGACACCGCCGTAGGGCCGGTGTTCGTCCAGTTGCGACAGCACCACGTTGGACAGAATCCGCTTCCCCTCGCCGTCCGTCACCACGGCGGCGGCGGTCTCGTCGCAGCTGGTTTCAATCCCGAGAACGATCATGTATAAGCCATTTCTCTCGACTGGCGCCGAACATAGGGTGCCCAATGTTGACAGACCAGCAATGATTTCCGCCGGGGACAGGCCATGACCGACCAACCGCTTCTTCGTATCGGCACCCGCGGGAGCCCGCTCGCCATGGCACAGACCCTGGAGGCGCGCGACAAGCTGGCCGCCGCCAATCCCGACCTTGCCCGGCCCGGCGCTATCGAGGTGTTGGAGATCAAGACCACCGGCGATGCCATCCTCGACCGCCCCTTGGCGGAAGTCGGCGGCAAGGGCTTGTTCACCAAGGAACTGGACACGGCGATCTTGGACGGGCGGATCGACATCGCGGTACACTCGATCAAGGACGTGGAGACCTTTCTTCCGGACGGCGTCGAATTGGCCGCCTGCCTGGAGCGAGAGGACCCGCGCGACGCGTTCCTGTCGCTGAAGGCGCCGTCGCTGGTCGAGCTGCCGGCCGGCAGCGTCATCGGCTCGGCCTCGCTCAGGCGCCAGGCGCAGATCCTGGCCCGGCGCCCGGACCTCAAGGTGACGCTCCTGCGCGGCAACGTGCAGACGCGCCTCGGCAAGCTCGCCGACGGAGTCGTCGATGCGACGCTGCTGGCCTACGCGGGGCTCCGACGCCTTGGGCTCGCCGACAAGGCCAGTGCGGTGCTTGAGCCAGAAGAGATGCTGCCGGCCGTCGGCCAGGGTGCCATCGGCATCACCTGCCGCGCCGATGACGCACGCGCACAGGGCTGGCTCGCCGCCATCAACCATACGGAAACGCAAATCCGGGTCACCGCGGAGCGGGCGCTACTGGCGGCCCTCGACGGGTCCTGCCGCACGCCGATCGGCGGGCTCGCGGAAATTGCCGGCGACCGGCTGCGGCTGCGCGGCTTGGTGGCACGCGCGGACGGTTCCGAGATATTCGAGGCCGAGCGTACCGGTTCCATCGCCGATGCGGCGGCGCTCGGCGACGATACCGGGCGTGAGTTGCGCGCGCGCGCCGGTGACGACATCTTCGCCCCCTAGACCGACGAGGCGCGTGCCCATGCGGGTCCTGATCACCCGGCCGGAGGAAGACGCGACGGAACTCGTCGCCGAACTGGCGGCGCGGGGGATTGACGGGACTCTGTCGCCGCTGTTGACCATCGAATTCATCGACGAGCCCGCGCTCGATCTGGCCGGCGTGCAGGCGCTGTTGATGACCAGCGCCAACGGTGTGCGCGCCTTTGCCCGCAACACGCCGGATCGCGGCCTTCCGGTGCTTGCCGTTGGCGATGCCACGGCGCGCGCCGCCGAGGCGGCGGGGTTCGCGGACGTTGCTTCCGCCGCCGGCGATGTCGATGACTTGGCGGCGCTCGCGGCGGAGCGATTGGACCCCGCCGCCGGCGTGCTTCTGCATCCGGCGGGCAGCAAGGTCGCCGGAGACCTGGCGGGCATGTTGGCGCGCCTGGGCTTCGACTATCGGCGCAGCGTGCTCTATGCCGCGCGCACGGCGACTGAATTGCCGGAATCGGCGCGGGCCGGGATCGCCGCCGGCGAATTCGACGGCGTGCTGATCTACTCGCCGCGTACCGGCGCCATCTTCAAGCGCCTGGTGCAGGCGGCCGGGCTCGACGCGGCGCTGGCGACGGTTCGGGCCTACTGCCTGAGTGCCAACGTGGCGGCGGCGGTGGCCGAACTGCCCTGGGCCGGTATCGAGACCGCCGCCCGCCCGGAGCAAACGGCTTTGCTGGCATTGTTCGGCGAGACGTGAGAATAGAATGGGTGGCCGTTGGGATCGGCCTCTCGAACCTGTAATATGGAAGTCTGGCACAGTGACGGAGTGAGCCATGGCGCGAACCGCGAAGACAACGACCAGCGGTACCGGTAAGAAGACCCCGGCAAAAACCAAGGCAGGCGATTCGGTCACCGAAGAGGCGGCCGCGCCTGACGGCGCCGCGCCGGCCCCGGCTCCGGCCCGCAAGGGCGGTGGCGGATGGATATTGTTTCTTTTGGTCGTCGCGCTTTGCGGCGGCGGCGCCTACCTTACCTATCCGCAATGGTATCCAAGGGTTGCCGATAAGCTGCCCGAATTGCCGACATTGGATTTCCTGCAGGATCCGCGTGTTGCCGGCCTGAGCGACCGCATCGCGGCCCTGGAAAAACAGGCCGGCGCCAACCTCGCCAAGGACGAAACCATTCAGCGCCTGGAACAGGAGCGTGAGCGGCTGAGGCAGGATCTCGGCAAGGCGTTGGCGCGGCTGGAAACGGTGGAGGCGTCCATGGCATCGGTGCGCGAGATGGCGGAAGCAGCCGCCCGCATCGAGGAAACGGCGGCGGCAAAAGAATCCCTGCAAGCCCTGAGCGAGCGGCTGAGCGCGATCGAGGATCGTGGTGCGGCTGTCGCCGGTGCTGCCGATGCCGAGCGTTTGTCGGCGCTGGCCGCGGCCCGCGACGAGGCCCGCAAGCTCGCCGAGCGCATGGCGGAACTGGAGAAATCGCAGGTCCAGGCGGCGACCGAGCGCGAGACGCTGGCGGAAATGGAAAAACGTCTGGCGGCGGTCGAGGACCGTCCCGCCGCTTCGCAGTCGGGCACGGCGTCGAAGGGCGCGGTGTTGCTTGCCGTCGGCCAGTTGCGCGATGCGGTGCGGCTCGGTACCGCCTACCAGCGCGAATACGACGCCGTGAAGGCCCTGGCCGGCGCCGATCCCGGGATCGGCGCGGCGCTTTTGACGCTCGGCAAGGCGGCCAAGACCGGGGTGCCGACGTTGGCGGTGCTGCGCGACGAATTCGGCGCCATGGCCAGCCCGTTGGTGGCCGAGGCGCGTGGCCAGGCGGCCGACGGTTGGTTTTCGAAGATCGTCGCAAAGGTCGGCTCGTTGGTCACCATCCGGCGCACCGACGGCAAGGGCGGCGACGATATCGAGGCCCTGGTGGCGCGTGCCGAACAACGGCTCGCTGCTGGCGACTTGGCCGGCACGGTCGAGGCGGTCGATGCGATGAAGCCCGTCTCAACCGAAGCGGCGGCCATGGTCGCACCCTGGCTGGATCGGGCGAAGACCCGCCTCGCGGCGGAGCGTGCGCTCGCGGCGCTGCATATTCATGCGGTGTCGAGCTTGAGCGGCGCGGTGAAGGAGTAGTCCGACGTGCTGCGTGCTTTATGGTTCCTGATCGTCGTTTTTCTGGCCGTGGCCGGCGTCGTCTGGCTGCTCGACCGGCCGGGTTCGGTGGCGCTTGATTGGCAGGGCTACCGGGTCGAGACCTCGTTCGCCGTTCTGGTCGCGGCAGCAGCGGCATTGGCGCTTTCGGCGGCCCTCTTGTATCGCGCATGGGTGGCGCTGGTGCGCGCGCCCGGGCGCATGGGCGAGGCCTGGCAGACGCGCCGCCGGGCCAAGGGCTATCGGGCGTTGACCCGCGGCATGGTGGCGGTGGCCGCCGGCGACGCCCAGGAGGCCGGCCGGCAGGTGAAGCGCGCCGAGGTTCTGCTCAACGAACCGCCGCTGACGCTGTTGTTGTCGGCGCAGGCGGCGCAGCTCAATGGTGACGAACAGGCGGCGGCCCGGTTCTTCCAGGAAATGACCGAAAACCCGGAAACAGAGTTCCTCGGCCTGCGCGGTCTCTTGACCCAGGCGATGAAGGCCGGCGACCACGAGCGTGGCCTCGGACTGGCGCGCCGCGCCTACCGCTTGCAGCCGAAGAGCGATTGGGTGGCGGGCAGCCTGTTCGACTTGCAGGTGGCCACCGGGCGCTGGCTCGACGCCCAGGTGACCGGCGACGAGCAGCACAAGCTGGGCCTCGTCGGCCGCGATGCCAATCGCCACAGAAAGGCGGTGCTGGCGTTGCAGCAGGGGCTCGACCTGGTTGCCGATGGCCATGCGGAAGCGGCCGCGCGGCAATTCAAGACGGCTTTCGACCTGACGCCCGATTTTGTGCCCGCCGTAACCGCCCACGCCGGCGCGCTGATCGACCAAGGCAAGAAAAAGCGCGCCGAGGACGTGATCCGCAAGGCCTGGACCCGCGAGCCGCATCCGGATTTGCTGGAGATCTATTGGCGCGCCGCCGGCGCCGACGATTCACTGGCACGGGTGAAGGCAACGGAGAAACTGATTGCCGGCAACAAGGCCCATGCCGAAAGCCACATCGCCATGGCCCGTGCGTCATTGGATGCGCAGCTCTGGGGCGAGGCGCGCGAGCATCTGTCCGCCGTCACCGACGCCGCCGACGAGGCGCGCGTCTGCCGGCTTTGGGCCGATCTTGAGGATTCGGAACATGGTGACGGCGACAAGGCGCGCGCCTGGCTGACCCGTGCCGCCGCCGCCGAGGCGGACCCCAGCTGGGTCTGTTCGTCGTGCGGCAATGCGGTGGCGGATTGGTCGGCGCTCTGCGGCAATTGTGGCGGTTTCGATACCTTCCAGTGGCGTCGCCCGCCGCACGTCAGCCGTCTTGCCGACGCTGCTTCCGAAAGCCGTGCCCTGACCGTGGCGGACTAATCCGCCGCGCCCGGCTTCGCCGCCGGATCCATCACCGCGCCGCTTTCCAGCAGAGCCAAAATCTCGTTCTCGCCGTAGCCGGCCTCGGCCAGGATTTCGCGGCCGTGCTCACCGATGCGGGGCAGGTCGCGGCGGATGCGCGTGCGCCGGCCGTCCATTTCCAGCGGCAGGCCCGGCACCCGCGTCGGCCGTCCGTCCGGCAGCGTCACGTCCAGCAGGTTCCCCGACTGGTTCAGGTGCGGATCGTCGAACAGGTCGTGCGGCTTGGTGATCGGCGCGAACGGCAGGCCGATACGGTCGCAGACCTGCATCAGTTCGTCGCGGGTCATGGCGCCGAACAGCTCGATCAGGATCGGCATGATGCGCCCACGCGCCTCCGAGCGGAGCGCATTGGTGGCCAGTGTCTCGTCAGCCAGGAGATCGTCGCGGCCGAAGGCCTCGCAGAAAATCTTCCACTGCGTGTCGCTGACGATGCCGACGAACAGCTTCTCGCCGTCGGCGGTGTCGAAGGTGTCGTAGACCGACCAGGCGCGCGGCCGCTCCGGCATGGGGCCGGCCGGCGTGCCGGTGACGGCGAACTGCAGCATGTGCTGGGCGACGCTATGCACCGTGGTTTCGTAAAGCGCCGAGGTGACTTCCTGGCCGTGGCCGGTTTTTTCGCGCTCCCGAAGTGCCGCCTGAATACCGATGACGCCGAACATGCCGCCCATGATGTCGATGACCGAGGCGCCGGCGCGTAGGGGCCGGCCTTCCGGCCCGGTCATGTAAGCGAGCCCGCCCATCATCTGCACCACTTCGTCCAAGGCCTTGCGGTGTGCGTAGGGGCCGTTCAGGAAGCCCTTGAGGGCACAGTAGACGACACCGGGGTTCTCCGCCCGCAAGGCTTCATAACCGAGACCCGCGGCCTCGAGCGCGCCCGGGCGCAGGTTCTCCACGACGACATCAGCGCTGATGGCGAGGCGCTTGGCGACCTCGAATCCCTGGGGCGATTTCAGATCCAGCGCGATCGAGCGCTTATTGCGGTTGTAGGAGGCGAAGAACCCGGCGCCCTGGTGCACAAGGCGGCGCGTGGTGTCGCCGTGCAACGGTTCCACCTTGACGACGTCGGCGCCGAGGTCGGCGAGGATCATGCCGCAGGTCGGGCCCATCACCATGTGGCAGAATTCGATCACGCGAATACCGTCGAGCGGCAGGGCTTCGTCGGGGGAAGTGGTCTCTGTCATGGCGGCGAGAGTAGCGAAGCCCGGGGTGGTTGGCAAAACCGGAAAAAGGGCATTCGGCATCGCGCCTCCGTTGTATTCGACGGGGCAATGGCGGAGACTGTCCGCCATCGATCGGGATCGGCACGGGGGAATCGAATGGAGGGATTTGCGGCATTGTTGCCGGCGGAGGTATCGTCGCTTTTCGCCTTTATCATGATCGCCATCAGTTTTCTGACCTCGTTCACCACCGCCGCCTTCGGCATCGGCGGCGGTGTGATCTTGCTGGCGACGCTGGCGGTGCTGTTGCCGCCGGTGGCGTTGATCCCGGTGCACGGTGTCGTGCAACTGGGTTCCAACGCCGGGCGCACCGCGATCATGCTCCGCCACGTGCAGCGCCCGGCGCTGATTCCGTTCACCATCGGCAGCGTCATCGGCGCCACGGCCGGCGGCAGCCTGTTCGTGCAGATCCCGCCATGGCTGATCCAGTTGGCCATCGGGCTGTTCGTGCTATGGACGGTGTTCGGCCGGCTGCCGGCCTTCGGCCGCCGCCACGTGTTCGCGGCCGGCGCCTTTTCCAGTTTCCTGACCATGTTCTTCGGCGCCACCGGCAATTTCATCGCCGCCATGGTGAAAACCATGAAATTGCCACCGCTGGAGCACGTCGCCACGCACTCGGCGTTGATGTCCATCCAGCATGCCTTGAAGGTGGTGGCCTTCGGCATCCTCGGGTTCGCCTTCGGCGACTACCTGTGGCTGATCGTGATGATGCTGGTGAGCGGCTTCGCCGGTACCTTCGTCGGCCGCCAGGTGTTGGACAAGCTGGGGGAGCGGTATTTTTCCAAGGTGCTGAACGTGCTGCTCACGGTTCTCGCCGCGCGGCTGATCTGGAGCGGCGTCGAAGGGTATCTGGCGGGGTAGAATGGCGACACCATCCAGCAAGGGAGAGCCGGCCATGGCGACACGCGGCGTACTGTATATCGTCTGGGGAAATTTCGATGCCGCCATCCTGGCGCGTTCGCGGGAGTCCTTGGCACGGGTCCATCCGGACCTGCCGGTGCGCGTGGCCGAACTGCCGGCCGGCGCGACACTTCTCGACAAGGCGGCGATGATGGAGTTGACGCCGTTCGATGAAACCCTGTTCCTGGACGCCGACACGGTGGTGCTCGACGATCTCTCCTTCGGTTTCGAGCAGGCGGTGCGCTTCGGGCTGGCCTGTTCCATCTGCGAATGCCCCTGGGCGCGGCGCTATGGCGGGCTGGCGGGTGACATGGTCGAATACAATACAGGTGTGCTTTTTTTCACTGCCGCCGCCCGGCCGGTGTTCGACGCCTGGAAGGCCTGCGCGGCGGAGGTCGATTCCTCCATTGTCTTCGACAACGGCGGCGAGCTGGCACGGATGCCCTTGAACGACCAGGCCGGATTCGCCAAGGCGATTGACGATACCGGCTTTAGGCCCTTCGTGCTGCCCTACAACTGGAACTTCCGGCCGAAATGGCACAAGAGCTGGTTCGGCCCGTTGAAGGTCTGGCACGACTATGCCGACGTGCCCGACGTGCTGATGGTCCACAACGCCGAGCAGGCGGCGCCGGATTCCATCGTCAGGCTGTCGGTGCTGCGCGACTGAAGCGCCGGAAACCCTTGACAGAAACGGCGCTATAAGGGATAGGGTGCGCCCAGAACGTCTCGCACATGGGCCGCCTTAGCTCAGCTGGTAGAGCATCGCATTCGTAATGCGAGGGTCGGGTGTTCAAGTCACCCAGGCGGCACCATTTTCCCTCTTTAGCTTTGGCGACCTTGCCTCCTGGAAACGTGGGCCCTGTTCCGCTGCGCATACGATTTGATGTGGACATCGCTTGTGCGCGTTCACATGTAAGGGAATGAACCATTTGTCGACCGGCTCGGTTCGACGCGGACGCGCCGTGCCTGAGCCCGCCCACCAGTGCGTAGGATCCCCGACCATGACGAATATGCTGCGAACCGCGCCGTTGCGCGCCGCTTTGTGCGTACTTACCCTTCTCGCCCTGCTCTCGCCGACGGCATTGCAGGCCGCCGGCGAGCGCGCCGGTAGGGTGGAGCGCCAGAAGGGCGAGGCGAGCCGGGTCGCGGATGGCCGGAGCCAGGCGCTGGCGTTGCACGGCGGCGTCTTCGTCGGCGACGAGATCGAGACCGGCGAGGGCGCGCGGCTGGTGATCCGATTTCTCGATCAGTCGACGCTGACGCTGGGCGCCAAGGCCAAGGTCAAGATCGACGCCCTGGTTTTTGACACCACCGGCCTCGGCGATGTGCCGGACGTCCAGGCGCTCAATTTCCTCCAGGGCGTGTTCAAGTTCGTTTCCGGCAAGGTGGCGAAGACAGATCGCCAGGCCTTCGCCCTCAACACGCCGGTGGCGACCATCGGCATCCGCGGCACCGAGTTCGTCGGCGGCGAGTTCACCGTCGGCATGCCGCCCGGCACCTCGCATATCGGGTTCCAGGTCCGGGACGGCGCCATCGAGGTCACCAATACGCTCGGATCCGTGACCTTGGAACAGCCCGGCGAGGGCACATTCATTCCGCTGGACGGTTCGGCGGCGCCGACACCGGTGCGTCCATGGACCGCCGAGGAGGCGGCAGAGGCCGACGCCTTGCTGGCCTTTTAAGCCTGCTTTTCACACCGGATCGAAACCGCAACGGAAACGTCTGGCGCGGGTGCCGGCCATCGATCGGCAGTTCAGGCGGGGCGCAATCCGCAGCGGGCGCCACATGCCGGCCAATCGGGTACGCGCTCGGGATGAACGAGGTAAAATCCTATGTAGGCGTTAATTGCCAACACCTGTTGCGATATCGAAATTAAATTTCCCAAGCCCAGTTCGAGTTCCCAACAACTGTCTTTTCCGCCATCGCACGCCGATAGGGAAGTCGGGTCGATATCGCCAAACCGTCCAGCGGCGCCATCCGCAGGTGTCGGACAGGGGTGGGCAGAAGTCGTTGGCATGACATCGGGAGCGTCCACTCGTTCGATCCTTTTCGATGCCGTTTAGACGGCATGGGTTGGGCCCGGAACAAGATTGACCCATCGGCACGCCGGTGACGCATTCGAGTCGGAAGCGGCGATATCACCGAATTTCAGGCGGGCCGGCGGCAACCGATCAGGGCCGCCGGCAGCGGCCGCTCGCGCCCGGTCTGGAGCGTCTCAAAAAATACCCAGTCAAAACAATGCACTACGATCAAATCGGCGCCAGTCGCGGCTGCAACTTCATGCGCAGTTTTTGGAAAGGTTAATAAAGGGTTAAATTCCTCCATCGATTCGATTTCCTGCGGATCCGGCCCCGATCTTGCGGTTTGATGCCGCCAGGCGGTCACGATCCCGGTCATTCGCGCAGTATTTAGCACACCCTCCATCTGGCCGGAAAAACGAGGGCGACAATGGACATAATCTTTTTAAAAACAATAGATTATATTGTTTTTTTATATGCCGGGTTATGGCCGTTTCGCCACCCGCTCCCGGCGCGCTCGCCGACAATGGTAGTTGACGCCGACAATGGTTTCGTTTTAGGTATTGATGCTTACAACTTTATGCTCGCACCGGCGCCGGGGTCCTGGGAATTGCCTCGCGGTGCGGCGAAGGAGCCGGCCCATGCTTTCATCGCCATCGTTATCGCCGTCATCATCATCACCATCATTGTCATCGTCATCGCGACCGCGCCCCGAGGATACGCCCGATACGGCCACCAAACAGTCCTACACCATTCCCTGCGCCAGCGATTTCCGCGATGCCGTGTTGGCATTGGCGCGCCGGCGCGGCGTCAACGTCGCCGACCTGGCCAGGTCCGTGGCCCTGATGGTGCCGGCGGCGACGCTGGCGGCTTTTCCCGATCCGGGCGAGCCCGAGGCGGATGACCGTGAGGCGGTGGTCATCAAGTCCGGCCCCTCCGCCGGCCGGCCCTGGCAAAGGAAGCCGCGCCTACAGGTGCGCATGGCGCCCGGTTACGACGTGGTGGCGCTCCGGCGCGCGCTCGGCGTGGCGCTGGCCATGGACCGGGGCGAGGCGGCGGTGCAAATCGATGCGCCGGCATTGGGCCTTGGGGGCTCGAGCGCGGACCGCGAGGAAATCGACCGTCTCAAGGCGATGGTCACGGTGCTGGCCTTCGATCCGCTCGAGGACGGCGTGCAAAGCCGGGCCGAGGCCCTGCATGTGCTGGGGTTCGCGCCGGGGGCCAGGCCCGACGCACAGGCGCTGCGTGCGCGCTTTCGCATGCTGGCGACCATCCATCATCCGGATGGCGAGACCGGCAGCCACAACCGCATGAGCCAGCTCAACAGCGCCATGGAACTGCTGCGGGACGCGCCGCAGATCTATTGATCACGGCCGCGCTCCGCGGGCAAAAGAAAACCGCCCGGACCGAAGTCCGGGCGGTTTGTGTTTGGGTCTTCCGCCGGGGTTATTCGCGGTTGCCGAACAACTGCAGCAGGAAGATGAACATGTTGATGAAGTCGAGATAGAGCGTCAGCGCGCCCATGATCGCCTTCTTCTCGGCCACTTCGGTGCCGTCGCCCTCGTAGTAGATCGACTTGATCCGCTGCGTGTCGTAGGCGGTGAGGCCGGCGAAGATCAGCACGCCGAGCACCGAGATGGCGAACTGCAGGGCCGAGCTTTCCATGAAGATGTTGACCACCGAGGCGATCAAGAGGCCGATCACGCCCATGATCAGGAACGAGCCCATGGCCGAGAGGTCGCGCTTGGTCGAGTAGCCGTAGAGGCTGAGCCCGCCGAAGGCGCCGGCGGTGATGAAGAACACCCGGGCCACGCTCTCGCCGGTGAAGGCGACGAAGACATAGGCCAGCGACAAACCCATCAGCGCCGCATAGACCCAGAACACCGCCTGCGCGGTTGAGGCCTGCATGGCGTGCACCCGCGCGGCGAGGAAGAACACCAAGCCGATGGGGGCCAGCATCACCACCCACTGCAGCGGCGTGCCGTAGATGGCCTGCATCATGGCCGGCTGGGTCGAGGTGGCGAAGGCCACCGCGCCGGTCAGCGCCAGACCGATGCACATGTAGTTGTAAACCTTGAGCATATAGGCGCGAAGCCCAGCGTCGATGCCCGCGGCGTGGGCCTGGGCGTCGGTCATCCGCTCGGCATGGCTGCCGGTATTGAGGGAGAACCGTTTGTCAGGTCCAAGAGCCATGTTGATACTCCTTATGTCATCGCCAAGACCGCCCGGAACGTCCGGGCGGAGGTTAAAATCGTCTTCGCAGCTAAGATAGGTATGCCGGATTCGGGAATCAATAGAAACCGGGGGTTTCGGAAAGGTTTCCGTTCGACAAACCGCGACCGATCCCTGATATATGAGGGGCTGATTTTCAGCGAAGGAGAGCATCCGTGTCCGTCAACCTGCCCCTGCCCCAGGTGCCGCCCACCGACTTCGGAGACGTGGAGGCCGAAATGGCGCGTTACAAGGAAGAAGGCACGGCGCGCGCACTGGCCATGGACAACCGCGGCCCGGTGCGTTTCGGTTCCGACGGCAAGCTCGATCCGGCCATCCTCGCTTCCTATTGGCAGCATGGGTTTTATGTCTTCAAGGGCGTCGTCGGCGCCGATGAACGTGCCGACATCGAAAACGACGTGGCGGAGATCCTGGAGCGCCAGCCGGCGGCACCCGATTCCGGTCTCGATAAGTACGGCCGTCCCGCCATCGCCCACGATTGCCAGGGCCGATCGTTTCGCCTGACCCGGCCGCTCGCCGACCCGCTCGGCACGTCCGACACCAACCACGGCCGTCACCAGGTGAAGATGGCCGAGCCGCAAGCGCCCGAGGGCGCGCCGGAATGGTTCATGCAGGTCTTGCTCGGCCCCCTGCAGCATTCGGAGGCCTGTCTCCGGCATTACGCCAATCCGCTGTTGTTGCGGATCACCGAATCGATCAATGGCCCGGACTTCACGCCCTTCAATGAGGGCGTCTGGGTGAAGGCCCCCTATCTCGGCGCGTCGGTGGCCTGGCACCAGGACGGCTGGACCCATTGGCAAAGCCCAGATCTCGATGCCGGGACGCATGGATTCAACTCGATGATGCAGCTCTACGGCAGCGACGCTTCCAACGGCCTTTGGGTGGTGCCGGGGACCCATGCCATGGGCAAGCTCGACATTTCGGAGCTCCTGGACGAAACCGGCTCCGATCGCATTCCCGGCGCGGTGCCGCTGATCTGCGATCCGGGCGATCTGGTGATCACCAACCGCCAGATCGTGCATGGCTCTTTCGCCAACACATCCGGCAAGGTGCGGGTCACCATTAACGCCGGGTTCCATCGGCGGAAATCGGTCCTCGGCGTCACCTCTGGCGGCATCCACAACCCGGTGTCGCTCTACGATGAGGCTTACATCCGGCGCCGTTCACGGCTCCTCATGTACGCCATCGACGCACGCCGCCGGCGCTTCCCGGACGAGACGCCCTACGTCTACCAGCCGATGGCGGAAAGCGCCGATGACTTCGTCTGGAACGAAGCCGCCAAGGCCGACATCCACGACTACAACCTGATGGATATCGGGATCTAGTTCACTCGTTCCTGAGAAACGGTGCCGCCGAGTGACTGAGCGCGCGCCAGGTGCCGAGGAAGCCGACCGCCAGGGTGACCGCGATGCAAAGCAGCAGCGTCGCCGCCAGGGTGCCGGGCAGGAACACCCAGTCCATGCGCATCAGGAACTTCACCACCGCCCAGGCGGTCAGCGTGCCGACGCCGGCGGCGAGCACCCCGGTGACCAGGCCCAGCAACCCGTATTCGACCATGAACACCTGGGCCAGGCGCCCGCGCGTCGCGCCGAGCACCTTGAACACCACCGATTCATAAATACGCCGCCGCCGCCCGGCGGCCAGCGTTCCGGCCAGCACGATGGCACCGGCCAGCACCGTCAGTGCCGCCGTGCCGCTGACCGCGCCGCCGACACCGGCCAGCATCGCCGACGCCGCCTCCAGGGCGTCGCGCACCCGGACCGCCGAGACGTTGGGGAAGGCGTCCGTGGCGGCGGCCTCGACGGCGTCTTCCCTCGCCGGCGGCGCCTCGATGGCGGCGATATGGGTTTGCGGCGCGGCATCGAGGGTGCCGGGCGCGAAGATCAGCGCGAAATCGAAGCGCAGCGATCGCCAGTCGATCTCGCGCAGGCTGCCGATGGTGGCGGTGATCTCGCGACCCAGGACATTGACCGTCAATGTGTCGCCAATATCGATGCCGAAACCCTTGGCGAGGCCGGCATCGAGCGAGATCAGCGGCGGTCCGGCATAATCCTTCGGCCACCACTCGCCTTTGACGATCTTCGAATCGTTTCTCGGTTCGGCGGCGTAAGTGAGCGCCCGGTCGCCGCGCACCGCCCATTGCGATTCGGGCCGAATCTCGGCCACTTCCACCGGGGTGCCGGCGATCTTGACGATGCGGCCCCGCAGCGTCGGCACGCGCTGGTAACCGCTGGTCTCGGCGACGCCGGTGACGGCGGCGTCGAAGGCCGCCACCTGGGCGGGTTGGATGTCCATGAAAAAGAAGGCGGGCGCGCGCTCCGGCAGGCGCTCGTTGATCTGGGCCGAGAGATTGCCCTCGATCTGGGTGATCGCGGCGAGCACCGAGAGCCCCAGGCCGAGCGACAGGACGACACCCAGCGTTGCCGCGCCGGGCCGGTGCAGGTTGCCGAGCGCCATGCGCATCGCCGCGCCGCGCATGCCCGTGGCGCTCCGTGCCCGGCGCATCACCAGCCTGGCGCCCAAGGCCAAAAGTCCGAAAGTGGCGAGCGCGCCGCCGACGAACCAGGCGGCGAAATACCGATCCGCGGAAGACCAAAGCGTCAGTGCCGCCAGGATCGCGACACCGGTGATGGCGGCCACGACGTAGCGGCGTTTCGGCCGCGCCGTGACCGGCGCCACGGCGTCGCGAAAGAGCTGCGCCCCCGGCACCTCGCGGGCCCGGGCGACGGGCCAGATGGCGAAGGTCGCCGCGGTCGCGAGACCGAACAGCGCCGCCAGGGCCAACGGCTGCCAATAAACCGCCGCGATGGGTTTCGCCGGCAGGACCGTCCCGGCGAGTGCCGCGAACCCCCATGGCAGCGCGCCGCCGACGATGCAGCCGAGCCCGACGCCGAGCGCCGCCAGCACCAAAACCTGGCTCATATAAAGCCGAAATACCAAGCCGCCGGACGCCCCGGCGCATTTCAGCGTAGCGATGGTGGCGGTCTTGGCCGCCAGGAAACTCGATACCGTGCCGGCGACGCCGATGCCGCCGACCAGCAACACCGTCAATCCGACGAAGGAAAGGAACAGGTTCATGCGCTCCATGAACCGCTGTACGCCGGGTGCGGCCTCGTCGGCGCCGCGCACCCGCCAGCCAGCCTTGGGGAACGCCGCCGTCAGGTCGTCGGTCCATTGCGTGAAGGCAACACCGGCTGGGATCAGCGCGCGCAGGTGGTAGCGGATCTGGCTGCCGGGCTGGACCAGACCCGTGGCGGCAAGGGACTGGCGTGCCACCAAAAGGCGCGGCCCCAGGCTGAACAGGCTGACGATGCGATCCGGTTCGTGGCTGACCGTGGCGCGGATTTCATAGAGCGCATCGCCGACTTGAATGCGCTCGCCGAGTTTGATCCCAAGCCGCGTCAACAGGTTGGAGTCCGCCACCGCGCCCCAGGCGCCGTTTGCCTCGGCAGTCAATTCTGCCAAGGGGCGCTGCGGTGCCGTAACGTAGGTCCCGGCGAGCGGATAGGCGCCATCGACGGCTTTCAACTCGACCAGGGAGCGAACGTCGCGCCGGTCCGGCGGCCTGGCCATGGCGCGCATCTGCACGACCTCCGACAAGGCGGCGGAATGTTCGATCAGCCAGGTGCGCTGGTCGTCCGTGGCCTCCCGGTGCAGCAGCCGGAGGTCGACGTCGCCGCCGAGCAACTTTTGGCCGTCGGCCTTGAGGCCGGCGGTTACCGAGGCGCCGATGGAACCGACGCCGGCAATCGCCGCGACGCCCAGGAACAGGCTGGCGAGGAAGACATAAAACCCCTTGAGCCCGCCCCGCAGTTCGCGGCGTAGGAGCTTCGCCACCAGGCGCCATTCGCCGTTCATAGGGCGCGCGCGTCCTCGATCACCCGGCCGTCGGCCAGGTGCACGATACGCCCGCAGCGCGCCGCCAGTTCCGGCGCGTGGGTGACCAGCACCAATGTGGTGCCGATCCGCGCCTGCAGGGTGAACAGTGCCTCCATCACCTTCTCGCCAGTCGCCTGGTCGAGGCTGCCGGTCGGCTCGTCGGCGAGCAGGATGTCCGGTTCGGCGGCGAAGGCGCGGGCGAGCGCCACGCGCTGCTGTTCGCCGCCGGAAAGCTGGCCCGGATAATGCCCGAGCCGGTCGCCGAGACCGACCAGATGCAACTGCTCGCGCGCCATTTCCAGCGCATCGGCACGGCCCGCGAATTCGAGCGGCAGTGCCGCGTTCTCCAGCGCCGTCATGGTCGGCACCAGGTGGAAGCCCTGGAACACGATGCCCACGTGATCGCGGCGAAAGCGCGCCAGCGCGTCTTCGTCCTGGCCGGTCAGGTCGCGTCCGGCGATGGCAACGCGGCCGGATGTCGCCGCCTCGAGCCCGGCCATGACCATCAACAGCGATGTCTTGCCGGAACCCGACGGCCCGACCACGCCCACGGTTTCGCCCGCGCCGATGCCCAGCTCGATGCCGCGCAACACGTGCACGGGCCCGGCATCGCTGGTGAGCGTCAGGTGCAGATCGGCGATTTCGATTGCCGCTCGGGGGGTCGGGTTGCTATCCATCGAACCATGAATGTGTGGCTGGAACGCGGCCGGCGCAAGGGAGCAGCGGCCCTTTACGGACTTGTGATCGTGGCGCTCGCCGCGGGTTCCACCGCCGCGTCCGCCGAGACGCTGCGTCTGTTGGCGCTCGGCGACAGCCTGACGGCGGGGTACGGCCTGGCCAAGCCCGACGCCTTCACCACGCAATTGGAAGCGGCCTTGAAGGCCGTCGGCGAGGATGTCCAGGTCATCAACGGCGGCGTCTCCGGCGACACGTCGGCCGGCGGGCGCGCCCGGCTCGGCTGGGCCTTGGCCGACAATCCCCACGCGGTGATCGTCGAGCTCGGCGCCAACGACGGGCTGCGCGGCCTGGAGCCCGCAGAAACCCTGACCAACCTCGACGCCATCCTGACCGAGACCCGCGCCAAGGGAATCCCGGTGCTGCTTTCCGGCATGCTGGCACCGCCCAACCTGGGGGCCGAATATGGCGCCGAGTTCCGCCAACTCTACCGGGACCTGGCGGCCAAGCATGATGTCCTGTTCGATCCGTTCTTCCTGGAAGGCGTCGCCGCCGAACCGGAGCTGAACCAGGCGGATGCCATCCATCCCAACGCAAAGGGCGTCGCCGTCATCGTCGAGCGCCTTCTTCCGATGGTGCGAAAGCTGGTCGCCATGGCCCGCACCCGGTTATGATGGCGCGATGAACGCCTCCGTTTCCGCCGCCGCACCTTTCGTCAGCGTCGTCAGCGACGCCGAAACCTGGTCGCTGGCGGCCAAGGACCTGGAGGCCGGCCTGGCCGGGATCGAGCCCCGCGCCGGCCGGCAGTTCCTGGGGTTCCTCTACGTCACCGACACGCTGGCCGAGGATTTCGGCTCCATCGTCAGTTACCTGCGCCAGAAGACCGGCGTGCAGCATTGGATCGGCAGCGTCGGCATGGGCGTGTGCGGCCGGGACCGGGAGTTTTTCATGCGGCCGGGCGCCGCCGCCATGGTTGGCGACTTCGACAAGGATAGCTTCCGCGTCATGCCGATGATGGGCCGTACCGTTTCCGAACTGGCGCCGGACGTGCGCGACTGGATGGCCCACGCCACGCCGCCGTTCGGCGTGGTGCACGGCGATCCGATGAACGCCGCCGTTCCCGGCATGATCGAGGCGCTGGCGCAGGAGATGGAGAACGCGGTGCTCGAGGTGCCGGGATTCCTTGTCGGCGGGCTGACCTCTTCCACCGCGGCGCATTACCAGCTTGCCGACGACGTCGTCGGTGGCGGGCTTTCGGGCGCGCTGTTCGCGCCGGCCGTCGAGGTCGCCACCGGCCTGACCCAGGGTTGCCAGCCGCTGGGCCCGGCGCACCGGGTCACGGACTGCATGGAGAACGTGGTCATGACCCTCGACGGCGAGCCGGCGCTGGACGTCTTCAAGCGCGACATCGGCGAGTTGCTGGCGCGCGATCTCGGCCGCGTCGCGGGTTACGTGCACGCGGCCTTTCCCATCCTTGGGTCCGATACCGGCGACTATGTGGTGCGCAACCTGATGGGCATCGATCCCGAGCGCCGCTGGCTCGCGGTCGCGGGCCCGGTCGAGACCGGCGAACGGGTGATGTTCGTCCGCCGCGATCCCGCCGGCGCCGAGGCCGACCTGAGATCCATGGTCGAAGGTTTGATGGCGCGGGTGCCTGGCAGGCCCCGCGGCGCCCTCTATTTCTCCTGCGTGGCGCGCGGCCCCGGCATGTTCGGCGAGGAGGGGCACGAGACCGCCCTGGTACAGGAACTCCTGGGCGACGTGCCGCTGGTGGGATTTTTCGGCCAGGGGGAGATTTCCAATAACCGCCTTTACGGTTATACGGGGGTGCTGACCCTGTTCTTGTAGCCGGACGAGAGGTGAATTATGCGATTGTTCGTCGCCATCGCGCTTCCCGCCGATATCCGCCTCGCTCTCGGGACGCTCTGTTCCGGACTTTCCGGCGCGCGCTGGATGAACCTGGAGAACCTGCACCTGACGCTGCGCTTCGTCGGCGAGACCGACCGCGGCCGCGCCGCCGACCTGGACGAGGCCCTGGCCGATATCCGCGCGCCGGCCTTCGATTTGGTGCTCGCCGGCATCGGTAACTTCTCCAACAAGAAACGATTCCGCGCGCTGTGGGCCGGGGTGGAGGGCAATCCCGCGCTTCTGCACCTGCAGCGCAAGGTCGAGCAGGCGGCGGTGATGGCCGGCTTCCAGCCCGAGGGGCGCAAGTTCACGCCGCACGTGACGCTGGCCAAATTCAAGGCCCAGCACATCGATCTCGGCGACTACCTGGAGGCCAACGGCTCGTTCCGCTCGGCACCGTTTCCAGTGAGTGCCGTGACGCTGTTCGAAAGCCATCTCGGCCACGGCGGTTCGCACTACGTGCCGTTGACGGAATATCCGCTGCAAGGCGCGGGGGACTGAATGAACCCCTATCCACACCTGTTCGAGCCGATCCGCGTCGGTCATTTGACGCTTCCCAACCGCCTGCTCATGGGCTCCATGCACACGGGCCTCGAGGACATGGACGATCTTGGCCGCCTGGCTGCTTTCCTGGGCGAGCGGGCGAAGGGCGGCTGTTCGCTGATAGTCACCGGCGGGTTCTCGCCGGATCGGCCCGGCCGGCTGAAACCCGGCGCCGGCACCTTCGATGGCGAGGACCAGGTCTCCGAACACAGGCGCGTCACCGACGCCGTCCATGCGGGGGGCGGCCACGTGCTGTTGCAGGTGCTGCACGCCGGGCGTTACGGCATGCACGAGGACATCGTCGCGCCGTCGGCGATTCCGTCGCCGATCAACCGCTTCCAGCCCCGCGAGATGACCGCCCAGGAGATCGAGGCGACCGTCGCCGCCTTCGGAAACACCGCGCGCCTGGCCAAGAAGGCCGGCTACGACGGCGTCGAGGTCATGGGCTCGGAGGGCTACCTGTTGACCGAGTTCCTGGCACCGCGCACCAACCAGCGCAGCGACGACTGGGGCGGCTCGGCGGAGAACCGCATGCGCCTGCCGCTCGACGTGGTGCGCCGGGTCCGGACCGAGGCCGGCAGCGATTTCGTCATCATGTTCCGGCTCTCCGTGCTGGACCTGGTGGCGGGGGCGCCGGACGCGGAAGAGACGCTGGCTTTCGCCCGGGCACTGGAAGCCGCCGGCGTCGACATCGTCAACAGCGGCATCGGCTGGCACGAGGCGCCGATCCCGACCATCGCCCAGGCGGTGCCGCGCGCCGCCTTCGCCGCCGATACGGCACGCATCGGGCAGGTCCTGACCATTCCCATCGTCACCTCCAACCGCATCAACACGCCGGAGATAGCGGAGCGCGTACTGGCGGAGGGGCAGGCGGACATGGTGTCCCTGGCCCGGCCGTTCCTGGCCGACGCCGCTTTCGTTTCCAAGGCGGAAGCCGGCGAGGCCGCCGCCATCAACACCTGCATCGCCTGCAACCAGGCCTGCCTGGACAACTACTTCGAGGGCAAGACCACGTCGTGCCTGGTCAATCCGCGCGCCGGGCGCGAGACGGAACTGACCATCAAGCCGGCTTCGAAGCCGAAGCGCGTCGCCGTGGTCGGCGCCGGCCCGGGCGGCCTGGCGGCGGCGGACGTGCTGTGCCGGCGCGGCCACCATGTGGTGCTGATGGAAGCGGCGGACGAGATCGGCGGGCAGTTCAACCTGGCGCGCCGTATCCCCGGCAAGTACGAGTTCGACGAGACGCTGCGTTACTTCCGCCACCGGTTGGGCGCGGGCGGGGTGGACCTGCGCCTGGGCCGCGCCGCCGACGCCGACGGCCTTCTGCAGGAGGGGTTCGCCGACGTCGTTCTGGCCACCGGCGTCCAGCCGCGCCGGCCCGATCTCCCCGGTGTCGACGGCGCCAACGTGATCGGCTACGCCGACGTGCTCGCCGGCCGTGCCGAGGTGGGGGCGCGCGCGGTGATCATCGGCGGCGGCGGCATCGCCTTCGACGTGGCGCTCTACCTGCTGGAGCGGGGCGAGGCCAGCTTCACCGACCCGGCGGCCTTCCGCGCCGCCTGGATCGACGGTGCCGAACCCGATGCCGCACGGCATGCGATCACCATGGTGCAGCGCTCCGACGGGCCCATGGGGCGCGGCCTCGGCAAGACCACCGGCTGGATCCACCGTGCCGCGCTGAAGCGCCGGGGCGTGCAGCAGCTCACCGGCGCCGCATACGAGAAGATCGACGCCGATGGCCTGCACATCCGGATCGGCGGCGAGCCCCGGCTGCTGGCCGCCGACACCGTCATCCTGTGCGCCGGCCAGGAGCCGCTGGACGAGCTGTCGCGGCCGTTGAAGGCTGCCGGCGTCGGGGTTCATGTCATCGGCGGCGCCAGGTCGGCCAAGGGGCTGGACGCCGAACGCGCCATCCGCGAGGCATGGGAACTGGCGGCGCAGATCTAGCTTTCCACCGTCTGTTGTGATGGCCGTCACAGGCATAATTTCAGCCATCGTCGTAAAACCTTCCCTGTTCGCGAAACCATTCGCCGGCTAATGTTACCCACTCATCGGGTGGGCGAAGGACGCCGGCCAAAACCAAACCCGGAAATCGGGCCCATCCTTTTTTCAATCACGGGGGATCCTCCAAATGATTCGACTCCATACCAGCCTTCTCAGGCTGTCCATCGTCGCGGCCGGCCTGGCCCTGGCGCTCGAAAGCGCGCCGGCCCAGGCCCAGGCACCCGATTGCGCGGCGGCGGTGACCAACATCGTCAAGACGCTGCGGCTCAACCCGAAAGTGGTCTCGGTCCGCGACATCCACTTGGCCTGCCTGCGCACCGGCAACAAGCCGGCGCTGGCCAGCCGCAACCTCCTGCAGCACTTCGTCACCACGGCGAAGATCACCCCCGGTCCCGTGAGCCCGGCAAACTGCGGCGATGCCGTGCTGTTCGCCACCGCCACCGCCGGCATGCCGGAAGCCGCCGCGCCCATGCAGGCCATCGGCCAGGCCTGTCAGGCCACCAAGGGCCGCGCGGCACTGGCGTCGCGCGATCTGGCGCACCGCTTCGTCGTCGCCAACAAGCTCGATCAGGCCAAGCCCGCCGACGCCAAGGTGGCGAATACCTGCCCCGGCCGTATCAAGGCCATTTCCGCGGCGCTGAAGCTCAACCCCAAGTTTGCCAACGACGCCGACATCGCCACGGCGTGCAAGAAAGGCAACGGCCGTCCGGTGCTGACCATGCGCAACTACCTGGACCGTTTCGTGGTTACCGCCAAGATTGCGCCGAGCGTTCTGCGGCCGGAAGGCAAGCCCGGCCAGCAGGCTGCCGGCTGCCCGGACGCCGTCACTCAGGTGATGAAGACGCTGGCCATCAATCCGAAGATCGCCAACCCGAAGAACCTGGCCACCGCCTGCCAGCGCGCCAAGGACCGCCCGGCGCTGGCTTCGGCCAATTTCCTGGATTACTTCGTCAAGCAGGGCAAGATCACGCCGGATAAGCCGAAGCCGGCGCCGGC